>Ga0255169_1000003_pt1 | contig 632107 bp, 614 predicted proteins | sample Atl_Miss_RepC_8d_FD_183179 | JGI IMG/M metagenome (GOLD analysis project Ga0255169, IMG submission 183179) | Freshwater microbial communities from Altamaha River, Georgia, United States - Atl_Miss_RepC_8d | ecosystem: Environmental > Aquatic > Freshwater > River | place: USA: Georgia...
TTTCGGAATATAAATTACATGACCCTGAAGGGCTTCGAACTGTAAATTTAAAATCAACTCGATTTGCCTCTAAGGCTGAGCCATCTGGCTTAAGTATCTTTGCTGAATATGTTAAATACTCTGGTGCAGCATACGATAATGAGCCCAACAAAATTATTGTTAAGATCATCACTTGTTGCAATTTAGTGGTTTTGTTCCATTTTATTAACATGTCTAATGATTTATCGGTTTTACTGAAATTTAACTCAATGCCTATTCAGAAAATATTTTCCCTTCAAAAAAAAGACCTCAGTCTAGATTTCGTCTACTGAAGAGACACTTTAAAGGCCTAGTCCAGCATAATCTGCAAGTGGATCTAAAGCACCCGTCGAATTTAAACCAAAACATAAAAGTTTTTTATCAGAATGACGAATATAACAAATATGTGAATTCAAATCTCCTTGCGTAGAGAACTTTTCAAAATCTGTGGTTTGAATTCGTAACTGAGCTCGATTCGTACTTAAAACTGAAGTTGTACTCACTAAACCAGCCTCATTATCACCCCAACAATATATTCCTGATACACCATCTACAGAAGCATATGCACATGAAACTGCATTTGCTGATGTAATATCTGTAGCACTCGTCATTTGAGCAAGAGTTGTAGAAACTGTAACAGCTACTGGTAAATTCTTAGTTGCGAATGAACCATCACCCAACTGCCCTGATGTTCCACGCCCCCAACACTTCACAAGACCAGAAGATAATCGAGCACAAAAATGACGAGCTGTTGAAGTAATTTGAACAGCTCCTGTTAATCCTGAAACCATACTTGGTTGACTCGTACTGTTGGAGTTTCCTGAACCTAAGCTGCCTTCGTTTCCGAGCCCCCAGCAATAAACAAGACCATCATTTTTAACCGCACAAGTCGTGTACTGACCAGAAGCTATATCTGTAATTTGAGTTAACCCTGTTTGTATCGGAGAAGTTGTACCTGATACACCTTCAACACCAAGTTGTCCACAGCCCGATGCTCCTGAACTACTACACATGTTATCGCCCCAACAACTCACAGAATTATCTGCCAAAATTGCACACGCATGAAAAGTACCTGCTACAATTTTTTTAGATCCTTGCAGTAAACTCACTTCTTGGGGGCTGACAGTCAAGTTTGACTTAGAACCATGACCTAACTGGCCAAAGCCTCCTGATCCCCAAGCGTAAACTTTATCGTTTTGATCAATCGCAAATCCAAATTGATTACCCAATGTTATTTGTTTTATTAACCTCAAGTTATCTAACTTTTGTGGTGTTTTATAAAATAATATTCCTGAAGAGTTATTACCAAACTGCAACCCTCCAGTCCCCCAACAATAAACTTCTTTATCAACAGAGTTATCAACTGCGCAACGATAGTTATTAGAGTTTGAAGAAAAAACAACTGCTGTTTTATTTAAAGAAATTTGAACTTCTTTAGGATCAACAATTTGTGATTTTTTATTGCTTCCATATAAACCAAAATTATTGTTACCCCAACAAATCATTTCTCCATTAATTTTTAAACCACACATTGTCTCATATGAACTCCAAACTTTACGAATCCCAAAAAAAGGATTATTTCCATTGGCTAAACTTGATGTAGAGTTAAAACTATAATTTCCAATAAGACCCGACCCATTAAAGCCTGAGCAAGCAACAGAGCCACCTAACGTGACATAACACAAATGGTTTGTACCCGCTGCTAAATCTTCAACATATGGAATATTAGTAATCTCAGTGGCCATAAAAAAATGAGCCACATTAGATCCTGTCCCAAACTTACCTGAATTATTACCACCCCAGCACTTAACAGAGTTGTTCTGCAATATTGCACAGTACCCGTTATAAGTTGATTTTATTGATTTAACGTTATCAAGTGGATTTAAAGTATTTGTATCTATAACGTCTGCAGGAACTAAAGAATCTGTTAACAAATTTCGACCTAAACGATAATCTGATCCCGCGCCCCAACACTTAACTAAACCAGCATCCGTCACAGCACAGGCAGAAGACTGTCCAACAGCAATATCTACTGCTTTTAAATTTTCACCGTCAAATCCTACAACTTGCACTGGTGCACTTACATTTGCTGTCGATGATGTACCTAATCGACCATTTGCACCTTGCCCCCAACATTTAACAACTCCACCATCTGTCATAGCACAAAAAGCAGATGTTTCAGAAAATGAACTTATTTTTTTAACCTGTGATAAGGTTACAGAATTGATATTTGTTGGAAAAAGAACTTCGGTTGTGGCAGATGCAATACCTAACTGGCCTGAACTATTTCTTCCCCAGCACGCAACAGTTCGATCTGCTTTAATCGCACATGTACTATCAGACGAAGTTGCTAAACCCAAAGCTTGAGATAGTGAATGAACTTCAACAGCCGATTGAGCATTATTTTTACTTTTATTCCCTAATTGTCCGAATGTGTTATGACCCTGACAGAATACTTTTCCTTCGGGTGCTTTGATAAAGCAACTGTGATACCTTGAGATCGAAAAATCGACTATCGAAAATTTCGACCACGTTAATTCCGTGGCTTGCACTGCCGATTCAAACGAACTTGATGATATACCTTTTAAAATGCAAAGTTTAATTACACCATCTGAAATAGAATTTAAATCAACATCGAAAATCTGGGAAACTGATATTGTTTGGTTATAAAAATTTGGATCTGAACACAATGTAGTGCTTGCCAATCCATATTTAATTTTTACAAACTTTGTTTTTGAAGAAGAAAATGTAAGTGAAATTAAATTTTTTGAAGACTCTGTTAACGGTAAACCATTCACCGAAATATCCAAATGAGTATTTTGAACTGACTCATCTTTAAGTTGGGGCAAAGATTGCAATTGCGTAGTCAGCGATTCAGACTGTAAACAGCCTGAGATTATAAAACACAGATTTAAAAAAATTATGACTTTTGTAATCATAAAATTTGCCAATAACCGCTTTCACAAATCATCAAATAAATTAATCGCCACTGATCAAGTTTAGAAAAGCCTTTGCGTTTTGCCTCTTGAGCAGCAGCCAACAATGAGGTTTTTAAAGTCTCATTTGACAAATCATCTAAATAAAACAATTTATATACATCATTCATTTTTTGAGAATCAAAATCATTATTAGATGCATAGGTTATGTTAATTTGAATTTTTTTTAATGCTTCGCCAAAAAATACCGTATTATCTAAAACCGACTGGCACGCCTTTGATAATATTACGCTTCGAGCCGGAGTAGACGGTTGCATAAGAGGTAAATCCAACAAATCTTCATTACTACAACGCCCACCACAATTAGCACCAGGTATTTCTTTTAATCCACGAGTGGAATATATATTAGGTGCTCCACCAAATAAATCTGGATTTTTATGAATAGTTCCATCAAGTAAATCATTAAGTGATTTTAATTGGCCAGAAGACATTGTGTTTGGATCAAAAAAAATATTTTTAAATACAGATCCAACAAAAAATCTTGAACCAAGCATCATTGTACCATTAGCCAAATTAGACGATTTTTGTGGCGCAGAACCAGTCATTGGTGCATCAACTGCAGGGTGTTGTTCTGGCAAAGGAACAGAAGATGAACTCACAGTTTCTTTAACAGACTCGAGACAACCATTTAATACTAAAAATGTAGATAAAATAAATATACTTCTCATATAAAACCTAAATAATTTTAGCGCCGACTTTAGTCTGCAAAACATTGTTACTTAACTCCCAAACCTTATGAGTAAAAATCCATGGATTTGGTACATTTAAAATATTTGCAATGGCCGCTGCCACATGACGAGGAGAAAGAACTTCTTTTGATCCATTAAAATCCATGGCTTCTGCGATACCCCAAATTCCCTTATAACCACCTACACCGGTTTTTTTAATATTTCCAACGATTGATGGCGCCTGAACAGCTCCTGAAATTATTGATGTTGTTTGTGAGTTCCAACCGTGATCATATCCAGCCATATCATCACGTGGTGATCTTGTAAAATCACCCGTAATATGTATAACTGTTTGAGAAAATAAATCTTTTCCATCTGAACCAGTGTTTGATTTTAAATAGTCCACCAGCTCTAATAATCCACCCATTAAACCTCTATAATAGGAGGCTGCACTTAAAATATTGACTCTTGGCAGAATAGTGTGTTGATCATTATGAATACTAAAAATATTTTTTGTTGATGCTGTGTTAATAACTGGTGAATTTAATACCGTCGAACCACTTGCGCCACTTAACACGCCAGATATTCCTCTTGAAAGTGAGTATTCATAGAGTGCAAAAATACGTGCAGCATCGTTTGGAACACTCATGCCGCTAGATGAATTAAACATTTCTCTTAAATCGTATGATCTATTAACATCAATTGTGTCTAATTTATTATTTTCTGCATCTGGAATAGTAATAGCTTTATCAGTTAAAAAAGGAATTGGCCCACCAACACCATCTACAATTTGAGATGATTTGTTTATCGCATTCGTATATTTCAACAATAAATCTGTCCATGCTCTATTTAAGTCCTCTGCTGCGAGCTGTATTAGCTTTTCTCCAGCAGAAATATGTTCGTGAATTGCATTCGCAGTTGTTCGATCATAACTTTTCATTGCCTGCTGCATAATTTCTCGAAAATACAAACGTGAACCGCTGAGTTGATCTAAATTATTAATCACAGAACTTTGAGGAACATATTTTTGAAACACACTCATCAAGCCACCTATAGAACCTCCGATACCTCCATGATTAACAATTGCAGAAGCAACCTTTCCAGATCCTGATGAAAATGGCATTTGATTATTATAATTAATAGCAGACACAAGATCCTTTCGATAATCAGCAGCTAAACCATGTAAACTTGGCGCTGAAGGATCCGGATAAGTTTGAATAGGGTTATTGACTTCATGTCCATCCGTACCTGATGAGTAACCACGAATAACGGCCATATGATCTAATAACTTTTCTAATGACGTCGAACCCTTAGAGGTTTGAACAGGATATTGAAAGTGATGCGGTACTCGGATGCCTCGGTACGTATATAGTTTATATTCAAGAGAATTGTTATTTATTGCAGTTGCAACACCTGGATTCCAATATGTTGAATTTTCTGGCCCTAGTACAAATGAATTGTCTAACGCATCAGGAGTTAGCCACTGATCAAACATAAAGCGTGTTGGTCCACCGGATAAATGTAAATTTAAATAATTTTTTGACTGATTTTCAATAACATCAGCCCGCGCTTTTTGAATTGTTGTTGCTGCTATTTGGTTAACTAATTTAAAAAAATCATTATATGAAAACAAACCTCCTGCATATAATGCAGTTGAGCCTTTTAAAAAATGTCTTCTCTTTATTTGACTCATAACTACTCTTTTCCCATATTCGAAGATTTGTAAAATGGTGAAGAAATGATTTCTTTGATTAAGTTTTTGGGTTTTTGATGCTGTTTTAAATTCAATCCAGCTTTTATAACAAAATTTCTGTAAGCCCAATCTGTTGGAGTTAATGTACTCATGTACTCCGCATTCACTGAATCTCCAGCATCAAACATCTTCACATCAATACCGGTAAAATGTTTAAACATTTTTTTAGCAAAGCAAATATAAACATCATCAGTCGTTGCAATCGCATCCGACAATGAACTCATATTTGTTAAATTATTCGAAAATAATTTGCCATCGTATGATCTGAAATAAAAAACACCTTTTGTTGGTCGTCTATGATACAAGTTATCTTTTAACGCCGGCCAACCAGACTCCGCCGCGACTGCTTGTGGATTAATTTTATGAGGCATGGCTATAAATCGCTTGAGATTTAAATCAGATCGATCACCACTTTTAATCATTTTTAAGTCACGAAATGATCCTGCCATCTGATCTATCGTAGCATGACACTTTACACATGACGAAGCTTTCCGAAACGCATTTGCATTAGGGTCATTTGAAACAAATTTCAAAATATCTGACTCACGCACAACAGGTAAATCTCGACACAAAAAATCGCGCACAATGGACTGAGATAACCGTCGATGCATATATTCTAAATTAACATCTAAATTATCAGACCAATTCGTATTAGCTGCAATATATGGTCGCAAACCAATCAACCCTTTGCTGATATTACTTTGGATATCAAAGCCTAAATTCATCAACCCATAAGTATTTGGAGATCGACTAATTGATTCAGGCGCATAATTATAGGTAATACCATTGAGCTCACCAACTTGAATAATTGATAAAGGCTGATCTGTATAAGTTCCCATTGGGGAATTTTCAATTGCTATTGGAACATTGTCAGGATTCACAGCCACTGTTCGCTCTGGGTTTCCAAAAAAAGCCTGGCCGTGTCTTGATCGAGGAGATAAAATTTTAGTAAGATCAGCTGGCGATTGTGAAGGATAAACTGTTTTCATTATAAACGTATTTTCATACATTGGATCGAGTGCTCGTGATGCTCGTGGAGTTTTTGAAATCGAAAACAATTCTTTAAACTCTTTTTGGTCATTTAAAATATTTTCTGTATAAGCTAAAGCAACGGCCGTGGTATCCATAATATCTTCTGCTGAGGCAAAGTCTTCAAAAAAATTTGTTATTGCGCCTTCTAATCGTTTTGTTTTTATAAATCCATTTGTGACACGATATATATTTCTTAACCCACTCAAAGCAACTGTATCGTTTGGATCGATGAGTCGTCCCAAGCTATCATTAGGATCAATTCTCATACGATCTAATAAGTTTTGACATGCTTGTAGAGCTGTTTTTTGCTTATTTTGAATAGCCATTAAATTTGAATCGTTCAACATTGGACTCTCGCCAATGAGATGAAAGTAGCATCTCCGATAAATTTGTGCGTCAGAAAGTTCTTTTGATTGAACATTTAGACAAAAAACTAAAATTAGTAAAAATAATATTTTTTTACTTCTCATTCCCATGAATGACTTATCGGCATTTTTTATCTAGACATAAGCCAGATCTAGTACTGACTTGATTTGAAACACTTTTTACGACTTAAGCATGCTATTCGCTATTTTATTAAATTTAAAAAATCCCGATAAGATACTTATGAATTATAATCACGATTCAGTTATACTTTTTAAGGTTTACACATATTTATTCGTGATTATTTTATCTTCATGCAACGCTTCAAATATAAGTTTATTCTCATCAACCAAACCTGGTGATTTTTCAGCTTTAACAATTTCTGATTTGTCGAGTCTTTCTAATTACTACAATATCAGCGAACAAATTCAATTGGTTTCAGGCATTGGCGTGTCGTCAATATCTGATAGTTACAACCGCTCAAATAATTTATCCGTAAAATCCACTTATAACTTTCCTACAGTAAATTTTTCAGAAGATATTTATAGCTTATCATTCACACAAGGGGCTAGTCAGGCCGTTGTTGCTTCGGGCGTGTTACCAGAGGAGCTTTATCAACAAATGACAATTTTCAGCGTCCTTTCGATTTCGTCTTCGGGAACTATTTTAAGTTATGGATCGGATGAAACCAATGAACTTCTTGAAGTTTCTGTTTCGGGAACATCACTCGTCCTCAATCATCAAACCTCAACAGATAACTACAGAAAAAGAATTTACGACATCAGTTCGTTTTTTAACAAAAAAACAATTTATACCTTTTCATTTGGCGCAGATGGAAAAGATATCGAGCTTTATATTAACGGATTTCGAATCACACAATATAGTTCTATCAACAATGGTGGGATATCCAGTTATAGTCGACTACAAAGAAACTTAACCGTTGGTGGAGTTTCACACGGCACTTTCAAAATTTACGATTTATCTTTAATCGGAGACAAATTTGGTCCTCAAAAAATTTATCAAGTGAGCAAATACTTTAGTAAAAAATGGAATATTTCAATCTCGACGAGCCTAACAAAAGAAATACGACTTGATTCTATTCCATCTATTGAACCCGAAATTATTAATTACAGTTTTATTGCAGGCGCTATTCTTACGCCTAAATGTACAGGTTGCCATCGAGACGGCGGTACTTTGCCCTATCTCGATTCCTATACAAATGTGTTAACAGGTTCTACAGTAGACGGCCCTGTCGTTGTTCTAGGATCAGCCAGCACAAGTCGACTTTATATACGAACAGCTGCAACAACCAATTATATGCCGAGTGGAGGCGGCGCCCACTTAACAGAGACTGAGCTAGACTACATCAAACAATGGATAGATTCTGGCGCTCCGAACTAATTTAAATACTTTCAATCCATATTTTAATTTTTTCTAATTCGTCATCAGATAACTGGCCATCGTTAGGCATATTTTCAACGCCTCCTACGTTAGACCCTTTTAGGCGACTAAAGATGAGTGATGAAAATCGATCACCAGCCACCACCAAACCAGAATCGATTAAATCCTGCTGTGTTCGTGTATAATAATTATGACAAGGTGTGCACTTTATTGCAAATATGACCTTAGCATCTCCAAAGGGTGTTCCATCACTCATGTACTGAATACTATCATTCGAAGATGAATTATAAACCTGACAGCTTATCATATTAACAAAATAAATAATTAAAATACTAAGCCGATAGACCACTTTAAACTTCCTTCTGATAAAAAACTAAACTGCTGGTTTATTTTTTTTTGATCATTTATTCTAAATAAAAAATCTATTCCTAATGAAAAAATAGTTTTTTCTTTTTGATAAATTTTTAAAGATTCATCACTTTCTTTAAAATCAATCAACCGATTAAAAATTTCAAATTGAAGACCAGTACTCATTCCTAATGAAAGAGGTCGATGTAGACTAAAACCTGCACCGAGCGTATACACGGGAACTGCCGATTGTTTAAAAGTAAAATTTTGATCTGAGTCTGTGTTGGACAACCCATAACCAAATTCACCAAAATACTGAAAATTGAAATATCTGATATCTTCAACCACGGATAACTTATAAAATAATTGGCTAATCTGAGATTGAATTTTATAATTAGCTCCATCAACATTCACCTTACTACTTTCACCCCACGTTGAAAATAATACTGCATGCTCCATTAACGACGGTAACGGTTTTGCATAAGCAAAATTTAAATAACCACAACTGGTCAACACTATAATGATAAATGTATTTGTCCAAGCCATGTAAATGTATCCTCATTTGCAGTTGATGAAGTAAAAATTCTGTTGTTTATTATTGATGTTCTCAATTCAATTCTTTGCATTGGAAAATAAAGTAGTCCAATACCAGACTTGGTTTTTATAGAGTTATTATTTGTTAAATTATCATTTATAAGCTCAAACTGTGTTGTGAAGTTTATACCTCGACTTATCAATGTACTTAAATTTAATGCTGAATAAATTCCATGCAAAGTTGACGAGCTTACAACAGATAAATCATTAAAATAGCCTAACTCATAAAGTAAAATATGACCTTTAGACGGCGAGTATTTTTGATGATGACTCAATCTCAATTGATTAACGTAGTCGTTTTTAGCATAAAAAACTGATCCTCCGACCCTATATGAATTAGAAACTTCATATTCATACAATGAACTTAATCCAATCAGTCTAAGATCAGAACTTTGCAGTAAATTACCTACAAACGTATTAACAAACCACTCACTTGAATTATAAACTTTGTGTAGCATGACACCATGGGCTTGATCATTTTGTCCAAATCCAATGTAACTTCGTGAGTATGAGCTATGATCTGGACTTTTAATTCCGAATGGCTTGTCAAAAAAACCAAAATACAACCAAGACTCTTCTGTATAATTCCAACGAAAATAATACTCTCTTGAAATTAACTTATGTGTTTGCTCTTTTTTATTTTTATCAGCAGCTTGTGGAGTTGGAGCATAACCTACTTCAAAATTTAATAAATATTTATCATTCTGGTCTAAAATGTACGTGGTCCCTAATGATGCTTGCATTAAGATTTCTTTTTCAACTTGTGTCGGCTTTTTGTCGAATTTAGAATTATAACCCAGATATCTGAACTTTAAATATGGCTTTAAGTCCAAAGGAATTTTTTTTTCACCTAAAAATCCTGACATTGCACTCAACTGTTCATCACTTAATTTATTTTGAAAAAAGGGTTTTGCTGCAATTTCCACTGCGAACAAACTTCGTCCGTAGTCATTGAGAGGCCCGCCACCTGTGCCGTTATAATGACAGACTAAACATGAATTATATCCGTATGACATAAAATCAGGATATGCATTTCCTGACAGACTCACGAATGAGGTCATAAAAAAAATTGAACTCAAAAAAAATTGTTTTTGCATAGAAATAGATTCAACTAAAGTCTACCTACAAGCAAGATAAAAGCATTTACATTTTTGATGTATTTTCTTATGATATAAACATGCAATCTGAAAATTTTAAAAAAATCCGTCATTTTAGACATCAGATTCTAGCCTGTCCAGTTTTTCTGTTTTTTTGCTTATATTCTAAAGCAAATGAAAATCAGCTGACTGAAACTCAGTTTGCTGAAACAAAATCTAAAGAACAGATTTGCGCATTCACATCTGACAATTTAAACTTCGATCCCAATGAATTTTTAATTGATGAAGGTTTGGTTACTAAATCAGTCGAAAAAGCAGCCATAGTTAATTTAAAAAATTCAAAACTTGAAATTAATAAAACCTATATAATTTTAAACAAAAATGAAATTCCTCTAGATCTAGAAAATTTTATTATGGCAATACAAAACAAAACAAATTGCTATAATACTTTTAGAAATCACCTGTCTAATGACAATCATATTATGGTACAAAAACTCGGTAAAAATTCTGCTCTTATCAGAGGCCAATATCCTTTTAAAAAAAACCAATCTATATATTTTTTAAATACAGATGAAGTCAAAAAAATTAATTCTCAGTTAAAAGATATCAACCCACGACCATTACATTCTATTTTTTTCGAATTCAAAAATGGTTCAGTTTTAGACACACTGGAAACCTCTCAAAAAACTTCAATTATAACACTCGGCTATTTGTATCAAATGACTTATGATTTTTATTTGGGGCCAATTATATCAAAAACTAATCTCGAATCGAATACGTCTAGCAGCTATGAAAATCAAAACTTAATTTTAGTTGGTGGATTAGTCGAAAAAGATTTTTTTGATTTTTGGAAAAAATCAATTTCAATCGGTATTCATTCTCAATTTCAATTTGACCATAATTTTACTTATAATTACAATCTATCAGGATTTCTTAAAATTAATGTATCATTGTTTTCGCTTAAACTCAGCTATGGTAGGGATTTTTTAAAGATCAATAACACACTTCATGAGAGTTTTACAGGAAATCTCCCCTCTGTTTCATTGTTTTTTAACTACGATTAGCTAATAACTACAAATCTCTGAATGAGACGCTTTATTTTATTAGCTGCTCACTTGTGTTTAACAAATTTTGTTATATCTCATACTGACGCACTCATAAATCAATAGAACATCACAAAAATAGCCTCAAAGTTGCAATGACTCAATATATACTGAGGAGTTTCTAAATGAGACAAGCGTTATTGTTAGTTCTTTCGATGATATTTACCATCAATAGCTACGCTATCTCTATTTCACGTTCAAACAATAAACAGCAAAAACAAATAACACAAGAAATGTTTAAGCTTCGTCAAAATACAATGATGAATAATGGCTTAAAAAGCTCAGATGAAATGAAAGAGCTCATTCAAAAAATATCACTTGATTCAAATTCAGCTGGTTCAAATTATTTTCAAAAGATGCGTATTGAGCTAAATAAATTAGCCGCTGAAGAGCACCAAAATGCAAAGCGACTCGGCTTACTTACACACTCAACTCTTAAAATGCCAATTGATGCATTCGGTTTTTTTATTGCAACAGGTGCAATTAATTTCATGACTATGTGGACTCGCGCAGAAGGAAATCCACTTTTATTTTACGAACAAATAATGAGTCAAAAAGATCCACTTACACATATTTCGTTTTATGCTTTTATGTTGGCTAATGGATATTCTACACAAATTTTCACAGAAAGACTTGATAAAAAATATCCAGATTTATCTCCAGCAGCTCGAGCCACTGAATTAAGAAGAATCAGCTATTTAGCTCTAGCAGCAGGATCATTTGCATCAACAGTTGTTTCAGAAATTGGCTCAACAATTCGAAGTTGCACATTAAGCTGGGATAAAAATAGTAAAGTTCCTGTTGAAGAATCAAACGCAATTTGCAATCAAGCATTAGAACAATGGTCATTATATAATAAAACGCCACAATATTTAACACAGATTAGCACTATGCTTATTGTGCAAGCCGCAACTGAATTTGTGCAGGCAACAACAGAAGGTGCTATCAAATTAGGAGCTAGCGCTTTATATCAAACACTCAAAGGTCTTGAATATAGTCGTGGTTTTCATTTAGTCGCAGTAGAAATGGCGCTATACGCAACACCTGGAAAAGTCGCCGTAAAAAGTGTGTCTGTTCTTGGAAAACTCACTCAATTTACTTTTTTTGTTGGAGTGGATCATGCAATAAATAATACCGTTACACGCGGCTTAAATAATATAGTTAAACAGCTCTGGTTTACACTGTTTGATAAAAGTTATTTAGACTGTTATTTGGCTTGGGGAAATTTATATAAATGGAATGAAAAAGAAATTTCCACTCACGATCCCGCATGTGGATTAACAATAGACTCTGTAGAATATAAAAAATATATTGCAGAAGAACTCAATGATTTTAAAACACAAATGCAAGGCTGGCGTACACATTTAAATTCTAACGTTGAACTGGATTTAAATGGCTGGCTTGAAAGAACGAATAGAATAATCAAACAATCAAAACTAACTGAAGAATTTTATAGCGCTTATTTAAGTCAATTGTTTGATACTGCCAATGCTTATTATCGTATAGGCTTGCCAGAAAACGATCCAAATAAACTAACGCGTAAAACTTTTAGCAATAAAACTGAATATCCATTTAGAGCATTACCACTCTTTGGAATTAATTTTGTGCCGTGGACTAAAGATTCTGAAATAAAAGCAGATTCAGCTCAATATCTTTATCCTTACGATACAGAACAAGCTCAATCTAAAATGTTAAAAGCTTTCGCTGAACAATTATCTTTAACTGAGCTTACTAAAGAAATAAATTTATCTCACTTTGAAAAAGAATTAATTCAAAATTTAATTGATTCTTTAAAAACTGGTCAGCCAATAACACAAGGACAAGCATTAAAAAATTATATGGGCTATTACTCGCAAACACAGCAAGTTGGCCGGTCACAAACTTACAAACGTATTGGTTTCGAAAAGTTTTCAAAATTCTTATTTGAAAAAATAGGAAAACCAAATCCAAAACTTTTAGAAGGTCAAGGCTTTGGAGCTGCATTTGAATTGAAAAATGATAAAGAGTTTGAATTAGCTGATTTTGATTTAGATAAATTATCTAAAGGCTATAAGTTTAAAAACCCTACAGACTTTTTAATTTACTCTATGGCTTGCGGATCAGAAAATTCAAAAATTAAAGACTACAAATATTTTTCTGGTAAAATCACATTATGGGCACCAGATTTTATAGCGCCAAAATTAATTTCATTGCAAAATGAATCTGACGTTTGTAATCAAATTACAAGCTCTGATGATCTTTATAAAAAGAAAATTATTCACCCTAAAACTCAAAAAGAATACAAAAACTTTATACACTACTTAGCAAATCATATTGATCCTGCATATATAGGAAACTATAAAGATCCTAGCAACAAAAGAAATAGTCTATTTTCAAAATGGTGGGAAAATAACGGACTTGCTGTTACAAAAAATTATTTGCTTTATGAAGATAAGGTTTATCAAAATTTAATAAAAGAATTAGATAAAAATATCATTCTTGAAAATGAAGTTACAGTTAAAACTGTACTCGATTACGTAACACAAATGAATTTTAGTAATACGAACATTATGTCACACAGCTTACTACAGTCATATCGATTTGATGCAAAGTTTTACTTGCATCTGATTGACGTAGTAAAAAATAAAAAGCCAATTAAAATTGGCTTTGGAAATGCGCCAAGTTTATTAAACGAAGCTAAAAAATTGTCACTCCAAAAAGGAAGTTCTGTTTTAACTGAGCTTTCATCAAGAACACTGATCGAAGCAAATTTAAGCTTAGAAGGATTAATCGCTTTTTTGTTAACTCCATCTCGTGAAATTAAATATTCTCAGTATGCTGCTGCTGCTGAGAATTTTAGAAATAAACTTTCAGAAATTGAAGCATCCGTAGGATTAAAAATTAAAAAAACGTCTCAAAATGAATTGGATCTATTTCCTATGCCGGGTGCTGAGAATCAGCAAAAATCAAATTCGCAATCATATGTTTTTGAAGATGCTCAACTGACAGATCTCAATTTGGAACAAACTATCATCAAATCATCTGTTCTTGGATTAATTGAGTTAGAACAAGAAATCGCAAGATTTGTAAGAATGAAAGTTTTAATGACTCAAGGGCTAACATTTACTGATGAAGATGCTAAACAGCTAGCCCAAAAGTCATTTAATCAAGCCTGTTCAACAAGTTTGAGAGGATGTCGCTAATGAAAACAGTGTCTAAGCTTTTGACAGATGATAGGGTATTACGTCACTTTCACATGTTAACATCAGCCAGCTTCAAAGTATTAAGTCCCAATGATGGCATTATTGGTACGCGAATTGAAATTAAAAAGTTGAAATAAAAATATGTAACTTATTTTAATAAATTATATAATAAAAGGAGATTTAAATGAAAAACGTATTAGCAACCACTTTAGTGATTTTAGCATCTACTGCTGCTCTAGCCGCACCAGGCAAAGCTCGTGAAGCTATGACACGTGAAAAAGCTGTCGAATACACAAGCCGTATGGAAAAAACAGGTGACAAAAGCTATTATAAAAATTTATCAACACATGTTGCAAAAAGTTTAAAAATTGAGGGTGTAGAGGCCAAAATTGAAAGAGCACTTACACATGGTAGTGAAGATATGCTTATGACAGTTTATGAAGCTGCTGAAAAAGGTAAAAAAGAACAAATTGAATATATAGCTGATATTGCTGGTGGCATAAAAAGCAAAGAAGATGCTCAAATTGCTGCGGTAGTGTCTGATTTACCGACTACAGGTTCTCAAGCGACATTTAAAGCAGAATTTAAATCACAAATTGAAAAAGGCGAAACTATAGAAACCGCTGTTAAACTCAGTGCAAAAAAAATTGGGCGCGAAAAAGAGATTACTTTAGAGGCTCTTAAAAAACTTTGTGGTAAAGCTTAATTAAACTTAATTTGTAAAAAGATCTAAAAAGGATTTACGCTAACGTAAATCCTTTTTGCTTTTTGTGCATAGACTCTATATTCTAAAAATTATGAACTTCTCTCAATTACTTGCTTTAGATCAAAATTTTGCTGTTTGGATTAATCAGACTTGCTCTAATATTATTTTTGACATATTTTTTCCGATCTATACAGATTTACATAAAAATATTTATATCGCATTATCTTTAATCTGTTTAATTCTGTATTCTTTTATTCGCAAATATAAAAAGTTCGGTGGCATCCATTTTTTATTTTTATTGCTCGCATTAGGAACAAACGATTTTATTGGTTCATTTATTAAAAATCGCGTGGACCGTCAGCGTCCATTTGCAAACTCGCAACTCTTAATTACACAGCGTAGTGCTGCAAATCCAAATAAAAGTTTTTATTCAAATCACGCCTCAAATACATTTACTGCAGCGTATTTCGTAGGACAATTATTTCCTCAAGGAAAAATCATTTATTTTGGCTTAGCCGGCTTAGTTGCCTTTTCACGTGTTTATAATGGTGTTCACTACCCAAGTGATGTCATAGCTGGCGCATTTGTAGGCTTATTGATGGGTTTTATCTTTATAAGATTAAGTCAAAAAACTTTTCATTATGCTTATCGAAAGAACTATCCATGAAAGCACTCGTAACAGGCGCTAATGGATTTTTAGGATCGTGGCTTTGTAAACGTCTTTTAGAAGAAGGCTATGACGTTACAGCCCTCATTAGAAAAAATAGTGATTTGTCAGAAATTGATCATTTAAAATTAAAATATGCCTATGGTGATGTTACAGATAAGCCATCTTTACAAACAGCTTTTAAAAATCAAGAGTATATTTTTCATTTAGCTGGAGTTGTTGCCTACGCAAAACATCAACGCCAATTAATGAATAAGGTCAATGTCGAGGGCACTCAAAATGTAGTTGATATTTTAATCGAGCAACAAAGTGCAAAACTACTAAACTTATCATCTGTCGTCGCCATTGGCTCAAGTTTTAAACCTGAAATTTTAAACGAAAATTCAGACTATTTAATCAGTGATCTTAATTTAGGTTATTTTGAAACTAAACGTATTGCAGAAAATATAGTGACTCGTGCTGCAAAAAATAATCTTATTCATGCCATAAATGTTAATCCAAGCACTATTTATGGTTTTGGCGATGCTAAAAAGGGAAGTCGAAAAAATCAAATCAAAGTCGCTCAAGGAAAACTCCCTTTTTATACGCGCGGTGGAGTTAATGTTGTTTCTGTCGAAGATGTCTGTGACGGCATTATTCAAGCCATTCAATCAGGCCACTCAGGTGAAAGATATATTTTAAGTTCTGACAATATGACTATTAAAGACCTTTTTTCAAAGATTGCCTACTTTGCAGGTGTTAAGGCTCCTTCAATTTATTTACCTTTTTGGCTACTTAAAATTTTAGGTCACATTGGTGATATACGCCAGAAAGGTCTTACAACTGAAAATGCCTACACATCGTCTATGTTTCATTGGTTTGATTGTCATAAAGCCAAACAAAACCTAGGCTTTAAACCAAAATCATCTGATATTGCTATTGAAAACAGTGTACGCTGGATGAAAGATAATGGATATTTATCTTTATAAAGAAAATTTTAAATGATGAAAATTATATTTATTTTATTTATTATAATATTTGTTTTACCGGCACTTTATATATTTTCATTTATCCCAAGTGAAAAAGATATAACAGGTTGTATTACAACGACGATGTTTAATATCGAACTCTGCGATAAATCAAAAGATTATGTTAAACTAAAAAACATCTCCCCTTACATGCAAAGAGCAATTATTCAAACTGAAGATTCTAGTTTTTATACACACAATGGTTTTGATGAAGAAGGAATCGAACGTTGCTTTGAAAAACTAAAAGAAAAAAAGAAAATTGTATGTGGTGGCTCAACAATTACACAACAATTAGCAAAAAATTTATACTTATCTAAAGATAAAAACTTTGTTCGAAAAGGTCTCGAAGCACTCATTACAATGAAGATTGAAAAAACACTCAGTAAAAAAATGATCTTAGAAAAATATTTAAATGTTGTTCAGTTTGGAAAAAATATTTTTGGAATTAAAAAAGCAGCACAATTTTATTTTAAAAAGCACCCTTCAGAATTAGATGTTGTTGAGTCTTCTTTTTTAGCAATGGTACTGCCTAATCCTGAAAAATATTCTCAATCTTATTATCGCAAAGATTTAACTAAATTTGCCAGAAAAAGAATTTCTAAGATAATAAAAGATATGCATAGATTTAAATCTATCTCAGATGATGAGTATTTTAATTCTATTGCAAAGCTTGAATATTTTTTATCAAGTGGGCAGCAAATCAAAAATAGTGAGCCCTCTGATTTGAGTCCAGACGACTTGCAAGAAATGTCTGACGATCTAGAAATTGAAAATTCAGAAGAAAACTTAGTTAATTAATTTATTATGAAACAGTTTTTTGCCAATATAAATCAGCACTAATACATATAAAACCAAACAAAGAATATGTCCCGCATCAAAAACACTCAAACTTCCATACATTCCATTACGTACAAAAGAAACTGCGTGTGCTAATGGAAATAAATAAGCAAAATTTTTAAAAAATGGACTTATTTCATGCAAAGAAAAGTATGTACCACTAATTAGCGATAGTGGAACTATTATACCAGATGTAGAAAAAATAAAACTATCATAATTTTTTGCAACAGAAACCATAATCATTCCAAATGCAGAGAAAACTAAGCCTAGCAAGAAAAGCACAGGGATCACTTTAATAAACTGTATTGTGTACAATCCAAATAACGAAGCAACAACAAAAACTCCGAAAGCACCTATGATTCCCTTAGTAGCCCCCCAAAGCACTTCTCCATAAAAAATATCACGCGTTGTAATCGGTGTTAATAACATTGATGAATATGTTTGTTGATGGGTTAATTTAGAGTAATTTGGATATGTTGATTCAAAATAAGAAACCATCATACATGTTGTACTGAGTAAACCAGAGTAATAAAACTCCAAAAATGACAACCCTTCAACAGCAGAAATATAATGTCCAAAACCATAACCAAAGGCACCCAAAAACATTAACGGCTCAAGCGTCGTCCAAAACAATGAAACCAAAATTGTTTTTTTAAAAAATAAATAATTTCTGAACCAAATGTTAAACATCGATCACCTAATTATTTTCTCTGATTTGGTAACCAGCCAATTTTAAAAACACATCGTTTAAATTTGCCGAGCGAATATAATAATGCGTATTTTGAATTAGATTTAAAAAGTTTTGACGACTTTGCACATCTTTAAAGTAAACAAATAAACTTTTATCATAAGTTCTAAACTCTAAATTATGTTGTTGAATTTTATTAATCCAATAGTTTTGTTCATCCTGTATCTGTAGCTCAACAACTTCAATTCCAATATGCTTAACAATAAGTTCTTTTGCAGATCCATGATCTAAAACAAGGCCATGATCAATGATAAAAATCTTATCACACAATCTCTCTGCTTCTTCCATGTAATGCGTAGTTAAAACTAAAGTTACGTTGTTGGCTTTTAGTTTTTCAAAGTAACTCCAGATCCAAATCCGTGCTTGCGGGTCTAATCCCGTTGTGGGCTCATCCATTAATATTAACTGTGGTTTGTGAATAAGTGCCCTCGCAATCGCAAGGCGTCTTTTCATGCCGCCACTCAATGATTGAACTGGTTTGTGTTTGTAATCCAAAAGCTTCATTTCTGCGAGTAAATGATCGGCATGTGCTTTTGCTAAGTCAGTATCAATTTGATGATATTTTGCAAATAATAATAAATTATCAAGTGTGCTAAAATCTGTATCTAATCCATCATCCTGTGGCACAACTCCGATTCGCGAACGAATTTCTTTAAAATCTTTTTTCGTATTGAGACCAAGAACAAATAACTCACCAGATGTTGGAACAACTTGCCCGTAAATCATTTTAATTGTTGTCGATTTACCGGCACCGTTTGGTCCTAAAATACCTACACACTCACCTGGCTTTATTTCGAGCGATATCCCATTTACGACGGGCACCCCATCGTAATTCTTTTTAAGGTTTATCGCATTTAAAGCCAGTGATGACATTCTTAATTAGTCTTTATTCGATTTTTGTGGCTTAGGTCGTTTATGCGGATCTAATTCACGGCAACGAATACGAATGTTTTTCGGAGTCACTTCAATCAACTCAGAATCTTTAATCCATTCCATAGCTTGCTCTAAAGACATTGGTTTCACAGGAACTAAACGAATTGCCTCATCGGCACCAGACGCACGAACGTTTGTTAATTTTTTCTCTTCGCAAATATTAACAATCATATCGTTATCTTTAGCATTTTCACCAACAATCATGCCTTCGTAAACCTCTTGAACAGGTTGTACGAACATACGACCGCGCTCTTGTTTAAACCAAATGGCATAAGCAGTTGTAACACCTTTGCGGTCAGCAATCATTGCTCCGTTAAGACGCGAATTAATTTCACCACGGAAATCATCCCAACCATCAAAATTAGTATTTAATAAACCTGTACCACGAGTATCCGTTAAAAATTCAGATCTATAACCAATTAAACCACGTGACGGAATTCTAAACTCTAAACGTGTACGACCAGAACCTTTTTGAACCATGTTCGTCATAACACCTTTACGAATACCTAACTTTTCAGTGACCGCACCAACGTAAGCATCTTCGATATCGATAACTGCAATTTCCATTGGTTCTAATTTTTTACCATTTTCTTCTTTAAAAACAACTTGTGGTTTTGAAACGAGTAACTCAAATCCTTCACGGCGCATTTGTTCAATTAAAACTCCGAGTTGGAGCTCTCCACGACCAATAACTTTAAAGGCATCTGTTGAAGCTGTTTTTTCAACACGAATGGCAACGTTATATAAAAGCTCTTTTTCAAGACGCTCTAAAATTTTACGTGAAGTCACGTTTTTACCTTCCATACCAGCAAATGGACCATTATTAACAGAGAAAATCATTCCGACTGTTGGCTCATCAACTTTAATACGTGGTAATGGACGAGGATCAGTTGCTGAAGTGATTGTGTCGCCGATTGTAAAATCCTCAAGACCAGCAACAATGGCAATGTCACCCGCACCGATTTCTTGAACCGGAACTTGTGAGTTGATGTGGTAAGAAAAAAGCGCAGACACTTTAACTTTCTTTTGACCATTTGCTTGAACACACACAACTTCATCACCAACTTTGATTGAACCTGAACGCACACGGCCAATCGCTAAACGACCAACGTACTCATTATAACCAATGTTAGAAACCATAATCTGTAATGGATGATCCATATCAGCTTTTGGTGGTGGAACTAAGTTAACAATAGCATCATATAAACACTCTAAAGAATTTGTTTTTACATTCGGATCAAGTGTTGCCATACCTTCACGTGCAATTGCATACACAGTGTGGAAATCACATTGCTCTTCAGTCGCATCAAGATCGATAAACAAATCAAAAATTTCATTATGCACTTCTTGGATACGAGCATCAGGTCTGTCAATTTTGTTAATACAAACCATAACTTTTAAATTTTGCTCTAAAGCTTTTTTTAAAACGAAACGAGTTTGAGGAAGTGGTCCTTCAGACGCATCACAAAGAATAATTGCTCCATCAACCATGTTTAAGACACGTTCAACTTCGCCACCGAAGTCACTATGTCCTGGTGTATCGACGATGTTAATTTTAATGTCTTTGTACGTAAAAGACGCATTTTTTGCAGCAATGGTAATACCGCGCTCTTTTTCAAGATCCATCGAATCCATCAAACGTTCTTCAACAGCTTGGTTATCACGGAACATCCCCGCTTGTTTGATTAAATGATCAACGAGTGTTGTTTTACCGTGATCGACGTGCGCAATAATTGCGATATTTCTAATTTTCTTTGGATCTTGAATCATTTTGCTTCCTTTACGTTCTATTAAAATTTCAAAATTCTAATAATAAATATTTTTTCTGCCTTTGCAGATTATTTTTTTAAATTGTTCCAATCTGATAAAAATCGACTTCATGATTATCGCTAACCATGTCCACCCATTAAAAATTCTTCGTGGGAAGTATCTTGTTGTTCAATATCAGAAATTGATCGAAAAAAGTTTAGCGCACAAGTTAAGACTTCGTCATTATTCTTTAACTGAAAAATGTCTTTTCTGAACTGTGCAGCACCCGGATAGCCTGTTGAAAACCAAGAAGCAAATTTTTTAAGCTGAATATTAACAATATGAGCAGAGCAATGCTGAATAAGAGCTAGATGTAAGTCTTGAAAAATCCCATGATAATTTCTTTTCAAATCACTTCGAATAGGTTCATTTTTCCAGAGACTTAAAGCATCAGCAAAAATCAGAGGGTTTTTCAATGCCCCACGACCAATCAAAACGCCATCACAACCTGATTCTTTCAATCTACTCACGGCCGCCTGTGGTGTTAAAATATCTCCATTTCCTAATAAAGGAATTTTTGTTTTTGCTTTTAAATTTGCAATAAACTCCCAATCGGCATGACCAGAATAACCTTGTGCTCTTGTTCGACCATGAACTGCAACCCAAGTTATGCCCTCATCATAAGCTAAATTACAAACATCCAGAGCATTCCTTTGCTGAGCATCCCACCCTGTTCTAATTTTAATTGTCACAGGAATTTTAACCGCTGCAACACATGCACTTAGAACTTTTTGCATTGTCACAAGATCTTTCATCATAGCAGAGCCCGCTCCCTTTTTTACAACTTTAGGAACAGGACATCCAAAATTCAAATCAACAAAGTCAGCGCCGTGTTCTTCCGCAATTTGCGCACCACGAGCAATGATTTCAGGATCTTCACCAAATAGTTGAATACCAATTGGGCGCTGTGTTTCGTCATAACTCATTAAACCAAGCGTTCGCTCAGACTTATACTCCAAGCCAGTTGCGGATACCAACTCTGTGACAACAACGCTTGCATCTAGTTTTCTCATAAATGTGCGAAAAGCATGGTCTGTAATTCCTGCCATTGGAGCTAAAACGAATGGATTCTTTTTTAAAGCTTCTAAGGGGTGTATTTTGGCAGACATATGAAGGGCTTTTATGCCAAATGCCTGCGACGAGGTCAAGAGATGCAAGTTGCAATTTTGAGAATTCTATCTATAATATCTGTTTGCTCAATTTAACGTGCTCCAGATGAGCAAAAATGACAGCTTAAGGAGATTTCTTTTGAACAACACTCAAAATCAAAACGACGTAGCTGCAGTTAAAAAGCCATATTATCATTGGCTTGAACGTGCACAACTGGGTCAAATCGATTTTATTGTCCTTCAGTGGCCCAAATCTTTTTATGAACAAGCCATGCATTCTATTTTGGAAAATTTTTCTAAAATCAAACCTAAACTTGTTCCCATTCCTATTGCTCGCACATTTGAATCGTTTGACACAAAAAGCTACAGTCTTTTATCTGATTTAGTTAAAGGTCGCACTTACAGCTACAACAAAAATATTTATGTTGAACTATCTGAGTGTCTTTCTATTTATTTAAAAAATGAAACAAAACTGACTCTTGATCAAATTGGAAATTACGATATTGGCGTAAACTTAGCGCGCGAACTCAATCCAATTTTTATTGAAAAGCAATTTGATTACAAAGTCGCCCGTGAACGCATTCGCTTAAAAAACTTTATGAAATTTTTAGGTCGATTTGAAGGGCCTCAAAACGATTGGCTTTTTGGATATGTCCTTTTAGAAATGATTGATAATTTATTTGTGCTTCGTTCAAAATTTCCTGAGTTAAAAGTATATTTAAATGTCCCTTATGAACTTGAAAGTTTTGGACTTGAGATATCAGAATTATTTGTTTCTGCTCCGTCAAAAGGCGAATATCAAATAATACCTCTTCAAGAATCTGAAGCTTCACAACCTTACTTGGGTGGTTGCACTTTAACTCAAAATATTGACCAACCAAGAGATCATAACCCAGAAGCTTTTCGATTGGGTTGCTCGTATGTCGAATTAAATAATTCTCATTTTTGGGCTGTTCCAATTGAAAAAAATGGACGCTCAGACGATTTAGCTTTTAATTATTTTGCCCCTCACCACACAAGATCTGGTGCTGATATGATTTATCAAAATCACTCTAGCATTGCAGCGCTCAATCATTTTTTAAAAGAACAAAGTATTCCTTTTTCGTACAAAACAAATCCTATTTTAGTTAAACCCATTCAATATGGATTGAATTTACAACACTTTTTAGAGCCAGGATTTGAAAACATTTCAATTTCAATGTGGACAGAGTTTGAATATTTAAATGATCGCTATCGTGTTCATAATTATCAATTAACTACAGATTTACTTTTGCAAGTTGCATGTTCTGGAATATCATTTTTATCGCACTATGATCGCAAAGATCTTGCAACCCAAAAGCGCGGATTAAAACGTGACAATGACCTTAGAATCTTAAAACATCAAGGTGTCGCTTGTTTAATTATTATTGAATCCTGTCGATTTGTTTTAAATAAACCCCTCACGACTGGGCAATTCAATCTGTCAGAAGAAGAGTTTTTTGTTATCTTAGAAAATAATATTTTTGATCTATTTAAACGCTCTATTCTTGTGGATAAGTTTGGGGAAATTAATCCCTTTGATCGAAAGCTTAATGCCTTTATTTCTGAAAAAGTTTATGGTTTTTTCAAACAATCTTTAAAAGATATTTTGAAGTCTATCAAAACACCTCATCGTTTTTTAGCTATTCATAGTCAATTTTTAGAATTATCTGATCTGCCAAACTTTACTGCTGAATCACTTTTATTAATACTTGAACCGCTTATGTATGAATCAAAAGGAGAGCTTTTAACTCGAGCGTCATCTAAATTACTTGATGAAGTTTCTGAATTTAATAAGCATCCTGAAACATTTGAGCCTGTTTTTAAAAACCAACTCATTGAGACTGAATTAAAAAACCAACATATTCGTAAGGTTAAAATCGCAGATGAACTTACAGGCGCCTATTACTCAAAGATGTCTGAGCTTGCCACCGAAGGGTGGAGTATTCATATTAACTCTATTCCATTAGAAAAGTTAGGCGAAGACGACTTTAAATCTGAAATAACTGTTCACTCTGCAAAAATGGATTGGTTTGAACTAAGTCCAAAGCTTTTCTTTAAGGGCGTTGAGGTTAATCTCGAAGATGTGAATTTTTCTGGTAAAAGCAGTGCAAAACCATCTGGAATTATGTTTTATAAAGGTCGTCCATATTTAATTGATCACAATGCTTTACCAAAGTTAACTGCATTAGAAAAATTTTGGGACCGCATTAAAAGCGATACTCAAAACAAAACAGGCGCAAAAGAAAAAGAATTTGTTCGTGTTCCAAAATCACAAATTTTAGAACTTTTAGCCTTAGCGGAGTCCGGCACTCAAATTGTATCCGACAATAAATACTGGATTGAAATATATTCTTTTTACAAAAAACTAGGCACACCTGGTTCTCTTTTAAAATTACCCGAATCTTTGCAAAATATTTTAAAAGATCATCAGCTCGTTGGTACCCAATGGATTTATGATTTGTATAAATTAAATCTCGGCGGAATTTTAGCTGATGACATGGGTCTTGGTAAAACATTACAAGTTTTGACATTTTTAAACCAACACCGAATTGAAAAAAACAAAACTTGGTCGCTAATTATAGTTCCGACCTCACTCTGTTTTAATTGGGAATCAGAAGCCAAACGATTCACTCCTGATATCGATATTGAAATATTTAGTGGTTCAAAAAAACAAGCTCTGTTCGATCAAGCGAACAACAAACATAAAGTGATCATCGCCACATATGGATTATTAACTGAACATGAAGACTTTTTCTCAAAAATTTTATGGGATGTTATTGTTTTTGACGAAGCTCAAAATCTTAAAAACCTCTCTTCTAAACGAACATCATCGGCAAGACTTTTAAAAGCCAAGTTTAAGTTAGCACTTTCTGGTACTCCTTTAGAAAATAATTTTATAGATTTCTTTTCTTTAACAGATCTTGTGTTGCCTGGCTCAATGGGAAGTTATAAAACTTTTCAGGAAACTTTCGGACCTGGCAAACCCATTGATCCCGATGATGTCCGCCATTTAAAAATGAAAATGCGCCCTATTGTTTTACGACGCACCAAAGATTCAGTTAATTTGAACTTACCGCGCAAATTAGAAGAGTCTTTACGTTTTGACTTTTCAGAAAAGCAAATTGAAATTTATAAAAAATTGGCTATTTCACATAATGATCAAATTAGCCAACTCATAGAAGAAAAAGGCCAAGCTTCATCTCAGTTAGCCATGTTAACGGCCTTACTAAGACTCAGACAAGCCTGTTCAGATCCAAGCGGCATTCCACAAATTAAATTTACAGAAAATCCGCCTAAAATTGCTCATATTCAAGAGTGTGTTAAAGAGCATCTTGAAGAAGGAAAAAGTGTTTTAATCTTTACACAATTTTTAGCAACACTTGATAAAATTTCGGCTCTTTTTGAAAAAGACAATGTACCATTTTTTACACTGCACGGAAGTATCTCTGGTAAAAATCGACGCGACATTCTCGATAAATTTCAATCATCAGAACAACCTCAAGTTTTACTGATGACACTTAAAACTGGCGGTGTTGGATTAAATTTAACTAAGGCTTCCGTTGTCTATCACGTTGAACCTTGGTGGAACCCTGCTGTTGAAAATCAAGCCACTGACCGTTCACATCGTTTGGGACAAACCAGTGAGGTTCAGGTTTACCGCTTATTAATGAAAGACTCCGTAGAGGAAAAAATTGAACTTCTTAAACTTAAAAAGAAATCATATTTTGATTCCTTGTTCACTGATTCGGAAGATCTTGATAAAGTGATCAATGGCAGTGGTCAGTTAAGCTCTGAAGACTTTAAATTTTTACTCGGTATTTAATAGCACTAATTAGTTTATTACGTCAGTTTTTGATTTTTTTACTGTCTAAAATAATGACAGTATTTGCAGCAAACTTTATATGCTATAGTTTTTTTCTATTTTAAAACCCGCAACAGCATATAAAAAAGGATTCAAATGAAATTTTTAATTATCACAGCTCTTTCTTTGTCATCAGCAATTAGTTATGCAAAAAGCTCGCAAACGTTAACACTAAAACAATTAACCTGCGCATTAAATGTATTAAGTCCTGATATGATTACGCCCCAAAAAATCGAAATGAGGCAATCAGATTTAGGAATCGCAGGAACTGCATTATTTGCTGGTTTAAAAAATAATGACGAAACATATTCAGCGATGGCAAGAGCTAGTTTAGTGCCAAACGCCAATTTGATAGTAGTCTATGTTGAGCTCAATCAAACAAACATGCAAACAGGATCTGATAATAGAATTTCTGGACAAATTGTTATAAACAAAGAAACCCGTGTTGGAACAATACAACAAGATGCTTCTGATGTGCCTAATAAATTGTTTTCGAATATCAGTGTAACTTGTGAAATGACTCATTAATTTCGAATTATTTAAACTACTCAAGCCACGTCAGTCTATTTTCAAGCTGACGTGGTGGTTTGGGCGGCGCGTGATCTGGAAACCCTAAAACAACACCACAAAGCAACTCTAACTCACCGGCTTGATATTCAGGTAGTTCCGTTACACCCAAAAATTCATCTACTTCTTTTTTTATTTCTAGTGGCGCACCCATAGTACAACATCCCAGCCCCTCAACTTGACAAGCTAAATTTAGATTTTGTACAGCCATAAATACACTCCCAATACTTGTATGATACCGCTCATCCGACGAGTTGTGCGAATACGCAAATACTAATACAGGTGCATTTCCTAAAGTGTAAAAAAATCTCTCTGTAAAATCATACAAACTTGGTTTTAATTTTTTTTGTAAAATATCTTTAATGCCCAGCCATGATTTTTGAGAATATTTTAAGTACTCGTCTCTTTTTTTACCTTGAACAATAAAAAATCTCCAATTTTGTCGATTTTTGCCAGACGGCGCATGAAAAACTGCTTGGGTAAATATTTTTTCTAAAATCTCTTTTGGAACTGGATCAGATTTAAATTGGCGAATTGATTTTCGACTTTGGACGAGTTCATAAAATTCTGTTTTCGTCATTTGACCACCTCTCTAATTTGCTTCAAGATGACTTTATGGATAAAGTACTTGAAAAATCTACGATTGAAAACAATCAAAACTTAAATTCATCTAAAAGTGTTTTATCAATACCTTTACTCGTTACAGCAACTTTACTCAGCTTGTTGTTTGCTATAGCCTCATCAATGAACTCAGTGCGTGTAATATTTGAAAATCGAACAGAAGAAAGAAAGATTTTATCAAAAGTATTTACGGAATACGGTCATAAATCCTTTGTCATTCTAAAAATAAAAATCAATAACGCCGTTGAACTCGAAATATATGAAAAAATTCCGCCCCAAAACAATCAACAATTAAAACAAAAATTTACTCTAAATGATGATTCTGAAGCTTACTTAATGGTTAACTCGAATGCTTTAAATTTAACATTAATTGATATCGATAAAGATGGTTTACTTGATATAGTTTGTCCTACGGTCGATAAAAATGGAAATTCACGACTCAATGTCTTTCAATACAACCCTGATATTGAACAGTTTTTACCTTATACAACATCAGAAAATTAATTTATTCATAAATTGTATAAATATTGCATATCTCTTTCCTTTTAGAGAAAGTGTACTGATATGTTTGATTTAATACTTGAACAAAAATTTAAACTCTCCAGTTTTCGGACCGGACAACTACAAATTATTGAGACAATTAACTCAAAACAAGATGCGTTAGCAGTTTTGCCAACAGGCGGTGGTAAATCACTCTGCTATCAATTTCCGGCTGTATATCAAAACAAATTAGTCATCGTCATTTCTCCTTTAATTGCACTCATGAAAGATCAAGTTCAAGCGCTAAAAACTAAAAATATCCCCGCAGGATGTTTTTACTCTGGACAAAGTGAAATTGAAAAACGAAAAATTTTTTCTGATATAAATACTGGTGGAGCTTATATTTTATATTTATCGCCTGAACGCGTGCAAAAAGAAGGTTTTCAAAAATGGATTTTGTCTCGCGAAATAGCCTTATTTGCAATTGATGAAGCTCATTGCGTTTCACAATGGGGACATGATTTTCGTGAAGAGTATTCTGAACTTAAAATACTAAAAACATTACGTCCCGACATTCCCATATTAGCCCTGACAGCATCGGCAACTCCTCTTGTGTTAGATGATATAACAAAAAACTTAAATCTCAATAAACCAAAACGTTTTGTTCATGGCTTTTATCGTTCGAATTTATATTACCAAGTTGAAAATTGTCATGATGATGACGAAAAAACAAAATGGATTTTACAAAGTTTAAAACAATACCCTACTGGACGGGTTTTAATTTATTGCGGCACAAGAAAATCAACAGAAGAACTTACTCTATTTTTAAAAAAACATTACTCAAGCGTTGATTATTATCATGCTGGTTTAAGCACCGATAAAAGAACGGTAGTACAAGAATCATATCAAAAGGGAAAAGTTCGTATTTTAGTCGCAACAAATGCGTTTGGTATGGGAATCGATCAACCCGATGTTCGTTTAGTCATTCACTATCAAATGCCAGCCAACATCGATAGTCTATATCAAGAAATGGGTCGTGCAGGTCGCGATGGACAACATTCAACTTGTTTACTGCTCTTCGCTAAAAAAGATAAAGGCCTACAATCATTTTTTATTCAAAACTCTGATGCAATTAAATCCATTAAAGATCTTCGTTGGCGAAATTTAGACGCACTTGTTAGTTATTCTGAGGCTCGCGAGTGTCGACATGCAGAGATTTTAACATACTACAAAGATGCTCAGCGCCTCAAAAAGTGTGGTCACTGTGATGTCTGTGATCCATTATCTAATCGTAAAATTCAACACATAGAGCTTAATATTCCTAAGTTAAAACTTAGAAAAAATATTTCGAATAGCAAATATGAAGATAATCATCTTACACCAATCGAAATGCAGCGATTTGATTTACTTCGCGAATGGAGAAAAAATAAAGCCGCAGAATTAGATGTTCCTGCATTTGTCGTTTTCGGTGATAAAACCCTAAGAGATTTGGCTCGATGCAATCCTCAATGTTTAGAGGACATGAAACCAATTTATGGAATTGGTGATGCCAAACTTGAAAAATTTGGCTGGGACCTACTCGCAGAACTTAGTAAAAATTAACTTTTATTTGTTTTCTTTTAAATCTCTCCAAGATTTTCCCTCTCGAGCTTTAGGATTTAATTGAAAAGTTTTAACAGCAGCATTATGTGCTTCTAAATTTTCAGAAAACTGATGTGTACCATCGTTTTGACTCACAAAATATAAATATTTTGTTTTAGCCGGATTCATAGCAGCCAACAAAGCTTCTTTGCCAGGGTTCGCAATCGGAGTAGGAGGTAGGCCATAATTTGTATATGTGTTATGCCTGGTCGGAGTTAATAAATCATTTCGAGTGATGTTTTTAATAATTTCACCTTTAATCAAAGACGCGCCATAAATAACAGTTGGATCTGTTTGTAAACGCATTTTTTTATCTAGTCGATTATGAAAAACTGAAGAAACTAAATTCCGTTCTGATTTTGCACCTGTTTCTTTTTCTACTATACTCGCAAATGTAACTAGTTGGTTTCGAGTCCATTTTCGCTGTGGAAACTCTACATTAAATTTTTCAATTTGCGGCTCAATTTCGCTATATACAGCTAAAAATCTTTTAACCATTTGAATAATAATATCTTTTTGAGTATCAAATTTGGTTACTTTGTATGTTTCTGGAAACAAGTACCCCTCTAAAGATTCTAAATCTTCATTCAACATTAATTTTACAAACTCACGATCAAAAAATAATTTTAAAGCTTCTTGTTTGGTTCCATAGTTGTTTTTTTCGAGCAACTCGGCAATATCAAAAACATTTAATCCTTCAGCAACAGTAAAGTTTCGAGCAACACTTTTTCCTGATATTATAACAGTTAAAATTTCATCAGGAGTCATTGTTTGATTCAGCGAATATTCTCCTCTTTTTAATTTCGAGCTCAATCCTTTTAGTCGAGCATAATAAGAAAATATTTTTGCATTTTTAATTAAGTTTTTTTCATATAAATTTTCTGCAACAGTATTCATCGACTGACCAGGGTTAACATCAAAAAGCACTTCTGTACTATCTGCGCTCACACCGCGACCAATAAACTGATAAATAAAAAAAACTATAGTAATAAAAACTGCTACAAACAAAACTGCTGTAGCTGTTAAAAATGATTTAACTTTTTTACTCAAGCACAACTCCAGGAAGTAATTTGGTTTTATCTAACGTTGTATGATCTTCTAAACTTGCCACCGGAACTGTGCAATACTGAACTGCAAAATGAGCTGACGGACGATCATTACCAGACTTACCCATTCCACCAAAGGGCAGTCTTGAACTTGCACCATTTGTAGTTCTGTTCCAATTCAACAAACCAACACGAGCTTGCAGTAAGGCTTGTTGATATAATTCTTTATTTTTTGTAAATAGTGCCATAACCAAACCATAACCTGTCGAGTTGACCATTTCCATCGTATTATCAAAATCACTTGATCTATATATTGCAACGTTAGGACCAAAAATTTCAGTTTTTTGATAAACAGAATTTTTATCAAAACGCTTAACAAGATGTATGCTTGGAGTCACATAATGACCTTTAAAATCTAAATCTAAAACTTTCCCACGCATCAAATTTTCACAATTTTCCCGATTAGCCATTTCCTGAAAGCGTATATATTTTTCGACAGAGCCTGCATTGATCAATGGCCCCATGAATGAGTTGGTTGACCAATGCCCTATAGTTAGTTTTTTAGTTGTCTTATAAAATCTTTCTGTAAACTCATCAGCAATTTTGTCATGAAGAATAACTCGTGATGTTCCGGAGCATCTTTGACCTGATGACATAAAAGCACCAACTATAGTTTCGTAAATAGCTTTATCTATATCAGCGTCTTCCCAAACAACTGTTGCATTTTTTCCACCCATTTCAAGTGCTAATATTTTCCAATAATGATTCATTGTTTCTTGTTTTATTTTTAATCCAACTTCATAAGAACCAGTAAATAAAACTCCATCAACAGACTCATGTGCTACTAGTTTTCGACCAGTTTCAGATTCACCGTGGACCATATTATAAACACCAGTCGGAAACTGCGCTTTTTCAAAAATTTGTGAATATAATTGACCAACATAAGGTGTTTGTTCTGATGGTTTATACACAATTGTATTTCCCGTTAACAATGCTGGAATAATATGTCCGTTAGGTAAATGTGCTGGAAAATTAAAAGGACCAATAACAGCCATAACACCACGTGAACGATATCGAATGACTCCATCAACTTGAGGAAGTGCATTTGTAATACGTTCTTCTTGAACAAGCTTCATCGACTCATTCATAGTAATATCAATTTTAGCAGATAATGCCTTTGCTTCAGTTGTCGCATCCCAAAGTGCTTTTCCAGTGTCTCGTGCAATCGCCTCAGCCATTTCTGATTCATGTGCGATAAATAACTCTTTTAATCTTAATATATATTTTTTTCTCTCGTCTAAACTTAATGTAGCCCATGGCAAATAAGCCTTCTTAGCAGAGTCAATCGCTTGTTCGACATGATCAAGTTTATAATTTACTGTCAATAGTTGATCAGTTAAATCTGCTGGTGAAATATCTTTAAATTGCCCATCAAATTTATCCATTTTATCCAATAAAATAAATTTTCCATTGATAAAATCACCCAAAAATGGATGCGTTTTGTATTGTACCATTTAAGCCTTCTTTCCATACTCAAAAGGAGTTACAAAAACCTCTTGATCATTTTCCAATTTAAGCATTTGTCGAGTTTTTGCTGGCAATGCAACAACCGAATCTTGGGTGTCATATGCAGACAAACAACATTTAAAATCTTTGCTGCCAATACCTACTAAACCAAGCTGTTTAAACTGTGCTTCTTTTAATTCTGCTACTCTAAATTTTTTTCCTAATTTAATTGGGAGTATCTTTTCTGTTTCACAACCATAATGAGGGCCACCATCAAAAGGATCTACCTCATCTAAATAATGAAACCCAATACTTTCCAATAAATGTTGCGCAGGCTTAGTGGCCTCACCAACACGCCCTAAAACTAAACGTGCTTTTGAATCCAACAAACTCATGTATATATCCTCTTCTGGAAATAAAGACTCAATAAATTCTTTATTTACTTGCGATAAAGCATCTGCTTCTTGGTACGGTAAGCCGGTAAACCGTCGACCCAATGCCTCCCAAAACTCACTTCGACCCTCTTCAGTTAATGGTGGTGTTAATTCACATAATACTCGTGATTCAAAGCGCTCAGGATTAAGTGCCATGTAAACAAATCGACTTAAAGAAATTTGTTTCCCTAGCCTTTCAGGGCGTCGACGATAAATTTTATCAACGAGCAAACCACCAATCTCTGTTGGACCATCTGTATCTAATTGAAATCTTAAAACTTGATGAATGAATCCCACTCCTAAATCTTGAGAAAAATGATCTCGCTTTAAAATCTTAAAGTAACAATGTGGAACTGCATCCGATCCGTGCTTAGCAATAATTAAAGAACTTCCGACAACCAAATTTTCTTCTGTATCTTCAACAACAAAAATATACTCAGATTTATCTTTTGGTAAATCACCTGCAAAAGAAGCTTCACTTCTTAACACCTTTTCTGTGATAACCTTTCGATCTCCAGGTAAATTTAATAAGTTAAATTGTTTTGCTAAATCTGTTAACTGCGCAATATCATCTTTTGTTACTGATCGAACAATAAAACTCATAAACAAAACCTTTCAATCATTTTTTGGTAAAATGAAGTAATTATTTCTAAATCGTTAATTTTTGTATGTTCATTCCCTGTGTGAATATTTTCTTCGCGAACACCAGCACCAACGCACAAACACTCTATTCCAACTCGCGAAAACAAACTCGCTTCGTTTGTAGATGCAAGCGTCTGACAATTTACATGAACACCCAGTTTTTGAAATTCCGACAGAGCCGCTTTAATTAAAATTGAGTTTTCATCTGTACGAAATGGTCGTTTATAATCTTGTAATCTAAACTCAGCACCAACGTCATCGCAAACTTTTGAAATTGTTTTCATCCAATTTTCGTACTGATCTTGTTTTACACTTGGTAATATCCGACAAGAGCCCCCAATTAAAATGTGATCTTCAAATGTTCTAACGATTCCTATACTTAATGTAGAGTGTGATGGTTGAAAATCTAAATCAATTGTCTTTGTCATATCCTCTTGAACTTGTTTTACAACTGTGTACAAATTATTAATTTTGCGTATTATTGGATCTTTAAAAGAAGCTGCCACATCCAGCTCAACCATGGCTTGATTGGGAATCATATTGAATCGTGTTCCAGCATCCATATCAACAATGACAACATTGTCAGGCATTTTAATAAGATACTCTAAAAGTTTAACTGCAGCATTATCACCTAAATGCGGAGTTGAGGAGTGAGCACTTTTTCCTGAAAAAATTTTTGTTTGTGTCGATGTTGACTCAGACATTGATTTAATTTTTTTATATTCAATCTCTTCAGAACTCAGTGGAATTCGCATTTCTACAGTTGCAAAACCCTTAGCTGCATTAATTATTTGTAAATTAGAAGGTTCGCCAATCAGGGCATATCTTGCATTAATTTTATTTTTTCGTATTAATTTTAGTGCTCCTTGCATACCAGTTTCTTCGCCAAAAGTACCAACCAACACAGGTTGCAAAGAATTAAATTTGGTCTCTTTAAAATAACTTAAAGCTTTCAATTTACATAAGAAATCGAGTTTGACGTCAGCTGCTCCTAATCCATAGACATGACCATCTTCAATAACGGCATCAAATGGATTGAAATTATTTTTTTTCCAACTTTGAAAATGACCTGGATCTACTGTGTCTAAATGAGTTTGTAGCAAAAAATCTTTAAGTTCAGATTTTTGAGCGCGTACAATTATGTTAGCTTGTACAATTCCATTTTGTACTTCTTGTTGTATTTCAACAAACAAACCCAACTCTTCAGCTAATCCAGACAAATATTCAACTAACTCAACTGTCGACCCATGCGGAGAACTATCAAGCGCAATAACGCGCCGACAACTCTCAATAAAATTGAAATCAACATGAGTCTCTGAGTTTATTTTCAACAAATTAGATTCCTTCTAAAATTGATTTTTCAATCACATTTAAGGCTAAATCGATATCACTGTTTTGAATAATCGCTGGCACCAACAATCTTATTCTTACAGGATCTTTGCCACAGCTAAAAGCTAAAACACCATTATTAAATAATCTTTTAATAAGTGCTTCAACTTGCTCTTTTTTTCCATCATATGGCGTAAATGCAATCATAAGTCCCATGCCGCCAGCGTCAGCAACCAACCCTTTGCATGATGTTAAATTTAATTTATTTAAACCATCTATAAATAAATTATGAATTTGTTGTATCCGTCCATGTGGCCCTAAATATCCTTCTTCAAGAATATTTAATATTTCTAAACCCGTGGTTAACGAAACTGAACTTCCAGAGAATGTACCAGCAATCAAGCCCGGTTTTGGATTGTATTCATCAGTGTAGAGTGTTGCGCCTAATTGCACAGTTTTAGCAATAGTCACAATATCCATGTATTCGCCCAAATCCATCGTTTCAAAAGCAAAGAACTCGCCTGTGCGTGCAAATGTTTGAACCTCGTCAGCCCATATTGCTATTTTTTGCTGTTTACAAAACTCAAGCATCGGAACATAAAACTCTCGTGGAGTTGGAATAAATCCACCCTCACCCAACATTGGTTCAAATACAAATGTTGCTATATTTTTATCAAACTTAGCCGCGTGATCTTTTAAGGCACGCAACGCCTTTTCTGCACTCTGAGGATCTTTTTTATCATAATTAGGTATTCTTAAAACTTCATTATATTCTGGTAAACCTTGTTTGTACGCAGGGTTGTCAGTTAATTCTGCCATCATTGTTGAGCGACCAGCAAAAGCATTCTTCATTGCAACAACCATTTTTGCTGGAGAGTTTTTTTGTCGCGCCATTTTCAAAGCGCTTTCATTTGCCATAGTTCCACAAGTTGCAAACCACGCATGTTTAATTCGACTTTTACGGCCAGCAATTTTTATAAGTTTTTCTGTGAGTGCAACATACTCTTTATTTGGCTGCAAATTTCCTTGCATAATAACATCAGACAATGAACCACGAATGGCTGCCTTCATCACTCTTGGATTTGAGTGTCCCATAATATGAATACCAATTCCGTTGATAAGATCTAATTTAACACTTCCATCTTCCAACTCAACATAAGCTCCACGTCCAGCACCAGTGCCAATGTAGTTAAAATATAATGGTCGTCCGCGCATAGAGCCAATATGATCTATTTTTGACTTTGCAGATGCCTGTAAATTTGAATCCGCCAACTTTATTGTCTGTATATCACTGTTGTGAACCATAACCTCATCCACGAGATCACTGATAAGTCCTTCTATAACTGGATCTTGATCAATTTTTTTTCCAACAAGTGTTTCATCTGTATTACTGACTCGGGCCATGACTTCTTTTAATGCGGACAACATAATTTACCTCTTACTGACTTGAATTAGAGTATTAGAATACCTTGTTGCAATGAGCTATGACAAGAAAAGCACTTATTCGTTAGACTTTGGCTCTATGCAGCCTAGTACGAACTATCAAAATCAATTTCAAAAAGCACTTATTCTTCAACAGGAAAAAAAATTTGATGAAGCGCTGTCTCTCTATCAAAGTCTTTTGAATCAAAACTTAAGCAAAAATCCAGACTTAAGTCCTAGTCAACTTTCTGATATTAGCTACAATATGGCCTTAACTTATTTTTCTAAGCAAGATTATGCTCAAAGTTACATATACAATCAAAAGGCCATTTTACTTAATCCGTTTAATTCGTTAGCTCATCAATTTTCTGAAAAAATAACCTCGCATTTTCAATTAAAAGTTGTGGGTCATGACATTACAATCACTGAAAATTTAAATAAACTTGGCTTAGCTCACGTGCCAATTGAAGCTCTTTGGGTGTTTTGTACAATTTTTTTGAGTTTGTTTGTCAGAAGCTTTATTAATCATTTTGTTAACCGAAAAAACCAGCTTTTAACTGGCTCTAAAGTTACACTTTTTAAACTTAAAAATTATATTTGGCTTATATTATTTTTATTTTTTGCAGCTATCCTCCTCATTAAAATATCTGATGTTGAAACACCAAAAGGTTTTATTAAAACTGACTCTGCTACCCTCAAAACTGCTGCTGGAGAGAACCAAGCCAGTTTAACTGATTTACCTATTGGTAGTCTTGTTTATATTCTCAGAGTTATCGAGATCGACAAAATCAATTACTTCCAAGTTAAATACCCTGGTGGAGTGTCTGGCTGGATAAAACAAGAGGAAATTGAAACCGTAAGCCTGCCTAAGGACTAACCAAAAAGCAGGCTTTTTCTACTCAAGTTTGCTGAAATTTAAGTAATTTTTTTGACTTCCGTACTGAGCTAGGTTGTTATGAATTTTTGAGGTATTTATGGTTCGTTTAAATAACGTTAAATCTTTGAAATTCTTCACACTTTTATTAATCCTAATCCAATTTTTTGTCGCTTGCTCTAGTAGTGAAAAAAATTTAAATACGGCTGAAGGGCTTTTTGCCTACGCTAAAGAGTTTGACGATGCTGAACGCTATGAAGTCGCACTTCAAAAATACACAGATGTTCGTAATAAATTTCCTTATAGCTCATTAGCAACTGAAGCAGAATTAGCAATTGCCGATGTGCATTTTAAACGCGAATCATACACTGAATCTGAAATTGCTTATCAAAACTTTAGAGATCTACATCCTAAACATATTAAATCAGATTATGTGCTTTTTCGCATAGCTATGAGTTATTTTATGCAATTACCTGAAACTATTGATCGCGATTTAACATCTGGAAAAGATGCGATCTATCACTTTTCTGAATTGTTAAAATTATATCCTCAATCAGAATTTGCAACTGAGGCCAAAAACAAAAAAGAAGATGTTATTAATCGCCAGGCACAAAAAGAACTCTACATCGCTGATTTTTATCTTAAACAAAAAAAGTTTGGCGCTGCGTTTGGACGCTATGAAAATGCATTAAAAAAATTCCCTGGAATTGGTTTTGATCCAAAAGCACACTTAGGTGCCGCACGAAGCGCTAAGGGTTTAGAGGATAACGATAATCAAAAAAAGCATGTTGGAATTCTTTTTTCTAAATACTCTCAATCTGAAGAAGCCAAAATAGCGCAGAAAGAAGGATTATAATATGCGTTCTTTTTCTGGTCAGCTACTTGATGAAGCTCGCGAGGCATTTATTGATGGTAAATATCAAGAGGCCGAGCCTTTACTCATGCAACCAACACTCCTCAATTCAAATAATCCAGAAATTTACCAAATGCTGGCAACAATTTATTATAATCGAGGCCAATTTAATAAAGCGATTAAAACTTTTAAAAAAGCATTAGAAATTGACCCTGGCTACAGCGATGCCGCTGTAGGCTTATCAATTATTTTAAATGATCTTGGAAAATATGATGAAGCGAAACGTATTTTTGAACAAGCCCAACAAATTGTAGATCAAAAAAAGACTGTTCAACAAAGTTCAAATTTAGATGAAAAAATTGCAGGCAAACATATGGAAATCGCTGATCTTTATATTCAAGTCAAACGTTACGATCAAGCTTTAGAGCAATATTCAAAAGCATTTCACTTAACAAAGAAAAAATCTGAAGTTTCATTACTTATTGCAGAATGCTATGTACAAGCGGGTCAAAAAGACAAAGCTATTAAAGAACTTAAATCCATTATTCAATTAGATTCTAAAGTTATTAAACCTCGACTGAAGCTTGGATTAATTTTATATAATTCACATCTCATTGCCGAAGCCGTTGAACAATGGGAAAATGTATTGCGTATTGATTCAAAGAATGTTGAAGCTTCTCGTTATTTAAAAATGGCACAAACAACTGGAATCACAAATTTAGAAATTTAGTTACTTAACAAAACTGAAGGACATATGAAACAAATCAAAGATGAAATGACAATTTTTCTTAAAAAAGAAGACATTGATAAATTAGTTCAAAAACTAGCTCTACAAATCGAAGCGGAGTATGATGGTCGTGAAATCATTTTTATTTGTCCATTGCGTGGATCTATTCATTTCACTGCTGATTTAATGCGTAAAATTTCTTTACCACAACAAGTTGATTTCGTTTATGTTCAAGCAACAGAAAAAGGCGGAGCAGTTAGAATGGTCAAAGATATTTCCGTCAATATAACGGGCAAAGACGTTATTATCGTAGAAGAAGTTATTGATACTGGTCGCACTTTAAGTTTTTTACGCGATCGTTTATTAGCATCAAGACCAAGTTCACTCAAAATTGTAACTCTTTTAGATAAACCAGCACGCCGTGAATTACCAATTCGAGCTGATTACATTGGTAAAACAATCGATGATCGTTATGTTGTTGGATACGGAATGGATAGCGAAGAAAAAGGCCGTAATTACGCGGAAATTTACGTTTTAAAGAATTAATTCACTCTAGACCTTCACGGTGATTTTAACCCAAAGGCAAAAATCACCGTGACTTTTTTTGCCTTTGGGTTAAAATCACCGTATATGAAATCGATAGCACGGTACCTTAAAAATCAAATTATCCAAGATTTAAATAAAAAGATGGTCTTTTTAGGTGGACCCAGACAAGTCGGAAAGACAACTTTATCCAGAACAATAAGCTCTAATTTCGGATACCTTAATTGGGATGAATCAACTCATCGAACAAAAATATTAAACAACCAACTCCCTGAAAAAAAATTAATTGTACTAGACGAACTTCACAAATATAAACAATGGCGAAATTGGCTCAAAGGTAAATTTGATACACTTAAAAACGATCATCAATTTTTAATTACAGGTAGCGCTAGATTAGATTTATACAGGTACTCTGGAGATTCTTTACAAGGCCGTTATTTTTATCATCGTTTACTTCCTCTCTCTGTTGCAGAACTAAAAATTAAATCTTCTAAAGATTTTAAAGATCTTCTTAAACTTAGTGGTTTTCCCGAACCTTTTTTTGCTGGATCTGAAAAAGAATACCGAAGATGGTCCAAAGACTATCGAAGTCGACTTTTTAGAGATGATATACAAACAATTGAGCGCATTGAGGATCTTGGCACAATGGAATTGTTATCGATTAGACTTCCTGATTTAGTTGGTAGTCCATTATCAATTAATGCCTTACGTGAAGATTTACAAACAAGCTTTAAAAAAGCCGCTCGATATCTTGATATTTTGGAGCGCAACTATAGTTTTTTTAGAATTAGCCCATTTGGTTCACCGAAAATTCGAGCCGTCAAAAAAGAACAAAAACATTATCATTATGATTGGGCACTTTGCCCAGACGATGCTCAAAGATTAGAGAACTTAGTCGGGTGTCATCTTTTGAAGTGGGTTTATTTTCAAGAAGATACAGAGGGGCTTGATATTGAACTTCGTTATTTTAGAGATTCTGACGGGCGCGAGGTTGATTTTGTTGTTGTTCAAAATAAACATCCCATTTTATTTGTAGAGGTTAAAAGCTCATCAAAATCAATCAGTCCACATCTTAAATATTTAAAAAACAAGTATCCTGAAACAAAAGCGGTGCAAGTTCATACAGATGAAAAAGTACACTTTGTTTCACCTGAAGGGATTATAAGTATACCTGTATGGAAATTTTTAGCAGATTATATTTAAATTAAACAAAGACCGCGTTTACGATAAATAACGTTAAAACACATGCAATATAAAGCAAAATAAAATTTTTTGGAATCATCCTTGATCCTCCACTGGTCTAAATAAATTGTCTTCCCAAACTTAGAATGATTGATTTTTAAGATTTGGTCAATCTTTGTGGACGATCGTCTAGCTGAGTGATTCACTCGTCAAATCACGCAACTTTACTTAAATGAGACAATACAATTCTACGTAATCGAATAATTTTTGTGTCCGCATTCTCAATGTCAAAATTGAGCTGCTCAACTTGCTCCTGATCAATAGACTGAAGATAACTTGGGTAAGAAAATCACGAGTTGTTACACACTCTTTAAATGTGTACTTATCACTAAAATCTACTATGGGAAATATCTCACGAAATGTGACAGTTTTCATATTCATACTATAAACCAACTTTTTTAAAAATAAACCGCGACTTAGGGCTAAGAAATTGAATTGATGATTCACAGTCTCAAAATGAAACGTCAAACTATTAACTGAAGTAACAATTTTGGTCTTAATCTTGCTTAATAAAAGATAAGCAAAGGGGAAATCGAATGAAATCAATTTCAATCGTTAATCTTTTTACATCTGTCATTTTTTTAATAGTCACTAGTTTTTCTCATGTTGGTTTCGGACAAAGTAAGATGCCTGTCTTAAATAAAGATGGAAGTTTATCGGCACCAGGAACAACTGCAGCTTCTGCTGGATCTGCTGATGCAAAAACGAGTGATTCAGGTAAAACAGAAGCTTCAGTTACAAGCCGAGAACAGTGTGAATCAGACAAAAATGAAATCTGTTCTGCACCTTGCCCAAGCAAACCAACAGAAAGTGAAAAATCAAGTTGTTACTCAAGTTGTTCAGCTGAAGCTAAAAACAAATGCAAAGGATATCCCTCGCAAGCACAACTTGATAAAGAAGATAAAAAGTGTGAAACCGCATTTGAAGAGTATAAAAAAAATCGTAAAGACACAAAAAATGCATGTCTTGCTATCGAAAATCCAAATTCAGGTAGCACGCCTCAAGATGTTGTAACATCTATTTTAAATCCACCAACCACAAAAAGTGCTGCTGCCTCTATAGATATGGATCAATCTTGTTCAAACAAAATAAGTCAATGTCGTGCTATCATGAAAAACTCACTGACTGTGTCTGAGCCTTCTGAGATGCGTGATAACTCTATGGTCTCAAGCTTGTTGATGTTAGCCACACAAGGCGCAACGACTGATCCAACTCAACAACAAACTGCACAACAAAATTTATCTGCTGCCAATATTCCACAATGTATTACTGATTTTGACAATAAAGACCTAGAAACAGCTCAAGAAAAATTTCGTGATCGCCGTGAAAAATTAGAAAAGGAAAAAGAACAACTTCAAAAAGATTTTGACAAAGAAGTTGAAGAGCAAAATAAAAAAAGCACAGATATTGCTAAAGATTTAGAAAAACTTGAATCGGACAACAAAGAAAAAATTAGAAAAATTGATGTTGATCTTCGTGAAAAATCAACCCAAGAATCAAAAGCCTCTATTGAGGCTAGCCGACAACTTCGAGATATTAACAACAAAATTGTAGCTAAACAAGTTGAACTCAAAAAAATACAATTTGCTTACGCAACCAAATTAGCTAGCGAAACAGCAGAAAATACAAATTTACGCTGCCAAGCCGTTTTTGATACAGCTAAAGAGTGTATGTATAAAGCTGCCAAAAATAAATTGCTCTCTGATGCTGAAAAAGCAAAATGTCAAAATTTTCCAAATTTAGTTAACAAAAAAGGTGCAAAAGCAACTGCTGAAATTAAAAGTAAATTAAAATATATCAATGAACAGTGTTTTATCGAAGCAGAAACAAGTAAAAAAAATCAAGCCTTTGCACACCAAGAAACAATTGATCAAATCAATCGTGATATTGTAGAATTGAATAGCTCATTACAAGATGCACAAAACAACCAATCCATATCAAGTAAAAATTTAGAAGCCATTAAAGCTGAAGCACAAAAAGAAAAAGATGAAAACGCTGCATCTTTGGCAAAACAAACACAAAATTTGAATACAGAATTAACAAATTTTATTAATGCATCAAATGCAAAAATGCAAAAACTATCAACTCGCATGGAAGAAATCTTAAAAAAACTCGAAGAATTAGAGTTTGAACAAAAAACAAAATCAAAATCCGCAATTGCAAAAGCTGAAAGTTTAATTCAAGAGTCTAATGACTTAGTTGAAACTGTAATGGAATCTTGTTCTTGTAGTGCAATGCCAAACAAACCTGAATGTAGCCAGGTTAGGAAAACCGATCCTGACAAAACTCCAGAGCGCAGGTCTTCAAGAAGCCGCACGAACAGAGCTAAATAACCCACCTCGACCTAATTCTAGTTGCGATACCCAGAAGAAGTATTTTTTGTTAACATAATCACCTATGTTTAAAAAAATACTTCTTGGAATTTTCGCTTTATTTTTATTATCTATTACAGCTTTGTACTTAGCCTACGCTTCTGTAAAAAAGACATTGCCTGAAATAATCCGGCTTGAAGATTATAAACCTTTGATGGTTTCGCAAGTTTTTGATCGCAACGGAAAAAAAGTTGGTGAATTTTTCCGCGAAAGACGCGTTCTTGTTCCGTTTAAAGACATTCCAGAACATGTCATTAAGGCTTTTTTAGCAGCCGAAGACGATTCATTTTATGAACATAAAGGGATAAATCTACAAGCTTTAGTTCGTGCTTCGATTGCCAATATGCGTGCTGGTAAAAGCGTACAAGGCGGTTCAACAATTACTCAACAGGTTGCTAAAAAATTATTACTCACTGATGAAAGAACTTTTTCGAGAAAAATAAAAGATATTTTGCTCGCCATTAAAATCGAAGAAAGCTTATCAAAGCAAGATATTTTATATTTATATTTGAACCAAATTTACTTTGGTCAAAGTGCTCATGGTATTGAAATGGCCGCACAAACGTACTTTAGAAAATCAACTCAAGATTTAACAATTCCAGAAGCTGCCATGTTAGCTGGTTTACCCAAAGCACCCTCTGACTACTCACCTGTCAAAAACCCTTCACGAGCTAAAGAACGCCAAATTTATGTTTTAAAAAGATTGGCTGATATTGAATATATCACAAAAACACAAGCCGATGAGTTTATACAACAGCCAATCAAAGTTTATTTAAAAGAGGAATATGAATCAACAGCTCCTTTTTACTTAGAAACGATTCGACAACTTTTAGTTCAACAATTAGGAGAAGATGTTGTTTTAAATCAAGGCATTAAAATCACAGCTGCTCTTGATCTTAATAAACAAATCGCTGCGAATGAATCTGTTGTTGCAGGATTAAAAGAATTAGACAAGCGCCAAGGATTTCGTGGGCCTTTAAAAGTTTTAGAAAATGAATCCGAATTTTCTGATTATTTAAATAAATATAAAAAGAAAATAATATCTGAATCAAATCCTGAAAGAACAATTTTACCAGATGGAACTTTTGCTGAAGTTGATACAATCAAAAAAGGCAAGATCATTGCTAAAAAAAACCAAAATCAAACTGATTTATTACCCGGATTTTTAGAGGTTAGTAAAACTTATGAAGCCATCGTCACACAAGTTAATGACACAGATGGTTTGGTTGAGGTCACTTTACCTGATTGCAAAGCCTATATTAATTTTGAAAGCATGACCTGGGCACGCAAAGTAGACTTTGAAGTTCGACCTGAGGGCAATGGGATCCGCAAGCCATCACAGGCGTTAAAAGTTGGTGATGTCGTTTTAGTTAAAATTCTAAAAAATAAATTTGAATGGGCCAAAACAAGAGTTAAACCACCTAAAATTGATACTTCTAAACATATACTCGTGGAACTTGATCAAGAACCTTTAGTCGAAGGATCTTTATTTTCTTTAGATCAAGACACTGAGGATGTCTTGGCATTAGTTGGGGGATATAATTTTGCTAGAAACGAATACAATCGAGCTTTGCAAGCTGCTAGACAAACTGGTTCATCATTTAAAGCACTCGTTTATGCAGCGGCTTTAGAGAAAGGCTACAACCCATCAACAAAAATTATTGATGCACCAATTATGTATAAACAAGCCGATCCAAGTGGCGATGAGGGTCAAGGTGATGAAAAAATTTGGAAACCGTCAAATCACGGTCGCGAATACAATGGCGAAATCACCATGCGAAATGCTTTAGTTAAATCCTTAAATATTCCGAGTGTTAAAATTATGGAGGATATTGGTGTTGAATTTGCGACTGATTTCGCACAGCGGTTGGGTATTTTTTCAAAATTAAATCCAGATTACACTTTGGTATTAGGTAGCAGTTCAGTTACACTTTACGAAATGACCAAAGCCTTTTCGACTCTTGGTCGACTTGGCAAAAGAATTCGTCCGATTATTGTTAAAAAAGTAACTGATATTCATGGCAAAGTTTTATTAGAAAACTTATCTTTAGATTTAAAGTTTCAAAAAGAAATGGCCCCCATCGAAGAACAGTTTGAAGCCGATCGCAAAGTTTATATGACATCCGTTAAAGAACATGAGCTAGCTGAACAAAACTCACAGGCCTCTGATAATCCAGGAAAATCACCCTTTTTCTTTGAGAATATAGATCAACTCATTCGACCAGAAACTGCTTATGTCATCACACATATGTTAAAAGGCACGGTTGAAGATCCAAATGGAACTGGCGGCCGAGCAGCCCAATTAGGCCGTGAAGTCGCAGGAAAAACAGGCACAACTAATGGTTACGTTGATGCTTGGTTTATTGCCTATACTGCACAAATTGCTACTGGTGTATGGGTTGGCTTTGATAAAGAACGCACTCTTGGCAAAGGTGAAGTTGGTGGTCGGGCCGCGTTGCCGATTTGGCTCAGTTACATGAAAGAAGCTCATGAAGGTTTACCTCTATTGTCATTCGCCGTTCCAAGTGGTGTTAAATTAGTGAAAGTTGATCACGACAGTGGTAAGTTAGCTAACTCGACAACTAAAAAAGAAGTTGTTCAAGCCTATATCGAAGGAACTGAACCAACTGCTGCTGAAAGTCGAAGTGACGAAAACAATGATTATCTAAAAAATGATCTCGATGAATAGAAGAAAATTTAATTATGGATCAAAAAAACATTCATATTTGGGGAATAAAACAAAATAATTTAAAAAATATCGAAGTTGAAATTCCTTTAGGACAAATGACGGTTATTTGTGGTCCCTCTGGCTCTGGCAAAAGTTCTTTGGCATTTGAAACTCTATTTGCTGAAGGTCAGCGTCGTTTTATTGAGAGCATGTCAAACTACGCTAGACAATTTTTAAATAAGGCTCCCAAGCCCGATATCGAAGGAATTAATAATATTCCACCTGCAATTTCAATAGAGCAAAAAAATACCGTTAAATCGAGTCGATCAACAGTTGGAACAACCACTGAACTGATTGATTACTTACGGTTATTATTTGAAAAAATTGCGATACCTTATTGTCCTGATCATAATATTCCCGCAACAAAGTTATCAACAACAGAAGCAACTGACTTAGTTCTTGAAAAATTTGTGGATAAACGCGGGTATATCTTGGTAGAGATACCCAAGGGCCAACGAATTCTTGATGGTAAAAAATTACACTCACTTTTGCTTCAGGACGGTTTTTTAAGAATAACCCAACTTGTAGAAAAAAAAGGGAAAAAAAAATCTGATCCGCACTTTTATGAAACAACTGAAATCTTAGATATTGGACAACCCGCTCAAGTTAAAAAAGGTCTACCCGCTGAAACATTTTATTTAGTTATAGATCGTCTCGCCTTTAACAATGAAGAAAAGGGGCGTTTAACAGACTCTATAACGCAAGCTTATGATGTTAGTTTAAAATACTTAACTGGTACACTTATTCGACGTGCTTTGGTTGTTACGACTGATGGCGAATATTTAAAGCTTTCTGAAGAACCTTCCTGTTCTATTTGTGGATTTACCCCACCAGCTTTGTCTTCTAAACTATTTTCTTTTAGTTCACCAATTGGAGCTTGTCCAACGTGTAAAGGTTTCGGAAATATTTTAGAGCTTGATGAGGCTAAAGTTATTCCAAATCCAGCGCTCTCCATTGAAGAAGGTGCTTTAAATCCTTTTACAATGCCCTCAGCTGAACAAGATAAAAAATCACTTTTTGCATTTTGTAAAAAAAATAAAATTGATTTAAAAACTCCCTGGAGTGATTTACCTCAAAGCCAACGCGACTCCATTTGGAATGGTACAAAAGAGTTTTTTGGTGTCGTTGGATTATTTGAATACTTAGAAGAAATTAAATATAAAATGCATGTTCGTGTTTTTATATCCAGATATCGTTCTGGGAAGCAATGTCCGGACTGTCATGGAAGTCGACTTCGTAAAGAAGTTCAACATGTTCTTATAAATAAAAAATCTATCTCAGAACTCAGTCACATGACTATTGAGGAGTTAAATGATTTTTTTGAAAAAATAAAGCTAACTCCATTTCAAAATGAAGTTGCTGGTGAAGTTTTAAAGCAACTCAAATCACGACTCAATTTCTTAATGCGTGTAGGAGTTAACTATTTAACAATTGATCGCGAAACAAGAACTCTCTCTGGCGGTGAATATCAACGCCTTATTTTGGCAAATCAGCTGGGAATGGGTTTATCGCAAACTTTGTATGTATTAGATGAACCCACTGTTGGACTCCATCCACGAGATAATGATCGATTGATATCAATTTTAAAAGATCTCAAAGACTTAGGAAATACTTTAGTCGTTGTCGAACATGATCATGATGTGATTAAAAGCGCAGAAAATATTATTGAAATGGGCCCTGGATCTGGCTACTTGGGTGGAGAAGTTGTTTTTACTGGTTCAACATCTGATTTTTATAAATCAACAAAATCTAATACTGCAAAATATTTGCTTCCTCATAAAGGTCAAACAAATCGTGATATCCGACCTGTTACTATTCAAAATTATAAATACAAACTAGAAATTAAAAACTGTACTGGAAATAATTTAAAAAATATTGATCTATCCATTCCATTAAATCGACTTGTTTCTATAACTGGAGTGAGCGGATCTGGTAAATCAACTTTGATTACAAAAACTCTATATCCCGCACTTGCAAGACACCTTGAAATTGAGTTCATACCTGCTCAACCCTACAAATCTATTGATGGCTATCAACAATTAAAAAATGTTTTACTCATCGATCAATCTCCTATTGGTAAATCCGCACGAAGCTCTCCGATCACCTACTTAAAAGCCTTTGATGGGATCAGAAATTTAATGGCCTCAGTTCCTGAATCAGTTCAGCGCGGTTATACTGCTGGTACATTTAGTTTGAATGTCGATGGTGGACGATGCCCGGCTTGTCGCGGTACTGGTTTTGAAGAAATTGACATGCAATTTATGGATAATGTCATTATTCCTTGCGATGTTTGTGATAGTAAAAAATATCGTCCCGAAATTTTAGAAGTAAAGTTTCAAGGTAAAAATGTATTTGAAATTTTATCAATGACCGTTGCCGAGGCGATGAACTTTTTTGTAGCTCACCCACACATTCGAAAACCCCTTTCTGTTCTTAAAGAAGTTGGTTTAGATTATTTAACGCTAGGACAACCAGCTAATTCATTAAGTGGTGGAGAATCTCAGCGTTTAAAAATCGCTAAAGAATTATCTCAAGTCTCACAGAAGTCGACTTTATACATTTTAGACGAGCCAACAACTGGATTGCACTTCAAGGAAATTGATCTACTGATGTCCGTCCTTCACAAGCTCATCGAAGCTGGTGGTTCTGTCATTGTGGTCGAGCACAACCTTGATGTCATCAGAAGCTCAGACTATGTGATTGACCTAGGCCCAGATGCTGGAAAAGTGGGCGGTGAAATTGTAACTCAAGGCTCGCCTCAAGAAATTATAAACAGTAAAAAGAGCCTCACTGGTCAATATTTAAAAAAATACTTATCCCCATAGTCTCAAAATCAGTTTAAATTTTAAACATAAAAAAACCCACATTTTTTAAACGTGGGTTTTTTAAATTACAAATAATTACAGCAACTTAAAAATATGTTGTCTAATTAAAGTTATTAATTAATCGCCAAACAACGCTTTTTTAGATTTAGTAGAACCCTTTGTGCGCAAAGCTGCTTTTCTTTTTGATCCCGCGCGAGCGACTTTATGCTTACGAATTAATTCTGTTTTTTTAGTTTTTGAAGCCATGTGTTCCTCTTTTTATTAAATGTCTTAATTTTAAATCACAATATCTTAGCAAAATAAGGACTAAGAACTATCAAAACGGTACCGCTAAGTCAACTGAGTGGTAAGTATCTTTTTCGAAATTGGACTCTTTTACATAAGCATAATGCAATCCAAACTGAGAACCACCAAAACCAGCACCCAAAGTTAAATAATTTTGCGATAAAACGTTATTGTTTTGATAGCCTATACGACCAATAAACCAATCACTCAACAGCAGCTCCAACCCAATTTTATAATTTTGTTTTTGTTGGAGTGATATATTTTGAGCACTTTCGGTGTCAAATCGAATATTAACAAGCTGAGGATATATCATTTCCAAACCAAAACCTAAAATTGGATTATAATCAATCGAATCTGGCAAATCTGTATCCGCAAGGGGACGATTTTTATAAACCAAACCCAAAGTTAACCAGCTGTTGACCTTAACAAGAGTTGCAGCATCCAACAGTGTCTGTTTATACGTATTTTCGTTTTGCTCAATTTTTATATCTTGAAAATGAGCATTTACTCCAAAAGAAAATCTGTTTTCAATATTTTTGGCTAAAACTAAATGAACTGCTTTTGTTTTGATATTTGCAACTTCCCCTTGATGATATCCAATCCCCGCCGGAAACATCGCATCTTCACCATTATCTACAAAAGACACTCTAAATCCTTTGTTAGCTGAACTGATAGCTGCTGATTTTCTTTCATAGAGTGCAATAGAGGCAGGATTGTTAAACATGCCATCGGTCGCATTAATAGCACCAAAACCAGCACCACCTAACCCCGCAGAAGTAGAGCCCAAATTTTCAAACGCCAACACAGCATGAAAATTAAAAAATAAAATCAACTGTATCACTTTTTTTAAAGTTTTCATATGAAACAGGCTAGTCGTGAATTACAAAAAAATCTACTACTCTGTTTTTTAAACACTTAAAAACTACGGCAATCGAGTGCAGATACTTGCATATTGAGCACAACGCCCCAATTTTCGTCGATCATTTGCTGACGTTAATGAACTGCTGTAAGTAACACCCATGATTTCATAGGCAGATAAATAACACTCTGTTGTTGGATCATAATTAACACCAATATCCGACACCCCTCCATACGGGAAATCCAAAACTTCAGCTGCCGAAGTTGGTAAATAGCAGGCAGCAGCTTTAGACGATAAACAAATACTTAAATTAGCACGACTCACAGTAGGCTCCGTGTTTGCCGGATAAAACAAACCGACGTTCCAATCATTTTCGCTGTAATGGCGGCGAATTTTTTTAATAGCCTGAGTGCGCGCTGTTGTTAAATCTGTTGCTAGCATTGGCGCACACGTCGGTTCAAATAGTTTTTTATTATCCCAATGATTTGATTTAACAATAACATAATTACTGCAACTCCAACGGGGACCGACAACCTCTTGCCCAGTTGATAAATCAATTTCTTTAACCGCTGTTAAAGTGTTTTTAACCCAACCAGCTACTCCGGTCTGTGATTTCGAACTAAATCCAAGCTCAAAACCTCGTCCATAGGCAACTGAAGAACTGCTTGAAGTGCTCGGACGAATGAGTTGTGCTATAGTGCTGGCGGACGTTCCTGGCGTAGGCGAATAGCCCGCCGATTCAGGAAATACCCCACCAAAAGCAGCTGTTAATATGTTTTTTACTTTGGTATCATTTGTATTAAAGTCCTCACGAACCTTGTGCGCGTAGTATTCAGCAACTCCATAAATCACTTCGCGACTTTGACCTGTCGATGGTGCTGTGGGAGCTAAAAATGACTCATCAGATGTTTTGTTAAATTCAAAACTCGCTTCGATGGGATTAGCAGATGCTGATTCAGATAAATTATAAACTCTTTTTCCTTCTGATAAAACCGAACCTGTTGTCGTAAACTGAATATCTTTTGTTAATAAGTTGCTAATTTCACCAGATGCCAAACTATTTTGAAACACAACAACATCACGATCAACTTGTGCATATTGAAAAGCCGGCTGAACTGTTGGTGCTAAAACATCAACTCGTACTTTTAAATCATTTTTTCGACGAACAGAAAATTGCAAATACGCACTTTGATTCAAAGTTGATTTTGCAAGCACATCTTTAATCTGTGAAGACGAAATTGTCGCGTTTGATGATGAAGGTTTAAGTTTTTTACCGATATATTGTAAAAAATCTGATTTTAATTTAAGTCCACCCTGAACAGCTCCATTACCAGATTTATCTGTAAAACCCTCATTGACACCTATTTTAAATGCCTTAATACCACTCGGCGAGCCTACAACTGATTGCGCTACACATGAATTATAGGAAATTGTATCAGGGACAATATCATAGGCAAATGGCGCCTGCGCAGTCACATTATCCACGGCCGTTGCGATTGATGTTTGATTACCTAAAATGCCAGAACCCTGGGGTGCACAAGACGACAACAACAAAATCAAAAAGACATATATAAATTTTGAACAGGTCATTCCGCCACCGCCCGCTAGGGATATAAATATGCTAACACATATCGTTAGTTATCTCATTCGCACTCAACATCTTGTTTCATTATGATATATTTTAAAGATGAAAACATCTCAACTCATGACTTTTGTCCTAACATTTTTCGTTTTTTTATCAACAAGCTGGTCGTACGTATTACCAACTGATTTTTTATTAAATAAAGTGGTTCAAAAAACTGGACGTCAGTTAGTTTCAATTGATTACGAAGTTCATTTTAAAAATGACAAAGAACAGATTAAAACTTTTGAAACTTGGTTTATTGATGGCGATAAAAATCTCAAAGTTTCAGCAACAGGTGCAGATAAATACAAAGACAGCATCAGAATAAGTTCCCTTTACACTTCTAAAAACAAAATTCAGGTCAGCGGAAAAGTTAAAAACAATCAGAATATTCCATCTGATTTTTTTCAACGCATTTTATTTTCTAGAAACTCAGAAACCTTAATTACTTATTTAAAAGATCAAAAAATAACTTTTACAACAAAACTATCTCGCGCTGATGGTCGAATTTGTATTGCACTTGGCGAATCTTCAATAAACGAATCATCTTTTCCAATGGTTTGGGTTGATCAAGATGATTTTTTAATTCGTAAAATTCGCTTAGCTTCTGGCGCTGAAGTGAGTCTTTCAGACTACATTAAAATTGCTGATGATTTTTGGCTGGCAAAAAAGCAAACTCTCACTTGGGCTGGCTCAACTGTAACTATTTTGGTTAAAGGATATGCCACTAAATTAAACAATCGAACTCAACATTTTTTACCTCAAGATTTTAATCAACCCTCTGAACTCAGTTTTGTAGAATCAACACCACTTACACAAGTGATTGAAGATTTTTATAAGAGGTTTAGATGATTGATCATGAGGAGTTTTTAGTTACTAACTCCAACCATGAGATTCAACTTGTTAAAGTCGCTGTAGATGCCCCATTTTTAGAACCTCTGACATATGTTCAAAATTTAGAATTTACTGTATCTCGTGGCGATATCGTCAATGTTTCTTTAGGATCTAGAAACGTAAAAGGATTTGTTTTATCCACATATGAAAAAACCAAGGAGGATCTTCTCAAGGAATTTGGCAAAGACGTTAAACTCAAAAATATATTATCTATAGATACGGAGTGGCCAAAACTCAAAGACCCATATTTAAAATGGCTTGAATGGGTTTCTGAATATTATATTTATCCCATTGGGCCCTCTATTCAATTAGCCTTTCCTCCTTTACGCAAACAAACAAAGATTCGTCAATCAAAACGTGCGCCAGTTATTCCACAGTTAGAACAAAAAGAAAAACCACCGCTTACATCAGAACAAAAAAATTGTGTAGATAACATTTCTATGAACGAAGGCTTTAAAACCCATCTGATTTTTGGCGTAACAGGCTCTGGTAAAACTGAAATTTATTTAAGATTATTTGAACAATGTTTAGCGCAAAACAAAAAAGGTTTATTTTTGCTTCCTGAAATTTCGTTAACACCACAACTTGTAAATCGCTTTGTTGAGCGTTTTGGAAATCAAGTGGCTGTGCTTCATTCGCAGTTAACTGACCGAGAACGCACAAATCAGTGGTGGGAAATCATCGAAGGAGAAAAAAATATTCTCATCGGTGCTAGGTCAGCTTTGTTTTGTCCTGTTGATCAAATTGGTTTAATCGTTGTTGATGAAGAACATGAAACAAGTTTCAAACAAGATGAAAAATTAAAATATAATGGTCGTGATTGCGCAATAATGTTAGCTAAATTCACAAATTGTCCTGTGTTGTTGGGATCAGCAACTCCAAGTTTAGAATCTTGGAAAAATGCAACTGACAAAAAATATAAATTACATACATTAACAAACCGAGTAGCTGATCGACCTTTACCAAATATTTCTATTGTAGATATGCGACTAGAAAAAGACAATCCCGATCGAAAAACATCAACCCCTTTTTGGTTGTCTACTGAGTTGCTCAAAAAAATGAAAGACGCACTTGACCGCTCAGAACAAGTGGCGTTTCTTTTAAATCGCAGAGGCTTAGCGCAAGTCGTATTTTGTCAAAGTTGTGGTTATACCGCTGATTGCCCCAACTGTGATATTAGTTTAACCTTACACGCAAAACATCACTTAGTTTGTCACTACTGTGATTATCATCAAAACTTTTCACCAAAATGTCCCGATTGCGCTGAGGGCGAGCTTTCCCCTTTAGGTCTTGGAACAGAAAAAGTGGAAGAAGATTTAAAGCTCTTATTTCCTGATAAAAATATAGCTCGCGCAGATCGTGATGAAATTACTAATCGTTCAGATATGGAAAATTTAATTCGAGACATGGAAGAGCGTAACATCGATATCCTCGTTGGTACTCAGATGATCGCTAAAGGATTAGATTTTCCTCATTTAAAACTTGTCGGTTTATTGTTGGCAGATGTTGGCTTTAACTTACCAGACTTCCGATCTTCTGAAAAAAGTTTTCAGCTCATCACTCAAATGAGTGGGCGTGCCGGACGTCATGTGGCCACTCATGAAAGCCCTGGAAGTGTCGTTATTCAAGCTTATAACACTGAACATGAATCATTATTATTTGCCCAAAAGCACGATTACATTGGTTTTGCTGAAATCGAATTACAAAACCGTGCGCCACTTAACTATCCACCATTTCAAAAAATGATTTCATTTCGAATTCAATCAATGGACCAAGAGAAGGCTCAATTAACTGCTAAAATGATTTTAGCACGAGGACAAATTTTAAAAGATAAATTTCCCAATATTTATCAGTCTATTGAGCTTTTGGGTCCTGCGGCATCACCCCTCGCCAGATTAAAAAATCAATTTAGATTTCATATGATCCTCAAAGGCTCTAAAACCCAAGAGCTCAATAAATTTGCCCGTCAAATTCTTTCCGACGAAAAATGGATACCTACGCAGGTTAAAGTCTTAATCGATGTTGACCCTATGAGTTTGTTGTAAAATACTTAATACTAACGTGTCTGATCAAACAAAAACTCCACCTTCTGAAATGTCCGCCAATCGTCTTATGGCTCTTGAAGTCGCCAAAGAAAAGCGTCGTTCTAAAATGTGGAATATGCGGAACACCTTTATTATTCAAGGTCACAAAAGTTTAAAAAATAAATATTTTGCAGATGCGGTCGTTTGTTTTGAAAAATATATTCGCACTCTTGAACTCATATTCGGAGTTGCTTCTGGTGAACTCAGTCCAGATCATTTTAAAAATGCAGCCCAACCTGCTGAATTATCCATTGTAGCAGGTGTTTATTGGGAACTCGTTAAAATCTACGACACGAGTGATAAATACAGTGAACGTCAAATTAAAGCAGCCTCACAGCTCGCTCGATTTGCTAAGTTTACGCCACTTCACTCAGAACTTGTGAAGCAAGCTGAGATTTTTTTAAAAACCGCCAAACACCCCCAGAATGTTAAAGTTTTTATTTCTGGCGGTGGCAAGCCCTCTCGCTGTTTTATTGCAACAGCAGCATTTAATTCACCAAATGCTCATGAGGTTTTATATTTACGAAGTTTTAGAGACAATGTTCTTAAAAAGACCACTTTAGGTCGTGCATTCATTATTTTCTATTATAAATACTCACCTCGGGTGGCCTGCGCTCTCAATCGGCACACATTCTTGAAAAAGCCTACCAGATGGGCTTTAAAGCTTCTGATTAAATGCGTTAGTTTATTTTAATTTCTTTTTTTGTTGCAACAACTCGAAACATTTTTGATCGTTATACTATGCACATCTACGACTACATCATCATCGGAAGCGGCTTAACTGGCCAAACAATAGCAACTCAACTTTCTCAAGAAACACAAAACGTGTTATTGCTTGAAGCCGAACCTTACACTGGTGGTTCAAACAGAGCCACACACTTTCAAAATCACACAACTGACGCTGGATTAAGATTTTTTCCATCAACTGACTTATCTTTAAAAGCGATTCGTCAAATTGAAAATCTTTTGGGTTTAAAACTCATTAAACATGAATTAGAAAATCACCCTGAAACTTACGAAGCCTCTGGATTTAAATCCTTCGTTGGATTTGGTGATAAATCACCTGCGTTTTATGAGCAATTTTCATATTTCCTAAGCCCAAAAGAAATTGAACTGACTTTGCCCGTTTATCAAATTTTGCAACTTTTAAAAGACAAATACCAAGGTGAACTTTTAACGAGATCACATGTCACTCAATTTGGTTTTTCAAGTGTTCCTGAGGGCTCTAAAGCAGATCCTGAGTTAACTCATGTTGTTGTTAATGCAAACAAAGAGTATCATGCAAAGAATTTTATTTTTACAGGTAATGTACGTGATTTATCTCTTATTTTACCGGACTCAGTATTAAATATCCGCGCCAAAGCAAAATTAAAAAAAGATACCTATTGGATGGCTGTTTGTTTGGATTTATACCATGAAGGTCATACTCTTGATAAAACAAATTTATTCGTTTTAGATGGCACAACTGACGATCAAATTGGACCATGTGTTGGCAGATTTCACGCAGGAATCTCTGCTGAAGTTTCTGAAACTCAAAAATCATATCAAATGTCACAGTGGGTCGGTTTTATTGATTTAAGTACTTCTGAGGAAACAGAAAACATCGGCGAAGTTTTAAAAAAAATGAAACGTCAAATCAAACGCGCCTTCCCTGAAATGAGCGAGGCTATCAAAGCTGAAAGAATTTTTGTTTCTCCTCCACTCACTGGCGGCGAATTAAAAATGAATTCAAATGGAACTCTTCACAAAGTAAATAACTTATGGATTGCATCGGCGCAAATGTCTGAATACCCAAATTTATTAGGATCTGTTTTACAATCGCAAATGACATTAGCAGCTTTGGGCTTTGGCAATACTGGTTTATCGACGTCAAGTTTATCTGATACTCGTTTTAATAACGATCATTTGGAAAGAACTCCTTCATCTTTAAGTGAAGTCGAAGCACCACTCTAAAAATAAGTTTAATATTTTTGTCCTGAAAAAGATAACTGATCGACTTCGCAAGGTGATAGGCCATCAGATTTTAAAAATGTTTTTACTTGAATTGTCCCTACTCCAATAGCTGTTGGAAATGTTGTAATATTATTCGTAATATCACTACTAACACTAGCTGTTGCATACGTGTCGCTAGACAACGTCCAAGCGCTGCCGTTCCAATAATAAAATGTAACTCCATCACGACTTAATGTGTACTTTGCTACATGAGCACAAGCATTGCCACCCATGGTGACCGAAAAGCCATTCAAATCAAAAGTTTGAAATGCAGATCCAATCGATGACAATGAAGTTATCGTTGGAACTGTAGAATCATAGTGTGTTGGACCAACACCTATAGATTTTAATTCAGGAGAACATGCGACAGCGCCGCCTCCATAGTTGCATAAATTATTTTGGTCATCACTTTCAAAAATAGCACGGTATTGAAAGTAACGTGTCGATGAAACAGCTAAGCCTGAACCTGAAAAATTCGAAAATGTCATCGTCGGAGATGACACACTGACTGCGCCACCCAAACTATTACTGTTGGTATTATATAATTCAGAAAAATATGTAAATCCGCTGTTATCGGGACCTTTCCACCCCTTATAATTTGAAGTTAACGCTTCTTGATCAGAACAATCTGAATTCGAGCAATTACGAACTTGATATTTTAAACGATTTGCTCCACGACGATAAAGTTGCTTGATTTCTGAAATATCAAGCACTCGATTCCAAATCGCTATCTCATCAACAGAACCACTTGCTGGCAAACAGTATCCGGCGGTACCAGCAGAACAAGCCACAGCAGTTCCAACTCTCCAAGGATTAGCTCCGTATTCACGCATAATATATCCCACGCCAATATTACCAGATTGAGCTAAATTACCATCTAAATATAATCTGATATAGCCTGTGCTATAATCTAATGTTACAGTTAAATTTCTCCACTCACCATTTCTGATTGCTGAAGTATAAACACCAGTATACGCATTAGAGCTACTATAAATATCAAAACCCACACGCCCATCATTAAGCTGTCTAAATCCAAGATTGTATCCTTGTTTCACAAAAATAGCGCCAGCTTGATATTTTAACTGTTTAAACCAAATTGAATACGTTGAAGAAGTTTCTTGAATATTTTCTAACGTTGCTGAATTAGGAATACCTATGTAGTGTGCCGATGCTGTAGTGCCATTAAACGTAACACTCCGACCAAAAGCTCCAACATCACCACTACAGTTATCCAATGCAGTTAAATTTGTACATTCTGTATTGACTAAATTGCCGTATGCAGTTCCATGATTTCCATTTCCTGAAAAATCAGAAAATGTTGAACCAGCAGTTTCATTTAAATGCCACAAACCCTTCAAACCACTCATTAAATTATTATCGCTTGTACTTCCTGTAGACCCAACCAAACTTGAATACTGAGATGAAGATTCACTTCCCGAAGAACCAGGTAACTCTTTATAAAATGGCAGTGTTGTTGTTGCCGCTAAGGTTGTCCATGTTTGCGGTGAAAATGCATCTAACACTCTAGACTGAACTAATCCCGCGTATCGAGCAGACTGACGTTCATAAATTTTTTTAATTTCTAATGAAGACAAATTGGTATCCCAAATTGAAAATTCGTCCATTTTACCGTTGAAACGCCATGAGTTATTCATCATCTGACCAAAATGTAAAGTGCCAGACGTGCTATATGAACCTAACGTCGTACCTGACGCTAACACTTGCTGACCATTTAAAAAAATAGAAACCTGCGCTGCTGATTTTATTGCAGAAACGCAAACATGATTCCACTCGTTAAACGAAATTGTATTAGACGCCGTTGCCGTATTTACAATTGTTGTACCATCACCCGTTTCAAAACATATTTTTTTGTCTGTTGTGGTATATGTATTTATATAAAACTTAAAACCATTTGAAATACTCGCAACAGCATTGCTGAATATCGTTTGTATATTTGTTGCAGACGAATTTACATTCAACCAAGTACAAGCTGTAAAGTTATTATTTAAATTAATTGTTGGAGTAGAAACAAAGGCTGAACCATTAAAAACAGAATGGTAATTCCCTATTTTTCCTGGCGAAGAATAGGTAGCTCCACTTATTGTTCCATGATACGTACCTAGTGTGTCATTCCAATTGTTTTCCATTTTCCAATAGCTCACAAGATTACTCCACTTTGGCGTCCAGCTCGCATCCAGTTCTGAGTTATTCGTTGTCGTATTCAAGCGTAAATAATTATTTGTTCCATCCCATGTAACCCCTGTCATGGAAGCTACTCCGAATGAATTATTCAGATCATCTGTCTGACTTGCTGGTTTTAATCTTACAACTCCACCCGCTGTTAATTCAATGCTTGAAGAGTCACTGATCACATAACTTGACTCAGTTCCCGTTGTAAATGGAATTGATAACGTAAATGTTCTATATGGAGCCTGTGTAACTTCAGCATTTGCGTTAAGCGAGCCACTTCCGTTTGTCGCCGTAATCATAAAATAATAAGTTGTTCCTGCGTTTAGTCCTGCAACCGTAAAAGGCGAAGTTGCATTCGTACTTACTGTTGTTCCATAAACACCAGAACTTGTTCCATATTTTACTGAGTAACTCGTTGACCCACTCGATGAACCAAATACAAGTGCAACAGTTCCCGTTGTAATATCAGTAGCACTTGGGGTCACGCTACTGATCGCAAAAGCTCCCAATGGGACACCGCTGGCCTGCAAAGTGGCATTTATATTCGTACCAGCGCCAACAGTATTTGCCGCTGTGACCATAAAATAATATGTCGTACCTGCTGTTAAACCTGTTACAGCACAACTTGTCGTTGATGTCGTACACCCTGATGTCATATAGGGTCCACCATTACTCGTAGAATATTTTACGACGTAATTTGATGCTCCAGTGGCTGTATTCCAATTTACTTGCAATGTTGAAGAACCACTCACCGCCACACTAGAAATTGTGAACGCGCCAATGGGCTGTACACTTATTTCACTTGAGCTTACACTTACTCCGCTAGCATTAACAGCCTGAACAGCATAATAATACACAACCCCATTTGTAACTGTAGCGTCTACATATGTTGTTGAGCTTGCTGTTCCAATCTGAGTTAAGCTGCCACTCACAGTTCCTCGTAAAATATTGTAACTCGTAGCACCTGCTGATGCTGACCAATTTAAAGTGGCACTGTTAGACACAGCTGTTGCTGTTAAACTCACAGGCATGCTCGGAGCTCCAAGTATGGCCTGAGCAAAAACATCAACAGATGATACTCCAGTAAAAGCTGTGCCTGCAATACGTAACGATTGTGAACCTATACTGGGACCTAGAGTCCATGAAACATTAGCATATCCAAGGATGTCAGTCATAATAGTGCTAGATACACTGCCAGATCCTGATAGTACAGTAAGAGCTAATGGCACATACGGGACAACAACATTGTTGAGATCAACAACCTTCACATCAACTTGAATTAAACTTCCAACTAAACTGGTTTGATTATTTCCAGAAACAACCTCAATATGATCTGGAAATTTTCCAGAAGGTAAACCAGGATAAAAAGTGGCACTTGTTTGAGATCCAGACATTCCATCAGCCAATGGATTAAAACAACCCATCAAATTAAATATAAATATTAAACTAAAAATGCACCCTGCAATCTTCACGGTGAAAAACTCCAGACAGCATTTAAATGAGCCCCAACAGAAGTTTCACGTTGTTTAACTAATTGAGAATTTTGATCCGAAACTCCATAAAATATCTCAGATTGTATTTCAAAGTTTTTAAAAATATGTTCAACTCCAAAACTAAACTGAGTAAAAGATCCTGGTTCTAACTTATGAGCCGCACCCGACGCCGAAAGTAAGTAATTGTACTCAATTTTCCCAAATACTGATAATTTATTTAAATTAAATAAATCCTGATAATGAATAAGCCCCAGATAGTTATTGGGGATGCGGTCCAACGAAATCGCTGTTGGTGTTAAACCACGTGAAAACATCTGATCCTTAATTCCGGCTGCAATTGTTGTTGTAGAATCTCTTTGCAGATCCCAATGCCTTTGAATTTCAATCGATATTTTTTTTCGATATCCGCTTGCATGATCAATTGTTTTAACGACTGTTGAGGTATCATCAACAACTTGCTCTTGTATAAGAGCTACGCTGATCACAGAAGACCATGTTTTATTCCAACTCGACTCCCACTGAATTCCATACTTTGGAGAAATATCTGTTAAAAAAGTAGAGCTTCCTTGAGTTGAAACATCAATCGCATCAATACGACTATACTGAAAACCAAGATTAAATGAAAACCGTCCTAATTGATCTTCGACATTCTCTGTTAAATTATTGACCGTTAAACTTTGCTGAACATCTTCACTTTTTAGCTCCGTTGATAAAGAAGCCAAATCACGATTTAAGTTGTTGTTAGTCTCAACAAGCACAACTTCAGACTGATCAGACACAACAGCTAACTTCAGCATGACCGCTTTTTCAACGAAATCTTTATTAAGATATATCAACTGTCCTGGATATATTTTATTTAAATCGACTATGTTCTTAGAGTTCAATTTTTGAAGAGTAACGATCGCCCCTGATTTTGAATACAAAGGTTTAATTCCGGCTTTATAAAGGACTTGCGATAATGTATCTTTAGTTTTCACAATATAATAATATTTTCCATCAACAGCTAAGCAATTGATAGAAAATATAAATAAAGCTAAAAATGTGACAAAAAAATTTGATCGCATCATTATGTATTTCGGCTTATTTTGAGAATATCTTAAACTCAACTTTAGACTTGCACTCTATAAATAAAATTAAGTTTTAGTTCGATCCTATTTCAGTGTAACCACCAACAAATAATCCATCTAAAAAACTAAAAGTTCCTCCAACCAAAATATTTTGATCCGACGAAACAGCTAAACTTGAAACAACACCGTTAAACTCTCCGTTATAAGTAAATCCCGCATCAATTGTTCCATTAGCATTATATCTTTTTAATGTACTTACTGATAAATACTGACCTGTCGACTGAAGAATGCTTGCACTTTCACTGTATAAAATTTTTCCGTCACTTTGTATAATAAGACTATCAACGCATCCTACATTTAGACACGACTCTATTCGACTAAATGATGTATCTAATTGACCATTTGGATTTAATCTTATGATATGATTAATCCCGCTTCCACCATTATCAAAACCCGAAAAATAGACTAAAATTTTTCCATCACTTAACGTGTTCGATTTGTACCAGGCGAATACAGCAGTAATGTTTGTATCCGATGAAAAATCAAAATTAAAAGAGTTGTCCAAACTCCCATCTGCATTTAAACGAATCATTGAGTCATTGATTAAAACTTTGTTATCAGCCTGAGGGGAAAAACCAAAAATCACTGCCCCAAGAACACTCGAAGTTGCATCAAATACGGCATCAAGCGATCCATCGCTGTTAAGTCTTACAATATACTTTTGATTGACTCCATTATACGATGTAAAATCCCCACCCACATAAATTTTGCCATCAGGCTGAAGTTCAATTTGAGTGACCCCACCCATACTATAATCACTTCCAGAAAAGCCCGTCCCAATATTAAATGTTGTGTCTAATGATCCGTCCGAGTTAATCCTTGCGAGGCCATTAACATTTTGACCATTGTACGAAGAAAATGGTCCACCGACTATAATTTTACCATCAGGCTGTAAAACTGCCGAAACGACTTTATCATTAAAGCCTGTTCCGATGTTAAATGTTTTATCCAGCGAGTTGTCTTTGTTTAATCTCACAATTCGATTATAGTTCAATTGATTATTTGCTGTGAACTTACCTACGACTAAATATTGATCATTAGATTTGGCTATAACATCATAAACAGCTGAATTAAAACCCTGACCGATTTTAAATTGACTATCATAAGATCCATCAGAATTAAGCCGAATTAAACTATTTGCTAAGTTTCCATTGTATGATGTAAATCCGCCTGCAATCATAATTTGACCATTTGATAAAATTTTAACCTTACGAATACGATCGTCAGAACTTTCTACGGACGTTCCTCTATAATCAAAGCCCGTACCATACACAAAACCAGAATCTATTGCTCCAGTGGAATCTAATCGCACAATGCCATTGACCTGTGTTCCGTTGTACGATGTGAATATTCCAACTGCGATAATTTTTCCGTCAGACTGCTGAGCCATAGAGTATATTTGGCCATTAAACCCAGTACCAACATTAAATGTTGTATCTTTAACACCTAAATAATTAATCCGAATAAGTCGTGTTTGCGGGATCCCTTTGTAAGTCGTAAAGTTACCACCAACTATAATTTGACCATCGGGCTGTGAAACAATGGATTTAACAGCTAAACTAAATCCAGTCCCGATATTTAAAGTTGTATCTAAACTGCCGTTTGAATTTAATCGCACGAGTCGGTTTCGAGTTTGACCCACAAAACTTGTGAAGTTACCGCCAACTAAAATTTGACCAAACTCATCTAAGGCTATAGCCTCAACAGTTCCATTAAATCCAGCGCCAGTCGTAAATGTTGAATCAATACTTCCATCAGAGTTTAAGCGGATAATTCGATTACTTGTTGATCCATTGTAAATCACAAAAACACCGCCAACCAAAATTTTACCATCGGGCTGTAAAACAATTTGATTCACTTGATTTGAAAAACCTGTGCCACTGTTAAATGAACTATCAATTGTGCCATCAGAGTTTAAACGAATAATTCTATTCGCGCTTGTACCATTATATTGTGTAAAATTTCCACCGAGGATCAGTTTTCCGTCGGGCTGAACTACAGCTGTATTTACGCTGCCATTAAATCCAGAACCAGTACTAAAATGTGAATCTTGTGAACCACCAGAGTTTAATATTGTGGCTTGATTTGTTTGTTTTGAAATTAACTGAGTAAACGAGCCCACAAGTATTTTTTTTCCATCGTTCTGAAGTAAAATTTTACTTATGCTCGAATCAATTTTATAAAACTCTGAAGTCTCAAATGTTTGCGATGGAATTTCAGTGATCAATGATTGACCGGGTAAAGGATTACACCCCAACGCCAAAAGCAACGAACAAAAAATGGTCAATACTTGTAGTTTCACCTTTAACTTGTCGGATTTTTATTCAAAAACTTAAGACTTTGGACGAGTCCTGCTTCGTATCTGTTTCATAAGAAGTCAATTCTCATTGAGAAACATGATTATTATTAAACTCTATAGGTTTTCAACCTTGCCTGCTAAGCCAGCTTATGATAATCCTGTCCACCACTATAACACACGAGTCAGTAATAACTGGTCCGATGCTTAAATTGGTTGCATTGGAAATACTTGGGTTTAATTTGTTTTTTTGTAAACAAAACTTCGACCCAGGCTCTGCTACTCGGAGGCTTAACCAGAACCGGAAGGAAATCACATGGCACAAGTTACCATGAAAGAAATGTTAGACGCTGGCGTACACTTTGGACACCAAACACAACGCTGGAACCCAAAAATGAAACCTTATGTATACACTGCACGCGGTGGAATCCATATCATCGACTTACAAAAAACTGTTGTAAGAGCAAACCAAGCTGCTGATTTCGTAAAAGACATCGCTGCTGGTGGCGGCACAATGATTATGGTTGGTACTAAAAAACAAGCTATCGAACCTATCCAAGAAGCTGCTAAAAAATCTGGTCAATATTTTGTTACAAAACGTTGGTTAGGTGGAATGTTAACAAACTTTGAAACAATTAAGGCTTCTATCGATCGTTTACGCAAAATCGACAAAATGAAAGAAAATGGCGATTTCAATTTGCTCACTAAAAAAGAGCGCGCTGGTTTAGACAATGAATACATTCGTTTAACTGAATACTTAGAAGGTATCCGTGAAATGAAAACTTTGCCATCTGTTATGTTCGTTGTTGATCTACCTAAAGAGCACATCGCAGTTTTAGAAGCTCGCAAATTGGGTATCAAAGTTGTTGCTATTGCTGATACAAACTCAAATCCTGAAATCGTTGATTTCCCAATCCCTGGAAATGATGATGCTATCAGATCAATTAAATTATTTTCTAATTTAATTGCTGACGCTTACATGGAAGGTGCTAAAGTTTGGGAGCAAAAATTGCGCACGCAAACTGACAAAGCCTCTGACAACAAAGCCGAAGTGGCTGAAACAGCTCCTGCTAAAAAAGGCGCTCGCACACCAGCAAAAGGCAAAGAAGAAGCTAAAAAACCAGCTGGACCAGCTGTTGTTAAATCAGCAAAATCTCGTAAGTTAGTTGCTGCTGGAACTGCAGATTTAGTTGAAATCGAAGCTGAATTAAACGAAGAGAAAAAAGACGATTCTGCAGAGTAATTTCTCGGCTGAATTAATCAAACAAACCAACTGAGACAACTGCAAGCAGGGTCTCAGTTAAAAACTTTAATTTAAATATCAAAAATCTTATCAAGGGAGAACCTATGTCTATCTCTGCTACTATGGTTAAAGAATTACGTGAAAAAACAAACGCTGGAATGATGGATTGCAAAAAAGCTTTAGAAGAGTCTAAAGGTAACTTTGATGCTGCTGTTGAATGGTTACGTGTTAAAGGATTGTCTGCAGCTGCAAAAAAAGCTGATCGCATTGCTGCTGAAGGTACTGTTTTTGCTTTAACTGAAGGAACTGTTGCTGCTGTTGTTGAGGTTAACTCAGAAACAGACTTCGTTGCACGCAATGACAATTTTAAAAGTTTTGTCGCTGATGTAGCTGCTCATGTTGTTGCTTCTAACTCAACAGAAGGTATTTTAGATCAACCTTATGCAAAAAATCCTTCTGTTAAAGTTGGAGATATGCTTAAAGAAGCAATTGCTAAAATCGGTGAAAATATCGTTATCCGCAGAGCTGAAAAATACACAGCAACTGCTGGAGCTGGTTTAGTTCACACGTATATTCATGGTGAAGGAAAAATTGGTGTGATGATTGAAGTTACGGCGTCAACACCTGCGGCAGCGGCTTCATCTGATGCTAAAACCTTTGCTTCTGATGTTTGTTTACATATAGCTGCAATGAATCCAATGGCATTATCGCAAGCGGACATGAATCAAGAAACTGTTGCTAAAGAAAAAGAAATTTTAAAACAAAAAAATCTAGAGTCTGGTAAAAAACCTGAAATGGTTGATAAAATCGTTGAAGGTCAAATTCGTAAATTCTTAGCTGAAAACTGTTTACTTGATCAGTCATTTGTTAAAAATCCTGATTTAACAATTTCAGCTTATGGCAAAGAATGCTCTAAAAAAGCTGGTGGCGACTTAACAATCAAACGCTTTGTGCGTTTTGAGTTAGGCGCAGGAATCGAAAAGAAAGTTGTCGATTTCGCGGCAGAAGTTGCTGCTCAAACAGGGGCAAAACACTAAAAACACCTTAAAAGGGCTCTCGCAAGAGAGCTTTTTTTTTGTGACCTGACATTTGCTCATTGGTGTTAAAGTTGATATTCTTAATTGCATCATTCACCCATCATACTGGAGGCTGTTTTGAAAAACCCTGTCTATAAAAGAATTTTGCTCAAACTCAGTGGTGAGGCCTTGGCCGGTACACAAGGACATGGAATCAACACAGCCGTCATTAAACAAATAGCAGAAGATGTCAAAATTACACACGATACGGGCGTTCAAATTGGTTTAGTTATTGGTGGTGGTAATATTTTTCGCGGTGTTGCCGCATCGGCTCAAGGAATGGATCGGGCAAGTTCAGATTATATGGGCATGCTTGCGACTTGTATCAATGCGCTTGCTCTGCAAGATGCTTTGGAAAAAGTCGGAGTTCCGACTCGTGTGCAATCAGCTATTGAAATGGCTGAAATTGCCGAGCCTTATATTCGTCGAAAAGCGATTAGGCACTTAGAAAAAGGGCGCATTGTTATTTTCGGTGCAGGCACTGGAAATCCTTATTTTACAACTGATACTGCTGCTGCACTTAGAGCCATGGAAATCAATGCAGAGGTTCTTATGAAAGCAACTAAGGTTGATGCTATTTACGACAAAGATCCAACCAAACATGCTGATGCTAAAAAATATGACAAAATTAGTTATATTGATGTTCTTAAGCAAGGTTTGCAAGTTATGGATTCTACAGCTATTAGTCTTTGTATGGACAACAAGCTGCCTATTATGACTTTTGATTTAGCTAAACCAGGTAATATTTTAAAAGCAGTTTTAGGTGAAAACATTGGAACTTTAGTTCACCAGTAGGAATTTAAAAAAACGGAGTATAACATATGATTGAAAATGCAAAAACAAACGCAAAAGCTAAAATGGATAAAACGATTGCTTCTTTAATCGAAGATTTTAAAAAAGTTAGAACTGGAAAAGCACAAGTTTCCATGTTGGACGCAATTAAAGTCAATTATTACGGACAACTTGCACCACTCAATCAAGTAGCGTCAGTTTCAACTCCTGACGCAAAAACATTTTTAATCGCTCCTTGGGAGGCCTCTGTTCTTAAAGAAATTGAAATGGCCATTGTTAAATCTGATATTGGTATGGCTCCAATCAACGACGGTAAGGTTATTCGTTTAAAAGTTCCCGATCTAACTGAAGAACGTCGTAAAGACTTGGCTAAACAAGTTAAAAAAATCGCTGAAGATGCACGTGTTGCAGTTCGTTTAGCTCGACGTGATGCAAATGAAGAAATTAAAAAACTTTTAAAAGATAAAGCTATTAGTGAAGACGAGTGTAAAAAGGGTGAAACTGACGTGCAAAAATTAACTGATGATTATATCAAAAAAGTTGATAACGCCGCTGATGAAAAAGAAAAATCAATCTTAACAATTTAATCGTAGCTTATTATTGGTCTAATAAAGTGTCGCAAATTAAACATGTCGCAATTATAATGGATGGAAATGGCCGCTGGGCTCAACTCAGAGGTCGTCCACGTACTTTTGGGCATGTTAAAGGCGCACGAGTTGCAAAAAAAATAATTACGCACGCATCAAATCTAGGGTTACAATATTTAACACTCTATGCATTTAGTACTGAAAACTGGTATAGACCCCAAGAAGAAGTTTCTGTTTTAATGAAAATATTAGAACGCTATCTCATTAAAGAAACTGATAATTTGATCAAAGAAAATATTAAGTTTCACACAATCGGCGATCTTTCAAAAGTTCCAAAGTCGACACAAAAATTGATTGCTGATGCTAAATTAAAAACAGCACATTGCTCTGGATTAACAGTTAATTTTGCAATTAGTTATGGGTCTCGCCAAGAAATAATACTTGCCGTACAATCACTTGTTCAAGATGTCACCGAAGGCAAATTGACTATTCAAGAAGTTAACGAATCAGCCATATCAAAAAAACTGATGACTGCTCACTGTCCTGATCCTGATTTAATTATTCGCACAAGCGGCGAATCACGATTATCGAATTTTTTAATGTGGCAAGCTTCTTATAGTGAGCTCTATTTTACAAACACGCTTTGGCCCGACTTCAAAGAAAATGACTTTAATAACGCTATTACTGATTTTAAAAATCGAAATCGCAGGTTTGGAAAAGTTGAATCTACGTTAAAATCAGTCTTTAAATATAAAGAAAAAAAGAAACCACATGAAGAATCTAATCTCTAGAGTTTTATCTGCGATTGCTGCAATACTTATACTCTTTGTCGTTATATATAAATTTAATGTTGTCGGCATCTATGGATTAATTTTATTTGTTGTTGTTCGAGGCTCATATGAGTTGGCTCGAATGCTCTTCAATAAAAAGTTTCCTCATGAAGCTATTTATTTATTTATAATAACAAACACGGCAACTTTTTTTTTGATCACACAAGATTCGTTAAAAAAGTTTGCTTTATTGTTTTTAATTTTAGGCTTTTTCTTAAGCATTTTATATGGTGTCTTATTTCACAGAAGATTTTCTAATTTAGATTCAATTTTAAATTTCATTTCTCTGTTTTGCTTAGGTTCGATCTATACTTCGATCATACCCGCAACGGTGGCTTGGATTGTATTACGACCTGTCGATGGTATGAATTGGTTTTTTTGTTTATTAACAGTCGTATTTGCTGGCGACATTGGCGCCTATCTTTTTGGTGTAACAATGGGTAAAAACAAAATCGCACCCACTTTATCCCCAAATAAAAGCTTACAGGGCGCCCTAGGTGGTTTAACTTTTTCATTAATTGCTGCTTTAGGTTTTTCAACTATTTTAACTGATACGCCTATGTGGATTTTGATTATTTGTGGGCTCTTTGGTGGTGCTTTAGGTCAAATTGGTGATTTTTTTGAATCTTTAATCAAACGAGTTTCAGGTGTTAAAGATTCTGGTTCAATCATGCCAGGTCATGGCGGTGTTTTAGATCGTTTAGACGGTATCTTAATGGCTGCACCTCTTTTTTATTTTGCTGCTTACTATCATAGTCTTTAGTCTTAAAACGCACCCCCCTCTTACTTCAATCTGAAATATCTGCTATAATACTTGAAGCTGAAAAGAGGCTTAAAGATGTCAATTTTATCTATCATTTATGAAAATTTAGTTCCTTTTACAATTCTTCTTGGAATCTTAGTTTTTGTCCACGAACTAGGTCATTTTTTAGTGGCTCGTGCATGCGGAGTCAGAGTCGAAGTTTTTTCTTTAGGTTTTGGTAAAAAACTTTTGAGTTATAAAAAGGGCGATACAGTTTATTGTTTGTCGCTTATTCCTCTCGGTGGTTATGTAAAAATGTTTGGAGAGCAGTCTGCTGAAGGTATTTCAGATTCAGATAAAAAAGTTTCCTTTACTCATAAAAATGTTTGGCAAAGAATAGCTATCGTATTAGCGGGTCCATTGATGAACTTTTTATTTGCAGTATTTATTTTTGGATTTATTGCCTACATTGGAGAAGATACACGTGCTGCACGTATTGCAGAAGTTACAATCGGTTCCACTGCTGAAAAAGCTGGATTAAAATCTCAAGATTTAGTTATTTCCGTTAATAACAACAAAGTGAGAAGCTACGAAGAGTTTCAAAGCACACTCAACTCATTTCAGAATCAAAATGTAACACTCACTGTACAACAAGAAAATACTTCTCCGCGCGAAGTGACCGTTAATGTAATCTCAGCACCTAATCCTAATTTGTTCACTACAGCTAAAACCATTGGCTCAATTGATGGAGTTTTACCCTATACAAAAGGCTCTTTAATTGCCGTCAAATCTGAATCGGCAGCTTATAAGTTGGGACTCAGAACAGGCGATGAAATCACAAAAATTTCTGATCGTCGAGTCCAATCATGGAATGATTTATCGAAACTTTTAGAAGGATCTACCACAGATATTACCGTTGATCGCACCAACCCAACCACACAGAAAAAAGAAGTGCTCTCTTTAAAGTTAGAGTTGGGATCGAGTACATCATTTAAAAACATCGAAGAATTTGGTATTGAAAGCTCGGATTTATACCTAGAACAAATTGTACCCGATTCACCGGCAGCAAAAGCTGATCTTAAGCAGTATGACAAAATTTTAAGTATTAACTCTGTTCCTCTTAATAAATGGGAGGATGTTTTAAATACAGTTAAAAATTACGATGGAAAAGAGGCTTTAGAATTTAAAATTCTCCGCGATGGCACTGAAACAATTAAAAAAATCACGCCACAAATGACTTCGCAAATGACTTTTCAAGGCAAAGAAGAAAAGCGCTTTACTATTGGAATATTACCGATGGCGAATATTACCCAACCAGAACTCATAAAAGTCAGTGAAGACTCAATCTTTGCTGCAACATTAAAAGGAATAAATAGATCTTGGGATATTTCAACAATGACAGTTTTATCATTTGTTCGTCTTTTCCAAGGTGAAGTTTCACACAAAAATATCGGCGGCATGCTTTCAATCGGAAAGGCCGCTAAAGACTCTTTTGCAATGGGGATGCAGTCGTTTTTATACACAATGGGAATTTTATCCATCAGTTTATTTATTTTAAACTTGTTACCAGTTCCAGTTTTAGACGGTGGACATTTAGTGTTTTATTTTATTGAAATTGTAAAAGGGTCGCCTCTGAGCGGAAAAAAACTTGAAATTGCCCACCAAATTGGTTTTGCGCTACTCATGGGACTCATGTTGTTATCAATATTTAATGACATAACTAAATTTTTATTTAAAGCCTAGTATTATGCTGAGTCTTTCTTGTGAAACAAGCACATTGCTCGGAAGTGTCGCCATTCACAACGATGGTCAACTCATATCCTATGAAGAACAGTTTAGACAAAACTCACATTCTGATAGTTTGAATTTGCTCATAAACACCTGTTTAACCAAAGCGAAAATAAACTTAAAACAAATTGATGTTTTTTGCTCGGGCTTAGGTCCAGGTAGTTTTACGGGGATTCGAATTAGTGTAAATAGCATCAAAACTTTAAGTTATATTCACCAAAAACCCTGCTTTGGTCTAGATAGTTTAACCAACTTAGCTTTAATTAATAAAGATCTCGTAAAAAGTGACCCTTTTGTTTGCGGAATAAATGCCTTCAAAAATATGATTTATTTAGCAATCTACAAATACGAAAACGATCAATTAATCGTTCTTTTAGAACCTCAAGTTATCCGAGTTCAACTTCTTCACCAAGTTATCACAGAAAAAATGATCTTTATTGGTGATGCTTTTGCTGCTTACAAGAAATATTTTCAGCTCCACTATTCAACTCTCTTTCAGAGGGATAATTTAATTTTCGATTACCCAAAAGCAAGTGCTATTGCACCTATTCAGACACAAAATTTACCGCTAAAACACTGGTCCGAATTGCAGTCTTTTTATTTAAGAGCCTCTGAAGCTGAAGAAAATTTAACCGGAATAAAATTTCAACCGCTATAAAATAATTACAACAACACTAAACAAAATTATTTATAGAGTATTGTTTTAACAGTTTAACAAACCAGAATCATGTCAAGAAAAGAAATTAATTTTTACTGTCTCAACATAAAAAATTCTTGATTTAAACTGAGGCATACCACATTTTTTCGAGAATTTTAAAACAAATTATTGATCGATCTACCTCTCAAGATTTATTATAGTTATGAATGATCACTGAAACGAAACACAATTATTATGAGGTTCTAGAAATATCTCCATCTGCTAGTCAGCATGATATGACTTTAGCTTATGAAAAAGCTAAACGAACTTACTCTCCACAAAATGCTGCTTTATATAGTGTTTTTACAGAAGACGAAGCCAAATCACTTCGTTTACTGATTGAAGAGGCCTATTCTGTTTTAGGTAATCAATCCTATCGTAATATTTATGACCGTCGTTTGCAGTCTAAATCTTATTCGAGTTCCGATTTGTCACTAGAAGCAATTAAAAAAGCCAGCGAAGAACTCTTCAGTGAAAATAGTATTTTAGAAAAAACACCTCCCAGCAATAGCTCTCACGAACTTCCAAACTATGAAGTTAATGAATCTCTCGAAAAACAAATTCAAAACGAAAATGAGTGGAGTGGAGATTTTTTAAAAAAGGTTCGAGAATACAAAAAATATTCTCTTGAATTACTCCATGAAAAAACCAAAGTTAACCCTTGGTATATTGCAGCCCTTGAAAGAATGGAGCCTGAAAATTTACCAGCGCCCGTATTTGTTCGTGGTTATGTGCTTCAAATGGCCAAAACACTTGGATTAAACGAAAAGCAAGTGGCTGACTCATACATGAAATTATACAAACAAAAAGTTGAACAACCTAAAAAAAAATAAATTCATTATAGTTGTTAACGCTCATCAAGCCAATACTCGGCTCGATCGCTTTCTATTAAGCGCACCTGAAATATCAGACTTAAAACTTACTCGAAGTTATATTCAAGATATTATTGATAAAAACTTTATTCTTGTTAACGGCAAATCCGTTAAATCTTCTTTCATTGTAAAATCAGAAGATCATATCACTTTAGACATTCCTGTGGTTGAAAAAACTGAACTCCTTCCCTATGATTTTCCGCTCGATATTGTTTATGAAGACAATGATCTTATTGTTGTCAACAAGCCCTCAGGGCTAGTTATTCACCCGGCGGCAGGCCATCAACAAGACACTCTCGTGAATGCTCTTTTAAATCACACCCAAAATCTATCAATGAAAAATGAGCTTCGTCCTGGAATAGTTCATCGTATAGATAAAGAAACCAGTGGGCTAATTGTCATTGCTAAAAACGATTACTCTCATGAGCACCTTTCTCAGCAATTTAAAAACAAAGAAACACATCGAGTTTATTATGCAGTCACTGATGGTCACTTAAAAACTCAAAAAGGAACAATCAAGTCTTATTTAGCTCGCCACCCCTCAGATCGAAAAAGATATGCATCTGTGAAAATAAACAATAAAATCATTTCTCAATTTGATGAATCATTTACTTTAGGTAAATGGTCTGTAACTCATTACGAAGCTGTTGAATATGCGAGCAACAAAACACTCGTTCGCCTTAAATTAGAAACTGGCCGCACTCATCAAATACGTGTACATTTGTCTGAAATGAATCATTGTTTAATTGGTGATTTAACCTATGGATTTTCTCCAAAAAAATATAAAGAATTAAAGTTATCTCGTTTTTATCTACATGCTGCAGAGCTTGGCTTTACGCATCCTCAATCACTTGCAAAATTATTTTTTAAAACTTCATGGCCAACTACTGATCAAGAAATAATTAAACATTGGGGATTTACGCATTATGCATAATGATCATTCTTGGCTTGAAAACAGTTTAGGATTTTACCAAATTATTAATAATAAATATTTAATTTTTTTTGGAAAGCGCAATACAACTATAAATTTACTCACAAAACAATACCCTCATTTAAAATTTACATCGCTGAAGCAAACCCACTCAGACATATGTATAGACTCAAGTTTACTGTTAGAACAAGAAACTGAAGCGGATGCGCATTATACTCATTTAACAGGTGTTGCTCTAATTATTAAAACAGCAGATTGTATGCCGGTGTTGGTTTTTGATTCAAACGTAGATAAAATTTTAGCAATACACGCTGGTTGGCGCGGAGTTGAAAATCAAATTATATCCAAATCACTTCAAAAGTGTAACTTTCAAAATCCTAGTCTATACATTGGACCACACATTTTAATGCCAAGTTTTGAAATTGACGCCCCTGTTTTTAATTTGTTGTTATCTCGTGCAAAAAATTGCCAAACATCATTTTTAGATTCTGATTTATTTTATACAGAAAACTCAAAGTTTTATTTTGATTTATTTAAACTGATTAATCTAGAAATCACATCTCTTAAATTAAACTCACATATTTATACTTTACTTAAAAACACAGTAACAGATTTAGAGTTTAATTCTTATCGACGAAACAAAGAAAATTCTCAGAGAAATTTAAGTTTTATTGCAAAGTTAAACTAATTCTTCCATCCTTCAAAACTTTATTCTCGACATTTGTCCAATTAAACTGGCCTTTTTTTTTAACTAAAATAAACTGATACTTATTACTATATGATAAAATTTATATTAATTACGACCGTATTATGTGCTGTTTCATCGTGTGTACAATTTAAACCAAACGAACATCGTGAACCCGCTCAAACTCATTTACAATATCAATGTCCTATTTCAAGAGAAGCTCCACCACTATTTACCGTCTTAGAAAACACTTCAGCAAATATTAAAGTAAGCCTCAATAATTTTATCAAAACTTTTGAAATCACTGATGAGTATTATGATGTTCATGTAACTTACGAGGATACATCAACGAAAGAATATCGATATGGATTAGAGCCTGCAAAAATTATTACTATTCTTAACTTAGAACAGGTTTCTGATCCTTACACAATAAATATACCAGTTACAAAAACTGGGGCCTATATTTTTGAATTAAAAAATCGAAACAAAATATTTTGGAAACAAAAAGTTTTTTCGATTAATCAATCAGATCAATCACTCACAAATTTAGAAAAAGAAAATCTTGCTAAAAAGTTTTCCCCCATTTTAAATATGCACGCTGATGAGCGATACTTTCCGGCCTCATTAGAGTACATTTTTAACATGACTGACATTGACTCCGAACTCGCTGAAGAACCTTTTATAATTACGAACAAAAGTGTCGACAAATCAATTTTATCATCTGCATCAGAGTTTTTATTTGGTAAAAAAGTTAGCACCACATTTTCAACGAATTTTTTATTAAAAGATATTTCTAAGATTTTACCTTATTACGGTCACTCTGAATCAGTTTTAAAATCCGGATTAAACGATTCCACATTAACAAAACTCAAAACAAGACATGGTAAAAATCACTTAACAGTTTATTATTCAGTTTTTGAAGATAATACTTATGGTCAAATCTATATTAACTATCACTTTTTTTATGCCTATGACCCTAAAAATGGAACTGCCGATAAGGATGCGTTGCCAGCACATATCTTTGACCGAGAAAGTTTAACTGTAGCAATTAGAAAAGGTTCTCTTAAGCCCACCTATGTGATTTATGGTGCTCATTTAGCTTCGCAAAGAATGGCCATACTAGATACTGATAAGACTCCAAAATTCTCTTGGCTGACTGGCCGTGTATCACTTAACTGGGATTTTGCGATTAAAGAAAACGATCGTCTAAAAGCAGTCGCCGCCCTTGGCTCTCATGGTATTTATCCTATTAAAGGCATTTACGCTGTCATGGGAAATGACAAAATTCGATTACTCGAAGAGCCTGCTGGCGGTGGTCCAAGTCTTTATCCAAATTTTGATGCGCCAGCCACTGAGAGTTTGAAGTACGAATTAAAAATGCTGCCTCTTGAGAAAATAACATCAGATTGTCAAAATGCTCCTTTAAACTTACTTGCTTACTCAGGCTCGACTGTGGATGTTTTAGGACCAACTAATGCGACCTTCCCACCCTTTACCGATCGTGAGTCTGATTATAAAAATTATTTAGATATTGGTGCGGCACCTGCGTTCGAAATGGACAAAGCACTTGAAATTAAGTACTAAAAAAATTCTGCCGTAAAAGCTAATTTACCATTTTCTTTTTGTCCTGCGAATTGAAATTCATTTCGCAGGATTTTAATACGATCACCTCTATTGATTTCAGAAATGTAATTGATGGCAAAGCCCTGATTAGGCAAGGTTGTGGTTTCACTGAATGCTATAGCATCATATATCCATTGAACATATTTTGCATTATTCACGTGTTGATTTAAATCAATATCAGAGTTTTGCGCTGACTTTTCCACAACAAATTTAAATTTATTTTCAGTAAATTCAATTTTACGTGGTGATATTTCATTGGATTTCTCTTTTAATGAAACTGTTTCTAACTCTTTCGATGAAATGAGTGCTATTTGTCTTGTGGTTAAGTCAATAGGAACCCAAACTGAACTGGCTTTGCCCAAAAGAAGCTTCTCGTTTTTTTCATTATTTTTATAAATCAAAAAGTCACGGTGTGCAGTTCGGCCAATAAGTCCGCGAGACCATGTTTCAATAAGTAAATTCTCGCCCCACTTCGCTCGATCAAAAACATGGAGTTCAAATCGAGTGACAACCCAAATTTTATTTTTATTTCTCATGGTTTCGATTCCAAAATCTTTTGAGTGTGCATGTTGAGTTGCAGCTTCTTGCATTAAATTAAAATATGAATAAAAATTCGCAAAGCCTGTATGATCAACATGAAACACGCTCAAGTTAAAACTTTGAAACCATGTCAAACTATTAGACGACTCATTATTTTGCGGCTCATTCTTTTGCATTTCTCATCCAATTAATCGCATAATGTATCTTTTATCAATGCTATAATTTTTACTAGAAATCACACTCAATATGCTCTAAAATAAATCATATTCGAGGTTTAAATGAAGAACATAAGTCTAATCATACTCATCATCAGTTTGATCTCAAGCTGCACGCCCATTGAAAATGTCGCGCTCTCTGTTGATGCTCTTGAAAACGCACAACAAGTTGGTGATGTCATGGCTTCTTTAGATGAAGCAAGTGGCCAAACAAATGGCTCGATTGCCTCGCATTCAAACTCAATAAATAAAATGTATGCTCGTTATTTTCCTGCTTCAAAAGGCGAAATCATTTTTAATCAACTTAACCCCTCAGTTGAGGCCGCATCATGTTCGTTGTTAAGTTTTACAACTTGTGCATCTGGTGAAAAGGTTCGAAATTATAACGGCTGCACAATTGGTTCCACAACATTGTCAGGAACAACAACGCTTTCGTGGAGTAACAACACTTGCACATTAACCGCAATCAGCGACACTGTTACTCGAGTACCAAACTTTACTTTAACTGGTCGTCGAAGTGCTACATTAACTGTTAACAAAACAGGTTCGTATGGACAAAAACTAACAGCATCTTCAGTTAATGCTCCAAATAGTATTTTCTTATTCGAAAGCGACGGTATTCGAAGAAAATTTACAGCTGGATCTAGTACTTTATTTGATCAAACAACATCTGTGTCACCTGGAATTACTGTCACTGGAAATAATCGCTTAAGCCGAACCCTTAGTGGTGGAGTTGTTCGTGTTTATAACAATTTAACTGGCGTCACTTGCACATACTCTCCAACAAATATTACTTGGGGGTTGTCGACTTGTAACTGCCCAACTTCTGGATACTGGAGTGGCTCTTGTTCTAATAGCAAACAGTTAACTCTTGAAATAACTGGCTGCGGAACTGCAAACTACACTGAAGGTGGCGAAACAAGCAGCGTAACTTTTGATCGATGTGGAACTTAATTATTTGAAGACATCCACATTGAAAGCTCCATTTGCTTTTTTTGATATTCAGCAGCTAGCACTGTCATTTTAGCACTCTTTTCCATAGGGCCTTCTTGTGACATCATAATTTTTGACATTTCCAATTGATACCACATTTGCATCTCTGACATCTTAATTTGATACTGTTGATTTTTTAATTGAGCTTTTTGCTGAGCTTCTGCAATCATTCGATCACGCTCTTCAATCATTTTCCTTTTTTGCTCTTCTTGTTCTAGTTTACGATTGGCCGCTGCCAATTCCTTTTCTAACTTAAGAGCTTTTTTCTCTTCTTCTGCCTTTTGTTTTTCAGCATCTTCAATAGACGGTGCAGTTTCGCTAGCAATGAGCTTTTTTATACACTCTTGTCGTTTTAAAATTTGCTCTAAATCATTACGAATATCGCTATTTTTAATATTAACATATTGATCCCACAGCAACAAAATCTGATCTTCCGAAATTTTATTATTAACAAACAGTGCTCTTATTAAATCTAAAAGAATAGCTGCTGTGTTATTTTCGTTAGTCATTATTAAACTTTTTATTAAAACTGGAATAATTTGTTCTGATGTTTTATCTTGAAAAAAATCTAATGAAGTTCCTCGGTTATCTACATAACGAGCTAAAAATTGAATAACTAAATTATTATCTTTAGCGTCTGACGAGGCCAATTTATCCCATAGAAAATTCAAAAAAAGTTTATCATCATCAAAAAATTTTTCTTTTATACTATTTAAATTTAACTGAACACTACCACCAATAAACATTCCTAATTCATCAAAAAGCAAATTGCTTTTTTCTGTTTGATTGCTTGTTTCTGACTCAAACCAAAATTTTAATAGCGGCCAAGGGCGAATTTTATTTGAAAAGTTTCGTCTTAATTGATACAGACACTCCTTTAAAAAAGAAGCGGATCTTTCATTGTTAAAAGCAACACTAAACCAATCTTGCGCTTCTAGATTTTCTATAGAGCTCATGTTTTGTATTAATACATTAATGTTTTTTTCTGGCAAATTAACCAGCAGTGTTTTGCTCAAGTTTGCAGGCCAAGAAAAATTAGTTTTTTTAAAAAAACAATCAACTAGATTTGTTTTATCCGTTTGAATAAGGCGTGTAAACATTTCGTTTTTAACTGTATCTGGAACTTTTGTGATTAAGTCTTCAATCATCTCATCAGAACAAATTGCCAGCAGTCTTTCAACAATTGGTTTTATTGAGTTTGGTGTTTTTGTAAAGTCAAAATACAGAACTCCACGGACTAAAGATTCTACATTATCGCTCTTTAAAAAAAATTGCTCAACTTGACTCATATCATCTATATAATTAATTAAAGGAATAAAGTATGAATCAAACTTTTCCTGAAAACACATAACCTTTTCAGTAGGACTAGAAAAAACGATCATGTGTGAAATTAAAAAATTATTATCACGCTCAGAAAACGGCAATAACAGCTGTTCATCATAGTATGTTTTAATATTCAAATCAGACTGCATAGCCATATCACCAGAGCAATAAGCTAAACCCAGTTTTTGCAATGCCTTTTCTGCCTTATTTTGAGGAGTTAGCAATTCTAATAAAAACTGATACCTCTTTTTACTAATTAAGTCTTTCGCTTCGATACTCTTAGTTTTCTCTCTGACTAAGTATTTCCAGTGTAAAGGAAAAAAGGCAATTTCAGTGTCATACATTCCTTTGATTGCAAATATCGCTTGTTTAGATTTTTGCAGTTCAACTTCAGTATCCTTTGTGTGAATAAGTACATTATTGTAAAAATAATACTCTTTAACTATGTTTAACCACTCTAAGTTTTTAATTGCAGTAGCGCCTTCAACATCTTTCATAAAGTTTTGCACTGTAAAAGCAAAGTTAGCTAATATATCAATAACTGATTTTTTTTCGATCAATAAAAGCTTATCTGCTATCAAAGAAAAGTTTTCATTTTTTAAATCAAAATCAAATTCAAGTGTTTTAAGTTGATTTAGTCTCTCTGTTGGAAGTGGAAACAATGAGAGCAATACCAATCCAAAATATTCCATTTTAAGTTTAGTCATAGAGTATTTATTTATAAACTGAGCCATTTGAAAAATGGGCTGCCATTGATTAAGTTGATCTATAAACATTTTCTCTAAGTGAACACCTTTTTCAGTGATTTGCTGTGAGGCGATACCAACTTCTGAAGATTTATCTTTACCTTCATCTAAAAATTTTTCTCGCAAACTCCAAAATAATTTTTCGTCGTACTTAATGGCTTGCAAATGACAATAGGTACATTCTTTTGCTGTTCTTTCATTAAAAGTTAAACACTTCGGGCATAAACATTCTTCAGCACCTGAAATTTCATTTGTTCGAAATAATATTTTAGAAATCGGCAAATCAATTTTCACGATGCTAGACATAAATAGACCTCTTAGTGTTTAACTTTATTAATTATTTTAACAGAAACTATGGTTTATATTTTCCGCTAAATGCTAACGAAGTTGGTAATCCATTTTTTGTTAAGCATTTTTGAAATTTTTCTTTAAACTCTGCTGTTTTCTTTTTGGCATCAGAAGTTCCTTTAACTTCTGCACGCGCTTGATCAGCACATTGGTCAGCGTTCATTTTCGCTTGCACATTAAATGCAAACAACGCAACAACTGTTAAAACGATGATGTTTATTTTTTTCATTTAGATCTCCTTTTTTATTACATTAAGAATAAAAAATAATTTCATCCTCTAGCAAGAGCTAAACAGTCTAAGTCTAGCCATAAAATAGACTTGAGGATTTTTTATGATGAGTCCTAAAACATTTATCTTTGAAACTATTTATAAATTTTATTTTTTGAATTGGCAGAGGTTGGCAAGATGTTAGTCTTTAATCTAGTTAACACCAATAGCTTTTTAAATGCTCCAAATGTAACTTATAATTATTAACTGGAGGTTCTATGAAAAAAATTATTTCGACTGTTGTGTTGTTAATACCTATTGTTAGTTTAGCTAACGAATCAATGATTAAAGTTTGTTTGGCTTCAGCATACACTCTTCAAAAAAACTATCATGTTAATCATGGCAGTTATGCTGATAACATCCAGCAACTAAGTTGGGGTAATACTGATTGTATAAAAAACTTTGAACCTTCAATTACTAAAGCTACTCAATCACAGTTTGAAGTCCACATGAGCTCAAAAAGTTCTAAATGGACTATTGATCAAAATAAAAACATGGTAAAGATTAACTGATAAAAATTCCTATTGAATAATCGCTTATAATTTTGCTGACTCTCCCTTTTTAAATTTAATTAGCCTTTATCTTTTTATCAAAAATTTTTACTGTAATACCGGTAAATTTTTAAATTTTAGTCCTGAAATTACTGTTTTTACGGTAATTTTTATAAAATTTACTGCTATAACGGTAAAAAAAGACAAACTTCTTACGATTTTACTGGTATTCCGGCAATATTTCCTTTACATTGCCGGTATGACGGTAATTTTAGATGAAAAAACACTTGCAAATTTGATTAAATCTGGCAGGAAAAAGGCTGGTTTGAGTCAACTGGAACTTGCTGAATTGGCAGGCGTTGGCAAGACGTTAGTCTTTAATCTGGAAAAAGGCCAAGTCAATGTTCAATTTGAAAATCTACTCAAAATTCTGCGCGTATTGAATATCAAAATTCACGCAGAGGCTCCTGAATGAGAACTGCAGAAGTATATGTAAATAGCGTACTTGCAGGAATGTTAATTGAGCATAGCATCTATGATTATGAATTCACTTATCAAGGTGCTTATGCTGGCAATCCAGTTTCCTTAACAATGCCTATCGCTCAGCAAACACATAAGTTCACATCATTCCCAGCATTTTTCGAAGGATTGCTGCCTGAGGGTCTTCAACTAGAGGCTTTACTGCGAGATAGAAAAATAAATAGAAATGATTATTTCGGTCAACTACTTGCATGTGGGGCCGACTGCGTTGGTGCAGTTACTGTGAAGAGGGTATCATGAGAAGATGCCTTTTTACATATGAACCACTCAAAAAAGATGAAGTTAATTACTCTTTAGAGAGCTTAAAAAAACTATCTAAAAAATTAACTGGGCTTAATATCTTTCCGTATGACCAAAATGAACAAATCGAAATTGCACAAAGGATGGTTAAAAAGATTTCTATTCAAGGAGTCCAACCAAAATTTAGTGTAATTTTAGATGAGAAAGAGCAGGCATTTAAAGAAATTGATAACAACGGCAAATATATATTGAAGCCACAGGTACAACAATATAAGCAACTTCCAGAAAATGAAGATTTAACAATGCACTTGGTAGGAATGACTGGTGTTAAAACACCATGGCATGGCTTGGTTAAATGTAGCGACGATACGTTGTCATATGTTATTAAGCGTTTCGATAGAGTGGGTAAAGATAAAATTCCCATGGAAGATTTTTCTCAATTAACGGGAGCTTCGAGAGATACTAAATATGATGTCAGCTTCGAAAAAGTCGCAGACACTATCGAGCAATATTGCACATATCCAACCATCGATTTTTTTAATTTATTCCAGAGAATAATTTTAGCATTCATACTTGGAAATGAAGATTTTCATTTAAAGAATATTTCAATATTAACAGTTAATAAAAAAGTACAACTATCTCCGGTGTATGACTTTGTTAATTCTACTATTGCCAATCCTCATGCAGAAGAGGAAATGGCGCTGAGTATTGGTGGAAAGAAAAAAGGATTTACTCGAGATGACTTGTTGGTCGACTATGCACAACACTACTTATATTTACCAAAAGCAAAAGTCGAAAAAGAAACCCAACGATTAATTAGTTTTATTCCAGAATGGAATAAACTAATTGATAAATCATTCTTAGATGATGCATCGAAAGCTAAATACAAAAAACTAATCAAAGAGCGTGCTTTAAGATTGGATGCATAATGGTGAAAAATGTGCGATGCTTATATGTAACTGAGCTGTTTTGTGTTTTTTGATTCCATGCGGTTAGGAAAAGCCATCAAATAAATGGCGGAAAGCGAGGGATTCGAACCCTCGAGCCCCGCGAAGGGCTGCCAGTTTTCAAGACTGGTGTATTCAACCGCTCTACCAGCTTTCCATCGTCAGTTTTATTGGATTTGACGATGGGATTCAACGAGTTTTTAAGATATTTGAATTTCAATGCGGCGCAGTCACAAGCTCTTCAAAAATCAATTTTAATAAACACTATCTAATTTCTGTTTTGTTACCCATATAAGCACGAAGGACTTTTGGAATTTCAATTGAGCCATCTTCGCGTTGATAATTTTCAAAAATTGCAATCAACGTTCTTCCAACAGCCAACCCACTTCCATTTAGCGTATGTACAAACTGGAGTTTACCACCATCTTTAGGTTTAAAACGAATGTTCGCTCGGCGAGCTTGGAAATCTTCAAAGTTGGAACACGAACTGATTTCTCTGTAAGCATTTTGACCTGGTAGCCAAACTTCTAAATCATAAGTTTTTGCCGATCCAAAACCCATATCACCAGTGCATAACAAACTTTTACGATATGACAATTCTAATTCTGTTAAAATTTTCTCTGCATGACCTGTTAAGGCCTCGTGAGTTTCATAAGATTGAGAAGGATGACAAAAGGTCATCAACTCAACTTTGTTAAACTGATGCTGACGAATTAAGCCTTTTGTGTCTTTTCCATAACTTCCAGCCTCAGAGCGAAAACATGGAGAATAGGCACAAAAAGATTTTGGAATATCAGACTCATTGAGTGTTTCGTTATTATAATAATTTGTCACAGGAACTTCTGCCGTAGGAATTAAATAATAATCTGTATTTTCTAAATGAAAAACATCCTCTTTAAACTTCGGAAACTGCCCCGTCCCCGTCATGCTTAGACTGTTCACCATAAACGGAGGAATCATCTCGGTGTAGCCGTGCTGTGTTGAATGTAAATCCATCATGAATTGGATCAACGCACGCTCCATTTGTGCAGCCGCACCCTTTAAAAAAGCGAAGCGCGCTCCTGTCGTTTTACCCGCGCGCTCAAAATCAATAATATTAAGCGATTCACCAAGTTCAATATGTTCTTTGGCTTTAAAAGAAAACTTTTTCTGCTCACCCACAACCTTAACAATTTTATTATCATGTTCAGATTTTCCAACAGGAACCGAGTCATGTGGTTTATTAGGAATAGTTAGCAATAAGTTATAAACCTGCTCATCAATTTGAGCCGCTTGTAATTCTAATTCTTTAACATGATGTTTGAGCTGATCAACTTGAGCTAAAATCGCTGATGCGTCTTTTCCTTCACGCTTTAATTGACCCACCTCTGCACTTAATTTGTTTTGTCTTGCCTTTTCTGTTTCAGCTTGTGTGATCATTTCTTTGCGCTTAATGTTCATTTGCATAATTTCATCAAGCGTATCCGTTGAGGCATTCCGGTTTAAAAGTCCTTTTTTATAATCTTCATAGTAAGATGTTCCATTTTCAGATTTTTTTTCAAGCAGTTTAATATCTATCACAAATCATCCTTATTCTAATAATTACGGGGCAATTAAAATATACATTCGAAGAACAGTCGCAAGCAAGACGCAGATCAAATCAAAAATAAGAATATGAACTATTGTAAACCTAGATAATGACTTATAAATAGCTGCCGTGAAAACGATCGTTAAAAATACAAGCACAAATTCACCAGATTGAGAAAGTTCTTGAATAATTAAGGCAAGAACTAGCCCAATAAAAAATCCTGATATTAGACGTAATAAAATATGTGTTAAACTGTGCGTTGCGTTTTTTGCACCAGTTTGAATATTCCCCGATAACCCTTTTAATTTTTCACCTACTGACATCACAGTTTACCTCCCGCTCAGCGACTTAATTTTAGCTTCAACTTGGTTTCGATCAACAGCATTTGGAGAAAGCTCTAGATAAAATTTAAAAGAAAAAATTGCCTCGTCCTTCATTCCTCGCGCCTCATGAATATAACCCTGTTCCAAATATATAGCAGCGTATCCGTCTTCTTTTTGTCTAGCAATTTCAATCATATCTTGTGCTATATCTAAAGCTTCACTTTTACGATAGCAACTTGCAGCCTTAACATACAAATCTGCCGACGTAGGTCGCAGCTTAATTCCAAGCGAATATTCAGCAGCACATTCTTTGTATTGTTGTTTTGCATTATAAACTGTGGCTGCCAGAATGTATGGGTCAGCTATGCCAGGATTTTTCTTTTTTTCTTCATTGATGAGCTCTATAGCTTTATCAAATTCACCCATCTCTAAAAGACATTTGCCAATAAAATATGAAATACGCGGGTAGTTTGGATTTATGCTCTTAACCATTTTAAATTTATTATACGCACTTTTAATCATGGCTGATGCTTCTCGCGGAGAGGTGGTTTCTAACTCTAATTGTGCAGTTGAAAAAAGAGGCTCAACATCTGATGGATCTAATACCGCAGCCTGCATATAATATTTTTGCGCAGCTTTCGAGTCATTCATATATTGAAATGATCTGGCTAAACCCATTAATGCTTTTTTGTTTTTAGGATCTGTTTCCACAAGTTGTTTATAAATATCGGATGCAGATTTGTATTTTTCTTGAACTTCATAAAACTCAGCCAAACCCATTCTATACTCAAAAGTATATGGAAAAGTTTCAATCAATTTTTTTAAATTATTTTCAGCTGCTAATGATCCATTTGCCGCATATAAATATCTGCTATATGTAATTTGTGCTTCAGGCAATCCCGGCTCTAAATCGACCGCTTTACTTGCGTATTTTTGTGCGTCTTCTTTATACTTTGATTTTTTCAATTCTTCGTCTTTATCTCGCGAAGGCATATTTAAATACAAATGAGAGTTTGCATTAGCCAACAATGATAAAAGCTCAACATCTGCATCATAGAGTTTTAAAGCACGTTCCCCGTAAGTAATTGAACCTGGTAAATTGTTTTTGCGATATTCCACCAAAGCTTGCGCTTTTAAAATATCAAAATTTTGTGGATTTTTTTTACTCGCCTCTGCCAAAGTTTTACTTGCATCAACAAAATTAAATTTTTGAGATAAATAGTCAGCTTTTAAAGCATAGGCGACAAAATATTTTGGATCTGCTTTAATCGCTTTATCTAGCCACAAAAGAGCATCTCTAGATTGGTTAATAATCCATAAGCTTTTTGCTGTTTTGATTGCGATGAGTGCATTTGTTGGCTCAAAATCAAATGCGGCTTTATACTGAGCTTGAGCTGCTAAATGATCACCAGATCGAGCAAACTGATCTCCTAAAAAAACAAGTTCAGTTGATGTATTGTTGTTTTTATCTTCACCGCCAAAAGAAATCACAAGATCTTTTAAACCCTGATGGCTTGGGCTGATCGTTAATCCAAACTGTGCAACTTCGAGTGCTTTTTGCGTAGCCCCCTTCATGACTAATATCTTAATAAATTCTTGGAGGGCCTCGACATGAAAGTTTTTTGGTAATTTGCTTTTTGAGTTATACCCACTTGTGAATAATCCCATTGCTTTATCTACAGACTCTAATTTAGCTTCAACCAGTGCCACACCAAATAGTGCCGGTTTATATTCTGGTGCTTTTTTTAATATTCTTTCATATATAGCTTTTGCATCATTATACTTACCTTGTTTATACAACATACGCGCTTGTGCAAATAAGGCCCAATTCCAATCGGGGAAAGATTTTTCAGCTTCTGCATAATACGCTTCTGCATTGATGTAATTTACACTTTCTTCAAACATTTGACCTTTAATGTAATATAAAAACGGTGGCAAAATAAATTTTTCATCAGATTTTTGATCAAGGGTTTTTTCAATCAAACCACGCGCATCTTTAGGTTGGCCTTTAATTAATAAATTCACCGCCTGACAAGTGTCTGAATAACTTGAAATAGGATTAATTGATCTGGCCATTTGTGTGACTACCGTTACTGCTTTTTGATCATTCACCGTTTGTTTTGTATATGGCCATAGCTGCTCATAAACAACACACAACAATCCTAATGACTCTAAATCATTATTTGATGCCTCAACGGCTTGAGTTAAAAATCTTTGTGATGCTCTTGTGTTTTCTAAAGTTCCAGATTTAATAAGTAAAATTGCTTTTGATTTTAGCGCCTTGATTTCAGCAGCACTCAGATTTTTTGTAGATTCTGTTTTTTGAACTGAGGGTGCTATGAGTATCCATCCAGCTTGATCATCAGTTTGATTGCTAAAATAAAAAACCAAACTCAGAACAAGTAGTACTGTGGCCAAAACAATAGGAATAAATTTTCGAGCTTGCTTGTTCTGAATATTTTTTAACTGATTTAACTCTATTGTTAACTGTGCATCTCGTTTTTCAATCAATGCATTGTTGATATTATCTTTTATAATCCCAATATTTTTATGCGGCTGAACAATTGGCGATTTATTAACTATAACACCATTTTTTTTATTTTCTTTAGAGAGTGCCAAAAAACCATGTTCGTTATTTTTTCTTTCGACCTCAAGTAAATTTTTAATTTCCTCTTGAAGATTGTTTTTGTTTTTTTCGTTAATTTCATTATTAATTTCATCTTCACTTTTTTTAATTCGTGTTGAATTTTTTTGAATAACGGTTTCGGCATCCATTTTTTGCGCTTTTTTTTCATCACGCTCAATTGGGTTTTCGAGTGCCTCTAAAACTGCTTCATAGAACTCAGGTTGTTTATCAAGTGGCGACCAGTCATCTTGATTTTTTCCAATGACCAACTCCTGACCTGTAAAAATACCCTCAACAATCATTTTACAAACCGCATCAGTCGTATACGGTCCTTTTATTTGACCGCTATCAAGCTTAACTTTCCAATAATCATTCACCGACTGATTTTTGCTCATAAGTTTATTATAGAAAATAGATTGCAGTATGACAGCTGAATGATGATATTAAGTTCCAACTTATGACTTAGGTCTATTATGGAACCAGCTCATCAGTTCCATGTTGGAACTTATTTTTGATTTCCTCAAATCTACTCATTATAAAAGTAAAAATCATTGGCACGTCAGTTGCTTTAAATAGACTTTATGAAGTGGATGGCGATCGTTTATATCATTGCAGTTCTTGTCTTGTCAGCTAAAGCAAATGCATTTTACGATCTAAATTCTAATTTGTTTTATAATGATCACCAAACGAGATAGTCTGAAAAACTAAATGTTCAGGATCCCCTCCCAGAGTTTAAAAATCAGATTGATCGTTTGGTGAATGTAGAATCTATAACAAAATATTGCTCCGATAACTTTTATCTAAAGCAACGTTTTACAAGGCTTGATTGTGGCCCCTCCTCAATCAAGCCTTCTTTTTTTAAAGAACTCTTTTAATCTTAGCACCTAAGCTTGTTAATTTACCCTCTAAGTTTTCATAACCTCGATCTAAGTGATAAATTCGATTAACCAGTGTGTCGCCTTTTGCAACCAATCCTGCTAAAACTAAACTGGCTGAAGCCCTTAAATCTGTCGCCATAACAGGTGCTGCTGATAAACCATTCGGTTTTCCACGAACAACAGCAACTTGGGTTTTTGGTGTTACATCAGCACCCAATCGCATCAATTCGTTCACATGCATAAATCGATTTTCAAATACTGTTTCTGTAATAACACTAGTTCCCTCAGCAACAGTCATCAAAGCCATAAACTGTGCTTGTAAATCTGTTGGAAATAACGGGTGTGGTGCTGTAGTTATATCAACGGCTTCCCACTTCTCAAGAGGATAAACTCTCATTGAATCAACAGTCGTATCAATTTTAAAACCCGCTTCGCGCATTTTATTAATAAGTGCTTCCAAATCATGAGGGTTACAGTTTTTAACAGTGACATCTCCATGAGTCATTGCACCAGCAATTAATAAAGTTCCAGCCTCGATTCGATCAGGCATAATTGCATGCGGCTTAGATGGAGTTAATTTATTAACACCTTCAATTTTAATAACGCTTGTTCCATGCCCTGTGATTTTAGCACCCATCGAAATCAAATAATTCGCTAAATCAACAATTTCAGGTTCTTTAGCTGCATTTTCAATAAGAGTCATTCCTTCTGCTAAAGTTGCCGCCATCAGTAAGTTTTCTGTCCCACCTACTGTTGTTTTCTCAAACAAAACTGTCGCGCCTTTTAATTTTTTACATTTAGCAAAAACATAACCATCACGTAGTTCAATTTCAGCACCTAACAACTTCATTGCATCTAAGTGCAAATCAATTGGTCGAGTTCCTATTGCACAACCCCCGGGAAGTGACACTGTTGCCTCGCCGTATTTTGCAAGCATTGGTCCCAAACATAAAATGCTTGCTCGCATTTTACGAACCAAATCATAGTGTGCTTCAAAGGTTTTTAATTTAGAAACTTTGACCTTAAAAGTATGACCATCACGAGTCGATTCGCAGCCTAAACTATGCAACAACTCTGCTGTTGATTCGATATCCTTTAGGAGTGGTACATTAGTAAATACGTGATCACCCTCAGCAAGCAACGTAGAAAATAAAATAGGTAACGCTGCATTTTTTGCACCGCTCACATGAACAGTTCCGTTTAATTTTACTCCACCAGTAACTAGCATTTTATCCATGGAAACTCTTTTCGTAAATTGAATGCACTTATTATGATCTAGCTTTAATGATTCGATCAAGTCCTGACAAGTCTTTTAAAATTTCAACATTTTTAATTTTTGAGAAGTCTTGAAAAAATTTAATCATAACTGGACCTTGTTTATAGCCCATTTCCATTAGAAATAAACTATTTTGCTTCAATAGGGGAATCGTTATCTGAGACCAAGATTTTAAACACTCTAATCCGTAATCTTTAGCAAACAACGCTTCGGCTGGTTCAAATTTTTTAACATTCGCTTCAACCTCAACATCTGTTTCATCAATATACGGTGGATTTGAAACAATATAATCAAATTCACCTAATTTAGAAAAATCAACTTCATTTACATCCTGATGAATCAGGTTCGCTCTAGATGTCATTTGTAAATTTTCGCAATTTTCCTGAAGAACGCTAAAAGCAACAGACGATTTCTCAATAGCTACTAACTCTGCGCAAGCACAACTATTTAAAATCGATAAGCCAATACAGCCAGTACCCGCACCTAAATCAAGAACTCTTATTTTATCTTTTGGATTTTTTTTAACGTGATTTAAAACCTCATCAACGATCATTTCTGTTTCTGGTCTTGGGATTAAAACTCCAGATCTCACTTTAAATGTTAATCCGTAAAAACCTTTTTCTTCAACAATGTAGGCGACAGGTTCACCTGAAGCTCTTCTTTTTAAATATTCTCGGCATAAATTCACTTCCGACTCATTCAATGGAGAATCATGCCGAACATAAAGCTGTATTCTTGGTATTCTTAAGGCATGCGCAATAATGAGTTCAGCATCAAGTCGAGCTGTTTCAATTTTTTTATCTTTAAAAAACTGAATAGTTTTAACTAAAACATCATTAAGCTTCATATTAATCAATAAGCATTAGAAGATTGTTTTTTTAATGCTTCCGCTTGATAGTGTGTCACTAATGGATCTATGAGCAACTGAAACGAGCCACTCATAACTGCATCTAACTGATGAATAGTTAAACCAATGCGATGATCTGTAATTCGAGTTTGAGGAAAGTTATACGTTCGAATTCTCTCAGAGCGATCACCAGTTCCAATCTGATCAAGACGCACATCTGACGCTTCTTTTAATCTTTTTTCATCTTCAATATTTTGAAGTTTTGCCGCTAAAATTTGAAATGCTCTTTCTTTATTAGACAACTGGGACTTGCCCTCTTGACAATGAACAATCAAGCCTGTCGGAATATGATGTAGTCGAACAGCTGACTCAGTTCTATTAACCGACTGCCCACCCGCACCACTCGCTCGCATAACATCGATTTTAATATCATTCATATTAATTTTAATATCAGTCGCCTCAACCTCAGGAATAACCGCAACCGTCACTGTTGATGTATGAATGCGCCCAGCCGCTTCTGTTTTTGGCACACGTTGTACACGATGCACACCTGACTCATATTTCATTTTTGAGTAAACAGAGTCTCCGGCAATCATTGCAATAACTTCTTTAGCACCACCAACGTTACCATCTGTGTACGAAACAAGTTCAGCCTTCCACCCTTGTGTACCAGCATAGTGCGCATAACCTCGAAACAACTCATCAGCAAATAATGAGGCCTCGTCACCGCCAGCACCCGCACGAATTTCAAGTAAAATATTTTTATCATCATTAGGATCTTTTGGCAGAAGTGCAATTTTAAGTGTGTCTTCTAAAGACGGAAGCTCTTCTTCAAGTTGTTTGATTTCTTCACGAATCATTTCTTTCATATCAGCGTCTGATTCTGAAATAAGTAAATCTTTGTTTTCCTTCAAGGCAGCCGTTTTTTTCTTAAAGTCACGATACAATAAAACAATTTTTTCCAAATCGGCTAACTCTTTCATGAGTGCACGGTATTTTTTTTGGTCAGATGCTATATCTGGCCTTTGAAGCGACATGTTCACTTCTTCATAACGTGATTCAACTGAGTCTAATTTAGAAAACATTTTTTACTCCTGCAAAAATTCTGAAACAAACATATCAAACTCGACATTACTGAAAATCGAGCTTTAGAAAAACAAAAAGCGGCTGATTAAGCCGCTTTTAAATTAAAATAAACTTTTGAGAATTTATTTTGTAGGTTTTCCGTATTTCTTTTTGAAACGGTCAATACGACCTTCAGTATCAAGAATACGTTGTTTACCAGTATAGAACGGGTGAGAAGCTGAAGAAATCTCAACTTTAATAAGTGGATATTCTTTGCCATCAGTCCATTTAACTTTTTCTTTAGAATCTAACGTTGTCGTTCCAAGAAATTCAAAGTCACAAGACATGTCTTTAAACACGACTGTTCTTACTTTTGGATGAAGATTTTCTTTCATAATTGTCCCTTTATAATAAATTACAAGAATTAGGTGATAGCATGGATACTATCCCATGCTCAAGAAAAAATCATGAGGTATTGAAAATAATCCGAAATTAGAGCTCGGGGCACCTCTAACCTTAAAGCACCCCATTTGTTTTTATTTTATTAAGTGTTTTCAACATCTTAAACAAAAACATATGTATTGCCTGTGGAGCCTCAGCTTTTATTCACTCTAATGCATTTTAAAAAGAGTGCGCAACAATATTGCACAAAAATCGCAAGAATTGTTCCAGTCAAAAATATAAATACAATCTCTAAATCACTCGCCAACCCTGGGTTTTTTCCATCATCGATTTTACTCATAAAAGTCCATACGCGCTCTGACAATGAAGACAAAATTGGTAATGTTAGCCACAAATATAAAAAAGTGCAGCCTCCGATTAAATTGATCAATAACCTGATTTGTTTTGTCATCACTTAAATGTTAACTTTATCTCTATGAAAACAGCAATTGTCATCGGAGCAACAGGACTTATTGGCGAAAAACTTTGTGAAGCTTTAGCGAATTGTCAGGAATATACACAAGTCTTAGCTGTTGTCAGATCCCCGCGCGTTTGGAAAAATTCAAAAATTAAAAATATACTTTTTGATTTTTCAAATTGGAAACATCTCGAAAATCAACTCAAAGGATTTATAAGTTCAGACACAAGTGATGGATTTTGCGCTCTAGGAACAACCATAGCAAAGGCAAAAACTAAAGAGGCCTTCAAAGAAGTTGATTTACACGCTGTAGTTCATTTTGCAAAAACATTAAACTCCTTATCTAGTCAAAAACTGTTTGTTGTCAGCGCCATGGGTGCAAACAAAAAATCTGAAGTTTTTTACAATCAAGTTAAGGGAGAGATGGAAGAATCTGTTAAAAGTATTTTTACTGGAAATTCTATTTTTTTACGCCCGAGTTTACTTTTAGGCTCTCGTAAAGAGTTTCGATTAGCCGAAAAAATTGCAGTCATGCTAGCGCCGCTTTACTCATTTATTTTTATAGGACCTTTTTTAAAATGGCGACCCATTCGCGTTGATCAAATAATTCATGCGCTGGTTTATTTAGCTTCAGTCGAAAAAAATTTAAAACCTATTTATTTAAATGATGATCTCATAAACATTAAAAATCTGGAGTCTTTTTAATATGTCTATACAAAAACAAAAAAGATTTACTTGCCCTCAGTGCACAACTCCAAACAATCTGGATTGGTCAGGAAGTCTCAATTTTGATCGCAATCCAGATCTTATTCAAAAAGTGTTAGACGATACACTTTGTGTAATTAAATGCACCAACTGTAAAATTTCATTTCGTATAGAGCCAGACTTCCCCTGTTTTTATTTAACAAAAAAATACTGGATTGTCGCACATCCAATTCAGCTTTTACCACAATGGTCTGATTTAGAAAAAAGAGCCTTTAATACTTTTGATCTGGCTCTTGGAGAAAAAGCGCCTTCATCGGCAGCTGAATTAGGTAAAGATGTAAGCCCAAGAATAGTTTTTGGTTGGCCTGCTCTACGTGAAAAAATTTTAATTATTCAACTCGGTTTAAACGAAACCGCTGTTGAGCTTGCTAAAATGATTATTTTGCAAAATGTTGGTCCTCATGCAATTAATTACGAATATAGATTGGTGGATACCGATCAGGATAACTTAATTTTTGACTCAATTCATTTAACAAATCGAACGCCCGAGGCCGAACAGTTTGCTTTACTCAAAAGCACGCTATTAGATGTTGAAAACGATCCCGCAGCGTGGTCTGAGTTAAAACAAAAAGTAACTTCTGGCATCTGGCTAGATGCCATGAGATGTTTTAAATAATCTTAATCGACAGAATCTTCTGGCTTATCTAAAGACGATGCCAACATTGAATCAAAAAACAAACAGCCATTTTGATCAATGTTTAGCTTGATGAGTGCGCGATGGTTTTTTTCATCTTTAGCAATGTCTAAATAAATTCCCGTGCTGTCTGAATTTTTTTCTGTTTTATTTTGAATAATCTTAGATTTTTCCGATAATGCTTTTAAAATAACTCTTTTAATTGTCTGATTTGACTCGGGACAAGTGACCTCTGAATCTGTTTCTAGCTGACCCAATTGTGGTATGTGCTGCTTCGAAATAAGTTCATCAATAACGGCTAAATTTCCTGAATTAATTTGATCGATTATCTGAGACTCATCCGAGGGTTTATAGCATCGAAATACTGATGTACTTGTATACGAACTTATATATGCATCCAATGCAGACTTTGAATCACACGTTGCCGTTCCAAATGTTAATTCCCAATCGGGTAATGACTTCGCTTTTTGTAAAAACTCAACAGCTTTACTTAAATCAGTCGGGTTCTCTTTTTGAAAGCATGCAGCAATAACAAAAACAGCATCGCCAAACTGGCCTTCCGAAGGCAATGTTTGTGGTTTTTCTAAAACATAATCATAACTCATACAAGATTCGGCTTTACCAACAAACTCACTCGCTTGATCATCGCAGCGATTCATCGAATTTATTTTTTCAAGTGCAGCTTGGCATTCCATCTGTACAACAGTCGAAATCTCTGCCGGCGCTTGAAAAGAGTCTTGCGGTAAGTCAGTTGGACCTATCGCAAAAAAATCTTTAGATAATAAGTTTGCTTTTGGCACAAACAAAGCGATTAACAAAATAACAATTATAGATCCAATTAAAAAAACTCCCGCCGGTATAATGAGCTTTTTCCAAAGAGGAACTTTATTGTCTGTTTGATCTTTGTTTTGTTCGTTAGCCATTCATGCTCTTTAAAAAGTCTTGATTCGTTTTAACTTTTTCAATTTTATCCATTAAAAACTCCATCGCATCAACAACGTTCATAGGAGCTAAAACTTTTCTTAAGATCCACAATCTGCTTAAATCGGCCTTATCAATTAACAAATCTTCTTTACGAGTTCCTGATTTATTAATATCCATACAAGGAAAAATTCGTTTTTCCATAAGCTTACGGTCTAATTGAATTTCAGAGTTACCAGTTCCCTTGAACTCTTCAAAAATAACTTCATCCATTCTTGAGCCTGTATCAATTAATGCAGTTGCAATAATCGTTAATGATCCACCTTCTTCAATATTTCGCGCAGCACCAAAAAAGCGTTTTGGCTTATGTAGTGCGTTTGAATCAACACCGCCTGATAAAATTTTTCCAGATGGTGGAACAACTGTATTATATGCTCTAGCCAAACGAGTAATTGAATCTAATAAAATAACCACATCATGTTTGTGTTCAACTAAGCGCTTTGCTTTTTCAAGAACCATTTCAGCAATTTGAACGTGACGAGTCGGTGGCTCATCAAATGTCGAGCTGACAACTTCACCTTTAACTGTTCGCTGCATGTCAGTAACCTCTTCTGGGCGCTCATCTATCAATAACACAATCAGTTTTACCTCTGGATGATTTGTTGTAATTGCATTTGCAATATTCTGTAATAAAACAGTTTTACCCGTTTTTGGCGGAGCAACAATGAGTGCTCTTTGTCCCTTACCCAGTGGAGACATCAAATCAACTATTCGCGTAGTCATTTCAGATGGGTTGTTTTCAAGCTTTAATCTTTGATTAGGATAAAGAGGTGTTAAATTATCAAATAAAATTTTATCTTTACTTGCTTCTGGTGATTCATAATTTAACGAATCAACCTTAGTTAATGCAAAATATCTTTCGCCTTCTTTCGGTGGGCGAACTGTTCCAGTAACATAGTCACCTGTTCTTAAACCAAATTTTCGCATTTGCGATGGAGATACATAAATATCATCAGGACCTGGCAAATAGTTATAATCTGGCGATCTTAAAAATCCATATCCATCAGGCAAAATTTCTAATACGCCAGAGCCGAAAATATCACCAAGCTTAGCTGCTCTTTTTAAAATTTCAAAGACCATGTCTTGTCTTCGCATGCCGGCTGCATTTTCAATTTTTAATTTAGTCGCCAAATCTGTTAAAACTTGAATGTTTTTAGATTTTAAATCTTTTGAATTTAACCAGCTTTTTTCTTCTTCAGTTAGATTGATGTCTGCCAAGTCAATTTCTGATTCATTTTGAACAGACGAGTGTTGTGGCGGCTGTGTTTGATTTTGTATTTGATGAATACCCGCTTGTTGGTACTCTCCCTCATCGCGTCTCTGGTTGTTATCTCTATAATCACGTCTTTGATTGTTATTGTATCTGTTTTGATTATTGTTGCTTCCACCATGGTGATGGCGATTTTGTCCTTGGCCACCTTGATTTCTGTTTTGATTATTATTATCAAACTTTCTAAACTCTCGACGTGGCTGCTGTTGATGAGAGTGATTCGTTGGTGACTTTGCAACCGCTGCTGGCGGTGTTCCTTGTGCCGCTTCCGGTGTTGCGGTAGCCACACTCGCTACTGAGGCAGTAACTTCTGCTGTTGAAGTGTTTTGCTGTTGTGCTTCTTGGCTAACAACTTCTGTTTTACTGTGCGCGACAACATGGTTTTCGGCCTGAACGGGCGAAGAAATCTGACTTTCAACTGCATTTACGGATACTGCTGTCGCATCAGACGACAAATTGTCTTTTTCATTTGTATTTTGCTTTTTGACTCTTTTTTTTGTCGGCTCGATAACAACTTCTTTTTTTGCCAAGTTAGACTCCTGAATTTTGGAATATTTAAATAAGAATTAGTAGATTTTGATTAACATGGTGTAGATATGACTCAAATATGTCTATTGAGATCTTTAAAGTCAACCAAATTGAATCATTTTGAGAAAATGCCATTTTTTATGTCTCAAAATTAGAATAGGCTAAATGTTCCAAATATTTAGCCGATAAGGTCTCAAACATAATGGACCACCCGTTGTTCGTTGAACAACAGAACCGCTTTGTTTAAAGGAGAGATTCGAATGGAGACATTCAAGTCAGCAGCACCACGTACGCCATTACATTTAGACGTTAATTTCCGCAGAAGCTATGCGCGGCAGGACTCACAAGCCGTGTTACGAAACATCAGCTTGTCTGGGGCTTTTTTGGAATTAGAAAATCACGATTTACGAGTCGACGAAAAAATTAACCTTACTTTTATTGTCGCTGAACGCGAACGCAAGATAACTGCGCAAATTATTTGGAAAAACTCATTAGGTGCAGGTGTAAAATTTATTCCTCAAAACAACAGAGATGTTCAAATTGTCGATGATTTAATTTATTACGTTGAAACTAAACGTATGGGTCATCGTGGTATTTTTGATGGAATCATAAAAAAAGTAGCTTAAATAACTCTTCTGATAATTATTGAATTAAATAAAATAAAAAAAGCTTGGTTACTCACCAAGCTTTTTTTTATTTAACGATGAAGAACCTTATAGCTTTAAATTCCAACACCAGTTTCGCCCATTGCCATTTCTTCCGCAGCTTTACGCTTTTTGCGTCTAACAATGACATAAGCAACAACACCGCAAACCAATACACCAACGCCTAACATCGTGTACATGTCTTGATCTGCATTAACTGGCGTTTCCTCCATCGACGAATTACTTGCTGGCTGCTTATCAACGCTTGCAACAGCTGCTTCCTGCTGTGGAGGTGGTGGAATATCCGCAGGCGGCGCAGGTGGAACATCCATTTGAGGTGGATTTGCTGCCATATCTGTCGGTGGCATATTATCAGCAGGCGGTGGTGGTGGTAAGTCTGATGGTGCTGAGTTATTTGCAGCCATTGAATCTGTTGGTGGCTGATTCATTGCCGCCGCATCCATTGCCGGATCATTTGGTGCAGTCGATGGAGCCGCAGGCAGCTGATTCGCGTTATCTATTAATTGTGGCATCTCATTTTGCGCAACTGGAGGAGTTGTGATTGTTGCTGCTGATTTCCAATATCTAAATGTATCGCCTTCAGACAATTTAGATTTTGTTTCAATAGCATTTGTAGCCCAAACCTCTTTCCATGCTTTGTCATAACCTAACAAGTTTTTAGATATTTTTTTAAGATCATCACCTTTTTTTGCAACATATGTTTCTGGAACCATTCCTGTGTCTTCATAATAAGTGATCATACGAGCTGAATCCGAAGGCCGGTTTGGAGAAACATAAAATATTTTATCGCCAGCTCTCACTTCACGTGCTTTTAAAAAAGTATTAATTTTTTTCAACTCTTTTGTTTTGTTTGATCCAAAAATTGTTTGGCTAATATCTTTCAGTTTTTCTTTTGGCCTTGCTATATAAACAGTATTTACAAATCCACCCTCATAAGCGTAAGGTGCGACATCACTCAACTTCAAATCCGTATTCACTTTTTTAACTACAGGCTCAGTTTCAGCTTTTACAACTTTAGCAGGTTTTGGTTCTGTATATGTTGGCGCCTCAGTCGTCATTGGCACATCAGAAATTGGGGCATCATTAACTAAAGCACTATCCATAGGTGGAGCTTCAGTTATTGTGTCCTGCGGAGTTGGCGTCGATGCAACAGCGTCAGAGGTTGTTTGCGGAGGCGGGACATCGTTTAATGAGTTTTCATCAATTGATGGCGCTGCCGCTATATCAGTTGGAGGAGTGTTATTCGTTTCAGTTGCCGCCGCATCGAGGGATAAGGTTTCGTTCGAAGTCGGCGGTTGCTCCGTTGGAGTTTCACCAAGGGCTGCTTCAAGAGATGGGTCTGTTGCTAAGTTATCAGTAGATGTTGCAGAGTTTGTTACCTCTGGCGCTGAATTCATATCAGCAACAAGTTGATCTTCTCCAGTCACTTTTTCAGTATCTGCATTTTCAATAAATTCTGCATCGTCTTGCGCGTTGTTTGCTTTACAAGCCGTCATTTGTGTCATCAAACCCAATGCAGCTAAAAGTACTAACAGTTTTTTCATATTTATCCTCATCCTTGAAAATAATTCTGACTTTTAAGTCTTACTTTCTTAACAGTATCATTACATCATAGTAATTGATTGCGGCAAAGCAGGAATTCAAACTCTGGACTTGACGTTAGTATTTGAACATCTACTTTCGCGACTAACGTCGAGTTGATTTAATAAACTCAAAAGAATCACCGACTTTTATTTTGTTTTGAGTAAACCAACCGGAACTCATTTCTAATGCATATTTTGCCGCTTTTTTACTTGGATAACTTGGAATGTTTCGATCGAGCACACTCGTTGATTTCATTTCTTGAATATCAACAATTTGTTTGTCTTTGTTAATATACGCAATCGATAGATCAATTAAAGTGTTTTTCATCCAAAAACTGAGTGTTCTTTCGTCATCAAATATAAACAACATTCCTGCGTTTTTAGGTAACTTTGTTCTAAACATAAGTCCACGCTCTTGCTGCAAATGAGTTTTAGCAAGTTCAACACTAATAATTATATTATTAATTTTAATTTTGGCTTTTTCAAACGTTATACTTTGTATATCTTCAATATTTCCAGAGGCTACCAAATGCAAACTAAAAACAACACTAGCAATTAAAACGCTGAGCCAATTCCAACGCAATTCCAAAACGCACCCCTCTTGTAGAAACTTTCAACTGATTTAAATTAAAAATTTTCATTGTTTCAATTAAAATAATAAGACCAACAACGATAACATCTGCTCGACCTTTTGGAAAACCGAGTTGTATTTTTTCATCAATAGTTAACGGTATGACTTTATTCAACCATTTTGTTAATCCATCTAATGTTAAAACATAACCATCAATTTTTGTAGAATCAAAATATCCAAGCTCTACAGCCGCAATAGTTGTTGGCGTTCCCGCAACGGCAAGAATTTGTTGTAGAGGTCTTGTGTTTTTTAAAGCAAATTTTTGAATTTGTTCATGAATATGCAATGTTAGTTTTTCAATCTCGGCATGTGGAGTTGGTTGCTCGCTAATAAACTGTTCAGTTAATCTCACGCATCCAATATTAAGACTTTGTGAGAGTCTTAATTTTTGATGTGAACCTATTATAAACTCAGTCGAACCACCGCCAATATCTATAACAAGTTGCTGATTTTCAAAATCAATTTGTCCTGATGTTGAACCTTTATACGTAATTTCAGCCTCTTGATCACCAGGGATAATTTCTAAAGGAATATTTAAATCGCTACATATTTGAAAAAGTTCATGTCGATTATTTGAATCGCGAGCTGCTGACGTTGCCATTGCTAAAATGGCCTCTGGTTTTTCAACATCAATCGTTTTCTTAAAATTTTCGAGAGCTTTTTTTGCACGAATTAAAGCCTCAGGATGCAACATTTTAGTTTTATTAACATCTTGACCAAGGCGAACAATTTCAACTTGGTCCGAATAGATTTTTTGAATTTTTTGGTTTTCAATTTCTGCTATCAAGCACAGAAATGTATTCGACCCTAAGTCAAGAGCTGCCACTTTCATTTAGCACTCACTGAGTTTCTTATTGAGTATTTCATTAACCAATGCCGGATTTGCTTTTCCTTTTGAAGCTTTCATAATAGCTCCAATAAAAAAGGCCATTACTTTTGTTTTTCCAGCTTTGAATTCCGTCACCTGATCTGGATTTTCTCGAATAATATCTGCAACTATTTTTTCAATCTCTTTTGGATCAGACACTTGCACTAATCCCTTTGCTTTAATTATTGAGTCAGCGTTTTGCGAAGATTCCCACATTTCTTTAAAAACAGTTTTAGCAATTTTTCCAGAAATAATACCTTTATCAATTAATTGAATAAGCTCTGCTAATTGTACAGCTGAAATTTTTGAATGACGTATATTTAATTTACTCTCATTTAATTCTCGAAGAAGTTCCGATATAATCCAATTAGCAGTCGCTTTATAATTTCCACATATTTTTCCACACGACTCAAAATAATCAGCTAATTCTTTTTCTTCAGTTAAAAGCAAAGCATCGTGCAAACTGATATCAGCTGTTTGCTCAAATCTTTTGGCACGCTTAAGCGGCAATTCTGGAAGATTTTCTTTCACAGATTTTAAATGCTCATCAGAAACAAGAATTGGTAATAAATCTGGATCTGGAAAATAACGATAGTCTTGCGCATCTTCTTTGACTCGCATTGTATACGTTCTGTTCTTATCAGGATCGTACAATCTTGTTTCTTGAATAATTTTTTCTGAGGCTTCAATTGCATCAATTTGTCTATGTATTTCATAATCAATTGCTTTTTCAACAAATCTGAACGAATTAATATTTTTAAGTTCTACTTTTGTTCCTAGTTTTGTTTCACCGATTTTACGAACTGACACGTTACAATCACAACGTAAAGAACCCTCTTCTAAATTTCCGTCACAAACATCAATATAGCGCACAATAGATCGAATTGTTCGACAGTATTCAGCCGCTTCTTGCGGTGAATGAATTTCTGGCTCGGAAACAATTTCTAATAATGGCACTCCCGCGCGATTATAATTAAGCAATGTATATTGTCCAAAATGTGTTGATTTGCCGGCGTCTTCTTCTAAATGCGCTCTTGTAATTCCAACTTTTTTAAGAACTCCATCGAGTTCAAACTCAACAGAACCGTGTTCACAAATAGGTTCATCATATTGAGAGATTTGGTAACCCTTAGGTAAATCTGGGTAAAAATAATTTTTCCTTGAGAAAACTGATTTTTGACGAATTTTACACCCCAATGCAATCCCGGTTTTTATTGCATAATCAACAGCTTTTTCGTTTAACACGGGTAACGTTCCAGGCATACCAATTGTAACAGGTGATGTGTTTTCATTATCAGATGAATCAAAGTTTGTGGAATCCGATGAGAATATTTTTGATTCTGTTTTAAGTTGAACATGAACTTCGATACCAATAACAGCTTGGTATCCGCGGTAATTGTTAGTAGACATTTGGAGTTTTTCCTTTCACCGGAGAAACTTGCTGTAAAGCATAAGCAATATTTAATATTTTTTGCTCTTGAAAATGATGTCCTGTCAGTTGAATGCCGATAGGTAGCTGCTCTGTTTCAGTTAAACCGAATGGCACACTCATTCCTGGCAATCCCGCTAAATTTGTCGAAGTTGTAAAAATATCATTTAAGTACATTTTTAATGGATCATAAACACGTGATCCAATTTTAAAAGCGGGTGTTGTAGAAACGGGGCTAATGATCGCATCGCACTTTGAAAAAGCCTCATCATATTGATTTTTTAAAAGCCTTCGAACCTGACAGGCTTTTTTATAATAAGCATCAAAATAGCCCGATGATAAACAATATGTTCCTAAAATAATTCTTCTTTTAACCTCTAGACCAAAACCCTCTGCACGAGTCTGCGAGTAAAAATCATCAAGATTTGTATTTGCTAAATCTGTCATTTCAGATCGATATCCATATTTAACACCATCATATCGAGCCAAGTTCGATGAGGCCTCACTCGCTGAAATTAAGTAATACATAGATACGGCGTATTTCGTTAATGGAACAGAAACTTCGACAATTTCCGCTCCTAATTTTTTTAACTCTGATAAAGCATTTTCATAAGTTGCGCGAATATCTGGGTGAATTAAATCTGAATCATGATACTCTTTCATAATTCCAATTTTCATGCCTTTTAAATTTGAATTTAAATTTTGATAAAAATTTTCGACTGGTGCGCTTGATGTTGTTCCATCGCGCGGATCTTTTCCACTAATCACTTGTAACGTAAGCGCTGCATCTTCTACGCAAGAAGCCATTGGACCGGCTTGATCTAACGAAGAGGCAAACGCCACAATTCCATACCGACTCACGCGGCCATATGTTGGTTTTATCCCAACAATACCGCAAAAATTTGCAGGCTGTCGAATTGATCCGCCAGTATCGGTGCCAATTGTTCCCATGACCATTCTTGAAGCTTGCGCTGAGGCTGAACCACCACTACTACCACCAGGAACATAATCTATATTCCATGGATTTTTACAAGCGCCATAATACGAACTTTCATTGCTTGAACCCATTGCAAATTCATCTAAATTTAATTTTCCAATAACAATGGCCCCGGCAGATTTTAATTTCGACACGACAGTCGCGTCATAAGGTGGGATAAATCCTTTGAGCATTTTAGATCCAGCTGTGGTTTCTAAACCTTGAGTACATAATAAATCTTTAATCCCAAAAGGAACTCCGGCCAATAAACCCGGATTTTCACCGCGAGAAATTTGAGAGTCAACATCGGCCGCTGATTCTAAACATTTTTTTTCAAAAGAAATAAAAGCATTTAGTTTTGGATTTAACTCCTCTGAACGCTTTAGGAAAAACTTTGTGAGTTCTAATGCAGATATTTTTTTGTCTAAAACTGCATTTCGAGCTTCACTCATTGTTAAATTTAATAAGTTCATATTGTTCCTTAAATAACTGGCGGGACTTTAAACAAATTGCCTTGTTTTTCTGGAGCGTTAGCAACCATTTGCTCGGCCGTATACTCATTTTTAAAAACATCTTGACGTAAAACATATTCTATCTGCGACGGTGTAATAAGTGGCTCGATGTTATTTGTATCAATTGTTGATATTTCATCAAAATGCGCAATAACTTTTGCTAACTGTTCACTGAGTTCGATAGCCTGATTGTTAGTCAGCTTTAAACGTGCTAACTCTGCCACTTTTAAAACTGTTTTTTCATTAAAATGATTTGATGACATTCTTGCTCCTGCTGAATATGAATTAATATAACTAACTTTAAATAAAAGGTTAATAAAAATTATAGAAATTTATGACTGATGTGGTAATTTAATTGCTATGAAAAAATTGATCGCTTCAGCTGATATTCAAAAACAACATCAATTCTTAAAAAATCAAATTCACCACCATAACGAAAAATATCACAGTCAAGATAAACCAGAAATTTCGGATTATGAATTCGATCAACTTTTTAATAAGCTCCTCGAGATGGAGCAAACTTACTCAAATTTAGTTTTACACGATTCTCCGACAGCTCGAGTTGGTGGAGATGCAGTTTCTTCATTTCAAAAAGTCAATCACCGCAAACCAATGCTCTCCTTGGCAAATAGCTATAACGAACACGATATTTTAGATTTTACGGAAAAAGTTAAAAAATTTTTACGCTCCACCGAAATAAAAATTGAGTACTTTGCCGAGTTAAAGCTTGATGGGCTTTCTATGGAGCTCATCTATGAAGATGGACACCTCATTCGCGCTCTAACTCGTGGCGATGGCCTTGTCGGCGAGGATGTCACCCACAATGTTCGTACAATTAAATCTGTTCCTTTAAAAATCAAACATAAAGGCTTACTTGAGGTTCGTGGAGAAGTTATCATTTTAAAAAAAGATTTCGTTGAAATGAATTCTTATAACGAAGAACAAGGCCTGCCTGCCTTTGCAAATCCACGCAATGCGGCCGCAGGAACAATTCGTCAACTTGACCCCAAAATTGCAGCATCAAGACCTTTAAAGTTTTATGCCTATGCCCTTGGTGATTATGCAAATATTCAATTTAATTCACAAAAAGATTTAGAAAATCAGCTCGAAAAACTTGGTTTTCCCGTGCTAGATCATGAATTGGTTTGCTGTACTTACAGTGAGTCAGAGCTTATTTCTTATTATAATTCAATTCATAAAAAAAGGCCTCACTTACCATTTGATATAGATGGTATAGTTATTAAAGTGAATGATTTTAAACTCCAAGAAGATCTTGGTTTAATTGCACGCAGTCCACGTTGGGCCACAGCTGTTAAGTTTCAACCAGAACAAGCAGAAACAGTTATTGAAAATATTGTTGTCCAAGTTGGACGAACAGGGGCTCTTACTCCTGTCGCAATTATGAAGCCTGTCAAAGTTGGTGGTGTTACAATTACCAATGCCACTTTGCATAACCAAGATGAAATTGATCGCAAAGATGTTCGTATCGGAGACACCGTTATAATCCAACGAGCAGGTGATGTTATTCCTGAAATTGTTCAAGTTAATTTTGATAAGCGCCCGATAAACTCTAAAAAATTTATCATTTCCTCAATATGCCCATCTTGTGGCACTGATGCTTACAAAGAACCTGAGGAAGCCGTTCTGCGCTGTCATAATGCCTTTTGTAAATCAATTTTATCTGAATCAATTAAACATTTTGTTTCTCGTCGTGCAATGAACGTAGAAAAAGTGGGTGATAAACTCATTGATGCTCTTGTTGAAAAAGAAATTATTAAGTCTTTTTCTGATTTATATCATTTAAATTCTGAAAAAATTATGCAACTCGAGCGGCAAGGTGAAAAGTCTGTTGAAAATATTTTAAAAAATGTTGAAAAATCAAAACAGACTACATTAGCAAAATTTATTTATGCCTTAGGCATTCGTTTCGTTGGAGAGCAAACAGCTAAGCTTTTAGCCGATCACTACATCACAATCGAAAATTTTTTGAACACCTCAAAAGACGAACTTGAAAAAGTTCCTGAGATTGGTGAAAAAGTTTCTGCGACAGTTTTAAAATGGCTTGGAGATTCAAAAAACCGCAAAGAAGTGCAAAGCCTTATCAAAGCGGGAATTGTTTTCGAGGCAATTAAACGAAATCAAAATGGTCAATTGTCAGGTTTAAGTTTTTTGGTCACGGGCACACTGCCAATTAAACGCGATGAAGCTCATAAAATAATCGAAGACAATGGCGGAAAACTCCTCTCAGGAGTTTCTGCCAAATTAAGTTATCTAATAGCAGGGGACGACCCTGGGTCAAAAGTTGATAAAGCACAATCAGTTGGTTGCAAAATAATTTCTTGGGAAGAGTTTTTAAAGCTCCTCGAGTAACTATGACAGATCACCGAAATGAAAATAAAAAAGCAGGTCTTTCTTCAAAGATACCTGCTTTTTATAATTCTTTACGAATAAAATTGAACTAGATGTGATCGATAATAATATCACGAGCCATAACTGTTTTACGGCCATCCGCTTTTGCAGATTCGATTCCTTTTGCGCAAAGACGCTCAACTGCTTTGGTTAGCATATCGATTGTTTCGGCAGAAGTGTTCATATCACCTTTTTCTTTGATGAATTTTTTTACTTTGCTTGTAACGACTAAAATGTCAGACATGATGCCTCCAATGTAATTAAATTAGCTATAAGCTCTTAAAAATGATTTCACACGACCCAAACGATGACAAACATAATTAAAACCGAACAACCGTTATGCTGCGTTAAGTTATTTTTTTAATTTTATTGTTTCACTATTTTCTTATGTACTGACAAAGCTCTGCTTTGCGAATTTTTGGATTTTCTTCTGAGGGATAAATCCACACATAATTATTTCTTTCAGTTGAAGATGTGCATTCAACATCTGTAAAACCCGGAGACCAACTTCCAGAATTTAAATGTTCAACAGAACCATAAAATTCATGGCGCGGAATATGTGTATGGCCATAAACAATTCGATGAACTCCAGTAATTTCAGATTGCTGTGTAAATAACATTTCATCTGGTTCTTTATAAGTACTCACCAAAGATGTTACTGATCTGGCGTAAAACAAAAAAAATGGTACAAAAAACAATAACGGTAAAAAAACCCAATACAACGAAATATTAAAAATGAGTTTTAATTGCGACACAATTAAAAATGTAAAAATAATACCCGCTAAAATTAAAAATGCGCGATCTAACCACAGCTCTTTTGCTATTAACATTGGATTTTGTGTGGCTGGTGTTGCAAATAATTGCTGAAGCTCTCGAACCACAGCAGGAGTTGTATTTGATTTTAATGCTGTTTCATTAACTATTTCTTCAATTTTTTGTTTTGGTTTATATGGCTCACCAAATCGATCAAACGTTACATGTATTAACGTAGCAACAGAGCCCCAAAACCATGTCCAAATAATCAAAGGTTGAGTTTTTAACAAATATTTAAAAAAGAAAATTAAATATTCACGCATAGACATAATATAATTAGTTTCGACGTGCGGATTAAACAGACCCATGCCGTTCATAATATATCGACAAGCGACATTGCCAAAAGGTAATCGAATACGTAACTCATTATAATCAATTAAAAAAGGATTCAATGGGTTTTCGCACATACAATATGGATCTTGCTGATGACCATGTTCAATTAATGTATCATTACCGCTTAAATAAAACCATTTAACAAATTTAACTCTCTTTTGATCATATTCTGATAAGTTTAAAACTTGATAAAATAATTTTTGCACCATTGGAAATTGAAGTTCAACATCATGATTACCTGGAATAATAACAAGCGAGTGACCTTTTTTAACAAAATCACGTAATGCATTGATAAAGTCTGCGTGCTCTTCTAAGATCACCGAAAGTTTAAAGACAGAGCGATCTTCTTTAGGAAACAATCCACGTCGCGTTTCGATCCAATGAAATTGATAAATGGGCTTTTCCGGCAATGCCATGACGCTATCAAAATCAAAAATATCGCCATTTAATACCAATTCAATTGGTTCATTTTTAGCTTTTAATTCAATCTCTTTTAAAAACTCAATCAAGGCCTGATCAATAAAAAACTCTTTGGTTTTAAACTTTTTCCACAAAGGGTGTCGACTTTGCCTTCTCGGTCGGGAAGGCTCAGCATCGGTTAAATGTAAATCACTAATAATTGCTGTATATTTTAAACTCACAATGACATTATTTCATTTGTTTGTTTTAATGTCATCCTATGATGAATTCTAAACTCGACTCATTTAAAAAACCTTTTGTTATCATTGGACTTGGCAAATCTGGTCTAGCCGCGGCTAAACTATTAAAACTCATCGGCATCAATGATTCTGATCTACGACTTTTTGATGAAAAAAAATCAACTGATCTTAAAAGTTGGGATGATTTTAACACCTTGCCTGTTGGTACATTAGTTGTATCTCCCGGTGTTGCTCTAAATAATAAAAATATTTTACATCTTAAAAAAAATGGCTGGACAATCACTTCTGAAATTTCTTTAGCCTGTCAGTTTATAACCGATGAAAAAATTATCGGAGTTACAGGGTCTGTTGCTAAAAGTACAGTGACTTCTCTTATTGGTATTGGCGCTCTGAACGAAGACGTAAATGCTTTTGTTGGCGGAAACTTAGGAACTCCTTTTTGTGAATATGCCATTTCTTTATTAACAGGTACAAAAAAAGCACAATGGATTATATTAGAACTCTCTAGCTATCAATTAGAAAACTGCATTGGTTTAACCTTAGCCCATTCAGCAATTACATTTTTGTCATCTAATCATTTAGAAAGATATCCCTCAAAACATGAATACTATTTAACTAAGTGTGGTATTGGTCATCTAACCAAAGGTCTATGTTTTATAAACTCAAACTCCTCTGATCTTATCTATTACAAAAATTTTATAGCTTGTCAGGTTTGTGCTGTTTCCGCTGAAGGCTTTAAAGAAAAATCACTTATAAACAATATTCAACTTCTTGGTTCTCATAATCGTGATAATTTTGCAATGGCCTATGAAATAGCAAAAGCTTGTGGATTTTCTACTGAATCAATTTCTAAAATGGCTTTTTATAAAGGTCTTCCTCACAGACTAGAAATCGTCACAAGTCATAAAAACATAACTTATATTAATGATAGCAAAGCAACAGCCATGGACTCTGTATTGGTTGCCGTAAGTGCTGCGCTTGAAAAAACTCACATGGATGGTGTTGTTCACTTACTACTCGGTGGACGTGATAAAAACTTACCTTGGGAAGATTTGCTTATTTTAAATAGTAATTCTAAAATTGTGATTACATACTTCGGCGAGTGTGGTCAGCTTGCCAAAGAAAAAATGGGTAATTTAACTCGTGCTTATTTTCAGACACTTAATCTTGCGTTACCTTTTGTTTTTTCAGAAGCAAAACCAAACGATGTTATCCTCTTAAGCCCAGGAGGAACAAGTTTGGATGAGTTCAGTAACTTTGAAGAACGTGGAAACTTTTTTAAAACTAAAGTTTTAGAATTTATTCAGAAAAATGACTGACGTATAAATAATCAGATCGACTATAAAACACTGTCGAAAAGCTTCGATCAGTTTTTTCGTCTTGCAATATAACTTCTTGCAAACCCTCTGGTAAATTAAAAGCAACAAATCCGCCACCTGCGCTTTGTCGATTGGTTAAATTTCCTTGAGCATCAAAATATGCTAAATTATTTTTTTGGTATTCGGAATCAGCGATATGTACTTCAAAATTGTTTGTTGGAGTAAAACCAATATATATTGAGGTGTTTTCCTGTTTGTTGATTTTAAGTTGTGATACAATATAGCTTAAAAATGATTCTTTTACTTGTGGCAAATGGACATAATCTTGATTGTGATTCCGAATATACACATAAGCAGCGTAATCCTGAGACCTAGGGCGGTTTACAATCTCAGTTAACCCATAGCTTGAATTTTCTTTGTAACGTGCAAAACCTTCATCCAACGATAATATTTCTTTAAAACCGGGAATAAGTAATTCCGCTGGCAATGGCTCAGAAGTAAAAGCATCAAAACTCCGAGTAATGATTGATCTCGGAATAGAATTCGTAAAAATTTCTTGATATGTAACAAGATTTGTTTCAACAACATACTGCTGAGTTCCTAAAAGTCTTTCGTTAATAAAGGCAGAAATTTCATACACACCCGGAGTTAAGCCCGGAATAATAAAATATCCATTTTGAGAAGATTGGTTTTGTTTAACATTAGGAATTAAAAATTGATCTAAATAGTATGGTTCAAGACCCGCTTGATTTTCCACAACAACCTGCGCTCCGACGACTGGTTTACCATCTAACATAATTCGACCAACAATAACGCCAGACTCTGGCATGTATTGAATTTGTAACTGCTCTGATAAATATTCCTTAGCGCCTTCAACCCACAAAGACGAAAAAAGGTGAGTTTCAGTTTTATCTGCCGCTGTTCTTACAGATAGTGTTGTCGCTATTTTATTATTTTCGTCTTTTATTATGCCCAAAGTTGACGAATGTCGCGAGACATTCGGATAGATGTCATCAGTTTTTTTTAAATCGTAATTTCCCGAAAATAGACTTCCATGAACATATTTATCATTAATTTTTCGTTGATCGATAGTCTGTGGATTAAATCCAAACGCTGATGGTCGACCGACCTTTAAAAGCGGACCTTCGTAGTATAGATTCATTCTTTTTAAATTAACAAGTTTTTCACGAACCTCGCCAACAAGTATGCCAGCACGATCTTTAATTTCAGCAATAATTTCACCTTCGAATGATCCAACGGCAATTTGATATAAACCGGCTTTAACATCTACTTGACCTAATTCAAATATCTGCCCCTCAGCCATTCTTTTTAAGGTGACAACTTGATCTACTAAACCAAGACCATCTTTTAGTTCAAAGTGACCTCGCACCAAAACAGCGTTCTTAGGTACTTCAATATTTTGAGTATTCATTAAATTTGTCGAGCTCGGCTGACGTTGTAACAAGGCGCTTAACTGTTGAGTTGTTGCTTTGTTTAACTCAGCTTTTTCAATTTTAATTTCATTTTCGATATTTATATCGTGATTAACTGTGATTGCATCCACAGAAAGTGTTTCTATTTGAGTTGAATTCAAGTCGACAGCTATTTGTGTCTGAGCTATTCTTCGAAACTGATTTCGATGAGCCGTTTGTGAGTTAAACTGAATCTGTTGGGCTTGTTGGTACAAGGAATATGCTGGAGTATTTCTTTCTTGAGTAATTGTTAACGTTTTTGTCATTAAGACAAGATTAGACTTTTCTACTTTGGGTGAGTAAAAAAAAGTTAACGGTAACAAAAAAGCAATTATATAGGCCATGCAACCCCTTGACTAAATACAGGGTATTTAAAAAGGGTTGTCTCCGTCAAGAGTGCGATAGTTTTCGAGACTTTTGTTAAGCGCTTTTTTAATCTCTAAGGCTTTGGTCTGCGTCAGACCTTCGTCTATACCTACGGCGACAAAACTTTGTGTTTGTGGGTCATACATTTCTTTTACAACTGCTACGTTAATTTCGTAGGGGCGTCTCGGACCCAAAACAACCACTTTCGTGTAAAAGCGAACTTTTGTTTTTTTTTCAATCTCAATTGGTTCAAAATTACGATCATGGTATGCTGATGTTAACTCTCGACCATTTAAACTAATTAATCTCGGTTTGCCAATAACAGTTGTTATTGCAATTCGACTTTCCGCGACTGGTAAGTTTGAATTTTCAATATAATAACCTGGGACTGTAGCACAGCCCAAGTTTAAATTTAAAAATCCTAAAAATATCAGTTTTATGAATTTCATATTTCTTTTATTTAGATTGAGCCTTATTCCAATCGCTCATAAACATTTCAATCCCTTTTGTTGTTAAAGGATGCCCTGTCATTTGTTGCATAACTTTGAAAGGAATTGTTGCAATATCAGCACCCATTATAGCCGCATGTTGAATATGCATCGGGGAGCGTACAGAGGCTACAAGGACTTCTGTATTAAAATCATAATTTTGATACATTTGCACAATATCCGCAACAAGACTCATTCCATCTGTACCAATATCATCCAATCTTCCAACAAATGGCGAAACCATTGTCGCGCCAGCTTTAGCAGCTAACAAAGCTTGTACCACTGAAAAAACAAGAGTTACGTTTGTTTGAATACCTAATGCTGTTAATTTTTTAACTGCGATCATTCCATCTTCGCACATTGGTATTTTTACAACAACATTTGATGCAATTTTTGCAAGCTCTTGACCTTCTTTAACCATTTCATCTGCTTTTAGCGATATCACCTCAGCAGATACAGGGCCTTTCGTTATTTGACAAATTTCTTTAATCACTTCATGAAAAGGTTTTCCTGCCTTTGCAATCAATGATGGATTTGTTGTAACTCCATCAACCCATCCTCGGTCATTGGCTTGTTTAATTTCATTTACATCGGCTGTATCAATAAAAAATTTCATTTATTTTCTCCTTTGAGCTGATTGACGTTGTGTTGCTTTTTTTCTTTTAACGTAACTGCGTGATTGTGTTTTTTGATTTCCCATTAAATCATCCATAGAGTAAAACCCAGATTTCTTTTTGACAACCCACAAAGCAGCTTTAACCGCACCTTCTGCAAATACAGCTCTGTTTAAAGCACTGTGTTCTATTTTAATCATTTCGCTTTGTGAAGCGGCCGTGACGGTGTGTATACCAAATATCCCGCCTATTCTATATCCTGTTGGCGTAGCAATTTTTTTTCCGATAACTTTTTCTAAATCACTTTGAAGCGTTATCGCTGTTCCGCTCGGATTGTCCTTTTTTTGTGTGTGGTGAATTTCATCAATTACAAAATCAAAGTGTGCTATTGATTTTAAACTCTTTAAAGCTTGGCGAATAGTCCACAACCCAATTGACATATTTGATGCCCAAAACACAGTGTGTTTTTTTGAAAAATTTTTTAATTTCAAGTATTGAGCCTCTGTTAAACCAGTTGTTCCACTGACTAATGCTGACTTTGTTACATCAATAGCTTCTAACAGATCTTCCAACCCTTCGGGACGAGAAAAATCAATCCAGACATCAACAGACTTTAATGTCTCAATACTTGCTTCGAACACACTTTGATAACTTAAAATAAACTCTTCTGTTGGGCGACTGGTGATCTCTACAAATGGCACGACATCAGTGTTTTGATGTAACAATTGTCTTATTGCAACACCCATTTTTCCTTGTGATCCCATCAGACCTATTTTTATTTTCTTTTCAATCATACAACACCTAACAGCTTCATTTCTGTCAGAATTTGATCATAAAATTTTTCATCTAGTGTTGATAATGGTAATCTTAACTCTGGAGATTTTATAAGACCCTTTTTGTACAGCATCCACTTTAAAGGAATCGGGTTGGCTTCACAGTACATCAACTGAATGAGTTTTGAATATTTTTTAAAATCAACTTCTGCCTTATTAAAGTCCTTAGCTTGACACCAAGCTGACCACTGAGCACATTCTTGAGTTAAGATGTTGGACATAACTGAAATAACTCCGTGCCCACCCAGTTTTAAGAAATCAATATACGTAGGATCATCACCTGTTAACATTAAAAAATCTTTACTCAATCGAGAAAACAATTCTTGATCTTGTTTTAAATCTCCACTTGCCTCTTTAATCCCAATAATATTTTGAACTTTTGAAAGCTCAACAATTGTATCTACCGACAACGCTGTAATGGTTCGACCTGGCACATTATATACAATCACGGGCAACGAAGAACACTCTGCAACGGCTTTAAAATGAGCCGCTAAACCACGCTGTGGAGGTTTGTTATAGTACGGAACAACAACAAGAGCCGCTTGAGCACCTAAATCGCAAGCTTTTTTTGTCGTTTCTATAGTTTTATCTGTTGAGTTAGATCCTGTTCCTATAATCAAAGGAAATTGATCTCCAACAATTTTACGAGTGAACATAAATATTTTTGAAACCTCAGCCCAAGACAGTGTTGGGCTTTCCGCCGTAGTTCCATTCACAACCAACCCATCAATACCTTTTTCTAACTGAAATTGAATTAATTTTTCTAATGAAACAAAATCAACATCTCCATTTGAAAATGGTGTAATGAGTGCCGATATTACGCCTTTTATTTCAGTTTTCATAATCATATTCTCCTATTTGATTTGCCCCACCGGTCATTTTTGGCTTTTTTAAATCTTGTAAATTCATTTTAAGTGTTCCACCTGGCATTTCAACAAAAGTTTCCAACTGTCCACGTTTTTCTAAGTTATAATATGCTGCTGCCATAGCTCCAGTGCCACAAGCTTCTGTAAAATCCTCAACACCACGTTCATAAGATACTGCTTTTAATCTATTAAGCTCCGTTGAAAATGTTACGAGCGTAACATTTGTTCCTTTGGGTAAAAAGTCTTTTAAAAATCGCAACTCACGACATTTTTCTTTTAAATTGAAGTAGTTTTCAAAGTTATTAATTTCTATAACAATATGCGGAACACCCGTATCACACCAAAAATATTGATCATGTGAAAATTTCACAATTGCTGTCATAGCTACTTCAAATAAATTTTTTGATAAAACCTCAATTTCAATTACTCCCGCAATTGTTTTTAGTTTTAACCTCTGTGCTTTGTGATTTAATATGCTGTTAACGTAATAACCCACGCACCGTGTGGCATTTCCACACATTTCAGCATCAGAGCCATCATTGTTGTAAAAATCCCAAGTTAATAGATTTTGATTTTGGTCGATCCATTTTAAAAAAATAAATCCATCAGTGTGCGTTTTTTTACAAACCTCACGAACAAATAGTCGACGATCAGTCATAACACTTGTTTGTTCGCTTTCTAGAGTTAAATTAAAGGTATTACCTGCACCAGATATCTGAATAAGTTTTGTCATTTTTTAGGCTGACTTTTTAATTTTTTTGTTGAGTCTGCTGGTGTTTTAAGAGCTTCTTGATTTTTTATGGTTGCACTCACATTCTCAGTATTAATTATTGTTGTCTTCACAAGTGTTGATGCAGGTATTGGTTTTCCTTTTATTCCACACGAGGTCACCATTGTTAGTGATGTGATCAGAAACACAGCTTTAAACAGCTTTGGATTCATTCAATACTCCTTTTACAAAAGTCTATGTCAAAAAAATATTTTCGCACGATGTCTGCGGTTACAGCTTCACACCTTTTTTTGTACACTGTGTTAATCGCAGCCTTTTTTTGACTATAATCCTCTTCACTCATTTGCTCTAATCGGCTTTTCATAATAACCAAATCAATATAGTCTGGAGCGAGCTGCTGAAGCTTCACAAGAGTTTCTTTTGCTAACGAATAATTTTTAACTCTAATTGATCGATCAAACTCTAAAATTAAGTGTATTATTTTAACATTGTATAAATCTGTTTTTAAACCAAAGTTAATTTTTAAATTTAAAAAATCTGGATTATTTTTATCTAGCGACGCAACCAAAGTTTGTAGCTCAGGAATACTATTTAAATTTGATATATGTTTTATTTTTTCAACACTTTGTTGATACTTATTTTCAGAATGACCTTTATATATTTTTGCCTCTGCCCATAAACACATAAAGTGATCTGGTTCTAAATTAAGACATTTTTGAATATTTTTTAAAGCTGATTTTTCCTGATTGATTGCTTGTGCTGAGGCCAACTCAAAAAAATCTTGAGTTTCTAGGCTTAAAAATGAAGTTAAAACGACGAGTTTCAATGCTTGAATTGCCAATTCATTCTCTGTATTTTGTAAGTCTGATCGCAATTGCTCAACAACATCCAAAGCTTGCGCTCTTTGTTTTAACAAAAGAAGTGATGTCACCTTTTTTCGGACTTCTTCAATTTTATTTTTAATCTGTATTTGTTGTTGTTTGTCTTGGTTTGTTTTGATTTTATTGGTTTTAGCCGCCATAACAACAGCTGGTTGTATGCTCAATTGAAACAATAAATAAAAAGCCACGATTTTCATCGTGGCTTTTTTTAAAACTAAAAAAACTCTATTCATTAATTTCTTTTAAAAGAATTTAATTCGATTGTCACTTTTCCTAATTGACTGTCCGCAAGAGACTTAATCATACCAGAAAGTGGGATGTCTCTAGGGTTAACCCATTGCTCAGTGATTGAACCATTGTTCGCATTATCTTTGATTTTAATGTAAATCGCTTTAAATGTCCCAGCTGGAACTGTAACTGTCGCTTCTTTTTGCTCGATCAGCTCATAATCAGACGCAGGAACTTGTTGCTCTTGTCCATTAACTAACATTTTTTTCACTTCACCCGTATTAATATCTAATAAAACTTCAACTTTTTGCTTTTGAATCATTAAATCAATGTCTTGCACCATCCACAATCCATCCGCAGTAATTTCGCGAACAGACATCACCATAGTTCCTTTAATAAAACCCATATTGAGTTTGTAGTTATTTGTATCTCCAACTTTCCAAGTCAAACCCATAGTTCCTACAGCTGCTTGTATTTGTTGAATTTGATGAGCAAATAAAAGCTCTGTTGCTTGAGCCGCTGTTGATATCGATATAGATGCTGCGATTAAAAGTGACTTTAACATAAATCCTCCTTGAATTAATGAGTCATATTATTTTTTATAATCTGATCACATTTCATAAATTTTTGGCAAAGAATTAACGAATGTCGCGCTTAGTTATGAAATTCTAAATTTGAACTCTGGCTCATTTAATTTTTTAATTAAAACCATAATCAAATCATCTTAAGACGAACAACAAGGAGAAAAATAATGTCTGATTCTGATAATAAATTTGAAATGATGTGCGGGTTAACGTTAGCTATTTTTGCAGCCTTAATGGCTGTTTCGGATTTGTTTGCCGGCAAATACGGGGCCGACGAAATTAAAAAAACAAATAATAAGGCCGCAGCCTATATGTGGTACCAATCAAAAAGCATTCGTACTTCGATGGTTGAAGGTCAACGTGATCTTCTTAAAACACTTGCCGAATCAGGCGCGCTTAAAATGGAACACAATAATTCTCTAACGCAACTCACTGACAAGTTAACAAAAAAAGTTGAACGTTATGAAAAAGAGAAACAAGAAATTTTATTGGGTTCAAAAGCCGTTGGTGAAGCTAACTGGGTTCAGGATGTGGATGGTAAACTTGGTCAAGTTATCGGCGCGCAAGAATACGAAAAGCAACTTGAAATTATTGCAAGTGCTGGAGATTATTTTGATTTTGCAAACTTATGTTTTCAGATGTGTTTAGTTTTAGGCGCAATCTCATTAATTCTTAAAAAAGAAAAAATTCAGCATCTTTTTTATTGGATTATGGTTGTCGCAGGCGTCGGCGGAACTGTCTTTTCAGTCTTTGCTTTTAACACCGTTTCAGCACTTTAATGTAAATATCCAAAGCCATCACTAACCCTGATGGCTTTGCACAAGAACCGTTCTAGGTTTGCTTCCATTAGCGGGCCCAACAACACCTTCTTTTTCAAAAACTTCGATCAACCGAGCAGCCCGAGGATATCCCAATTTAAACCGCCGCTGTATCAACGAAGCGGATATTGCCTTTTGAGCCGCCGCCCACGATAAAATTTCATCATATCTTTCATCGTAGTCATCATCTGAACCAAAATCTCCGTCTGACAGAGAGGCTTCGCCATCAGCTGATAAACCTTGAAAACTCCCTTGCGATGGTCCACCTTCTAAGGCCCGCATCGCTAATTGATCAAACTCAGGTTCTCCTTGATCTGACCAAAATTTTGCAACGGCATTGATTTCGCTTTCTTTTAAAAACGGTCCGTGATGACGTGTTGACTTTCCAGAGCCAGCAATAAACAACATGTCACCTTGTGATAACAGTCTTTCCGCGCCTTGTTCATCTAAAATAATTCGAGAATCCATTTTAGATGCTACTCTGAAACTAATTCGCCCTGGTATATTTGTTTTTATGAGGCCTGTAACAACTTCTTTGCGTGGGGATTGCATCGCAAGCATTAAGTGCATCCCACAAGCTCTGGCCATTTGAGCAAGTCGCACTATGTTTTGCTCAACATTTTGTTTGTCCACAGCCATCAAATCACCAAACTCTTCAACCGCGACAACAATGTATGGCTGAGGAGTATAATAATATTGTTCTAGTTTTAATATTCCTTGATTTTCATATTCTGCATTCACTTTTTCATGTTCTGCAAGTTGATCAGCATTAAACTGGCTCACAATTTCATTAAATTGCTCTATATTGCGAGCGCCAAATTTTGACATTGATTTATAACGTTTTTCCATTTCCTTTACCGCCCAACGTAAAGCAAAAACTGCCTTTTTAGGATCTCGAATTGGCGGCATAATTAAATGTGGTATGTCGGCAAAAGCAGCTAAATCAACTTGTTTTGGATCAACTAAAATTAAACGTAATGTTTTAGGTGAGTGTTTAAATAAAAACCCTATTATCGTTGAAACTGTAAAAACTGACTTTCCAGATCCAGTTGTGCCGGCAATCAACAAATGTGGCATTTTTCGAAGGTCAACAATCCGGGGCTCGCCATTTGTTTGTTTACCAAGAGCAATTGGTAGTTTTAGGTCATCCGACCAAAACATTTCATCACCGAGCAAATCTTTAAGATAAACTGTTTCTCTACTTGAATTTGAAGTTTCAATTCCAACAACATCACGACCTGGAATTGGCGCAATAATCCTTAGTGACTCGGCCGACAGTGCTAAAGACAAATCATCTGCTAATTCTGTTATTTTATTAACGCGAACATCTGCATTTGGTTTAAACTCAAACATTGTAACAACTGGTCCGGGCTTAGCAGCAACGATTTGTCCACCAACACCAAACTGTTTTAATTTATCTAGAGTAATGTCTGCTTTTTTACGAATTTCTTTTTCCTCAATTTTAATTCGAGTCAGTGGCGGATCTTCTAATAAGGAAAGTTTTGGCATTGTCCAGTTTTCAACACGACGAGGTGTTTTAACAGGAGCAATCACTTTGCGCCTTGCCGGAGGCTCATAAGCAGAAACATCAACTTCGTCATTATTTTCAGTTTCTGAAAATAATTTTTCACAATCAGAATCAAAATGACTCTCTTGATCTTCGTCTTCCTGATCAAATTTAATTTCATCATTTATTTTTGGTTTTACAATCAAGTTATCTGCAACAGATGACTCTGAATCGATTGGTTTATGAGATTTTATCTCCATTTTTTTATCGACTTCAGTTTTTTGCTTTTTTAACGAAGTCAATTTATTGCTCAGCTTTGGCCACTCCCAACCTGAAAAAAAAGAAGCCTTATCAAGCTTGCTCCACCATGCAATTATTTTTTCAATTGGTCTTTCGGCGGCTTCTTGAATACTAAACTCAAAATAAAATACAAATAAAACGAGTGACATCGTCCATAAAAAAATCTGAGCTCCAATTGTATTTAATACTTTAACAAGCCCCATTGAAATACCAAGCCCAACTAGTCCTCCTGGATAAATCTGGTGATCAAATAATTTTGTATCGGGCAAGTAGATCGTCACAAGGGCAGATGTAAAAGCAATGAGTGCTATTGCAAGAAAATGTCTGGCATCTTTAAATTGAATTTTCTCTCCACGAAAACTTTCAATGGAAGCGTGAAAAAAACCTGCCACAGCAATCCAGGCCGTTAAACCAAATGCTTGATATATTAAATCAGCAATAAAGCTTCCTAAAATCCCGCAATAGTTCAGGGTTTGTAATCCTTGTCCTGTTGAGTTAAATGAGGGGTCTTTAGTATTATAGCTTAAAAGTGCTAAAGCTAAAAATAGTCCAATACCTAAAAAACCAATCGCGCGAACATCTTGTTGAAATCTTTTAAAAAATGCAGTCATAGAATTAGTGTAAATTCTATATGTGTCGACAATCAAAAGCCCTGAAGTCTAGGTCTTGTTAATGTGACAAAAGACTGGTAGAAAGAGAAAATTTCCATTGTAAAACTAAATATTATTTAGCAAAAAGGCCCCAATGTCAGAACTCTTAAGCCAAAAACTTAAAATAAATGAAATTTTTTACTCAATTCAAGGTGAGAGTAGTTATGCTGGATTACCCACCGTATTTATTCGCACAACAGCATGTAACTTAAGATGTACATACTGCGACACAAAGTACTCTTACAATGAAGGTGAGTTCATTTCTCTTGAAAAAATTTTACAAAGCGTCAAAGATTTTGGCGCCGAATATGTCTGTTTGACTGGTGGCGAACCCCTTCTGCAACCAGAAATCCACACACTTATCAACATTCTCTGTGAGGCAGGATACAAGGTTTCTTTGGAAACAAGTGGTTCTAAATCAATTAAAGCCGTTGATCCCCGTGTAAAAATTATTTTAGACGTTAAAACCCCAGATAGTGGGGCTGCCGACAGTTTTTTGTTTGAAAATATTGAGTTCTCAACTGAAACAACTGAGTACAAATTTGTAATTTGTAGCGAAAAGGACTTTGACTGGTCAGAAAATTTTTGCCGTCAACAAAATTTATCAAAAAAATTTACAGTATTATTCAGCCCATCACACGCGCAAGTATCTGAACGCTGGTTGGCAGAAAAAATTTTGCAAAATAAATTAAAAGTTAGGTTGCATTTGCAGCAACATAAGTATATTTGGTTACCCACAACTCGCGGTGTTTAGAAAAACACCACTTAAAATTAACAACATAACGTTTTTCAAAGATTATTAGTTAGTAATTGCTGAAGACGTTCTAACAGAACACTAATAGAGGGAGTTCCATGACGCCTAATCTGAATAATTCAGAAAATCTTTTTGTAGCAAATCTTCAACAAGTTAGCTTAGAAAAGCTAGTTAAAAGCAAATTAGAAGTTTTGTTTCAACAACAAAAAGAAGCTCAAGTAGAGTTAAATGGTTTATACAATATCGTATTAGAACAAGTAGAAAGACCGTTAATCGAGCTAGCTCTTAAAGCATACAATGGAAACCAAGTTAAAACGGCTTTAATGTTAGGTATTAACAGAAACACTCTTAAAAAGAAAATTGATAACTATAAATTAAAACCAAAAAAAGGTGCTGCTGCAAACCAAGTTATTCCAAATATGACAGCATCTCAAGTAATCGAAACTAGCCCAGTCTTAACTCAATAATTTTAGTTGTTGAGTTTTAACTGTTCATCTAAAGTAAAGAGGGGTCTTCAGGATGAATCAGATATTTTCGATGAATCAAAATAATAAGCAAATCAGTCAAAAAATTCCGCCACAAGATCTTGAGGCGGAATTTTCTGTTTTAGGTGGTTTGATGTTAGACAGCGAAGCCTTTGATCAGGTCGCTGACATCATTGAAATAGCCGACTTTTACTCTCCGGCACACCAAACTGTTTACCAAGCTATCCTTGAGTTACACCAAAAAACTCAGCCTATTGACCTTATTACTGTTAAAAACCATTTGGAATCTAAAAACGAATTAGATCAAATTGGTGGCCCTGAGTATTTATTAACTCTTTTAGATAAAGTTATTACTTCTGCCAACATTGATTCACACGCTAGAATCATTAAAGAAAAATCCCTCCTCAGAAAATTAATATCAACATCTACTGGTATTATCGAAAAATCTTTTAGCAACGATTTTAGTGATGTTGATTGGCTCATTGATTTTGCTGAAAGTGAAATCTTAAAAGTCGGTGATGCTAAAACCAATAATGGTCTTGTTGGCTCAACTGAAATTGTGACTGCCTCTATTAAAAAAATCGAAGAGCTTTATCAACGTAAAGCCGACGTCACTGGTGTTCCAACAGGTTTTACTGATTTAGATAAAATGACCTCTGGCCTTCATGGTGGCGAGCTTATTATTATTGCAGCTCGCCCATCAATGGGTAAAACAGCATTCAGTCTCAATGTCGCTAGTCATATGGCACTTCGAGCTAAAAAAGCTGTCGCCTATTTTTCTGTCGAGATGGGCAAAGAATCATTGATGATGCGTCTTCTTGCTGGTGAATCAAAAATTTCAATGGGTGAGTTACGTAATGGTCGAATTCAAGATGCTTCGTGGCCAAAACTCATTCAAGCTGCTGGCTCAATTAGCGAATCAAAATTATTTATTGATGACACTTCTGGAATCTCTCCTTTTGAAATTAGAGCCCGTTGTCGCAGACTAAAAGCGCAACATGGTCTTGATTGTATTATGATCGATTACTTGCAAATCATGCAATTAAAACAACGTGTGGACAGTCGCGAGCGTGAAGTGTCTGAAATTTCACGAAGCTTAAAAGCTATCGCAAAAGAGTTAAATGTTCCCGTCATTGCTCTTGCTCAGTTAAACCGAGGCGTTGAGGGCCGTTCAGATCGTCGTCCGATGCTATCGGATTTGCGTGAGTCAGGCTCAATTGAACAAGATGCCGATGTTATCATGATGCTTTATCGAGATGATTATTACGATAAAGACGATCAGGATAAACAAGGTCATGCAGAAGTTATTATTGGCAAACAAAGAAACGGACCGACAGGTACTGTTAAGTTAAAATTTGATGCTAAAACAAATAAATTTCGTGATGCAGATCCTGACTCTGTATCGCCACTTCCGCCACCACAAGCGCCACCACCAATTCCTGGCCAATTTGGTAAACCAAAAAACTTTGCTCCTGGCGCTCGATAATTTTTAAATATTTAATATGTCCATAACAGTGAAAGACCTTCTTTTTCACTGTCTTGATATGGCATCAACATCCAAGTGGTTTTTTGTGAATCAACTTTTTCTAGCTCGCTCTGTGTTTTACCCATATTCATAGAAGCTTTTGCAAAAACATAACCCATAGCTATACCCAATGGATAATCACTGGCCCAGTGAACTCCGTTATTAACCATTTGATATCCTAACAATGATATCCACGTTACGCCAACGGGCACTATATAGTTTGAATACTCGGGATATGCATCGTTAATGATTGTAAAGGTTAATGTTGCAGTCATAACATGCCCACTTGGCATAGCATCATACTGCGATGTTTTTTCTTGATAAGCAGCTACACTTGGGTAAGGCCTCCATCGACCTTTATCTTCTGTGCGAACATATGGACTTTCTCGGCCAAAAGATCTTTTTAAAAATTGATTAAATATTGTAGACACCGTCATTCCGTGGACTAAACGAATACTCGTGTTAAACGCGCGGTTATCCTGATTATAATACCCGTTTAAAAAAAATCCTCCAGCTATACCAAAATGCATCCATCCATCACCTAAAAAGTACATAAACGAACCAATGTCTGTCGGTAATCTAATGATATCGATCTGTCCTGAGGTTAAAGCGGCCTTTGTTTTATCTTCATTACCAAGTCCCAAATCACGACCTGTACGTTGAAAATCGCGCAAAATCACTTCGTCATTATGGTAAAGCACTAATGTTGAGCCAATTATTCCGCCCCACCACGGAAGTGACTCTTTAGAAAAACTCATTTTTAATCCATATAATGAGGTGTTTGGAATTTCTGTAACAATTTTTTTATAATCAATTCGTTCTTCTTGCTCTTGAGCATTAGATATCATTGAATAAACCAAGAGTATTATCATCAGCAAATATTTATTTAAATTTTTCATTGTCATAATATAAAAATAAAAACTACTTAAGTAAAGACACAAAATCTATCGGCAACTCAGCTTCTACACGTAGAGTCTCTTGAGTGATTGGATGCGAAAAATTAAGTTGTTGCGCGTGCAACATTAGCCTTGGAACTTCGCTGCTTTTTCCGCCATAAATATTATCGCCCAAAATCGATCTGTAACTTTCTTGCAAGTGTTGCCTGATTTGATGTGTTCGACCAGTTTTGGGTGTAGCTTGTATATAGTGATATAATTTTGTCGATTTTAAAATTTTAAAATGCGTTTCTGCAGACCAACCGCCACTTTTAACAGAGATCATTCTTTTTTTATGTTTAACCATGTCTTTTGCTGGCGCCATATGGTTTTTAATAACCCATTCTGATTGATCCGCTTGTAAAATTTGGCATTCAACTTTTTTTCCGGGCTGCAAAACATTTGGTCGAGCCAAACAAACATAAATTTTTTCAAATTGATGTTTTTTAAACATTTCAGTTAATGGTGCGTTTGCTTCTTTAGATTTACTCATTAAAAATACGCCGGAAGTTTCAAAGTCTAATCTGTGATGCATAAATAACTGATTTTTTAAATCGGGACGTTGTTCTTCTATTAAGTCTTGCACTGTTTTTCTTTTTGGATCAAAAGACTTTTGTGACAAGATCATTGCTGGTTTACAAACACATATAATGTATTGATCTTCAAATATAATTTTCATTAAAACATGTACTCAAAACCAAATAGGTATGATGATGTTTTTTCGTCAAAAGATCTTGTTATCGGCGTTTTATTACCGTTTTGATTAAATGATGTTTGTATATTTGTGAACACAATTTGTCCTTTAAAGTTAATATTTGTTGTATACTGATAAGTTCCAATTAAATCAAACTCACTAAAGTCAGCGTTGGCCTTGCCTGAATCAACAGGGGATTCATCAAATCTTTCAAAAACCATAAACTTTGCCTGTGCACCAAAAGCCCAATCTTTTTTTAACGAAACCGGAAATAAACCGCCCGCCGTTAAAGACAAACCTGTCAGCTCATATGTCGTGAAACTCGTCAACGGCGTGGAGTCAGATGTTCGAACTGTATGTGATAAATAGCCAAGCGCCGAATATATTTGCGGCCCCCAAAAATTTCCTTCAATTAAATACTTATAGCCCATCGAAAACTCAACTCGACTCACTGAAAAGTTTAACTCACCAGGGGTAGATCCTACCAATGAGTTTGTTCCTTTAAAGATCATTTGTCTTAAATCAATGTTAGCAAATATGTCGGGCGTAATCCAAAGCTCAGTAGATAAATTTATTGTTGGCGCGGCTCTGTTTCCACTATCTAAACTTGTTCCATCTTGCAAAACTAATGATTCTGTAAAATCAGAAAATCCACCCAAAATATGAATTTTACCAAATTGCGGAGTTGGAGATGGCAACCACTCATACGGTGATTTTTCATTTGGAAACGAGTCGGTAATTGGTGAAGATTCTGTCGTCGAATATTTTACAAAGTTAAGTGGTAAAACCTTACTACCTTTAGTAACAACACCTGTTTCCTTTTCAAAAGATATTTCTCCAACACTCATTTGTTCTTCAACTTGAGTTAAATTAATTCGTCCAATAATTTCTTTTTCAACACCAACCATAAAGTTTGTTTTTGGATGTCTGTTAATTTTAACAACTTGAGCAATGGTCACAACATCGCCAACTTTAACTCCTGATTTTGCCCCAACATTTAATGTAACAGCATTGCCTTTTCGACTTGTAACAAACCCACTGTATGGCAAACGTGACTTCATTTGACCATAGAGCTGTGTTACGACATCTTTCACTTTATTTATTTCAAAAAGTGTTGCATCTTGAAAATCTTCTCTGATAAGCAAAAGACCTTTGTCCTTGGTAAACAAGTTGAGTTGAATATTAATTCCTTGCGGACCTTTCAGTATAAAACAAGTGATTAGCCCGTCAGCAGCAGATTCATTTAAAGCCTTAAGCGTAAATTCTGGTTTGTTTTCAAAATCATCAAGTCGATAGTTTTTGGCGCTATAAGAAAATTTTGTGTAAGCCCAGAAAATATCTTTTGATATAAGCTCTTTAAGTAGCTCATCAACTTGGCTTTTATAAACACCATCAACATTGTCAAATGTAGGAGCCACAACGACTGTTTTAATAACTAAATTATCATCAGAAGCGCTTAAATATTTTGTTGGATATGGGTTTTTATTTTTTAAACTTATTCCCTGTGAATATGCAAAATCTGAAATAAAAAAGGCGGCTACTAGAGCTAATTTAAAAATGGTCATTTTTTGTGTAAGCATATAAACATTGTCCTCGAACTCAATTCTCGCGGCAAGTTGTTCTGAATCTCTGTTCTTTGGGCTAGTTATAATTTTATATTTCAAACTTTGATTTTTCGCTCAATGAAATTCACGCTATTATCAAATCAACGTGTAGACTTTAAAAAAGTCATCTTGAGGAGTTCTATGGAAGAATTTAAATTTGTTATAAAGTGTTTACTCTTTGCCTGTTTAGTTGTTGTCTTTTCACAAACAAAAGTTGAAAACGAGACTCTTGAAAATAAAGCCTATACCTTTTTGCAACATTCAGAAACAGCTCACTTTGTTCGCTCTTCCGCCGATGGTGCCGTGAAGTTAATTCAACTAGGATACATAAAAATTAAAGACTTTGCATCTGAACAGTTCTCTGAGAAATCTAGTAAAGCAAGAGGTCGTCCTGTTTATTCATCTCGAATCATACCTAAAAATGAAAAAGCCCAGCAGGGGGGAGTTGCTGAGCCTTTAGGGGGAAAAGTTTATAGCGCGGATCAAAAATCCTCTGCAAATGATGCTGAAACACCTTTTGAAGAAGATCGCTTTTAATTAGTAAGTGCGTTTGTTATTTGTTTGCTCTACGCCTGAAGTTGTTGCTGGATTTTTTTCATTTAATACAAATTTATACGCATTTCCTGAGCTATCAAATCTAGATTTAGAGTTTTTCATAAGTTTTAACTGGCATTGAGCCATTGCATTTACAGAAACCATTAATCCGATAACGATTGATACTAAAGCTGTTTTCATAATCTTCCTCTCATTTACAAGTGTTCGTATATAAATCTATACTGCGAAGAAGATGCCAATTGCAGCGATCAGTTTAATGAAGAATTCCAATACTTTTCAAATACTTAGTCCATTGTACCATAATGATAACTGTCAAGACTTTTGACATTTGTTAAACCTAAAATGATGATATTGCGAAAAACATGCTTTTTAAGGCTAATTATTTTGTGTTGCCGGCAACCTAAGACTTTCATACAAAGCCTTAAAGTCTTTACATTCGACAATGTTTTGATTTGTGATTTTATCAAGCTGATACAGTCTATAGACCTGCTGAGGTATGCTCTCATAGCTGCATGTATCTATTTCCCAGTGTTTTAAAAATGTAAAAAACGCATCACCTGATTTTTTAGTTTCTGTCGACTTCCATCGATCAACAGTCATTTGTGTCGTGTTTAATAAAGATTGCTGATATAAACTTAAGTTTTTAATAACTTTAATCGGTAACGTTTGAGGAATGGCGACATGAGCAACTTCACGCTTCGCTCTTAAACATGTTGTCTCAATCAATTGAACATCATTTGTTTGTGTAGCTTTGTTGCACGGATCAAGAAGTTCACAAATATTATGTTCAAACTTAATAATTTGCATTTGTTGATCTTTAAAACTCGTTTTTACAGTTTGAATATCTTTAGAGCTAACACTTGGAGTTAATACGAGTTTTATTTTACCCATGTATTTTGGTATATTCGTCGCAAACAATCCTGCACCGATAAGTGAAACTGCGATAATGTGTCGACCTACAAAACTTTTCTGCATGTTTCCTTATCGGAGAACTGCAAGTTTAACTGCACTAGACATTCAGCCAGATACAGGTATGACTTTAATACTTTATTTCAAATTCATTTATCAATATAGTTTATTGATATGAATCAATTAAAGTTTGAACTTATAAAAGAACTCTACACAAGAGCTACATCAAACATCGGAACTCAAATGGGTTTTGTCGTTTTAATGTTTTTTTATTATCAAGCTGGTCAAAAATACGATTTAAAGTTTGTTTTTATAACAGCATTACTCGCAAGTTATATTGTCTTCAGATACAAATTTAATTGCAAAACATTAAAAAAAATAAACTCTCAATTAAACGGTATTGGCGTTGAAAAAATACATAACTCATTTACTTTGATCGTATTCTTACTTTCTATTTTTTGGGCGATATTCACTCTTTATCCAGTATTGTTTTTAAATGCAACATTAACTAAATCAATTTTTCCGTTTGCGGGCTTTGTTATGGCCGCAATGGGCGCGATGGGTATTTCCGGTCGCGACTTATGGGCTTTTTTATCTTTACAAATAGGTGCTATTTTTTATTGTTTTATTAAAAATGATTCAGACGCCTCATTAGTGTATCAAACATTACTTCTCGTTGTATTCTGCGTATATCTGTTGAATCAGCAAAAATCTGTCTATAAACTTTGGGCTAATTTTATTTTTGAACGTTTTGATCAACAATACTTATTAAATGGATTTCCTGGATTTATCTGTTTAATTAAAAATGATCGGGTTACTTTTTCTAATGAGCTTTATGAAAAAATTAAAGCTGAAAATTCAGATTTATTTTCTAATTTAATTCAAAAACATATTTTCGATTTTTTAAACGAGTCGTTAGTCGAAACCAGTTTCGAGGTTCCCATTTTATTGAACAGCAACTTGTTAGAGCATCGTATTATTTTACAAAAAACTCCTGAAAAGCAAATTATCCTTGTAGGACTCAATATACAAAATCAAAAAGATAAAGAAAAACAAATTAAAGAACAGCAGGCACTTTTAGATCAATCTGCAAAAATGGCCGCACTCGGTGAAATGTCGGGTGGAATAGCACATGAAATTAATAACCCTCTAACGGTAATAACCATTAATAGTGCTCAAATACGGCGTATATTGACTAAGACTAGCTCAGCACTTCAAGAAACGGATCTTGTACAGAGTTTAATGACTCCGTTAACCAAAATTGACAACATGGTTCAACGAATATCAAAAATTATTAAAAGCCTTCGAACGTTCGCTCGAGATGGATCTGCTGATCCTTTTGAAACAGTTCAATTGATTTCCATAGTTGATGACACTCTTACGTTTTGTGAAAGTAAATTCAAACAATCCGAAATAGAAATCATTAAAAACATTGATCCTGAAATAGAAATTCGTTGCCGCTCTACAGAAATCTCACAAGTTTTATTAAATTTGTTTAATAATGCTTATGATGCAATGATTAACTCTAAAATTTCCACTCGTAAAAAATGCTTAACAATCAGTTCATATATAAAAAATAAAATAGTTTATTTAACTGTACAAGATACTGGCGATGGAATTCCTCAATCTCTTCGAGATAAAATTATGCAGCCATTCTTCACAACTAAAGATGTGGGTCAGGGGACAGGTTTAGGATTAAGCATTTCAAGATCTATCATGATATCTCATCATGGACAAATTTACTTTGACTTTAACTCTCCTCATACGACGGTTGTTTTAGAGTTTAATCCGTCGTCTGATTCTCAATGATCTTATCAAAGTCAAAAAGCAAATACATCAGTGGATGTGCTATCTCTATAGTCGAATGATAATCATATTGGCGTAGAGCCATCAAGCCAACCTGACTGTTTGTTGGAAAGATATTTTTTAGAGCTGCATCTCTGGCTGAGGGCAAAAATGAAAACTGCAACCAATGCTCAAAAGTACCCACCCCTTGAGTTTTGTCAGTTAACCAATATTTAATTCTTTTCATTTCCAATTCAATTTTATCCAGCTGTGCATTTACGAGCTCTTGCTTTTTTGTCATTCAGATTATGCGCTCAGTGATAATGACACAATTTTTGAAATCAACTCTTCATATTCAACTCCAGCTTTACTAGCTGAAAGAGCATAGTCTTCTTTTTTTGCTATCGATGGGTTAGGATTAGCTTCTATAAAATAAATCTCATCGTTTTTAATTCGCAAATCAATACGACCAAACCCTTGAATTTGTAATAGTCGATAAATTTTTTTACATGTTTCATTCAATTTTTTCTGAGTCGTTTCAGACATGTCTTTTATCCAACCAGAGTCAATTCCCCATTTTTTTCTATATTCTTGATTCCATTTACTTCTAAAAGTTGCAAACTTTGGTTCATCGTCAGGCACTTGTTTAAAAAATAATTCACGTGCAGGAAAAACATTTAACTTCTCATTTCCTAAAATACTGACATAGACTTCACGTCCATCAATAAACTCTTCTATAATCGCATCTGCATTTAAGCTTTCGTGTATAAATTTAACGCGAGCTAATGCTTCTTTTTCATTTTCAACATAAGACCCTTGTGAGATGCCCTCTGAAGACTCAAGTTGCAGTGGTTTAATAAATGCTGGAAAAGGAAATTTTTTTAATGACTGTATTGTTTTAGATTTTTTAGCAACAATAAATTTGGGCGTCCGAATGTCGTGATAATCTAAAATGACCTTAGTTAACCCCTTATCTTTGCATAACTGTAAACTCATTGGTCCAGCACCTGTAAAAGGAACGCCCATAAGTTGCATTAATGCCGTCAAGTTCGGTTCGAAGTTTCGCTGACCGCTAAACGCTTCACTCATATTAAACACTAAATCAGGTTTTTGTTCTCGAACTAATTTTAAAAATGGCTCTATATCGTCATATATTCCAAAAGGGATAACTTGATGGCCTAGTTTTATTAATGCTTTTCGCACATCGTTTTCTGTTTTCCAGTCCGGTGTACTCCAATACTCCGAATATTCATCTGGCGATAACTTCACAGCAATATCAAATAAAAGAAGTATCTTTAACGTTTTCATCTAAGCCTCTCTTTTAAATTTTCCAGTAAATAAATAATTTTTAACTAAGCTGGTTAAAAAACTTGCCACTTCCATTGTTGTCTGTGTTTCCGATTTTCCTAATTTAAGCTCTAACGTTTTACAACGCTCAGCTAGTCGTTTAACTAATACATCTATCGTAAACTTGCGCTCACTCGTGGCCCAGGCTACTGTTGCGACAATGAGTTTTCTATGTCGATTCATAAATCGAGATGCTGAGTGCTCTCGTTTTGACAAGTTTTCCTCACCATTAAATATTTTTTTAAGATCACTATCGTAAAAATCCGGATAACCATCACCGTTTTCGCGCCTTTTACGCGAATAATACTTTTCTAAGGTTGAAGTTAAATTTGCCACAGCACTAGGAGGTCTGCCTTTAGCCGCGCTAATTTTTAAATTAACACTTTCTTTTGCTAATTGATCAATATATTGCAGTTTAGATAAAGCGACAGGCCATTTGCTATATTCTTTTTTCCAATCACAGTCCGGATTTAACCAAACAGCAAATGTTTCAGCGAAATCCTCATCAGGATGGGCCTGCGCATACCAACGATCTAGATGTTTCACATAGCTTTTACTATAGGGTTGTGGCCGATATGTATCTGGCTGATATTCAATATTTGGAGATCCAAAAACTTGACTCCATTTTTTACGTTTTGAAAACTTATAACAATGATCAAAGCAGTGACCAGCCTCATGACGTAATAACTTCATAAACCAATCCGGATCTCCACCCTCAACTTCAAGCATAAGAGTTTTTTCTAAGTTTTTTAATCTTGCATTAGCTAAATAAAATGGAATTGAAATCGCATTCATTCCTTCCGGACTGAACCATTCATCACCTAAAAAAAAGTTGGGTTTAAATATTAAACCTTTTTCAGATAACTCTTTACTCAATTGCTGGAGATATGGCTCAACATCACTACCATCTAATGATAAATGAATATTTTTAAATCGAAGTTTTAGTATTTCTGCATCTGTGAGCTCAAACAACTCATCAGATTTCACTACCTTAAGCGACATAGTTTAATAACTCCGGGCTAAATACATTATCGGCTAAGCTATGATGATCTAAATTGTCTTTCGTCTTGTTTGTCTTTTAATTTCACAAGATGAGCTGGATCATTGTTAAGCGACTTAAGTCTGATCCCGCTCAGAAGTTTTCAACGTTTGTTTGAATATATAATTAAACATATAGATTTTTCTACAACATATATTTAGACTGATAAAATGAATACACCACCTTTTGCGTTGATTTCATCATTTTTAGCCTTTACCAAAGCAAGTAGTATGGAAAAAGCAGCACATGAGTTAAAAATATCGCAGCCTGCACTCACAAGTCATTTGAAACAATTTGAAAGCCACTTTACACAACCTGTTTTTTCTTTTAGTGGCCGAAAAAAAATCCTGACGCCTTTTGGTTTGTCTTTGTTTAATTTATTTGAGTCTAAATTTAAAAACTTAGACTCTGAAATTACCGCGATTTGCGAAGAAGAAAACAAACCGCAAAATGTAGAAATTAAAATAGCTGGTCGATCTGAAATCGTTAATTATCTTTCAGATAAAATTATATTTCCTGGAACGCTTCATTTTGTTTCTATATTTTCAGAAGACAGTATTGTTGGGCTTTTAGATCGAAAGTATGACTTCGCAATTAGTTATCTTTTATCTGAAGTCGGAGAACTACATGCTAAAAAAATTTTTAGTTATACTTATAGCATTGCTGTTCCTTCTGGTTGGAAAATTAAAAACAATAAACTCTCTAAGGATTTAATGGAAAAGCTTTACGAATTGCCTTTTGTATCTCAACGATTTCCTTCTGAAAATTTAGATTTAATTTCGCAAAAATATTCTATCAACTTAAAGCCTAAGTTTAAAATAATTATTTCAGACTGGTACAAACTTGTTTCGCTTGTTGAGGCGGGGCGAGGCTGGACAATTCTTCCCGCATATTTTGCTAAAAATAATAAAAATATTGACCTTATCGACATTCCGACATCCTTAATTCCTGAAATACAATTTTATTTACTTTATAGAAAAGAAACTACAACTCGATTTTGGTTTAAAGACATCAATTATCAAATCAAAAAACTCTTTGAGATTGTATAAATTTTTATTTCGTTTAAGCGCTATTTCTCTCTGCTATCGTTTTCGGTAACTCAATAACAAACTGTGTATTTGTAGCTTCTGTGTTTAAATAGAGTTGCCCGTGATGCGATTCTATAATTCCTTTTGATACACTTAGCCCCAAACCAGTTCCTTTTCCAATGTCTTTGGTTGTAAAAAATGGTTGCATAATTTTATGTGCGATTTTTGAATCTACGCCTTGTCCACTGTCTGTTATAACTATTTTAATATTTTCAAAACTATCAATCACGGCCACTTCAATCCACTTTGAGTCTAATGGCAAAACAGCGTCATATGCGTTGTTAAGCAAATTAATAATAACTTGCGTAATTTGTGTTGGGCGACACTCAATATTAAGATTCTTGCAAATGCTTGTTTTAAGCTGAATACCTTTTTGTGAAAATCGCTCTAAACATAAATTTAAAGTGTCTTCAACTATAGAAGCAGCGTTCACTATTACAAATGGATCGTTTTCGGCATCACGTGAAAACTCTCTAAGTCCACGAATGATTCCAGCTATTCTGTCTGTGTGCTTAGTCACCATACTTATATGCTTTATAAATGCTTCGTTGTTAATTGGCCGACCTGATTCAATACTTCTTTTCATTTGAGCGGCATTTGATGAAACAATAGCTAACGGATTGTTAATTTCATGAGCTACACCCGATGCCATTTCTCCGAGCGCTACCAATTTTGTTTGTTGATATAACTTAATTTTTTGATTTTCGTTTTCTGCGATCAACTGAATTATTCCATTATACGCCATCACTAACATAAAGGTGAGTGCGATTGGAATAAATATAATTGGTTCCCATTTTGAATAATAATCTCTTGATATGTCGCTATTAATTATTAAATTTGTCGGCAAAATAAACGAAGACATCCATGCGGCAAAAGCGAGTAAAATACACAACCAAACTTTAATTTGAAATTTATTTGCAAATATCACAAATGGTAAAGCAATCGCCGCTAAATAAAAAAAATGGAAATTTTTTGACTGACCGGTTGCATCTACGCTCAAAAAAACTGTAACAATTAGTGTTAGAAAACTCACTAACTTTCCTATTTCAGTATACGATCTACGAATAAGCTGAAAACCTATATTATAAGAGATAAAACCTAAAAACTGCACATAAAACATGGCATAGTCTTTATGAATTAAAGTTAAAATTGAATAATCAATTCCACTAATAAAAGTCAAAAGTAAACATAAGTTCGCATGCTGTATTGATAAGTTTGTTGCCAGGCCAAAGTTACGATGAGTGCCACCATCACGCAAATTAACATATATTTTTTTTAAAATTGGCACACCAAAATGCAAATGAGCACTCCTTGATACCTGTATTTATCGGGATATATGGACCAACTTTATTCAGGCCAAAGTCTTAATTTTATTTGCTTCTCAGAGTTTTTTCAATTTTGTCTAGTCGAGCTTTAATTTCAGTATTTTCCTTTTTAAGTTTGTAATTTTCATCCTTTAATTGATCAACCGTTTCTTGATCGATTCTATTTTTTTGTAAACTTGCAATCGCTCGTTCTTGTTTTTCAATTTTCCCAATCACTGAGCTGTATAGGTTAGCGAGCTGTTTTATTGCTGCCGTAATTCGAGGAACTAGTCCAACGTAACTCACTTGTTTATACCCATCGCTATTTGTCGTGACCAAATCGGGCGCTATTATTTCAACTTTTTGCGCTAAATAACCCATTTGTCGTAGACCATGATTACTTTTCCATTCGTAGGTAACAGATTCTAGCTTAAGAATATCTTGTAAAGCTTTTTCAATAGATACAGAAATAATATTCTTTTTTAGCCGCTCATCCGAAGTACATGAAACATTACCTCCAGATGCTGGAGTAACAGAGCAACTTTCTGTTCCATTCGTAAAAAATGCAACAGTCCCAGAACCACGAACACTTAGCTTACTTGGAATAGGATCACCGGTATCTCCTGGATTATATCCAATACCAACTCGTGCTAAACTTGAATCAACACTCAGATGGCCAAAATTAAAATTCACATTTGTTGCTGTATCATTACCAAAATGAATTGTTCCACCACTTCCGGCATTAAACATCATAACTCCGCCCGCAGCTCGCAAGCTTGGTAATGTTAAGTCTGAAGTTACATTTGCATCAGATGATATTTTAAATTGTGCAGAACCATTTTGATCTTGCAAAACTAATGCAGCCTTGGTTGTTGGTGATGTTCTTGCGCTAATAACACCTGAAACTGTTAGTGGGTAATCAACCGTTGCTGTTCCTAAGCCAACACCAACATTGCCTGTCCACAGATTTGCACTTAACGCACCCCAAAACATAGTTGGAATAGCATTATCAACAGTACCGCCCACAGCAGCACTAAAAGCCGGATTGGTTCCGCCCACAACATCAACTGCTGCAATTTGAATTTTCATGACAACCAACTTACGATCAGCCGGAGCCGCAGATGGCAGTTTAGCATCAATTCTCCAGTACAAATCGGCGCCAGATCCACTGCCGTTTGTTACAGGATCTGACGGTAGTTCAACAACTTGTTGTGAACCTTCAGCCAAATTTCCCCAATCTCGATCAACAGTAAAGCCATGGCCCGGAACTATAGGACCCCAAGGAACCGAAACAAATCTCCATTCTGAACCACCTTCAGCTTCTAAATTATCTGCTTTACGAATAATAATATAATATTTTCGAGTTGCTCCACCCAAGACAGGAAAAGCAGAAAAATGATTTTGAAATGAAGTGTAACTTTTCCGAGTAATCGTTTGCCATTGTGAGTTTGAATTAACTATAACCTCTTGGCCTGACATTGGAAGTTCAACAATTCCACGAAGTACACCATAACCACCAGGAACAATATCACCAGAGGCTTTAACAGAACCCGTTACATCTAAAGCTGTTGATGGACTATTTGTCCCAATACCTACATTTCCACTTGTGTAATTAATTGTAGTTCCACTTGTTGACCACTGACTTGATGTTGGAATTGTTGTGTTGCATATCAACCCTGATGAACCATCTGATGTACACATTTTATTAGCTACGATTCCTGAAAATCCTAACTGTGGTATATTTCCAGAAGCTAATCCCACATCTCGTGTGGCAGCTGTTCCAAGTCCTAAATTACTTCTAGCACCGGCTTGAGTCGTTGCTCCTGTGCCACCATTTGTAATCGCAATAATTGCACCTGATGAAACTGCATCTGTGATACCATATCCAGATAATGTTGTGGGCGTACCTGTAACATTCGACCAAGCTGGTGTTCCTGTTGTATTATTGATATCAACACCATTTATTTTAAATCCTCCAGTTACGTTAACTGTACCCGATACATCTAATGCATTTGATGGTGAAGTAATACCTATACCAACTCGACCAGTATTATCAATAATAAGTTGTTGCGAGGAACTCGACATATCATCAGAAAAACGACCAAGAATTAAATTTCCACTGCTTGCGCTCATAAATTTTCTTTTTGAATTTACAGGACTACCTGTATTTTCAATTAAAACAGTTGGAGCTGAACTATGGCTAACATGAAAAACTCGACTTGGCGAAGATGTTCCTATTCCAACATACCCAGTCGAATCAATTCTGACCCTTTCATTTAATGAACCACCAGTTACACCACCGCCAGATATAAAAACTAGTGGTGCATTCGCTATTCTTGTCCCGATAAACATTGTATTGGGAAGAACACCAGCCGAGCTATTTCCATATTGAAATGAAGCTGCCAAATAATTGTTGCTATCAAATATATTCATTCCTGAATATGAACCAGAACCAGTTGCCTGTAATGTTATTGTTGAATCGTTCGAAACTATATGAAGTGGACTTGAGGGTGCAGTTGTTCCAATCCCCACGCGTCCAGCAGTATAATTTATCGTTGTCCCACTCGTTGCCCACTGGCTCGAAGTTAAATTTCCCCAACTTACATTAGAGCCATCTGTTGTTAAATATTTTCCGCTATGACCTGTTTGTGATGGCAAAACAGAATTTGCAGCACCCGCTTGAGTCGTTGCTCCTGTGCCACCATTTGTAATCGCAATGATTGCACCCGAGGAAACAGCATCTGTGATACCATATCCAGCTAGAGTTGTTGGTGTGCTTGTGATGCTCGACCATGTTGGAGTCACTGTTGTGTTAGTCACTGATGTTAATCTTCCGTATGCATCGACAGTTAATGTTGGAATTTGCGTAGCACTTCCGTATGAACCCGCCGTTACGCCACTATTTGTAGAGCCAACATCTGTTGCACAAGAATATATGGTTCCATCAAAAGTTAAATATTGATTCGCAGCACACGTTGGAATATTTCGATTAACGTAACCTGTTCCGTTGTATTGCAACACATCGTTGTTTGTTAAATTTGTAACATTAACAGCAACACTTTTTATTTTTGCAACCGTCGTGTTTGACACAGTCCCTGTTACATCACCCGCAATAGTTAATGCTGAACAATACATTGTGTCTGTCACAGAGGAATACACAAGAACTTGTCCGGTTGAACAAGATCCACCAGTCAAAAACTGACCTGACACAGACGAACGTAAATCAGATATTTGTAAAATTCTAAAGCTTGGACTGCCAGATGAGCCATCTGGAGATGCAAAAATTTTATTTGCAGCAACGGTGCCAAATGCTGCTTCAATCGTTGATGAAGTCACAGCCGTTGCGGCACTTCGCCAGTAAAACTGACCAGACCCATCTACAGACAATACCGTGCCAGAAGCCCCCAATGAATCAGGTAATGTTAATGTATAATTAATTAAACTTGTTGGAGAGTTAATTCTTACATAGTTTGAATTGCCAGCATTGTATAAATAAATATTATTCAGAGAAGCATTTGCAGCTTGTAAAGTTGATGTATTAACAGTTATTGCTTGCACGGTTGTCATCGAAACTGATCCCGAAGAGTCCCGTTGAACAAGAGTGTTTGCTACATTTAATGATGTTGCAGAACTGATCGTTGTTATCGCTGTTGTCACGGTGGTTGGCAAAACAGATGTTGATAAATGTCCAGACCCATCAAGTTGAGGAATTTGGCCAGCACCAGTTCCAAAATTAAGCGCCTGACAAACAAATCCAGACGAAGTTTTAGTTAAAAACTCAGCGGCAGTACATTGTGGAATTTGACTGTTTAGCACATACATTGAGGAGTTGTATCCGCCAAGATTCGCCGCATCGAACGAGTAGGTTGATTGTGGCACTGGGTTTAATGGTATCGTTGGAATATTGTCCCAACCATTTCCATCATTAAATGATACACTCAAATGTCTAATTGCTGTAGCCGTTGGGATATATGTTGATGTGCTTACTGAACATGATGAGGCCACTGTCGTCATTGATTGTGTATTTGATAAAACTGTGGTTAACGGAAGACCCCCATCGATTGTATTTGAAGATCTTGTTCCTTGACCCAAAGTAAGTGCGAACATACCCCTTGATTGAGACAAGTCTACTGTTTGAGTTTCTTCATACAACAAGCAATTTTCAGGTCCCGCCGTTCGCACTTGTAATCTAAACTGAACGCCTGATGCAGTGACGGGTGTCGCATTATCACTTTCTAACAAACGACCTTGAATCGTAAAGTCTGCCTTTGCGTTTTTTATAACTGCAAAAAAAGCTAAAACAAACAAAACAAATTTAATAGGTTGTTTTTTCATTTTTGCTCTACTCCCAAAGGAATTTTAACTCCCGAATAAATTGTAAGATTTTTTTCAGTCTGTGAACCAATAGATGTTTTTAAATTAGCTTGTTCATAAATAGATTCTACAAACGCCGAAAATGTTTTAAAATTTTGTCGCACAGCCAACCCAGCGCTAGCGGCAAATCCAGAGCTTAAGTTAAAATTTGTAGATTTATCTTCTGAGTTAAACATGGTGTAATTTGTCAAAAATGTGACATTAATTTTTCTTTTTTCATATGCTTTATATTGAAGATTTATTGTATAAGCAAAAATTGCTCTGCTTTCTAAAGACGCCGTCCCAGCTTGATAAGATGGTGCAAATAATCTTTCATTCATACCGAGTCTTAATCCTGTAGTTAAAAATTCAGTCCAATGATATGAGGTTGTCAGCCCAAAGCTTATTAGTTTAATTTGATTATTATAAACAACCTTATTGTTAGAATCAGAAAAAACGACTTGTTCTTTAAAAAAGTCTACACCAAAAGATATCTCGGGCTCTAAAAAAAAATCCCACTTTATAAAAAAATTTTCATGTGGTTTAGATAAAAGTGCTGCGCGTGAAAGATTACTGTCAAGCTCAGAATCTAATCTTGAATAACCAGTTCCAAAACCAAATGTCATCTCAGAAAATTGATTGAAGCTACTTAAAAGAATTTCGTTCTTCTCTTTTTCACTTGCAACCTTACGCACGAGTTGAGTAGTTTTCAAATCATCTTGCTGTTTTTTCTGCTGTTTAAAAATCACTTGATAACTGTTGTTCGTTGAATCAGGAACTAGTTGTATAAACTCTTTGTCCAAGCCGTATTTAATTATCAATTCTGGCAGATAAATTTTTTGGCCAATATAAATTTTATCTAGCTTAATCCGATCTATCTTATTAAACTTTGCAATTTCATTTATAAAACCAGTTTGAAAACCATAAATTGGTGTATATCCTGATCGATAAAGAACTTCAGAAAAAACATCATCTGTTTTGACATAATAATAGTACGTGCTTGAAGCAACCGCTTGCTGTTGGGTAACAATCATCAGTGCGATCACTATCAATTTTTTAAAGCGTAAAAATTTATTTTGAAATTCGCTTTTCAAATTTCGATTCATGATTTCATTTACTCACATTTAAGAATAAACACCATATCTACATTGGTTTTCTAGACTTTAATGGGGTAAACAAATTTTGTTTTAATTTAATAGTTTTTGTTGATATTTGCTGTCGCTTTGTTTGTTGTTTTTCACTCACAATTTAATGTAATTTCAGCAGTAAAATATTTGTCTGTTTTATTTAAACAAATCACTCGGTGAGGGCTCTACAGAGAAGCCCTCATTTGTTTTTTCTGGCCTAAAAACGGTTAGTCCTCGTTGTTTTTTTCTTTTTCTTTTTGGCATTTTAGCACTAATTGATTGGCCATTTCTTGCAAGACAACTCCGCTGAGTTTGCGTTCTGCTGCCGACTTCAGTTGAGAGTTATTAAGTAGTTCTTTAGTTGAGGGAACTGTTTCGTTCGCTAAAACACTTGCAAGCTGCACACAGCTTAAAAGTTCAGATTCTCTTTGAACCATTTTAATGACTTCAGCCTCCGTGGGCAGCTGATTGGCAGAAGCAACTGATAAAATTAAAAATTTAACTAATAGGACTGGCACGATAAACTTCATAGAGATCTCCTTGTTTTATTTTTTTAAAAATTCTTCAAACATTTTAACTTATGCAAACTATGCCAAGTTAAATTTTTGACTCAATTTGAAACAATTTTTATTTAAAAGCTCTAGGGTTGATTTAGGGTGTCAACTGAGTTAACGGGCCACTGACATTAATAGATTAAAACAATGGTAACGAATTCGCTATGCGGGGAGCATGATAAGCTAAAAAGACAACCATGATCACCGCAATGATCCAAAACCATTTTTTTGAAATTACAGATTTTATTGTAACCATACAAACCACCTTTATCATTAAACTTACGCTTAATTTATCCCTTTTTAAAAGTATTGCTATGATTCAGGTCATAATTTCATCCAAGTTTAAAAACATTCGACAGCTGATCTGGCTTTCTTTATAGTTAATTTTTATTAAGGAAAGAAGCCGTTATGTCGCACCTCAATGAATCTTTTTCCTCTTATCAAAAATTTGTTGTCGCCATTCTTGTGTTTTTACAATTTACTGTGGTTTTAGATTTTATGATAATGGCCCCTCTTGGCGCAATCATCATGCCTGTATTTCAAATCAATCCAAGTCAGTTTGGAATGGTTGTCTCAGCCTATGCGTTTAGCGCCGGCGCCTCTGGTCTTCTAGCTGCAGGATTTGCAGATAAGTTTGATAGAAAAAAAATTCTTCTCTTTTTTTATACAGGTTTTGTTGTCGGCACTTTATTGTGCGCAATCGCTCCTAATTACCAGTTTTTACTTTTTGCTCGAATTATCACAGGATTATTTGGCGGAGTTATTGGTGCTGTTGTTCTTGCTATCGCAACTGATTTGTTTCAACTCAAACAACGCGGGCAGGTGATTGGTCTTGTACAAACAGCTTTCGGCGCAAGTCAGGTTTTGGGAATACCTCTTGGATTATATTTATCCAATATTTGGGGCTGGCATGTGCCATTTTTTATGATTGTTGCAATAAGTGTTATCGTTGGAATTTTAATTGTATTTAAACTTAAACCCATTGACGAACACCTTAAGCTTCAAAAAAAGAATGAAAATATTCTTCGTCATTTTTCGTCTACTTTAAGAATTCGAACAAATCAAATTGGCTTCGCCTCAACTGCGTTAATTTCTTTAGGTGGCTTTTTGTTAATGCCCTTTACAAGCGCTTATACAGTTCACAATTTGGGAATTTCATTAGAAAAACTACCTTTAATATATTTAGCAACAGGAGGCTTTGCTATCTTTTGTGGTCCACTCATTGGTCAAGCCAGCGATCGATTCGGAAAATTAAAAACTTTTATTTTTGGAGCCCTACTGACTATTGTGATGGTCTTGATATACACGCACTTGGGAGTTACGCCTTTACATATCGTCATGCTAGTTAACGTTTTGTTTTTCGTCGGAATTTTTTCACGAATTATCCCTTCGCAAGCTTTAATATCTGCAATACCCTCTGCCGCTAGCCGCGGAGCTTTTATGGCAGTCAACTCTTCATTACAACAAATTTCAGGTGGAGTTGCTTCACTTGTTGCTGGTTTAATTGTCATTGAACAGGTCGATGGATCTATAAAAAACTTTGATGTTTTAGGTTATATCTTGGTTGTAACAACTTTAATTTCCATTTATTTGATTTATAGAGTTGAGGAAATTATTCGAAAAAGAGCTCACGAGCAGGCTTTGATCTAATAAAACTTATTACTTAATGACCGGGATTTTGAAAAATTATAATATTTAAACATGAAAAATTACTTTTTATCTTTACTTATTGTGTTTGCATCTCGTTTTGTAGAATCATCCCAACCAAAAGACACCTCTAAAAATTTGCGACCTGAATCAAACGCGCTTGTTCAAATGAATGTTTTGCTGGATAAGCGTTTGATCGATTTAAAAAAAACAGATCCCAAAGCATTTAAAGCTGAAATGGCGATTCAGAAAAATTTTAACGATGCTGTTAAAAACTTTTGCTCATATTACGAAAAGCATTGCGACGGATCTGTTTGCAGTATGTGCATAAAAAGCTGCTTTTCAGCTTTTTACTCTTACCGAATGCAGCAAGCTAAAGAAATTAATACCTCAAGTCTATATATCAATGCAGAAAAACTGCCGGTGGACATCACTAGAAAAATTTTTAGCTCTTTTGCAGATAGCCTGTGTCAAATGCCTGAATCTATCTGGCTTAAATCAAGCCGACCCAAGCCATGTTCAGATAAAATCTTATCTGATATTCAATCGAAAGTCGTTTTAACAATGACTGCATCAAGTGAAAACGAAGGTGATGTTTGTGCGCAGCTCTCTAATTAATTGAATTAAACACTTTAGTTATTGTTAGCCAGAGATCCTTTGTTTTTTTCAAGTTCTTCCATTTCGATATCTGAATTACTTTTGCATAATTTCTTTAAGTCGTTCTTGTTTGCCTGTATCAAACGATCTTAATGAGTTTACACCGTTACTTTTTTTGTCTGGATTATAAAAGGCGTAAACCTTTGCCTTAACGCCAGTATCATGATCTACATTTACTGGAACCAGATACTGTTGATGAGTCTGGGCATCGAATTTATTCCGAGCACAGTTTAAACCAACTTAAAAAAGTGCAGTCGTTAAAGAAACTAGGTTTTTCACTTCTTGAAATACAAGGCTTTCTAAGCAAGGAAGTGCCAACATTAGGAAAGTCGTTAGAATTTCAAAAAAATAAAATTAAAGAAGAAATTGAAAAAAAGCATTATGAATTACATCGTATTGAAGTGGCACAAAATATTATCAATGATTCTGCTGATGTTAAAAAAATGCTGGAGAATATAGCGAAATTATCGCGAGCCGAAGATTATTTTTCTTTGCAAGAAATAAAGCAAATCGAATCGATCAATCGAGATGAATCTGCAATTCGAGAACTGCTAGATGATAAAAAGAACTGGTACGAAGGAATGCAAAACGCATTTAAAAAAAATCTTCCTGTAGATGACCCCAAAGTTCAAGAGATGGCGAGTAAGTGGGATCGTTACGCAAGTTACTGGAGAGAGCGGCATCCAGAGATAGCTCAAAAAGTTAAAAAGATGGATGGCGAAACATCTCTAGAGCAACTGGGCGTGTTGTCTACACCTGAATTTCAATCGTATGTAAAAAAGGCTATAGATTTCTTAAAAATATAAGACGCTTCAGAAACACTTGTCTATGAAGCGGGCTGGATAAAAGGCTCTGTCGAAATAGCACGGCTGATCACAGCCAAAAAAATCCGTCCCCGATAAATAATTTTTGAATTTTTCTGGATTTAACGGAGACGCTATTTTCTTGCAAAATATATCCTTGAAAAAAGTTAAAAATGGATTTCTTAGAGTTCAAAATTTTTCGGTGCTACCGAACAAAAAAGAAGCCCCAAAAGGTTGGGGCTTAAGAAACTAGAAATCACTCAGGTTAGAAGAGATTTCTGACTGAAGTGATTCTAATTCTTGCTCATTACTGTTCATTGTCAATCAATAGTACATGAGTAGCTGGCGTTAGCAGTAAATGGATGACCACCATATTGAGAAACTCCTCCAAATTGAGTAAATGTTTTTCCTAATTTACTATTGTTAGGGTCTAGGTAAATGACTAGAGACCTTCTATCTAAGTCGGTTGAGTATTTATTATGTATATCAATAACGCTGATGGTGTGGTTACTTTCATCTTGATTTAAAAATTTCACGGTCATGTCCCTGTCTTGGTAGGTTGAATCCGTGATTAAGTATGCTGATTTACCAAGAAGAACTCCAGCTTTTGTGAGCGTGAATGAGCTTTGTAAATAGTTGCTGCCAACAAAATATCCTATTTTGGGTGAGGATGTTTCCTTATCCTTTAAGCAATTAATTTTATTAATCTTCGTTTCAGAAAACGCAGTAACAGTAGAAAATAATGCTGTTAAAAAAACTGCGACCTTGAGAGCCTTTGATTGTGTCTTCATAAAATCACTTTCTTTTATATTTTTTAAGCCCGCTATCGAAATAAATTTTCAATTTGAGACTTAATTTGTTGTTTGTGAGATCGTTTATAGCCTATCGCGTTATTAGTTTCTACACAAATGTTATAAATTTATACTTTTTTATTTAAATACTTAACTATAGAGCGTATCTATCCGATAATACTGATAAAAGATTTGGTGTAAAAATTACATAATTAAGGAATTAGCCATAAATGAATGAAAAAAAACTTACTAAAGGTGAGAAAACAAAGCTGCAAATCATGACTGCTGCGGCTGATTTGTTTTTAAAAGTTGGCCTCTACGACATCACCTATCAACAGATTGCCCAACAAGTTGGAATCACAGTTGCTGGTGTTTACAAGTATTTTCCATCAATGGATGAGTTAATCATAGAGACTTGTGATCATTGGGTTAAAAGCTCAGTATCCTACATTAATCAAGATGCAGAAAATCTTTTATCGGCAAGACAGTATTTGGATCAATGGTTTGAAAGACATTTTATTTACACATCTCAGAATAGATCACATGATGCTTTATTATTTGGATTGTATTACAGCTCATTACGCTCAAAAAAAATGCTTGAACTGTACACAGCAATTAAGACACGGGCGATAAAAAAAATTGATATTCTAGTTCAGCGTGGTAACCTTGATGGCAGCTGGAATGCGAGTGATACTTACGAGATTGCTCAATCACTTCATAGTTTGTTAGCTGGTGAAATTATAAAACTGTTAATTGAGCCTGAATCTGAAAATCCAAAAGAAATATTTTTGCGAATTCAAAAAATTTACTTAAAGCTATTGAATGCATGTTAAAAGATAAGTTTTATGGCGGAAGTTCAAAAGTTTTCAGGTTTTCAAAAAGTGTTTTAATATCAACGTAAAGCAGTGACTCATTGGTTGGCCAATGTGAGTAATTTTCTTCACGATTGACTTCAATTGCACCAAAATCTAATTCATAAAGTTTCTTGTGTGCAGCGCTGTCTACATTAAAAACAAATATAACTTTTTCATATTTAAGCCGATTTGAATCTAAGTAGTTTTGCTTAAGCCAACTCAGAAGCAGTTTTTTTGTCATGTCGCGGTCTGCTTCTGATGCCTTAGCATCGATAGAAAATTTTCCGATTTGAAATATGATGTAACCTTGATCGCGCATCGCCTCATAAAAAGGAATTTTTTGACCTTGTTGAGCTGCTATCTTTTCTGTAGGCGAGAAATAATTTTGATCAACTGCATTTGTATGAGGGTCTTTATTTATTTTAACACGTGAGTAATCTGTAGCATCAAGCACCCTCATAAAACCCGTGTAATTGATTTCGCTGCCAACTATAGAATAACCCATTCGGCCGGCCTTCAAAAAGTCCCAAAAATTTTTATGGTCAGAATCAATAATGCGTTGAATTTCTTCTGGGGTTGCTCTTTTTGTAAAACTTTTCGAAAATAAATTTAGCCCATTATTATAAGAATTTGCTACCTGATATTGGCGAACATAATCTGGGTGCGGTACAAAACCTATATAATCTTCTTCGTAATCTCTAAGTGCTGTTTTTAATGAAACCCAGGATGTTTTTTGTTTCCAACTTGTGCTGCTGATTGTGTTTTTTGATGGGGTCAAATGGGTCGGTGGGTTAAAGACAATGCCTGTTAGCTTCAAAGCTGTCTCATTTTGAGCCACAAAAAGATGACGACAGAAATTTTCACCAGCTGAATAACTGTTAGTCGCAAAAGACAGAATAAAAGCAGTTAGAACAATTTGAGTCATATGGTTCATTTAAAATACAAAACTTGAGCCATTTATTTTTTACTGAAAGCTAACTTATAAGATTGAACAAAAAGAAATCCTACGGGCATCGAAATCCTTGAAACTGTGATTCCCCCTCTGATGGAGTAGAACCATGGAATGGAATAATAAATAGAACTAGAAAACTTCATTAACTTGAAACTGCGATTCCCCCTCTGATGGAGTAGAACCAAAAGCATTCGGGTGTATTTGGAATAAGAGATCATGCCTTTTTGAGTTTTCTCGCCAGCCATACCCATCAACTGCAAGGTGCAGAACTTCAGCTGCCCCATCAGCGCAAGAATAATCCCGAGCCTTACCACAAACGATACAAATTTTACGATTTCCATAGGACTGTCCTTTCAAAAAAATATTTTTTTGAATTCGAATTCGCACCGAGCGGGTTCTATTTATCCAGCGACACCAAGACGGGCCGTCCCCGTTAAATCAAAATCAGCCCGGGAGCGAATCCTTGTTGTTTTTCCGTCCCCAAAAATTGCGTGTAGCAAAAGTTGTAGCAAAATGTAGTAAAGTTTTGAAATACCCAGAAATACTCTGAAATATTCTTGCGAAGATTTGTGCAGCCTCGTTCATGTTGTTAAGTACTTAATGCGATTGATAATTTTGAAATTTGCGATTTTTTCGAGAGAGTAAATGGCGGAGAAGGTGGGATTTGAACCCACGGAACCTGTTTTGCAAGTTCGAGTCTTTAGCAAAGACTTGGTTTCAGCCACTCACCCACTTCTCCGCGTTCAAAATGGTTTATATTGAATATAAAGGCTGAACAATTACCCATTATTTATGGGTGACCTTTAAATTGCCATAGCGTTTTTACAGAATCAAGCGATGTCTGATAGTTAAACTTGATTTTAGACTTTATTTTTTGTAGGTTAACGAACTCAGCAATTTTCCAGTGCACTCGTAGCTCAGCTGGATAGAGTACTTGACTACGAATCAAGTGGTCAGAGGTTCGAATCCTCTCGAGTGCACCATTTTTCTTCATACTTACCCACGACTTTTGGCCATATCTCTCTGTTTATATGATCTGTGTTATGTATGCTTACATTTTTTTTAATTTAAACTGATCGGATATGGCATTAGATCAAGAATCAACATTTGAGTTTCATGAGCTCTTTTTTTCAAGAACAAACACAAAAGGAATTATTCTTGCGGGTAATTCGGTCTTTAGGCGGGTTAGCGAATATGACTGGTCTGATTTAATTCATCGACCACACAATACAATTCGCCATGAGGATATGCCAAGAGCCGTCTTTTATTTGCTTTGGAAGACTATTTTAAGTGGCTCACCCATAGGGGCTTATGTAAAAAACAAATCCAAAAACGGGGCTTATTATTGGGTTTATGCTTTAGTCTTACCAATATCTGACGGTGGATTTTTATCTGTGCGACTAAAACCAAGTAGTCCAATTTTTAATTTAATAAAAATTGAATACCAAAAAATTCTAAATCTAGAAAAAACACAACGAATCACCCCGGAGCAATCCGCAAACCAGCTTCTTAATGAGCTCATAAATCTTGGATTTGAAGACTATAACGCGTTTGTGGTAAAAACTCTTTTAGAAGAGCTTTCCGCTCGCCAAGTAAAGTTAAACAGACCACCAATTCCACTCTTGGCGCAATTTCAAGACGTTTTAACTTTTAGCCAAAATCTATTAGTAAAGTCCCAACAAATGGCAAAAAGTTTTAAAGCTGGAGTGTTTTTGCCCTTAAATTTAACAATACAAGCTGCAAAACTAAATTTGAGTGGTGAGCCCCTCGCCGTTGTTGCAAAAAAATATGCAGATATGATCAGTGAAATACAAGAACGTTTTGATCACTTCGAAGAAGCAACTCTATTAGTACAAAAAGAAGTTTCTAAATGCCAATATTTAATATGCGCTAATATTTTACTAACAGAGGTTGTAGATTTTTTTAAAACCGAAACCAACTCTGGCCCTATCGATGTCCAAAATGAGATGCTTTTGCTTGAAAAAGTGACCTCATCAGGTTCGCAGCAGGCCACAACGGCACTCACTTCCATTTCCTTAGAATTTGATAAATTAAATACTCTGTGCGAACAATTAAAAACAATTACAACCGGCTTGGAAATCGTTCGTCTTATGGGGAAAATTGAAATAGCTCGTCTAACTGAAAAACAAGATCAATTAACTCATTTAATTGAAGAACTCTTAAAATTTAAGTCATTTTTAGTCCAAACACTCGACGAAATAGCACATGTCAGCGATGATTTAAAAATATTAACAGGCAAAATAATAAGCCAAGTAGGCAATGCTCGCACACCCTAAATAGGTCATTATTTTTGCTAAATTCATGGGCACGTTGCTTTTTTATAACTTTAATATCTTTAAAAATGAGTCGAGTGCCTCTTGACGAAACAACATGATTTCGCTAACTTGGACTTCAATTTAATTTAAATCCGAGTGTTCAGAAGTAGCTCAGTCGGTAGAGCAAGCGGCTGTTAACCGCTTGGTCGGGGGTTCGAGTCCCTCCTTCTGAGCCATTTTTTTATTTTTTATCCGCTCTTTCTTTAAGTTCTACATTAAAATCAATCGTCGTTGAGTTATCATATTTTTCTTCACGATGAATAATGGTGTCTTTTTCTAAATGGTCACCTGGTCCGCTGGTGTTTTTAAGTCCGTTTTTTACTAAAATCTCTTGAAATGTTTTTTTGTAGTAGCCTTCGATTAATAGAAGCTCAATATCATTTATCTTTATTACTCTTTCATTATGAAGTGTAAAAATTAAATTGCTAATCGTTCTGCCTGTTGCGTCTAGCCCTGCACATTTGTAAGCATTATTTATTTTTTCTAATTCAACAGAATTCTTTTTTTGCAATAACTCTAAATACTGGCTCAATGAAACTGACTTGTTAATCGTCGTTTCCTGTAAAAGTTTTTGAAAATTTTCTTCAAAGCCCTTTATGCCCAAACTAATGGTCGTAATTATTTCGTGTGGCCCTAAAGACGGGTGCGTGTGTTCCAATGTCACGTTTTTTAAATTCACTTTTTGTTCCTTTTGCGAGTAAACATTTTTAGCTTGTATTTTTAATGTTGTTTTTTGACGTGCGCTTTCAGCGCCATTTGCTCTACAGACAATTATTATTTGAATGGCTATTAGGCTTCTTAGAATAAATTTTATCACCGGCCTCCACGCCCAACAACTTACACAAAATCTGTTTTTACTGTTAACTTTAAACTGAAAAAATATTTACCTCAACACACTCAAATCAAAGAGCAAACATTCAATTATTTTAAACCGACTTAAGTCCTACTCTTTTTTAAATAATCAAAAAATGAAGCTGTTTTTTGTAAAAAATGTTACCTGTAATAATTAACTCTCAATTTTATTTTGGAACAAAAATGCAGAAACTACAAAAACCATCAGAACAAAAAGATCTTGATCTGTTGCGTGGTCCGCAAGATCGATTTATTGAATTTAAACGTGCGCTTCGTATTTTTTTCGAATGTATTCGTGGGTTTCGATCATTGCACTTCATAGGTCCATGTGTAACCGTTTTTGGATCTGCAAGATTTAATGAAGATCACCCTTATTACAACCTAACACAATTACTTGGATATGAATTGGCTCAAGCTGGTTTTACAGTGATGACGGGTGGTGGCCCAGGCTTAATGGAGGCCGCTAATCGCGGAGCAAAAATGGCCGGTGGTCGCAGTTTAGGCTGTAGCATTGTTTTACCTCGTGAACAAAATGAAAATATTTATTTAGATAAAATCATAAAGTTTAAATATTTTTTCGTTCGTAAAATGATGTTAGTTAAATATTCGTACGCATTTGTTGCAGCTCCCGGTGGTTTTGGCACGCTTGATGAGTTGTTTGAAATACTAACACTCATTCAAACTAAAAAAGTTAAAAACTTTACAGTCGTCTTAATGGGATCAAGTTATTGGCAACCAATGATTGATTTCGTCAAATCTATGGTTAAAGAAAAAACTATTGATGCGGTTGATTTAGAAAAACTTGTTGTCAGTGATGATCCTAAGTCCATTGCGTCACTGATTCGCGAAAACAGCATTCGTGATTTCGGCTTAACTGTACAAAAACCAATGAAAAGATATTGGTTTTTATTTGAGAAGTAAGATCGATCTATAAAAAGCCCCATCGTCAAAAACGATAGGGCCTACAACAACAGACAACCTGTTAAAATATTAGTGGCCGCGAATACTTGCGTTGAATTGAGCTTCTTCAGTTGAACCTTTCATAGCAAGAGTTGACGATTCACCTCTTGTTACAACAGTGTTCACCATGTCGAAATACCCTGTTCCAACTTCACGTTGATGTTTAGTCGCTGTATATCCAATAGCCTCTGAGCCAAATTCAGAGTTTTGTAGCACTGAATATGCAGACATACCTGTTTTATTATAATTGTACGCTAAATCAAACATTGAGTAATTCAATGAGTGGAATCCCGCTAATGTCACAAATTGGAATTTGTATCCCATTGCATTTAATTCTGTTTGGAATTTTGCAATTGTGTGTGCATCTAATTTTTTGCTCCAGTTAAATGATGGAGAACAATTATAAGCCAACATTTTTCCTGGGTGGTATTTATGAACGCCCTCTGCAAATAATTTTGCTTCATGCAAATCTGGAGTTGAAGTTTCACACCATACTAAATCAGCATACGGAGCATACGCAACACCGCGTGCAATCGCCATATCTAAGCCACCAGTGATTTGATAAAAACCTTCAGGTGTTCTCTCGCCAGTAATAAATGGAGCATCATAGCTATCAACGTCACTTGTAATTAAGCGAGCCGCATCCGCATCAGTGCGTGCTACGATTAAAGATGGAACATCCATAACGTCAGCAGCTAAGCGAGCCGCATTGAGTGTTTTAACAAATTGATTACGTGGAACTAAAACTTTACCGCCTAAGTGACCACACTTTTTTTCTGAAGCTAATTGATCTTCAAAGTGAACACCGCCAGCACCAGCTTCGATCATTGATTTCATTAATTCAAATGCATTAAGCACTCCACCAAATCCAGCTTCAGCATCAGCAACAATTGGTACAAAATAATCAACATCAGTTACCCCTTCAGCATGGGCGATTTGGTCTGCTCGTTGAAAAGTTTGATTAATCCGTTTAACAACAGCTGGAACTGAGTTCGCAGGATACAAGCTTTGATCTGGATACATTTGACCAGATAAGTTTGCATCAGCAGCGACTTGCCAACCTGATAAATAAATTGCTTTTAATCCCGCTTTCACTTGTTGCATAGCTTGATTGCCAGTCAATGCACCTAATGCACGAACGGCTTCAGGCTTATGTAAAAGCTCCCACAATTTTTTTGCGCCATTTTCTGCAAGCGTATGTTTGATTTGCAAACTTCCCGCTAATTTCACAACATCTTGTGCTGTGTAATCACGTTTAATTCCAGACCATCTTGTTTCTGTTTCCCATCTTTTTTGTAACTCTGCTGCTTTTAACATTGTTATTCTCCTTTTTCTTCAATTGTAAAAAAGTTGTTGAGTTCTTTTGCTAAAAATAAAGTTTGAATTTTTTCTTTTGCGACTTGATACGCCTTCACTTCTGAAGGATTGGTGATGTTCAAAGTTTTTAAAACAACTTCAAGCTCCTCAGAAAATATTTTTTTTATAAGCTCTGCCGTTACAAGTGTTCCGTCGTCTAATTTGACTTGATGATAAAGCCACTGCCATACTTGGGCGCGGCTGATTTCGAGAGTTGCTAGGTCTTCCATTAAATTTTCAAATGAAATGCAGCCATTTCCAGCGTCCCAACCATACTGATAGGCAATTCCTACGCGAGCATTTTGTCTAAGGCACTCGATCGTTTTTGGTCCTTCTGATTTCGGCAACAAATCCGGTTCGTTTGGAAAATCCGCTAACAAAACGTCTAATTGATTTATTTTTTTAAATTGTGCTTTAGCTAAAGTAATAAAATACGGATGTGAAACCCAACAGCCATCATGTCCTATTGTGGCTTCGCGATTTTTATCTGTAATCACTTTTTCAGTTTGGATTTTGCGTGTTTCAGCATCTTGACCTGGAGTAAAAGCTGACATTCCACCAATAGCAAATGCGCCATGCTTATGACATGTTTTAATCAATAGCTTTGCGTAATTATCCATCCACGGTTTTGACATATCTATTGATGATCTGTTGGCCATGACTCGATCTGGATGTTTTTTTAATGTTTTGATGTCAGAAAATATTTTATCCCAACGGCCTACGTTTAATCCGCAAATGCGCTCTCGAGTTTCAAACAAAATTTCTTCCATTTGAAATGCTGCAGGTAGTGTTTCAATTAAAAACGTCGTTTTTAATGTGCCTTGTGAAAGTCTAATCGACTCCTCGATGGCCATCAGAACTTGATTCCACCAACGCGCCTCCAAATAATGTTCACACTTAGGTATATAAAATTTTGGCGTTCTATTTAAAGCTATAAACTTATGGGCCGTGTGATAAGCCGTAACCGCCAAATCAAACAAACCCGCAGATACTGGCACCTCGTTAATCAAAACGTGTGTTTCATTCATATGTAAACCACGAACGCGAACCATTGGCACAGCCATTTTTTGTGTGTTCAATGAATAGGTTTTTACTCCTTGATCAGTAACCTGTTGGTACGAAAGATCTTGGTTTGCTACGCCAATTATGTTTTGAATTCCAGAGATAACATTTCTCCATGTTGGCGCCATTGAGTCCTCAAAATCCAACATCGCCGTACAAGCTGCTTCGCCATCCTGATTAGGATTCAACATATTGATAACCATTTTGGTGTTGGAAATTGGACCTGTGATTTCAACTCGACGATCTAATAAATCCTGTGGAATTGGAGCAACTTTCCAGTCAGTTGTTTTCGCTGGATGACTCGAATCAAAAGCAGGAACTTGACCTTGGTCGTATTGGTGTTGACGAGTTTTTCGAGCTTTTAATAAGGTTTGGCGATCTTTTTCAAATTTATAATGTAAATTTATAATTAAATTTCTTAGCTCCTCGTTAAAAAGAGCAGTTTCTTGTGCATTTGTAAACTCGTCCGTACATATATCAATCGAAGCATTGGAATAACTTTGTAAAAACAATGTTTTAGCAATTTTTGGCGTTATATGTTCTGTTCTCATAGTTTGTATACCTCAATATTTATATATTTAACTGTTTACTATAATTTTAAGTATTTCAAGCGAATATTCGCTATTGGCGATTTTATTCTATTAAATGATTTGATTATCTCTAAGTTTTGTGGTCACTGTTGTGTTGCATGTTGTTAAATCAAGAAACTTTAAGGCTTGTTTTTGGCTTAAAGCTAAAAGGCCTTCGCTTAGATCGAAACTTATCTTTAAAAGAATTGGCAAAAAAAACAGGCCTATCGCCATCGTATTTAAATGAAATCGAAAAAGGGAAAAAATATCCTCGAACTGAAAAAATATTAATTTTAGCAGAAGCCTTTAACGAAAAGCTCGAAGATTTAATTTCTTTAGAGCTTAAAAAAGAGCTCAAACTCATTCAAAACCTGATTGATAAAAAAATATTTTCTGGAATACCCTTCGAAATTTTTGGAATTCCTTCTAATGCTATTTTTGAAATGATCGCCGATCATCCAAAAAAAATGCAGGCCCTTGTTGGAACAATGATTGAAATAGCGCGGGCCCACAACATCGATGTTGACGATTTGTTATTTGCACTGCTGCGTTCTTACCTAGATATGCACAACAACTATTTTCCTTCTCTTGAGGAAAAGGCTCGACAAGCCCAGACAAACTTTAAACTTAATATTCATTCACCGTTGCAAGACCTTAAATCCGAGCTCCTTCATATTTTAAAATCGACTTATAAAGTTAAGACTTTCGAAAATTGTGATTTTTCAAAGTTATCCTCTGAGTTTTCTGAACTTGATTTTTTTATTTTGGACAACGGTGCTCATTTGTATCTTTCTAAAAATTTATCTCTCAAAGAGTCTGTTTTTATTCTCTCTCGGGAGCTTGGTTATCGTTTTTTAAAGTTTAAAACGCGACCAACAACTTCTCTCACTGTTCAACTTGAATCGTTTGAACAGCTTTTTAATCACTTTTCTGCAAGTTATTTTGCAAGCAGTTTGTTGATTCCTGAAAATGAAATTTGTTCATCTCTTGAGAGTTTATTTGCAAAAAAATCTTGGTCACACTCGAGTTTTCTACAGCTTATGAATTCTTTTAACTGCACTGTTGAAAGTTTTTTTCACCGCATGACTCAAGTGTTGCCAAAACATTTTGATTTAGGACAATTGTTTTATCTTCGATATGAATATGATTTGGTCACTAAAAAGTATCAAGTTTCTCGCGAGCTACATCTCTCATCGCTTCATTCTCCGCACAAAGTTAAAGGCCAAGAACACTACTGTAGTCGCTGGCTTATACACCAATTAACTTTAAAACGTATGCAATCAGATGTTGAACCCATTTTAGGAGTTCAGCATTCTCACTATGTAAAAACAGATAACAAATATTTAGTGGTGGCTGCTTCTTTCAAAAAACAAAATGCGAGTCGAAAAATATCTTGTGTTTGTTTTGGCTTACTCAGCACAGATTCGCTCCAGCAGAAAATACAATTTTTAAACAGCGCTGAAATTCCAAACATACAAGTTGGCGAAACGTGTGAGCGTTGCACTTTAGATAATTGCGCCGATCGCAAAGCCCCGATTGACCCAATGCTCAATCCAACTCGAAATGCCGAAATCGTTCAAAAAATCAACTCTATGACCGATGAAATCGCAAAAACACCAGGCTTTTTAGGCACTTAAGTTAGTTTGACCTAAACTCAACAATCATATCGCAATAGTTTTTGTCTATATTGTGTAAAATATAATCGATTTTACATATCATATTGCATATTGTAGTGTTAACTTATGTCTTATTGAGTTTTAATAAGAAAACCTTAAACAAACCAACAAGGAGTATAAAATGGCATCTATTATCAACAGCAAAATGACTGATTTCAGTGTTCAAGCTTATCACAATGATAGCTTTAAAACAGTGACTCAAAATGACTTAAAAGGAAAATGGTCAGTTTTCTTTTTCTACCCAGCAGATTTCACATTTGTTTGCCCAACTGAATTAGGCGACATGGCAGATAAATATGCTGAGTTTCAAAAAATGGGAGTTGAAGTTTACTCTGTATCAACAGACACTCATTTTACTCACAAAGCATGGCATGATGCTTCTGAAACAATTAAAAAAATTAAATATCCAATGCTTGCAGACCCGACTGGTCACCTTTCAAGATTTTTTGGTGTTTACATTGAAGAAGCTGGTCTTGCATACCGTGGTACTTTCTTAGTTAATCCAGAAGGCCAAATTAAATTAGCCGAAATTAACGATAATGGAATTGGCCGTAATGCTGATGAGTTATTAAGAAAAGTTCAAGCAGCGCAATTTATCGCTTCAAACCCTAATGAAGTTTGCCCAGCTAAATGGAAACCAGGTTCAAGCACATTAAAACCAGGTCTTAACTTAGTTGGTAAAATCTAACGTCAACTTATCATTTGGGGGAAAATATTCCCCCAAATGATAAACTTCCTTACTGAAACTTAAAATTGCAGTGGGAGTTTTAAAACTTAATTATTTCTAAAGGAGATTTTCAAATGTTAGATCAAGATTTAATCGAACAACTCAAGTCAGCTTTTGCATCTATCGAAAATCAAATTGATCTGATTTATGAGCCCAGCACACACTCTGATCAAGAATCTCTTTTAGAAATGCTTAAGGGTATAGAAGCAAGCTGTGGAAAAATATCTGTAAAACCACGGGAAGGCGCAACTGCATCTGAAGTTCCTCCACAGTTTTCAATATATTATAAAGGAAAAAAAACAGGTATTACCTTTAAAGGAATTCCTGGTGGTCACGAATTTACTTCATTAGTTGTAGCCATTTTAAATGCAGACGGTAAGGGTAAATTGCCCGATGCAAAAATTATTCAAAGAATTAAAAATTTAAAAGGACCTATTCACATTAAAACATACATTTCGTTAACATGTGAAAACTGCCCGGATGTCGTACAAGCTTTAAATCTTATGGCGTTACTACATGAAAACTTTCATCATGAAATGATTGATGGCGGTTACTATCAAGATGAAATTGATAAATTAAGTATTCAAGGTGTTCCAAGTGTTTTTGTTGATAGTAAAATGATTCACTCTGGTCGCATTCAATTTTTAGATCTTTTGCAAAAAGTCGAAGCAACTTTTGGATCAAACGAAAGCTCTTCCGCAGTTTCTGCAGAAAATGCAAATCTTGGAAATTATGATGTGGTTGTTATTGGTGGTGGCCCCGCTGGTGCATCAGCCGCTATATACAGTGTACGCAAAGGTCTAAAAACAGCTCTGATAGCAGAACGTTTCGGTGGTCAAGTTCAAGACACAAAAGGTATTGAAAATTTAATTTCTGTCGTCTACACAGAAGGCCCTGAGCTCGCTGCACAACTTAACAAACACGTGACAAGTTATCCAGTTCAAATGTTAGAACACCGACGCGTTCAAAAAATCGATAAGGAAACTAAAACAATTTATCTTGAAGGTGGTGAGTTCATAAAAGCTAAATCCATTATTATAACGACTGGTGCAAAATGGAGAGAGCTTAACATTCCTGGCGAAAAAGATTATTTAGGCCGAGGCGTTGCCTACTGTCCGCACTGTGACGGCCCATACTATAAAGGAAAAAAAGTTGCCGTTGTGGGTGGCGGAAACTCTGGTGTAGAAGCCGCAATCGACTTAGCTGGAATCGTCAAAGAAGTTGTTTTGTTTGAATACAACGATCAACTTAAAGCCGACAAAGTATTAGTTGATAAACTCAAATCATTACCAAACACAAAAATTATAACATCAGCAAGAACTGCTACTGTCATTGGTGATGGTAAAACCGTAACTGGATTAGAATTCGAAGATCGTACAAATGGTCAAATGCTCACAGAAAATTTAGACGGAATTTTTGTTCAAATTGGTTTATTACCAAATTCACAATTTGCAAAAGACATCGTTGAAACAACAAAATTTGGTGAAATTGTTGTGGACGTTAAAAACAGAACATCCGTTCCAGGTATATATGCAGCAGGAGATGTAACGAATACTCCGTTTAAACAGATTATCATCGCAATGGGCGAGGGCGCAAAGGCCGCACTCACTTCATTTGAAGATATGATGTATCATTAATGCTGATCTTTTTGGTTTAAGCGGTTTGTTTATCGCTTTTTTTCAAAATCATTAAAATTGCTGTGCTTATAAACTAATTCGAATCTCAAATCTACTTTTGATCTACACTCAATAAAATCAAAAAACAAACAAGCTCAAAAATTGAAAAGCTGTGTAGCACAAACTATGCCCCACAGCTTTTTTTGCCTTATGCAGTCTCCCTAACTTTTTAAGGAGGCCGATATGCGTAGTAATCTAAACCGTTACGAACGTTATCGTCAGCACTTGATGCTGACTTTAGACCTTTTGAAAATTTTGATCATGATTTTACACGTCGTGATCATCATTCAAAATTTATAAAGTGAATCAGTAGAACGTTAAGTAGGACCGTTTGATTTGAAATCAAGCCCAAGGTCGGGACTTAAAACCCATCGGGATTGTGTCTTGGCGATGGAAGAACAACTGTGGGGTACCTATTCAGGAATCTCTGGAGCGCTTGTATAATTAGTGATCTATTATTTGATTGTTGCCGAAACAATTTGATACAGCAAAACTTAAATTATGGAAAAAATAGACAGCAGAATGGGAAGAGCTAGAGCAGTTCACTATTCTAAGGTCGTTCGAGCTCGAATAAATTAATATAGAATTTTATTCGATTAAAACCTTGTTAAATTTACTCTTAACAATAACCTGACTTTCAGAATATCAAAAATAACGATATGTTGCCGAAAAACCAAAGGAGACTGCGTTTATGAAAAAAATATTACTATCATCGTTAATGTTATTTATCTCTGTTCCATCAATAGCTTGTTTAGGTGAGGCGCAAATTATTGCAAAAGTAAGTCTTGTTAGCTTTACGTCTGCAACATCTTGTTACATTGAAATCAAAGCAACAGATCTTTTACATTTTGCGCCGAGTGGTGTTTGTCCTTTAGATTTTTCAGAAGTCGTGTCTTCAAAAATCGCTGTTCCAGCTATTGATCAAGGCCAATGTTCTGTTGTTGCAGATGATACTGTTTCTGGTGTTGTCGTTAAAACAGCCGATGGTCGACTTGTATTAGAATAAACTCTTCAGCTCAAACATTATTGTGAAAACTGAATTTGATGAAGGCGATAGTATTCGCCTTTTTTTTCAAGCAACTCAGCCTGAGTTCCCGCTTCAACTATAACTCCATTTTTTAAAACAAGAATCTTATCTGCTTTTGCAATTGTTGAAAGGCGGTGAGCTATAACGATAGCTGTTCTTCCGTCCATTAGGTTGTCTAACGCTTTTTGAACCTCTTGTTCGCTTTGTGTATCAAGGGCGCTTGTAGCTTCATCTAAAATTAAAATAGGTGCATCTTTAAAAATGGCTCGTGCAATACTCAGTCGTTGTTTTTCTCCGCCAGACAACAAGCCACCACGTTCACCAACAGAGCTTTGATATCCATCAGGCATTTTTTCAATAAACGAATGAGCATTAGCCACCTTTGCAGCTTTAACAATATCATTTTTTGATTTTTGAAAATCGCCAGACCAAATATTATATTCAATTGTATCTTTAAATAAATATACATCCTGATTAACAAGTGAAATATGTTTTCTTAAATCAAAGAGATTAAATTTTTGAATTGGAGTTTCATCAATTAATATTTCTCCATCAACTGGGTCAAAAAATCTTTCTAATAAATTAACAACTGTAGATTTACCACTTCCACTTGCGCCAACCAGAGCAATCGTTTGGCCACGTTTGATTTCAACATTAAAATCTTTTAAAACCAATTCTTTTCCATATCCAAAAGATACATTTTTATAAACTATTTTACTCCAATCTTTTGGAAATTCATAATTATCTTTTGACACAGGAACTTCACTTTTTTCATCTAAAATTTCATATACTCGGCTAGCCGATACGATCATTTCTTGGCTTTTCATCAAAGCATCCTGCAAAACTTTTATGGGCTTATTAAAACTTAAAAGTGTTGTTATATATGAAGCAAAGTCGCCGTAAGTGGCTTGTCCCTTGGAAATCTGATAACTTAAAAACAATAGTAATCCAATGATTAACGTTGTTGTTAAAAACTCTGTTATTGGCCCAGCAGTTTCTATGCGACTATGAATTTTTTTGCGCGCGTCTAGGTATCCTGTAAAGTCGTTTGCAAAACGCTTTTCCATCGTGTTTTGTAAATTAAACGATTGAATAATACGGACACCGTCTAAAGTTTCTTTTACCGTAGATGTAATGTCTTCTAAACTACGCTGACCCAAATGGTGATATTTATGAATACTTTTTGATAACTTTTGAGTCATTAATAGAATAATTGGCAATAAGATAATGATTGATATTGTTAGCTGCCAGTTTAACCAAAATAGCCAACAAATAGAAAATGTTAATTGAATTGGTTCTCGAAAAAAATCTGCAAACAATCTAAGTCCATTTTGAATGTTTGTTATGTCAGCCAATATTCGGGTAATTAATCCGCCAGCACCAGCAGTGTTTTGATTATGAAAAGTTAAATTTAAACTCATGAATTTTTTTTGAAGCTGCTGTCTATAACTCTGACCAACCAATTCACTTGTAACATTCATCGTGTATAAATGAAAAAATCTTGTTATTGCGTTTGTTAATGCAAGTACAAGTATAATCACCGCAGTTCTAATGATCATTTGAGTTTCACCCGTTTGAAGTGAGTCAAACATCTGTTTAATCATTATAATCATTTGCGCATAACTGGCCGCCATAAACAGACCAGCAATAGCAACAATAATTAGTTTTTTTTTGTGAACCTTTAGTTCATTTAAAATTCTTTTTGCAATTAACCAACGCATACCAAAACATTAGTCTTTTATATAGCAAAGAGCAAACTGAAGTTAACTATTGAACCAGCCAAACCGTCAAATTATTTGACGGTTCTGAATAGTTTTCTCCGTTTTTTCATTCTAGTTTAAAAACTCACAAACTCATATATATTAGTGTTTATTCAAGCGAATCGCTTAACAACAAAAGGAGTTTAAATGAAAAGATTATTTATAACAAGTCTTGCTCTGATCATATCAACATCAGCTCTAGCTAAAGAAGTGTTGTCTACTGATGTTTCAATTGCACCAAGCGATGTGGAAAAAGTTGTTCGCCTTGTGGATAAAAACGATCCAGGAACATCACATAAAAAATTACAGATTGTCTTGCAAGACCTCGGTATGAGCACAGATGTTTCTCCTCGATATTTAGTTTATTTAGGTTATGCGGGTTTGGCAGAGATGGGTAACTTAACCGCCAACTTTCTAATTTCTGATCAAGCTTATGAATTTATTTCGGCAACTAGAAAGTCCGCAGGTCTTTATGAAGTTAAAACTCTCGAGTATCGCGGCGAGCATGGCATGTTTGAAGTAACGTATACAATTAATGCCGCAAAACTGTTTACTGATGAGAAAGAGCTTCGTAAAAAGTGCGAGATTGACTTTTGTGATGTCAATTTTAAAACTTCTGTAGAAGTAACTGAATCTGCTAAAGTTCAAAAGTAATTTGTATAAAAACTGTGATGACCAAACCTGTAATCACAGTTTTTAAACTAGGCCTTACGTACAAATTGTGATTTTAAATTAATTGCACCGATTCCATCAATTTTACAGGCAATGTCGTGACCATCGCCACCATCAACAAGTCGAATGTTTTTTACTTTGGTACCAACCTTAACAACTGATGATGATCCTTTAATTTTCAACTCTTTTAAAACCGTCACGGAATCGCCATTATTAAGAATATTCCCATTGGCATCGCGGATTAATCCGTCTGGTTCAATTTCTTTTGAGGCTTCAGCTTTTGCAAACTGACTCCACTCATGCGAGCACTCTGGGCAAATCCATAGAGTGCCATCGGCATATATATTTTCCGAATTACATTTTGGACATTTTGTATCTGTTTGCATTATTTATTCACTTCCTCTAAAAAAACCTTAGCTGCTAAATAAGATCTTGTATCTGCCTTTTCATTATACGCAGCACCTTTTGTAATATCATCACCTGCAGCTTTTTGAGTAAAAGCATGAACTGCTCCGCTATAAGATATAAACTGATAGTCAACCTTAGCTTCGTTTAATTCTTTTTGAAAAGCTACGACTTCGTTCGCTGGAACAAATGGGTCGATCGCTCCATGTAATACTAATATTTTTGATTTGATGTTTTTTGCATCGTTTGGGTTAGAAGCTGCTAATCCCCCATGAAAACTAACAACGCCCTTCAATGGCAATCCTGCTCTTGCCATTTCTAATACTGTCGTTCCACCAAAACAATATCCAGTCGCTGAAATCTTATTCCCATCGACATATTTATTTTTTTTCAATTCTTCATAGGCAGCATTAGCTCTTGCTCTTAATAGTTTTCGATCACCAGCTTTGTACTGTCCAGCTAACTGACCTGCCTCTTTAGCATCCTTAGGGCGAATACCTTTACCGTAAATATCTGCCACAAACGCAACATAACCCATTTCAGCTAATTGCTCAGCACGCATTTTTGTATAATCACTTACCCCCATCCAGTCATGAACAACAATAACGCCAGGAGCTTTGTTTTTTATTTTTGAACTATCGTAGGCCACAAACCCCTCTAAAATAGCTTCTCCGTCTTTATAAACAACATTTTCAATTTTAACTTTAGCTTGTGCCGATAAAACACCTAAACCTACAATTAATACTAATAAATAGCTTTTCATAAAATCTCCTCACAATAAATATTGCAAACACTATCCCGCGTATTTTCTCTTTTTGGTAGTCTTGTTTAATCAAACATGAACGTACCCCTCTTCCTCGTTATTCCTTGATAATTACAAAAAATAAAAGGCCCAGGATTTCTCCTGAGCCTTTCCAAAGAGCTGAAAATTTAAATTCTGCTTAACGCAAAATTACATCATTCCGTCCATGCCGCCCATTCCACCGTGTCCACCGTGGCCTGGCATTGCTGGCGCTTCTTTTTTCGGAGCTTCAGCGATCATTGTTTCAGTTGTTAACATCAATGAAGATACTGATGCGGCATTTGTTAATGCACAACGAACAACTTTAACTGGATCAATAACACCGTCTTTTAATAGATCTGTGTATTCATCGCTGTAAGCATTGTAGCCGTAGCTCGCTGCTTTTTCTTGTAATATACGATCAACAACGATTGCACCATCAAGACCAGCATTTGTAGCGATTTGTCTAATTGGCTCTTCACAAGCGCGTTTGATAATATTAGCACCGAATTTTTCTTCTTCGTTAAATTTAACTTTATCGATTTGACGAGAAGCTCTTAATAATGCTGTACCGCCACCTGCAACGATACCTTCTTCAACTGCTGCGCGAGTTGCATTTAATGCATCTTCAACGCGAGCTTTTTTCTCTTTCATTTCAACTTCAGAACCACCACCAACGTGAATAACTGCAACACCGCCAGCCAATTTAGCCAAACGCTCTTTCAATTTTTCTTTGTCGTAGTCAGAAGTTGTTTCTTCAATTTGAGCTTTAATTTGATTTACGCGAGCTGTGATATCAGCTTTTTTGCCGCTACCATCAATAATTGTTGCGTTGTCTTTATCAACAACTACACGTTTTGCAATACCAAGGTGTGTTGCATTTGCTTGCTCAAGTTTCATTCCTAAGTCTTCAGAAATAACTTGCGCGTTTGTTAAAATCGCAATGTCTTCCAACATAGCTTTACGTCTGTCGCCAAAGCCTGGAGCTTTAACCGCACAAACTTGTAATGTTCCACGTAATTTATTAACAACTAAAGTTGCTAATGCTTCACCATCAACATCTTCAGCGATGATTAAAAGTGGACGCCCTTGTTTAGCTACTGCTTCAAGAACACCAATCATATCTTTCATTGAAGAGATTTTTTTATCATAAACCAAAACATATGCGTTTTCTAAAACCGCTTCCATTTTTTCAGCGTTAGTTACAAAGTATGGAGATAAATATCCACGGTCAAATTGCATACCCTCAACAACAGTTACTTCTGTTTTTGCAGTTTTTGAATCTTCGATTGTAATAACACCTTCGCGAGTCACTTTATCCATAGCGTCGGCTAACATAGTTCCGATTTCTTTATCGTTGTTTGCAGAGATCGCACCAACCTGAGCAACTTCATTTGAACCTTTAACTGGTTTAGCCATATTTTTAAGTTCATCAATGATAATTGCCACAGCCTTATCAATACCACGTTTGATTGACATAGGATTGTGACCAGCAGAAACAAGTTTAGCACCTTCGCGGTAGATAGCTTGAGCTAAAACCGTTGCTGTTGTTGTGCCATCACCAGCTTCATCATTTGTTTTAGACGCAACTTCTTTAACCATTTGCGCGCCCATGTTTTCGAATTTATTTTCTAATTCGATTTCTTTAGCAACAGTAACACCATCTTTAGTAATCAATGGTGAACCAAACGATTTATCAATAACAACATTACGACCTTTAGGTCCAAGTGTTACTTTAACAGCATTTGCTAATACGTTAACACCTTTTAAAATATTTGATCTTGCTTCTTCAGAGAAAATTAAAATTTTGCTCATAGTATTCCTTTCGCAACAATTTAAAAAATTGTTGGTTAGTTATTAGTTTAAATTTATTGTACGATTCCTAAAACGTCTTCTTCTCTCATCATTAAGAACTCTGATCCATCAAATTTGATTTCAGTTCCTGCATATTTAGAGAATAAAACTTTATCGCCAACTTTTACTTCCAATGGTAAAACTTTACCATCTTCTGTAATACGGCCTTTACCTGCGGCTACGATTTCACCACGCTGTGGTTTTTCTTTTGCTGAATCTGGAATAAAAAGTCCGCCTGCAGTTTTTTCGTCTTCCGCAGTTCTGCGAACTAAGATTCTATCGTGTAATGGACGAACGCCTAATTCTTTTGCCATGTTCTTACCTCTCGTAAATTACGGACCAGCGGCCCGGTTAGTTAAAACTAAGTCGTGTAGGCAATATGAATACTCTTTTTCGTCTGTCAAGGTCACCTATTTTCATATGAGTAAAAGGATACGGCCTGGCTGCACCGCGGCATTATTGCGTGACTGCGGCTTTTGTCTATTTTTTTTACCCCTGTACGCTATTTAGATATCTTAGATTATACTAAATACGTGTTTAAGAAAATTTCTATTTTTTTGCATTTAATTTATGTCTCTCAACTGCATGCGACGAGCACCATTGTTGAAAATGACTTTTACTCTAAATTAAACTCAAAATGCGATCATCACTTAGGTGAACAGCTCGAATTAAAAAAAGATTGTCTGGAAAGAACTTATGAAGGCGCCTGCTTTAACTTAGCTGCAATGATTGAGTATGGCTCTATCACAGCAGGGGCAGGAGCCGGCTTAGCCCTAGCTGCCTTCTTAAAAACAAAACCAACAGAGTTTCAAAAAAATTATGAAAATGCCGTTAAAGTCATGCGAAACTACAGAGACACTCTGTCTTTAGTGCAAAAAGAATACTTAAATGCTCTTGATGAAAAATTAAAAGTTCTTTCTAAGGGAGCGGTTAATTCAAGAGAAAACCTTCTTCCTACACCGAAAAACGAAGCCTTGCTTAACAAGGCTGAAATAGAAGTGAGCGCTGAATTTAAACTCAAGTATAAAAATGATCCCCTTAAGTCTGATGCGCTTACTGCAATGACTGGTGACTCTGGAGCCAACTCTGCATATTACTGGCAAATCCAATTATCAAAAATATTCCCCGAACAAGATAAAAAATTAGGATCTCTTTATGAACAAAAAAAATCAATTTGGTCTGAATATTCAAATAAAACAATTTCACACCAAGAGTTTTTAGCAAAAAATCATGCTCTGGATTTAAATTATAAAAAAATCCTTTCCGACGCGGGCTCTGATCAAAAAATACTTTTGCGACTATATAATTCCATGTACACACATATTAACCCATCAGCTTCTGTTTTATCAGAGCAACAAGCTCTCTCAGAGGCGGCTAAGTTTAAAGCCAAACAAAATCGTAACTTTAATATAAAGCCTAAGCGCTATGCTGCTGCAGGTGCCGTTTTGGGTGGTCTTGCAGAAACCATCGCTACAGAGCATCTTTCTGGATTAGATATAACCAGATGCACAGCCTTATATGGATTTACGGACAAAGACTTATTGTATTTAAACTCATTTTTTACACGGGCTAAAAATACTACAGATTATGATTGTAAAAATTTATCTCTCAATGATCCTAAAAAAACTTTTAGTTATTTTTACGAAAAAGAGGGTAAAATTCCTGCATCAATTTGTAAACTAGCTGATGCAATGAATAAGCGTTATGATGGTTTTTTACTTCAAGACGTTGTCATTAAAAAGGCTGACTGCACATCGGTAGAGACATCTGATTTTAGTCTCAATCTAGATTACTCAAAAAACCCTGTTTTTGAAGGTAACTCCGGTTACCCTATCATATCAATTCAACAAGGAAATTTCACAGTAAAAATGCCCACGCGATTTGGATTGCGAGGTTTTAGATTTGTTAAATATTTTGATCAAAACGGAAAAGAAGTCTTGAATAAGTCTCTAGCAATTCAAGACTTCTATAATAAAGTTAGCCATAGTCCAACATATGGTTCATCAACAAGAGTTCAAGATTTAGCTGGTTTAATCGAAAAGGATAATAGCCATAATGGCAATACATTTAGACGGTTAGCAAAGGCCTTAAATAAGTCTTATGTTTTTATAGATGCTGGTTCAATAATTTGTCCTCATAGTTACTATGACCAAACCAACCCCAGCTCCAAATACGCTCTTAAACAGACATCAGCTCCTCCGGTTAACTTAAAACCTGCTAAAACAAGTCAATAATCTACTTTGGTCCAAAAAAATTATGATTCATTTAAAAAAATTGAAACATCAGTAACCTTCTGATGAGATTGTACTGTCATACCTATAGAACGCCCACGGATAGGGCAACTTAGGATGATTAACCCAATGAGCACGGAGGCGAATATGGGTCGAGTTTTAGATGTTTTTTCAGAAGCCGCACAAATCGACAAAGACACTATTGAAACCGAACTTTTTGCTGCCATTCGCGCCTTAGAAATTGATCCAAACAGCATGACTGTTGAGGACCTCCGCCAATGTCTATTGATTTATTTAGATGAGGTTTTTTACGGAACCTCACCTGATCGAGTTCAATAAACTATTTTTCAGAGTTTTCTACTTTTTCTAAACTTGTTTTTAAATCGTTAAGCTGAGCAACTGTTCGTTTATATTTTGTAGGATAGGGCTCAGCTAATTTTTTTGTTACCTCTATAAGATTCAGGGCTTCCTTTTTTTGACCTAACTCTTTAAGAATTTTTATTTTGGCTAAGTTTAGTTGTGGTTCATTACCTTCTTTAAACTTAAGCGCCAATTCGATTTGCTCCAAAGCTTCCTTGTGCTTTTTTTGTTTAACCAAAAACGTTGAGTATTTTTGATAATAAACATACGTCTTCGGATTTTCAAGTACGAGTGATTTTAAAAGCTCTTCAGATTTTTCAGGATAACCAGCTTGCGAGTAATAGTGTACAGCACTAATGATTTGCCCAGGTTTTTGTGTAGAAAGCTTTATTTGATTTAACGCCTTAAACATTGTTTTTTTAATGTCCGCAGCAGCTGTTTTATTTTTTTCATCAAGCAGCGCAAGTTTTAATTGTAAGTCTACGAGCTCAACAGTTTCGAAGTTTTCCACATCCCCATATGTCGAATCTTTAAATAGCGTTTTTATGTCTGTTCTTTTTAATAAGGCTGCAGTTTGTTTCGCCGCGCTTTCGATAGCCGCTAAGTCTTGTGATTTTTCTTGTTCTTTCGTTTGCTCTAAATAGTCTATTTTCCATCTTAACGAATCAATGATTGATGTTGTTAACGTAAATGCTTTTTCTAAGGCTGCTAAGTAGTTTTTTTTTGATTGATCATCTTTAGAAAGCTCATCTAGAGCCAAGTTAACTTCGGCAGCAAGTTTATAATTAATATCTTTTTGAGCTCTCGAGTACGACAACCATTTTACAGCATTAGCCCAATTCATTTTTGCAAAACTGTTATATCCAATTTCAATAGCAGCTTTAACATCTCCATCTTGAGCTTTTTTGATTTTTTCATCGATTGATTTTACATCTTTAAGCGCTAATTTAATTTGTGCTACAAATGGTTTTTCAGTTTGGTAATCTAACCATCTACTTATCTCTTCGCCGTTTTGATTAACAAGCACGATTGTTGGTATCGCCTTTACACCATACTGATCAGCAATTTGCTCATTTTCCACAAGATCAACATTAATTTCCTTTAAATCTATAGATTTTGTAACTTGCTTGAAAGAAGCTGTCTCCATTGTTTCTGAGTGAAATCGAATACAGGCCGGACACCATGGCGCTGAAAAAACCAAAAGAGTTATTTTTTTATATTGAGAGGCCTCTTGCGAAAGTTCTTTTTTAGTCGTCATTTGCGACTGTGTCGAAGGGTCTTTTGAATTGCTTTTTTCGGTTAAATTAATAGTTTGCTCTTGCTGTTCACACACGGTTTTAGCATCGTCACAGACATAAAAACTCAATTTTGCTTTTGTGATTTTTTCTTTTTTATCAAAGCTAAATTTAGATTCCGTTTTAATTGTAGGCTTTTGTTTTTCTTTGTTCTCATCAAAAACCACATATGCTGGTGCTTTATCGTTAAGATGAAATCCTTTTTTAGCAACGATTGAAATGGTTGTAGCATCGTATTGAATATTAAACTGTCCATCTGTTTTTTTAGCTAACAACAAAGATGGAATTAAGAATAGGGTAGCTGATAAAACTTGAATTAAAACTTTCACAAAGCACCTCTTAACGTTGATTCAATATATCTGGCTTTTTGCAAAAAAAAAGGACTGCCGTGTTAGGACAGTCCTTTTAAAATTTCAATTAATTTATACTGAAATTACGCACGCTCAACAGCGATTTGAATTACTGCTTCCATACCTTCAGCATACTTAATAACTGCTTTATGAGTACCAAGTAATTTGATTGGCTCTTCTAAGTGAATGTCTTTTCTGTCTACAGAAAAACCTAATTTTTCTAAGCCTTTAGAAATATCAGAAGTTGTAACTGTACCAAAAAGTTTATCACTTTCTCCTGCGTTTAGTTTAAAAGAAACTGTTGTTCCTTTAATTTTCGCTAAAAACGCTTGTCTTTCAGCCATAGCTTTTTTCTTTTTAGAATCAGCCACTCTTTTTAAATGGTTATACTCATTAACTCGTGTTTCAGTTGCTTCAACTGCAAGTTTACGAGGGAACAATAAGTTTCTTGCGAAACCCGCAGAAACATTAACTAGATCGCCGACTTTTCCTAAGTCTTTAACGTCTTTTTGTAAAATTACTTTCATATAATCCTCACTTTTAATTCAACACTTATAAAATCACTTTTATAATACGTTGTTACTTTTTAAACGACTTTAATTGCTTTTCTCATAATTCGTCTGAAATCAATCCAGTAATCCGTAATGCCAATGAGCGATACGAATGGCAAAGCCCAACTTATAATTAACAAATAAAGAAAAAATTTTGAAAACCGACCAACTCGATATAACCTTGTTGCAAACTCTACGATTGTGATTCCCTGAAAAAAATAAGCAACAACACTAAAAATTGAAATGTTCATCGCAAGCACTTGAATCCATTTATATGGTGTTTCTATTATTGAGAGTAAAAAAGAAAACAATGATATCCATATAAATAAATCCGGCAAACGAAACTCCAGCCATCTTAATCCAGATGCTGTTTTTTCTCTTTTAATGTTAAACACTTGAAAGAGTTGTGATTCAAACGCCAACCCTGCGGCTATTGCGCTCAACAAAGCTGAGGCTAGTACGCTTGGCATTATCATCAAAACTGAACGTGCTTCGATATTTTCATTAGGTAAAAATTGTTTAAACGATAACACAATTGGTTCTGTAATTTCTTTAACCAACTGATGGTCTTGCGACCCTTTGGTTATAAATAAAAATCCGATCACTCCAAAACACAATCCTGAAAATACAGAAAGTACTCCAGATTTTTTCCAGCTCAAACCTTGGTTTTCGAATCTACTGTAAAGGCCTAAAGTCATCCAAATTGCCCCTACATAAATTGCGATCAAGTCGATCTTTAGAAAAAATAATGTTACTATAAAAACAAAGCCAACAAACCAAAACAGTATTGCTTTTTTTAAAGCTAGCAGCCTTAAAAAAGGCGCCCCCATAAATGAAAAAATAAAGCTTATCGCCGCACTTAATATGGCAATCATCAGTAGTTTTTTATTTTCTGAGTTATCTTGTTTCAACACGGTTTTCCTATGACATCGTTATAAGCTACTCAGCCTACTCTTCATCTCTATCGTGACGAGCTTGAGCAGCTTGTTGACGACGAAGTTGCGATTTTGCTTCGCGCTCTTTTTCTTTAGCAGCAGAATCTGCTAAACCCTTTTTAAAAGCCTCTAAGTGCTTTGAAATAGGTGTTCTTTCATCTAAACGCGTATGCATAAATCTCAAAACTTTGTCGTTAATGCGCATTGTACGCTCTAACTCAGCTACGGCTTGAGGCCCAGCTTCAAAAGTTGTGTGAAAAAAAACAGCTTTTCTCAACTTACCAATTGGAGTTGCTAAATTTCTTTTTCCCCAAGTTTCAACAGAGTTCACTGAACCTTTGTAACTTGTGATTGTAGCTTTGTTTTTTCTGAAAAGCTCTTTTTGCTCTTCAAGGTTTGCGTCTGGGTGTACAAGTATAACTGCCTCGTACGGACGCTTAATGTCTGACTTAAGATCCATAAAAATCCTTTCGGTTGTTAGCCCCACCTAACCATTAGGGGAGCAAGGATGACTTTAAAATGTTTTAATGATTTAACAGGTTTTATCCCTATGGACAAGGCTTGTTCTTAACCTTAAGATAAATATATGAAACTAGCTCTTCAGGTTTTAGACGGCCCTCAACGCGGAAAAATTATTTATTTACGCGATCAGTGGGTGTTTTCATCACAATTTTTTAGCGACTCAGAGATGCTTAATAAGCATGCTTTTTTAAGTATTGATCACAATTTTAATTGGAAAATCAACGCCTTAAGTGGTGCAAATATACGTGCTGGTTTGGGGGAGTCTGCTTCACTGAGTTTAATTCAAGGGTTAGTTTTTCATTTGGGCTTAACAGGTTTTAAAGTCATAGAAAAGCCACAGCCCTCTTTTGCCACTTGGGAAGAGGGCATGCTTGAATATCTTAATAGTTATGACTGGGATGCGCTTAAAACCGAGTTTTTCTTTTTTTTAAACCCAATTCGACTTACTTTTTTACAAGGTCCTCAAGCAGATGAGTTTTACACCATAAGTTATGGGCCTCGCGAACTTGGTTTTAATCATTTTGATATCGAGATCAAAGACCCCTCACAGCCAGAAAAAATTGCTCGATTTTTCCAGGTTGGCGAATCTGCTTACATAGAAAATTTATGCGGCAAAGAGTTGTTGTTTAACAATGAACACTTTAGTCAGCAAATAATTACAAGTGGCGATAAAATTCATTTTGGCTCTAATATAATCGAGTTTACTCTTGTTTAAGCTTCAATCATATACGTAAGATTTAGGATACCATGGAAACAACATTTATTGAAAAAACAACTGGATATTATACGGCTCTCGATGGCACCCCAATTTATTATGAAGTTCGCGGAAAGGGTGATCCTATTATTTTCATTTACGGAATTGCCTGCCCAATGAATCATTGGCACAGCCAGGCTGAGTTTTTTTCCAAAACCAATCAAGTGATTTTATTTGATATTCGCGGACACCATAAAAGTGTTCCTGTCTCTGATATCAACAACTTAACTTTTGAACATTTAGCTTTTGATTTAAAAGGCTTATTAAATCATTTAGGTCACAAGAGCGCACACATTGTTGGCCACAGCTTTGGAGTTCCATATCAGCTTAAAATTTACGAACAATTTCCTGAGATTGTTCGATCGTTTGTTTTTGTAAATGGTTTTGCACGCAATCCTTTAAAGAAGCTTTTTGGTTTAGAGTTTGTGGAACCTCTTTTTTATTTTATTAAAGACCAGCACAGCAAGCTTCCTGATTTATGGAATACTTTATGGAGAAACTTAGTTGATAACCCCTTGGCTTTTCAGGTAGCAGCGCTTGCTGGTGGTTTTAATATTAAGCTCACTCAATTTAAAGACATTGAAGTTTATGGTCGCGGGGTTTCAAGATTAGATTTGCCTGTTTTTTTTAAACTCTTTGAAGAGCTCTTGTCTTTTGATGGTTTACATATTTTAGGAACAATTGATGTTCCCGCGCTGATAATTTCAGGGGACAGAGATTTCTTAACTCCGCCAGATTACCAAAGAGAATTAAGAGAGAACATTAAGCATTCGGAGTTTTTACTTGTGCCTTACGGCTCGCATTGTTGCCAACTTGATTTTGCAGATTTTATTAACTTAAAACTTCAAGATTTTTATAAAAGAAACACAAAATAAAATACCCCACATTTGGGGTATTTTATTTTTAAAATGTCTATCTCTTGACCTATCTATATGCTGCTTTTGAAATCGACCATCCTGTTTTTTCAACTGAAGCATCTGATTTAAACACAATCCTTGCAGAACTTCCTGTAATCACAGACGAAAACGAATCGTCGTTTTTACCACTCAAAACTTGAATTTTAGTGCCTTTTTCATCATAAATTGTAACTGTGTCATAAGAAGCTTCTGTGTCGAATTTGTCAAAATAGATTGCAAATTCTTTTGCTCCTGGAACTGATATTTCAAATGTTTGATTTGTGTTTGATTTGTATGGAGATGCTGATTGAACACTTAATGGAATCGAAGCCGCCCAGTTGATTGGATCATTCATGTCAGGCGGAGGTGTCGTATTCGTTAAAGCAGCATATGCATCAACCATCGCGCCAGTTTTTGTTTTTCCTTTTAAACCAGCAATAGGTTTAGCCGTTGCTAACAAACGATGTTTAAGTTCTTTTGCAGTTAACCCTGGTTCATTGGCCCAAACAAGAGCTGCGACGCCTGAAACATGTGGTGTTGCCATCGAGGTACCAGAAAACGATTCATATTTTCCACCAGTAGTCGAAAGAATATTTACACCAGGAGCGCCAATATGAACTGATTTTCGACCATAATTAGAAAAGCTCGCTCTAGACCCTTTATTATCAATAGCTGCTACTGAAATTATATTCTCAACATCATAGCTCGCCGGATAACTTGGCATTGAATCGTTATTGCTATCATCATTACCTGCCGCTGCAATAAAAATAGCCCCAGCTTCGTTTGATCTCTTAATTGAATCAAACAAACTTTGTGTAAATCCTCCGCCACCCCATGAGTTACTCATAACATGAGCGCCCATTTTAGTCGCGTAATCAATTGCTTTAATTGCGCCCTCTAAAGATCCTGAACCTGAAGCGTCTAAGAACTTAACTGCCATCATGCGAACATTCCAGTTAACACCAACTACGCCGCGACCATCATCTCCTTTTGCACCAATTGTACCTGCACAGTGCGAACCATGTCCTTGGTCGTCCATTGGATCGCCTGAATCATTATTTGCGTTATAGCCATAAATATCATCTACAACGCCGTTGTTATCATCATCGACTCCTGGTTTTCCATTTAACTCTACATCGTTTGTCCACATGTTATCAGCTAAATCTGGATGTCTATAATCAATACCTGTATCAATAATAGCTACAATTTTTTCTTTCGTACCTGTTTGTATATCCCACGCTTTTTCCGCGTTTATATCTATACCTGCAACACCAACTTGCCCTTTAGGATCTTTTTGACCTAAATTTTGCATTCCCCAAAGCTGACCATACATTAAATCGTTAGGAACTTTATTGATTCTATAAATGTAATTTGGCTCAGCGTATTCTACCATTGAGTTTTGATTTAATGACTTAATTGCCGAGTCAACATTTTCAAATGATGCTTTTTTTACTACAACTATGTTTTGACCAGGTATAGTTGATTTTACATATGAGTTTAGTTTTGTAGAAAGAGACGTTTTATTAAAAGTTGTAATCATATTACTTTTCAACTTAACGACATATTCACCAGGAATAGACTCTGGCGCCCCCGCAGCATTGAGCGATGCCGCCGTTAACATAATCGCTGAAGATACTATGATTTTCTTTGAAAAATTCTTTTTCATTCTAATTGTCCCTTCCTTAAGACGTTTTTTACGCATAAAAATCGTATCAATCTGTCAAAAGGTCAGGCACATAGAATTTTTGGTTCCAGTCTGAAACTAGACCTTGGTCTAGTTTTTTTACTTAACTTTTTGTTTGTATTTAGACGTTTGTCTTGTGATTTCAGGACGTTGGTCTTCCTCAAACTTAAAACTGAGTTGCTGCGGAAATGTTATTATTTTATCTGGATTCTCTTGAATTATTCGTTTTTCAGTCGGTGTTATAACACTTTGACCTGTGCTCACTTTAATCAAATGCTTTATAAAAGCTTCTTTGGCGGAATCTGGAGCATCCTTATTAAAACCCATCTCTTGCATTATTTCGCTTATTTTTTTCATAAAACACCCATTACTTTATCGACAAACATTTTATCGATATTTAATTTGTTTTTTTATGTTGATCTTTTTTTCATGCCATCAAGATGTTTTTATAATTTATCACGCTGTGCTCTGAACTTTAGACAATCGACGCATAATTTAAAGGTTAAAAATATCTAAATTACTTTTTTAAAATCGATCAGTTCTGGATAATATAAAGCTTCCAATGGTTTTCGATGTTCCGTTTGGTAGCCGCTCATAAAAGAAACCGGCCATTTTTTCTAAATTATTAATTTTATATATTTGAAAAAATCGATCATTAGCATTGATAACAACTCCGCTATAATCATTTGGTTTTAAGCCAAACGTTGTAGATTTAAAGCTGTTTGACACTTCAACGTTTCCTTGTCGAAAAACTTTAATTGATCCAATGATTTGATTTTGTTGAACAGCATCTGGCTTTATTTCTATAATCAATGAGCCATACTCCTTGTTGCTGACATCTATAATTTTACCTCGATACACACCAACATACTGTTCGGACTCAGCAAAACTCAATGCAGAAGCGCCTCTAAGATATTCATCTATATTTGTAATATTTAAAAAGTTTAAATTGTTTTTTATTGCTGACTCAGAATTACTATTTAATAAAAGCCATTCTTTTGTTTTAAATTTTTTAATCTCTGTTTTAGACCATTTTTTTTCTTTATTCGTTTCTTTGGCTGTCAGTTGCTTTTCTGTGCTTAATGTTTGCATTTTGCTTGTGTTTTTATTCGTCAGTTCAGGAGTACACTTTATTAGCGCAGCCTTACCAACATCTAAATCGTTTTGTTTTTCTTCTGAAATGCGCAATCCCAAATCGACCAAAAACATCGTCATAATTTTTGTAAAAACATCATCAGCCTTTTTAAGATCTGATGAATCTAATAAATTTTGAAATTTATCTTTTATAAGCTTTAGCTCGGCTTCTGTTTTTAGAAGTCTTTCTTGTGCATCACGATTTGTTTTAAACTCTTCAGATTCAACTATGGTTCTTTCTCCATAGTTGCGGCCAAAAACAAAAGCAATCACAACGACTAACAAAAATACAAATATTTTAATAAAGTCTTTCATGATTGCCTTACTTAAAGTGCTCTAAAAAGAGATCTGGCTTATGCCATATCTCCACCAGAAACTTCTTCTTTTTTATTAATAACAGCTTTTAAAAATTCTTTATTCATATTTGCTATGTTAATTAAAGAAATTTCTTTAGGACACGAAGCTGAGCACGATCCTGTACTTGTACAAGCACCAAAACCCTCTGCATCCATTTGTGACACCATATCTAAAGCACGCTGCTCTCGCTCAACTTGGCCTTGTGGTAACAAAGAAAGGTGAGTGATTTTAGCACTTGTAAATAATGCGGCTGAAGCGTTCTTGCAAGATGCCACACACGCACCGCAACCGATACATGTTGCCGACATAAATGCTTCATCGGCATCTGGTTTTGGAATTGGCGTTGCATTGGCATCAACAGCATTACCTGTGTTAACAGAAATATATCCACCAGCTTTAATAATGCGATCCAGCGCTGTTCGATCGACTGTTAAATCTTTTAAAATTGGAAAAGCTTGCGCGCGCCAAGGCTCTAAAGTTAATGTTTCGCCATCAGAAAAGTGTCTCATATGAAGCTGACAAACAGTTGTGCCTTTTTGTGGACCGTGAGCATTGCCATTAATCATAAAGCCACAGCTCCCACAAATTCCTTCGCGGCAATCGTGATCAAATAAAATGGGCTCTTCACCCTTTTTCACAAGCGTTTCATTAACACCATCGAGCATTTCTAAAAATGAAGCGTCAGGAGAAACTTCTTTTGCATCATATGTTTTAAACTCGCCAACAGCTTGGTGGTTTTTTTGTCTCCAAACTTTTAATTTCAAATTAATATTATTTTTTCCGTGTGCCATTTTATATCCTTAATTTTAAAACTTATTTATATGAACGAGTTGCTAACTTAACATTATCAAAAGTTAAGTCCTCAGTATGACGAGTTTGTTCTTTATTAGCAGAACCGTTCCACTCCCACGCAGCAACATGACAAAATTTTTCATCATCGCGTTTTGCCTCACCATCAACTTGGTACTCCTCACGAAAGTGGCCGCCGCAAGACTCTTCGCGAACCAATGCGTCTCTACACATCAACTCACCCAACTCAATAAAGTCTGCCACTCGCCCTGCTTTTTCGAGTTCAGAGTTCAGGCTATTTGCATCGCCTGGAACATTAATGTTTGTATGGAACTCTTCGCGTAGTTTTTGAATTTTAGAAATCGCTTCTGTTAAACCTTGCTTGTTTCTTGCCATACCACATTTTTCCCACATGATATTTCCAAGCTCTTTGTGCATGCTTTCAACTGTGCGCGCACCTTTGATTTTAAGGAACTTATTTAATTCTGCTTGTGTTTCATTTGTTGCATGCTTAAAAGCATCATGAGTTGTTGTAACTTTGGCCAAGTTATTATTCGCGATATAATTTCCGATTGTGTAAGGAAGCACAAAGTAACCATCTGCCAAACCTTGCATAAGTGCAGAAGCCCCAAGTCTGTTTGCTCCATGATCAGAAAAATTCGCCTCACCGGCAACAAATAAACCTGGAATCGTTGATTCTAGGTTATAATCAACCCACAAACCACCCATAGTATAGTGTGGAGCAGGGTAAATTTTCATTGGCATTTTGTATGGATTTTCGCCTGTGATTTTTTCATACATTTGAAATAAGTTTCCATAACGTTCAGAAATTTTATCTTCACCTAAACGATTAATACTGTCTCTAAAATCCAAGAACACGGCTTTTTCGCCACCATTTGCACCATGTCCCTCATCAACACGATACTTTGCTTGTCGCGAAGCCACATCGCGTGGAGCTAAATTACCAAAACTCGGATAAACTCGCTCTAAATAATAATCACGATCTGCTTCTGGAATTTCACTCGCAAGGCGTTTATCGCCTTTAATTTTAGAAACCCAAACGCGTCCGTCATTACGAAGAGATTCAGACATTAATGTAAGTTTTGACTGATTTTCACCATGCACAGGAATGCAGGTCGGGTGAATTTGCGTGTAGCAAGGATTTGCAAAGTAAGCTCCTTTTTTATGAGCTTTCCAGGCCGCTGTAACTGCGCACGCCATTGCATTTGTTGAAAGATAAAATACATTTGAATATCCACCAGAAGCTAACACAACAGCATCGGCTTCGTAAGACTCAATTTCGCCAGTTATTAAATTTCTGATGATAACGCCGCGAGCTTTACCATCAATAACGACGAGGTCTAACATTTCACGACGTGTATAAAGCTCAACATTGCCCAAATCAACTTGTCTCATCATTGACGAGTAAGCACCTAACAATAACTGTTGGCCTGTTTGTCCGCGAGCATAAAATGTTCTAGAAACTTGAGCACCACCAAAAGATCTGTTTGATAGCAATCCGCCATATTCGCGAGCCAAAGGAACACCTTGCGCCACAGCTTGGTCTATAATATTCACAGAAACTTCAGCTAAGCGATAAACGTTAGCCTCGCGTGCTCTAAAGTCGCCACCTTTTACTGTGTCATAAAAAAGTCGGTAAATTGAGTCTCCATCATTTTGATAGTTTTTAGCTGCATTAATTCCACCTTGAGCCGCGACCGAGTGCGCTCGGCGTGGAGATTCGTGAACGCAAAATGCTTTGACTTTGTAGCCGAGCTCACCCATTGATGCAGCTGCAGATGCCCCGGCCAAACCAGTTCCAATAACGATGACTGAGTGTTTTCTTTTATTTGCTGGATTAACCAGCTTCATATTAAATTTATGGTTTTTCCATTTAGTATCAATTGAACCACTTGGAATTTTACTATCTAATTTTACTGACATTTTATTTCCCTTCGTAAATGTGGTCGATTATTTTTTAAATAAATAAACATACGCTGGTTGTGATAAAAACCCCAACACAACAACAACAGCATAAGTCCAAGCAAATTTTTTAAGTCCACATTGCATTTTGCGCTCTAAGATTCCAAAAGATTGAAATACCGAATGTGCTCCGTGACTCAAATGAAACATTAACAACACCAAAGACACAACATACCAAGCAACATAACCAGGCTGTTGAAACACTTCGATGACAAGTTTATGCAGATCTCGCATTTTTACACCGTCTACAGTCGTATCGTAGTGTGTTCCGTATTTAAATGTCGCTAAATGCAAAATCACAAACGCTAAAACTATTGATCCCTGAACGGCCATTGTTCGCGATGCAATTGACGCTCCTTTTTCTCCATTAGGCAACACCGCATATCTTGTGTTGCGCGCTTTACGATTTTGAATTGTCAGCGTTATTGCCGTAAACACATGAGCAATTAAGGCTAAAACTAAAACTGTTTCAGCAGCATAAAGAAGCGGCTTATTCGAAACGATTGCGTGCCCATAAGCATTGTAAAGATCTGGGCTCACCAAAATAAGCATATTTCCAGCCATATGTGTAAGCACAAAGCCCATCCACACCAAACCAGTTATTCCCATGATGTATTTTCGACCAACTGTCGACTTTAGAAAATCCAGCATAATTCACCTTTGTTTTGAGTTATTATTTTATTTATCAATTTGTTTTCAACCTAGACTAAACCCTGATGGATTGAAAAGTCACTTTTACAGGTTGTGTTTTGCAACATGTTATTATGACAATTCATTGTCTGTTTTCAGGCACTTGGGCTAGAACTAAAAGGCTTATTCAAACAAACAAAACGGAGTCTGACATGAAAATTTTCGTGTGCATAAAGCAAGTGCCCGACACTGAAACAAAAATTAAGGTTGCTGCTGATCAAAACAGTATCGATTCAACGGGCGTTAAGTGGGTTTTAAATCCTTACGACGAACACGCTGTTGAAGAGGCTGTAAAATTCAAAGAAAAAAACCCTTCAGCTCAAGTTTGGGCTATTACCGTAGGTCCAAAAACTCGCGCAGTAGAATCTCTTAGAACAGCTTTAGCTATGGGTGCTGATGAGGCTATTGTTATTAATAGTGGTGATCAAATTGATGCGCTTTCAACAGCTAAAGCACTTTCTTCAGTTATTAAGTCTGAGGGGGGTGCACATTTGGTATTTACCGGCAAACTCGCCATTGACAGCAACCAGTCATCTGTACCACAAATGGTTGCAGAGTATTTGTCAATACCACACACTTCTGTTGTTTCTAAAATTGAAACTTCTTCTGAAAGCGTTTTGGTCGAGCGCGATGTTGAAGGTGGTGCAAAAGAAGTTGTTCAAATGATGAATCCTTCATTAGTTGCTGCAAACAAAGGCTTAAATATGCCTCGCTACGCGAGCTTACCTGGAATCATGAAGGCAAAGAAAAAAGTCATCAAGGAAGTTGAGCTTTCGTCGTTAAACATTTCTGATTCTGATCAAAAAGTAAAGTATGTACGTTATACATTACCTACTGAAAAGCCCGCTGTAAAACTAATCGCAGGTGACGTCAGTACACAATCTATAGAATTAATTAAACTCCTTCGTGATGAAGCTAAAGTTTTATAACTAACGGGTGAATATATATGAGCAAAATTTTAGTCTTTTCTGAATTTCAAAACAACAAACTTAAACGCAGCTCTCAAGAGCTTTTACAATATGCAACAAAAACTGGACACACAGTTGTTGCCCTTGCTCTTGGAGCTCAAGCATCAACAGGACATGTAGAGTTAGCCCATCATGGAGCATCTGAAGTGTTATTGGCTAAAGACTCCTCGTTTGATTTATACAACCCGGAGCTTTTTTCTGCTGCTATTTCTGAAGCAATTACAAAATCAGGTGCGACGATTATTCTTGCATCCGCAAGTTCGTTAGCAAAAGATGTTTTTCCTCGTGTGGCGGCAAAGCTTAATGCAGGTTTAATTTCTGACGGAACAGAGCTTTCAATTTCTGGTGATAATATTGAGGTTAAAAAACCAATGTATGCAGGTAAGTGTTTTGCAACGGGTGTTTTTGAAAATGCTTCTATTAAAATAATTCTTATGCGTGCAAATCAACTGCCTGTAGCCGCTGCAAACACAAACCAAACTGCTGTTGTTACTGATTTTAATTTTACGACGCCAAACTTAAAAACAATAATTAAAAATATCGTTAAAGGAACATCTGAAAAGTTAGATTTAACAGAGGCTAATATTATTGTGTCTGGCGGTCGTGGTTTAAAAGAAGCTAGTCATTTTAAATTATTAAATGATTTGGCTGATGTATTAGGTGCAACTGTTGGAGCAACTCGTGCTGTTGTTGATGCAGGTTGGGTTCCACACAGTATGCAAGTAGGTCAAACAGGTAAAACTGTTGCGCCCTCGTTATATATTGCTGTGGGATTGTCTGGTGCTATTCAGCATTTGGCTGGCATGAGTGGTTCAAAAGTTATTGTTGCAATTAATAACGATCCAAATGCCCCTATTTTTCAAAAGGCAACTTATGGAATTGTTGGAGATGCATTTGAGATTTTACCAAAGTTAACTGAAGAATTTAAAAAAGCGCTTCAACACTAAAATGAATAAACTTCGCGGTTGGGTTCTGGGATTTATTATTTGGCTTGTTTATAGACTGTTGTCTTTAACTTGGAAAATATCAATTTTTGAACCACCCGCAATGAAACAATATTTAAATGAAAAAACACCAATTATTTTAGCCCACTTTCATGGCGATGAGTTGGCTTTCATTTGTTTAACTCCTCGTTACCGTATAGCTACAATTACATCGACATCTAAAGATGGTGAATTGATGAATACGGTTTTACACTTATTGGGCGCTAAAACATCACGTGGTTCTTCAACTCGCGGGGCGGTTTCTGCGCTGAAGGGTTTAATTCAGCTCTGTAAAAAGGGATCAAACTGTAGTTTTGCCGTTGATGGCCCAAAAGGCCCAATTTACGAAGTTAAACCCGGCGTTTTTGAGTTAGCCCGACTAATGCGTGCCCCAATATTTGCGGGGGGGTTAAGTTGTGATCGCGCCTGGTATTTTCCAAAATCATGGAATAAAACATTTTTACCCAAGCCTTTTGCCCAGATTAGTTTTCATTGGACTTCTTTCGATCATATTATCGATAAAAACACTGACCCAAGGTCTGCTGAATTGGCAAATGCTTTGAAAAATCAGCTCTTTGCTGCAAGGGGTCAATCCGTAAATTCATTGTCCGTTAAAGCTTAGAGCCTTAGCATTTTATATAGATTAGGATACGATCAATAGTATTGAAAAAAAATACTTACAAAGGATTTGCAGCATGAAATGGATTTTAGCATTAAGTTTGGTTTCTACTTTAGCATTTGCGCAAAAAGGAAGTGATATTGTAGCAACGGTTGGTAATAAAAAAATAACTTTGGATGAGTTTAACAAAAAATACGCTGAAGTAAAATCTCAAGCAAGTATCAATATCCCTTCAAAAAAACTATTTTTAGAAGATTTAATTCGATATGAATTAGGCCTACAAGAGGCCCGCAAAAGAAACTTTGAAAAAGACCCCCTTGTAATTGATCGTATTAATCAAGAAATGTACAAAGCCTTACTGGAAAAAGAACTGGGTCAAAAAGTTCAAGAAAACACCGTTTCTGAATCTGAAATGAAAGATTATTACTCAAAAAACCCTCAAATTCGAATTTCTGACATTCTTATTGAGGTTCGTCCAGGAGCATCTCAACAACAAAGAGATGAGGCAAAAAAAAGAGCGACAGAAATTTTAGCAGAAGTCTCTAAATCAAAAAGGCCTTTTGATGAGCTCGCAAGATTATACTCTGACGATTTAACAACTAAAAATCTAGGTGGTGATGTGGGTTGGCAATCAAGCATTACTCTTGTTCCTGATTACTATCAAGCCGCTCTAAAATTAAAACTTAACGAAATTACATCTTCTTTGGTTGAAACTCCGTTTGGATTTCATATTATTAAACTCACTGGTAAGCGTAGTTATGAAGAGGCAACAAAACGCGAAATTAGAATGGCCGTTTTTGATCTTAAAAGACGAGTTGTTTTTGATCAATTTTTTGCTAAGTTAAAAAAACAATATAAAATTGATGTTAACTCAAAGCTTGTTGAATAAATTTTTATCTTGTTTACATCAAATTAATCGCCTCATTCGTTTGGGGCTATTAATGTTTTCTCTCGTTTTTATAACAAGCTGTGATTTGTTTTATAATCGCGTTAAAACTCAAGCCGCCGTTAAGGTGGAAGATAAAGTTTTAACTATTGGACAGTTTTCACAAATTTTAGCTTCGAAGCTTAGTTTATTAGACCCGCTATCTGCTAAAGACCCCTCTATAGTTAAAAGCTTTAAGTCTAAAATAACGTCTGACTTTATTGTTGATGCTCTTATTGAGCTTTGGTTCGACAACAGTAAAAAAGTTTTACAGAGTACAGATTTAGATTCAGAAATTAAAAAAATTGTTGATCAATATCCTAATGATCGAGTTTTTCGCGAAGAGCTCGCCATGCAAGACAAGTCTTATCAAGATTGGAAAAAAAGTGTTGAGCTTTCTATGAAGCGCAAGCTTCTATTTGCTGAGTTTAGATCACAATTGAAAGAGCCTACCCCAGAAGAGCTTCAGGCTTATTATCAAACAAATAAAACACGTTATTTTCAAAATGAGGCGGTTTTAACAGAAAGCATTTTAGTAGCTGATGAAAATCAAGCAGATGTTATAAAATCACTGTATAAAAAAAATTCTTTTGAAAAGTTATTTAAAGAGTACTCTTTAGATAAAAATAAGTCCTCGGTTCAATTTGGTTGGGTTGAAAGAGTTCCGGGTTCCGATCTGGAGGTTTTATTTTCAAATAAGCGGGGAGATCTTATTGGCCCCATTAAGTTTGAAGAAGGCTATCGTTTATTTAAAGTTTCGCAAAAAAGACCCTCTCAGCAAAAAACTTTTGAGCAGGTTAAAGATCAGCTGACCTCAGAAGTTTTATCTTTACGCGAAACAGCTCGATTCTCTTCTTGGCTTGATGAACAGATTAAAAAGTATAAGATCTATAAAAACACTCAAGCTTTAGATTCTTTAACTATTGAAACTCGACAAGAATAAGTCTTTAGTTTGCTTAGCAAGGTATAGAAAGATGGCTCATATGAAGTATTTTATTTTAATTCATTTTTTTTGTTTAAGCTTATTTGGAAAAGATCTCTCTCAAAATTCTAAACATGAGCTCGTAGATAAAATCATTGCTGTTATAAACTCTGAGGCATTGCTTCAATCTGATTTAGCTGACTTTTCGGCAAACCTTTCAAAAGAAGGAGTTGTTGAGGAGTCTCTTTTGTTAGACGATAAACTGACTGACTTAAAAAACAGTCGGGCAAATCAATTACAATATCTTATTCGAGAAAAGCTCGTTCTATCAGAAATCAAAAGACAAAATTTATCTTTTACTGAAGAGCGCGTTAACCAAGAAATGGATTCTCTTGCTAGAAGAAATAAAATGAATCGTTCAGACCTAGAGGCCTACTTAAAAAAACAAGGCTATTCCCTAGAGTCATATAAGCAAACTTTAAAATCTCGTTTAGAAAGACAATCTTTTTTTGAAAACGAAATTGTTTCTAAGTTAAGAATTACTGATGAAGATGCTTATAATGAATATAAAAACAAAATTCCTAACTATCGCCCTAATGTTAATGAGTTTAAAATATCACAAATATTTTTTAACCCTAAAAAAGGCTCTTCTGCTGAAGCGTTTAAAAGAGCTGAGGACGTTGCAAAAAAAATTACAGAGGGTAGTTCTTTTGAATCATTAGCTAATAAATTTAATGAAGATAAAGGCGCAAATGAAGGTGGCTATTTAGGACAATTCAAATCTGGTGAGTTTAATCCTGACATAGAAAAAGCAATTTCAAATTTAGAAAGCGGAAGTGTTTCATCAATTATTCAAACGAAGCTTGGTTTTCACATTGTTAAAGTGATAAGTAAAAAAACCTCTGTTGATCCAAATTTTTTAAAATATAAAGAGCAAATCAAAGCCTCATTGATTGAACAAAACTTTAAACGCCAATTAAAAAACTGGTTCGAATCGAAAAAACAAGATTCTTATATTAAAATTTATGAGTGATCGTCGTCTTAAAGTAGCTCTTACTACTGGTGATCCAGACGGTATCGGCTTTGAGGTTACCGCAAAAGCTTTATTTAATTTAGGTCCTCAAAAAAAAACTAACTTTTTTATATTTCGAGATCACAAACAAGAAGATATACAAAAAACGTGTTTTAAACTGCTGGATAAAAAATTTTCTCGTTTAACTTTTTACAGCCTCTCTTCTGCTCTGGCCTTTTATACATTACTCGATTTGTCTCGCTCTCACGATGACGGCTTTTTATTTGATCTTTGTCTTCAAACAAATGCTGCCGACTGGGTCATAGATTCTACCTTACTCTGTAAAATCGGTACTTTTAACTCATTGGTAACTGCTCCAATTTCAAAGACCCTTATTCAGAAAAGTGGCTATCCTTTTGTTGGTCATACCGGAATATTTCGATCTTTTTTTCCAAAATCCAATCTGTTTATGGGTTTTGTTGGTGAAAAGTTTAATGTCGTTTTGGCTACAGATCACATTGGCTTATCAGAGGTGGAAACCTCATTGTCATTACAAAAAATACACTCGGCCCTAAAAGCCTGTGTTCAGTTAAAAAATCTAATTAAATCAAAAAAACCTATTGCATTATTAGGATTAAATCCACACGCCGGTGAAAATGGTGTTATTTCTAGTTTTGAAAAAAAACTTACTAGAAAAATTTCATCTACATTTAAGGTCTCACCATTTTTATCTCCAGATGCGGCTTTTTTAAAAAATAATTGGGATAAATATTCTGTTTTTTTAGCTTTATATCATGATCAAGGTTTGATTCCTTTTAAGCTTATTCACGGTCAAAACTCTGGTGTGCATATCACCCTAGGTTTGCCGTTTTTAAGAACGAGTGTTGATCATGGAACTGCTAAAAATATTTTTAATAAAAATAGAGCAAACCCAAATTCAATGCAGGAAGCAATAATGCTCAATTTGAAGTTTCTAAAAAAAGGGTATACACTTTAAATCTTTTCTATTTTAAGGAGTTTTTATGATCATGGCCCCAGTTATATTTCGTGAATATGATATTCGTGGAGTTTACAACCAGCAGTTTGACGATGAGTTTGCCTATAACCTGGGACGAGCTTATTACTCTTATGCATCGAAGAAGCTTGGTAAAAGCAAACTCAGACTGTCTTTGGCCCATGATGCACGAAGCTCATCTGTGCCTTTAATTGAAAATTTAAAGCGTGGTTTTGTTGAATCCGGAGGAGAGGTTTATTTATTAGGCTTGGTCACTTCGCCTATGAGTTACTTTTCAACTTTTCAATTAGATTTAGACGGCGCAATTATGGTCACGGGGTCGCACAATCCACCCGAATATAATGGATTTAAAATTTCTTTTGGCAAAACAACAATTTTTGGCGAAGAAATTCAAAAGCTTCACGCTATTATCAATGCAAAAGACTATGTCGCTGGCGTTGGATCTGCAAAACATTATGATATTTTTCCAGAATATTTGGAACGCTATAAAAATGAATTTGGCCAACTTAAACCAATTAAAATTATTTTAGATTGCGGGAACGGGGCTGGAGGCAGTGTTGTTCGTAAGTTATATAATATTGTTGGTTTAGATCCTGAAATTTTATTTGAAGAACCAGATGGGCGTTTTCCAAATCATCATCCAGATCCTACAGTAGAAGAAAATTTGAAGGATCTTGCCCAAAGAGTAAAAGAAACTGGTGCAATTGTTGGAATAGGTTTTGATGGTGATGCTGATCGCATCGGTATTGTCGACCATACAGGTAAAATGATTTATGGCGATGAACTGATGACAATTTTTTCTCGCTCTGTTTTAGCTGAAAAAAAAGGTGAGCGAATTGTTGGTGATGTTAAATGTTCTGATAGAATGTACACCGATATTAGCCAACACGGTGGAGTTCCTGTTTTGTGGAAAACCGGCCACAGCTTAATTAAAGAAAAAGTTAAATCTGACAAGGCTCCATTTGGTGGTGAAATGAGTGGACATATTTTCTTTGCAGATCGTAATTATGGCTATGATGATGCTCCCTACGCAGGTTTAAGATTATGTGAAATCTTATCTAAAACTGGTAAAAACGTTCAAGAGTTATTGGCAGGCTTACCTCCTGCGTTCAATACTCCAGAAATTCGAATAGACACGACGGAAGAGAAAAAAGTTCTTATCGTTGAAAAAGTTAAAGAAGCTTTTTCAAAACCTTCTGACAACTATAAAGTAAATTTAATTGATGGCATACGGATAAGTTTTAATGATGGCTGGGCATTAGCACGAGCTTCAAATACACAGCCCGTATTGGTTGTACGATTTGAATCTTCTTCTGAATCTGGTTTGAAACGTATCCAAGACTCTGTCATGGGTGTTGTTAATCAATATTTATAAATTATATTTCATCACAATATTTTTAAAAAACAAAAGGGCCGCAATTGCGACCCTTTTTATTTTATAGTTTTCTAAATTTAAAATTAGAAACCAAAAGTTCCAGCTGGTAATTTTACGAACGCAACTAGGAAAGCTAAGATAACTAAAGACTCGATAAGTGCTAAAGATAAAATTAGCGGAGTAAATAATTTGTCTGAAGCAGCTGGGTTACGAGCCATACCGTCTAATGCAGCAGCAGCAGCTTTACCTTGAGCAGATGTACCACCAAGAACAGCTAAACCAATTGCGATTGCAGCAGAAATAGCGATTAAACCACTGTTGCTGTTAGCTGTTTGTGCGGCAGCAGTTGTTACTGCAGTTGCAGCTTCTTCAGCAAATACTGATGCAGAAGCTAAGATTGTTAAAGCAAATAATAATGCTTTTTTCATGTTTGATTCTCCTTTTATGAGGGTTTGTTAGTGGTCATGGGCTGTAGCAAGAGCCACATAGACCATTGATAATAAAGTAAATACGAACGCTTGGATCGTACACACAAGCATTCCCATTAAATAAAATGGTATTGCTGGACCAATTGGAAATAAATTTAAAAACACGGCTAAAACAGTATGGTCACCAGTCATTACGTTAGCTAAACGTAAGCCGAGAGTAAGAGGTCTAATGAAGTGTGAAATAATTTCTATTATCAACATTAACGGAGCTAGCCATAAAACTGGGCCTAAAAAATGTTTTAAATATCCCAAGCCACCTTCTTTTAATCCAACTACGTTATATGCTAAAAATGAAAAAATACCGAAGGCAAATGTGGTATTAAAATTTTCTGTAGCTGGCGTCATTCCAGGAATTAGACCAATAAAATTATTGATTAAAACAAATGTAAAAATAGCTGCAAAGTACGGAGCAAAAGCGCGACCATGATGGCCAATCACTTGGTGAGCTAAAGTATAAATAAACTCTGTTAAACCTTCAAATATTCCACGAATTGAAACTTTACCCGCAGGTATGATTGCAGATTCACCAGAGCCTAAAGACACGCGCGCTAATAAACCCAATGTAATTGTAACAAGAGTTGCTAAGATTAGTGTCGCGACATGAGTGTATTCGTGTCCAACAAACGGAAGCAGTTGAGTCCAATTAAAGTGCATATTTCCTCACTCTTAAAGTTTTTTAAAGTGTTTTAGCAAAGTTACAATAACTATGGAACTTAAAAAAGTAATAAATCCCATAACAAGTCCGACGCTGTCAAACCAGCTTTGTCTGACCAGTTTAACCACAATATAACCCAGCAATGGATATTTTAATATAATAAGCAACACCCCAAGGGCAATCGATTTTTTAACAGCAACAAATTTATACAACCAAAATAGGCCAACGAGGTTAATAATTAACAAAATATGCACAGCTAAAGACGTATATATGATATTTTCGCTTAATTTAAAACTCGTACAGAAAATAAGAAACAGTCCAATAATCAAAGCCCTTGTTGCTATTTTTTTAAACACTTATTGATCCTTATTTTTTTCAATATTTTTAAGTTTAGCAATCAGGCTTATAAACCAAACAATAAAACCAACAACAATCATAGCGGCTTTAAATATTGGATGCCCTGTTGTTTTAGCAATAACTTCACCCAAAAAAATTCCGGCTATAATTAACCCAATTAATTCAAAGCCAATTGCTGCGAATACGATGTATCGATTTTTTTTCATTTTCGCATACCCTTATTAAATGGTTTATTTATTAACTTTTCATTTAATCTTTTTAGTCTGATTTCTAAATAGTTTTGATCAGAAATATATTTTTTATTTTCGTTTATATATGCTATTGCCGATTTATAATCGGACTTTTCTTCAAAAACCATAACCACAGAACTATATAAGTTTTCTGCCCTAAAAAAATCTATGTTATTTTTGTATATTTGTTGATAGGTGGCTAAAGCTAAGTCATATTTTTTTTGTGAAAGAAAAATTTGTGCTTTTAGATTTAAAAAATGTTCTTTATTTTTAACAGTCTTTAGAGCCACGTCGATGTATTCTAAGGCCGTATCTAAATTACCAATATATTTATATGCCTGAGCAATTTTTAATTTTGTTTTTTCTAATTTAACATCATTTTGTAATAAAGATTCTAATAATAAATATTCTTTTAAAGCATTTGTATAGTCTTGAATATGTTCAAAATATATTTCTGCAATTGATTCTTGAGATAAAATTCTCAAGTTAACATCTTCGGATTTTAAAATCATTTCTTTATAGACGAGCAATGCTTTATTATAATCTTGAATTTCAAATCTTAAAATTCTCGCAATCTCAAAAGTTGTTGTAGACCATTTTCGATTATTTTTTTCTAACTCAGCAGAGTTCTCTAATAAATCAACAGCCTCTAAAAACTGCCGTGCCTCAATTTTTTTCTGTCCTAGTTTAAAAAACTTTTCTGCACGAGATGAGCAGGCCATAAAAAAGCCTGCCATAATCAAAATACTTAAAGCTTTAGTGTACTTCTTCGCCAGCTTTTTCTTCATCATCTACAACTGCTAATCCAGACACAAACTCTTGCTTATCATCTAAATTAATTAAACGTACACCCTGAGTATTGCGACCTAAAACTGAAATGTCAGAAATTTTCATTCGAATAACTTGGCCTTGATCGGTTGATAAAATGAGCTCCTGTGTTGGATTAACCTTTAATGTTCCAATTACAACACCAACTTTATCTGTTGTTTTTTGTGTAATAATTCCAACGCCACCGCGACTTTGTATTCTATACTCTTCCACTTCAGAACGCTTACCATATCCTTTTGAAGTAACCATTAGTAACGTATCTTTAGTGTTTTTCTCGATCACGCCCATGCCAATAACAATATCTTCTTTAGCTAATGTAATCGCCTTAACACCTCGAGCTGATCGGCCCATACCACGCACATCATCTTCATTAAAGCGAATCGACATTCCTTCTTTAGTTGCAATAAAAATATCGCTCGTTCCGTCAGAAATTTTAGCTGCTACGAGTTGATCATCTAAGTCTGTTGTCAATGCGATGATACCAGCTTGTCTTGGATTTGAAAAAGCATCTAAAGAAGTTTTTTTAATAATTCCTTTTTCAGTTAACATAACAACAAACTTATTTTCACTGAATTCATTTACAGGTAAAATTGCTTTTACTTTTTCACCAGCCGCTAATTGAACAACATTAGCAATTGCTTTACCTTTTGAAGTTCTATTTCCCAATGGAAGTTTATGAACTTTACACCAATAAACTTTACCTTTATCAGTAAAAACTAAAAGCATTGTTTTTGTGCTCGCCGTAAACAAGTCGGTAACGTAATCCTCTTCACGAGTTTCCATTCCTTTAAGACCTTTGCCTCCGCGTTTTTGAACGCGATATTCTTCTGTTGATAAACGTTTGATGTAACCAGTATTTGTAATTGTAACAACCATTTGTTCGTCAGCAATTAAGTCTTCATCTTCGATATCTGTCATATCTCCAGTGATTTCAGTGCGACGTTTATCAGAATATCTTTTTTTAATATCTTCTAATTCACCAACGATAATTTTATAAATTTCTTTAACATCTGCTAAAACAAATCGAAGCCATTCTATTTGTTTTGTAATTTCGTTTAACTCGTCAATAATTTTTTGAATTTCCAAACCTGTTAAACGTTGTAAACGCATTTCTAAAATAGCCACCGCTTGACGCTCACTAAATCCAAAAGTTGTCATTAATGCTTCGCGAGCTGTCGCCGCCTCTTTAGAGGCCTTAATTGTTGCAATAACAGCATCAATTTGATCAAGTGCTTTCTTCAATCCCTCTAAAATATGCGCACGCTCTTGCGCTTTCTTAAGTTCATAAATACAACGTTTTGTAACAACATCACGTCGATGATCAACGAAGGCTTCTAACATTTGTTTTAAATCAAATGTTACAGGTTGATTTCGTTTATCAATAGCTAACATGATAATACCAAAACTTATTTGAAGCTGCGTAAATTTAAATAAACGATTTAATATAACGGAAGCATTTTCGCCACGTTTTAAAATGATAACGACACGCATACCTTCACGTGAAGATTCGTCACGAATATCTGAAATACCTTCAACTGTTTTTTCTTTAACCAAATCCGCAACGCTTTCAATTAATTTTGCTTTGTTAACTTGGTAAGGTAATTCCGTAATAATAATTTCTTCGTGATCTTTTTTTGTTTCGATTTCTGTTTTTGCTTTAATTGTAATAATACCACGGCCTTTTTTATAAGCCTGCAAAATTCCAGATTTACCTGCAATTTGACCAGCTGTTGGAAAATCTGGTCCTGGTATTTTTTCAATAAGTTCATCAATCGAACAGTCAGGATTTTGAATTAGGTGAATTGCGCCATCAATAACTTCACCTAAATTATGTGGTGGTATATTGGTCGCCATACCCACAGCAATACCCGAAGAACCATTAACTAATAAGTTTGGAAATTTTGCAGGTAAAACCAACGGAATTTCTAATGAATCATCATAGTTTGGCCCAAAAGAAACAGTTTCTTTTTCAATATCTGCCAAAAGTTCTTCAGCTAATCTTGTCATTCTTACTTCTGTATAACGAGCAGCAGCGGCAGAGTCTCCATCAATAGAACCAAAATTTCCTTGGCCATCAATTAAAGGATATCTTAATGAAAAATCTTGAGCCATACGAACCATTGTTTCGTATACTGCACTATCACCATGTGGATGGTATTTACCGATAACATCACCCACAACACGAGCAGATTTTTTATATGGCTTATCGTGTGTATTTGATAATTCACTCTGTGCAAATAGAATTCTTCTGTGAACTGGTTTTAATCCGTCACGAACATCGGGCAGGGCGCGTCCTACAATAACAGACATTGAGTATTGCAAATACGCTTCGCGCATTTCTTTGTTAATATCTACGTTTGTTATACCTTTTACGTTTTGATTTTCATCCATATTTTACACCTAATTAATAAAGAAACTTTTAAATTTATTATTTTAATTCAACTTTTAAACATCCAATGCTTTAACCATTAAAGCGTTGTCATGAATAAATTTTCTTCGCGGCTCTACTTGTTCACCCATTAACACACTAAATGTTTCATCAGCTGCAACCGCATCATCAATTGTTACTTTTAATAAATTTCTATTTTCTGAATTGAGCGTTGTATCCCAAAGTTGTTCTGGATTCATTTCTCCCAACCCTTTATAACGTTGTATATAAACGCCTTTTTTAGAGCCTTCCATAATATTTTCATAAACTTCTGTATAGTTTTCAAAAGACAATTCTTCATGACCTTTAACAATTGTCATTGGTAATTTTGAAACGGACTGCATATCTTTCCAAATTTGACTAATTTCAACAATTTCTGAATAATTGATCATTTCTGCTGATAAAATAGTTTTCATACGATCTGCATAGCGAGTTGTTTCTACAACCGCTTCTAATTTTCCATCATTTTTTTCTATTTTAAAATCAACTTCTGTTACACCTAAAGTTGGCTGTGAAGATATCCACATTTTTAAATCATTTAACATTGTATTTAATTTAGTTTCATCTTTTAAAACAGAATCTAAATTTTCTACTTTGCTTAATAAGAAGTATAAAACATCTCTGTCATATTTTCGTGAAGATGCATGTAGTAAATTATTAAATTTTTGAATTTTTAAAATAAAAGATCGTAGCGTAGCAGTTTCAACTTTTTTACCTTTAACTTCAAAACTATCTAGTCCTGATTTTAATAAATATTCAGTTAATGCTGCTTCATCTTTTAAATATGTTTCACTTTGGCCTTTTTTAGCACGATATAAAGGTGGCTGCGCAATATAAATATATCCACGCTCTAAAACTTCAGGCATTTGTCTGTAGAAAAATGTTAAGAGTAAAGTTCTGATATGTGAACCATCCACATCGGCATCTGTCATGATAATAATTTTATGATAACGAATTTTTTCAACATTAATATTATCTTTACCAATTCCAGTTCCTAATGCTGAAATCATCATTCGAATTTCGTCATTTGATAACATTTTATCAAACCGTGCTTTTTCAACATTTAAAATTTTACCTTTTAAGGGTAACACGGCTTGTGTTTTTCGATCGCGAGCCATTTTAGCAGATCCACCGGCAGAATCTCCCTCGACCAGATATAATTCACATTTTGCTGGATCACGTTCTTGGCAATCAGCCATTTTACCTGGTAATGAACCACCATCTAAAGCTGTTTTACGACGTGTTAAATCACGAGCTTTTCTTGCTGCATCACGAGCTCGCGCTGCTTCTAAACATTTAGTGACTATTGTTTTTCCTGATGTTGGATTGCGATCCATCCAATCAGCAAGTTTATCATTTACTAACGATTCAACAATACCTTTTACTTCTGCATTTCCAAGTTTAGTTTTTGTTTGTCCTTCAAATTGTGGTTCACGAACTTTAACAGAAATAATTGCAGCTAATCCTTCACGAATATCATCACCCTCTAATGATTCTTTAAAATCTTTTAATAGATTTTTTTGCTGAGCATATGCATTTGTAGTTCGAGTCAAAGCACCACGAAAACCAATTAAGTGCGTTCCGCCTTCATGAGTATTAATATTATTCGCATAACAATAAATTGATTCAGAATATGAATCATTCCATTGCATAGCAACTTCAACTTCAACTTGATCTTTTTCGCCTTTAAAATAAATAACATCAGAGTGAATAGCTTTTTTTGATTCATTCAAAAATGCGACAAACTCAGCTACACCATTTGCATATTGAAAATCTACTTTTTTTCCATTTCTTTCGTCTTTTAAACAAATATGTAAACCAGCATTTAAAAAAGCGACTTCACGAAATCTATTTGAAAGTGTATTAAAATCAAAAGCCATTCCTTCTTCTTTAAAAATTTCTAAATCTGGCTTAAATGTAACGATTGTTCCAGTTCGAGTCGTGGGACCTATTTTTTCTACTGGTCCAACAGGAATTCCTTTTTGGTATATTTGGCGGTAGTGAAAACCATTTTTATGAGATTCAGATTGGCAGCGCGAAGATAAAGCATTCACAACTGAAGCTCCAACTCCATGTAAACCACCGGATACTTTATAAGCTCCACCATCAAATTTTCCACCTGCATGCAACACAGTATATACAACTTCCATTGCATCTTTTCCTGATCGATGTGGACCAACAGGAACGCCACGACCATTATCATCAACTGAAAGTGATCCATCTGTGTGTATTGTTACATAAATATTTTTACAATGACCGGCTAAATGTTCATCAACTGCATTATCCACAATTTCATACACAAGATGGTGGTAACCACGAATAGTTGTATCACCAATATACATACCTGGTCTTTTACGAACAGCTTCTAATCCTTCAAGAACTTGAATATCATCTGCGCCATAATTTTTTTCAGCAGAAACAGCAGTTGAAGAAATTGATTCCGACATGAACACCTCTTAATGACAATTTGTCAAAATTCTTTATAAAAAATTATAAAGTTTAATTTTTAATTTGTTATAATTCCACTTTGTACTTTGAATATCGTACTTTTTTCTATGCTGAGTTTTTTTAAAACTTCGACATCAGTTGATGTTAAAAACGTTTGAGTTTGAATTTCATTCAAAGCTAACACAAGCGAACTTTGTTTTCTTTGATCAAGCTCTGATAACACATCATCTAATAGCAGCACAGGATAGAATCCATTAACCATATGATGATACACGATTTGAGCTATTTTGAAAGCTAATATGATAGATCTTTGCTGCCCCTGCGAACAAAAAAATCGTGAGTCATTTCCATTATATAGAAAAATGACATCATGCTTCTGCGGACCCACTAAACTGACTCCAGAAGAAACTTCTGCAAAGAATAACTCTTGAGCACGTTTTTTCATTAAAAATAATAGGTTTTCCTCTGAATTATCCACAATTTTTTGGTCCGAAATGATATACGAAAAATCAAAGTTAACTGTGTCTAGTGTTTCGATTTTTTCGAGGGAATTTTGCACATAATTTTTAATTTCAAATAATGATTTTATTCTTAAAGATGTTAACTTTGCTGCTAAAGTAAAATAAATTGGATTTAAACTTTCTAGTGTTTGAATTCCTATTTCTCTGTTTATTTTTTCTTCAGCAATATCTTTTAATATTCGATTGCGTGTTTTTAAAGCTTTTTTAAATTCATTAATTAAATTTTTGCCTATTTTATGGCTGGTAATAATTAAACTATCTAGAAGCCGTCTTCTTTCATCTGCACTTTCTTTTATAACAGAAAGGCTTTCTGGTGAAAATAAAACGACTGGTGGTAAGTATTGATCGATTTTAGATGATTTTTTATCGTTAATCAGAATTTCTTTTTTATTTTTATAAATTTTAACTAAAATGCTATAATCGAGGTCATTATTTTCAATTTTGGATTTGATAAATGAGTTTTCATAACCAAACTGAATTAAAGTTGAATAGTCACCATATCGAAAGGATTCCCCTTCAATTAAATAATGAATAGCTTCTACAAAATTTGTTTTTCCTTGGCCATTATCTCCAATAAATATATTTAATCTTGGTGATAAATTTAAATATGACTCCGAAATGTTTCTAAAATTTTTCAGAGCTAAATTTTTTAAATGCATTAAATTCTCATTGGCATTACTACATTTATATAATCATTTTTTTCGTAAGGTTTTAAAATACCAGGTGATACTTGGTCATTAAGTTCAATTTCAACACTATCTTGTTCTATATTTTTTAATACATCCTCAATATATCGTGCATTAAATCCGATTTTTAAATCTGGACCCACATAATTTATATCAAGTTCGTCTTTAGCATCACCTAATTCTGGATTACTCGAAGTAATTTCTAATTTATTATTAGAAAATGTTAACAATATAGCTTTAGATTTTTGATTCGCTAATAAAGAGACTTTTTTTAATGAAGATAAAATAACTTCTCTAGGAATTTTAATTTTATGATTTAATTTTTGTGGAATAAATTGTTGATAATTCGGATACTTACCTTCAATCAATCTAATCATCAAAACACAAGTTCCACATTTTACAATAAATTGTGAACCTTCAACTGCTATATAAACATCCTCTATTGTGTTCTCAATTAGTTTTTTAATTTCAAACAAACCTTTTTTGGGAATTATCACACCTATTTTTTCTGTAAATGTTAAATTACTAAAAACTTTTTTAATTAAACTTAGTCTATGTCCATCTGTAGCAACCATTGTTATATGATTTTTTTCAGATGATTCAAAAAATACTCCATTTAAATGGTATCGTGTTTCGTCGTTTGATACGCTATAAATCGTTTTATCAATCATTTGTTTAAATTCAACAGCATCTATTTTAGAAAAGTTTTCAGATTTATAAGTTGGAAATACTGGATATTCCTCTGCCGCAACACCAACTATTTTTGATTGAAATTTTCCTTGTTTAATTTCTAAATAATTATTTTCTTTTTTAGTTAGTTGAATTGGTCCTTCAAGCAATTCTTTTGTTAAATCAAATAAATTTTTAGCTGATACTGCAACTTTACCTTCTTCTTTTATTATTGCAGGTGAACAATCTGTTAAACTCACTTCTAAATCTGTTGCATAAGCTTTCAATTGATTTTGAGAAGTTTCAAGTAAAACATTTACTAAAACAGGCATTGTATTTCTTTTTTCAACAATGTTTTGTGTTCTTCCGATTAAATTTAAAAGATCTTTTTTTTGAATTTCAATTTTCATTTTAAACCTTTATTTTATCATTTTAAAAAACCTAATAATATATATATATAAGGTAGTAGTATTAGTAGGGGCTGTTGGTTTCCGTATAAGTTATTTAACCTATTGAAACTTCTAACCTTTGTCTGTGGAAATCTCAACCTTTAGCTTAAACCTGAAAGTCATTTTTTTGTGGATAAAAATCTCCACAAAATTTTACACAACTTATCCACATACTAATCCACAATCCACATTTTACAATCCTGTGATATTGTGGATTTGGGTTACTAACTCATCGATATCACTTTTAAATTGTAAATCTTTAGCCTGTAGATTCTCAACTTTTTCTAAAGAATTAATCACAGTCGTATGATCGCGGCCACCAAATGCTTTTCCAATTTCTACCAAGGATTTATCTAAAAACTTTTTAATTAAATACATTGCAATTTGTCGTGGTACGACAATTGGTTTAGCACGACTGCTTGATTTTAAGTCAGTAATTCTTATTTTAAAATATTCAGCTACAATTCTTAAAATTTCATCAACTGTTATTGTTGTTGTATTTTCATGGTGCGAAAGTATTTTTCGAGCAAGTTCTAAACTAATCGGTATTCCTTGCAATTCAGAGAACATTTTAATTCTTTTTAAGTTTCCTTCAAGCTCTCTGATAGATCTTTTTGAAATTCGTGCCAAATATTGAACAGCATCATCTGGTATTCGTAAGTTAATTTTTTCGGCTTTATATCTTAGAATAGCTATTCTTGTTTCAAGATCAGGCATATTAATATCTGCTATAAGACCTCGTTCTAAACGAGTACGAGATCGATCTTCTAATCCTAAAATGTCTTTAGGCATTCGATCACTTGCTAAAATAACCTGTCTTTTACGCTCTATAAATGTGTTTATAGTATGAAAAAACTCTTCTTGAACTGCTTGGCCTCTTTCGATGTATTGAACATCATCTACAACTAAAACATCACAATTTTCTCTGTATTTTAGTCTAAACTTATCCATTTCTTGTCTTCGAATTGCTTGTACGCACTCATTTAAAAATTTTTCTGCACTTGTATATGTTATTCTGTAATGTGGATAGTTTGATTGAATTTGATTTATAGCAGCTTTAAGTAAATGAGTTTTACCCATACCTGATGGACCATAAATAAATAAAGGATTATAGTCATCAGTACCAGGATTTTGAGATACATTATATGTTGCTGCATGCGCAAATTCAGAATTCTTTCCGACTACAAAAGTAGAAAATGTAAACTCCTCACCTATAAAATCTGTACTAAATGGTTTTACTGGAGGAGACTTTATTTGATTTAATCTATTTTGAATTTGAGTGAGTTCTTCATTATTTTGTAAAACATCTTGCAAAGAGGCATTTAAATCTGAAATTTTTGCAGCAGAAATAATAAAATTTAACTCAAAATCTTCATGAAAATAATTTTTAATTTCATTCACAATTTTTTCTTTTAAATTATGGTTTATGTAAAAAAAATAAAATTGATTTGGCACAGACAAAGTGAAGAGGAGTTTATCATCTTTTTTTTCGGTACTAATAAATTCAACGGGCTCAAGATAAGACTCAAGTATGCGATTAGAACCGCTTTTTTGTTTCATAGAAGTCTTAATTTGGGTCCAGAATGATGAATCTAATTGCATTAGCCCCCCTTTAGCAATCAAACGCTGTATTAACAAGTGGAAGTTAAGTTATCAACAGTTGACCATTATGCTGCTATGTGCTTTAAATAGAGTTCTCTTTTTTAAGAGAGCATAAAAAATTTGCAATTGACGTTAAATAGCGTCGTAGTTCTAATCTGCACTATAAGCGCACTTAGAATATAGAAATAGAGGATACTATGAGTAAAAGAACATACCAACCAAGTAAAAAACGTAGAGCAAAAGCCCACGGTTTTCGTAAAAGAATGAAAACTGCAAATGGAAAAAAAGTATTATCTCGTCGTAGAGCAAAAGGTCGTAAAAAATTAGCCGTTGCTCCTGGTGGAAAATAATCTAAAAGTTTATCCGTTAAAGCTATCTTCAGAATTTTCTAAAATTTCTAGATATGGTCATAGAGTGAGAGCCTCAGGGTATCTTACTCTTTTGATATTATCTTCTGAGGATAAAAAAACATATTTCGGTATTACTGCATCTAAAAAGGTCGGAAATGCAGTTATAAGAAATAAGCTTAAAAGATGGGTGCGCAATTGTGTTCAATCTGAAAAGTGGAAATTCAAATACAGAGGTAAAAAAGTTGTGTTTATGTTCAGAACACAAAAAGACGACTTTTATTACACACTCAAATATAAAGAATTTTTTGAAATTTTCGATAATGAGTAATTTTTTTATTTTAATCATTAGAATTTATCAAAACACTTTTGCCTATTTTTTAGGTGGACACTGTAAATTTTATCCAAGCTGCTCGCATTATGCCATTGAAAGTTTTGAAAATCATAATTTTTTTTATGCTTTTAAGTTGGTCTTAAAAAGATTGTTAAAGTGTCATCCACTCAGTTTTAAAAGTGGTTTTGATCCAGTACCCTTACGTAAGGAATAAGATATGAATAATCAAAATGAATCTCCCTTTGGAAGTCCACGATTTTTAGCTGCACTTGCAATTACATTTTTTGGCTTATGGGGCTGGCAATACTATATATCTAAAAATTACTCTAAACCACATGAAAATCAACCTACGGCTCAACCTGTTTCTGAAACAAAGTCTGAAGTTGCACAAACTCAAGTTAATCAGAGCTCAACCCAACTTAAAGATGTAGATGCCCCTGCAAATCAAAACGTTTTAAGTGAAGTTTTAACTCATTACTCTGATGATAATGTGTCATTTGATGTTTCATCTAAAGACATGGGAATTAAAAATTTTACTTTGAAAAATTACAAAGACAGAGCTGGTGAACCAATTTCTTTTTCAACAGAATTTTCTCAGGCAGGTATAAAATTTCAAAATCAAAGCGTAGATTTTTCGATTAACAAAATGTCAGATTTTGAATTTGTTGGTACAGCTAACTTTAATGGAAAGAATGTTAAACGAATTCTTAAATATAATAAAGATTTAGGATTTTTTAATTCTACAATTGAATTTGAACCTGGAATTGAAAGTATTCAAACAGCAATGTATCAAAAGCACTTTATTCCTAAAAACACTAATTTTTTAATGCCTAGTTTTGAGCTGCAAGATTTTATATTTATAGAAAATGGCAAAACACAGGATCAAAATATTTCAAGCTTAAAAGAAAATGAAGGTTTTTTAAAAACGGCGTTAGCCCCATCTTTAGTATCTGTTGGTACACAATATTTTTCTGTTGCTGCTGTTAATAAATCAGAAGTTATTCCAACAGTGACTAACAAAGTCGAAAAAAACATGGCTTCAATAGAAGTTAATTTTGATTTGAAAAATTCAAATGTTAAAAGTTTAAGCCAGATTATTTATTTAGGGCCTAAAAAATCTGATGTTTTATTGGCAATTGATCCAACTTTACCAGAGGTTATGAATTATGGAATGTTTGGTTTCATTTCAAAAATTCTTATGAAAATCATGATTTCATTGCATGGATTTTTGGGCAATTGGGGCTTAGCAATTATTGCTCTCACTTTAATTGTTAGAACAATATTGTTACCCTTTAATGTGATTTCTTTTAGATCTGCACAGGCAATGCAAAAAATCAAGCCAAAAATGGATGCTATTAGAGAACGTTATAAAGACGATCCATTAAGAATGAATAAAGAGACAATGGCTTTAATGAAAGATCAAAGCGCAAATCCTTTAATGGGATGTTTACCAATGTTGATCCAGATTCCTATATTTTTTGCTTTATGGAGAGCCATTGGATCTAGTATCGAAATTTATCAACAACCATTTTTTGGCTGGATTCATGATTTGAGTTATCATGATCCGATGTTTGTTTTTCCAATTTTAATGGGAATCACAATGTATTTACAGCAAAAACTAACACCAACAACAATGGACCCAACACAGGCAAAAATTTTAAATTTTATGCCCATACTGTTCACTTTGTTTATGTTAACTTTACCTAGCGGACTAACACTATATAATTTTATTAGTTCTTTATTTGGTGTTACTCAGCAGTTTTTTTTATTAAGAGACAACAAAGCTAAAGATACGCAATTAGCATAAAGATTTTTATAATTGATAGAAAAGGAGTTTGTATGGCGGGATTTTTTTCAAAGTTATTTGGTGGTGGTAAAAAGTCTGATTTAGATTCGGTTGTTGAGGCAACATTAACAGGTATTTTAGATAAGGGTGGTTTTGATTTATCATATAATCTTGACATCTCTAAGTCTGGTGAAATTACTGAGGTTAAAATAGATTTTTCCGGAAATGATGAAAATCTTTTAAAAGACCATAAAGGACAGTTGTTAGATGCATTTCAACTTATAGTTAAACGTGTTACTCAGCACAACTTTCCAGATGTTCAAACGAATGTGCAAGTTGATTGTGGTGGTTATCGGGAGGAAACGGAAGCTGCCCTTATTGAAAGAGCGGAGCATCTTAAGTCGATAGCTATAGAACAAGGAAAGTCAGTTTATTATAGAGCCTTACCTCCTAAAGAAAGAAAAGTTGTTCATCAGTATTTAGCTCAAGATCCTCGAGTTAAAAGTAGATCTTTAGGTGATGGACTGTATAAAAAAATTAAAATTTTTCCTGTCAAAAACCAAGCTACAGAAGGTGATGAGGTTTTTGTTTCTGATGAGGCTTAATTGTGTTTGATGCTGACCGCGAATCAAAAACAATTTGTGCGTTAGCGAGTGGGTCTGGATCTGGAGCCATCTCAGTCATTCGTATGAGTGGACCAGATGCGTTTAAAATCATACAAAATGGATGTCCAGGTTTGAGAAAAAAAAACCTGGAATCACATAGGGCCTACCTAACTAAATTTTTTAGCGCTGAGAATTTTTTTATTGATCAAGTTTTAATTACTTGCTTTGCCGCTGGTCATTCTTATACAGGCGAAGAAAGTGTTGAGATTTCTTGTCACGGCAGTCAACACATTGTTCAGCGAATATTGGAAAATCTCGTTTTATTTGGAGCTTTTACTGCAATTAAAGGTGAGTTTACGTATCGCGCATTTATGAATAATAAATTGGATTTAGTTCAGGCAGAGGCGGTCTTATCTCTTATTCAAGCTCAGTCTGATAACTCTGCTAGAGTCGCTTTGCGACAACTAGAGGGTCAAACTTCTGCTGATTTTTCTTATATCGAAGATCAATTAATCTGGTGTTTGGCTCACATCGAGGCCTCTATTGATTTTTCTACGGAAGGCATTGATGTTGTAGACACGTCTGTTTTAATTAAAAAATTATCTGCGATACATTTAAAGTTACTTCGATTAACTCAATCTTATCAAACTGGACGAGTTTTGAAAGATGGCATTAAGGTTGTTTTGGCCGGCAGACCTAATGTTGGAAAATCGAGCTTGCTCAATCAATTGGTTCTAGAAGATAAAGCAATTGTTACTAACATCGCTGGAACCACCCGTGATGTTGTACAGTGTTCAACTATTTTTAATGGGACTAAATTAAATATTAGCGATACTGCGGGTCTTCGTGAAACCAATGACGTTGTTGAAAATATCGGTGTGCAAAAAAGTAAAAAAGAAATTTCTAATGCTGATATTACGCTATTCGTTTTTGATATATCTGAAGGATTTTCTGATATTGATTTTCAACTTACTTCTGATATCAGTGGTCGAGTATTATTGATTGGTAATAAATCAGATCTTTGTCGTCAGAGTTTTAATACTGAGATTGATATAATATCTGACAAAATCACGACTATTAATAAAAACATTACAATTGTTGGCTCAATTATTGTGTCAGCTCTTGATGTTTCTGCAAGAAGCTCTATATTGCACAGGGTTTGTGACTTGTTTACGCAAGCTGAATACTCAGATGATGCGATTATTTCATCTGCAAGGCAATTTGAGTATTCAAATGAGGCGTTGTTGTTGGTTAGTCAGAGTATTGACGAGCTTAATCAAGGTTTGGGTAGCGAATATGTGGCCCAAACTCTTAAACAAGCACTAGTTGATATACAGCGTGTTCTCGGCAAGGTTTATGATGATCAAATTATGGACCGTGTTTTTAAAGAATTTTGCTTGGGTAAATAGTAATAAGTTGGTGTGCATATGTCTTTTGATTATCAAGTTATTGTCGTTGGTGCCGGTCATGCCGGCATAGAGGCTTGTTTGGTTCCGGCTAAACTCGGCCTGAATACACTTATGATTACGACAAATATTGATCGCATTGGATACATGTCTTGCAATCCATCTATAGGTGGTTTGGCTAAAGGGCATATGGTTCGTGAAATTGATGTGCTGGGTGGTCAAATGGGTTTTGCCGCCGATAGATCTTGCATTCAATTTAAAAGATTGAATTCAAGTAAAGGCCCGGCAGTGCGAGGAACGAGAACACAAAACGATAAAAAAGTATATTCTCAAATACAAACAAGTGCTTTGTTAAATCAGAAAAATTTAAAAGTCATTCAGGGTGAAGTTAAAAGCTTAATTTTGGATGGCCATTTTTGTCGAGGAGTTGTCCTACAAGATGGATCAAAAATTTTTTCTGAAAGAGTTATTATAACTGCTGGAACTTTTTTAAATGGTGTTATGCATATTGGTTTAGAACAGACTCCTGGTGGTCGCGTTGGAGATGCAGCCTCTATAGGTTTATCGGATCAATTGAAAGACTTTGGTTTTTCTGTTCAAAGACTTAAAACAGGAACACCCGCTCGACTTCATAAAGAGAGTATTGATTGGTCTAAAACAGTCCCGCAATCTGGTGATGAAAAGTTTTTCCCATTTTCTTTTAAATCGGATCGAAAGTTAGAGCTTCCGCAGATTCTTTGCTACCTTTCTCATACAACAGATAAAACTCATGAAATTATTCGAGCAAATTTAGACAAATCTCCTATGTTCTGTGGTATTATTGAAGGAGTTGGGCCGAGATATTGTCCTAGTATTGAAGATAAGGTGACTCGTTTTTCAGAAAGAGCCTCACATCAAACTTTTTTAGAGCCTGAAAGCTTAACGAGCGATCTTATTTACCTCCAAGGAATTTCCACGTCATTACCAGCTGACATTCAGGATCAGTTTCTTAAAACGATACCAGGATTAGAAAACGTTAAAGTTGTTAGATATGGTTATGCTGTTGAATATGATTTTATTGAACCCACACAAATACATCATCGCCTTGAAACACGGCCTATTAGTCATTTGTTCTTAGCAGGTCAAATAAACGGGACTAGTGGTTATGAAGAGGCGGCTGCCCAGGGTTTTATAGCTGGAGTTAATGCTGCAAATAGCCTGTTAGAAAAAGAAGAGTTTATTTTAGATCGATCGATGGCCTATGCAGGTGTGTTAATTGATGATTTAGTTACAAAAGGTACTCGCGAGCCTTATCGTATGTTTACATCACGCGCAGAGCACCGTCTTGTTTTAAGAGAAGATAACACTATCGACAGGTTAGCGCACATTTCTAAAAAAATTGGTTTGGTTTCAGAAGAGAATTTATCGAAAATTTTTGATATAAAAGAAGCAAGACAAAGAGCTTCTGCTGAGCTAAAAAGTCGAGTGTTGTATCCCAACAAAGAAACAAATGAAAAGATTGAATCTATTGGAAGCAAGGCCTTGCTTAAGCCAGTAACATTTGAAGAGTTTTTAAGACGACCAGAGATTACATTTAATCAATTAGAGCAGTTCGGTTTTGTTCACGACTTTACTGAAGAGGTCAGTGAAGCTGTAGAAATTGATGTTAAATATTCTGGTTACGTTAAAAAACAATATGAAATTATAGAGCAATCTAAAAAATTAGAAAATCTTGAAATTCCATCAAGTATTAATTTTTCTTTGATTAAAGGACTGTCGACTGAAGAGGTCGACAAATTAAAAAAGGTAAATCCAAGAACCCTTGGTCAAGCGCAAAGAATTTCTGGCGTTAACCCGTCAGCAATTCAAGCCATAATGATTCACATTAAATCAAAGAATTTTGTTTAAACATTATTTAGTGAAATTAATATCTTGTAATGCGCTCAAAGAAAATTTGTTTTTAATGGCCGCTTGTAGATTTTGATTTTTCGGTTTGCTCAGCGGGTGTTCCACGTGGAACATCAGATGGTTTTATTTTGTGTTGGCCATTTATTCTTTGCATTCTTTCTTTTTGAATTTTAATTTTTTCTATTTCACTGCTGGTTGTAGCTTCGTCTGGCCAAGGCTTTCCATTTGGTAATAGACTTTCTAAGTAGAGTTTTTTAGCCAAAAGTTTTTGTTGTTCAAGCCTGATTTCATATAGTCGTACTTGTTGTTCTGCGAAAGCCCTTTTTTCCTGTGCTTCGTTTAGGCGTTTCTCGTAAACTTTAATTTCGCCGGACTGGGGAACCGCGTTTTTCATATCGTTTTTAATATTTTGTACTTCTGAGTTTTTAGCACTTAATTCTGATGTGGCCGCTGCCAACTCCGTCGTTAGAGCAGCATAAACCGGATCTTTTAACTCAGGAGAAGGATCTAGCTTTTTTTTGCAAGAAAAAACAAAAAGGACACACAGTATTGATGTTAAGTAGCGAATAATGAGCACATTCATATGTTCCACGTAGAACATTCGGATTAAATACTGCATAACTTAAGTTTTTTGTTGAAATAAAAAAATCTTGGCTACAGGATTATCCGCGGAGGAAATATGGTAAAAGTTATATGTATTGCAAACCAAAAAGGTGGGGTTGGAAAAACAACAACAACAGTTAATCTATCTTCTGCTCTGGCCCAACTAGGAAAAAAAGTTCTTTTGATAGATATGGATCCTCAAGGAAATGCATCGAGTGGTCTAGGTATAAAAAAGCATGAAACAGAAGAAAAAAATATTTACCATGTTCTAATTGGAGAAAGCACGCTTCAAGAGGTTGTATTTAAAACAAATCATGAAAACTTATATATAGCGACTGCTAATCCAGATTTAGTCGGTGCTGAAATTGAATTGGTGGATATGCCACAGCGAGAATTTCGCTTAAAACAGGCTATTCAAGCAGTATCATCGCTCTACGACTTTGTATTAATAGACTGTCCGCCATCATTAGGCCTGCTTACACTTAACTCATTAGCTGCGGCAAACAGCTTTTTAGTTCCTTTACAGTGCGAGTACTATGCTTTAGAGGGGTTGTCGCAACTATTAAATACTGCGGGCCTAGTCAAAAAGGGAATTAATCCTAATTTACACATAGAGGGAATTTTATTAACGATGTTTGACAAGAGAAACAACTTGTCACATCAAGTTGTCGACGAGATTAAAACACACTTTAAAGACAAGGTGTTTGGTGTGATTATTCCAAGAAACGTACGTTTAAGTGAGGCGCCAAGCCACGGAGTATCTATTTTTGGATACGACCCAAGAAGCATCGGCGCATTAATGTATTTAGAGCTTGGAAAAGAGATTATTGCAAAAGCAAACTTAGAGAAAAACAAAAACCAAAACCAAAGCGTGAGTATGTAAAATATGGAAAACACTAGTGAAAATAAAAACAAAAAAAATCTTGGGCGCGGATTGGGGTCGTTGTTAGGTGGAGCATCGATTAGCCAAACGAGTCAAGCATTCTCTGGCGATGAGTATTCAAAGAGCCCTCAATCTAAACCTATGGCTAGTCAACCAACTCAGGAAAAAACAATAGTTATCGAGCAAAAAATTGATGAAGACAAAAGAATATGGTCAATTTCGGTCGATAAGATTGTTCCGGGTCTTTTTCAGCCGCGCAAAAAATTTGATAAAGAGCCTTTGGCAGAGCTTTCTCAATCTATAAAAGAAAATGGCATACTACAGCCTATAGTTGTTCGCAAAAGAGCTGCGGGCGGCTTTGAGATTATAGCTGGTGAAAGGCGCTGGAGGGCGGCTCAATTGGCAGGCCTACACGAAGTGCCGGCGCTTATAAAAAACTTTTCAGATCAAGAGTCGTTGCAAATGGCTCTTATTGAAAACATACAAAGAGAAGATTTAGACCCAATCGAAGAGGCTGAAAGCTACCAAAGACTTATTGAAGAGTTTAACCTATCTCAACAACAGGCTGCAGAAAAAGTTGGTAAAGAAAGATCGTCAGTTGCGAATGCCCTGAGGTTGTTAGCTTTGCCCTTTGAAATAAAAAATATGATGGCTAATAAGTCTTTAACGGTTGGTCATGCAAAAGTTCTTCTGTCAGTTGACAACAAGCCTGAGCAAATTAAACTCGCGAAGTTGGTCGTTGAAAAAAACTTATCAGTACGAGCTTTAGAGCAAGCTTTAAAGTCTACAAATAAACAAAATCAAAATACTAAATTAAAAGAAAGTAAAGATTTAAGTGTTCAACTAGCTGACCAACTGGCGCAAAATATACAAAAAAAATTAGGAACTAAAACAGAAATTTCTTACAACAAAGGTAAAGGGCAAATCGTAATTCATTTTTATTCAGATGAGCAACTCAATGGAATATACGAAGGGTTATCAAAATAATGGATCAAGCTTTAATATCAGCTATAGTAGAAGAGGGCTGTTCAATTGAAGGGCGAATGTCGTTTAGTGGTACGGCCAAAATAGCGGGGCAGTTTAATGGCGAAATATTTTCTCGTGACGATTTAGTTGTTACGGAAACAGGCTTTGTAAAGGCCGACGTGGAGGTAGGCTCGCTTGTTCTTAAAGGAACATTCGAGGGCAACATAACAGCGCACAATAAGGTTGTTATGCTTCCTCCAGCACACTTTAAAGGCACAGTAACAGCACCTAGTTTAAAAATTGAAGAGGGTGTTGTTTTTGAAGGCGCATCATACATACCTAAAACATAAACACAACAGGTTAAGATTTAAGCACAACTCTTAAGCCTTGACCGTAAAATCAATAAAATGCTATTCCAAGGTGTTTAAAAATAACAAGGACGCCAAATGGATAAAATAGTTGATATTGTAAAGCAGATACTATTGCAGCTTGGAGCAAATCAAACAGTATATATTCAATTATTATTGTTTGTGGTTGCAATAACCTTTTTAACAACAGTTGTATTTAACCCCTTTTTTAAGGCAGCAGATCAGCGCCATAAAAGAACAAAAGGTGCAGATGCAGTTGCGAAAGATGCAGCACTGGAAGCTAAAAACCTAGCTACAATTTACCAAACAAAAGCGCGCGAAATTAACAACAAAATCAAAGAAATTTTTGACGTGAAAAAATCAGAAGCGTTGAAAAAAGCCTCTGAAGTTATAGCTGAGTCAAAAAGCAAAGCGGACACGGTTGCAATTGAATCAAGAAAAAACATAGAAGCTCAGTTAAAATCAGCATCGGTGGAAATTGACAAAATATCACAAGACATAGCGCTGACCTTAAAAGACAAATTTGAAAAGGGTTTGTAGTATGAAAAAAAATATAAACTTGAAGTTTAATTTGTTTGTTGCAGTGTTTTTATCCTCAGTTTGTGCAATCGCAGCTACAGGCGGACATGGCGAAATTCCTTTTGAAAATATTCGCAATCAAGCGATTAATTTGGGAATTTTACTTGCAGCCCTTATATACTTTATCAGAGCTCCGCTGAAAGCCTCATTTAAAGCTAAAAAAGATCAGTTTTTAGAAGAGTCAGAGAAAACTGCAGCGGCACTTAAGCTGGCTGAACAAGAGTTGTTGGACGTTAAACAAAGGCTGCATGAGCTAGAGTCTGGCGAAAAAGAAGCAGTTTTAAACGCAGAAAAAGAAGCCCGAGAATTAGCAGAAAAAATAATAACTGAATCTCAGGCTCAAGGAAAAAAAATAGTTGAAGATATTAATTTAATTGTGGCTGCTGAAGTTGTAAAAGCTAAAAACCAAATCAGAGAACAAATTATTAATAAGTCTTTGCAAAGCGCAGAAGCAAACATTAAATCTTCTTCAGAGGCGATAACTAAAAAATCAGAAACAGGTTTTTTACAAGATCTAGGACAGGTTAGACCATGAGTTCAAATAATATCGTAAATAAATACGCAAAATCATTGTTTGATGTTACATACGCCAAGGGAATCGCTGGCGATGTTGGGCAACAGCTCAATGAAATAACAAAAGCGTTTTCAAGCGAAACGATACATTTTTTCAACAGTCCATTTAATCAATCGGAACACAAAGTAACAGCGATTAAATCAGCCCTGGAAGGCAAATGCTTACCAGAGGTGTTTAACTTTTTTGTTACAATCGTACAAAACGATAGAGTTTCTTTGTTAAAAGATGTTTCTAAAGAATTTAATGTACTAGTGCAAGAAAGCGCCGGAATTACAAAAGGAAAACTTTACTCATCTCAAGAAGTCTCTGGTGAGTTTATTAAACAGGTTGAAGAGAAAACATCAAAAGCGCTTAATAAAAAAGTTGAACTCACATTTGAAAAAAAAGCAGACCTGTTAGCGGGATACAAAGTTGAAGTTGCAGGCTGGACTTTGGATGATTCCGCACAAGCACATTTAAAAATTTTAAAAGACGATTTAATCAAGAGAGGATTATAAATGGAAACACAAATCAGAGCCGATGAAATCGGCCGCATTTTAAAAGAGCAAATTTCTAAATATAATAAAACTGTGGAAGTTGCAGAAGCTGGTACAGTTTTATCAGTAGGAGATGGTGTTGCTCGCGTTTATGGTTTAGAAAACGTAATGGCCGGAGAATTAGTCGAGTTTTCAAGCGGCGTTAAAGGTATGGCGCTAAATTTAGAAGCCTCTCAAGTTGGTGTGGTTATTTTCGGTGAAGATAGACAAATTAAAGAAGGTGACACTGTTAAAAGAACAAAACAAATTGTTTCTGTTCCTGTAGGTGAAGCACTCTTGGGTCGTGTTGTAGATGCCTTAGGAAATCCAATTGATGGTAAAGGCGCTTTAAACAACAAAGAAACAAGAATTGTTGAGTTAAAAGCACCTGGTATTGTTTATAGAAAATCTGTACATGAGCCATTGCAAACAGGTATTAAGGCAATCGATGCTTTGATTCCAATTGGTCGTGGACAACGTGAGTTAATCATTGGTGACCGACAAACCGGTAAAACAGCAATTGCTGTTGATACAATTATCAATCAAAAAGGCCAAGGGGTTCATTGTTTTTACGTAGCTATCGGTCAAAAACAATCAACAGTATCACTCGTTGTTGAAAGACTACGTCAAGCTGGCGCAATGGATTATACAACTGTAATTTGTGCTGGCGCCTCTGATCCAGCTCCTATGCAATACTTAGCGGCTTACTCAGGAACAGCAATGGCTGAATACTTCCGTGACAGCGGCAAACATGCATTAATTATTTACGACGATTTAACAAAACAAGCACAAGCTTATCGTCAAATGTCATTATTATTAAGACGTCCACCAGGTCGTGAAGCTTATCCTGGCGACGTGTTTTATTTACACAGTCGTTTACTTGAGCGTGCTGCTAAAGTTTCTGATGCTGTTGGAGCTGGGTCTTTAACTGCATTACCAGTTATCGAAACACAAGCTGGAGATATCTCTGCATATATTCCTACAAATGTTATTTCGATTACCGATGGACAAATTTTCTTAGAGTCAGATTTGTTTTACAAAGGTATTCGTCCAGCAATTTCAGTTGGTAAATCAGTATCTCGAGTTGGTGGTGCCGCTCAAATTAAAGCAATGAAGCAAGTTGCGGGTTCTATGAAATTAGAATTAGCACAGTTCAGAGCTTTAGAGGCTTTCGCTGCGTTTGCATCAGACTTAGATAAAGCGTCACAAAATCAGTTGTCGCGTGGTCGTCGCTTAGTAGAAGTTTTAAAACAAGGTCAATATGCGCCAGTCAAAGTTGAAGAACAAACAGCAATGATTTTTGCTGCTACAAATGGATATGTTGACTCAATACCAGAAACTGATGTTAAGCGTTTTGAGACAGAATTTATTAGCTTCTTAAAACAAAAATACACAAATGTTTTAAAAGATATCGTTGATAAAAAAGCAATATCTGATGACAACAAAAAAGAACTAGTCAATTCACTCAACGAATTTAAAGCAATTTTCCAAGCTTCAACCAAGTAAGAAGGTCGGAAATGGCAAGTTTAAAAGACATACGCTTAAGAATTGACTCGACAAAGAACACTCAGCAAATCACGAAGGCGATGAAGCTGGTGTCTGCGGCGAAGCTTCGAAAAGCGCAACACAACATCACTAACATGAGACCGTATGCCGTAACTTTGAAAAAAGTTATTTCTAACATTACGGCTACTCAGAAGGTGACGCATCCATTGATGGCACAGCCAACAGGGGATCAACAATCAAACAAAGCTAAAAAAGTATTGTTGGTTGTTTTGACTTCTGATCGCGGACTCTGCGGTGGATTTAATACAAACATTATTAAATTTGCAGATAAATATAGATTAGAACATTCTAACTCGTTAGAAAAATTAGAATTTATATTTATTGGTAAAAGAGGCTTAGATTATTTTGCAAAAAGAGATGTTAAACCTGTTGAGTCATTTTTAAAACTCGACAAAGACATTTCTTACGATTTAGCAAAAAGTATCGCAGATAAGCTGATCAAATATTATTTAGATGGAAGCTTCGATGAAATTCGTTTGGTCTATAACGAATTTAAATCTGCAATATCTCAGCTTGTTGTTTGCGAAACTCTATTGCCAATAACAATTGAGCAAACTTCTTTTGATACAGAGGGAAGTCAATTTTCAAAAGACATTATTTTTGATCCGTCTCCAGAGGCTATTGTTGAAGAGTTATTAAAAAAACATTTTAACTTACAAGTTTATAGAGCGATGTCGGAATCTGTTGCCTCTGAACACGGAGCACGTATGTCTGCAATGGAAAATGCAACTAACAATGCAAAAGAAATGATTAACAAGCTTTCGTTAACGTACAATAAATTACGACAAGAGAAAATTACGACAGAGTTAACGGAAATTGTGAGCGGAGCCGAAGCTCTTAAGTAGAGCTTCATTAATAAAGCAGAATTTAATTTTAAACTTATATAGAGGTAAAAAATGATTAAAGGTAAAATCAAACAAGTAACGGGTCCGGTCGTTGACGTAGAATTTGATGGAGCAGAGTTGCCTCCGATCAATGGAGCATTAAAAGTAACAAATAAATTTATTTCTGATAAGCCATTTAACTTGGTTTTAGAAACTTCTCAGCATTTGGGTGATAACACAGTTAGAGCAATTTCAATGGACTCAACTGAAGGTTTAGTTCGCGGAACTGAAGTTCATTACACAGGAAATATGATTACAGCTCCTGTTGGCCGTGAAGTGTTGGGTCGTATTATTAATGTTGTTGGTGAACCAATCGATGAGCAAGGCCCTGTTAACACAAAAGAACAATGGCCAATTCACAGAGCAGCACCAAAATTTGAAGACCAAGCCACTTCAGCTGAAATGTTAATGACTGGTATTAAGGTCGTTGATTTATTAGCACCTTACGTAAAAGGTGGTAAAATTGGTTTGTTCGGTGGTGCGGGTGTTGGCAAAACAGTTTTGATTCAAGAGCTTATTCGTAATATCGCAACTGAACATGGTGGTTTCTCTGTTTTCGCGGGTGTTGGCGAAAGAACTCGTGAAGGTAATGACTTATGGATGGAGATGAAAGAATCAGGCGTTATCGAAAAAACTGCGCTTGTGTTTGGTCAAATGAATGAGCCTCCTGGGGCGCGTGCACGTGTTGCTTTAACTGGATTAACAATTGCTGAATATTTCCGTGATGTTGAAAAGCAAGACGTTCTTTTCTTCGTAGATAATATTTTCCGCTTTACACAGGCTGGTGCAGAGGTTTCTGCGTTACTTGGTCGTATTCCTTCTGCCGTTGGTTATCAACCAAACTTAGCTTCTGAAATGGGAGCGATGCAAGAGCGTATTACATCAACTAAATCGGGTTCGATCACTTCTGTTCAAGCAGTTTATGTTCCTGCAGATGACTATACTGATCCAGCTCCTGCAACAACATTTACTCACTTAGATGCTACAACAAATCTTGATCGTGACATTGCTGCAATGGCGATTTTCCCAGCGGTTCACCCATTAACATCAACTTCACGTATTTTAGATCCTATGGTTGTTGGTGAGGCTCACTACAAAACTGCACGCGACGTTCAGGCGTTGTTACAGCGTTATAAAGAGTTACAAGACATCATTGCGATTCTTGGTATGGATGAGTTGTCTGAAGACGATAAATTAGTTGTACATAGAGCACGTCGTATTCAGCGTTTCTTGGCTCAACCATTCTTCGTAGCTGAGCAGTTTACGAATTTGCCAGGTAAATATGTAGATATTAAAGACACTGTGAGATCATTCCGTGAAATCTTAGATGGCAAACATGATGCATTGCCAGAACAAGCATTTTACATGGTTGGAACAATTGAAGAGGCCGTTGAAAAAGCTAAAAAAATTCAACAAGGTTAATTAGATGTTTAAATTAAATTTGTTAACACCAGAAAAAAAAGTTGTCGTTGATTTAGAGATTTCTGAAATCACCGTTCCAACCCACTCTGGTGAAATTAATGTTATGCCTGGTCACGTTCCAATGATTTCAAATCTTGGAACGGGAGTTTTGCGCTACAAAGTGAAATCAACAGGTGCACAATTTAAATCAGTTATTAGCTCTGGTTATTGTGAAGTAAGTCCAGAAGGCGTAAATGTTTTAACGGAATTTGTTCAGTTAAAAGAAGAAATTTCAGAAGAAAAAGCAAAAGCTGCTGGCCAACAAGCGGAGCAAAAACTTGCGAAAGAGAGCTTAACAGACGAAGAGTTTGAAGCAACTTTGCGTGAGGCACAAAAAGCACGATCTGCTCTTCAGGCATTAAACTAACTTTGAAGAAATCAAATTATATGAAAGACCAAAGTCTTAATACTTTGGTCTTTTTTTTTAATAAAACATCTTAAAAAAAATTAAAATATCGTATCTGTATCAAAAAAAGTTAAAATGTAATAATGATGGCTAAAAATAAATTGTTAATTGCAGGGCTTTTGATGTTTGGCACATATGTCTCTGCACAAGACTATGCTCAACCAACTTTAAATGACGAAGTTATTGTTGAGAGTAATCAAGAAATTACGGCCACATATCGAGAAAGAAGATCGGCACTCGGCGCAATATTTTCAATTAACTATGAGCCATATTCTCCAGACGACTATAAATCTTTAATACTCAATAAATATTTTGATGAGATAAGTGATAGCAGCAGCGTTCCTTTGTTTGGTGCTGAAATTGGAGTTAAGTATAATTTTGCTTTAGGATCAATAGCAGCTATAGTTGGCTATTCTCAAGGTTCATTTTCAAATAAAGATCAAAACTTAAATCAAATTGATATGAGCGTTATGAAGGTCGATCTTAACTACACCATGGATAACTTAACATCAGAGCCATGGGTTGCACCTTATATTCAGGGTGGAATTCATCAAACAACATGGTCAGAAGAAAGCAAAAGTGGAACGGAAGTTTTAAGCGAATCATTTGTTACAGAGCCAAATTTTCATTTAAAAGCAGGAGTTTTGTTTCAGTTAAACTGGATTGAAAACTGGATTGATTCAACAACAACAGAAGAGGGTCTTCGAACATCAGGTTTGCAAAATACATTTGTAGATATATTTTATAGTTATTATATGCAACCAACTGAAGTTGCTGAGGTTACAGGTGCAAAAGGTGAAGCTGATATATCTAGTTCGAGTATTGGTGCTGGATTAAAGTTAGAATTTTAAATATGAAAAGGCTTAAGATCAAAAACAAAAACGGTCTCATTTTCGCTATAATTTTTATATGTGGAGCAAATGTTTTTGGTTATTCAACATTGTGCAGTTCTAAACAAAGCGCTCACGTGTTAAATAAAAACATAATTGATATTTCTGATCTAAACACAAAAAATGAAGAGACGTTTGGAAAAGAGTTAGGAAAATCTATTTCGGTTTTAGGGTCACAAAATTTAATAATTACAATGCTGAGTAAAAACGATCAGAGGCAAGAGGTTTCGGTTGATAAACTCAAAAGCCTTAACCCAAACGAAGAACTAACCTTTGAAGCACTAGCAGAACCTGTCACACTTTTTTTAAGAGAAACAAATCAACAAATAGTAATAGCATCAAATTCTAAAATTAAACTAGTGGGAAGTGTCTCAAGCTTAAAAAGTAAAGAAAAGTGCATGTACGCATTTGCTTTAGAAAAAGGGAAGGTAACTTTTAATGGTTATCATGAAAACATCAGAGAGTGTAGTTCGGATCAGTCGCAGACTGTTTTTGAGTTAGCTACACAAAATATAATTATTGAACCAATTGGTACAAAATACTCTGTAGACATGAATCAAGTTGTAGCGGAAATGAATGGTGAAAAATATGATGAAGAGGCAAACATTAAAGCAAGAAGTGATATGTTTAAATCAGAAAACATTCATGTAGAAAAAGGCACAATAGCGATAAGACTTAGAAAAGCTAAAAACTATAAACAAAACAAAATAACTTATAATAACGACGATTTTGAAGATGAAAAAATTTTATTAAAAGAAAAGTCGAAAGCCAAAACAAAAAAATCAAAAAAAGAGCGCGTTGCGGATGTTGAAGTTGTATACCCACAAGATTAATCTTAGAGTGCTCAACTTAATCATAATAGTAAGCATCCTTGTGATGTATAAAAATAATTTATACGCTAAAGGCTTTACGCAAAAAACTGCAGTTGAAAACCATTTAACTGCGGCGAGTGAATCTCAAGTGATTGCTTTTAAAAATAAACAAGCGGCTCATAAAATGAGATTGTTGCAACATGCATTTGATGTTTTGAATAACCCTAAATTTTATAAAGATTTACCGGACTATACATTTATGAAAGATAAAATACCTGACACTTTATCTTATATTGCTGCACACGACATCTCAAAATTATTATTACCTAATAACCACGATATTATAAAAAACTTAGCAAATGTTGACGGGTTAAAAGTTAGAGATTTACCAGATCATGACAAACGAAAAGCACCAGCTCAAGCCGCTATAAGCGGAATAACATCAATAGATATAACTGTAGAAACAATGGACGCTCAATCAAGATTTAACAATCCAGAGCAAAGAAAAAAAATCGAAAAGTTTTTAACAATGTTAGATAAAAATGATGTTGTACAGGGACGCTTATCAGAATTTGGTGGGGATTTAACAAAAATCGATAAAGCTACAGATTATATAATAAAAATGAAGGGTTTAACTAAAGAAGAAATGGAAGAGCTAGTTCGAGTCGGTCGTGTTATAGAAAAAAAAGAATTTGATTACTCAAAAGAGGTTCGTGCGATAAACAACATAGATTATAAAAATTTTGACTCAGATGTTTTAAGATTTTTTGAAACAAAAGTAAAAGCGAAGTACATACCCAATACAGAAGTAAAAAGTTTTTTAGAGGGAGTGTCTAAAATTAAAAGGAAAAACAAACTTACCGAAGCATTGTTTTTTGAAGCTAAAAAGTCATTTTCAAGCTTCGGAAAGTTTTTTACGCTGTATAGTTATGGAAACGCCATATATAGTGCCGGCCGTGTGTTATATGATCCAGATGGGCTACAGTTAACTGAACAAACCTTAAAAGTGCTGGGTGTTAATGATGCGGGACATTTTTGTGAAGGATATATTTGTCGAGAGCTTGCCGAGCAATGTGAAACAAAAACGGATCCAAGCGCTGTTAATTGGGAGAGGTGTTTAGATAAATTTTTTTCGATGCCACTGGAGAAGCAGGATTATTATTTGCGAGATCGAGGGTTCAATAATTATATTAAAAATAAAGAATCTATAATTCGAGATATTCGCTGCAGTCAAGATCCTGGTTTTAAAATAGGAAATGGTAAGTATATTAATAAAACATTAGTGATTGGTTTTGACATAGGATATTTTAATACCTTTCGCCAAAGCGAAGATGTTCAAACACAAACACTAAAGGTTGATATGGATAATGAGCTTTTAAACTATGTGGGCACGACAATACAGGATTCAGATCAAGAGAGTGCTGAATTTGAAAAAATTTATTATAACAAAAGACAACCAACGTCATACGCAAAATGCAAAACAGTTCATGAGTGTAATTATAAATCAATTGGATTAGTTCAAACTATTGGTTTAGTTGCTCCTGCAGCAAGACGGGTTTTGGATTTTATGGAGAAGCAAAATGATAACCTGGTCAAGTGCTGTCAAAGTAAAAATTGTCAGCAGTATTTTAGTGATAAACGACAAAAACAAAATGTGACAAAGAAGCATCAAATACAAAACCAATCTAACAGTAAAAAAACACAGTAGTTAAACTAAGCTTAATAAATACTGAAGCTCTTCATAAACTCCAGACCAAGTAATGTTGTTAAGGCGTATATTTAAACGCTGATCGGGTGTTATAGAGTATTTTTTATTTTCTCGCATTGCTAATTGAATAGCAGTCTGTGGTTTTAGTTTTGTTTGCTCTGTAAAAATTAAAGAAATGTTTTTTACTCCAGCACTAATATCGCGAACTCCTAAGTTTTTACATTGTCTGCGAATGAGCATAAGCCCCATTAAATTAACAACTGGCTCCGGAAGCTCACCAAATTGATCTTTCAGCTCTGTTTCGATTTGGTCAAGATCCTCTTGAGATTTAATATCGGCTAAGGCTTTATAATAGCTTAAGCGAATGCGAATATCTTTAATATAATTTTCTGGTATTAATGCTGGAATTCTTAAATTAATTTCTGGGTCTAACTCTTGATCTAAAGTTTTTTCGCCTTTGGCTTCCGCTAAAGCTTCATTAAGCAAGTCCATATACATTTCATAACCAACAGCATTCACATCGCCAGATTGATCATCGCCTAAAATATTGCCGGCTCCACGAAGCTCTAAATCATATTGAGCAATTTTAATTCCCGATCCAAGCGCGGAGTTGTCTTGAATAATCTTTAAACGTTCTTGCGCGTCTTTTTCAATCTTACGATCTTTTGGCATAAGTAAATAACAATAAGCTCGTGCTTTACTGCGTCCTACACGACCTCGCAATTGATAAAGTTGCGATAAGCCAAACATATGTGCTTGGTCAATAAACATTGTGTTTGCGCGGGGAACATCCATTCCAGATTCTACAATTGCAGTACAAACAAGAACATCAATTTCGTGATTGAAAAAAGAAAGCATTGATTCTTCAAGCTCATGCTCCTCCATTTGCCCGTGAGCTACTTTCATACGTGCGTGTGGTACAATTTGTCGAAGCTCTTCTGCGATTGCATAAATAGATTGTACGCGGTTGTGAATAAAATAAACTTGGCCTCCGCGGGCAATTTCTGAGGTAATGCCTTTGCGAATAAGTTCAGAGTCAAATTTTGAAACAAAAGTTCTGGTTGGCAAGCGGTCGACCGGCGGAGTGTTGATTATTGATAAGTCTCGAACTCCGGTAAAGCTCATATTTAATGTTCTTGGAATTGGCGTTGCTGATAATGTTAATGTATCAACAGCCGTTTTTATTTTTTTTATTTTTTCTTTGTGGAGCACGCCAAATTTTTGCTCCTCATCAATAATTAATAAACCTAAGTCTTTAAAAACAACGTCTTTACTGAGGAGTCGATGTGTGCCAATCAAAATTTGAACTTTTCCATCTTTAAGTTCCGCCAGGGTTTTTTTCTGATCGGCGGTTGATACAAAGCGATTCAAGGCTTTAATTTCATAATTAAAACCTGCAAAACGTTTTTTAAAAGTCTCTAAGTGTTGAAAGGTAAGAACGGTGGTGGGAGCAAGAACAGCGACTTGTTTTCCGGCTGCGACGGCTTGAAATGCAGCACGCATGGAAACCTCGGTTTTGCCAAAACCAACATCTCCACAAACAAGTCTATCCATAGGTTTATCACTATGAAAATCTTTTTGAATATCATTTATAGCGCGAAGCTGATCATTTGTTTCATCATATGGAAAAGCGCGCTCAAACTGATTATAAGTGACTTCATCCAAGGTTAATGGACTTCGCGTTACTTCAGATCTTTTTGCGTAAAGCTGTAAAAGCTCGGCAGCGATATCGCGCAAATGGTTTTTAACTTTTGTTTTTGTTTTTTCCCAGCCGGGCCCACCAAGCTTATCAAGAATAGACGTTTGTGCTGCTCCGGAAAAACGCTGAAGTTGACCTACGCGATAAACAGGAAGATAAAGTTTATCTTTATCTTTGTAGGCAACTTGAATAAACTCAGACTCAACACCGCCGACATTCATAATCTTTAAACCTTCATATATTCCAATTCCGTGTTTAACATGGACGACGAGATCATTAGGCTTAAGATCACCAAAACTGAGTCGCTTAGCATTTTTAGAAAACTCTTCATAAGAGTTTTGAGTCGTACTGCGCTGCTTGCGACCAAAAAAATCATCAGCGCGCAAGAATATAATTTTTTCGTCAAACAATAAAACAGTCTCCATGAGATCGCGCGGAATAAGAGTTATTGGTTGATAAGGTTGATCTAAAAACGCGAGCCAAGAATTCCATAAAAATTGACCTTCAGAGGCCATTTCAAACCCAAGTTCTAAGCGCATTAAAATATTTTTTAAACGATCAAGCTGTGTTTGATTTTTATAAGAAATAAAAATTTTATATTTATCTTTAAGCCAAAGTTTAAGCTTTGGTTCAGCCGCAGAGACCCATTCGTTTGAGCCCGCTATTTTATTAAAAGCTATTTGTGTAAACTCAGTTAAGGGGCTTGATTTATATTCAAATCTTTCTTCACTAGAAGATTCGTCTTGAACGAAAGCTAAATTAGAAAATTGAATTTTTAAAGAACCAGCTGGAAATTCAAATTTATCATATGAGGAATACAGCAAATCAACTGGTGGCTTAAATAAAGTTGATTGACTCGATTTATAATCAGATAAGACCTCTTGATAAAACTCATCAGCACTTCTGGCAACTTCAATTGGGTCGACAATAATAATATTAAGCTCAGATGAAAAATGATCAAGAGGCGAGTTAAGTTGAGAATAAGAATAGGGCAAAAGATATTCAGCACCCGGAAATAAATTTTTTTGAGTTAAAGAGCGAAGTAAATCGTCTCTTTCGGCATGTGAAACAATTCGGCCTTCAAGTTGATCTCTAAATTTTTTAACGACAGACTCAAGATTATTATCAGTGAGTTCATATTCAAAGGCTGGAGCTAAGTTTAAAACTTGAGTTTCAAGTTCGCTTAACTGTGATGATGTTGAAAAGTACCTCAGAGTTTCAATTTGATCACCAAAGAGCTCAACCCGGATTGGACGATCTTCGGCAACGGAAAAAATATCGATAATCCCACCTCGAACGCTGTACTGCCCTTTATCTTCAACAAGGGGTGCCGGCTGATATCCTAAATCGTGTAAATACTCAGCTAAATTTATTGGCAACTCATCTCCAACTTTTAGTTTTCGACATCTTTTGTGAAATTCAAAAAAAGGTGCTGATTTTTGTAATAATGAACTTATTGGCGCAATAAAAATGTTACTTTTTTGTGCGGAATTGTTTTGCGTAGCCCAATATAAAAACCTACAACGGTCCCATGATACAGAGGGAGAGGGATACAGACCGCTGTAAGGCGTGACATCAAAAGGCCTTAAAATATGACAGTTAATGTTGGGTTTAAAGAACTGAAACTGTTTAGAAATAAGCTCGGCATCGTCAAGACTTGAAGTTACGACTAGGCACGGCAAGTTATTTAAATGAGAAGAGAAATCTTGTGACAATAAAAATGTAATGGCAGCCGTTGATTGAGTGCCAACGATATTCAAAAGAGATTTTTTTTTGGATGCAGCTCTTGCTAAAATTTCTTCTAATCGCGTGATGTATGGTTGAAAAGTATTCAAAGTTTTTCTTTCTACATTTTTATGTTTCGGGCATGTTGCCAAATTATTTCAGGCTCGTCATTTTAAAAAAATAAAAGGCGAGATGTTTGTAAAAGCAAAAAAAAGCTTAAAGAATAATGTTGGTTTTTATTTTGTGGCTTTGTATAACTAAATGGTTAAAACTATTCATAAAAATAAGGAGGCAAGATGCCTTTAGGTGGAGTTATTTTTATCACGCTATTTTTAGCCGTGTTTGGCGTAGCAATGCTTTTGCTTGCGCGAGCGATTGGTGGCAAAGCAAAACGATCAAACGTTGCTAAAATGGAAATTTATGAGTGTGGTATTCCGGAGCAAGAAAAAAAAGATACCAAAATATCTGTTAAGTTTTATCTAACAGCGATTTTATTTATTCTTTTCGACATAGAGATTATTTTTATGTACCCGTGGGCTGTTAACTTCAGAGAGTTTATAGCAAATAGCGCTGGTCCATTTGTGTTTGTATCTATGATGGTTTTTTTGGCGATATTTATTTTTGGTTTATGGTGGGAAATTAAATCTAAAGCATTGGAGTGGGATTAATTATGATCAATATGGGAAGTACGCCTTTAGAGATAGCGGTTAATTTGGTAAAAACCATTTTGATTTTTTTAATGATGGTTCAGCTTGTTCCAATTTTAGTTTGGGTAGAGCGTCGCGGGTCTGCATTTATTCAAAACCGATTTGGTCCTAACAGAATTGGGCCGTTGGGATTGGTTCAGTTGCTTGCTGATGCAGTTAAGTTTTTAACTAAAGAAGATTTTGTTCCAGATAAGGCTAATAAATTTTTGTTTTATGCTGCACCAGTGTTTGCCCTTATACCTGCCACTGTAGCCTACATGGCTATTCCAATGAGCACCCCATTGATATTAGATGACATGAAGTTTTTGATCCAGGGCTTTGAGGTTAATGTTGGAATAGTTTTTATATTAGGCGTTTCCTCATTGGCGGCATACACAATATTAATGGCAGGATGGGGCTCTGGTAGTAAGTTTTCATTGCTTGGCGCAATGAGAGCATCGGCGCAAATCATATCTTATGAACTAGCACTAGGGCTGTCTATAGTTGGCGTAATCATGACTTACGGAACGTTTAATCTAAGTGATATGATTGCGGCACAGCAAGGTCCGCTCACGTTTGTAGCGTTTGGACACACGTTTGTTTCGCCGTTTTTACCAAATTGGGGAATATTTTATCAACCACTTGGTGCGATCATATTTTTTGCGGCCACATTTGCGGAGTCAAATAGGTTGCCATTTGACTTGGCTGAGGGTGAGGCTGAGTTGGTTGCGGGTTTTCACACCGAGTATGGCGGATTTAAATTTAATATGTTTTTTATTGGCGAATATGGCCACATGATGGTGGCTGCGGGACTGATGGCGACATTCTTTTTTGGCGGTTATGGAATACCATACGCATCAACGCAGGAAGTGTATGATTTTTTCTTTAGCGTTACGGGGGTTGAGTCAACGGCAAACATTTTAAATACGGTTGCACACTTTCTATCGTACAACGTTAAATTTATTTTATTTTTATGGCTTTTTATTCATGTTCGATGGACTTTGCCGCGTTTTAGATACGATCAATTGATGGATTTGGGTTGGAAAACAATGTTGCCGTGGGCCCTTGCAAACACAATCTTAACATCAATTGTAATATTTATTGCAGCACAGTTTGCGTTTTAAGAAAGAGGGACACATGGCTGACATATTTTTGTTTTGGTTATTGGCGTTTGTTACAATCTCTGCTGGTCTGGCGGTTGTGTTGATGACAAATCCAATTTATTGTGCGTTATCGCTAGTGATGACAATGGTTGGTGTCTCGGCGCTGTTTGTAACGCTTGACGCGTATTTTTTAGCAGGCGTTCAGTTGATAGTATATACAGGTGCTGTCATGGTTTTATTTGTGATGGTGTTAATGCTATTTGACCTGAAGCATGAGATTCAGGCATTCACCCGAGGAAAAATAACCGGCGGTTTAAAAATTGCGTCTGTGGGTATTATAGCTGGGCTTGTTGTTGGAGCAATTACCCTTGGGGTTAAGGCATCTCTTGATGCTGTAAAAGCAGCTGGTGCTGTTGGTGCAAAAGTTGATACAACAAAGGCATTAGCGGAAAATTTATTTTTAAAAAATGTTTTTGGTTTTGAAGCTTTGGGCGTCTTGTTGCTTGTGATTGCAGTGGGAACTGTTGCCTTGTCGAGATCAAAAGGAGGAACACATGCAAGAGACTAATGTGATTATGAGTATTGGGTTAGAGCACTATCTCGTGTTGTCGGCGATCTTGTTTTCAATTGGAATGACAGGTGTTTTGTTGAGACGAAATATTATTGTTTTACTCATGTCTATTGAGTTGATGCTGAATGCGGTTAATATTAGTTTTGTTGCATTTTCAAAATATAATTCAAATATTGAAGGTCAAATCATGGTCTTTTTTGTGATGACAATAGCGGCGGCTGAAGCAGCTGTTGGCTTGGCTTTGGCGGTTTCTATTTTTAAGCGATTTAAAGAAGTAAACATAAGATTTTTTGAGCACTTAAAGGGGTAAAAATAATGAATCATCAAGTTTTAATAGCTATTTTATTACTAAGCCCTTTTGTTGGTTTTTTGTTGAATGGAACAAGATTTAAATCACAGAATTATATTTTGGCGGGCGTTATTGGTACTGTTGCTGTAGCGATTTCTTTTGTTTGTGCTGTTTTGCTCATGTTGAATTTGGTTGAATTGCCGCCGGAATCAAGAAGATTAACGGCTGAATTTTTTCAGTGGATAAATGTTGGTGGTTTAAAAATTAATGCTGGTTTTGTTGTTGATCAAATAAGCTCAATAATGATTTTAATTATCACAGGTGTTGGATCATTGATTCACTTGTTTTCGATTGGATATATGCACCACGATAAGGGCGTAACTAAATATTTTGCTTATCTGAATTTCTTCGTCTTCAACATGTTAATTTTAGTTTTGGGAGATTCTTTAGTTACGATGTTTGTTGGCTGGGAAGGTGTTGGTCTTTGTAGTTATTTGTTGATTGGCTTTTGGTTTACTGATGCACAAAAAGCAGCAGCGGGAATGAAGGCTTTTATTACTAATAGAGTTGGTGATGCTGCGTTTTTGATAGGAATGTTTATTTTGTTTTTTTCATTCGGAACATTAAATATGTACGAACTTAATCAATTAGCTCCAACGACGGTTGAGGCAAGCTGGTTGGGCGCAGCCACTCTTGGTACGCTCATGTTATTTATCGGGGCAACAGGAAAATCAGCTCAAGTTCCTCTTTATGTTTGGTTGCCAGATGCAATGGCCGGCCCAACACCGGTTTCTGCGTTAATTCATGCCGCAACGATGGTTACAGCGGGTGTGTATATGATTATACGATTAAACCCTATGTTTATTGCGGCTCCTAATACAATGTTAGTGATAGCAATTATCGGTGCGATTACGGCAGTAATGGCGGCAACAATTGGTTTAACACAATTTGATATAAAAAAGGTTCTAGCTTACTCAACAGTATCTCAGTTGGGATATATGTTTTTGGCTGTTGGCGTAGGGGCATTTGGGGCGGGAATGATGCACTTGATGACTCACGCTTTTTTCAAAGCTCTTATGTTTTTGGGTTCTGGCTCTGTTATTCACGCTATGCATGAAGAGCAAGATATTCGAAAAATGGGAGGTTTGAAAAAATACTTACCAATAACCCACTTTACGTTTTTAATGGGTTGGCTAGCAATTATAGGGTTTCCGTTGTTTTCTGGATTTTTTTCCAAAGATGAAATTTTATGGCAGGCATATTCTTCTCCGCGAGGACATGTTTTGTTTTGGGTTGCTGGAGCAATTGGCGCGACTTTAACTGCATTTTACATGACGCGATTAATGGCTCTTACCTTTTGGGGCCAATCAAGAGTTGATAAAAGCGTACACCCACACGAAAGCCCGGCTTTAATGACGATACCACTTATTGTTTTAGCTGTGCTATCAGTTGTTGGTGGTTTTATTGGGGTTCCGCATGTTATCAGTGAATACCTTGGCCATATTCCAAACTTTTGGGAACATTGGTTGCAGCCGGTAGTTAAAAAATTACCTGAATTAGCAACACAAACAGAAGCGCACTCTGTAGCTGAAGAGTGGGCGTTGATGGCCACTTCAGTTACGTTGGCATTAATATCTGCAACAGCAGCATTTCGTATTTACACAAGCGGAAAAGGTGCTAATGAAAAAATCGCCAAAGCTTTTGGGCCAATATATAAATTTGTAGACAACAAATACTATGTTGATGAGGCCTATTTTGGTGGGATAATTAATCCACTGATTAAACAAAGTCAAAATTTGTGGCTTTATATTGATGTAAACTTTATTGATAAAGCAACATATTGGGTTGCCGATGTCACAAAAAGCGCAGGATCTTTAGTAAGGTCATTTCAAACTGGCAACATGCAACAGTATGCGATGTATATTACTCTTGGTGTTGTTGTTGTATTAACTTTTGTTTTGATGAGGTAGGTTGTGTTGTTATCAGCTATTTTATTTTTACCACTTTTATTTGCGGCAATTATTACAGTATGGCCACAAAGAACAACGATTCGCCAACTAGCGCTTGGCTTTTCGATCATTGAATTTATTTTATCTCTTGCTGTTTTAAAGGATTTTGACTCATCAAGTGCCGCTTTACAATTCGTTGAAAAATACTCTTGGATTGAAAGGTTTGGAATTTCATACTTTATAGGTGTTGATGGCATTAGTCTAATGCTCGTAGTTTTAACAACGTTTTTAATGCCCATAATAATTTTGGGATCTTGGAATGCAATCGAAGAAAAAGTTAAAGGATTTCATGTTGCGTTGTTTGTGCTGCAATCGGCAATGTTAGGCTCGTTTTTAGCAATAGATGCAGTTTTGTTTTATGTTTTTTGGGAGCTCTCACTTGTGCCAATGTATTTCATGGTTGGTATTTGGGGTGGAGCGCGCCGAGTTTATGCGACAGTTAAGTTTTTTATTTATACAATGGCTGGATCAGTTTTAATGCTTTTAGCTATTATATTTTTAATGAGATTAACCCCTGAAGTTACCGGTGGAAACATAAGTGCAAGTTTGCTTGATTTTTACAAATTGAAATTGCCATTTGTAGCGAATGATTTTTTTACAACGCAAACACTTTTGTTTTTTGCTTTTGCGCTTGCGTTTGCGATAAAAGTCCCTTTGTTTCCGCTACACACATGGTTACCAGATGCTCACGTAGAAGCTCCAACTCCAGGCTCTGTAGTCCTTGCGGGGGTTATGTTAAAAATGGGTACATACTGCTATTTAAGATGGGTTATACCATTATTTCCAGATGCGGCAGAGCACTTTGCTTGGTTGTTTATTTCTTTGGGAGTTATTGGAATTGTTTATGGTGCATTAGTTGCCATGATTCAACCTGATGTTAAGAAGCTAGTTGCGTACTCATCTGTTTCACATATGGGCTACGTTGTTTTAGGAATTTTTGTTATGAACCAATATGGCGTTAATGGAGCGTTATATCAAATGTTGAATCATGGTATTTCAACAGGCGCGCTTTTTTTACTTATTGGAATGATATACGAAAGAACGCATTCGCGCGAAATAGTGAAATATGGCGGTTTAGCAAGCGCCTTACCGTTTTACACAATAGCATTTGTCATTGTGACAATGTCGTCAATTGGTGTTCCATTAACAAACGGCTTTATTGGAGAGTTTTTAATTTTAATGGGATCATTTAAGTATTCAACAGCAGCGGCTGCAATATCTGTATCAGGAGTTGTGCTTGGTGCTGCATATATGTTGTGGATGGTTAAGCGAGTGTTTTTTGGGCCGAAAGGTGAAATTGTACTGGCATCTGAAAAAGATACGCACCACCCACTGCATGATTTAAGTGTTAGAGAGTGGTTTGTTATCGTGCCAATGATTATAATGATTTTTTGGATGGGACTATTTCCGAATCACTTTATGGACTATTCTAAAAAAAGCGTTGATCACTTAATCGAAAATAAAAGCAATTATACATTAGAGGTGAAATAGTTATGAGTTTAGAAGTTGGCTTAACAGATGTTTTATTAGCCTCACCACTGATAGTTTTATTTTTATTTAGCTTAATACCTCTGACGATTAAAATAATAAAAGGAAACAAAGAACAAAATCCAACAGCAACATTGATTATTGCAATTGTTGGCTTAGCAGTTACAGCTGGGTTGTTGTTTGTTTTTGGCGGATCAGACAAAACAGCATTTAATAATCAGCTTTTGTTTGATGGATTAACCTTATGGACCAGCATAATAGCAATTGTTGGGTCAATTGGGGCCTTGACGATGATGCACGATAATCCATCAACACGCGGAAAACAATTTTCAGAATTAGTTTTTTTAACATTGAACTCAATTCTTGGCATGATCATCCTCGTTGCGGCTGTTAACTTATTAACAGTTTTTATTGGATTAGAGCTTATGTCTTTATCTTTATATTTATTGATTGCGATGTCACACGAGCAAAAAATATCTAAAGAAGCTGCGATTAAATATTTTGTATTAGGTTCGTTTGCATCTGCGATATTTTTATATGGAGTATCTTTTGTTTTTGGAAGCACAGGGACTGTCAACATCACTGACTTTATGCAAAGCGCAGCAACGCTCGTTAAAACAAATAAGCTATTTTTATTTGGAATGGTTTTTATTATAATTGGATTTTGTTTTAAAGTATCTATTGCTCCATTTCACACATGGGCCCCGGATGTATATCAAGGCTCACCAACGCCTGTAACATCATTTATGGCTACAGCAGTAAAGGCCGTTTCTTTCGCGGCTTTTTTAAGAGTGATTGCAACACAAACGCTTATTGGGTCTCAAAATCTATTTGATGTTTTACAGTGGTTGGCTGTTATAACAATGACAGTTGGAAATGTGGCCGCAATATTACAAAGCAATTTAAAGAGAACGCTTGCGTATTCATCTGTAGCACACTCAGGTTATTTGTTGGTTGGTGTTATCACTTCAGGTGTGAGCCAAAACTCTTCTTACAGCGCAACTGGTGTCGTGTTTTATTTATTTGCGTATACACTAATGACAATGGGGGCCTTTGCTGTTGTGAGCTTAATGGAGCGTAACGAAAATATGTCATTAACAGTGGACAACTTAGCTGGATTTGCAAAAAAACAACCAGTGTTAGCTATGTGTTTAACGGTGAGTTTGTTATCTATGGCAGGTTTACCACCAACATTAGGGTTTTTTGGTAAGTTTTATTTATTTAGTGCTGCAGTTAGTGAGGGCTTAATTTGGCTGGCTCTATGGGGTGTTATTAACTCTGTGATTAGTGTTTATTACTACTTAAGACCGATTGTAGTTATGTATATGAAAGATGGCGAGGCAGACATAGCAGAAGGGTCGCACTATGCAACGAAAGTAACAGCATTTGCTTGTGCAATTTTAATTATCATTATTGGAATATTATCTGGACCACTTTTTGAAGTAGTGGAAAAAAGTTTAAGTTAAAACAAAACTTGGCTTAGCTAAAGAAATTTTAAATTAGCTAAGCCAGATTTAAATCCGATCATTAATATTTTTTCTAAAATTTGCGGATTTAAAGAAAAGTGATCAGCAAAAAACATTTCATAGTTTTGCGCACGAGGCGCAATATAAATGTAATCAACCTCGTTTTTAAAATCGAGTTTTTCAGACACTGCCGTGAGAATTTTTTTTGTGAGATCAGATGAAACCGACTCTGTTTTACAAATTGATTTTAACTCATGATAAAGTGATTTTTTCTGTTCTTGATATTGAATGTGTTTGGCAACTTTTTGTTCTAAAACTTGATAAAGCGCTTGGTTTACGATCGCGGGTATTCCGAATTTATGGAGAGATCCAATTTCTTTTGAAAATTGATAAGGCTGCATTGAGTAGGACGCAATAACCAAATCTGCACCATGATCAGTTGCAACGTGAGTGCTTAAAGTGTCGCGAATTTCTCCGTCATATAAATAGAGTTCGCTTTTATCTGGAGTAATAATAGGATACGGAGCAAAAACGGGAGGAAGTGCTGTTGATGCGGCAACAGCTTCAGATATTTTCGATGAACCAACATAAAGAGCAACATTGTCTTTTTGATTTTCTAGATAATTTCCGAAAATAACTTTACGGGATTGGTTAAGCTGGGTGGCTACTATATAAAGCTCAACGCCTAAGCGTGAAAAGTCATTTTCATGAAGGACATATTTTCTTAAATATCTTTCAAGACCATTTGTGTTAAAAAATCCATTAAGCTTAAAACCTTCTTTCAGCAAAACCTCGAGACCACCAGTTAGTATTGATTTTTTAAAAAGTGTATCAGGTAAAAAACTTAAAATGCGGCGACCATTTAAATTAAAAATATGCCGATAACCAAGTGGCTTAATACTTTCTTCGTGAGAAAGATGATAAAATGGAGAGTTGCCAAACCCAACCTGAAAAGCGGTGACTAAAGATTCAAGGGGGCGACCTGATGCGAGTAAGGCGCTAACAAATGAACCAGCACTAGAGCCGACGTACAATTTAATTGTAGGTCCGGTTGTTTGGCGTACCTCAACAGACTCTTTAGAGCCACCTTCAAAAATGAATCCTTTTTCTTTAAGAGCGAGGCAAACACCAATATGATAGGCAGCCGCTTTAATTCCGCCACCACTTAAAACTAGAGCAATCTTTTTTTTATTATGTATGTTTATGCTCATCTCATAAAAATTAAAGCACGCGTAAATAATCTCAACAACGTAAAAATAAAAATGGTCACAGTGTTAAATATTTAGACATAGAATTGTTTTGTTTTGAATTGTAGTCATTGCGGTTTTGGCAAAAATCTCGCAAGACAAACTGTTATGAGGATGAACTATGAAAAAAAACTATACACATGCAGGTTTAAATAGCTTTTCGAAAAAACTGTTTTTTTCTACGCTAGTTATTTGTTCTCAACTTGCGTTAGCCGAAGTGAACAGAATTGATGTTATAATTAACGAAGAGGATCGATTAGCTTTTGATAAAACAAATCAACCCTATAATTTTGCAAAGTCATCGATGGTTTCTGTGAATGGTCAAGCGGCTATTCAGATTGATAAAATGAGCACTCGTGGACAGGGTTCGTTGAGTGCAAAAAGAAAAAATTTAGGCATGAGCCTAAAACAAGCGATACAGGTAGACGGTGTTTATGGCAAAGATATTAACTTGGTTAACATGTGGGTGGACAAAGGATACATTTCCACAAGGCTTGGGTTTTTAACAGCGAATCATTTAGATATCGGAAAAAAACAAGAGAGTGCGTATGCAGAGGTTTTTATAAACGGACACTCTAATGGTTTATATACTGTGGTTGAAAAACCAGCGAAAGTAGTTAAAAACTCACCGTTTGTTGTTCGAAGAAGAGGAAAATCGCTTTTTGAAGTAGCTAAAGCTGGAGTCAGTAAGGACTATGCTTTAGATGAAGTAAGCAAAAGTGCGCTGGCTTCTCAAATTGGCAAAAAATTACAAGCAGGCTATAATAGCATTGATTCTATATCTGGAGAAAAACTTTGGAAGCATTTAGAAAATGCGCTGGATATTGAAGCCTATATGAGACTAATGGTTTTAAACTCTTTGTATAGAAATGGTGACGGCGCAGATGAAGTGTTTTTTTATTTAGATAAAGAAACCTACGATACTCAAAATGGAAAATTGTACTTTAAAATATTACCGTGGGACTCAGATGATTTATTTAAAGAGTATCATCAAAAGGGTAATCCTAACTCGACAAACTCAAAATATTTTGCAAAGTATCCAGAGTCATTAATTTATAACTTTGAAGATCGTTTGGATAGAAAGTTTGCTGATGACCCTTATTTGTATGAAAAGCTGAAACAAGTAACAAAACAGCTTTTATCTACGGGAGGTCTTTTAGATAAAGCTAATACAGATGCCTTGCTTAATCAGTTAAGGGATGAATTGAGTCCATACCTAAGTCATAGGGATGTATTAACAATGGGGGCCTTAGACGGCGGACGCAAAGGTCTAGCTTACTCTAAATCGGAAATTCTTAATATTATTGAACTTAGACGAAACGCAATCGATGAGCGCAGAGCAATCCTATTAGCGAGAGCTAGCAAATAAAAGCTAGACTTTCATCCTAAAAAAACAAATGAATAACCAAATCAAAGCCTTTTGGATAAGCACCTTAAGGCTTGTTTTTTGAGTATCCACGTCAAAAGTCTGGTTTAAAATCCTTGTTTGACAAGGCTTTCGGCTATGTTAGGCTTGAATAGTCACGGAGGTTTTGTATGTGGCTCCCTTTAGCTGAATACTCAATGAAACATAAAGTGAGTATATCTACGTTACGACGTAGAATTAAAGCAGAAGACATACAATATCGACTCGACGATGGAAAATATCTTATTTATGATGGTTCTGAGCATCGCCCCTCCCTAAAGAGCGAAAATTCGGAACCTTCATTTTCACAAAACTCACTTTTAAATCAAGTTGGTTTGAACTCATCGCAAATCGATTATTTAAGCCAAAATAACGATTACAAACAATTAGACCAAAAGCCTGTACAAGAAAAAACCAGTGAGGGTGAGTCGGTTATCACGGCAGCGAACCGATTATTATCAGATTTAAAAAAGGCGTACACGCAAGTTCTTCAAGAAAAAGAAGAGCAAATCATTGGATTAAAAGAAGAAATCTCAGACTTAAGAACTCTCGTTAAAGTGCTTGAGTCTGAAAATCAAAGATTAACACGAAACTCTGGTTTAGAATACTCATTTGAAAACAGTTTAGATTATTAAAAATAATCAGCGGACTAAACAAAAAGGGGAGCTTCATCCCCCCTCGAAAATTGCTTCAACAATTTGAAATACTTTAACTAAGCGGCGGCTGTGTTTGGCTTTGCTTTTTTTGGATCTTTTTTGTTGGCGCCTGATCTTTTTGAAAAACGTTCAGATTTTTCAAAAGCGACTGCGAAAACTTCATCCAAATTTTCTGCTAAAATGAAATTCATTTTATCTTTGAAAATTTGTGGAATATCTTCCAAATCTTTACCATTTGCCATTGGAATGATTAAGTTTGTAATTCCAAGATTTAAAGCTGCTAAACATTTTTCTCTAATTCCACCGACTGGTAAAACGCGACCTTGTAATGTCACCTCGCCAGTCATGGCGATGTCATTTCGAACAGGAGTTCCTGTCAACAAACTCACTAGGGCTGTTGTTAAGGTGATACCTGCTGAGGGGCCGTCTTTTGGAATAGCACCAGCTGGTAAGTGCACATGCACATCAAATTTTTCAAACATTTCTGGTTCAATACCAAGTTCGTCCATGTGGGCTTTTGCGTATGACATCGCTGCATGTGCAGACTCTTTCATAACATCACCAAGCTGACCAGTTAACATCAAAGAGCCTTTGCCCTTCATTTTTAAAGCTTCAATTAATAAAACTTCGCCTCCGGCCTGAGTCCAAGCTAAACCTTGAACAACACCAACAGAAGGTTCGATCATTTTGTCATCACGTAAAAAACGTGGTGGGCCAAGTAGCTCGGGCACCGTCGTTGGATTAACTTCGACAAAATTTGCCTCATTCATAACAACTTTTTTGGCTACTTTTCGACAAACAGAACCAACTTCGCGTTCAAGATTTCTGAGTCCAGCTTCACGAGTATAACCTGCTATTAGGAATTTGATGCCGTCATCAGTAAATTTAATGTTGTCTGAAGTAATACCGTTTGCTTCAACTTGTCGTGAAATCAAATGTTTTTTGGTAATAAAAAGCTTATCGTTTTCAGTATAGCCTGGAATATAAATCATTTCCATTCTATCTCTAAGCGCTGGAGGAATATTTTCTACAACGTTTGCCGTAGCGATAAATAAAACTTTTGATAGATCAAAATCAACATTTAAATAGTTATCGCGAAATGTTGTATTTTGTTCTGGATCTAAAACCTCGAGCATAGCCGAAGCTGGATCACCTCTAAAGTCTGAAGCCATTTTATCAATTTCATCTAATACGATAACTGGATTTCTCGTTTTGCATTGACGTAAGGCTTGAATAATTTTTCCTGGCATAGCTCCAACATAAGTTCTACGGTGACCACGAATTTCAGCTTCATCTTTTACGCCACCAAGTGCAATTCTAAAGTATTCACGACCCATTGCTTTTGCAATTGAGCGACCTAATGAAGTTTTACCTACACCGGGAGGACCGCTAAAGCATAAGATTGGCCCTTTCATAGAAGGTTTTAATTTCCTAACAGCTAAAAATTCTAACACACGGTCTTTAGCTTTTTGTAATTCGTAATGATCATCATCTAACACCGACTTTGCATGGTTTAAATCATGAATGTCTTCAGTTGTTTTGCTCCATGGTAAATCAACCATCCAATCAAGATAAGTTCTAACCATTGTTGCTTCACTTGCATCAGGATGCATACGCTCAAGTCGTGCAAGTTGTTTCAACGCCTCTGTTTGAACAGGCTCAGGCATACCTGCGTTCATAAGTTTGGTGCGAAGTTCTTCCATCTCTTCAGATTTTGAATCTCCGGCAGCATTTTCACCAAGTTCACTTTTGATAGCTTTCATTTGTTCGCGTAAAAAGTTTTCGCGTTGGTTTTTATTTTGATCATCACGTGTATGTCCACGTAATTTGGCTTGTGATTGTAGGACTTCAAGTTCCGCTGCTAAGATTTGGCACACGAGGGAGAGGCGATCTTTTGCGTTAGTTGTTTCTAAAACTTTTTGAGCTTCTTGAACTTTGATACCTAAATTACTTGCAATTAAATCAGCGATACGACCTGGTTCAGTAACATCATCCAATACTAATAAAATGTCAGGAGAGAGTGCTTTGCCTAAAGCAATAATTTTTTCAATTGATTCTTTAGCTGTGCGAACAAGAGCTTCAACTTCAGCAGGAGTAGACGTTGAGTTTGTGTCTTCGATTTTTTCAACAGAAACTTCATAACTGCCAGAGGTTTTAGTAAAAGACGTGATTTGTGCTTTTGCTTCACCTTGAATTAAAATTTTAACACGACCATCAGAGAGTTTTCGCATTCTCATAATTTTTGCAACAGTACCAACTTTATAAATTGATTCTGGAGTTGGATTTTCTTCAGCGATGTCTTTTTGAGAAGCTAAGAAAATAAGTCGATTTTTTGCTAAAGCATCCTCAACAGATCGAATAGATGATTCTCTTCCTACAAAGAGAGGAATAATCATATAAGGGAAAACAACGATATCCCTTACTGGTAACATTGGTAGAGTTTGAGGTACTTCAACTGGCTGATTATCAAATGTCATAGTCGCTCCTGTTTCTTAATAAACTTTTCGGAGCAATTTAAAATGACTTAAATGTTTTTAGTCTGGATTTAACAAATTTTTTAAAAAACAAGACTGACATCTGTAAGCGTCGCCTTGTTGTTGATCTAGTTTTATTTAGAAAAAATAAAAAAATGACTAAAATTATTGAAACAGTCCAGATTGTTGAGACAACTCTTCATGATCCTCCATACAGTTGATACAAAATGGAGTTAGAGGTCTAGCTTGTAAACGTTTAATAGCAATAGTATCGCCACAAGACTCACATTCTCCATAGGTACCAGCAGCAAATTTCGACAAAGTTTTTTCAATGAGAAGCAAAGATTTTCGTTCTCTTTCATGCAGTTGAATTGAAATATTATTTTGTAATTCTTGAGCTGTTTGATCGCCCTCATCGGACATTTTAGAAATATCTTGTTGAGACTGTTTAAATTCATTATTGCGATTTAAAATTTCACTTTTTTGTGCAAGAAGAGATTCTTTAATAAGATTAATCTCTGGAGATAAAGCGACATCAAATTGATCAGATGATTGCATTTTCACAGTTTCTGTTAAGTCAGTGTTAATAAACCCATTAGTCATATCGGTTTTTTTCACCAAATCCCCCTCTCTAGTTTTACTAGATGATATGTTGAAATTGTTCCGAATCAGTGGGCCGATAATTAACTTTGTCTTGGACTATGTCATCAAAAAAACACCGCGTTTATTGTGTTGAATCAAAGGGCACGGGGGTGCGTGCCATGCTTAAATAGTTGATTAACTAAACAGAAGTAAAATAATTTTTGCCTGATTTTTTAACTTGAGCTTCTCTGAGTTCAGCGCCTTCAATACTCAGTCTGGTCCAGGGAATCGCAATGAGACGATCTTCTTCGATTTTTTCTTCAGTTTCTTCACAAATTCCAAAAGTACCATTTTCTATTCTAGAAAGTGCAAAATCAATTTCGATAATTTGCATTTTAGTTCTGTGTTGAGCGATTAAAAAATTGTGTTCCTCTTGATGGGCTGCGGATAAATCACTTTCATCACCGCGTGATTTATCAACGAGATTAAAATTTTGTGCCATGGATTTCATTTGATTCAGCAACTGAAACTTCAGATCTAATAATTTGGTTTTACAAACTTTGATGACATGTTCAGATAAAAAGTTTTTTTTCATATAAACGCCCCTTGTGTTTAAACTAGACCTTTTGACTAGTTGTTGCACATAAGACTGACGCGTTGATGAAAAAGGTTAAAAACTATTCTGTTCTTAAAATTTCGCCATTAGCTAGACCAAAAATATTAAGCGGTCTTTCAATTTCGTGAGAATTATTCATTCTAATTTCATTATAGGCACCGCTGCGGCGGCCCAAAATTTTTAATTGCGAAGCTAAAGCATCTCGACCAAGAGAGGTGTTAGAGAGCAAATCTCGTAAAATAATTGCAGACTCATAAAACTGAGCCTCAACTAAGCTGGGAGCCTCTTGGTATGTAGCGCTGTATTTAGCATGAAAATTTGACACACCTATTTCTTCAGGTGTTGGTATAGAATCAACGAAATAAACACTTTCTTTTCCAGAACCAATACGACGAATTAAATCCGGAGAGTTCCACAAGTTTGTTCCTAGAAAAGTGATATCTGTTACATCATTTATTTTCATAAAAGCTATAGCTTGACCAAGCGCTTTGCTGCTGTCGGGTATAAATAAAACATCAAAATCAACAATTGGAGTTAAAATATTTTCTTTAGTTTCATTTTCTCGACTAGATTTCTTTTTTTGAGCGCCAGAGTCTTGTTTCTTTTTTTGTTTTTTAGCTATTTCATTTAAGCGTTGTTGATACTCATCAGCACGTGCTTCTGGATAATAAGTGCCTACAAGCTTTTGAATATAAATATTAAAATCAGAATCTTTTGGATCATAAACTTGTGCAGCGGTTATTTGTCCACCAGCAGCTAAAACCAAGTCCCAATATTTATTAGCAAACTCAACTCCGTAAGAATCATTAGGGTAGAGTATTGCAAAACGTTTAGCGCCTAGCCCATCAATGGCATATTTGACAATGCGCTCAACTTGCATTTCAGGAGTAACTGAATTTCTGAATGTAAACTCTGTGTTTTGAGTTAGGCCTGATTTTTGTGAAAAAGAAATAAAGGGAACTTGATAAAACTCAGCGCGGGCAGAAATAAGCAAAGACTCTTTAGAGGTTAAACCACCTAAAATTGCAACGACGTTTTCTTCGCGTAAAAGTTTATCGACTGCGACTGGAGCAAGTTCAGGAAGGCTTTGATTATCAAACACAGCCAAAGTAAATCCGCTTGCTGTTGCACCGCCATCAGAGATGTTTAAACCTAACTTAATTGCGTTTAGAGCTCTTTGTCCGAGAGCTGCATTTTTGCCAGTAAGTGGTAAAATAAGGCCTATTTTTTTAGAATCAGTGGGGATGTTTTCAGTTGAGCGAGGTTTATCAATATTTGATAATGTTGTTAATGAATCATGAGCTTGTTGTTGCACAGTTACGGGTGTTGATGAGGTTGTCACTGGATTTGCGGATACAAGTGTAATAACTTGAGGAGTAGAAATTTGAGACTCGGGCTTATTGTTATTAGCTAACAATTTAGAATCATTAACTTTTGAATCCTCTAAGGCTTTTGAAAAAACACTCACAGTGTCTGGGGGTCGTTTTTTGTTTGCTTGGGAGTCTGTTTTTTTAAAATTGGGTATAGTTTTGTGGCGAGTTTCTATTGTAGGAGCGTTAACGCATGCTTGTAAAAACAGGGTTAATATAGTGATTAAAATTAAAATATTTTTCATGATTTCCTACTTCGGAGTAATGAATCCAATTTGTCTTTATAAACTTTCACCAAAGGAGTTTCTTCTGTTGACTTTTGAAGCTCTTCAATAATTTCTTTTTGGCGAGAACTAATTTTTTGAGGAGTGTCAATAAGGAGTCGAACAAGCATATCACCAGAGCCTAAGCCGCCGATTTTTGGAAATCCTTTTCCCTTAAGTCGCAAAACTTGACCAGAGTAGGTGCCTACTGGAATTTTGATTTGAGCTTTCCCTGTTAAAGTAGGAATTTCAACCTCAGCACCTAAAATCGCATCAGTGTACTTAACAGGTAAATCTAGAGTAATGTCATTTTCTTCACGTTTAAATAAAATATGATCTTGAAGAGCGATAATCACGTAGAGATCGCCAGCGGGTCCTGAGGATGGTTTGTCTCCCTCTTCAGAAAGTTTTAAACGTTGACCCTCTTTAACTCCAGCTGGAACAGTTACCGAAAGTTTTGCGGACTCTTCTTTAGAGCCCATTTGTCGCATGAAGCTTATAACCTTTTCGCAGCCCGTAGCAGCCTCTTCAAAAGTAATTGAGAGGGTGTATCTTAAATCAGAACCTTTTTGTTGACTGCGAGAACGAGCGCCTCCAAACGGGTTTCCGCCCCCTGATCTTCGCCCACCCCCAAACGCTTCACCAAAAATATCACCAAACAAATCATTGATATCAGCACTACCAAAAGGATTTCCGCCACCGCGTCCAAATGGGTTTCCGCCATTTGTGCCGCCACCAAAAGGATTTCCACCAACGCCAGCATGGCCAAATTGATCGTAGTTTTTTTTCTTTTCAGGATCGCTTAATACTTCATAAGCTTCAGAAACTTCTTTAAACTTTTCCTCAGCCGACTTGTTTCCTGGGTTTTTATCAGGATGATATTGCATCGCAAGTTTGCGATATGCCTTTTTAATTTCATCTGCTGATGACGACTTTGTAACGCCTAGTAATTGATAAAAATCTTTTTTGCTCACAACGATCCTTGTTTGTGATAAAATAAACTAGTTTTTGGGAGTTGTCGCAACGACGACCTGCCCCATACGAATAATTTTATCATGTAATTTATAGGGTTTTTTAAAAACTTTTGACACATGACCTTCGGGGTGCGCAGTTGTTGGCTCAGAACTAATTGCCTCGTGGTGAGTTGGATTAAATGGCTGACCCTCGCTTGGAATTTCAATAACGCCATGTTTTGTTAAAGCTTCTTTAAGTTCTTTAGCTGTCATTTCAACGCCGGTTTTAAAAGTTTGTAATGTTTCTGCCGAAACTTGAACTTGCAAAGCGCGCTCGAAATTATCCATAACTTCTAAAATATCACGCGCCACTCTCTCTGCGCCGAACTTTAACAAATCCGAACGTTCTTTGATGGCGTGCTTTTTATAGTTTTCAAATTCAGCGCGTAAATAAAGATATTCGTTTTTCCATTTGGCAGACTCTTCTTGTGCGACTTCAAGATCTGACTTCACAGGGGCCGTTTGCGCTGGCTCAGCAGCTTTTTGTTCTTGAGCGTCTACATTTTGATTTTTTTCGTCAGTCATAAGTCCTCGTAAAGTATTTATAATAATTAATATATAATTTGATCTATCAAGTTTGTGATTTATTTAGGAAATGTCAACGGCAAGAAAGGTGAATTTTTCAAAAACTTGATTACTTGTTAAAATACCTGTGTCAGTAAGATACAAATGAGCGTTTTTTAAAACCAAATAATTCATTTCCACCATCTTTTGAGCAGTTGAAACAACTAAATCATGACAAGATTGGCCAAACTTTATTTTAAGTTTATTAAGGTTAATTCCTTTAGATAATCTGAGTGAAGTATGACAAAAGTCTGTAAGAGACTGATGCTTTTCGAGAGTTTCAATTTGCGATGCAACGAGCCTGTCTGTGCCAATTAAAATTTGTTTTTCATAAACATCAATATTGTTTGGGTTCCAGAATCTTTGACCCCAATCAGTTACTTTAGAGTAAGAATGAGCGCTAAGCCCCAAGCCCCAGTACGGTTGATCTAACCAATATAAATTGTTGTGACGAGACTCAAAACCATCGAGAGAGTAATTTGAAATTTCGTAGCGATTAAATCGATGAGCGCTGAGTTTTTGATGAATAATATTAAACATTTCAACTTGTTCATCTTCGAGCGGACGGTTTTTAGATAAAGGATGGCCTTCTGGCACTGTTAAACAGTACGGAGAAATATGAGATGAACCCATTTCTACTGCCATATCTACATCAAATCTAAGCTCATCTAAAGTTTGAGATGGCAACGCAAAAAGTAAGTCGAAAGAAAAATTGAGATTATATTTTCGAAGCAAGGCTAAAGTCTGTATTGTTTGTTCAGCTGAGTGTTCACGCTTAACCATTTTTAGCAAACGATCATGAAAAGTTTGCGCACCAACACTAAAGCGGTTTACACCAGCTTTTAAATACTGCTCTAACTTACTTTCATCAACGGTTGCGGGGTTTATTTCGATTGTTATTTCGGTTTGTGGTCCAGTTGTAAGACCTTGCTTGTTGAGTTCTGCAATCAAGTCTACAATGTATTTAGCTGAAATTAGGCTGGGAGTTCCGCCACCGAAGTACACAGTGTTTAGGTTTTTTTCATCTGAAGAAGATAGACCAAAATAGTGACGACGCAGAGGGATTTCTTGCTTAATCAATTGAATATATTTATCAGGAGATAAAATTTCTGATTGTACATAAGTTGCAAAGTCACAATAGGTGCAGCGCTGAAGACAATAAGGAATATGAATATAAACACCAAACTGATTTAACATATGAGAGTTATAAATGAAACAAATCAAATTTCAACTTAAAAACAAATTAAAAGTTATTCTAGTTCCGAGCCACAAATCACCAGTCGTTAGCGTGCAAATGTGGGTTAAAACAGGAAGCGCGGATGAAAAAAAAGGTGAAGAAGGAATAAGTCACTTCATTGAACACCTTGTATTTAAAGGCACCGATAAATATAAAGTTGGAGAAATTGCATCAACAGTTGAGGCTTCTGGTGGCGAGCTCAATGCGTATACATCATACGATCAAACTGTGTTTTACGTGACCATTTCAAAATCATTTAAAGAAGTTGCGCTTGATGTTGTGTCTCAGATGATGGGTCATCCAACATTTGATTCTGCTGAGGTGGATAGTGAAAGAGAAGTTGTTTGTGAAGAAATTAAAATGGGCATGGATTCTCCAGGCCGACAATCCTCACAATTATTGTTTAGCTCTGTGTTTAGCAAACATCCATATGGTTTGCCAGTTATTGGTTATGAAAAAAATGTTCGCTCATGGTCGGTTAAAAAAATAAAACAATTTTATCAATCACGTTATGTGCCAACGAACATGTGCTTGATTGTTTCGGGCGATTTTGATGAAAAAGAAATGCGAACTCAAGTTACCCAGTATTTTTCTGACTTTAAGAGTTATAAACTTAAAAAAATCAAAAGAGCAAAAGAGCCGAGCGCTAAAAAAATAGTTTACAAAACACGTCAAAAAGAACTTAAAGAGAGCACAGTAAATATAGCGTTTAAAATTCCAAATATAAAACACAAAGACATTCCAGCTCTAGATGTATTGTCAATGGTGCTTGGGCAAGGAGAGACAAGTCGACTATATAATAAAATGCGGCTAGAAAATAATGTGGTGAATGGAGTGTCCGCATTTAGCTATTCTCCGCAAGATCCGGGGCTTTTTTCAATAAATTTTCGGCAATTAGATCAAAAACCAGAAGAAGCTTTTAAATACATTTTTTCTGAAATCGAAAAAATAAAAAATAGTGAAATCACTTGGGATGAAATAAAAAAATCAGTTGTGATTTTATCATCAGAGCAGTTTTATTCAATAGAAACTGTTGACGGGATTGCCAACAAAATTGGATCAGCACAGTTTTATATGAACGACACAAGTGCTCACGAAAAATACTTAAAGCAAATTCAGAAAATAACACCGCAAAGACTTTTAAAGGTCGCTAAAAAATATTTAACTGAGAAGTCAGTATATTACTCAATGCTATCGTCTTTAGATGTGGCAAAATCTGAAAGTATTTTAAAATCAGGGCACAAACAGTGGCTGGAAATCATAGCAAACAATAAAAAAGTTAAACAAACAAAAAACAATAATAAAAAAATTAAAATTCCTAAGATTGAATTTAAAAAGTTAAAACAAACAACTGCGAGTAAGTATGAAGTTTTTAATACAGACAAGGGAACGAAAATTATTTTTCAAAAAACTTCAGAAATTCCAACAGTATCCGCTAAAATTTTATTTGGCGGCGGAGCTCGACTAGAGACGATAGAAACAATGGGGATAACAGAACTTCTTACGCGCACGTGGCTGGGCGGAACAAGTCACAAGTCTGAAAACGAAATTTTGAAAACAATTGAAGAGTCAGCTGCTGGCCTATCACCATTTGGTGGAAAAAACACAGTCGGCCTTTCTGTTGACTATATGAAGCCATTTGAAAAGAAAATTTTAGATTTAGTTTCTGAGGTTGTTTTAGAACCCAAACTGCCTTCTGATGTTTTAGAGCGTGAAATTGACAACATGTTGCGACTGATGAAAACTAAAGACGACCAGCCTTCATACTTGTGTGGAAAACAGTTTGTGCAAAACATGTTTCCAAACCATCCAATTGCATATGATGCCTTGGGGTCTGAAGCGAGTTTAAAAAATTTAAGTTCCGAAGAGTTAAAAAAATATTTGAAATCTCTGCTGAGTCCTGAAAATACCCTTGTTGTTGTTGTCGGAGATTTTGAAAAGAAAAACTGGATAAAAACTATTGAAGAACTTGAAAAAAACTTTGGCAAAAACAATCGCCAGCTTAAAAAGTTTCCAGTCGAAAATTTAAAAGAAAATAAAAGATTTTTTTTAGAAAAGGACAAAGAACAATCTCATGTTATAGTCGGTTGGCGTGGACTCAACATCACAGATAAAGATCGCTATGTGTTACAAACAATTCAAGCCATAATGTCTGGTCAGGGTGGAAGGTTGTTTATAGAGTTACGTGATAAAAACTCATTGGCATACTCGGTTTCTCCGATTCACATGGAGGGGTTAGAGTGTGGATATTTTGGTGGATACATTGCTTGTTCGCCAGATAAAGTGGAAAAATCGATTGAAATGTTTCATCAAGAGTTTAAGAAAATCTGTAGCGAAAAAGTGTTAAGTCCAGAACTCGAGCGTGCAAAAAAATATTTAATTGGTCAAAATGATATTGGATTGCAGCGCAAATCAGCCATTTGTAATACGATTGCATTTGATGATTTTTATGGAAATGATTTTGAGGAATCCTTAAACATTGCAAAAATTTATCATGCAATCACTTCGGAAGACGTTATGCGCGTAGCTAATATGTTGTTCAGCAAAAACCATATTACGAGTGTAGTTGGTCGAAAGGTTTAAAGAGGCTATAAATTATGACTATAGTCGAGAGGTAGCTAAATAATTCTCAAAATTAGAAAAAAGAGATAAAACTATTAAGTCATTTGAGAAATGATCCGATTTAATACATATGAGTGAATTTGTTTTTATATCACCAGAACAGTATTTTACTGAGGCAGTTAAAGAGGCTTTTGAGCAAACAAAAGTTAAATCATTTCCGCACCTAGAAACTTACTTGGTGCACATGTTAAAACATTACTTGGACTCAAAAAACCTATTTAAACCAATAGCCACTCATGCAGAGTCTTTTGAAAAACCTCCTGAGACATTAGCGGAAATGTATCTTCTCGCCATGAACGCAGAAAGTCCGAAAAATAAAGAAATAATGAAGGTAATGGCGGATCGATCGCTGTACCTTTCTGGTTTTTTTAAAGAATCTCTTCAAAAAAAATTAGTTGATCTTGATTATTACTCTGAAATGGGTAGTGCAGCTTATTATAATTTAGCAGCGTGGACAAAGGAAGATCATTTAAATGAAGTCTATAAAACTTTTTCAAGTCGATTTTTAGACTTTGTGGATGTGCTCAATTATATTAGCGATAAAGCACAAGTGCAAGGTGACAACGACGTGCTTAGGCTTTATGAAAAGTACATTAAAACAGGATCTGAGGTTGCGCGCGAAAAGCTCAGTCAGTTGGGAATTGTCACGCTTCCAAAAGAACAATTGAAACTTAACAAAGCCTGAGTTAAGACTATATCATGAGTTTAAGTCATATTATTATTCTAGGAATTATCATGTTGATTGTTATTCCACCAGAAAAACTTCCCGAAGTTATGCGAAATATTGCCCGCACATTTAATGATATTCGTCGAAGCACTGCTGGGGTTTGGGATGATATCAAACGCGACGCTGCGCTAAAGCCAGAAGATTTATTTAAACATCAACAAACTGCTGCGGATCAAAACAGCTTCGTAGATCAAACGTTAGCATCCACTGAGAATAAAGAAGAAAATAAAGATGGATCAAAACCAGAATCAACATAGTGACGACAAAGGAATGTCGTTAATAGAGCATTTGTCTGAACTCAGGTTGCGACTAACGCGTTCTGCCTACAGCATATTTTTTGGAATGTGTTTAGCTTGGGGTATAAGTGATCATTTGTTCAACCTCATTCGTAAACCGATTCAACAGTACTTACCCGGTGGAGGATTAGTCTATACAGGGCCTATTGATAAATTTATGGCTCACATCAAAATTGCATTTGTTGCCGGGTTAGTATTATCAGCTCCGTTTTGGCTTTATCAGCTTTGGAAATTTATTTCACCCGCTCTTTATAAAAACGAAAAAAAAATGGCGAGTGGATTTATATTTTTTGGTACAATACAATTTGTACTGGGTGTGTTGTTTAGCTATTTTATTGTTTTGCCCATGGCTTTTAAGTTTTTAATGAGTTTTGGTGGCGATATAGATAAGCCAATGATTACTATTGATCAGTACATGAGTTTTTTTACGCAAACAGCAATTGTTTTTGGTTTAACTTTTGAAATGCCCGTTGTGATTTCTTTTTTAGGAATTGCTGGGTTAGTTTCTCAAAGATTTTTGAAAGAAAACAGAAAGTATGCGGTTGTTGGTATTACAGTGGTTTCGGGCATTGTAGCGCCACCGGATGCATTAAGTATGATTTTATTAATGATACCACTTTGGGTGATGTACGAAATATCGATATTGATCGTTGGTTTTTTTGAAAAGAAAAAAGCATTAGAAGTTGAAACTTAAATTTTTTAAGGAGCTATATAAAATGACTTATGCAGGATTTTGGAAACGTTATTTTGCTTTATTGATAGACGCAGTTATTGTTTTAATTCCATCTATTGCGGCTAATTATGTTATTCCATTTGCTGGTGGCATTTTTTTTAGTCTTGTATATAAGCCCATATTTGAAGCGTCACCAATGATGGCAACACCAGGTAAAGCTATTATGGGAATTAGAGTGGTTTCTGAAGCTGGAGTTAGGTTAACACTTAAACAAGCGTATATTCGATACGCTTGTTCTTTTTTGTCTGGATTTGTAATGTTAATTGGTTATCTTATGAGCTTGGTTACAGCTAAAAGACAAACACTCCATGATTTGATTGCAGAAACAGTCGTAATCAATGAAAAAACTCCTGAGCTCAATTACTTTGATGTTTGGCTGAGTGGAGTTAAAGATTTGTTTAATAGAATAGTTGGTGATGCCTCAGCAACCACTGTGTACGGAAACACTTCAGAAACTGTTCAACGAAATTCAGAATCGGTTGGCGGCGTTATATCTGCTCATGAGCAAACAACTGATATTACAAAAGCTATCGAAGAGTTACATAAACTTTTACAGTCAGGCGCCATTACTCAGCAAGAGTATGACGCCAAAAAACATGAGTTACTGAACAAAATCTAAAGACTATCCTTCGTCACCAGCACAAGAGATAACTTTAGAATATATTTTACCTTCTTTGTCTCGAATAAGAAGAGTAGCTTCTTTTGAGTCAATATGCTGAGTTAAGACAATCATCGTACCATCTTTTTTCGTAGCCATATATGTAGGTGTGTCGATATTTGCCATATTTACTTCACCAGACTGTTTTTCAAACTTAACGGCCTTGTTGTTCATTAAATCTTTTGTTAAATCTGAATCTTTAATCGTTAAAGATATAATTTGATCATCGCCTGATTTTGCATCAAAACCTTCTTCTGTGAACAGTTCGGTTTTTTCTGCTACACAGACAATACCACCAGTTGCAAACGCCATTGATGATGTAGTTAATAGGGCAAGCGATAAAATAATTTTTTTCATAAAATCTCCTTTGTTTTAAATCGTTAGATTAAAAAAATAACAATCCGAATTTATTTATGCAAAGTGTGCCAGAGTCTCATTTTGAGAAGATTTAACGTTAAAAAGATTAAGTGCGAGTTCGCGTGTTAAAAAAAAAGACACTCATAAGCAAAAAACGGCCATGAGTGTCTTGTCGTTATTTAATAAAATTAATGAGCTTAAAAAATATTTGAGGGTTTAATTTACGAGTCAATCTTATCAAACTTAATTAAAACGGCACCGTTTTCAACGGAATCGCCTTGCTTCACGCAGATTTGTTTGATTTTCACATCTGAAGCCGCACGCATTTCATTTTCCATTTTCATGGCTTCCATGATAAGCAACGGTTTTCCAGCTTTGATGATGTCGCCCTCTTTAGCGAAAATTTCGATGATTTTTCCTGGCATTCCTGCTTTAAGCTCAGTGTCGCCACCAAAGCCTCCACCCTTTTTTAAAGATTCATGAAGAATCATTTCATCGTTGAAGATTTTAATCGTTCGAAATGAGTTTCGCGTGAATACAGTGTACTCGGTGTCTTGCCCTAAAACATCGATCAAATAAGATTTTCCACCAAAAAGAAAACTGACATACTCTTCGGCGTGCTGGAAATCTGTTTTTGATATTTCATGGTGAACCCATTGAGAGCCTTCCGCTTGCAAAGAGACCTTCCAGTTATAACGTTCTTCGCGGACATCGACTTTATATTTTTTATTATTTAAAACAGCTTCAAAATACATATATTAAATCCTTTACTACGTTCGCAATTGGATTTTACGTCCAATACGTCTCCAGTTTGAGGGCACGTTGTAGCGGCGAACATCCTTTGTTTTACGGTCTTCATAAGCAGTAATTGCAGCAGCAATTAAAAATACAGGATCATCAATTTCTTTAAATAGTTCTGGCTCAATCACTTCGAAATTTTTTTCGATAAATTGAGTTGTATAAGAGCCATCTAAAAACGTTGGATGTTTTAATATTGTTTTATGTAAAACAATATTCGTTTTGATTCCTGTTAAAACAAATTCGGTCAATGCCCGTTGCATGCGATCGATAGCCTCCTCTCGCGTATCGCCCCAGGTAATGACTTTAGCAATCATTGGATCGTAATAAATTGGAACTTCGTAGCCTGGGTAGGCATAAGAATCAATTCGTAAGAATGGTCCTTGCGGGTGACGACAAGCTCGAATTTTTCCTGGCGATGGTTTGTACGTCACAGGATCTTCAGCACAAATACGAGCTTCAATAGCGTGACCTTTTTGTTTGATGTCCTCTTGTTTGAAGCTTAAACGTGCGCCTTTTGCAACCCAGATTTGTTCTTTAACCAAATCGTATCCAGTTACAAGTTCTGTGATGGGATGCTCAACTTGCAAACGAGTATTCATTTCCATGAAATAAAATTCTTTAGTTTGATTATCAAAAATAAACTCAATGGTACCTGCACCTACATAGTTTATTGATTTTGCTGCGCGAACAGCGGCATCACCCATTTTGTTTCTGACATCATTTGGTACAGATGGAGACGGAGATTCTTCAATAATTTTTTGATGGCGACGTTGAACTGAACATTCACGTTCAAATAAATGAACAACATTGCCATGCTTGTCGCCGAAAATTTGAATTTCAATATGTTTGGGGTCGTTAATAAATTTTTCGATATAAACAGTAGGATCAGCAAAGTAGTTTTGTCCCTCAGATCGACAAGCTCGAAATGCACTTTCGATTTCAGATTCATGACGAACAACGCGCATACCTTTGCCGCCACCACCAGCAGAGGCCTTAATAATAATTGGTAAGCCAATTTTTTTGGCTATGCTTGTCGCCTCTTCAACGGTTTCAACACCGCCATCACTGCCAGGAACTGTTGGAACATTTGCTTTTTTCATCAGTGCTTTAGCAGATAATTTATCTCCCATAGATTCCATGTTTTCAGGTGTCGGTCCAATAAATGTAATTCCAGCTTTTTCGCATTCGCGAACAAAAATTGAATTTTCAGATAAAAAACCATAACCAGGATGAATAGCATCAACACCGGCTTTAATGGCAACCTCTAGAATTTTTTTGTAATTCAAATAGCTTTCTTTAGAAGGGCTTGGCCCAATATGATAGGCTTCATCGGCTAAAAATACATGTAAACTTTCGCGGTCAGCATCACTAAAAACAGAGACTGAAGAAATTCCTAATTCACGACATGCGCGGGTAATACGAATTGCAATTTCACCACGATTAGCGATGAGAATTTTTTTAAACGGAGCATTTGCAGGAGTCGATATTTCTTTAGAATGATTCATATAAACTCCTTTTTAAAGTGGAATATTTCCATGTTTTTTAGGCGGGTTAATGTCGCGCTTATTTTTGAGCATTTCTAATGAATCAATAATTCTTTTTCGAGTTAAAGCCGGTTCAATCACTTCATCAGTGTAACCGAGGTCTGCAGACACATACGGATTACTAAACATTGTTTCATATTCTGCCGTCAGTTTTGCACGCTCGGCAGATGGATCAGTGGCTTTAGCAATTTTCTCACGGTGAATAATATTAACGGCGCCTTCAGCTCCCATAACTGCAATTTCAGCTGACGGGTAAGCTAAGTTAACGTCTGATCGTAATAATTTCGAGCCCATAACAATGTAAGCTCCACCGTAAGCTTTGCGAGTGATGACTGTGACTTTTGGCACAGTTGCTTCGGCGTATGCATAAAGCAATTTAGCTCCATGAGTAATAATACCATTCCATTCTTGATCACGACCTGGCAAAAACCCAGGGACGTCGACAAATGAAACAATTGGAATATTAAAAGCATCACAGAAACGAATAAAGCGCGCAGCCTTTCGAGAGGCATCAATGTTTAAACAGCCTGCCAAAATTTGTGGTTGATTGGCCACGATACCAACGGGACGTCCATTCATACGAGCATATCCCACAATAATATTTTGAGCGAAATTTTTATGAATTTCTAAAAAATAACCCTCATCAACAACCTCAGAAATCACAGATAGCATGTCATATGGTTTTTTAGGGTTATCTGGAATTAAAGTATTTAATGCATCAACAATTCGATCGGGAGTGTCTTTTGGCGCCAATGTTGGAGTATCGTCTAAATTATTCGATGGTAAAAAGCTCATCAGTTCACGAATAAGAAGCAAACAATGTTTATCATCTTTTGCCGTGAAATGCGCGACACCTGATTTTTGCGAATGTGTTGAAGCTCCACCCAAATCTTCTTTTGTCACATCTTCATGGGTTACGGTTTTAATAACATCGGGTCCTGTTACAAACATATAGCTTGTTTTTTCGACCATAAAAACAAAATCAGTAATTGATGGAGAATAAACAGCTCCACCAGCGCAAGGCCCCATGATGGCTGTTATTTGTGGAATAACTCCTGATGACATTGTGTTGCGAGTAAAAATATCAGCATAACCACCAAGAGATTCAATTCCCTCTTGAATACGAGCGCCACCAGAATCATTGATAGAAATAAATGGTGCTCCATTTTTCAAAGCCAAGTCCATCACTTTACAAATTTTGTTGGCTTGTGTTCGCGACATTGAACCACCATTAACGGTGAAATCTTGCGAAGACAAATACACAAGTTTACCGTTTATGCGGCCATATCCAGTGATGATTCCATCACCTAAAACCTTATTTTTTTCCATACCAAAGTTAGTACACTTGTGAGTCATGAAACGATCCATTTCAACAAAGCTGCCTGGATCTAAAAGAATCTCAACACGTTCTCGAGCTGTTAATCGGCCACCCTGTTTGTGTTTGGCAATTTTATCTGCACCGCCACCAACAAAGGCTTTTTCATTACGCTTTTCTAAATCTTCTATTTTTTGTAGCATCATCTCTGACATTTATTTCTTCCTTAATTATTAAAGTTAAAAACGATTTATTAAATTTATGGATATGCGCGGCCGTACAATCTCGGGAAGGCACCGGCTTCACGAACATGTGGCAGTCCACAAATCCAAGTGACTGCGCGCTCAAGGCCCAATCCAAAACCAGAACTTGGAACGCTTCCATAGCGACGAATATCTAAATACCATTCAAAATCTTTTTGATTTAATCCATGCTCAGCGATTTTTTTAATAAGAACTTCAACGCTTTCCTCACGTTGACCACCACCAATAACTTCGCCGTAACCTTCTGTTGCTAGCAAGTCTGAGCCCATTGCATAGCCACGATCATTTGGATCTTCTTTCATGTAAAACGCTTTAACAGCTTGCGGGTAGTGATGAACAAAAACTGGCTTATCAAATTTTGAAGAAATAATTGTTTCATCTGGAGCACCGAAGTCATCACCAATAATAAAATCAGGATTCTCTTTTTTAATAATTTGTGCAGCTTCATTGTAATGTAAACGAGGAAATTTTCCTTTGATAGGTTCAAGCTTTGAAATATCTCGTTCTAAAACGCGCAACTCTTCAGCTTTGTTTTTTAAAACGCGTTGAACGATATACTCAACATATTGCTCAGCCAAATCCATATTATCGTACATATCATTAAAGGCGACTTCTGGTTCGATCATCCAAAACTCAATCAAATGTCTGCGTGTTTTTGATTTTTCCGCACGGAACGTAGGGCCAAAACAATAAACTTTACCAAATGCACGAGCAGTTGCTTCCATATAAAGCTGTCCAGATTGTGATAAGTACATTTTGTCATCAAAATATTTTGTTTCAAATAAGTTTGAAGTTCCTTCACAAGCTGCTGGAGTAAATATCGGCGCATCCGTTAACGTAAAACCACGGCCATCAAAAAAATCACGTGTCGCAGAAACAATCTCATGTCGAACGCGTAAGATAGCATGTTGTCTTTTTGATCTAATCCAAAGATGACGGTTGTCCATTAAAAAATCAGTTCCGTGTTCTTTCGGTGTGATTGGATAGTTTTCTGATTTTCCGACGATTTCAAAATTCTCAACACCGATTTCAAATACATTTTCATGTTTTGGATGTTTACGAACAGTTCCTGTTAATACAACAGAACATTCTTGCGTTAGAGTTTCAAACTTTTGAAAAACTTCCGTTCCACAGTCTTTTTCGAAGAAAATACAGGGAACGATACCTGTTCCGTCACGTAACTCTAAAAACTTAACTTTTCCCGAAGACCTGGTTTGATAAGCCCAGCCCTTAAGCTCGATTTTTTCGCCAACAACATTTTTCAAATCAGATATATACTGACGCACATTAAACCTCTCTTTTGAGGCTTAAAATTTACCATGTATTTTTAAAATAGAACAAGAATTACTCTCTTGATAGAGCGCGCTGCGAGAACTCATCCTCAGATAATCCAGAGTTTGACTTTACATTAGAGAAAATTAAATCAGTGCCTCTTTTGTTAACTAAATTTTTAACTCGAATTGACTGAGCGCGAAACACATGACCAGTTTGGATATAGTTTTCGAAGTCGACGCGTTTTATGGCTACATTTTTTTTATTATAATACTCGAGTCTTTGCGGTAAAGAGGTTTTTAGCGAGATTAAAAGAAGTGCTTTTGAATACTTTGTGTTGTTGGTTTCAGACTTGACCTCAATTACAGCACAAGAGTCTTGGCCACATTTGATTTGTTTTACAAATTGGGCTTTTGAACCTTTTACGGTTGATACATCAAGATCTTCTGCTGAAAGCTCTGATCCAAGAACGCCACCTTTTTTACTATGACCCATAACTCGTCGTGTTTGCTTTGTTGAGGGTAAGTAGATCCATTGATCTTCGTGTCCATTTTCTAGGATGCTGAGTAAAGCTGTCCCCTTAAGGTCGTTTGGTTTTTTGAGCTTAACTAAAGTCATGTGTTTACCTGAACTTTGTTTTCTTTTAATATGAAGCTGTCTTTCTTTTACAGAACCATCTTTTTCAAGAATTTTCATTAAGATATCAGCAGAGTCATCTTTACTACTCATCAAGGCCTGAGATTTTTTCATTAATGCAGCAACGTCGACGGTGGCAGCCAAAGATTTAGAGCTTATTAAAAAAGAAAAAAACATTAAACCAAATAATGAAACATACATGAGTTCAGTTTTTTGAAGGCGATTTTGTTTAGGTTTATTTAAAAGCAAGTTTGGGAAAGTTTTTAAAATAGATGGTAACAAAACAAGATCACCAAAAGCACCTGCGACTAAAGATAGAATCATATATACTCCAAAGGATTTATTCATTTCAAAATAAGAAAAAGAAAAAATAATAAATGCAGATAAAACAAGTACAGTTGCGAGCAAGCAAGGGATCATTTCTGTCAAAAGCATTTGCTTAATTGGAAGATAATTTTTTAGGTTCTTTTCTGACATGGTTTTTTTAAGCTTACCCAGCAAATAAACAGTATTGCTGAATGCCAATCCAACAGCTATAGAAAATATAATAGCGATGCCTGGCTTTATAGGAGTGCTATTTATTCCCAAAACAAGAATTAGCGCGAGAGGAGGAATAAAATTAGGGATACAAGCTAAGACAGCCCAGCGAATACTTCTAAAAACAAAAATTAAGATGAATCCAATAAATAAGAGCGAGTGCCAAAATCTAAAAATAAGTGCTTCAGACATTTCTTTATTTAGTTTATGAGCTGAAACACCCATGCCCGTTAGAGAAAATTTTAAATCAGGAAAATATTTTTTCACTAAAGAACGAATTTTAATTAAGTCATTATTTTGAACATTTGCTGGAAAATCTTTTAATCGAATTTCAAGACGTGTCATGAAATTGATTTGGTTTAAAAAAGTTGTTGTAGGATCGTTTTCTGCCATTGAAAACACAAATAAAGCCTCATTAGCCTCTGCAGATGAGGCTGGTAAGCGACTTCCATTGAGGCTAGATTTTTTTAGAAAATCGGCAGAACTTATGACAGTGCCTACAGAGGCTAGATTTTTAATTTCTGTGGCAAGTCGATCTAAATTATTGAAATTTTTTGGTTGAGTCCAAGTTTTGTTTTTTCCATATATAACAAGCGAAAGGGGTATTGTTCCTCCAAACTTTGCATCAAGGCGTTCAGTGTTTATACGGCTTGAAGAAAATTTAGGTAAATCGTCAAATAAACGAGTATTCCAGTTTAAAAAATTAAAACTGATCATACCAAAAACAAAAATAGCTAAACCAAAAATGAGAATAGGTTTTTTAAAGTTTAAAATTTTTAAGCTCCAATAAGCCTTTTGTGAAGACCATTTTCGAAGTTTAATGGCCGGAAAATAATACATCGTTGGAATTAAAAAAAGTTGGGTTATTAGCCAACAAAGTAAAATCGAAAAAGCAACGGCTTTGCCATATTTACTTATGATCATTATATCTGAAGAGGCTAACATTAAAAAACCAATCGAAATCGACATTGAAGCCAAAAAATTTTCCACAAATAAATGTTTTAAATTTTTAATTATTGCTCTAAATTTTAGTATTTTATTGGTAGAAAAATAATCTTCAAATTCAGCCACGCGCATTAGAATTTGTACGGTCATAGTAATTGATGACAAGCTGATGAGAACGGGTAGAGTTGACAACAAGACATCCAACTTAATCTTTAACAGACTTAATAAGCCAAGAGTGACGATATTAATAAAAATTAAATTCGTGACACTAATAACAATGCCGGACCAGTTGCTAAAAATACAAATTAAGGCAAAAACAAAAATGATTAAACCATAAAAAATAGACCTAATGAGTTCTGTTTTGAGCAATTGAGATACATCTTTTTGTAGGAGAGGAATTCCCGCAAATTTAATGTCTACTTCTGAATATTTTTTTTGTTGAAGTTTTGTGGCAAAAGTTTGAAATTTTTCGATTGATAAAGGAGTATTTTCTTTAAGCTCGATGACCACTAAAGCTTCTTTTTCATTTTCGGATAGCAAGTTTGGCTTTATAAAAGGATGTTGCTTAATCATTGTTTTCCAGTGACTTGCAGGTACTTGCGAAAATAAATCACCAACATAGAGATCAGAATTAACTTCAAAACTTCCTTGAATATTTCCCAGGCTAAAAGCATGAGTAACAAGTTTGTTTTGTGAAATATCAAATGTAAAATCTTGTAGTTTTTTTAGATTAGCAGTTTCGACCCATTTTGATTCGCGAGGGGCTTTTAATAAAACTATAAACGCTGACTTTTCTTGAATTTTGAAGTATTCAATTGTTTTTTTTTCTTGTTCTAAGAGAACATGCTTTTTTGGAAAAAACTGTTTTACATTGTACTCTGAAGAAAGATTTTTAATATAATCAAGACATAGACAAAAAACTGCAGCTAAGGCGAAAGACAATATACTGACAAAAAGTTTCACACTTTTACTAGACTTAAAACTAAGAAATTTAAATTTTTCTCGACTTTCGTACTGCATATTTTAACTTGTCCTACCGAAGAGTTTCTTGATGAGCTTTTGAGCGCATAAAGTAACGTTAACTTCATAATAGTATCGGTGACAGAAATGAAAAAAATTAGACTAGCAGCAAGCGTTTTTACATTTTTTATTTTATTGAGTCAGTTTGTAGAGGCGCAAACTCTTTCAGGTGAAATTATATATCCGACAGCTCGACTTAAGTCGGAGATATTAGATTATTTAAAGCAGTACAATCCCTCGGCAGGTCAGTTTAAAGAAGATCATATCATACCCGTTGATTTTCCATATATTATGGATGATGTTCGGTACAAATACTCTTGGTTAAACGCAAATATTGAAATTGAAGATGAAAAAAGCATTTTAGCAAAAATTCAGGGGGCAGAAATAAATTTTTTAGTTCCTCATGTCAGCGTCGACACAACAATTGTTAAGTATGTTGAAGGTGTTGTTGTTAAAATTAAAGTAAAATCTGAGTGTTCAAATATTAATTTAAATTTAAAAGCCGATTGGGTTAATTTAAAGCTAGCTCAAACTGAAACCAGCAAGAATCCGTTTGATTTTGGCTTAGAGGCAGTAGATTTAGACTATCAAAAACCTATTCTCACAATGAATGAATTTAGCTGTACGAATATTCAAGGGCTCGAGGCAGAAATAAAAGAAAACTTGTTTGAAAATTTTAATCAGCTTAACTTATATCAAGAAGTTTTTTTAAAAAAACTAAATGAACTTATACAATCTAAAATTCAGAGTTCGCTTTTGAGCATAAAAAAAACCATAAGACAAAATTTAAACGCTATAGGTTTAAATGAAAAATTGAGAGTTAAAAGTCTTAATTCTCAACTCATGATTTTACAGTTTTCTATTAATAAAGATTTAAACTCAGAGCTTCAACCAATTCCAGAGGGATTGTTGTTAGATAAGGAACAATTAATAATAAATGTGAATAAAGATGATTTTACTCAGTTTGCGATTGATATGATTAAAGACAAAACAAGGAAAAACTTTATTTCATCAAAAAATATTAAAGCAGTAAATAAATTAACTCAATCAAGATTTCAACAGTTTTTTGTGTGGCCAGCGCTTATGAAGCGACCTAAAGGGCAAGAGTTAATATTTAAACCAACGATTGAATCTCTTAAACTTAATATAAATGAAAATACTTTTACAAATAAAGTAAAAATAGAATTTGTTACAGGTTTGTGGACTTTTGATTTAAATGCACCAATGGTCTATTTTCGTTCAAAATTTAATACAGACGTTTCAATTAATCAAAAACAACAATTAAGTATGTCAATAGAAAACTTAAAATCAAAAGCTATATGGGATGCAAATTATTTATCAGACACGAAATGCTCAAAAAGAATTTCGACAAATATAATTGACTCAATAAGTGAAAATACGTTTAACCAAAATTGGGCAAAACAAAATTTAAGTCCGTTTGTGTTTGGACAAGGTCAGGATTATAAATTCAAGGATGTGTATAACCATAAAAATAAATTTTTATATTTTCGTTTGGAAAAACTAAAATAGATAACCTAACTTAACAGAAAGAGAATCATTTTGGTCAAAAAACCAAAGTAGAGAATTTGGCTTGCCACCAAGTTGATTGACTTGAGCCTCTCCATATAAATTAGCTGTGAAGTTAACTTTTGGATTAACAGTGTAGTAATAAGAACCATTCTTCAGGTCGTAAAATCCACCAATGATAAATGTAAAGTAATCTGTTGGAACATATCTTAAGCCAATGGCGGTAGCATTTGCAAAAAGCTTCGAAGCATTCGAAATGTTTTGGCCGACAGGCTCTGTGTCATCAGATTTTTGATTTGACGACTCAATGATTAAAGTCACATTTTCAAACTGTTTTTCTAATGCTAAGCTTAAAGTTTTAGTTTTTTCATCAGCAGAAATAAGCTGGTTGTAAAACAACTTAGTCAGCAATCTATATTTTTCGATAGGTTTAATCAGACCAAAACCATAGTTTTTAACTTTTTTCCACGCAACATTAATTTCAATAGGATTATTAAGTTCAATTTCATACGTTGGATTCGTTGAAATAAGATTGCCAGTCAAAACGGGTGTAATTGTTGGAGTGTGAGAAAGTGTTTCTGCAAACTGGAATATAAAATCTAAAAAGTTAGTTTGTACCTTTGTTTTTACAATATAATTATGATTTAGTGTTGAATCGGTTTCTTCTTTGTTGGTCGCAATTTTGTATTGAACATCTTGAGGCATAACGAGATTGACGTTTTCAGATTGTGTTGGAATTTTGTTTTCTCGAGGATACCAAGGGCTATTGATTGATGGGATAATTGGGACTGTGTTTTTATAGATATATGTGGCCTCGATTAACGAATAACTATTAACTTCATATTCAAACTTAGCACCAAGAAGTGGTAACTTATGTGGACTCATAAGATCTAAATAGTTTTTAGGCTGTTGGTAATCAAAAGGATCAAATATATCTGGACCTTCCTTTTTCATCTGAAAATAGCCAAATTTTGAGGATAACTTAGCACTGTATACGCCAAGGTAAGCCTCGTTTGGCTGAAACGAAGATTCATTGTTTTCATTAAAGTTGGGCTGATCTAAGTATATAAACTCGGGAGTTAGTTTGAGTTCAAAAAACTTATTAAAAGTTATTTTGTTTTCACTGATGAGCGTGTAGAGTGTTTGTGTTTTTTCAGAGTATTTAAAGCTTTTTCCAAAAAAAACTGTGTTTATATTAAAATGATTTGAATTTTCAAAATCAGCCGCAAATAATTTGAAGCTGATAAAAAACAAAAGACCTGCCGTGAATCTAGAGTGGATTATATTTAAAAACATTTCACAATTATTGTAGCATTGATTTTAAACTATCTAAAGCTTTTCTTACATTCAATCGACCTCTTGAGCTAACTATTAACTCTCGTTGATTCGGGCGATCTACGGATTGTAATAAGGCCGACTTAATGTCTTGGCTCGTAGCGTTTGGTACAGCACTCCAGAGAAGCGCAGCCGCGCCCGAAACCATAGGTGCAGCCATACTCGTTCCATCCATAGACTCAATTTGATTTCCGGGAACTGTTGAGTAAATATTTACACCAGGGGCTGCTATATTTACGGAATTATAACCACGATTTGAAAAGTATATTAAAAAATCATCCAATGTTGATGCTGCAACATTAATTTGATTTTTTAAATTAAAAGCTGCAGGGTATGTCGGATAAAAATCTGAATTTAAACCTTCATTGCCTGAAGCTGTTACGATTAAAATTCCTTGGTTTGATAAGCTTTCAACCGCTGATCGCAAGTTTTGAACACACGGAGCGCCCCCCCAAGACATATTAATTATTTTTGCGCCTTTGTTTGCGACATAGTTCATAGCCATGATGGCATCTCCTAAAGAGCCGCCACCGTCGTTTCCAATAAACTGTCCAGAAATTATTTTTGCGCTTGGAGCTACTCCTGAAATTGTTCCTTTGTTTGGATCAGCAGCGATAATACCAGCGACATGTGTTCCATGACGGTTAAGCTTGGGATTGTTGAGTTCATTGTTAAATTGTTGAAGCGCTAAAATATTAGTTGATAGTTGAACGTGATTATTGTCGACCATACCATCTACAACACCAATGATCACATTTTGTCCAGTATGTCCTTGATTCCAAAGATAAGGAGCTTCAATTTTTTCAGGCCCCCAGGTTGTTGCAGATGTGGTCGTGGCATTTTGTTGTTGCTGTTGAATACGTATTTTAACATCACGATCGATGTGTTTAATTTTTGATAAATGATTCTTTACAAAAGTATTTCTGAATGTTTCATCGTCAATGTTTTTTGCTGATTGATGAATTGAATATGTGCCATCTTCCCATTGGATGACATAACGATTAGCTATTGTTTCAGATTCACAAGCTGCGTTTGTTGCCTGCGCTGGGAACACCGACTCACTGGTCTTTCCATTGTCACAACTAGAAAGAATAAAAAGCAAAGAAATCAAAATACATATCAATTTTGATTTTAACATAGTAGCTCATTTCAAGGTCATTCGACTTTGCAAAACTTATGCAAAGGGGTGGATATTTATTTGACCCATTAATTTGCTATTCGGTTAATTGATATGAATTTGTAGTCTAAATTTTATTAAATGTTTTTAGGTAGTGTTATGACAAAGGTCGTGTTTTTAGCGCTTTTGTCTAGGACGAGCTGTCCATTGTGATCCTTAATTATTGCTAATGAAATTGATAAACCTAAGCCTGTTCCTTTGCTCATGTTTTTTGTTGTAAAAAATGGATGCATAATTTTATCAGCAATCTCAGGGGAAATTCCACCGCCACTATCTGAAATAATGAAGCGAAGATCGGTTTGATTGTTTACGATTTGAATTTTAATCCAGCGCTCTGGCAGGGCTTCAATTGCATCGACTGAATTTGAGATTAAATTAATAAAGACTTGTGAAAGCTGCACAAGGCGCCCATAAATTTCGATTTCGTCTTCCGGAAAGACGATTTGTAATGTAATTTTTTTATTTCGTAATTTAATAGAGCAAAGCTCTTGGATGTCTTCAAAAAAATACTGAGCATTGATTGCTGTCATTGGATCTTTAGAGCCATCACGAGCAAAAGATTTAAAGCCAGAAACAATTTTTGAAATTCGTTCGACCATTTGTCCAATTTTGATAACATGAGAACGTATTTTTTCTGCTTCCGGATGTTGGCCAATACTTTTTTCAATCAAAAATGAGTGAGCCGAAATAGCTGCCAAGGGATTGTTAATTTCATGTGTAATGCCAGCAGAAATTTCGCCTAACGTAGCCATTTTAGATGCGTTAATTAACAAAGCTTTTTGTCGATTTAATTCTGTAGTGCGCTTTAATATTTTCATCTCGAGTAAGTTTGACGAACGATCGAGAGAAATAATTTTGTGTGTGAAAAAAATGAGACTAAAAATAAAAATAATAATAAGAGCTATTACTGCTAAAATTAATACTTCGAAAATTTGAAAGAGAGTTTGGTTCGATTGGGTTTGTTGTAGAGTAAATGTAAGTTGTCCGAAATGCTGATTTTCTATGAAAATGTCTTTTTTAATTTTAAAAATTGTATTGTTAGCAAATGAAAACCTAGTTATATCAGAGGTGTTAATTGAATGAGACTTGTTTAAATAGAGAATTTGAACATTTTTTTTTGTAATTTGTATTGTTGTAATCCCTAAAGAGGATTTCTCTAAAAACGCACTTAAAAAATCATGCAAACCAGTGGAGTCATTTTTTTGAAGATATGATTCAACCGCAAGCGTTGTTATATCAAGAACGTTTTTGATATCAACACTGACATCTGGAATACGAAACTTTTTTCTAACTTCGTTTGCGGTGAGTGCAATTAATAAAATAATTATACTGAGTGTGGTGAGCACTAAAATTAAAAACCGCAGACTAAACTTAGGGGTGAAAAACTTTTTAATGAACATTAAATTTTAGATATAAATTCTTTTAAAAAGTCACAAAAGCTTTTTTCTACTCGCTTTGCTGTTTCGGTTACCTCGTCGTGAGTCAGTTTGTTTGCTGTAATACCGGCCGCTAAATTAGTTATACAGCTAATTGCAGCCACTCTTAGTCCCATATGATTTGCAGCAATGACTTCGGGAACTGTAGACATACCAACAGCCTTGCCACCCATGCCTTTAAACATTCTAATTTCTGCAGGCGTTTCGTATGTTGGTCCGGTAACACCAATGTAAATTCCTTTATGGAAAAAAACTTTTTGAGCACGAAAAATTTTTTCAGCGATTGATATCAATTCTTTGTCATAGGCCTGAGTCATATCTGGAAAACGTGGACCTAAAGCTTTAATATTGGGACCCATGAGTGGGTTTGTTCCCATCATATTAATGTGATCTTCAATAATCATAAAGTCGCCGGGATTCATACCTTCTCCATAGCCACCCGCAGAGTTAGTAACAATAAGCTTTTCAATTCCTAGAGCGGCCATAACTCTTGTTGGAAAAACAACAGTGTTCATGTCGTGACCTTCGTAATAATGAAGACGACCTTGTAAAACAACAAGAGGAACCTGATCTATTTCGCCAAGAATGAGATTGCCCGAATGACCTTCAACGGTTGGAGGAATAAAGTTCGGTAACGAATGAAATGGAAATGAGCTTTCAACGTTCATGTGCTGAACAAAGTGACCTAAACCAGAACCTAAGATGACTCCAACCTTTGGTTTAAGTTTAGATGTGTTTTTTATAAACGCGACAGTTTCTGTGATTTTTTTTACAGTGTCCATAAATCCTTTTTTAATTAAGTATTGTTTTAATCAAAATGTGTGGCTCTGGCTTTTGTAAGCCAACTTCGTAAGTGTTTTGTAATAGCAGAGAGGTTTTTTCTAACAAATGCATTTCATTACCATGAAGTGTATAAACAACTTCACCTGCATTAACTGCATCGCCAAGTTTTTTATGAAATTCGATACCCGAAACAGGATCAATGATATCATCAGTTTTAGATCGACCAGCTTTTAGCTCTAAACCGGCAACACCAATTTTTTCAACATGAAAGGCTTTAATAAAACCAGTTTCATTTGATTTAACAACAAGTGAGTGCTGAGCCTTAGGTAATAAATCAAGTCGGCCACTTTGTTTTTCACACATTTTTTCAAAAACTTGAAATGCGCGTCCTGAAGAAAGAGCGTTTAATGCTAAATCATATGCGTCTTTTAAAGATGTCGATTTACCCGATAAATAAATCATTTGGGCTGATAGCTGCAAAGACAACTCTCGAGTATCTTCATATAAATCATAGCCATCAGGGCCAATGTGTTTTTGACCTTTCATAATTTCAACACATTCATAAATTTCTAAGGCATTTCCTGCAAATCGACCGAGGGGTTGTTCCATTGATGTGATAAGCGAAACAACTTTTTTGCCATAACCGTGACCGATAGCCATTAGGTTTTGTGCTAACTCGGTGGCTTGATGAACGGTTTTCATAAAAGCACCAGACCCATATTTAACATCCAGCACGAGGCCATCAATCCCTTCGGCAATTTTTTTTGACATAATGCTGGCGCAAATTAAAGGTAAACTTTCTACCGTAGCCGTAACATCTCTTAAGGCGTAAATTTTTTTATCGGCAGGACAGATGTCTTTTGTTTGTCCGATAAAGCAAGTTCCAATGTCTTTAGTGATTGAAATAAAGTTTTCTAGGCTTTGTTGAGTATTAAATCCGGGTATGGCCTCTAATTTATCGAGAGTTCCACCAGTATGTCCAAGACCTCTGCCTGAAATCATCGGCACATAAACACCACAAGCCGCAACAATTGGACCTAAAATTAAACTCGTTTTATCACCCACGCCACCAGTAGAGTGTTTATCAACTTTAAAACCATCAATTGCCGATGTGTCGACCACGATACCAGAGTGTAACATTGTTTTAGTTAATGATAATGTTTCATTTGTTGTCATGCCTTTAAAATAGATGGCCATTAAAAGAGCGGACATTTGATAATCAGGAATTATACCGCGAGTATAACCTAAAATAAAATCGTTAATTTCAGATTCCGTTAGTTCAAAACCATTACGCTTTTTTTTAATAATTTCAGCGGGTAACATTAATAACCACTTTTCCCGTCTGTGTTCGTAACAATTGCAACACCAGAACTAGTCCCCAGACGTGCTGCTCCAGCTGCGATCATTGTTAAAGCGGTTTGATAATCTCTAACACCTCCGCTGGCTTTAACCTGTGCTTTTGATCCAACAACTGTTTTCATTAAAGCAACGTCTTCAACTTTTGCACCGCCACCAGAAAATCCCGTTGATGTTTTTACAAAATGCGCACCAGCAATTAAGCTGACCTCACAAGATTTTTTTATTTCCTCAGGAGTAAGCAAATGGCTCTCTAAAATAACTTTAACGATATTTCCATTAGCAGCTAAGACGACATCTTTAATATCTTTTTCAACATATGACCAATCTTGTGATTTAACTGCGCCAAGATGAATAACCATATCGATTTCATTTGCACCGAGACTCATGGCGCGAGTTGTTTCAAAAGCTTTGGTTGCGGAGTCACAAACTCCCAAAGGAAAACCTATGACTGAGGCAATTTTAACAGAGCTATTTTTTAAGACTTCTTTGCAGAAGCTAATCATTGATGAGTTTACGCAGACTGCAAAAAAACTATATGATAAAGCTTCTTCGCAAAGTTTGTAGATTTGAGATTTGGTTGTATCTGGTTTCAATAAAGTATGATCAATGTAGCTTGCTACATCAGAAGGTGATAAAATTTTATTTTGTGTATCCATAAGTACTCACTCGTTAAACAAATTAAGGATCTTATTAAGTATCTTAGTTTATTTTGTTTTAGTTGAATGAGCAATCAGTATTAGCCAGCTTTTTTAACCGTTCCATTTTGTGGGGGTTGTGTAGCTTCTTTTCCTAAAAAGGATCTTGCATCCGCTTCGGTGACTAAACCTTTTTTGACTAAATCGTCCAAGGATTTTTCAAACAAAACCATTCCTTGCGCACCACTCGTTTGCATAATTGAGGGAATTTGATGATTTTTTCCTTCACGAATGAGGTTTGCGATCGCTTTTGAGCCTTTCATAATTTCAAATGCGGCAACTCGACCCATTTTGTCTGCTTTTGTAAACAAGGTTTGAGCAACGACACCTTTTAAAGATTCTGAAAGCATCGCTCTAATTTGCGGCTGTTGTCCTGATGGAAAAACATCGATGATACGGTCTATTGTTTTAACTGCAGAGTTAGTGTGTAGAGTGCCAAAAACCAAGTGTCCTGTTTCAGCAGCAGTAAGTGCTAAAGATATCGTTTCCAAATCACGCAACTCTCCAACCAAAATGATATCTGGATCTTCACGAAGCGCAGCTTTTAGAGCGTTTCCAAATGATTTGGTGTGAGCACCAACCTCACGTTGATTAACAAGTGATTTTAAATTTGGATGCACGAATTCGATAGGATCTTCAACAGTTAAAATATGAGCTTCTCGAGTGGCATTTATGTGTTGAATCATCGCCGCTAATGTTGTTGATTTTCCTGAGCCTGTTGGGCCAGTAACTAAAACTAATCCACGATCATTTTCAACAAGGTCAATAATGGACTGAGATAAATTTAATTCTTGAGCTGTTTTAATTTTTTCTGGAATAGTTCTAAAAACTGCTCCTAAACCCTTGCGTTGCATAAAGATATTACATCGAAAGCGACCAGTGCCTTCTAAGACATATGCAAAATCGAGTTCCCATTTTTCGATAAAAGTTTTTTTCTGTTTTTCATTTAAAATTTCGAAAATCAAACCTTGAACATCTTGGCTTGTTAATTGTCGGTAATTTAATGGCGACATCATTCCATGTACACGTAAATAGGGTGGTGCACCGCTCGTCACATGTAGGTCAGAAGCTTTTTGCTCAACCATTAGTCTAAATAAATCATCAATAGTAGCCATGACTCAACCTCATTATTTGATTCTTTATAGATCTTCGGTAGAATTGTGAAATCAATTAACAGGAGCAACGTCCAGATGGCTGCAGAAATTCTTATAAATGTTCGACCCCTTGAAACTCGCGTGGCTTATGTCGAGTCTGGCACTCTTGTTGATTTAAAAGTGGAAAGAAAATCCTCACCGACTTGGGTTGGAACGATTCATCGCGGAATTGTGACTCGTGTTTTACCTGGAATGCAAGCTGCGTTTGTAGACATAGGTCTAGAAAAAGCTGCATTTTTATATGTGGGAGATATTATATCAGAGGATGGCAAAGAGTTTTTTCCTGATGAAGATGAGTCAGAAAACAGCTCAGTTGAAGAAAATCGCGATGAGTACAGGTCTTCACGTGAAATAAAAACACCGATTCAAGATTTAATAAAGGAAGGCCAACATCTTATGGTTCAAGTGGCGAAAGACCCTCTTGGAACAAAAGGCGCTAGAATAACAACGCATATTTCACTGCCAGGTCGAGGAGTTGTATATATGCCGTTTGTTAAGCACGTTGGAATTTCTCGTAAAATTGAAGACGAAAATGAAAAGGAAAGATTAAAAAAGTTAATTCAAAAAATTAACCCTTCCGGCGGGGTCATCGTAAGAACTGCAGCAGAAGGCGCAACAGAAGATGCTTTAAAGTCTGATATTGAATATTTAGACCGCTTAGGAAAAGAGATTCAAAAAAATTATGAAAAAAAGAAAAATGCAGGTTTGGTTCATGCTGAAATTGATGTTGAGTTGCGTGCTTTGCGCGATTTGATGAGTGAAGATGTCACAACAGTGTGGGTTGATGATGAAGATGTCTATAAAAAAGTTTCTAAGTTTGTTTCTCAATTAATGCCGAAATACAAACAGAATATTATTCTTTATGAAGAGAAAAAACCTTTATTTGATTTGTATGACATCGATTTAGAAATATCACGCGCAACAGAACGCAAAGTTTGGTTGAAGTCGGGTGGATATATTGTCATCGATGAAGCTGAAGCTTTGGTTGTTGTTGACGTAAACACAGGGCGATACGTTGGTAAAAAAGACTTAGAAGATACAATATTAAAAACAAACTTAGAGGCTGTAAAAGAAATTGCTCATCAACTGCGGGTCAGAAATGTTGGTGGGATTATCATTATTGATTTTATTGATATGGAAAAAGAATCCCACCGCGAACAAGTTTTACAAGCTATCGAAGAGGAGCTTAAAAAAGATCGAGTACGTACAAATGTGACATCAATGTCAGAACTTGGTCTTGTTGAAATGACAAGAAAACGTATTCGCCCAAGTTTGGTTAAAACTCTCTGTGAGCCATGTTCATATTGCGATGGAAAAGGCTATATAAAAAGAAAATCAACAGTTGCTAACGAAATATTTCGTGAAATTGAACGTGAAGTTGGATTGATAGAAAGCAATAAAAAGAATTTAATCGTTCATTGTCACGCCGAAATCGTTGATTGGATTTATGAAGTGGAAAACGAAACACTTGAACATTTAGAAAAACGTTTTGGACATACAATTGCATTTAAAATTGAAACTAAATACCACCTAGAGCAATACGAAATTTTTGATAACTAAAAAATATATTTAAAACCTGTACCTTGGTATGTGGTCACTGCCTTAATACTTTGATATTCTGCGGAGTATGAACCAGGAGTTATCAAACTATGTATAAATTTATCATTAGATTAGTAATTGCAGCGATAGTTTTTACAAATTCATTTTCATATGCAGCAGAAGTAAAAAGCACAACTCAAGAGCCAAGCAAAGAGACAGACTTAAGAGCTACAGACTATGCAATTATTTATGATTTGTACCCGACTACTGAAAAAATGTTTGAATTTTTAAAAGATATACAAAGCATTAGCTTAAAAGAGTTAAACGATGGAACAAGTTACTTAGTCAGCAAAGGTTACAATTTAGCCGAAAACACTAAATTTCCTCATATAAATGGAAATGAAATATCAGAGGGTAAAAATAAAATTGTTCTTTTAGATAAGAACTCATTTAAAACACAAACGGGTAAAGTTGTTAAAATCAAAGAGCAATATGAATCATTTGATCAGCAAATAAAAAGATTACATGAGGAACTAAATAAAGGGTCGTATGTAAAAGATTTTAATCCATTTATAAACAGAGCTCACGCGAGTACTCTTCTTCCAGCAATAGGGATTTTAGGATTGTTGGGGCTCATGACTTCAAACGCAGTTTCAAATTATATTCAGACAGTGGTTCACTGCGCTAAAACAAAAATATTAATCTCGCCAGATGAAGCAAAGAAGCTTGATGAATACATTAATTTTAAGTCTATAGATTTAGCGTCAAAACTGAACGTGGTATGTAGTAAAAATAATAAAGGTGAGAGTTTTTTTGACATAAAAGCAGATATTAGCGACGTTGAAAAAAAGCTGTTGTATGAAAGGTTTGATCGATACTCAAAGTGCTCGTATGCCCTTAAAGAGTCAATTTTAAGTCGAAAGAAAAATATTGAGCCATTATTTAAAACAGGGTCTTCAGATTATGCTGAAACTCAAGATTATGTTTATCAAGTTGCTTTTAAGGGTAAAAAAACTCAATGTACAGCTGAAAATGCTAAGAATGTAACAGCTGTTTTGAGGTCAAGAGTTATATCTGATCATCTGGCAATAACAAATATGTTTCTTAAACTTTACCGCGAAAATTTACCAACAGATACTAATCGATATGCTCCAGATAGCGCGCCAAGGCCAGAACATCAAAATTTTTACAATACAAAATAATAAATACTACGAAAGCAAAGAGCGACTCCATAAATTTTGGAGAAACTCTTTGATGTGAAAATATTTAACTTTGTTTTTATATCGATCTAATAAAAGAGTATTTGGGACTTCGTCCTGAGCAACAAAATAACAGAGCTTTAAATCTGCTTGATCAAGCTTTCGAATGATTTCTTTAAAGTGATATTCATGAGTTGATTGTGTAGTATTGATTACAACTGCTGTTTTTGCATTTAATACAAAATCAAAGGTGTTGTTTTTGTAATCAGACCAATAATTTAAGCTAAGGCCAGGATATATTGTGTGTTTAAAATTAAGAAGTTCTAAAAATATAAAATGTTTTAAACTTCGCTCATAACTTTCTAAACTTAAATGTGTGTTAAAATCATTTTTAAAGGCATTAGATACACCAATGTCAAAATAATAAAATTTATTTTTAACTTTCGAATAATTGTTAAGCTTTAATGACTTAATTGTGTAACCTAGTTCGTAGTTTTCTAGGAGTTTAAAATATTCGCGCACTGTTCTTCCGGGAACAGAACAAGCCTGGCCAATTTCTTCGTAATTTATTTCAAAGCCATTGATTATGCTAATAGAGTTTAAAAAGCGTGAAAAGTTTTCGATTTTTTTGACCTTACCAGTGGCGCTAAAATCTTTTAGCAAGAGTGCGCCAATATAATCGATTAAGGCTGTTTCTTTATTGAGTGAGTTTATAGTAAAAGGCAGACTTCCATAGTTTAATATAAAATTTAAATCAAAATTTTTATGTTCTTTGAGCTCGTGAGATGATAGAGGTTTTAATTGTCGCACCTCTATCAGTGGAGTTAAGTCGGGCGGAATGTGTTTTTCAATTAACTGCATGCTTAAAGTCGTTAAATAAAAAACAATCGATTTTGTTTTTAATAAATGGTCAATTTGATTAAAGATCGAGGGCATGAGGTGAATGTTATCAACACAAATAATTTTTATTTCAGGAAGAGCAATATCACTTAAAAAACTAGGTTGAAATGATAGCTTTCTAAATGTATCAAAATCTGCGAGATCAAAATAAAGATCATGTGCAAGCTCTGTTTTTAAAAGATGACTTTTACCAATTCGACTGGGCCCCGAAAAAACAAAGCACATTCCCGACTGATTTGTTGGTAACGATAAAAGACGTTTTATTGGACCGCTATTCATAGAGTATTATTATGTGAAAAAAACAATTACCGCAATACTTATGCTAAAAATAAATTAAAATAGCATCTATTCTGCGAAATATTGACTTTAAAGCAAATAAAAGAGATTTGAGCTATGAAATTTTGATGGACTAGATGTTAAAGAGGGATGGATCTAATTGTTTGACAGAGTTGGCTTTAAGATGGCACAAAGATACTTCTTAATAACATTCCTATGGAGGAAACTTATGTACGCGATTATCAAAACTGGCGGTAAACAATATAAAGTTCAAGCTGGTGATGTATTACAAATTGAAAAAGTTGAACATGATTTAGGATCAGAGTTTAACATTGATGAAGTTCTTTTGGTTGGTGGCGACAAAACACATGTTGGTTCTCCAACTGTTAAAAACGCTAAAGTAACTGCGGTTGTTACAAAACAATCAAAAACTATGAAAGTGATCGTTTTTAAAAAGAAACGTCGCCAAGGTTACAGAAAGTTTGCAACTCATAGACAAAACTTTACAGAAGTGTTTATCAAATCAATCACTTCACCAGATGGTCAAGTTGTTAAAACTGATGCAACTCCAGTTGTAAAAGATATGGCGGCTTTAAGACAAGAAAGAATTCAAACTAAAGTTGAAGACAGCAGAGCACGCGCTGAGGCTGGAATCGGCTTAGGACGAGCAGCTGCCAAAGCCAAAACAACAAAAGTGTCGCCAGCAAAAAAAGCAGCACCAGTTAAAAAGAAAGCTACAAAAAAAGTAGCAAAAAAAGTAGCTTCTAAGCGTTCAGCTAAAAAAGCGACTAAAAAAACAACAAAAAAAACTAAGTAATTGAATTAAACTTTAAAAGGAACAACGGAGTATACAATGGCAAGTAAAAAAGCTGGTGGTAGTACCAAGAACGGTCGGGATTCACAGTCGAAGAGATTAGGCGTTAAAAGATTTGGCGGACAATTAGTTAAATCTGGAACAATTATCGTACGTCAGCGCGGAACGAAGTTCCAAACTGGTAATAATGTTAAAATTGGACGTGATCATACGATCTATTCAGTTATCGAAGGACATGTTAAGTTTGAAAGATTTTCGAAAGAGAAATTTAAAGTTAGCGTTTATCCAAAAACTGCGTAATAAGTATCTTTCACAAAAGAACTTTAAAAAAGGAGCCCTTTTGGCTCCTTTTTTATTGAAAGCAAGAGTTGTTTAAGCAACTACAGTTAGAGCGTGTTATGAAGTTTGTAGATGAAGTTAAAATTACAGTGTCGTCTGGCCGCGGAGGCCCAGGAGCCGTAACGTTTCGACGTGAATCATATGCCCCAAGAGGTGGTCCTGATGGTGGCGATGGTGGAAAGGGCGGAGACGTTATCTTTAGAACCTCAAAGCACATAAATTCTTTGGTCGACTATAAAACATATAAAAAATACAATGCAGAGAATGGTCAACCGGGAGCTTCTTCGAATTGCTCTGGTCATCATGGTGCGGACTTAATCATGATTGTGCCAGAGGGCACGGTTTTACGAGATGCCGAAACCAATGAGGTGATTCAAGATCTCAGCAATATGGATGAGTTTCACTTTTTAAAAGGCGGCCGTGGTGGCAAGGGAAATACATTTTTTAAAAACAGTGTGAATCAGGCCCCTGAGTATGCTCAGCCAGGTGAAGATGGCTTATCAAAAGAAATCGTGTTAGAGTTAAAATTGATTGCTGATGTTGGAATTATAGGTTTTCCGAACGCAGGAAAATCGACGTTGATTTCACGAATATCGGCAGCAAAACCTAAAATTGCAGATTATCCGTTTACGACATTAACACCGCAACTCGGCGTGGTTAAAGTTGGGGATTACAGTAATTTTGTAGTTGCAGATATACCCGGACTAATTAAAGGTGCACATTTAGGAGTTGGCCTTGGGATTCAGTTTTTAAAGCATATTGAAAGAACAAGCTTGTTTGTTCACATTATTGATATTTCCGGCATGAGCGGAAGAGATCCAATACAAGATTATTTAGATATTAATTTAGAAATTGAAAAATACGACGAAATTAATCAAGACAAAGATGGATTTTTTCCAATGTCGACACGTGAGCAAATAGTTGTTTTTAATAAAATTGATTTATTATCGCAAGAGCAAATCGAAAAACTAAAACAAACATTTAAGAAAAAATTCAAACTTGAACCACATGCCATTTCTGGCGTAACTGGGAAAAACATAAGTGAATTATTAAAATTTATTGCTGAAAAAGTTTTAGCAGCCAAGAACAATACTGAAGAACTACACAAAATATAGGTGAAACAATGAAAGTCGGAATATTTGGAGGAAGTTTTAATCCTCCTCACAATGGTCATGTTAATAGTTTAACAACTGTACAGAAAAAAATGGGATTTGATAAAATTCATATCATTCCGAATAGTCAAAATCCGCTTAAGGTACCAACAGAAGCACCTACTCATGAACACCGCTTAGAAATGGCGCGATTAGCTTTTTCAACTTATGGTCCGGCGTTTTTTGTTGATGATGTTGAGCTTAAGCGCGGTGGAAAAAGTTATACAATCGATACAATTAAGGAGCTTCGTAAACAATATGAGTCGAAAGATTTATATTTAATAATTGGAGCGGACAATTTTGAAGGTTTTTCTGAATGGAAAGATTATAAAAAAATACTTGAAGAAGTTAACTTAGTTGTTACCACACGTCCCGGTTATGAAATTCCGGAAAATGCAGATGAATTTCCAGATTATTTATCAGGACTTGTTGCTGAAAGCGACTTTGGTGCGGTTGAGCTGACGACTGGCCGATCAATTGAGTTTTTAACATTACAAGATTTAGATATTTCTTCATCAGAGCTAAGAAAAAAACTTAGAGTCGGTCGTCCTGTTGAAAAGTTTTTACCATTATCAGTAGAAAGCTATATCAAAGAAAACAAGTTATACCGTTCAGCTAACAAAAAAATAACTGATTATGAAAAGTTTGCACTTTATTGTGCACAGGTGCTTTTTGATAAAAAAGCTATTGGTGTACGTGGTTTTGATATTCGTGAAATATCAACAACAACTGATTTTACATTAATAGCATCGGGAACAAGTACTCGTCATGCAGCATCTATAGCGGAAAACCTAATAATGGCTATAAAAGAAGAGTTTAATGTCTATCCACAAGGGGTTGAAGGTGTGGATGAAGGACGTTGGGTTGTGGTAGATTATGGGCCTCTCATTATTCATTTATTTTATGATTTTGTTCGCCAGGAATATAGAATGGAAGAGTTATGGAAAAGCGGTAAAGAGTTTAATTTAAAAGATAAAGATTTAAAATAGACATGATGAAAGCCGTTTTGTTTGATTTTAAAACAGCCAAAGAAGAATGGTTTGATTTAGTTGTTCAAACGTATATTAAAAAAATTAAACCCTTTATTGATTTTGAGATAGTATCGTTAAAATCAAACAAAACTGATCGTGACGAAGCTGAGTTAAAAAAGGTATTTGAATCAAAAGAACTTCTGAAAAAAATAACGGCAGATGATTTTGTCATATTATTTGATGAAAAAGGTAAAGATTTAGACTCTGTTCAGTTTTCAAAGCAACTCGAGGTTGTTGTAAACTCTGGAAAAAAACGAATTGTTTTTATAGTGGGTGGGGCTTTTGGCGTATCCGATGATATTAAAAACAGAGCCCATTTAAGTGTTTCTCTTTCAAAAATGGTGATGAATCACTTGGTAGCAGAAACAGTTGTTCTAGAACAAATTTATCGTGCATTTACAATACAAAAACGAATTCCGTACCACAACATATAGTGAGCTAACTACAAGCTAAAGAATAAGCTCATAAATTTGCAAAAATACATATCATGAAATTATTTAAAAAAATTTATGAAATGAGTATTTTTCTTTTAACAAAGATCGAGTGTGTGTCTTGTGGTTCGTACTTTGTACAAACATTAGGTCTTTGTGAGTATTGTGAAAATAAGGTGTTGATTCATCATACAAACCCACAACGTATACAAAGTGAGGATACAACGATACTGAGTTTGTTTGATTGGACTGCAAATTGTAGCGATGATCTGAGCGGCTGGATTAAAAGCTTAAAATCTAGATGTAGATTTAATGAATGGCGGTTGATAGCGGAGTTTTTTATAAAACAGCATGATGTTGGTTTTGATGCCAAGACCAAAGTTGTTTTTATTCCAATACCAAGCTCAACAGGGCGATCACATTCTATTTATTTTGCAAAAGAATTGGCTCAACAGCTTAATAAAAAGTACTGTAATTATTTAAAAATATCTCAAGAGGTAGAGCAAAAAAGTTTGAATTTGAATTTACGAAAAAATATAAAATTTGAAATTCATGAAGAATTTACAAACTTTATTAAAAGTCACGATTTGATTGTTTTTGTTGATGATGTTACAACATCAGGTTCGTCCTATAGAGCCGCTCATAGTTTGGTTAGTAAAAAACTACAAAAGACAACGCAGCTTTGGGCTGCCTTTCGTCGACTTTTGTGATTTAAAGTTGTTGTACTTAAAAGCATCTGATATAAGCAATACATGAGCACAATTTTAAAAATCGTCCATAAAGTTTTGTTGGCATATACTTTTGTTTATGCGGGTGGTTTGTTTGCCAAAACTCAAGCCAAAACAAGTGTTGATGTTTCTGCGGCCATAGAAATTTTAAATCGATATACAAAAGATGCGGGATCACAAATACAAGTTCAAATGAGCACAGAGAAAAAGTCTATTGGAACTAAAAATATTAGCCAAGGTCGCGTGACAGTTGTTCCTGGTAAAATTAATATAACAATTGAAGGCGATAAAAAATCAGAAATGATTTTTGATGGCACCAAAGCGTTTTTTATTTCTTATCCAGATATGGACTTAGATCCGACTGGCAAAAGAAAAGTTGTTCAAATAAAATCTAAAGGAAAAAATCACATTAATTTGCTTTCAAACTTATTCGGAAATCCAAAAAAGTTTTTCTCTGCGTTTGATATAAGTAAAAAAAATCTAAACCCAGATGAGTATGAATTGGTTTTAAAAGATAAAAAAAATGAAATAAAACCAATGACGTTAGTTTTTTCTAAAACAATATTAACACTCAACAAAATATCTTATTTGGATGATGTTGATACTGAAATTAATATTCAATTAGATAAACCTAAATTTCCGAAAAGCATCTCTAAAAACTTATTTAAATACACGAAGAAAAAAAACGATGAGGAAGTTGTCGAATGAGTCAGAAACAAAGCACATCTGAAAGTAATAAAAAAGTTCACTTTATTAGCCTTGGTTGTCCAAAAAATTTAGTCGATAGTGAAATTATGGCCGGAACTTTAATGAAAGACGGTTATCAAGTTGTTTCTGACGCAGAAGGCGCGGACACAGTTGTTGTTAATACTTGCGGTTTTATCGATGATTCAAAAAAAGAGTCGATTCAAAAAATTTTAGATATGTCTGCTTTAAAAGAAAAAGGTCAGATTAAAAAAATTGTTGTCGCAGGTTGCTTAACACAGCGATACAAAGATGATTTGGTCGAAGGTTTACCAGAGGCTGATTTGTTTATCGGCAGTGGCGAGTTTCAAAATATTTCTAAAATTTTAAAAAATCATGATGCTGGGGATTCAAAAAAGACTTTTTTTAACTTACCGACATATTTGCAAGAAGAGTCAACACCAAGGGTTAATTCACAACCAAAACATCGAGCGTATTTAAAAATTTCTGAAGGCTGTATGAAGCGTTGTGCCTTTTGCGCTATTCCGCTTATTCGTGGTAATTTACAATCAAGAACAATTGCTAACATAGTTAATGAAGCGAAAATCTTAGCGGCTGGCGGAGTCAAAGAATTAATAATTATTAGTCATGACTTTACTGATTACGGTTGGGATTTGCGTCGTAAGGACCCTCATGCAAAAGAAAACCCTGTTGAATTATTAAAAGCTTTAGCTGAAGTTGATGGCATTCAATGGATTAGAATGTTGTATTTATATCCGGATGGAATAACACAAGAGCTGATTGATTTAATGAAATCAAATAAGAAATTCGTAAAGTATTTTGATATGCCACTACAGCATGTTAATAATGAGATGCTTAAAAAAATGAACCGTAAAATGACAAAAGAAGAAATTCTTGAAGTTCTTGCGCGCATAAAAAAAGATATTCCTGATGCAGTCATTCGGACGCAGTTTATTGTTGGTTTTCCTGGTGAAACTAACGAGCAGTTTGAGGAGCTTTTAAAGTTTGTGTCAGAACAGCAGTTTGATCGTGTCGGTTGTTTTCAGTATTCACCAGAAGAAAACACTCCTGGCGGTAAAATGGTTGATCAAATCGACGAAGAAACAAAACAATTTAGATACGATGCACTTATGTCAATTCAACAAAATATTTCAGCTCAAAAGCACAAAGCTTTTATTGGCAAAACAGTTGAGGTTTTAGTTGAAGGCTACAGTGAAGAAACAGATTTATTACTACAGGGAAGAACTTCACAGCAAGCACCTGAAATTGATGGGGTTGTTTTAATAAATGATGGTCAAGCGCAACCCGGAGAAATTGTAAATGTGCATATCACTGAAAGCATGGAGTATGACTTGATCGGCGGAATTGTTGAAAATCAGTTATAGCGCTGATTAGTGATGTCTTGTCAAATAAACCGGCGATCTAAAATTATTTTTTATTTTGATTGCACTTTTGAATTTCGCTGAAATATTTTTCAGCTAACTTGTTTTTTATTTGATTCAGCTCTTTATAAGATTCTTTCATTAAAGCAGAGGTTTTTTTGTCCAAGCGGCAGGCTTCGACATAATAGGGCAAGGCTTCGTCATATTGTTTTAACTTAAAATAACTGTTTGCCACACCGGCAAAAGCGCGACCAGATTTTGACTCAAGTTGAGTCGAGGATTTGAAAATCTCTGCAGCCTCTTTGAAATTTTTTTGTAATGCAAATACTTCAGCTAAACAAGTTGTTCCAAACTCTGTTTGTTTGATTTTATTTGCCAACTTAAAATAGTTAATAGCCTGGTCATAATTTAAACGCTCTCTTGAAGAGATTCCCAGATAGATTAAGGGGATTTCGTTATCAGGTTGTATTTTTGTAACTTTATTACAAATGATCTCAGCATCGCCATGATTCGAGTCAAGAGTTTCTAATATACAAAGCTCGAGTAAATATTTGGAGTGGTTTTTTTTGTCGAGCTTAATTAAATCTTGTAGAGCGGCCTTTGCTTCATATAAGTTTCCAATTTTTTTATAGCATTTAGAAATTAAATCAAGCAAAGGTTGATCGGCTGGAAAGTCTTTAAGTTCGTTGTTAATTGTTGAAATCGCTTCGTAATACCTAGACTCTTTAATTAAAATTGAGGCAATAAAAAAAACATATTGCGAGTTGGTAAGAGTTTTTTTTTCGATATTTAAAAAATTTTTGGCTTCATTTATTTTTTCATAATCAAGGTAATAATTAAATATATTTTGAAAGTTTGTAATTGTGTTTGTTTTTTTATACTCACTTGTGAGCTGCTTTTCTTTTTCAACAGAAAACTTTTCAGATTCACCCTGAACTGTTGGTATTTCAGATCTGCAGATTGATTGATATTCAAAGTATTTACCGGATGTGTTGTTGCTTTGCTCAGGAATTGAATTTGAAATAGGTGGTGCATTTGTAGAAGGTGTATTTAAAAAACTCGTAGAACTTACGGTGTTTATTGAGCTCGGTTGGACTGGCATTGGCGGCATAACATTGTTTTGAGGTGTTTGAGCGTTTACGTGTTTCAAATTGAAACAAAGTATATAAAAAATAAGTAAAAGATTTAAGTTCTTAATCATGATAGAGTTACCTACTTCGTATAATCATCCGATAAGTTATTAGATGAAACAAGGCTCGAAAATTAAAACAAGACGTTTAAGTATGTTAGGAAACAGCTCAGGACAAGCTGTTGTTGAATACATATTGATGGTCGCAGTTAGTATATCGATATTATTTGCACTAAAAGGTGCGTTTTCTTCTGCGGGTGAATTTGTTGATAAATATGTCGGAGCATATACAGTTTGTTTAATGGAGTATGGTGAGCTTCCATCTCTAGGACTGAGCGAGCCTGATTTAACACAGCACAAATCTGATGGTGGTAGTGTTTGTAATCCTAAGTTTGGTCAATTTACTTTTGCAGAGGGTCGTCCACCTCTTTCAGGAGCCGGTGGATCAACGACAGGATCTAGAAATAACCAAGGATCACAAAAGAGCACTGAAGGCTCTGGAAAAAACGACTCCAACGCGAGCAATCTGAGTAACCGAAAATCTACATCTGACTCAGATGTAGCAACATCTGGTTTGGGTGGGCCGGGAAGATCTTCTCCATACACAACTGGAAGCCTTCGACGAGGTGGATCTGGAGGGGTTGGAGATGGGGCTGGTTCGGCCAGTAAAGTTACTAATATAGATGATCCTGGCGAAGTCGAACGAGCAGATCGTAGATCTCCTGGTCGTGAAACTCGTACAATATACAGAACTCGTGATCGATATAAGGCATTAACTGGTCAAATGGCCGAAGACTTTGAAAAACGATCAGCTAAAGTCACTAAACGAGAGCCTGGACGTCAAACAATTGCAAAAAATACAGAGGAAGGTTTTAGGCCAGGGCCAAGGACAAATATTTTACCTGTTATTGAACGAAAAGTTGCATCTGTAGCAGAGGAAAACGAATCAGGATGGGGACTCGGTAATTTAATAAAATGGATTTTAATTATTGGTATTATAGTGGCTATCGTTGTTTTCTTCGGCGGACAAATTTTAAACTACTCAAATTCTGACAGCTAGTTTTTTGATCAGTATAGAATATACAATGATGAAATTCATTCTTGAAACTTTCATTAAGATGTAAAATAAAGGTCTTTCAAAAGTATTAAATGAGGGGCTCAAATTGATTGAAATATTTAAAATTAATCAAAATCGTCAGTTCACGTTACAGCAAGCTAACGATTTGTTGCCACTTGTTTATAGAATTACAGAAGAGGCCAGCAAAGAAGTTAAATATTTAATGGCATGCATTGATGCTTTACCGGAAAAAAACAGTGAAACATCTCATAATTTACAAAATCGAATTAACAGTCTGATTGAAAAGTGGCAAAATAAACTTGAGCGACTTGGAATGAGACCTAAAGGGTTATGGTTAGCAGATTTTGATAATGGTGAAGGATATTTTTGCTGGAAGTTTCCTGAAACTGAAATTCAATTTCAGCATGGCTATCAAGATGGTTTTACAGGTCGTACATCTATATTGAAAAGAGACGACCATGAGAGTAGCCTTAGCACAAATTAATTCACACCTAGCTCACTTCGAAAAAAACTCAAGCGTAATTATTGAAAATATTAAATCGCTTGCAGAAAAAAAAGCGCAACTCATTGTTTTTCCAGAGGCGAGTTTGTTTGGATACCATCCTTTTGATTTGCTCGAACGCTCAGAGTTAGTTAAAAAACAAAATCAATATTTAAAATTAATATGTAAACATATTCCCGAAAATGTTTTTGTATTAATTGGTGGTTTTGAAATTAACAAGAGCAAAATTGGCAGGCCGTACTTTAATACAGCTTTTCTGTGTACGAAGAAAAAAATTGTTAAAACCTTTCACAAAGAACTATTACCAACGGGTGATGTTTTTGACGAGGGCAGATTTATAGAAAAGGGTAATGTTGCCAACAACTACTTTAATATCGGCGACAAGACTTTTTTTGTTACAATTTGCGAAGATATTTGGGCTTGGAAAAACACTAAATTTAGATCTGACTATTCTGATAATCCAATTGAAAAAATTAAACGAAAAAAAGTAAATTTAGTTATAAACATGAGTGCGTCTCCATATTTTTTAGATAAAATTGAACAAAGAAAACGAGTTGCACTTAAAACGGCTCAATTTTTTAAAGCCCCTATAATGTATGTCAACATGGTGGGTGCACAAGATGAAATTATTTATGATGGCCAAAGTTTTATTATTACTCCGACAAATAAAATAATTTATAAAGCAAATGCGTTTATTGCAGATGCAAATGTTTTTGATTTAAATAGCTTAAAATCATGGAGTCCAACGAGTCAAAAAATTAACCAAGTAGAAGAGTTAAGACGTGCGCTTGTATTAGGAATTCAAGATTTTACTCAAAAAATTGGAGTGTCAAAAGTTCATTTGGGTTTGTCTGGGGGTATAGATTCGGCTTTAGTGGCAGCGCTGGCGGCAGATGCTTTAGGATCAGCCAATGTAAAGCTGTTTGCATTACCAACAAAATTTAACTCAGAAAAAAGCTTTGCTGTTGCAAATCAGTTAGCATCGAATTTGGGAGTTCCTTTAAAAATGATTTCAATACAATCGACGTTCGAATTTATTAAAACTTTGCTGGACGGTGAATACGAAGTAGATAATTTCTGTTTAATGCACGAAAATCTACAGGCGCGTATCAGAGGTTTGTTTTTGATGGCCTACTCAAATTTTACAGGAAGTATGTTGTTAACAACTGGTAATAAATCAGAATATGCGACAGGTTATGCAACATTATATGGTGATATGTGTGGTGGTCTTGCCCCAATTGGTGATCTAACTAAAAAACAAATAGTAGATCTATGCAGACATTATAATAAAGAATCAGAGCTTATTCCTGAATTTATAATTAATCGGCCACCAAGTGCAGAACTTCGTCCAGACCAAAAAGATCAGGATACATTGCCTGAGTATAAAATTTTAGATAAAGCTGTTAAAAAAATTGTTGAAGAAAAAAAATCAGCTCAATCAGACGTTGAAAAATGGTTAGTTAAACAGTTGATGAAAACAGAGTTTAAGCGATGGCAAGCTCCGCCGATTTTGAAAGTATCTTCGCACTCTTTTGGGCGAGGACGAAGATATCCTATTGCAGTTTTTTCTAGTTTTTAAAAAAGAAAACCCATTTGTTTTGGTTGACGCTCAATTTGTGGAAACTTAAATTCTGGTTTACCTGTAAGGGAAATTAGATTTTCAATTTGTGCAGGCTTGTTTCCAACTGAAATTTTTTTATACATTTCCCAAAAAACCATCCCACAGTAAGTAGCGTCTTCTTCCGCGCGGTGAAAATCAGTTGAGGGAATTTTGAAGTGCTGAACTAAAGTACCGAGTTTGTAGTTTGGTAGACCAGGTATAATTTTACGAGAAATAGTTAGGGTGTCGATAACAATGCCTTGCGGTGCGGTTGTTTCAAATTTTTTGATGTCCGCAGTTAAAAACTGACAATCAAAAGGAGCATTATGCGCAACCAACAAGTCGGACCCGCAAAACTCAGCAAATGATGGCAAAAGGGATTCAATTGTCGGCTTACCAACAAGCATAGCATCAGTAATTCCATTGACTGCGGTTGCTCCTGGCGGCATGGCTTTCATTGGGTTAACTAAAGTTGAAAAAACAGATTCAACTTGGCCGTCAATTATTCTTACCGCCCCAATTTCAACGATTTGGTCTACACCGGGTACGGTTCCTGTAGTTTCTAAGTCAAAAGCTATAAATTTCATACTTTATTTGATACATATAAATAATGGACGTTTCAAGAAAAAGACTTTCAGTTTATAAATATAATTTAAATCAGTTAGAACTGATTGCGAATATACTATTCACAAACCGTTGTAATCTCTTAGACCTGCTCAATGAGCACAAAGTAAGCATCAATCAATCGTGCGGTGGTCATGGCATTTGCACGACGTGTCGGATAATCATTCATAACGGCGTAACTCATGAACGCTCTGATATGGAGCGGGAACGAGCGAGCGAAAGACGATTTTTGACATCTGAGCGACTAGCTTGTCAGTTAGAGATTTTTGATAATATTGAAATTATTATTCTGTAATGTAAAAGTTATTTGTGTATATCCAAGATATCCACTTGATCGCATCCGGTAACGGAAAACGCGGGCTGAGTCGGACTTGAATTCTATAGATGCCTGGGGAGTTTATTTTAAATAAACCTTGAAATGTGTTCATGTGATCAAGTCGAATACCATTTTTATACAAAACAACTTCGTAGAATGCATTAGGTTCAGAGGGAAGCTTATAATACAAAGTTAAACTTTTTGTGTATTCAATAGTGTCGCCAAGAAAATATTTTTTATTTTTATCCCCGACATAAACTTCAAACCCATTAGAATCACCGAGAGCGTCGAAAGCTACATATGAACGTTGTTTTTTAAGGGCGTCGACTATTTTGCGATTATCAGTTGAGATATCACCTGTTAATTCAGAAGGTAGGAGAATGTGTTGTGAGGCGATACTAAAACTACTTTCATAACTCGGAAATTTGATCAGCCAATTAGCAAACGGTATTGCACGAGCTGTGGCTTCTGAACCAATAAAAAACGAAATCTTTTTTTCTTGCGAAAGTTTGTCAAATAATAAAATTTCATCAATAGGGTCATTATAGAGGCGCATCAGAGCTAAGCGGGGATTAAAAGGATAGTAAATTAAACTCCAAATAGTTGAAAGTTTTGAAAACTGCCACGATTTTTGAATAACACTTTTTAAATTTATGACCTCAACTCCGTCGATAGCAGTATTTTGTAGCTCATGATATGAAAAAGATTTATTTATCGGGTGAGCAGCAATAATGAGCTTATCCATTTGTGGATTGAAGAGGTCATTTGTTTGAGATGAGAGAGTGTCTTTGGTGCTTGGCGAATAAATAATATAGGGCTGATCATTAAAATTGATTTTCTGAGCAAATAGAACGCCAACGGATGAAATATAATGGTCGTGCTCTAGATCAGTAATCATATTTGTGTCTGATAATAAAATATAATCTAAACGAGATTTTTTTGCCTCATGAGCTATTGAATATGGATTACCGGAACCAGTCGATAAATTTGTATATATATTCAATGACATTTTATAGTCATAAAATAATCGTGTACTGTATATTGATGGGCTTTCGTTTTTATTGATTAATGAAAATTCAAATTGTGAAATATAAAAACCATAAACAACAAATGATATCAATATAAACGCAAGAAATAAAAACACCCTATTCATTTGTAATCTCATATAACGCAAGATCTATATCTGGAAAGTTCATAATTTGCTTTATGTTCATTTGAGCATAAGACTCCGGCCAAAAAGTAATATTGTATTTTAAAACATAAAACTTTGAAACACCAGGCCGCGATTCAGCTAATGTGTCATAAAAATCATATCTAGATAGACCAGCTAATTTGTTAACTTTTTTTCCAGTCATTAACGTGATTAGAGACGATAGCTGGTAAGTTGGACCATAGATCGGAGAGAGGTCTTTGATTTCTGAGTAAATTAAACCAACAGTTTTGCTTGATGGAAGTAGTAATATTTTTTTATGTAGAGTGGGTGTAAAAGCAAGTATGATGACGATGATCCAAAGTCCTGCAAAGTAATAAAGACTTTTTTTAAAAAGAGCTTTATTTTTAAAATCATAATCAAGCAGAATAGAAGCGTGAGATGTAATTGGCCAATTCGCTTCAACTTTAGCTTTAAATGAGCTATATAAAAAAAATATCCATTGAGACCAAGAGGTTATTTTATTAAAAGTCAGGCCATTTTTTTGCATTGAAGACCAAAAGATAAATGGATTCAAAAGAAAGATTTGTCCTACTAAATATGTAAGAGTCCACATTGGATTGTAGTCGTATATTGATGTAAAGCCATGGTTGAGTTGAAACTTGAATGAAATAAAATCATTTTGAATATTCCAAATTATAACGGGCATAGAAAAGCTGAGTCCGAAAATAAATGTTAAAATAATGAGTTTAGGTTTGATGAGTTTAATTTTTTTTGTGAAAAGAAGTGCGATGAGTGTGGTTAACGGAAAAAGAACAATGTGATATTTAGAACAAAAACCTAAACCTAAAAAAACTCCAAGCAGCATATAGAATCGTTTCAGGGGGTTTATGAGTATATTTAAAGTAGCCCAATAACTAAGAGACCAAAACAAAACAAGTGGCACGTCTGGAGTAGCAAGAATGCCACCAATTCCTAAAAGCGGATTTAAATTATAGAATATAGAAAATATAATAATCCCTTTGTTTAAATCAAGATTAGACTCTTCTGAGCGAACAAGAATAAAACATTTTAACCAGACAATTAAAGACAAACTACTTAATAAGCTAAAAATAATTCTAAGAGAAAACCATTTTGGTAAGATAGAAAAAAAATTGGTTAACGAAGATAGCCAAGCAACCATTCCGGGATGGTCAAAGTAGCTGAGTTGTAGATTTTGGCCCCAAACCCAGTAGTAGGCCTCGTCTCCAGCAATTGGAATAAAATAACTTAAAATAACTTTAACAAAAAAAGTTAAGAAAAATATTTTTAAGAGTAAAGTTTTTTTTTCCACTTAATATGTAAGCTCAATTGGTTTATTGGTTGGAGACAAAATACCTTTGTTAAGACCATTAACAGTCACATTTATAACGCTACCATCTTCAGCTCTAAAATGAAGGCCAGTGCTCGATTTTATGATTTGATATGTATTAGCTTTAATAAATAGCTTTTTAAACGTATTTGTATTGCCTTTGGCATATTCGACTGTGGTGTCCTTTTTGGCTTCAATAAGCATTTCTATTGGAGCGCCTTTTGATTTTTCAATTGGACTTTTAAGAGAAGAGGCGTCGTTAGTCGTTTGTGAATTTGCTTTATTATTTTGTACTGCAGTTGTTGCAGCAGACGCGGCAATTTGAACCTGTGCTGAGGGTTCAAGCGAAGAAGAAGAGGTTTGATTTTTATCAACCTGAGGCACTGATTCCGATGCTGCAGAGATCTGGATTGTACTTGAAGCGGCGGTGCTACTTCCAGGAGTGCTGAGTTCAGCTAGTTGTATAGTCGGCGATACAACTTTATTTTCAGCAGTTTGAACGACTTCATTTTCATAGTGAGAAACAACCTTGTTAATAGTAACAATTGCTACGATTAAAACCATGACAATTGCAAAGTATGTTATATTTTTTTTAGTTAAACCATCTTCGTATTTTTTGCCACTGATAGATTCAGCTTGAGCACTAAAGTCAACACTGGTTTTTTTATTTTGAACTTGCTGCGAATCATTTGAAACAATGTTTTTTACAGCAGGTAAGGTTGATCCCATTTCTTCATGAAATTGTTTCAAAACAATTTCAGAGTCCATTTTAAGATAATCTGCGTAGCTTTTAACAAAACCACGGACAAATGTTTTTGCAGGTAGCTCATCGACATTTCCATTTTCAATGGCTTGAACAATTCTTGAACTTAATTTGAGCGCGTGAGCAACATCTTGAATTGACAAGTTTTTATGAATTCTTTCAGATTTTAAGAGTTCACCAGTAATTTTCATATATTTCCTTTTTCAATCAAATCGATCATTTTTTTTGCTTGATCATGAAACTTTCCTTGAGGATAAAAAGATCGAAGTTCTTTGAGCTTCAGAACAGCATCTTTTTTTTCACCCGAACGGTAAAGAGATATAGCGTAGTAGTAAAGCCCCTCATCAGATTTTATTTGCTTACAAAGTTCGGCTGCTTTTTCTAACTGATCATTTGATAACTTGTATTGTTTAAGTTCTAAATATGAACGGCCCAAAAATACATTTGATGTACAATCCTCTCTTTGTGTTAAAAGAACTTGTTTAAAGTTTTTTAAGGCTGCTGGGTAATTTTGATCATTAAACTCGAGTAAACCTAAATTAGCATAGGCTTTCGCTGAGTTATGATATGTTAAATCAGACAAAACAGTTTGAATGAGTTTTCTCGCTTTATCAAACTGACGAATTTCAATATAAACGCGAGCAAGATTGTTTTTTGCATCAGTATATTTGTCATCTAGATCACAAGCGTTTTGAAAATGTTGGATTGATTCGCTATAGCGCTCTCGCAAAAAATAAACGAGACCTAAATTGTTTTGAATAAAGGGGTCTTTAGGATTTAGTTCCTCTGCCGCTAAAAATTCTTTTAATGCTAAAGCGTAATTTTGTCTTTGGAGCTGAGAAAGGCCAAGCTGCATTCTGAGTTGAGACTTTTCAATATTGGCAGTGCTGATGGTAGAGCAGGCTTGAGTTAACATTAAAATTGGTACAAGTATGAATAGATACATAACACTATTAAGCCTTTACAGAGCTTAATGGTCAACCATTTAGACCTTTTCGATTAAACACAAGGTTTCAAAATGATCAGTTTGTGGAAACATATCAAAAATTTGTAGGTGGTTAATTTTGAAATGATAATCTAATTTCGTGAGCAAGGCTAAATCACGAACTAAGGAAACCGGATGACAGCTGATATACAAAATAAATTTTGGTCCGGCTTGAGCAATTGATTTAATAAGTAGTGGCTCACAGCCTTGTCTAGGCGGATCTATAAATATCAATTGATCAGAGAGCTTGTTTTTAATTGGAAAATACTCCGATTTCGTTGTGTAAAATCGAATTTTTTTTTGAAGTTTGCGGTTTTGAATTTCTTTAACGGCAATTTTTGTTAAATCTGAACTCAACTCGACAGCGTCTATATGTGTTTTTTCGTGTAACTCGGCTAATTTAAATGTGAAATTACCACTTCCAGCATAAAACTCTGTAATATTTTTGAAATCGTGTGGCTTTAAAAGTTCAAACGTGGCGTTGACAAGTTTTTCATTAATATATCGATTAACTTGAGAAAATGATAAACCAGTATTTTTAACTCCAATAGGGTAGAAATCAATTTTATTTTCTGAATTAATTTTAAGTTCGAATTTTTTTAATTTATCGGCAGGCTTAAGTTTAAACTTATTTTCTTTAAACCATTTTCTAATATCTGGTTCGGCAATTAAACAATCATCGATATCAACTAAGTCGTGAGTGTCAGGCTTAAAAAAACCAATTTTCTGACCGATTTGTTTGAGTTGAATTCGATTGCGATATTCAAAAGCATGCGAGTCTGTTACGGTTTTAGAAAGCTGGTAAGATTGTGTGGGTAAAAACTTTTTAAATAAATCGTTTAAAATTAATTCTTTTTGTTCAACTTGAACAGTTTCTTCAATGTGCTGCCATGGACAGCCACCACAGTCGTCAAAATGTTTGCACGGAGCTGTTCTTCGACCCAAGCCAGGGTTTAAGACTTCAAGTATTTCACCAACTAAATAGTTTTTTTCTATAAATGTAACTTTGATTTTGATTAAATCACCAGGCACAGATTTAGGAACGAAGCAGACGAGATTTTTATCTTTAAAAATAATTCGGCTAACACCAGCGCCACCGACGGCAAGCTTTTCAATATTAACCACATGTTCAGAATTTAAAAGGGACTCCAATTGAGAGTCCCTTTTAATCGAAAAAGATTGAGTCTTAGAAGAAGTCTTTTTCGTATTCACAAACAAATTACATGTTTACAAGTTCGTGTTTATCAAAAAATATTGCTAATTCACGCTCAGCAGAAGCAACGGAGTCAGATCCATGAACTGCATTTTCGCCCATAGAATCACCGTGTTTAGCGCGAATAGTTCCAGCTTCAGCTTTTTTAGGATCAGTAGCACCCATAATTTCACGGTTCTTAAGAACTGCGTTTTCGCCAACTAAGCACATTAACATCACTGGTCCAGAAGTCATAAAGCTTACGAGTTCACCGAAAAAAGGGCGCTCTTTATGTTCAGCATAAAATAATTCGCATTTTTCTTTAGAAAGCATACCTAATTTTGCAGCAGCAATTTTTAAACCTTTTGATTCAAAAGTGTGAATGATATCACCAATTGCATTTTTTTTGACTGCATTAGGTTTAATGATTGAAAATGTTCTTTCGATAGCCATAATTAATTGTCTCCTTGGTTAGGACTTTCTTTAAAGTCTCGATTTTAATTATATATTAGTATTTAGATAGGTCTAAACCGTCACAGTCTGTTGGTCAAATTAATTTCAAAGCGAGTTTGACCACTTTGTAGTAATATCTTGCTTATGATTAAAATTAATTATTGATAGTCGAATGCTTGAGACAATGTTTAAATACCTTTATGTGCTCAAACGACGTGCGTTTGTTCATACAGAATTTATAAATGTTTTGCTCAAGGCAGGTTATTTTGACTTTGATACAATTAATGACCATTTTAAGTTTGGGTTTGCTTTTTTCATGCGGGTCTCAGTTAAAAGTGGCTCCAGTAGACTTAACCCAGGGCCTCATTTCAAATAAGAGCATCACTCCTTTAAAAGCAGCATCAATTATAAAGTATGATCAAATTGATATGAATCAATTTAGTGAAAAAATTTTTATTCTTAACGGTGGTGAATTTGCTGTTCAGCAAACGAAGGAGTTTAAATTTTTTAAAGAAGTTTTGGGCTTTGAAGACTTACAAAAACGTGTCATTGACGCAAATATTCAAGACAAAAATCATCAACCATTTTTAATCATGTATTTTAAATTATTTACGATTCCGGGTAAAATTATCGATGATCGATACATGCAACTCGTTGTAAGTAATTCAGAAACAAAGCAAGATGTTTTTATTGCTCAAGTAAAGTGGAACTTAACTGGCGATGGTATAAATGATCAGAATAGTAGGTATCCATTATTCAATGCTTTTTTTGATTGGATTCATAAGAATAAATAAGAGGAGTGTTTTTTTAAAAACGTATAAAATTGACTTTAAAAGTTGGGTGCCAATATTTGCACCAGCGTTTAAAGATCAAACACCAAGTGCAGTTTAAAGCAAAGAAGGTTTAATTCAATCTGGCATGTAGTTCGCAAGATTTCCATAGATGTCTTAATGAAATTAAAGAAGTCGTTGTGGCGTTTTAAATTAACTGAAAGCATCTAGGTGAAATAAACTATGAAGAATTTTTTACGAAATACGGTGTTTATTTATTTAAAGATTTTTTTTGTGTTCAGTATGGGTTATGCCTCTGATGGATATGAGCGTGGAGGTCCATTTTCATCATATTTAAAAGAGTCAGATATCTATTTAAGTCAAGTTCAACCAATTTTTGATCGAAGATGTGCTGTCTGTCATTCTTGTTTTGAATCGGCATGTCAATTAAAGCTAACTTCTGCGGATATGTTAATTCGTGGGGCTAATTCTCATTTGCCTACGGGAGGTTTGTTAAAAGCGGCTCCGAGAACAGATTTAATGGTAACGCTAGAGCAACAAAGACGGGGTGGATTTTATTCAGTTACTGAGGGAAATTCGAATTCAATATTAGTTAATGTTTTATTGGCGGGAAATGATAAATCAAACTTACCTGTAGAAAAATATGTTAAGCCGGAAGACAGAATGTGTGTTACTTCTGTTGATGCGTTTCAAAAATTAGATTTACAAAAACAAAAAAGCCTTGGAATGCCATATTATATGGCCGCTCTTAGCTCGAGTGAGTTAAAAATTTTAATGGCATGGGCAAGTAGTGGATCGAAAACTCCGAGTGAGTCAACGATGCAGCGATTGGCGCAGCCAAAGCAGCCAGCTGTGATTTTAGCATGGGAAAACTTTTTTAATAATCGCGAATGGAAAGCAAGGTGGACTGCTCGGTACTTGTATGAACATCTTTTTACTGCACATTTTTATTTTGAACAAAGTCCTGGTGAGTTTTATGAGCTTGTAAGGTCAAAAACTTCTGCACCTGAAAAGATTGATGAAATTACTACTCAACGACCTTTCGATATGCCGTGGATGCTACAACATAATTTCTACTATCGATTAAGAAAAGTGCAGTCAACCATAGTTGATAAGCAGCACTTCGTTTATAAAATTAATAAAGATACAATGTTAGAGCTCAAAAATTTATTTTGGTTTTCAAACTGGAACGGAACACCTGAGTCGAATCCATTTAACTTTGCCGATAAAAATCCGTTTGTAGCTTTTGAACATATTCCGGCGCAAGCTCGATATCGCTGGATGCTTAAAAACGCAAAAATGCTCTTGGATATGGATATGAGATCAGATAACTGCCATGGAAATGGCGCAGCTGGTCCGCTTCGGGATAATTTTTTATTTATGTTTGTGAAGCCAGAATCTGATGTTTCAGTGAGATATTTAGATTTTTTTAAGCACGCTAATCAATATTTACAAATGGCAAATACTGTTTTTAGTAATTTAATGTTAAACGTAAGCTTTAAAAGCAATCAAGAAAAGTACAGTCAAATCAAACAAAAATATCAAAAGGCGTTATTTCCTAATGGATTTACTTTTAATGATATTTGGGATGGTGAAAACGGTACTCAAATGCCATTTTTCACAATTATGAGACATGAAGAAAACGTCAGCGTTCATGAAGGGCCTTGGGGACCGCGTCCGCGAGTGTCTTTGTTGCTAGACTATGTTTCATTTGAGCGACTGTATTATAACTGTGTTGGGCTATCTACATTATTTGACAATATAAACGATAAGATTGGTACCGTATTATATTTGCGTGATATGGGTCGTGAGGCTGAAGAGCAACTTTTATCATTTATACCAGAAGAGTTGCGTGAAAAAGTGAGGGCAGAGTGGATACAAGGTGAAGGGCGTAAACATATGTACGACGCATCTAAATTTTCATTAAAATTTAATCGGAACTTATTAAATATCAGCGAATTTAAAATTGACTCAAATGATCCATACGGAAGCTTGATGGACTATCTATTATTAAAATCTGGTCGATTTAGTAAAAGAGTTATTGGTACTAACTACTATCCAACATCGCAAGATACGCCCCAATATGCTAAACTAAAAGCACTTTCTATTGCAATGAGTAAAGAAGAGGTCAAGGGTGAGGGTAATCGCGCAACACATTTTCCAAATATAAGTTATTTAATTGTTAAAGGAGAAAATCAGTCAATTAATTATTACACGATAATTGCCAATCGTTTTTATGAATATGTGAATTATTTAAAACTTGAAGAGCCTACGGGGTTAAATTTTGGAAGGATACCAAAGAAAGATACAATGAATATTTTTCCTGAAGTAATCGCCAACTACCCAATGAAAATATATATTGTTGATGAGACAAATTTAGATAAAATGATTAGTGATATGAAATCGGTTAAGAATAGATCCGATTATGTAGCTTTTGATAAAATTTACGGACTACAAAAATTAAATTCAAATTTTTGGAATATTATTGATCATTTACAAACATACTACATTCGTAAAGATATAATTAATAATGGATCTCTTGATTTACATGATTATGGTGTACATGATTTGGTTGGATCACCATAATTTAAAAAATTAAAAATATCCATCATTTCGCTACTTGGATAAACATGGTTGAAGCTATAAGGTGAGGTTTTGAATATTAATATTCGAGAGAGTTTAATTTTTTTAAGGCATCTTCATAATATAAACACTCAATATTTTCAGAAATGCGCGAGTGCTTATCTTGAGATATTAAAATTTTAATTGATTTCTTTTTGTATTTTTTGTCAAAATCAGGGCCTAAATTTTTTAAGCTTTTTATTTCATCATCAGTCGTAGATGTTGCAGATTTGATTTCAATAAGAATAAATTCATTTTGAGGACGTTGAATAATAAGATCAACTTCTTGGCCCTCTTTGGTGCATAAATATGAAAAACTCCATTCACGACGATGTCGTTCGGAAATTTTGCGAATTTCCATAATTATAAATGTTTCGAATAAATGACCATAATAGGAAGTATGTTCAATCATTGGAATTGATAATGTTTTTTCAATCGCGCGAACAACGCCTGTGTCAAAAAAATAAAATTTATCGGCTAAGCGAACTTGTTTTCTAATTGAAGTATCAAAGCCAGGTAATCTAAATCCAAGAAGTGTATCTTCTAAAATTTCAAAATAACTTTCTATAGTTGTGGACTCGACACCAATTTGCTTTGCAATTTTGGATTTATTTATAATTTTAGAATTCATTTGTGCAGCTATTTGCAAAAATTTTCTAAAAGGTTCTAACTTTCGAACCCACTGCTCTTGTTGAATTTCTTTTTCTATATAAGTGTAGATATACGATTTTAAATATTCGTGAACAGCCTCGGTAGAATTTGAAAAATATGCCTCTGGCAACTGTCCGCGCTCAAGCGCTTTATTAAGATTAAAATCATGACCAAGTTCAAAATAACTGAGTGTATACATAAAATAGACTGACGCGCGACCAGCTAATAAATTTACACCTTTTTGTTTCAATTTTCTTGAGCTAGATCCTGTTAACACAAAGATTCTTTTGTTTTCTGAAATTTCTTTGTGAGCCACATCAAGTAATGCAGGGACTTTTTGAACTTCATCAATGACAATAATTTTACTTTGATTGGAATCGAGTTGAACTATTTCTCTGAGCTTTTGTGGCTGAAGCTGAAAGGTTTCAAAAACCTCAGGATCCAGAAGATTGATAAAAATTGAGTCTTTAGAGGAATAGTTCTGTTTAAGCCATGTACTTTTGCCTACGCCACGCGTACCAAATATAAAATAACTACGTGATTTTAATGGGTTAAACAATCTTTTGACCATACACTGAAATTATCCGCTATTTTTAGCGTATGGTCAATAGGGTGGTCGGGTTATAGATTCTGAGTATATCAAGAACCAATTAAATGTATTTAAGAGAAGCTATAGGGTGTGCTTTGAATAACTTAAATGAAAATCTTAATATTGTTTTCGCAAATAACTTAGTTTAAATTTTTGAAATGGCAAAAAAGTCAAAAAAAGTAACTGTCGCTCATTCACGCCCAAGACGTGTGAAGCCCAGTGTAAAAAGCCTAGCAGGTGTGACAATTGTAGACGAACACTTGCGAAGATTGCCAGGAACTTATTTAGATGAGTTAGAAATTTACAAAATTGCAAACAGTTATAAAATTAAAAATATTCCGCGTCCCTCAAAAAATAAATTAAATTTTGAAGACGAAAATACATATGACGATTTAATTGCGATTTGGACTGATTATTTTAACAAGCTCTTTTCTATCAAACTGCCACTAGATGTTGACATGATAAAAGCCTTAATAGGCAGTGAGTCTGAATTTATATTAAATCCTAAAAATCCAGATATTGCAATTCCTATAGCCGTAAGATGGCTCGCTTACAAAAAAGAAAGAGCAGAAAGTAAATTAGGCCGGGCTGCAACTCATGAAGAAATTATTTTAGAATACAAAGGTCTTTTAAAAAGTAAATCTGATTATAAAAAAATGCACTAGAAAAATACAGAGGTCTGTATGATAAACTTAAGAAATAAATTCATATCAATAATTACTGTATTATTTTTAGTAAGTTGCAAAACAAAAGATGTATTTGAAATTAAAGTATATAGCTTAAATAATGAGTCTAACGCGCTTAACGTAGTTACAGTAAGCCCCAAAAACATAATACATGAATGTATATTTTTAAATGCCGAAGCAGAAAATAAATGGCGACATCAATATATGATGTATATATTAAACGACCAAAAAGAAGTGATTCCTGTGATGTATGCTATCCATCAAGAAAAATCAGTCTGTAATGAACACTTAAAAAAAGTGGAAAAAATAATGAAACAAAATGATTTGGTCCGATTATGCTTACGCGACGAATTCAAAAATGACTCTACAAGCGTCGAATTGATTAAGTTTGGTCAGTTAGGACAATTAGGACAATTTCCTATAAAATTTGAACCACTAACTTTTGGTTCTATTTGCTCTGCAGATAAATGTTATAATTCGAATTCGGCATGGACTCATACGTGCCCTGGATTTCAAATTTCTGACGACTAAGGTTTAATCCGACTGGCCTACAGCCTGCACAAATAAAAAAGCTATAAAGCGATTTCTCACTTTATAGCTTTTGAAGGTATTAAGAGTACGTAAGACCATGGTCGGGATTAAAAATCCCGGAGAAGGTCAGAACATGGATGAGGCTATAGGGTGGGGTTTTAAAATCTGTCGCATGCAAAGTTGACAACATTGAGATATCAACTCAAGATTTAAAAATGGACATATACTATATTTTGCGTTAGTAATTCCTACTTCTTTAGTGATAGTTTTTTCTGCTATCGCTGTCTTTCTCGTTCGTAAATATAATAAACGTGGTTTTAAATTGAGAGCATTTTTGTCTACTGCTGTTGTGACCTTACTTATCTTTTTATGGGTAACGACAAATAGAAAGCTCTTTAATCTTCAATGTAAACGAGCTTACGGCGAAGCAAGTGCCGACTTTAGGATGTGTGATAATCCTGCGAACGGAATTGCAATGATTACTCAATTGCCGATGTTAATAATGGTTGCAGTGATAATAGCGATAATAATTTTTTTAAAACTGAAGCCTATAAAACATAGTCAATAAAAACTATTTGAGAATTATTCCAAAATTTAAAAATGGTCTATTTGCTTGTTTTCGAAAAATTTATTTTTTAAACTAGTGTTATGAAATTTATAACATTGGTTGTGCTAAGCTTTGTTTTTTCTTCATATGCAAAAGGCAATGCATTTCAAAACATAAGGCTTGAAAACGAAATTTCAAAACTATCAGACGGTATAAAGCTTAAAGTATCGCTGCAGGAAATCTTAAAAAACTGCAAAGCCACTGAAAATTTAAAGTCTATAAAAGTCTCAAAAAATAAAAATAGAGATACAAATTACTTTGAATACTATTACGAACATCAGATTGTCGACACATCTTTACCAACTGTTATTTTTTTTCCAGGTGGTCCTGGTGCTTTTTCAATAGGAAGTCATCTTAGTTTGGGTAAAGTAAATGTAGTCAAAATTGACCCAAGAGGAACTGGCTGCAACTTCGACAATGGGCAGCTATTTAGTTCTGAAGAGGTTTCAACAAACAATGCAGCAGCGGATATTACAGCCATCATAAAACAAGAAAAGCTGAGCAGGGTAATTCTGTATGGCCAGTCTTATGGAACTGTCTTGGCTACAGTAGCTGCTTATGAATTAGAAAAACAAAATTATCATCCAGAACTGGTTGTACTTGAAGGGGTTGTTGGTAAAGCATGGGATAACTGGGATGTTTACCTTGGCGGTTTTGTAAACAGTGGAAATAGTTTTTTAAATCAAAATCCTAATCTAAAAAATTTATTTAAAGTTGAGCCACTTCCTTTGAGTTTACCCAGTGATTTTTGGGCGTGGCGGATTTCTATGAGTGGAAATAATTGGCTGTCTGAAGTCAATGAGTTGACAACAATCGCTAATCCAGACTCGACAGACTTTGATACGACAAAGCGAGATGTTCTATTTAATTTTGAATATTTTAAAAATAGCCGCTCTGTAGATTTGAAGCAAAATCCCTCTTTTTTCGTGACACAATCGGTGCTTTGTTCTGAGTTATCAAAAACATATTATTCTACTTGGCCAATTGGAATGTCAGATGCACAACTAATTTTAGATCACGAAAGTCTTCTGAAATCTTTTGATTATTGTGAGTCAAAATTTAAATTCAGCCCTTATGATTCGCACAAATTTAACCTAAATACTCCAGTCGTTTATTTTCAAGGAGAGACCGATCCTCAAACACCTTTGGGAGGTGCAATGTATCATCTCGATGGACAAGCTAATACAAGAAATAAATATTTCTATAAAATAAGACTGGGTTCACATAGTCCTTTGCAAGCTGACTTGACAGACTGTGCGCCACAAATTTGGGAACATTTGTATTCTAAATCTTATGACTTAAGCGATGTATTAACCCCTGATGGGCAATGCCTTTAAAACACAGCCAATAAAAAAAACCCCGAGCATTTCCACACCCGGGGCTTTCCGCAAATCAATTATCTAAACAAAAACTATTTAAGCATTGATTTCAACGTCGTTCCCATGTCCGCTGGAGATCTTGCGATTTTGCAACCCGCAGCTTCTAGGGCTGCAAATTTTGCCTCGGCTGTGCCTTTGCCGCCACTGATGATTGCACCAGCGTGACCCATGCGTTTTCCCGGAGGAGCTGATGCGCCTGCGATGAAAACTGCAACTGGTTTTTTGAATTCTTTTTTGATGTATTCAGCAGCTTCTTCTTCTGCTGATCCACCGATTTCGCCGATCATGATAACAGCGTCAGTGTCTTTGTCTTCGTTAAATAATTTTAAAACATCGATAAAGTTAGTTCCATTGACAGGATCGCCACCGATACCAACGCAAGTTGATTGACCCAAACCTAAAGCAGACAATTGACCAACGGCTTCGTAAGTTAATGTTCCTGATCTTGATAAAACCCCAATACGACCTGGTTTATGAATGTGGCCAGGCATGATTCCAATTTTACATTCGCCTGGAGTAATAACGCCAGGGCAGTTTGGTCCGATCAAACGCGTGCGTTTACCTTGCATGTATTTTTTAACTTTTACCATGTCTAATACGGGAATACCTTCAGTGATACAGATCACTAAATCCATATCAGCATCAACAGCCTCCATGATTGAATCAGCTGCGAATGGAGGTGGTACAAACACCATTGAAACATTACAACCAGTTGCTTTTTTTGCTTCTTTAACAGTGTTGAAAACTGGAATACCTTCGTGAGTTGTTCCACCTTTACCTGGTGTAACTCCGCCAACCATTTGTGTTCCGTAAGCTTTACATTGTGCTGAGTGAAATGAACCTTGCGATCCAGTTAAACCCTGACAGATTACTTTTGTATTTTTATTAATTAAAATAGCCATTTTTAAAAATCCTTATTTGATTGCTGCAGTAATTTTTTTAGCAGCATCTGTTAAGTCGTTCGCAGGAATGATATTTAAACCACTATCTGCTAAGATTTTTTTACCAAGTTCAACGTTTGTTCCTTCAAGTCTCACAACCAAGGGAACTTTTAATCCAACTTCTTTAGAAGCAGCGATAACACCTTCAGCGATCACATCACATTTCATGATACCACCAAAAATATTAACTAAAATACCTTTAACGTTTGGATCTTTAAGGATGATTTTAAACGCATTCGTTACTTTTTCTTTGTTAGCACCACCGCCAACATCTAAAAAGTTTGCAGGTGAAGCGCCATGCAGTTTAATAATATCTAATGTCGCCATCGCAAGACCAGCGCCATTCACTAAACAACCAATACTTCCATCTAACTTAATAAAAGCTAAGTCGTATTTTGAAGCTTCGATTTCTGTTGGTTCTTCTTCAGTTAAATCGCGCATTTCAACAATTGAAGGTTGTCTGTAAAGTGCATTCGAATCAAAATTCATTTTTGCATCTAAACAAAGAACATCATCTTCTTTTGTTACAACTAATGGGTTAATTTCTGCAATTGAGCAGTCGCATTTAACAAAAGCTTCGTATAAACCCATCATAAATTTAACAGCTTTATTAACAACAGCACCTGACATACCAATTGCGAAAGCTAACTCACGAGCCTGCCAAGCACCAAGGCCGACAGTTGGATCAATATCAACTTTAACAATGGCGTTTGGATTGTGTTCAGCAACTTCTTCGATGTCCATTCCACCTTCTGAAGAAGCCATCATTGCAACACGGCCAGTTGCGCGGTCGATAAGACATGCAACGTAGTATTCTTTAGCAATGTTACAACCTTGTTCGATGAAAACGCGGTTGACTTTTTTGCCTTCTGGACCGGTTTGGTGAGTGACGAGAGTCATTCCTAAAATTTTTGAAGCCCAGTCTTTAACTTCATCTAATGATTTTGCAACTTTAACGCCTCCACCTTTACCGCGGCCACCAGCGTGGATTTGGGCCTTAACAACCCAAACTGATCCACCCATTTCTTTAGCCGCTGCTACAGCTTCATCAGGTGTGCTGGCGATTTTTCCTTTGAGCGTTGCTACGCCAAATTTTCTTAAAACTTCTTTTGCTTGAAACTCATGTATATTCATTTCGGTTTATTCTTTCTTTTCAGGTTTTAAAATTACTGAACAGTTTTTAAAGTTGAAACTAATGTGCGCACAGCTTCAACTGACTTTTCAAATTCAGCTTTTTCGTCAGCGTTAAATTTGTAATCAACGATTTTTTCTAAACCTTTACCGCCGATAACACACATCACACCAACCATTAATTTATCATTCACGCCAAATTCACCATTGAGCTCAACAGCAACTGGTAACACACGTTTTTGATCTTTTAAAATAGCTTCAGCCATTTCGATTGCACCACGTGATGGAGCATAATAAGCAGAACCCGTTTTTAAATGACCACCAATTTCAGCACCCGCTTGTTTCGTACGAGCAACGATTGCAGAAATTTTATCAGCAGGTAATAAATCCATTAAAGGAACTGAACCCACAGAAGCTGTTCTAACAAGTGGAACCATGGCATCACCGTGGTTACCTAAAACAACACCAGTCACATCTTTGATTGAAACATTTAATTCTTCAGCGATGAATGCGCGGAAGCGTGCTGAATCTAAACAGCCACCCATTCCAAGAACTCTTTCGCGAGGGAATCCAAGCTGTTGTTTTGCATAAACAGCCATAACATCCATTGGATTACATACAACGATAACAGTTGAATTTGGAGCATGTTGTTTAACACCAGCACATACATCTTTTACGATTTTAGCATTGATACCAACGAGTTCATCGCGGCTCATGCCAGGTTTTCTTGGCATACCAGCTGTGATAATCACAACATCTGCATTTGCGATATCAGCATAGTTTGAAGTCCCCTTAACTTTTGAATCAAACATTTCGATTGGAGCAGATTGAAACAAATCCAAAGATTTACCGATAGCGGCACCTTCATTTACGTCTAATAAAACAACGTCTCCTAATTCTTTTTGAGCTGCCCAGTGAGCTGTTGTTGACCCAACGAAACCTGCGCCAATGACTGCGATTTTTTTTCTTGTGTGTGCCATGAAATAGTCTCCTTATTATGACTTTTTAAAAGTATTAATTTTTATAAAAAAAATGATACCCATCAGATGTAATACTTGTCGAGATAAAGCTCAAGTCCAGATGGGTTTTGCCATGTTGCAACTGGTAATGAGTTCGGTTTAAAACTATGCTTTTATGTTTGCTGAATATCAGGAGATAAAATGAGCAATTCGAATGCGATAAATAATCACGTTTCCATTGTTAAAACATATTTTCAAGCATTTAACGAAGGGCGTACAAAAGATATGTTAGCTTTGCTCCATCCCGAAGTTGAGCACGATATAAATCAAGGGAAAACTCAGATTGGGGTTGAGTCTTTTATCAAATTTATGGAGCACATGGATCAATGCTATAAAGAAGAACTCAAAAATATTATTTTTTTTACCTCTGAAACAGGCGGTCGTATCTCTGCAGAGTTTGATGTTCACGGTACATATTTAAAAACAGACGGAAATCTTCCACTGGCTCGTGGTCAAGAATATGTCATTAGAGCTGGATCTTTTTTTGAAGTTGTCGATCAAAAAATCAAACGCGTGACGACATACTATAATCTGCCACTCTGGATAGAAATGGTGAAATAATGAGCATCAAGGTTCGGAAAGTATCGAAAGAGTTTGCTCGCGATTATTTAGGTCGAATTGCAAGCATCAGGATTGATGTTTTTCGAGAGTTTCCGTACATTTACAATGGATCACTTGATTATGAAGTTACATATTTAAAGCGATATTTTGATGCTGAAAATTCGGCATTTATACTCGCTTTTGATGAAAGTATTAGTCAAACATATGATCAGCAAATAGTTGGTGTAGCAACATGTTTGCCCCTTATTGAAGAGGATGAGTTTATCAAAGAAACTTTTATTCAAAACAATTGTAAATGCGAAGATTATTTTTATTTTGGCGAAAGTGTGTTGTTGCCGGAGTACCGAGGTCAAGGGATTGGTCATCTTTTTTTTGATGAGCGTGAAAAGTATGCGTTGAGTTTTCCTCAAATAAAAAACACAACGTTTTGTGCTGTTGAAAGAGAATTGAATCATCCGTTAAAACCACTCAAATACAGAGATCTTACTTCATTTTGGAGTGCTCGAGGTTATGCTTTGAGTGATGATTTACGTTCTGAGTTTGAATGGCTCGACTTAGGTCAATCAACAGAAACAAAAAAAACAATGAAATATTGGGTTAAAAAGTGGAAGTAATATATTCAAACAAAACACAAAGTGTTCGAGTAGCCTCCGCACAATATCCGATAGATTTTTTTACAACGTTTTCAGATTGGCAAATTAAAATTGAAAAGTGGACCGCAGATGCAGTTCAAAATGGTGCTGAAATTTTACTTTTTCCTGAATATGGCATGATGGAGTTGACATCTCTTTTTTCAGAAGAGGAACGGCGGAACTTAAAAAAACAGGCGTTTCTATTAAAAGAATACTTAGATGATTTTTTAAAAACATTTAAAGATTTGGCTGTAAAATATGGAGTATATATTATAGCTCCAAGCTTTCCAGTATATCATTCTGAGAACTTAACAACAAACAGAGTACATGTTTTTTCAAAAAAAGGAACAGTTGAGTTTCAAGATAAGTTTTATATGACACGCTTTGAAAGTGAAGATTGGAATATTAAAGCAGGACTTCCTCTAATCAAAGTATTTCACACGGAAAGGTTTAACTTTAGTATCTCAACTTGCTTTGACGTAGAGTTTTCCTTTCCCGCGATGGCTGCCGCTCAATCAGGAGCACATATTGTTTTTTCTCCAAGCTGCACAGAAACTCTTAAAGGAGCAAATCGAGTTCATATTGGAGCAAGAGCTCGTGGCTTAGAAAATCAAATTTATGTCGTTGTATCCCAAACAATTGGAGAGGCTAAGTGGTCCCCAGCAGTAGATTTAAATTATGGATATGCTGGGTTTTATTGTACACCAGATGTTGGTTTTTCTGATGATGGCATTATTTGTTTGGGAGAACATAATCAGCCAAAATGGTTGATTCAAGATCTAAGGATTTCACATTTAAATAAAGTCAGAAGTTCAGGTGCTGTTTTGAACTATAAAACGCATGAAAATATATTTAAAAGCATAAAATCATTAGATTATTTTCCAATTCAGTCAAAGATTATTCAATTTAAAGATTAAAGATGGGTCATTTGTAACTTATTAGCGGAAAATACTTGAAATGATCTATAGAATTCAGTTTGATAGACATAATCGGAGTATTAAAATGAATAAAAATTTAAAAAAAGTTTTAATGAGTATTGTTATTTTAACCGTCAGTCAGTCTTTGTATGCAGAAACTGCACAAGAATCTATTTTTTCCCGAAGTCAAAAATTTGATCATGAAGGGGTTGAGCTCTATGATTCAAATTTTGAACTAAAATCATATAAAAAAATTGGCTTTGGCGTTTCGACAGGTGGGTTAGCAGGAACTTTGGGCATTAACCTAGAGGTTAATGTTTCTAAACCAGATGCTATAGGCGCAGGGATTGGTATGGGAAAAGCATTTAACTCATTTAATTTACATTGGAAAAGAAATTATGAGTCTGCATATTTATCTCCTTATACTAAAGTCGGTTATACAAACTGGTTTAATAATGCAAACTCAGGCCGTTTGGCAGATGATTCAGATATTTTAAAACGAATATTGAGTACTGAAGAGATTAAGCAAAATAAATTTTCGAGTCACTTTATCGCAGCTGGTGCAGGATTAGAATATAATCAACTTGAGGGTGAGTTGTCGGGGTTAAACTTTTATGGTGAGTTGTTGTTATTAAGCGAGTTAAAAACGTCTATATATTTACCAACAGCAGGTTTGGGACTGACTTATTTTTACTAAGTAGATAAAAAATATATTTTGATAATATTGCATTTTACCAATGAAAAAAGGCCTCTCAGAGGCCTTTTTTCATTAAATCATTTGAAATGATAGACATAAAAAAAAGGGCTAACCTAAGTTAGCCCTTTTCGAAAGCTCTAAGCTTTACAAAACCAACTACTTCTTTTTAGCTTTTTTAGTAGCTTTTTTTGCAGTTTTTTTAGTAGCTTTTTTAGTTACTTTTTTTGCTTTTTTCTTTGCCATGGTTGCTCCTCCCGGGTGATCGCATTGCTGCTTTCACGTTGTTGTTGTTGTGACTTTTCAGTCTCCCTTATTAAATTGTTAACAAAATGATTTGATCCGTCAACAAAAAAATTCTCTTGCATTTATTTTGCGTACTTTTGTTTTCAAAACAGGAGAATATTGTGATTTTTTTGCTGCTTTCAATCTTCGGATTATTCATTATAGATCGATTCGTGTCTCGACTTGAGAAGTTTCAGATGATTTCATTTTGTAAAAAACGAAATCTTTTTGTTTTAATGAATATTCCAAGCATATATTTTATTTTTTTCAAAGATCAAATCGTTATTCTTTTTATTTATATCGGTTTAATTTTGCTAAGCTTAACTTTTTTTAGCATATATTTTGATTTTCTTTTGAAAAAAATATTCTACGCCTCTCAAATTCGTGTTCTTGAGAGTATTATTTTGAATGTTAAGACAGGATTATCACCACTCAAATCATCTAAAATTGTTTTTGAATCCCTTACTCAATTTGAAAAAATAACGTTTGAGCCACTTAATTTTATGCAGACATCATTAAAAGTGCCAATTTACGCGAGCTTTGGGTACACACAAGACTTTTTTGGTGAGCTTGAAATGATTATTAAATCAAATACAAAAATTTGCGACCAATTAGAACAATATAAAAAGGGATTGTTAGTGCAAAAAAGTATGCGACATAAGTCAAGAATGGCAACATTGCAAGTTCGAGCTCAAGCTGTTGTTGCTATTGTGATTTATTTATTTTTACTTTTATTTGCAATACATGAACTTAATTTAGCCCAATTTCCATCAGTTATCGCTGTTTCCTTAATGATGATGATGGCTGGTGTTTATCTAATTTTAGTGAAAGGAAATAGAATTAAATGGACAATATAGCACTACCATCGACGCTCGTTTTAGTTTGGGACATTAAAAGATCAATCGAAAAGAATATTTCTTTACAGGTTGGAATTGGCGTTTTTGTTAAAAGGGAACTAAAAGATGAGTTTGCAATTAATTTTAAGACATGGTTTTTAAATAAAGATCAAAGAAATACAATAGAGGCTAAGCAGTTTAATAGCTTTCATAAAGCTGTTGTCACAGTGCTGAACTATGGACTGAATGGACAACCAATTTATGATCAAATTAAAGCCATTGAAACGGAAATTATCGAACAGTGCGATACTTGCATTCAGGAGCATGTTGCTAAATTACCATTAATAATGCAAATTCCTTTGTTATTTCTTATATTTCCGGCGATTTGTATATTATTATTGGTTCCAACATTATATCAGCTGAACTTTTAGTTTTGACTTGTTTAAATCTGACTTAAAATGATATTTTTATTTGATGTTGGAAGATCAAAAACAAGTCATGTTTTTAGAGTTAATGACTGAATTAACAAAGAAAAACTCTCAATCTAAAAAAATTAATCATTTGTGTGAAAAACTAAATATTCCTTTTAATGGGGATACTGTTGAGCTGATGACATTTGTTTTAGGCTCTGAAGTTATACAAAAAAACTTGTTAAAACAAAAAAATTTAAAAATGAAGAAGAAAAATCATGAAGTCAGTATGTAGTTCAATCATTGATACCATTGGTGGTACACCGTTAATCAAACTCAATAAAATTGGAAATAGCACGAAACACACTTTTTTAGCTAAGGTTGAGTATTTCAATCCTGGTGGGTCTATAAAAGATCGCATCGCACTTTCAATTATTGAAGCTGCGGAAAAACGTGGAGAAATTAAGCCTGGCGGAACTATTGTAGAAGCAACGTCTGGAAATACTGGCATAGGTCTAGCCTTAGTCGCAGCTGTTAAAGGATATAAATGTATTTTTGTGTTGCCAGAAAAAATGAGTGAAGAAAAGCGCGCTATGCTTCGTGCGTACGGTGCAAAAGTTGTTATAACTCCAAGTGGTGTTGAGCCCGAACATCCATTAAGTCACTATTCAGTTGCAAAAAAAATTGCTGATTCAACAGAAAATAGTTTTTATACAAATCAATATCACAATATGGATAATTTTGATATGCACTATAACGTAACGGGGCCGGAAATATGGAATCAAACATCTGGCCAAGTTGATATGTATGCGGCGGGAGTCGGTACTGGCGGCACACTGTCTGGCGTTGCAAAATATTTAAAAGAAAAAAATCCTCAAGTTAAAATTTTATGTGTTGATCCAGTTGGAAGCATAATTCACGATCTTTATTATCATGGTAAAGTCATTGATCCGCCAGCTGCATATAAAGTTGAAGGCGTTGGTGAGGATATGTTGCCAGATAATTGCAAACTTAATTTATATGATGATGTTATTAAAGTTACAGACCAAGAAGCTTTTGATTTAACACGAAAACTTGTGTTGGATGAAGGGCTATGTGTCGGTCCATCAAGTGGTTTAATACTTGCTGGAGCATTAAAATATTCAGAAAAACTAGATAAACCATCAAAAATTGTTGTTGTGATGCCAGACTCGGGCAAGGCTTATTTAAGTAAAGCTTTTAATGATAAGTGGATGGTTGAAAATGGCTTACTTAGTCAAAGTGAAATGAAAAAAGCATTTAATATAGAAATTAGAGCTGAAGAAGAATTAAAAAATAGGAATTTATGAAAACAAACAATAAAAATTTAAAATTTAATACGCGAGCAATTCACGCAGGACAATCTCCAGATCCAACGACTGGAGCAATTATGACGCCAGTGTATCTAACATCAACTTACGTACAAGAATCTCCAGGTGTACATAAAGGTTGGGAGTATTCAAGAACGCATAATCCGACACGTCGAGCGTATGAAGATTGTATCGCAAGTCTAGAAGGTGGTCAGTTTGGTTTTGCCTTTGCCAGTGGCTGTGCTGCTACGACCACGGTTTTACACCTACTAACAGCTGGTGATCATGTGATTGCTATGGATGATATGTATGGTGGTACGTTCAGATTGTTTGATAAAGTACTTAAACATCATGGTTTAGATTTTTCATATACAGATTTAACAAAAGTTGAAAATGTTGAAAAAACATTAAAACCAAACACTAAAATGATTTGGATTGAAACGCCTACAAATCCAACGTTGAAATTAGCAGATATTCGAAAAATTTCTGCAATTGCAGCAGCTAAAAATATTTTAGTTGTTGTTGATAATACATTTATGTCACCGTATTTTCAACGCCCACTTGAGTTAGGTGCAAACATTGTTGTTCATTCTGCAACGAAATACATTGGTGGACACAGCGATGTTGTTGGTGGCGTGGCGGTGACCTCAGATGCGAAAATAGCAGAAAAAATTGGTTTTTTAAGCAACTCTATGGGTGGCGTGCAGGGTGCGTTTGATTCATTTCTTGCTTTACGGAGCTTAAAAACTTTACCACTACGTATGAAAGCTCATGCTGAAAATGCTCAAAAGGTTGCTGAGTATTTAGAGAAGCATGCCCTTGTTGAAAAAGTGATTTATCCGGGCTTAAAATCTCATCCACAACACGAGCTTGCGAAAGAGCAAATGAGTGGTTTTGGTGGCATGATTACCTTTTTTATTAAAGGGGGGATGTCATCTGCGCGTAAGTTTTTAGAGTCTGTTGAAGTATTTGCTTTAGCAGAATCTCTTGGTGGAGTTGAATCGCTCATCGAACACCCAGCGATCATGACTCATGCTTCTGTACCGGCAGAGCAACGTAAAATTCTTGGAATTGATGATTCTTTAATCAGATTGTCGGTTGGCGTAGAAGACATTTCTGATTTGCTTCATGATCTTGAGCAGGCGTTTACCAAAGTAAAAGCTTAAACAGTTAAAATCTTGGATAAAATGACTGAATCTATCCAAGATTTGTTGACTTAAATAGATCAAATCGTTAATTTTCAATTTCACTTTTTGTTTCCGTGAATGGCCAGGTAGCTCAGTCGGTAGAGCAGAGGACTGAAAATCCTTGTGTCGGGGGTTCAATTCCCTCTCTGGCCACCATTTCTTGCTTTTTAAAAATACATCAGTTCAAATAATAAAATTGTGAATTTAGTAACAAAGTTTATATTTATTTTTTTTGTCAGTAGTTTTTTTTCGATAAAAGCTTTTTCGTTAAAAATGAACTCAATATATGGATTATTTGGTGGTGTGAATGCAGCCTCTGTTGGTAATTCAAGTACCGTTCCCAATCGCTCAGCTGTAGATATTGATACAGGAGCCTTGCTCGGTTTGAAATTTAATTCAATTGGCATTGCCTATCAGGCTAATATTTCATATTTAAATCAAACTCAAAAACCAGAAGCATTAGATGATCAAAACTTGAATGCGGTTTTAACTCAATCGGGAATTCGACTTCAATATTTTAAGAATAAAATGAGTTTAGCACTTATCTATCATTTTAAATCAGATATGCAGATGATTCAAAACTCTATCGCGGACGAAAAAGTACAATATGTATCAAATAGTGGTTTAACTTTACAGGTTTTACAGTCGTATAAGAAGAACATAGGGTTTTTATATAGTCTGAGCTCGATGGGATTTGATGAAAGTTTAGAGGATAATATAAAATTAAATAAAATTGGCTTTGGAATTGGATGGGGAAATTTTTCAAGTGGAAATATTAAATAAAATTATCTTAGGAACGATTCTGTTTATATCAAGCTGTAACCAATATGGATTTGCACCATCTGTAGACACCGTAGCACCACATTCTTTATACCACGATAGTTATTTGGGTGAAGAACAACCAACAAATCCTATTTTTAATGGCACAAGTGATAAATATGTAACTCAATTTAATTTAAAAACAGCTGAGGCTTTTTCAATAACAACGTGGTTTAAAACAAATTCAACTTCGCAAATTAAATTGATATTTTGGCAAGGTATAAATGGAGGAAATGGCTTTGGAAATGTTATTTCTAGCCCAAATGAAGAAATGAGTTTATCCATAGGTAATGTATGTCAAATTGCATCTGGAAAATGTATGGCTGCACAGACGACTGATAATATGGTCAACGTTATTGCATTTCACATGGGAGATACGCAAGCGGGAGAAGATGCTGGTGTTATCAATATAGTTGAAAACTTTACTGATACGAGTCAGTTTCATATGGCTACTGTTGTTGTAAAAAATTTATTGTCTGCTCCTGAAGCTGAGCTTTATTTAGATGGTAAATTTGTTGCAAAAGACACGGGTTCACTTGCAAGGACAAGTCGAACAACATGGCTTAACAACTTACAATTAGCTGGTCCAAGTGCATCTGCTCGATTTTTAGATGGAACAATTACTAAAACAATGGTTCATAGTCGTGCACTATCAGCATTTGAAATTAAAACACTATGCTGGGATCAAAAAAAAATCACGAATAGTGTTTGTTTGAAGTGAGTATTTTATTGGCCAGTTGCAGATGGCTGTTTTGAAGCATCTTTTGGTGAATTTGTAACTTGAACATTCGTGTTGTCTCCAAGTCTTAAACCACTTCGATGTTCACAGCCAACACATGTTGAAACTTGTGTATTTGCGGCTGTTGCTCCAGGAGCAAGTACGCCAGATTGATTTAAAGTTTCAACAGGTATTTCTGATTGCGGATCACCTTCGCCATTAACAGAGGCACTGACACGTCCTTTTGGAAAAGATGAATCACTGGGTTCATCATTATTTGCAAATGAAAATGTTGAAAAACTAAAAATGATTATCATAATAAATGTATATTTCATACTAACCACCTTATAAATAAAGCTCTTGTGTTGCTGGGGCAATCACATCAAGTAAGTTATTAAATGTGCTTGCGACTTGTGAAGCTACTGTTGGACCATCAGCACTGTCAACTTTAGAAATTTCACCGTTTGGTTTATAAATAACTTTGATTGTACCAAGGCCAGGTCTTGTGACAACAGACGGCTTACCAAAACGTTCTTCATATTCGATCTTTACAACTTTTTTGGCTTGATCGGTGATTGTTTGAATTCGTCCTTTCATGTCGTAACTCATATTCACTTTTTGACCTTCTGAGTTTTCCGCAAATGTTAAATTACCTTTTGAATCATATTTAAAAGAAGTATTTCTAGTTGCTAAGACTTTACCTTTTTCATTAACGATGCTGGTTTTAACAGAGGCAATGCGTTTGATTGATGGGTCGTAAGTGTATTCCATTTTCGCATTAGGTGTTGTTTTTGTTTTAATGAGTCCATCGGTGTAATATTCAAAATCGACACGCTCACTATTTTGTTTGATCATTGTTGGCTTTCCAAAAACATCATGGTAGGTGATGTCGCGTGTATTGCCGTTAATGTTTGTTAATACTCTAGATAAAACAACCTGTCCATTTGGCAGTTGTTTGTGCCAAAACTCGTAGCGATTGTTGGCGACAGTTTTTTTGCCACACACTTTTAATGCTGTTGACCAGTAGTTATATTTTGGATTAGTAGCTGAAACTTCGTATTTGTATGTTTCAATACATTTATCACGATCAGTGAAACTCATAACCCAGTCTTTAACATTATCATATTTAATCGCAATAAATGTTTTATCAGGCCAAATAGCTTTTGTTAAATTATGAAACTCATTATACTCATAGATATAAGCATCGGTTGGCTTTTTCGCCCAAGCATTTCTGTTCCAAACCAAATCTTCTTGTTGATTATATTTATACTCTGTCATTAATCCATTTGGACCAGTAATGCGCATGACCTTTTTATTCGGATAATATTTAAAAGTGAGTTTTCTTGCGTTGTTATCTGTAATTTCTGTAAGAAGATCTTTTTGATAATCAAATTTTAAAAAATTATTATTTTTATCATACATATGAGTCATGCGGCCATTTAAATCAAAACGCTGTGAACTGCCATCAGGTAATGTTCGAGTATAATAATTTTTATTAAAAACAACATTTTCAACTTCTTTACCATTTGCTAAATACTTAACGCCATCTTTAATTGGAGTAACAAATCCATATTGTTTGGCATATTTTGAACGTAAATCAGCATCATCAAACAATTGTTTTTCTAAATTATTCCAATAATCAGCTGAGTTTGTACTTGTTTTTTTGTCAGTTTTCATTTTAGCAGTAATTTGTTTGATTAAACTATCCACATCTTTTTTTGCAATTTCTTTTGAAGTAAACAAGATTTCTTGACCATCTCCACACTCAGAGATTTTGATATTGCCATCAGCCATTGGGTCTAATTTTGTTTCAAATTCAGAACACCAACCAAAACCGAACAATCCAGAGTAAATCGTTCTACTTTTGTAGGCGCGTAATACGCGCATATCATAGCCGGTACCTGGAACTTCTAAATCGATCCAGGTATTCGAGTAGCCTGCATTATTCATATCGACTAATGCAAACGTTGGGCAAGTTAATAAAAGTGTTAATGTTGTTAGAAGAACTTTCCATGTCTTCATATTTATTGACCTCGTGTTTTACAATTTATAAATTCTCAACTGGAGTAATGCTACACCTTAATTGTAACAACCTTTTTGATAACGATTCCACCAACTATTTGTAGACCTAGCATTAAGACGAGTAAAAATAAGCCTATAGTCGTGTTAAACATCGGAGTAATATAGTTTGGATCCAATAAATAAAAAATGATTCCCATGATAAAAGGAATACATGAAACTATAATTCCCTGCATAATCCCTTGAGCTGTCATGGCTGATATTTTTTTTTCAAGTTTTTGTCTTTCGCGAATTGTGGATACAATTGTCTGAAATGTTTCTGCCATATTGCCGCCAGTTTCCTTTAGAATATTGATGGCTGTGACAAACATTTGAACATCTGGCCTAGGTATACGTTCTCCTAAATCAGTTAAAGCTTCTTCAAAACTTTGACCAAACTGAGTTTGTGTTAAAACTTGCGCAAATTCAGCTTTGACTGGATTCCCCATGATTTCGACAACTCTTTGCATTGATTGTTGTGGATTTGATCCTGATTTAACACCATTTGCCATTATAGTTAAAGCATCCACCATTTGATCAACAAATTGATTACAGCGCTTTTCATAGAGAGTTTTATAAACTATAGGCAAGAGTTGAAAACCAGCTATTCCAACTGAAGTTCCAAAAAATAATCCTATAGAAACCTGTGGCCAAAACAAAATAAAAAACAAGCTTCCTAAACCAACACTTGCTAGCAACATAAGGCGAATCACTTTTTTTTCATCAGCGTCCATGCCAAGAAGCTTCATATGAAATAAAATTTCTGATTTTTTTTTCGAACTTTTATTTTGAACTGTTGATATAAATTTATCGGCGTACATATATACTGCAAAAAATACCGAGATTCCAAATAAAGGAAACACTAACCATTCATGTCTAAATATTTCCATATGTTTAAATTCCTTTAACTAGCTTTTTTAGGGGGTTGGCCACCTTGCGAGGTCACACTTGTATTTGTTGCAGCTGCAACTGTTTTTGGTGCCTCATTAGAAAATATTTCCATGGGAATGTTTCCACCCTTATCCTTAATTTCCTGTACAAAGGATGGAACAGTTCCTGTGGCTTGAAATTGGCCGATAATTTTTCTGTTTTTATCATAACCCGTTTCTTTAAATCTAAAAATTTCAGCTAATGTTACAACATCTCCTTGCATACCAACAACTTCAGTGATGCTGATGATTTTACGTGATCCATCAGACAAACGAACGATTTGTACAATTAAGTCAACAGCTCCTGCGATTTGTTCACGAATAGCTCGCATAGGTAAATCAAGACCAGACATCATGACTAAAGTTTCTAAACGTGCAATACATTCGCGAGGTGAGTTGGCATGTGTTGTTGTCATAGAACCATCATGACCAGTATTCATTGCTTGCAGCATATCAAGTGCGGCACCGTCACGTGTTTCTCCAACAACGATACGATCAGGACGCATACGAAGTGCATTTTTAATTAAATCACGAATAGTAACAGCGTTTGTACCCTCCATTGAGGGTGGTCTCGTTTCTAAACGAACAACGTGCTCTTGTTGAAGTTGTAACTCAGCGGCATCTTCAACGGTAATTACACGTTCATGTGCAGGTATCCACGATGAGATCATGTTCAGAAGTGATGTTTTACCAGATCCTGTACCACCGCTAATAACTACATTGTAACCGTACTCAACAGATATGCGCATAAACTCAAGCATATTTTTAGTGGCGCTACCGAATTCAATATATTTTTCTGGATTAATTCCACCTTTTTTAAATTTACGAATTGTTAAAGCAGGACCATCTAACGCTAAAGGCTCGATAACGGCGTTAACGCGACTGCCGTCTTTTAAGCGGGCATCTACGTATGGTGTTGCATTATTGATTTGACGACCTAGTGGGGTCACAATTCTTTCTATAATTCGTCTTAAGTGATCGTTTGAGGTAAATTTAACACCGCTCAATTGCACTTTTCCACTTTTTTCAATAAAAATTCGATTCGCTCCATTAACCATAATTTCTGAAATAGATGGGTCGGCTAGCATATCTTCAAGAGGACCTAGTCCAAGAGCTTCTTCGAGAACTTCTTTTGTTAAGCGCTGTCTGTCTTCACGAGATAAGTCAGGCGCTTCTTTGTCTACGATTGATGAAATATCGCGTTGTGTTTTGCTGCGTAATTCTTTTTCTTTACTTTCGCTATCACCAGCTTCAGCGAGAAGTTTTTTTAAATCAATCGTTCGAATAAGTTCAGAGTGAACACGAAGTTTTGTGACAATCCAAGGGTCCATGCCTTTAGCGATTTGAGCTGAGTTATCATGACCGGATTGTGCAGCCGCGGGGAGTGTATTTGATGGTTTAGGTTTTTGTAAGCTTTTAAGTCTTTGAAGGGTTCCGCCAGATAATTTTCTGACGAAATCAAAGTAGGCTGCAGATATCGCTGATTTTGGATTTGCTACAACAAAAGGTTTTGACTGCGAGATTGAAGCCATTGTGGTATTTTCATCAGCAGGAATCATTCCCATTGGCATTAAACCTAAATGTTGTGAAATAATTTGCGGCTGTAATCCGTTGCTGCTGACTTTATTTAATACCAACTGAAACATTTCTTTAGGAAACGACTGAGTCATTAGTTCATTGATCATTCTTTGAGTCTGTTGAACAACTAAGATTTCAGGTGTTGCAATAAGCGCAATTGCAGTGGTGTCTTGCAATATTGCATTTTGCATTGGACCCAATTCATTTCCGCAATCGACAACAATAAATTTAAATGATTTTGAAAAAAATTCGATAAGCTTATTTAAGTTTTCAGGGTTAACACTTAAAATTTCTTCAGGACCACGAACAGCTCCTAAAAATGCAAAGCCTGCTGGATGCTGAGCTAAAATTTGTTGAAGAGGTGTCGTGTTTAGCGATTGAGTTGACATAGCTAATTCACGCAAGGTCTTAATTGGTTTTAAACCTGTGATGATGTTTTGATCGCCAACGCTTTTTGTATCACAATCAACAAGTAGGGCAGGTGTTCTCATTTCGGCAGTTATTGCAGCAGTCAAGTTAGCAGCAAATACAGATTTGCCAACTCCGCCTTTACCACCGACAACAGCTATAAGAACACAGTTTGGATTTAATGCCACAAATTCTCCTTAAAAGAATTATTCTTTCATTCTAAATTTTTTCTTTACTTGTTCTACACCAGAGCTCGCAGAAGATTTAATAATTGGTGTAACAAATAAAACATAATTACTTGTGCTTTTTGTAAAACCTTTTCCATGATTTAAGGTCACAATTGCTCCTGCTCCAGTCGGACCACCATATTGATTTTCACTTTTTTTAGTAATGATTCCTGCGAGTGCAGCACTTTGCCGATCACGAACAGAAACAGTTGTTTTAATATTAGTTGTTGGATTTTGCGATTGGCCTGTGTTTGTTGTGTTTACATCAAGTTCCATATAGACTAAACCAGAGCGTTCAGATTTAATGGTTGGATTGCTCACAACCATATTGAGTCCATAATTTAATCCAGGAGCTGGTTGTCCAGCAGTAGCCCCAGCACCGCTTGTGGAGTTAGAAGTATTACCATTTGAAATATTAATTGTTCGACTGATACTAGCAGACTTTGCTTTGTCTTGAGTTAAGATTGAAGCTGTATCTAAAAGACGAATAAATCCATGATTACGCGCCCAATTCAATTTAGGAAGTAAGTTATTTACCAATGAAGCCATATCATTAATTGTAGACGGAGCACGTGTTTGCTGTTGTGCTGAATCTAAAGTCGTAAGTGACGGTGAAAATTTGAAATCAAAGCTTTTTAAATATCGTTCACTGTATTCAACAACATGAATTACAAATTGAATCATTTTAGGAGGGGGTTCTGCTTTGTTTTCACCTTCACGAATTTCAATTAAGTTGATGACATATTCAGAAACACCAGCAAGTTGTTTTCGGGCGCTTACAGTTACATTTTTTAAAGCTTCTTCACCTTTTTCGGTCACTATGTCTGGCATATAGACAGTTACAATTTTTTCTATGCGTTCCTTTTCTTTGGCACTGTTTACAAATCCTTCAAGTTTAATGTAATCACCAACAGCGCTGACAGCAATTTCAGGATTGTTAATATCTCGAGCAATATATTCGACTATTTTTTTACGTGCGAGTGGACTTAATCCAACAAGACTAGTTACTTTATCAAATTGCTGAACGACATTACCAATTCGGCGTAAATCACGTGGGAGCAAAACATAGCCATCAAGTAAAATACGTTCATTCACAATTTTGTATTCAATACCATCAATATCTGCCAATAGCGCTTGTACTTCTCTAAGCATTTTTTCAAGAGCCTGATCTCGAATATCAATTCGAAGTTCAACTAAAATTTGCCCTGTTTTTTTATTATGAATAGTGACAATTCCATTAGCACTTGGGCCCTTAAGAGGAAGAATTCTAAATGTGTCTGTTCCTTTAATTCGTTGGATATCAACGAGATCAATACTGCCCTTAAATGTTAAAGGAACTTCCGGAATTGAAATTTCTTCGTCATGTTTGATATTGCTGATTAAATTTAAATGTCGACGAATTCGTTTTTTATTTGATAAGCCTTGTAGAAGTTTAATCGTGTTACCACCACCTTCTTCCACTTCTTCAAAAACCATTTTATCTTTGGATTCGTCTTCTGGCGGCGCAGGTGTAGCGGCTGTCTGTGCAAATGAAAGCACAGAAAATAAATTTAAGAAAATAAACATTAAAATAAATAACTTTGCTTTTTTATGCATCCTTCATTATTTGCCCGGACCAAATGTTCCAGCTCCACCATTTAAGTTTGGCTGAGTTGGAGCAGAAAAGCCACTGGACTGTCCCATTGTCTGGGCTGTTGCTCTTTGCTGCACGGATTCAACTGTTGAAGATGGAAGTCTGCCAATTCTGGCGCGATCATGTGGATTTCGTAATAAAAAATATAAACTGCTTGGACTATTAGCGACGAGCAAAATTAAATCTTGCGCGTCTTGTGCGGGAACTTCAATTGTTAATGTATTATACTTAGTATCACCAGTTAGAGTTGTTTGAACCAGACCTCGACCATTTGGATCACGCTCGATAGTTCTTGGAATACTGTTATTTAAGTTTACGCCAGTTGCTAAAATAGTTATGTCTTGTAAAAAAAGTGTAACCTCTCGTTTTTGAGTCGCACCTTTGCCGGTATCAATTACAGCAAAAATATCAACGCGATCACCAGGGCGAATGAGCTTTTCATTAGCGCGAGTTGGATCGATTGGAATTGTAACTGCACGTTTGTTGGGTGAAACCTGAATAGCCATTCCCGTGTCAGGTCCAGGTTCAAGAACTTTATTTTTTGTAAGAGTTTGTCCTTTTTTTATTGGAATAGCGGCTACAGTTCCAACAACATCAGGAATATCTTTATATGAATCAGGTTCTATATCAGTTTTGTATTTTTCAACAACTTCTAAGACATTATCGTAGATAGTGTCCATGTCACGAATATCTTCTTTAGCAACAACAACGCGTTCTTTTGCGCCAAGCTGTTTATCAACTTCAGCTTTTTTTTCTTGAGAATAAGAATACAACATAAATGTTGCAAATATGCCTGCACCTAGCGATATCCATAAATTTCTTGATTCTGTAGGTCCCATTTTTTCTCCGATTTAAAAATACCTATTTACATTCGGCATTTATACAAATTCCATAAACGGTCTTGACCCAAATTTCTGGTGCATCAACATCAGATCTAGACTTAGTACTTATAATTGACCAAATACCACCAGAGTTTGCATTGGCAAACATATGTTTACCAGTATCATTGTCCTCTGCTGGATAACTGAACGCGACTTTTCGAACGGTGACTGGCCAGCGGCCTTTTTGCTCTAACGTAACATTACCGTCTTGTATGACACCGTGAACGCGGTTTTTTGTTTTAAGGTAGTGTTGAGTATTAGGAGCACCAGGCCTAAAGTACATTAAATTTGAACGAAAACGAAAAGTTTCAATAGAATAATTGTATGCTCCAATTGAGTTTAAAATTCCGGAATGAATAGATCCAAAAAAACCTAATGAAAAGTTAAAAACGATAACTATAGTAAAAAGAACAGGTATCGATTCAACTAATGCCATACCTTTTTCTGTTGATTTAAATTTTTTAATTTTGTGTCGGTGCAGATTTGTATTAATCATTTAGCACCCATTATCTTCTATGGCAGCGTAAGCACTAGCATTACCCAGTGTTGACAGTTCTGACTCATTAACTGAGTTAAATTTTTGAATGCCTTCAGTAAACTTATCCGCAAAAAATTTTAAACACTCTTCTTGTGAAGGATGTCGAAGTAAAATACCTCGCACAGGGAATTGAAATGTTGATGGATCGGCAGCAATAGGTCCTAAAAATGGGACCTTAATACCTTTGAATAAAATGAGATCAAGTTCTGCTTGGACACCAGTCCAAGGGTGCCGAACTTCAGGATTTCCACTCCCAGATTTATTGTCTTTATCAACAGCACCATCATTTAAGGCTGAAGTTAAATCACCAACTATGGCAACATCGGACATTTTAAACCAAGCAGATGAATTTCCGCTTCCAGTTAAAAGAGGGAAAGCTGCTATTAAGTTTTTATATTTTGTGCGACCAGCCAGGAGTGAAGCCCCTTCTGTTTTATTGCCAACAGCATAACTTCTAGCTGAAGACCAAACAATGTATTGCGCAACTTCAATTGTCATCAGTGAAAACGTGAATGCAAAAATTAACACGCCACAACCAAGAACCATTGTAAAAGCAAACAAAAATTCTGCTGTCATAAATCCAGCTTCACTTTTTTTAAAATTTTTCTTTGCTTCTTGTATTTTCATTCAAACCTTAATCCTTTAAAAGTTTTGAAATTAATTTGGATCTGAACTGAGTGCTCGAGTGATTGAATTCGGGTGGCAATATGACAATCGTTGTTTGGTTTTACTTGATCCTAGTCCCTGACAAGTTTCCTTCCAAGTTCCGTAACCAGTCATATTTTTAACGCTTGTAATTGGAGTAGTGAAAAGTTTTTGCAATATTTTTCTGTTTTGCATTTCGCGACTAAAAAGCAAAAATCCACCAATCATCACGCTTAATAACAAAACAGCTTCGATAGCGAGCTGCCCGCGCTGGTTACGTAAATGTTTAATCTTTTTTGTCCCAAGGAACTTTTCCAACGTCGCCACCAGTCGCCTGATAAGGCGTAAAGCCACTGCCCGTGGCTAATTGCGTTTCAATACGTGCACCTAAACGTGTGCTTCCCTTATAAAAGCCTTCTTTAGGAGCTTTCATTAATGCGGACATGAAAATCAATCCGCCCATTGCTAAGAGAAGTACGTATTCTATGGTCATATGTTATTACTGTGAAGTTACCTGATCCATTTGTGAACCAATTTGATCAGTTGTTGATTTTAACTTTTCTGTAATTTTACCTTTAAACATCATCACAACAGCAACGACAACAGCTACTAGTAAGATATACTCAGTCGCACCTTGTCCGCGATTATTTTTAATTAAATTCATGCGCATTCTATTGCGTAGTTTTGATAAGAACTTCATAAAATCCCCCTATTGATTTCAGTTTCATTACGAAATCTTCTCGGTTGTTTTTAATTGAAACTTTATACGTTTAACTTGCTTTTAGCTCTGGGCTTTGGTTGTGATTATATGATCGATAAAGAATCTAGATATCTCAAAATGAGACAAAGTGAAGCTATTTTTAAAGCGATTTGCGCGTTTAAAATTGATTAAAAGTTTAAACCACATAAAAACATCAAACTAAAGTCGAGTCAATTTAACCAGACGAATGTCCAGAAACAACTAAGGTTGTGACATAGAAAATAAAGCAAATTTAAAATAGTCAGGATAGTTGAGATATCCATGAAAATACGTAGGTTAAAAAATGAAAACTTCGATTAATACAGATTTAAAAATTAGAGGTGAAAGTGTACATGTTCAAACAGAAGACTGGGGTTCTGCTCACCAAAAATTAGTCGCTCGTGTTTATAAAGATGGTCAAATGATTAAGTCATTCGAAGTGGGTTATCAAAAACTTCAAGCACCATTAAATGAAAAAACTATTCGAAACTATGCTCAGCAACTTCATCAGCAGGTTATAAATTGGGTTCAAGATGCCGGCTAACACAGCGATTGAGTTTAATCACGTATATAAGACTTACAACAATGATAAACACGCTCTTAAAAATATAACGTTTAAAATTTTGGAAAATGAATTTGTTTATATAACAGGTCATTCTGGCGCAGGAAAATCAACTTTGTTTAGATTGCTGTGTGCTCAAGAAGCACAAACAAGTGGACTTATTAAAGTACAACAAAAAGATCTGAGTGAGTATAACTTAAATAATATTCATCTTTATCGCAAAAAAATTGGAATCCTTTTTCAAGATTTTAAACTATTAAATAGTGAAACCTGTTTTGAAAATATTCAATTACCACTAAAAATAATTGGTCATATGAGCAGTCGACAGATTCAAGCAAAAATTGAAAGCACGTGTGACTTAATGCAAATTGATCGAGCCTTGCTTTTTGAGTATCCAGAATCTTTATCAGGTGGTGAACAGCAAAAAATTGCATTAGCACGCGCCATAATACATGAACCACAGCTCATTTATGCAGATGAACCAACAGGCAATTTAGACAAAGAAAGCAGTTTAAATGTTATAAATATTTTAAAAGAGCTTACCCAGCGTAAAACGACTGTTTTAATTGCTACACATGATGAAGTTGTCATGAAAAATTATCCAAGCCGAATTATACATTTAAAAAATGGCGAAACAGTATTGGATCAAACTGTATGAAAATAGCTTTTCATGTCATAATAGGGTTTTTATTTTTAGTTATTTGTAGTTTGTTGATTATGAAAAATAATTTTTATCAAATCATGGGCACTGAAAATGATCAAAATAAAATCAATATATATTTTAAAATAACTGCAACTGAAGATGAAGTTAAAAGTGTCGAAAATAAAATTAAAAAGCTTGATCAATCATCTAAAGTTATTTTTATAAACAAAGAAAAGGCTCTCGATGATTTTAAAAAAACATTTGGTGATTACAGTCAAAATTTGATAGAGCTTAACGAAATTAACGACATTGTGCCATTTATATTGGAAGTAACATTTTCGACACAAAATTTGAAGAGTGAAGTTTTACCAATTATAAAAGATGAAACGATAATAGAAGAAATTACAGAGTTAAACCACATTTATAAAAAATATTATCAAGTTGTTTTATTTATTCAGTCATTTTTGTGGATGTTTTTTGCACTAAGTTTTTTTGTTTGTTTGCTTATGACTGCACTGCTTGTCAAAAATGTTGTTCATCAAGAGTCTCAGATGTTGCAACTTATGGCTTTGTTTGGACAGTCGTACAAAAAAATTATAATTCAATACATGAATAATTTTTTAAAATATTTTTTGATAACAGTCGTGTTCGCTGTATCTATTGCGTACAGTATTTATATGATGATCATTTATCGAATAGGAATGTATAAAGAGCTCTACTTTGTTGCAGAACGCATTGTCTTTTTAAGTATAAATCAAATTATTTATTTAACACTTGGTTTTGCACTAGCCTACTTTACTGGTTTGTATGTGATTTTATCAAAATCACTTCAGAAAGCATTTCATAAAACATGAAACTGTTAATTTTTAAATTAATTTTAATACCAATAATTGTACAGGCAGCTGCAGAGGATGATATTGTCGTTTTAGAAAAAAAAATAACAGAGATAAATTCTACAATATCAGATAACAATAATAAAATTATAAGTAGTCAAAATAAAATTAACGAAATTAAAAAAATAATTGATGCAAAAAAAATCTATTTAGCAAAGCGGATAATGGCATATCGACACATACAAAAATTTAATTGGCAAACGCTTTTTAGTTCACCAGAAAATGCTATTATCGATCGCAATCTAAAAATTTTTAAAAACATAAATAATTCTGATTTGATTTCTATAGAAGAATTAAAGTTAAAGCAAAGCGAATTAAAATATCAAAAAGATCAAATTCTTTTGGAAAATAAAAGCTTAGCACAAGCTATAAGCGAACTTAAGATTTTGGAAGAAAAGTTAATTCAATTCGAGTTATTAAAGATGAATGAACTTAAAAATTTACAAGCAGAAAAAGATTCATTTTTGGTTTTTAAATATAAACTCAGTTTGCCATTAGAGGCGGAGTTAAGTTTAAAATTTGGCTCTAATTTTGATAAAGATATTCAATTTAATTTAAATTCAAAAGGCATTGAGTTTAAAAGTATGCCGAATACAAACGTACGCGCCTTCGGTCCAGGAGAAGTCATTTTTAGTGACCAAATTCCGTATTGGGGTAATTCTTTAATTATCTCGCACAAAGGTGGATATTATACGGTTTATTCAGGCCTTCAGTATATCAAGGTAAAATTAGATGATTTTGTAGAGCAGAATCAAATTATCGCTCAAACATCAGAAGTTCCTTTGTATTTTGAATTACGCCATCATGAAACACCGATAAATCCTTTAAAATGGATAAGGAAATAAAATGTATAAAAAAATAATTGGTATGTTGATTGTCACAGCTTTTTTGTTAAGTTTAAAACCGATTTATTCTTGGGCAGAAGATCGATACTCTGATTTACAAATTTTTTCTAAAATTCTAAACTTGGTCGAACAATATTATGTTGAGCCAGTTGATACAAAAAAACTTGTGGCCGGAGCTATTAAAGGAATGCTTAAGGAATTAGATCCACATACAAACTATATGCCGGCTGATGTATTTAAAGATTTTGAATCAGAAACGTCTGGAGAGTTTGGCGGTTTAGGTATTGAGATTTCAATTCAAAATGGAATTTTAACGATTATTTCACCTATTGAGGACACACCAGCGTGGAAAGCTGGTATTAAACCTGGTGATCGTGTTGTTGCGATTGATCATCAATCAACTAAAGGCTTTACACTTGTTGAAGCATCGTCTGCACTAAAAGGTAAAAAAGGACAGCCAGTGGTTTTATCTGTTGTTCGAGATGGATCTGAAAAACCAATTGATATTACGGTTGTTCGTGGGCAAGTAAAAATAAAATCTGTTAAAGCTACAGCTTTAGACGAGGGCTACTTATACATTAGAATCACGAGCTTTATTGAAACAACACACAAAGAATTAGAAAAAGCGCTTGCTGACTATAAAGACAATAACAAAAACAAAATGGAAGGCTTGCTGATTGATTTACGCCGCAATCCCGGTGGTTTATTAGAGCAGGCTATTAAAATCAGCGACATGTTTTTAAAAGAAGGTGTTATTGTTAGTACGATAGCTCGTGATCCTAAAAACAAAGAGGTTTCGTACGCGAGCAAAAAGGGTCAATACACAGATGTGCCGATTGTTATTTTGGTTAACGAATTTTCTGCAAGTGCGAGTGAAATCGTTTCTGGCGCCTTGCAAGACAATAAACGAGCAATAATTGTGGGCGAAAGAACTTTTGGAAAAGGCTCTGTCCAGTCAGTTATTAAATTAGGTGACGGAGGTGGTTTAAAGCTAACGGTTGCAAGATATTTTACTCCGAGCGGAGTATCTATACAAGCTGAAGGTATTAAACCAGATATTGAGATTGAAGATGTTAATGCTGAGTTATTTGCAAAAGCAATTACAGATAAAAAAGGTTTGCGTGAAAAAGACATTTCAGGTCATTTAAAAAGTGATAAAGAAAAAAAGAAGCAACCAATTAATGCAGTTGAAACGAATGCTATTGCTTGGTGGAAAGATATAGCGAGTAAAAAAGAGTCTGAATTAACTGACAAAGAAAAATTATTTAAAACAGACTATCAAGCTTATCAGGCATACTCATATTTAAAAGCGATTAAAGCATTAAACTCGTTAAAGAAATAAATTTAGTATTACTAAACTAATGAGATTAATTTTTATAAATTTAAATTGAGTCATGTAGACCAAATGGATATTTTGTTAATACAACAAAGTAATCAGAGGAAGGTTTTAAATGAAAAATATAATAATTTTAGCATTAGTTTTTTCGAGTTCGTTAAAAGTATTAGCGCAAGTTGATTCAGGTGTTCAGGTCGTCGAGCCAGCAGCTACTCTTGGATCAGCAATGAAATTGATGTCGGCAGGGCTTCGCAAAATCACGGCTCAGGTCACAGACCCTTCAAAAAATCTTCAATCAGAAGAGCTGGCATTAGAATTTATCAAAAATACAGAACTATCGAAAACATTTGTTCCTAAGTCGATCAAACAACTTCCTTTGGATCAGCAAGAGGCTCAGCAGCAGCGATATATTAAAATGTTAGATGATAGTATTCAGCTTGGTCGTGATTTAGCGGCAGCATTTCATAATAATGATAATAAGTTAGCAAATGAAATTTTAGCAAAATTATCAACTTCAAAAAAAGAAGGCCATGCTGAATTTAAATAAGTAAATTAAAAATCAAGGAGGATTTATGTTTCAAGCTACTATAGCTCAATTGTCTGTATTATTAATTTTTTTGAGTGCACAAAACAGTTTAGCTAACCCTGTTGCAGAAGTGCCAGCAAAGGCTTCGGTATCATCGACAGCAGTAGCAACGCCGACAGTATCATCTGCGGCATCATCAACTGTTGCAGTGGCGAGTAAAAATATTAAGTTTAAATCTGAAGATGGAAAAACTGAGTTTACCGCAATTGGTAAGCCTGCCATGATTAAAATTGCTGGTGAAGGTGACGGACCGGAGGGTTTCGCTACATTTGATAAAAACATTGTTCAAATGAAAGTTAAAGTTAACTTAACAAAGATGACAACTAAAATTGAACTTCGTGACGAGCATATGAAAAATAAATATCTTGAAGTTCAAAAGTTTCCAACGGCTGAGTTAATAATTAAAGATTTGTCCTTAAAACAGTCTGTAGAAAGCTTAACTGAAAATTTTGTTGAAGTTCCTTTTTCAGGAGATTTAACATTGCACGGTAAAACCAAAATGGTTGAAGGTGTAGCTTCAGTAGCAAAAAAAGGTAAAGTTGTTTTAATTAATGCGGATTTTTCTATTAAAATTATGGAACACTTAGATACATTGCCTTCTTGGGCTGGAATAAAAGTCGCTGACGAAGTGAAAATTAAAGTACAGTTAAAAGGTCTAATTCAATGATGATTTCGTTGAATACAAAAAAAATTAAATTAACTTTAACTAGTTTAATCATTTTATTTTGTGTTCAAGATGTTTTTGCTTTTCCTGAAATGATTAAACATGGTTATGTGAATTGCACGGCATGCCATGTTTCTTCATCTGGTGGTGGACTCTTAAATGAGTATGGTCGAAATTTATCCGCAGAGCTCATAAGTACTTGGTCAAACAAAAACGAAGAGTTTTTTTTGCATGGTGCAGTTAATACAGAAAAATTTGATAAATGGCTTTCTATAGGTGGTGATTTACGTGGTGTTCAAGCACACACAGATTATAAAGACGCCACTGCACACGCTGTTGATGGTCGTTGGATTAATATGCAAGCCGGAATCGAAATTGGCATCATTCAGCCGAAATGGGCTGCTGTGGCTTTTATAGGTGAATTTAACTCTCGTGATCGACAACATAAAAATGAAATTTTACCGTACTCACCACGACATTATTTTTTATTTAATGCTACGGATGAAATTTCAATTAAACTTGGGCGTTTTCAACCTAATTTTGGATTAAATTTACCTGATCATTTTTTAGCAACTCGCGCACCTCTTGGTTTTGGCTATGTCATTAATAAGAACTCATTAGAAGCGTCGTACTTGGGTGAAAATTGGAATTTAATCACTTCGATTTATAATATTCCAAGTCAGTTTGGATCAGCGTATAGCAAAGGCGCTATGGTCAATGTGATGCGTGTTTTAAGCGACAAGTATAAATTTGGTTTGCAATTTTTGAGTGAAGTTGGAGATTCTCAAAAAAGAAATATACTTGGAATAACAAGCCAATTAGGTTGGAGTGAGCATCTTGTCACATTAGTTGAATTAGATCGCATTATTAATGAACCAAACAACAATGTTGAATCTAAAGGATTGGCTTTAACTCATCGAACGCAGTACGAAATATTTAAGGGGTTTAATATTGCCGCATTAAATGATTACTATCAGTCAAACTTAGAAGTCGGATCAACTAAAATATATAAGTTAGGACCTGGTGTGATATGGTATCCAAGGCCTCATTTTGATTTTCAATTATTTGCCACACGCGAATATCGTGAGTCATTATCAGAGCCGGGTGTTTATGCTTGGCTGATGACGCATTATTATTTTTAAACAATGTTTATTAAGTGATTATTAAGATCAAAAATCATAAAAAAAGGGAGAAACCAAGCCGTTTCTCCCTATAAATATTAATTTATAAATAATATTTAGTGTTGTTCTTCTTTAATTTCTTTAGCGTCAACTTCTTTAACTTTTGCTTTTGAAGTTAAAAGTTTTAAAACTTTTTCTTCTGTAATCATGTAAGTTAAACGAGAAGCTTGGTCAGGTTTGCCATACCATTCACGAATACGAGACTCCTCTAAACCAGTCTGTTTTGCATATTCAACAAATTTAGCTTCAAGATCTTCTTTTGTGCAAAGTAAGTTATGTTCAGTGGCAATTGCATCGATTAAAAAACTTGATTGAATCATTTCAGAAGCTGTTTTGGCAAAATCAGAATCCCATTTTTGCACATAAGCTTCGAAATCAGCTTCTTGCATACCTTGGTCGGCCATACGTTTTTTGAAATCTTCAATCAATGAGGCTTTTTGTTCTTTTAATAATGATGCTGGAACTTGAACTGGATTTTCTTGTACAAGTTTTTTAACTAAACGGTTTTTAAAACTATCTTCAATACGTTTTTTATCTGTTTGTTCGATGTCTTGGCGTAAAGTTGTTTTAAACTCTTCAACAGTTTGTTTTGTTCCGATTTGTTCAAGTAATTCTTCGTTTAATTCAGGCAATTCTTTTTTCTTAAGACCTTTTAACGTTACTTTGAAATCAACAGGTTTACCTGCAATATCAGCTGAATGATATGGGTCTGGAAATTTTAATCCAATAGTTTTTGATGAACCAATTTTCATTCCCACTACGCCGTCTTCAAAACCTTCAATAAACTGTTTAGCACCTAATTCTAAGTTGTGGTCAGTGCCTTTACCGTTTTCAAGAGGTTTGCCATCAACAAAACCTTCAAAATCTAAAATGGCAATATCACCCATTTGAGCGGCGCGGTCTTCTAAAACATCAACAGTTTTTGCGCGTGAAGATTTAATGTTGTTAATAACTTGTTCGAATTGCGCATCATTGAAAACGAATTTTTCTTTATCGACTTCTAAGCCTTCCCATTTTTTAACTTTAACTTCTGGGCGAACTTCAATGATAGCTGTAAAAGAAAAATCTTTTGTTTCGGAAGGATCTTCAAATTCAAACTCTGGGTAACTGACTGGATCGATATTGTTATCTTTTAAAGCCATAGGATAATGTTGTTGAATTAAATCTTGTGCAACATCACCCAACACTTGAGTTTTGTAAATAGATTTAATTGTACTTATTGGGGCTTTACCTTTACGAAAACCTTTGATTTGAACATTACGTTGGATGCTTTGGTAAACTTTGTCAAAAGTAGTAGCCACAACTGTCTGTGGAATTTCAACATTAATTTTTCTTTGTAAACCTTCAGCGATTTGAACTTGTGCTTTCACAGGGACTCCTTTTACTATATGTAAACAGAGGAAAATTAGTGTAGTTTATAAGCAAAGGCAACTCGTATTTTAACAATCTAGATTTGAGTATTGAATGGATCAAAAACAGCAACAAAAAATTCATTTTGTGACAGGAAAAGGCGGAGTCGGAAAATCCTTTTTTGCCGCTGCTTTAGCACAATCTTTCGGCTTAAGTTATCAAAAGGATAAAAAAGATGATAATGCGCCTATTTTGCTGGCAGAGATCTGCGATTTAAGCTTTTATAAGGAGTATTTAAATGTTCCTCAGATCGGGTTTAAACCTGTAAAATCTGCATATTATGATCTCTCACAATGGACAGCTCAGGATTGTTTGAAAGAGTATGCTCTGCACTTAATAAAGATAGAATCTTTATTTAAACTTTTTTTTGAAAATCCAATTTCAAAAGCTCTGATTGATGTTTCGCCTGGATTAAACGAATTAGCCATTTTAGGCAAAGCAACTTCACATCCTAGAAAACATGGCCCACCTCTTAATTATCATCAAATTGTATTCGATGCTCCATCGACGGGTCACTTTTTAACTTTGTTTAGATCTCCAAAGGCTTTAGCGGAGACAATTCAGTATGGACCAATGGGTGAGCAATCAAAAGGTATTGATCAGTGGATTCGGAACGCTCAATTTTGTGAGGTTCATATTGTGTGTTTACCTGAAGAGCTGCCTATAACAGAAACTATTGATTTATATAAAACAATTGAAAATGAGTTTGGTATAAAGCCAACAGTCTATGTTAATAAATATGTTGATATTTCGTATTCAGATATAAAATTTGAAAAAAATGAAGTTCGGGCGTACTTTCAAAACATCATTGCAAATCAACAAAAAGCTTTGGAAGCACTCAGTGCTGCTCAAATAAAATACCAACTCATACCATTTATATACGAAACACAAATTCAAACTCTTTTAGATATGGCTGCAAATCACTTGGTCAATTTAAAATTAAAACCAGCGGTGTAAAAGAATGTTTAATGCAAAAACAAAAACAATTATAAGTATCGGGACTGGCGGAGTTGGAAAAACAACTTTATCGGCAGCACTTGCAATTGGTTTGGCAAAACAAGGTCAAAAAATATTAGTATTAACAATAGATCCGTCACAAAGATTGGCTCAAGCGTTAGGGATTAAGCCAGACGGTGAAGTATACAAAGTACAAGAAAATTTATTTGCGTGTACAGTTAATCACAAAAAAGTTTTTAATGAGTTCATATTAAAAGCTGCCGCAAAATCAATGAGTGATTCTGATATAGAGAAACTTTTAAATAATAAACTCTACCAGCAACTTTCAACACAATTGAGTGGCTCTCAAGAGTTTACCTCATTATTTAAACTCAACGAATTTGTTGAATCTAAAAAGTATGACGTTGTTATCTTAGATACTCCACCGGCTCAACATACGTGGAATTTTTTAACAGCCCCAGAAAAGTTGGCTAGATTATTTAATGAGGGTGTGTCGCAATGGTTTAGAGATGCCGATAAAAAAAACACGGGTGTCTTTAAAAAAATATTAAATTTAGGAACACAACAAGTTTTAAAGGTATTAGAAAATTTAACTGGATCTGAGTTTATTAAAGAGTTGTCATTGTTTTTTACAGCCGTACAAAAATGGCAAACCCCTTTGGAAAAAGAGGTATGGGCCTGTCACAAATTGCTAACAGCAAATACTACTGAGTTTGTGCTCGTTACAGCACTCGATTATTCTAGAATCTATGAAGCAAATAAATTAAGTCATGAAATTTTTAAGCAAGGATACAATTTGACATCGGTCATCATTAATAGAATTCCTGAAGTTATATGTTTTGAACCTATTGCAACAGAAGGTCTGGTTTTAGACCATATTAACTACTTAAAAAAACTAGATTCAGAATTAACTGTTATAAAATCTAAGCTTGGTCATCATCTTAAAGTATACAAATCATTTGAACTCAGTCAGAATGAGACTCATGTTGAAGGATTATATCGTATATTTAATGGCATTCGCACTATGGAGTAATATAACTTTAAGTTGTTCTAGCTTAGAAAATCGAATTCGTCAAAACACTCAAACTGAGTCAGTGGTATATTCAGATTTTGAGTTGGGTAAAAACGAAACTCTTATTGGTCATTACGAAAAAGCTGAGCCATTACTATTAAAAAGCATTTTAAATTCAGACTACAATTCTCATGAAGCTAAACTATACCTAACTTTAGTGTATGACCAAATTGAAAAACCTGAAAAATCGATCATTTATGCAAATGAGTATATAGCCAAAGAAAAAAACAAAGCCATGTTACTCAGAGCACATGCGATTCGTCTTAAAAATTTAGTTAAAGTTGGCTCTAAGGCTGATTATAATACAAGCCAAAATGAAATTTCAAAAATTGTTAATTCTGAAGTTTATGGTGCAATAGATATTTTAAACGAACTTAAATGGTCATTAAATTTAAGCTGTCAGATCTATTGTGTTGAAGAGATCGGTTTTTTGAGTTTAATTCAACTTCAATTTTTTTATTTGATTGAAAAGGAACCAGAAATATACGATCGAATTGCAGATTTATTAATTTCTAGGTACGAAATGTATTACTTAGCGCTCAGTGATCAAAAACTAGAAATGAATTATCGAAAAAAGATGGCATTTTCGGTTTATGAGGCTTTACAAAAAGCAAAAAATCTTCATCTTGAACAAAACACTTTGGCATCTGTCAAAACAGCAACCTTAGTGAGTAAGCTCAGTCAATATCAAAACAAAACAGAACAGTGGATTTATGACAATCAGTAAAGCACAAATTGAAATTCACAATCAAATTTGCAAACAGATAAATCCTGTTGCAGATTGGTTTAAATCAAAAACTTCAACATTAGAGTATCCGATTTATTCAAGTTATGATATTCGTGACTCTAGTTATAAAGTAACAAACGTAGATGCTAATATTTACCCAGCTGGATTTAACAATATCTGCCCAACTGATAAAGAGACGGCTGTCGACTTATTTCAAAAATATATTTTTATTCATTACGGAAAAAATGTTAAAAAAATCTTACTTGTTACAGAAGAGCACACAAATAATCCTTATTATTTAGAAAATGTTGCAACAATTTTTGAAATGCTTGTGAGTGGTGGTTTCGAAGTTCAAGTGGCATTTCCAAAATTAATTGAAACACCACTTGAACTCATAAGCGTAACAGGTAAAAAAATAAATGTTTTTAGTGGATATGCGCAGTCTGAGTCGTTCCAAAAATTTGCACCTGATATTGTTATAAGTAATAATGATTTTTCACTTGCCTTAACTGATTGGGGAGATCAGCTTGATTTACCATTAAATCCTCCTCGAGAGCTTGGTTGGTATCAACGAAAAAAATCGCGATACTTTGAAAACTACAATCAACTTGTAAATGAGTTTTCAAAAGTAGCGCAAATAGATCCTTTTTTAATGCGAGTAGAAACTCAATTGTTTGAAAATTTTGATATTAACAGTGACACCAGTCGAGATCATTTGGCAGATCAAGTTGATTTGTTTTTAAATCAGTTAGCAAAAACATATCAGCAAAAAGGTATTGAAGAAAAACCATTTTGCTTTGTAAAAAACAATGCCGGAACATATGGTTTAGCAGTTGTTAAAGTTAACTCAGGAGCTGAGGTAAAAGAGTGGACCTATAAATCACGAAAAAAAATGAAGGCCGCAAAAGGTGGCCGGGATGTTGAGGAAGTTATAATTCAAGAAGGAATTCCTTCAATTGTAACATCAGATTTAGCAACGGCCGAACCTGTGATTTATATGGTCGGTTGTGAGTTGGCAGGTGGATTTTTAAGAACACACTCTGAAAAATCATCTACTGAAAGTTTAAACTCGCCAGGTGCAGTCTATAAAAAACTATGTGTGACTGATTTGCTTGATGACCGATACAAGTGTCCGAAAGAAAATGTTTATGGTTGGTCGGCTAAGCTTGGACTGCTCGCAATTGGTCTAGAGGCACAACAGATGAAGGTCCAGTTTAAGGGTTACAGTAAAGCGGCTTGTGGAAGCATATGATATATTTTAAGTATGAACGACTTAAAATATAAATTTAAATCAGTTTTCTTTTTTGTTTTAACATTTGCTTTTGGGTATTCACTGTTTTTTGGATATATCCAAGATCGTTTTATTGCGCGTGACCCAGCGGCTATTGGAAGTAAAATTCATCAGCTTAAAAACATTGATCCCGATGAAATTAAAAGTGAATTAGCTTCTGAAATTCAAATTCAAACTATATCCGAAGGGGACAAAGTTATTCGATTTAAAAGTTTTTCTTCAAATGTGTGCAAGCATTATCCCAATGTACAAATTCAATTTTTTGCTGATGGAGTTACTGTGGCCGGGGAAGCGCCAACAATGACTATTGATGCCAGTTGTTTACCCGCACAAGATCCTGCAGAAATGGCGTCTATAGAAATTCCTGTAAGTAAAATTTTAAAATTAAAGCCAGCAAACGCAGAAGTAAAATTTGATGGATTAACTTCAAAATTTATTTTTAAAAGTACTGCCGATGAGTGGCCAAAAACTTGGATATTAAAAGCTGTCGTTTTTAAAGGTCCAACAGGTGCAACAAAAGCGATTTCTTTCGATCATAAAATATCGCCACATTCAGAGCCAACGGTATTAGAGTTTTAAGAGACATAAAATCCAGGACACTGTTTTTCACATGAATGAGCTATACACACGGGTGTTAGCGGTTTCAAAGTGTATAGACTTTAAAACCGCTAAAAAACTCAATTAAAATTGTTTAGCAATTTCAACAAACGTACGAACCATCACGCCTGTTGCGCCTTTAGCTGTGCAGTAATTTAAACGACCGCCACAAGCCCAACCTGTTCCTGCGATATCGAAGTGAGCCCATGGAATGCCCTCGCCAACAAACTGTTCTAAGTAAGCAGCTGCTGTTGATGAACCAGCTCCGTTGCCTGATGAAATATTTGATAAATCGGCGAACGTGCCTTTCATGTCTTTAACATGATGATCAACTAATGGCATATTCCAAACTAACTCTCCAGATTGTTCTGCAGCTTTTTCGACTTTACCTTTTAAACCAGCGTTACGCGTAAAATATCCAGTGTGAATATTTCCTAAAGCCACAACCATTGCGCCAGTTAACGTAGCAGCATCGATGATAGCGGCTGGATCTTGTTCAGAGGCGTAACATAAAGCATCTGATAAAATGAGGCGGCCCTCAGCATCAGTATTGTTGATCTCGAAAGTCATGCCATTGCGAGCTGTGTGAACATCGCCTGGTTTTGTCGCTTTACCACTTGGCATATTTTCTGTTGCTGGAACAAAAGCCATAACGTTAACTTTTAATTTAAGTTGAGCTATCGCAAGCATAGTTCCAATAACGGCTGCGCCACCACCCATGTCGTACTTCATGTCTTCCATTTTTGCGCCTGGTTTTAAGCTAATACCGCCAGTATCAAAAGTTAATCCTTTACCAACAAAGGCTAACGGTTTTTTAGTTTTTCCAGCTCCATTATATTCCATAACGATAAATCGTGGTTCTTGATCAGAACCTTGAGCAACGCCCAGAAGTCCGCCCATTCTTTCTTTTTCGATTCTTTTTTTGTCCCAAGCAGTGACTTTAAGAGCTGTACCTTTAGCTGCGTTGATAGCTTCATTTGCTAAAATTGTTGGAGTCATTAAATTTCCAGGCATATCACCAAGTCGTTTTGCAAAGTTTGTACAAGTCGCTAAAATTGTACCTTCGTGAAAAGCTTGAGTAATTGCTTTTTCTTTTCCTGATTTAGAAACTAAATTAATTGTGATTACAGCGGGTGCTTTAGTGTCTTTTTTGGTTTTTAATTCATCAAAGTTGTATGAAGCTAAATGAAGGCCTTCAACAAAAGCTTGAGTATAATGAGGCAAATCTTTTTTAGATGCTGTTAAACCATCTAAATTTACAAAAGCTTCTTCGAGCTTTAAGTTTTTAATTTCTTTAAAAAGAGCTGCGCCAGCTTGACGAATAGATTCATGGGTAACTTTAGATTCCGCACCTAAACCAACGATAATAACATGTCTAAAGTTATTTAAATTCGCTTCACGAAATGAGATTGTTTCATTAGCAGAGCCAGTAATGATTTTATCAGTTAATGAGTCGGCAAAAACTTCATTGAGTTCCTTTTCTGTGATAAAGGCAGGTTTGTCTTTGGCTGTGTTTGGTTGTGCAAAAAAAACAATCGATTGTCCTTGTAGAGTCGATAAATCTTTAGCATGTAAGTGAACCTGTAATTGAGTTTGCAAACCAGTTTTGGCTTTTGTTTTTGAAACAGCCATAATCTTCTCCTTGTTGATAGTTTTTCAATTCTGATTGAGTTACATCTCTTTGTGTAACCTAATATCTTTTTAAGCACAATTATTTTGTCCTAATTTGAGAATAGAATGAAGCAATATTCTCAGAGCAGGTCATTTCGACTAGACTGGTCGAGTTATTTTCTGGACTCAAGTTAAAAAAATTAAGTGCAGGAAAAAAGCTACCGAAATTAGATCATCATAAAACCACCTTAAATGTGGAAAGAACAGGAGCTGCACGTGCCACTACTACCATACGTCATTGAGCAAACATCAAAAGGCGAAAGATCATATGACATTTATTCGCGATTATTAAAAGATCGTATTGTGATTTTAGGGTCACAAGTGACTGACGATGTCGCAAATGCGATTATTGCGCAGTTCCTCTTTCTAGAAGTGGATAATCCTGAAAAGGATATTCAATTTTATATTAACTCGCCAGGCGGAAGTGTTTCTGCTGGAATGGCAATATACGACGTAATGCAATTTGTGAAATGTGATATCGCGACATATTGTTTAGGTATGGCAGCAAGTATGGGATCATTGTTGTTAACTGCAGGAACAAAGGGCAAACGATATTCAATGCCTAATTCAAGAATTATGATCCATCAGCCTTTATTGGGTGGTGGTGGACTTTCTGGTCAGGTCACAGACATTGAAATTCATGCACGTGAATTAGTTAAAACAAAAGAAAAATTAACAAAAATTTACGAAAAGCACACTGGTAAAGATTATCAAACATTACATCACGCGATGGAACGTGATAATTTTATGGATCCAGGTATAGCTAAAGAATTTGGATTGATTGATCATATTATTGAATCTCGTAAAGTGAAAAAAGGGTAAACGGATGAAAGACGCACAATTAAGATGTTCATTTTGTGGTAAAGGCCAAAAAGAAGTTAAAAAATTAATCGCTGGCCCAAGTGTTTATATTTGTGATGAGTGTATTGATTTATGTATGGATATTATTGATGAGGAAAAAGAAAAAGAGACATCTGTTAAAGGTGCCTTTCGAGTTCCAAAACCTGCAGAAATTAAAGCTTTTTTAGATGACTATGTGATCGGGCAGTTAACGGCAAAAAAAACAATTGCTGTTGCTGTACACAATCATTATAAGCGTATCAATGCACTTCAAGGCAAAAAAGCGACTGATGTAGAGTTGCAAAAATCAAATATATTATTAGTTGGTCCTACAGGATCTGGTAAAACTTTGATTGCTCAAACAATTGCAAGAATTTTAAATGTTCCATTTGCAATGGCTGATGCGACCACGTTAACTGAAGCGGGTTATGTGGGTGAAGATGTGGAAAACGTTGTTTTGAATTTACTTCAAGCAGCTGATTACGATATTGAAAAAGCAAAACGTGGAATTATTTATGTCGATGAAATTGATAAAATTTCAAGAAAATCCGAAAATCCATCTATTACTCGCGATGTGAGTGGTGAAGGCGTACAGCAAGCACTTTTAAAAATTCTTGAAGGAACTGTTGCTAACTTACCTCCGAAAGGTGGTCGTAAGCATCCACAGCAAGAGTTTATTCAAGTTGATACTACAAATATTTTATTTATTTGTGGCGGAGCTTTTGCTGGTTTGGATAAAATCATTGAAAACAGAACTGTCAATAAAACAATGGGTATCGGTGGAGATGTTACTTCTAAATCATCAGATGCGACAGAAGATTTAATAACTAAAGTTGAACCAGATGATTTGGCTAAATTTGGATTAATTCCAGAATTTATTGGTCGATTGCCGTGTATTGCTACGTTAGCACCACTTAAAGAAGATGCTTTGATGGATATTTTAACTCGCCCTAAAAATGCGATTACAAAACAGTATCAAAAATTATTTTCTTTTGAAGGTGTTGATTTAAGATTCACAGATGATGCATTAAAGGCTATCGCTCGAGAGGCGTTGAAACGAAAAACAGGCGCTCGTGGATTGCGTGGAGTTATTGAATCATCAATGCTTGATGTAATGTATGACATACCAGGAATGGCTAATGTTAAAGAAGTTATTATTGATGATAAAGTGATACAAGATGGTCAACAACCAAAAATGGTTTATTACTCAGATGAAGAAATGAAAGCTCGTGCAGAAAAAGCTAAAAAATCTGAATCAGAGTCGGCCTAGTAAGTAAAAAAATAAATAAAGTGTTTATTAAAAAACCCTCAATTGATTATTGAGGGTTTTTTTTTGATTTGATTTAATTGATTGGCTCAAATTGTTCTGCACTGAGTGCACCAGATTTTTCAGCTATTTCGTCCTCATCATAATTCTCTAAACTTTCAATCAATGGATCACGAAGTGTATATTTAAATGGTATTGTGCCATATTGTCGGGCTAGCTTTTGAAGTTCAATCGAGATGATTCCACGTGCACGATTTTCCTCTTGAATTTGATACCGACTTAAGTTTCTAACTTTACGACGAGGTCCCTCAAGTGCAACATTAAACATAAAATATCTAAGACCTTTCGGTGTGTTAATTGCACCAGCTAACGACACGTGAGTTCCAACGGTACCGGTTTTTGCGACTACGCGGTTAAATGTTAAATTATTAGAATAGGTTTTTCCACCCACAGTACTTTTACGATCCACCCCAACAACAGACATAATATCAGTGAGTTGTTTTTTTTGCTGAGAAACGATGTCATTAAGACCGCGTAAAGTTCTGAGTGTTGTTCGGCAGGTCGCTTCGTTATAAGCTCGGCCATCGGGATCATTGACAAATTGTGCATGATTTTGCCCAGAACCATTTATAAACTTTAAATCTGAGTCTTTTAACTTTAATTGTTTGTAATAAAAATCATTAAACTCGCTGAGACCACCGCTAGCTTCGAGAAGTCTATTTGCAGAAAAGTTATTTGAATTCCAATTCATAGATTTAAGAATTGTTTCTAAGTCTTGAGAGCTAACATAAAGCGTTTGAGTTTTATTTGTTAATTTTAAATTACCAACTGGAGTGAAAACCACAGATCTTGGATTGTAAACTGGGTTTGCAACCATATCTTTGTTTGAAAGTTGGTAACTCACTTTATATTTTAATAAAACTTGTTTGGTATTTTGAAGCTGAGCTTTGACAATTTCAGGTGCAGGAAAATCCAAGGTCGATTTTATAATGAGAGGATTATAGGTGTACCTGGCCATAAATGTTTTGCCAGTTTTTGGATTTACTCTTGGTACAGATACTGTTACGCCACTTCTGCTATTGACATTGTCTGTGTCATTTAAATATTTAACATTTTCGTCAAAGCTCAATTGTCTAATTTTCTTTACACCCGCTTGATTTAAACGCGATATAATCATATGCATTTTGTATTGATTAAAATAAGGATCTGCTGAGCCACGGATATGAACATCGAATGTATCTGTTTCACCTTGGACAGGTGTAAAGTGAACATATGTTGTGAATTTTGCGCCAAGAGCATATTTTCTTGCTGCTAAATAGCTTGTAAATACTTTAGAAACGGATGCGATTGGCATACGGCTATCAAAGTTTTTACCTTGAATATTTTTTCCATCTTCGTCCATATGGCAATAGCTGGCGAGTCTAGCCGCTAGAGCATGAGATGAGACAAAAGATAACACCAAAATTGCTTTTAACAAATATTTACCCATCACGTACCACCTGATGGATTCTCATTAGCAAATTTTAGAGCCAGCTATAAACGAATGTATTTGATTTAATGATCAAACTGTCTAGTTGTGAGACGCTCTTGACTCAAAAATGTCAAATCTAGACCTCTTTAACTGACAAAATCATTAAAAAGCCTTTGCACTCCTTCAAGAAAAAACTAAAATAAAGGTAAGGCTATCCGTAGTTTATGGAAAAACTAACCGGATACTTTCGGATGGGTGTCAAAACCCAATCTGATGTCGATGAAATAAATCATCGACTGTTCAAGGAAGGAGTTTCTCATGGCGAACAACCAAGCTGAAATGCAACAACTACCATTACTTCCTCTAAGAGACCTCATTATATTTCCGCATATGATGATGCCTTTATTCGTAGGTCGTGAAAAAAGTATCAACGCTTTAGAAGATGCTATGAGTAAGCAAACAGATATCGTTTTGGCAGCTCAAAAGGATGCTAAAACAAACAATCCAGAAGAAAAAGATATCTATACAATAGGAACAGTAGGTTCAATTATACAATTGCTGAGATTACCAGATGGAACTGTTAAAGTTTTGGTCGAAGGTAAACGTAGAGCTCGAATTAAAGGCTTTGTTCCTAATGATGGATTTTTTGTTGTTAACGCTGAAGTGATAGACGAAGAGGTTGAAAATCCAACAGAAGCGTCGGCATTAGTACGATCTGTTAAATCAACTTTTGAAACATACGTGAAGTTAAATAAGCGTATACCACCTGAAATTTTAATGCGTGTTTCTAGTATTGAAAGCGCTGGTGAACTTGCTGATATTATTGTAGCGCAGTTAAATTTAAAATTAGAAGACAAACAAAATGTTCTAGAAATTTTAGACCCTGCTAAGCGTTTAGAAAATTTATTAAACTTAATGACAGGTGAGATTGAAATACTTGAAGTTGAGAAAAAAATCAGAACACGCGTTAAAAAACAAATGGAAAAGTCTCAGAAAGAATATTATTTAAATGAGCAAATGCAAGCCATTCAAAAAGAGCTTGGTGAAAAAGATGATTATCAAGCTGAATTAGAAGATTTAGCGCAAAAATGTAAAGATAAAAAAATGCCTCAAGAGGCTAAAGACAAAGTTAATAAAGAAATTAAAAAATTAAAATTAATGTCTCCAATGAGTGCGGAAGCAACAGTGGTGCGTAATTATATCGATTGGGTTTTATCATTACCTTGGAACGATTATTCGGAAGATCGTCATGATGTTAAAAATGCCAAACGAATTCTTGATGAAGATCACTGGGGATTAGAAAAAGTTAAAGATCGTATTTTGGAATATTTGGCGGTTTTATCATTATCTAAAAACATGCGTGGACCAATTATCTGTTTAGCAGGTCCTCCTGGGGTTGGTAAAACGTCTTTAGCACGATCAATTGCAGAGTCACTGAATAGACCATTTGCGCGAATTAGTTTGGGTGGAGTGCGTGACGAAGCAGAAATTCGTGGACATAGAAAAACATATGTTGGTGCGATGCCAGGTAAGATTTTACAAGCTTTAAGAAAAGTCGATAAAGGAAATCCAGTTTTGTTATTGGATGAGATCGATAAAATGGCTAATGACTTTAGAGGAGATCCTGCGTCTGCGATGCTTGAGGTTTTAGACCCAGAGCAAAATGCAACGTTTTCAGATCACTACTTAGAAATTGAGTATGATTTATCGAATGTTATGTTTATTGCTACGGCTAACAATTTAGGAACAGTGCCTCGACCATTACTTGATCGTATGGAAGTCATTTATTTAGATAGTTATATCGAGCAAGAAAAATTTCATATCGCTAAAAACTATTTAATTCCTAAGCAAATGGCTAATCATGGTTTAAAAGGATTAAATATTACAGTACAAGATAAAGCTGTACGAGATGTTATTCGGTATTACACTCGCGAATCTGGCGTGCGTAATCTTGAGCGTGAGTTTGCTAATGTTTTTAGAAAAGTTGCTAAAGATATTGTAATGTCTAACATGATCGACGACTTAAAAACAGAGGGCACAACGGCTAAGTCAAAACCAGTGAGCAAAGGTGCAAAAGCAAAAGGCGCAGCTAAGAAAAAAGAAACTGGATATGTAGTTACTCCAGAAAAATTAGTTGAACTACTTGGTCCACATAAACTTAAACATGGTGAAATTGAAAAACAAAACGAGATTGGTTTAACAAATGGTATGGCATGGACAGAAGTTGGTGGAGATTTGTTAGCTGTTGAAGTGAGTGCTGTTCCCGGAAAAGGTAAATTTACAGTGACCGGTCAGCTCGGTGACGTCATGAAAGAGTCATGTACGGCGGCTATGAGTTACGTTAGATCACGTGGTCCTTTATTTGGTTTTGATAAAGAGTTCTATGCAAATATTGATATCCATATCCATTTGCCAGAAGGTGCTACACCAAAAGATGGCCCATCTGCGGGTATTGCTTTAACAACTTCAATTGTTTCGGCAATAACAAAGATTCCGGTTAAGCGCACTGTTGCAATGACTGGAGAGGTCTCATTACGTGGAAAAGTTTTAGCTATTGGGGGTTTGAAAGAAAAAATCTTAGCAGCTCATCGTGGTGGAATTAAAATAATTATTTGTCCTAAAGAAAATGAAAAAGATTTGAAGGACATACCTAAAGAAGTCATGAAAGAGTTAAAAGTCATTTTAGTTGATCATGTGGATCAAGTTTTGATTAATGCTTTAGATATAAAAAACCCTAAGGAATTGTTTAAAGCTCAGTCTGAGCGTGAGTTTGGTGTAAAGGCTAACTACACAGGACAGCACGTTCATACAACTCATTAATCAGTTTAGAGTACATTGAGAACGCAAAAACGGCTTGCTTATAATGCAGGCCGTTTTTTTTATATTCTTAAATAACTCAATAAAAACTAAAAAAGCCATTATTTTTAAGGTCTTATACACTGTTAAATTTTCAACAAACAGAAGTCTGTAAGATACACATTGACCTATTCTTACAAAATCTGTACTACTCATGCCTTATAAAACAAGGATTAGTAAAAAAATGAACGCGGATCGTTTATATGAACTAAGCAAATTGTACTGCGATCGTGGAGACTACAACTTAGCATTACCCAACCTGATCGAAACATCTGAAGCTTATTTGGCAGAGAAAAAATTTGATATGTACTTAAAATGTGCTGTGCATATTTTAAGGATTTATGCAGAACAAGAAGAGTATGACCAACTGTCTGCATACAAAGAAAAACTACAAGATATTGTTATTCGTGAAAATATTCAATTAACCTCAAGGGTCTATTATGTTTTTGGGATAGCTGCTGTGTATAAGGGTCAAATTGATAATGGGCTTGAGTATTTTAAAATTGCTCTTGAGCATGCACTCAAAACTGATAATAAAGAGGACACTTGTTATGCGATACTAGGCCTTTCTATTTGTTATCGACATCAAAAAAAATATGAAGAAGCATTAAAAGAAATTTATAATTTAAATATTTTCATGCAGTTTATTGAAAATCCGGATTTGAAAACAGCTGTGTTGTCATTGAATGGTAATATTTTTATTGATTTGAAAAAGTACGATCAAGCTTTAGATTTGTTTTGGCAAGCGTATGAACAAACTAAATTATCAAAGCAAATATCAGTCTCGATGTCTATAATAGGTAACATTGGAATATGTTTGTTTGAGCTTGGTCAAAAAGATGCAGCTAAGATTTATTTTAATTTATTTTTGAAAAGTATTGATAAAAGCAATGGTAAAAAAATGCTTAATGCTTTGGGTAAGTATTTAGAATCTTACCGTCAAAATGATGAAAATGTATTTGATTTGGCTTTTGATTTTGATAATCACATTGTTAAAGAAAAGCAACTTGGTGTTATCGACTTTAAAAATCAATTTATTTTGTTAGACTTATTAAAGCTATTCATTTCAAAACAAGGCGAAGTTTTCTCTAAAGAGTATTTGGTCGAGCATATATGGAAACAAGATTATGATCCGAGTGTTCATGATAATAAAATTTATGTGACAATCAAACGACTTCGCAAAATGATTGAACCTGATTATGATCGTCCGAAATATATTTTCAGATCGAAAAATGGTTATTTTTTAAATAAATCTATTAAAGTTAATGATCACGTTATTCAAGAGGGGAGAATTTAGTGAAAAAGGTTTTAATCGTTTTTACGCTATTGTTTTCAGGAATAGCCTATTCACAGAATCAGTGCGGATTAAGTACTTTAGGTGGAATCGATACTTTCCCTTGGAGTGTGGCAGAGCCATTCCCTTGGAATAGAATTCAAGGTTTATGGAAAGTCTCCAATGACTCTAATACGATTATTAAATTTCGAGTTAATCGAACAGACTCTCAGTCGAAAAAATTATCAATCGAAGTTTATTTACGAAATCAAGATTGTTTAAGGCCAGCGATGACGGGTTTGGGGATCATTAATTCGTCTGAAAAAAACATTGTAAGAGCAACTTTAAAAGATCATGAAGGGCATACAAACTTACTTAAGTTAGCGTGGTTTAATTCAGAGATTTTACAATTGTCTGGAAACAATTGCGATCCAAATGTGTTGTTGGCCTCATTGGTGAACTTAAGTGATGAATCATCTTTCGCAAATACAGAATTTCGCGAAAATGAAGCCCCTCAAATGATGCTGAAAAAAATCACAGGATCGCTTGATTTTTATTGTAAAAAAAGAAAATAATTAAATTTTTTCTTGAATACCGGGCTATGGACGTATATATCTATAGCCCAATCTTAAAGAACGACAGGGAATTAGCTCAGTTGGTAGAGCGCCACCCTTACAAGGTGGATGTCGTCGGTTCGAATCCGGCATTCCCTACCATTTAAACCACTGAAATCTCAGTGGTTTTTGTGTTTCTGGGCCTTCGCAATTGGTAGAAAAAATCATAAAATTGGTAGAGTGGTAGAAACGATGTCAGCGAACAAGTTCAAGATATTCAAAGAAATCACTATTGGTGGCTCTAGCAAAGAACAGCTTTTAAAAAGGCTTTCTGAGGCTGGTATTCAATTTAATAAGTATGCGCCTATGTTGTTTGATCAACCCCAGTTTTCGCCACCGCTAGCAATTGAAAAGGTTAAGCTAGTCAAAATTTCGCTGGCTGATTTAAAACTTAGTGAAACATGCTCTGTTAGTGAATTTTTAAATCGAGCCTCTGAGCTGGGATTAAAAATGTGTCCCTTGTATCTAGCAGCCTTTTTGCGGCTTGAATATTTAGATCAACCAGAAGGTCCATATCTGACAGTGGCTTCTTTGAAACCAATTGATGATGAAAGCTTTCCTAACGGTTTTTATTTAAGAAATTTCGAGAACACACTTTGGCTTAGAGGTTATCGTGCTGATGGATTTGCCGATTGGCCAGGTAGCAATGAATTTATTTTTATTGCTAAGGACCACCTTTTGTAAATTGAAGTTATTGTCCCTATTTTAAAATAAATTTATTCGTTTGATAAAATATTTTTCTACGTCAATTCGTGGGGACAACGAATACAATCCGCTTTTTTCAAACGGATTGTTAGTAACTAAAATTTTTCAAAACTAAGTGTTTCTGGACTAACGACGATCTAGTATTGCCTCAAGAATCTGTTTACCATCACTGGCAACATCTTGGCCATAGCCAAACCAGATAGGATAAGTCATCGGGAGAATTGTGAATATAAATTGAAAAAAACACCACCCTGCACATGCAAATAAAAGTCTGGAACCGAAAACAGATGATTCTTTAGTTCCTATTGAAATAAAAAGAATTGCTAAAATAATTGATACTAGTGGGCCGCCGATAAGAGGCAAAACTGAGTTGTCTTGCCATTTTGTAAAGCCAATCCATGGTTTCAAAAAACCGACTTCAATGCTTAAATTTTTAAAACTCAGTTTGATAAGCCGTAGGTGCCCAACTTCTATGGAGGTGTTTTGGCTCTTAAAAACTGGGATGGCAGCGTGCCCCAATTCGTGGAGTAAGGTAAGGGCTGGAGCTATAGCTAGAAAAAATAAAAGTACGATTATGAACACTTTTAACATTTTCATTTCTTACCAATAAATCGAACAACCTGCAATGCTGACCACGTAACCAATCCCCATGAAGCCCAAGTGTCATAAAATCGAATATAGCCTCTGAAGCAGCTGGAGCGCGATAAAAAGCTTTAAGTGGTGAATTCCTTTTAAAATCTCGCGGTCAAAATTTAACAGAATCATGCTACTCGCGAATATATTCGGTTTGTGAAGAAGGAACAAAAGGACCATCAGCCCTAAAATCACCACGCTGATCTAGAAGATGAATGCTTGTTGAAAATTCAAGATGGAATCTTCTTTTGAAAAAATCAGATTTACCGTCGCTCCATTTGTTCTCAAGATCAATCACGATATCATTTTCTTTAAAATATGGAGTCGCGTAAATTACTAACCCAATGTCAGAAAATTCTCTAAGTTTTACTTTTTTGTTGTTTAATTCAAATACTTCCGAACCTGTTAGCTTATTATCATCATAATAATTCAATTGAATTTTCTCGCAGTCTGTCTGATCAATTTTTAAAGTAATTGGTTCTTCAGAAAACTCGTTATTTAAACGATAAGATCCAGAAAAATCTATACAATTTGATTTTGCAAAAGAATTCAAACTCCATAATAGGCCCAGAATAATAATTGCTTTCATGTTAAATTCTCCATTTATAAAGTAATGGTCACATGGCGTTTTTATGTAAACAAGTCGTTATGCTTCAAAACCGATCTCGTTGAAGCTCTGAGCCAATATATTGGCTTTAGTCTTTTGAAGTAAAGTAAATGTAATCGATCCATACTGATTTTTGAAAATAGTGATGTCTGTTTTTTTCCATTAAAGAATAATTCCAATCGTCAATATTCTAAAGTGTTTGATTGAAGATGTTCTATTCAAGCTGCTGCTCTATAAAGAATTGCAGACTTAATTGTCAGAGCGTAAACTTGTTTGACACTTTTCCTACGTGGTTATTCATTAAAACACAATTCAATTGGCACTGTTTTGGCTATGTCTGGCTATGTTGATACATATTTATAAAATTTAAAAAGAGGTTTTAAATGCAAAACAAGTTGTCTTTAGTTTTTAGTTCTATTTTATTTTTAATTTCGACAAGTTTGTCTCAAGCCAGTTTAGCAAATACTGCCGGAGCACAAAAAATAATGACATTAAAAGATCATCCTTTCTATTCTTTTAACTATATAGGATCTGAAAAAAAAATACTTCATTTTAAAGAAGCAAATTCAGATTTTGTCATGCTAACAAGCACATTATACTCGTGTCCCATTCAAGATTATTTACAAATTTTATGTTTTAGTGATTCTGATGAGGGCCCCGTTCTCAATATTTTCAATGATGATTTTTCTGATAAAAGAGTCGTAGAGCAAATTAAATTAAACTGTAAATACAAAGACGGTTCGTTTTATTTGTTTCCTGATACACCTGCAGAGATCAATATCAACAAGCGTGATGTCATTTCGTGTGAGCTTGAAGGACAAAGAGGAATTATTGAGCTTCAAAAATATGATAAAAAAGAATGGTGGCATTGGTACAAATAATACGTTTTAACTTAATCTCTTTGAACGAATTAAAATAAAAATTTAAAAAATAAGGAAAATCAGTATGACAAAAAAAATTATCCCAATGACTTTAACTTTGCTTTTTTCTATAACTGGACTTGCGGCAAACCTAAATGGTTCATATACACTCACATCATCTCAGCACCTTGATAGTGATGCTTTTTGTTATCAAAGTATAACTGTAGAAATTAACCATGAAAATGATCGAGTCAATCTTTATAGAAATGATTTCGCTGATCAACCAATTATTTCTGCATCGATTAATGGATCTCTTACACAAAAATCAGGATCTGGTGAAGCTCTAGAAAATAATTTAACAACAGATTCATCAAAACTATCAGGAAATAGCTTAGTTTTACTCTCTGTAACTAAACACAAAGCCTTAGGTTTTTTGCCCGCGGGTACATCTAAAGATGAATTTAAAATGAGTTTAACATCAGATGATGAGCTGACGATCATTCGAACAGTTGATCATACTTTTTCGGATAAAGTGTCAAATAGCTGCCACTATATCCGAGACTAATTTGAAAAGATCGAGGGCTAATTTAATTAATTAGCACTTAAGATATAACATTTAGTCGATAGGTCATTGTTGTTTTTAAGAATATTGTCTAAATTCTTGTTAAACTCTTTTGAGTTATTAACAAGAAAAGCTGACATGTTTTTTTGTAATTCCTGATTAAATTCAGAGGCAACAGATTCCTCACAAAGTGAAAACCAAGACAAGGCTTCTAAATGATAACCACGGCCATTAGCGACGTCTTTTTTGATTTGGTCTAAGTTTTGTTCTACGTATAAATCACGTTGCTCTCTTCTTTCTTGAAGTGCAAAAGCAGAACACTCACCCCAAGATGAAGTGGCTTGAGATTGTGAAGTTGAAACATTTGAAGAGTATTTTGGATCCACAGTAGCTGTTGAGTTTTCTACAGTAATTTTTGATATAGCTGAGATAAAGTTAGAACTTTTTGTTTCTGCAGTGATAGCTCTTGTGTTGGCTTCTCCCATACCAGCCCATTTATATTTTTTGTACCAACCATTATTCAACATACTGCTGCAGCTGCTCGAGTTGAGAGCCCAAACTTGTGTGCTTAAAAGTGTCAATAAGATAAAAATTTTCATAGTCCCTCACTTAATATGTATGTATGATTAGTTTTTCGTATGCCTATAAAATTATTGTTTACACTCATTTTTGTTGTCAACTTATCGGTTTTTGCGGGCCAGAATCAAGACCTGTTATCGATCAGCCAACAGCAAGATTGGCAAAAACTAATGCATGATCATCAGATTTTGGATAAAAAATTTTATATAACACAAAATAACAAGTCTTCAGTCTTGGTAGAGTTGCAAGCCAATATAGAGAGACTTCAAAAAGATAGTTATTATAGTTGTCAATTTCCAGCTCGCGCTAAATATTTAAGTTCAAAATTAAATATACAGTATTCTGAGTGTTCAGCAGTTACTGATTGGAAAAGATCTGTAAGCGGAGAAACTCTTTCGCTTGTGTTCGTTTCGCAATATGTTTCAAATCCAGCATCAGCGTTTGGCCATACATTTCTCCTTTTTAGAAATAAGGACAAACCGCTTAATTTTAACGTTGTTATTTCAAATGCTGCAAATATACCCGATGATGTGACTGATTTTGAGTATATTTGGAAAGGTCTTGTTGGAGGATTTCCAGCAGAATTCAGTAATGATTATTTATATTTAAAATTACAAGAGTATAGTAATATTGAGAATCGTGATATGTGGATATATGATTTGAATTTTTCAAAAGATGAAATCGATCAAGTTCTAAATCATATATGGGAAATATCACGCCAAACAACACAAGGATACCGCTTTTTAAATCAAAACTGCGCTGTCAACACCTACGATGTTATTGCTGCTGTTCATCCAAAATTGAATTTTTATCCTCCAAGTATATATGTTTTACCCGTAGAAACAGTTGTTAAGGTTTTTCCGATCACAAAAGACTATGAATATATACCATCTTTACGTGAAAAAATTTATTTGCGAACTCAAAAATTACAAAAGCAAGAAACAGAAGAGTTTCAAAAAATAATATCAAATATATCAAGAGAAAATTTTATTTCGACAAAAAATCCAGATGTTGCTGAATTAGCTCTAGAGTATTATGAGTTTCTGCGTGTACGACAAGACGGAAAACTGTCATCTATTCAGAATGTAAATCATCAAAAAAGTTTGATCAACAGAGCTGAAATTCAACAGGTAGCACAAACAATGGATATTCCATCGCCAAAGCCACCCCACCAAGCATCGCCACCTGTTAGAGCCACATTTGGAAGTTATGTTGAACAGAATCAACAATATTATTTTATGTCCATTTCACCATTCTATCATTCGCTTTTAAGTAAATCAGAAGGCTATCTACCTTTTTCTGAATTTATTTTGCTAGATTTTTCAATTAAAAAAAGTATTGATTACGAATATATAGATTTAGCACTTTTTCGCACAGCTAATTTTCCTTCAACAACTATTTTTGATACTCAGTTGTCATGGTTAGCGCGTGTTGAGTTAACATCAGATCTTTTTTGTAAAAATTGTTGGTCCATTGGAACTGATTTAGGTCTTGGAAAAAGTATAGAGTTACTGAGCCAAAGTCGATTGTTTGCACTCGCGGGTTTGTATCAAAACCCAAATGTTGATTTATCTCCGCAGATTCTATTGGGGAGCTTATTTGAAAGTCATAACAATAATTTGATGACTCAGTTAAGAGTTCTCAAAGAGGAAAGTAAAAATAATTTAAACTTAGTGTATGAGTTAGGTCTGAGTCATTCTTTTAACTCACAAATTCAGTTAGAGTTTTTTACATCTATAGAAAATGATCGATCAAGCTATCAATTTTCATTAGGATATGGTTTTTGACTTTTACCTTTTACTCAAATAAAATTGGTGTCATTTTGTCTGTTTTTTTTGGTCTTTGCTTTGCTTTATAAGTTAATAAATGCAATTAAGCTAAGGACTGGCTTTAGTGTGATTTAAATCGTAAGAGTAGGGGTCAAAATGAAGTCAGTTTTAAGTTTTATTGTATTAAGTATCGTGTCTTTTCAAATTTATGCACAAGATATTCCAACATCAGCACAAGTGACTCAGGTACAGTTTGATGGTTCAGGGTGTGATGCGGGATCTGCAAATGCGATTATAACAGAAGATTTGAGTTTTTTGAGTGTACTTTACGATCGATTTTCAGCCGAAATAGGCAATGGCACTGCGAATAAGAAGAGTAAATCAATTGAAAAGAGATGTTCAATTATCGTGAATGTCAATGTACCTCAAGGTTGGGTATTCGATTTTGAGCAAATCGATTATAGAGGATTTATTGAAATTCCAAATAAGGCATCAGTGGCCTATCAGCTCACAACAGCTGAAATTGAAGGTGGTGCTGCAATGGGTTTTGATCAACAGTTGTTTCAAGGACCACGTAATGAAAACTATATGGTTTCTGTTAAAAACAAAGCTCCGAAAATTTTAAACAAGGTTTCTTGTTTAGCATCAGGCCAAAATATTAAAATTAGAATTAAAACAACCGTTGGTGTTAGAAATTTATTAGCAGGAATTATGAAGCCTGCGGTAAAAATCATTGTTGATTCGACAGATGCTTCTTTCAGACAAAACCTAAAATTAAGATGGAAACGTTGTATTTAAATTAGAAAATTCTGTATCAATTTAAGATAAAAAAAGTAATAAATGAAAAGTTACTGTTTTTTGTTAAACTTATAGACATATGAAGCAAATACTCTATTTAGATGATGATCCAATATCTCATAAAATTGTGTATCACGCAATTGGTAAAGAGTTTCAGCTTGTGAGTTGTTACACTATTCATGAGGCAACTAAAATGATTGAATCTCAACCAAGTATTGAACTTATTTTAATCGATAGAATTCTTCCAGATGGCGATGGAATTAATTTTTGTACATATCTAAAACAAAATGCTCAATATGAATCAATTCCAATCATATTTCTTTCTGCTTTAGGAGCGGAAAATGATGTGATCGCGGCTTTTTTTGCCGGGGCAGATGATTATGTTAAAAAACCATTTGGCTTGCTTGAGTTGAAAGCTCGTGTGTATGCTCGATTACGAAAAACCTCTAAAAAATTGAACATTGCTGGAATTGAAATTAATTTAGACACTCATCGAGTTTTTGTAAATATAAATCAAAAAAATCAAGAAATTCATCTCACGCGAATAGAGTACAAAATACTGGTAACGTTGATTCAATCACTTGAGCAAGTATTTACACGTGAAATGCTTTTAAATAAAATGTGGGGATCAAATTGTAATGTTACTGATCGTGTAATTGATAGTCATATTAGTCACCTTCGAAAAAAGATATCACAGAGTACACTTTTGATAGAATCATTACGCGGTGAAGGTTATCGAATGTCTGTACTCAATAGTTGTAGCGATACAAATGCTGCTTAGGCATTTTGATTTTCGATTGATGTCCAGGTGATTATTTTTTCAATCAGATCTTCTTTTTTAAAAGGTTTAGAAAGGAAATCATTCATTCCTGAAGCAAGACATTTTTCTTTATCTCCTAACATTGCATTGGCTGTTAGGGCTATTATTGGGCAACTTTTTTTGCGCTGCTGTTGTTCATAATCTCTGATTTTTAGAGTTGCTTCAAGTCCATCTAATACAGGCATTTGACAATCCATGAGGATAAGACAAAAAGGATTGTTTTTAATTTTTTCATAGGCCTCTAAACCATTATTAACAATTTCAAAATGAAATCCATTTCTTGATAAGATTGCTGAAATAACTTTTTGATTTATTTCATTATCTTCAGCGACTAAAATGGGTAGATTGAGAGTTGTTTTTTTATTGTTCATATGAGCTCCTATCTCAAGCTCTAATATAAATAAAATTTATATTTTAATTATGCTTGTTTTGTTGAGAAATCTCCATTTTTATAAAATATTTTATGTAGAAAATAACACACAACCTACATTTTGCTTAATTAAGGATGAATTATATTAATTTAAAACATGGAGGCTTTATGTACGGTATAATTAATCAGGCAATCAAAGATCTTGTAATTAAACAAACTAACGAAGATGTTTGGATTAAAATATGCGAGGAAGTTCATTCTCCGGTTGATTTTATCTCAATGGAATACTATCAAGATAAATTAACATATGACTTAGTCGGCGCGGTATCACGAGCGACTGGCTTGGATCCGCATGCTATTTTACAATCATTTGGCAAACATTGGACATTGTACACAGCAAAAGTCGGTTACGAATCAATAATGGATTTATTTGGTTCAGATTTTTTATCATGTTTAAAAAATTTAAACAACCTACATGAAAGAATGGGTTTGTCGATGCCAGATTTAAAACCTCCACACTTTTCATATGAAGATATTACTGAAAAGAGTATTTATTTAAATTACAAATCAACACGCAAAGGCTTAGTTCCAATGGTTAAAGGTCTAATTGAAGGTCTTGCTGAAAAATATCACACCAAAGTTGAAATTAATATTTGTTCAGCAGCAGATGATGAAATAGCTCGGTTTAAAATAACTGTTTTGGAGTAGTTATATGAAGCATATTTTTTTAAAACAAGAATCACTTAAAAAAGCTTTTCCATATTTTATTATTTGTGAACCTAATGGAAGTATTGTTGAGTGCGGGGAGTCTTTAAAAATATTGTGTCCCGATATTTTAAATAATCAAAATTTTTTGGAAGTTTTTCAATTTGAACGCCCTAAAAACATATTGCAATTTGGTGAGCTTATTGATTTAGAAAATAAAATGCTCATATTCAGAGAAAAGAAAAAGCAATTTGATTTAATGGGGCAACTTATTTATTTGCAACGAGAAAAAATGCTTTTATTTGTTGTTAACTTACTTGCCAAAAGTGCAGATGAGTTGGTTCGTCTTGGTTTAAACTTCAAACACTTTGCAGTTCAGGATCAAATATTTGATTATCTTATGCTTATACAGTCACAAAAGCGTGCTGCTCGAGAAGCGAATGATCTTAATGCAAAATTACGCGAGGCACATAAAATTGCACTGCATGCTTCTGAAATGAAATCACATTTTTTAGCTAATATGAGTCATGAATTACGAACACCTATGAATGGGGTTCTGGGTATGGCGAGTGTTTTATTAGAAACTAATTTGGACGAAGAGCAAAAAGAGTATTTAGAAACAATAATTTCTTCAGGCGAACATATGCTGAGTTTAATAAATAATATTTTAGATTTAACAAAAATTGAAGCAGGCCATTTAGTTTTAAACTGGCAAACAGTAGAGGTAAAATCAGTCGAAAAATTTATTTTAAATAAATTTAAATTAGAAGCAGCTAAAAAATCTGTAAATATAGTATTTAATATTTCAGACGATACACCAAAAAATATTATAACCGATGATCAAAGGTTGCATCAAATACTGATTAACTTAATTGGTAATGCGCTTAAATTCACAAATTCTGGAGCTGTAATCGTAAGTATAAATAATGCGAATAAGAATGATGATAATCGTGGATTGCGAATTTCTGTTCAAGATACAGGAATTGGTATGGACGCAAAAACCACAAAGAAAATTTTTGCACCTTTTATTCAAGGTGATGCTTCTACAACTAAAAAATATGGCGGAACAGGATTAGGGCTCTCAATTTGTAAAAAGCTAGTAGTTGCTATGGGAGGAGATATTCACGTTACAAGTGAGTTAAATGTAGGTTCTACATTTACGTTTACTATTTTTGAGCCAAAAAATTTATCTCTTTCACAAGCGGCATGATTAAAAGGAGTATTTATGTATAATTATGTCTATGCATATAAGTTTAAGACAGCATGTAAAAACAATCAACCCGTTGTGCTGGTTACAGGGTGCAGTTCAGGAATTGGATTAGCTATTTCAAGATTACTTGTGGATAAGGAAGAGTATAAAATTATACTAACAACGAGAGAAAAAAGCATTGGTATTTTAAAAAATGAAATAGTTGAAAATGAAAGAATATGGATTTTACCCCTTGATGTTGCTGATGAAACGAGTCGCCTTAATTTAATTAAAGAAGTGAATCAGCGCTGGGGGGGGATAGATATTTTAGTAAATAATGCTGGAATTTGCTATCGATCAGTTTTAGAGGAAATGCTTGATCGAGATGAGTTATTGCAAATGACAACGAACTACTTAGGTCCGGTCTCTTTGATACGGCATTTATTACCGCGCATGCGTAAAAATGGATGGGGTAAAATTATCAACGTTTCATCTGTGAGTGGAATGTTGGCTGTTCCAACAATGGCTTCTTATTCAGCTTCTAAGTTTGCTTTAGAGGGTGCAATGGAGGCGTTATGGTATGAGACTAGGCCATTTGGGATTGATGTTTCTTTAGTTCAACCTGGATTTGTTAAATCCAATTCTTTTGAACGAGTTAAGTATTCTATTCGTTCTGAATTATCAAATAAACTGGATCGACCGTATTCAAATATATATAAAAATATGGTTCCATTTATAGCCAAATTAATGGGATTTGGTTTGTCGACACCTGAATCGATTGCAAAACTTATTTATAATGTAATGCGAAGTGAAAAACCTCCACTGTGGATACCGGCATCACTTGATGCTGAGTTTTTTTATTATTTAAAGCGTATGTTGCCGCGTCGATTGATACTTCCATTTTTTTATTGGTTAATGCCGGGTTCAAACACATGGGGGCCTCAAAAAAAACAAGAAATGAAGGAGAGTTTATGAAAATTGTTGATTTTAACCAGATTGATTCGCTTTTAATATTAGAATCTGAAACTGATGAACCTATTGTCACAGAGTTGTTGGATATTTATAAAGTTCAATTTCAAAACTTAATGAATGATTTGGAGTTAGCCTACACAAATCAAGATTTATATAAAATGTCCAATTTAGCCCATAAACTTAAATCATCATCGTATAATTTAGGTTTTAGCGCAGTAGGAGATTTGTGTTTAAAGATAGAAACTGAAGGTCGAAAAAAGACAGCATTAGATTATAGGAGTATTTTTTCTGAAATGAAATCTCTCTATTTTGAAAGTCTACAGTTAATTGACGATAAGTTGCTAAAAGCACAGCTTAAAGCGAGTTAATAAATTCGATTAAGTCTTTAGTCTGTTTTTTTTAAACAAAACTTATTAAAAACACTTTACCTTTAGCAATTGTCCTTCAATAATATGGATATAATGAATAGATATCTTTTTAGTTTGTTTTTTGTTTTAAGCCTAAATGCACATGCAATTGTTACAACAGAACTTGGATTTTTATATTTAACAGATGCATTATCGTCGACAAATAACAGCACACAATCAAAAACCTTATATGATTTTTCGATTTTAATGACTTCTGAAGGCAAACACGCGTTTGGTATAGGTTGGACTTATGCTGGAGTTTCAACGTCAGATGAAACGAGCACATCTACAACATATGGCTCAACCGAAACAGGACCCAAGTTTTCATATTTATTTGGTCGTGATAAAAATTGGTATCTCGGTTTGATTTATAACTTTACGGCCACTGCAAAGTTTAAGGATGCAAATGGTGAGGCTGAATGGCGGGGAACATCATATAAAGCAGAGTTTGGTTTTATGCCAAGAATAACAACGAAATTCAGTGTAGGTATTAAGTTTAATTATCATTCAGCCAATTACAACGAACAAGTTACAAATTCGACGACATTAACTAAAACGACCAACACCAAAACTATGATATATCCAACATTATCAATGCTCTATGATTTTTAAAAAATTAAACTGTCTTATTTTAAGATGACTGTTTAACTTATAATTGAGTGTTACAAAAATTGTTCAAAAAAATATTTAGTCTCAATTTAAATCAATCAAATCGATTATATTCATAATAAATCGGTCTTGAGTTTGCTGATTTCATTTATGAGTTAAAAAAATAATTAAGGAGTTGGGTATGTTTAAAAAAATGCATGGTCATTTTGTTAATTCGAGTCTATTGATTGCGTTTTCAGTTACATCAATTATGAGTCCAACAGATTTTATCGCATTTGCGCGGGCTGAATCAAATCAAGAACAAGAGTCTATTGATGCTTTTTTTCGATTACATAAATTAGTGAGTACAAGTTTAAGTTATTTTCAATCAGTGACAGGATCTAATCCGGCTTGGGCACAAAACGAGGTCTGGAATACACGAGATGCAGTTATTGAAATTGTTAAGCTTGATCTATTAACAATTTCTGAACAAACTCGAAAAATGAATCAACTTTTAAATCATATCGATTCTAACTCGAGTTTAAATATTTTTATGATTGAATATTTAAATGAACGTCAAAAAATAGCAAGAGAAGCGTCGTCTGCTAAAGAATACTATGAACAATTGGCACATTTAAATAACGAGGCTTGGCGTAATTTAGAAAATTTGAGATCTCTTCATACGGAAAACTCAGCGAACACAGCATTGCTTGGAATAAAGTTGAAGTGGTCTGAATTTTTTAAAAAATCTGCAATAATCATTGAAAAACAAATTGGACCACAAATACAAAAAACACTATCATTGCCAGCTAAAAAAGAAGTGGTTCGTCAGGCCGACGAAATTATAAAATCATTATCTGGCGCTCATTCTGCTGGGATGGAGTTTGCCAAAATTGAAGTTGAAAAACTTAAAAACTTAGCAAAAGCTACAGCCGCATTGGATAGAGTTCAGTTACAAACTCAATTAAAGCGTATACCTGAATTATTAAGATCAATGGATCAGAGAGCTATTGTTGGTTTTGAAAAACTTATACAGGATTATTTACGTGAGCGGTATAAAATTGCTCGCTTTTCAGCAACAGAGGCTGAGTATCTGTTGGAATTGCAAAAGCTAAATAGTAGGCATGCTCGAAAATTTAATGAATCAAAGGCAAGTATTAATCTCGCTGACAATGGTGCTGTTATGGCAATGCAAATTGCGCGTATAAGCTTTGGTGAGTATTTGGCAAACAGTTCTCAGCTCATATTAAACAAGTATCTAACTGGTTCTTCGGGCCATGCTTGTAAGGCGCTATTCGGGATTTAACAAGAGTTTAAAGATTTTAATTTGAGAAGAGCTGCGTATTTATAGGTCTGAAATTCTTTTATTTTCAGTGTTTCTTGCTTGATAGTTAGGGTTGATTCATCTAAATTCCTCCAGGTTTGGGGGATTTATGTTTCGCTTAATGATTATTGTTTTTTCTATTTTAGTTTTAACGATCACTACACAGGCCCAAGTATGGGAACAATCACTCGATACTGAGTCGGCACCAGAGGACTATAAAGCGCGGCCATTTAATGAAACTGATTTTCAAGCATATCCATGGTTAAAAGAATTTAAAGTTATTATTGTTGTTAACAAAGCGAATGAGGGTTCAGATCGTCAAACATTGAGAATGTATGTTGATCAGCAACTTAAGCAATTAACAAAAGTTTCAACTGGTCGTGAAACCTACGAGGCTGGTTGTAAAGCGGGTCAAGATCCCAAAAAAGATCATTGTTCTAAACGTGCCTATTGGTCAACAACGCCCACAGGGTATTTTGATGTTGATAAGTTAGATGAAAAATATTTTTCGAACTTATGGCAAACATGGATGCCCTACTCTGTGTTTTTTGAATCTGGAATTGCAACTCACCAAGCACCTGCTGGTACAGAAGGTAAATTGGGTCAAAGAGCTTCTGGTGGTTGTGTGCGTATGCATCCTAACTATGCTCCGGTTATTTTCAAAGCCGTGTCTGCGGCTGGTATGGGTTTAATTCCAAAAATAAATCGTGATGGTACGGTGGCAAAAACATCTAAAGGCGATATTATTCGAGAGCAAGGTTATAAAACACTTGTTATCGTACAAAATATTATTAAATAAGTTGTCGTGTTAAATGAATTTAAATCAACATCTAAAAGTTAAAGAGCAAGATCGTAATTATAATTGGGAAGAGCAGTTTTTTAAACTGATTACTTCATCAGAGGTAAAGTTAATTTCACAAGATCCACAGCAAGGGCCTGATGGTTGGCCATATATAATTAGTGAAACTTTAAAAGATGTTGGCGCTACAGTTGATGACCATATTGAATCAGTACAAAAATTAATATTTTGGTTATCAACACGGGGTATAGGACTTGTTGTGAACCCGTATCGTGAGCCGTATCCTGATTATGTTTTTTCATACGGAATGATTTGGTCTTTTAAAGAAACTGGTTTTTTTATGCGTCCAGACTTGGCTCAAACTGCTGGGCAAGTTGAGTATGATCAATCCAAAATAACAACAGGACTTCCGACTGAACAATATTTACCATTTTATGTTCGTAAAGTTCTAAAAGATTTTTTTAGAGATCAAGGCGTTCATGATCCAAAAATATTAATGATTTCAATGGATAAAAAAAATTATGATTTAGCATTTTCTTTGGAATCATTAGGTTCACCACCAGAGAAAGAGCATGCGGGAATTGCAGAAGCGATTTCATGGTTTTTACCACCGCACTATTCGGTGGTTCTCATTAGTGAAACTGGATTGCCTCAGTTTCAAAGTTTATCTGCAGAAAACAAATCAACTTTGAATTAAAGCGACTGCGTGATTTAAGCTTGTGGTGGTAGTAAATCCATTAAGCATTCACGCCAGTATTCAGGAGAGTCTTTACTGTAATCAACAGCGACGATGAACCCATTTTTTTTGCCAGCAAATTTTGTTCGAGCTATTGTTCCAGAAATTTCTAAATCCATTTCATGAATCGTGAAATAAACTTTTTGACCGACTAAAGAATCAATATTTAAATTTGTACGGAGTTCTTTTTTAAGAAAATCTTCTCTTTTGAATTTGATTAAAATCCCTGAAGAAGAAGCTTCGATAATTTCTCCATATTTAGCAAGTTTTTCTAAATTTTCTAATGAAGAAAAAGAATCAAGTGTCAGTGGAGTAATTTCTTTTCGTGGTGAATTTCTAAATTTTCTTTGTGATGCGCTCATATATCGATCCTCCGATAATAAAACTATCGGGGGATTCTAGACCTAGGTTGAGGGCCGGCTAAAATATATTTTTTTAAAGGGTAAATATTAAAAATACTTAAAAAAAATGACTATAAAAAGAAAATCGTGCAGATATGATTCGAAACTTGAACTGCAAAGCCTTTATTAACCTTTAACAATTCAGGATTTTTTGACTCACATGAGAAGGGTAAAACAAATGTCTCATTAAAAGACAAAGGTTTTTCTAACGTAATAGTGATATCTGAAATAACTGTTGGTGTTGGTGTGGGTTGAGTTTCTGTTTTTGCAATATGCAAGGCTTTAAAACAGGATTCTTTTGCTGACCAAATAACTGTGTTGAGTGTTTGGGGATCTATTTCTGGAAAGTGATCTATTTGTTTTAGCTCGGCATCACTACATATTCGATGAAGAATTGCTTTATCTACGCGATTAACGAGCTCAATATCTAAACCAACAGGAAAGTTTGAGGCAACGTAACCACCTAAATGAGCACTGTGTGAAATAGAAAAATAATAAGATAAACTTTGTGGTAATACAGTTAAATCAACGATGCTTTTCTTTTCGCGAAATTTGAGTGATTTATCGTATTCAAAGACAATATGCTCACGAATGGCCATGCGATGGTTAGCCTCTTGCGTGCCAAATTGAGGTTTTAGATGTAATCTAAAATGGATACCAGAAATATTGATTTTATCAAAACAGGGTATGAGTTGTTCTAAAATAAAGTCATAATAATTTTCAGAGGCGATATCGTTATAGCTGAGATGTTTATTCATAGTGCTTTAAATTCCGAGGGCCAAGAAACCGGTTGACCACTCGTGATTTTCATCATGCGGTCAAGCGAAGCAAAAGCTTTAAGACGGAGTTGTTCACTTAATTTAACTTCAGGTTTGAATGTTAATAAGGCCTGATAAATTTTTTCTAAATTGTTTAATTTCATGTAGGGACAATCGTTGCAGGCACAATTTTCATCAACAACAGGGGCTTGAATGAGTTCTGCATCAGGACGCAATTTTTTCATTTGATGAAAGATTCCAGTTTCAGTTGCGACTATAAATTGAGTATAAGATTTATTTTTTTCAACTTCTTCTAAGAGCCTCGAAGTTGATCCAATAACTGATGCATATTTTAAAACAGCATCGTCGCATTCAGGATGAGCAATCACTAATGCCTTTGGGTGTTGTAAAGTAAGTTGTCGTAATCTCTCGGCGTTAAACAAAATGTGAACTTCACAGGCGCCATTCCAAAGAATAAATTCGCGGTTTAATTTTTTGCTAAGCCATTTACCTAAATGCTGATCGGGTCCAAACAAAATACGTCGATCTTTTGGAATAGATTCAATAATCTGAGCTGCATTGCTCGATGTGATAATCACATCAGAAATTGATTTCACTTCAGCTGACGAGTTTATGTAAGTCACACAAATTGCATCTGGATATTTAAGTCTCCAGGCTAAGTATTGATCGTAAGGGGCTCCTTCAACTAAAGAGCATCCAGCGTTTAGATCTGGAACTAAAACAGTTTTTTCGGGGTTTAAAATTTTCACGCTTTCAGCCATAAAAACCACACCGGCCAATAAAATATTTTTGGCCGAGGCTTGTTGGCCCATTTTGGATAAATAAAAACTATCCCCAACGTAATCAGCGATATCTTGAATATCGCCAGTTTCGTAGTAGTGCGCTAATATAGCGACGTCTTTTTCTTTTTTGAGTTTTGTAATTTCTTGAACAAGTTTTTGATTTTTTAATGTATCCATTTACAGTGTCGATCCACCTTTTAACACTTGTATAATCGATTTTGACATTAATTTAAAGCTTTCTAATACGCCTTTACCTTCAAAGGCGCAGGCCTCAATTTCTTGAGCGTTAAAACGATTTAAATGCTTTCTCAGCTCAGAGATTGGCAAAGCTGTTGGTAGATCGCGTTTGTTGTACTGCAAAAGCAGAGGGATATCTTTGATATTATACCCTTGCTGGTGAAGATTTTTTTCTAGATTATCAAGGGCCTGTAAGTTTTCATCCAGACGATCTGCCTGTGAATCTGCAACGAAAATCACGCCATCAATTCCTTGAAGAATTAATTTTCTGGTCGCATCGTAAACGATTTGACCCGGAACACTGTATACATGAAATCTGGTTTTAAAACCGCGAATTTCACCAATATCCAAAGGTAAAAAATCAAACAACAAAGTTCTTTCAATTTCAGTGTTCAAGGCCATGAGCTTTGACTTTTGATCTTGAGCTAAACTTTGATACATCCATTGAATATTCGTCGTTTTACCGCCCAGAGATGGACCGTAATAAACAATTTTACAGTGAATTTCTTTGGCGTTGTAATTAAATAATGACATCTATAATTCAACCCTATTTTCAAGAGCGCGACCCATTGTGCGATCGTCGATAAAATCAATATCAGATCCAATCGGGATACCGTGAGCAATTCTAGAAATTTTAACACCTTTACCTTGCAAAGTTTTAGCTAAGTATAAAGCCGTTGTGTCGCCCTCAAGATCTGCATCTAAAGCTAAAATAACTTCTTTAATTTGAATCGTATGGCCATCTAATCCCTTTTGGATTTTATTCATCAGCTCTTGAATTTTTAAATCTTTGGCTGTGATGCCGTCTAACGGAGAAATCACACCGTGTAATACGTGGTAACGCCCACGAAAAGCTCCAGAAGATTCAATTCGAATAATATCAGAAGGTTCTTCAACTAAGCACAAAGACTCAGAGTTTCGGTGTGGGTCTTCGCAAAACTTGCAAAGAACACGGTCGGTGTAGTTAAAACATTCAGGGCATGTGTGCACTTCTGTTTGAACTCTTAAAAGTGATTCTGATAAACGCTCAGGATAAGCATCTTTTGATTTTAAAATATGATAAGCCAGCCTTTGAGCCGTTTTGGGCCCGATACCGGGCAAACGACTCAACTCATGAACTAGTTTTTCAAGGGCTGGGATGTGTAACATTTAAATTAGAACATTCCTGGAATATTCATTCCACCAGTGATTTTAGACATCTCTTTTGAGGACTCATCTTTTGCAGTTTTTAATGCATCGTTAACAGCTGAAGTCACAAGATCTTGTAACATTTCAACGTCACCTGCTTGCATAACATCAGGATTAATTGTTAAAGCTAAAACTTTATTGTCACCGTTAACTTTTGCAGTCACAGCGCCGCCACCAGAAGTTCCAGTGAATTCACGTGTTGCGAGTTCTTCTTGAAGCTTTTTCATTTTCATTTGCATTTGGTTTGCTTGTTTCATCAAGTTAGCCATTCCACCCATTGCTCCGCCGCCGAAACCTTTCATGTGCTCTCCTTCATGTGTGAATTACTTGTTTTCTTTAGAAACAAGTTTTGCCTGAGCTTTAAAAACCCTTTGTGCTTCTTGAACGCGAGGGTCCTGTAAAATCTCAGATTTTAATTTTTCCTCAGATTCTTTTTCTTTTTTCAGTGTAAAACTCACCGCTGAATCGCCTGAGGCCACTTTTGCCTTTATAACAGTAAAAGTGTAGCCCGCACCAAAGAATGAATCAATAAAACCTTGTAATTTTTGATGAGTTTCTGATTGATTTAATTGATCCGCCAAAAATGTAAACTGAGCAGCAGCCTCTAATGTAAAATGCTTCTCATTTAAGCCTGTAAAGACGATATTGTCCAATTTAGCAGCGAGGAAGGCATTTTGTTGTTTTAAAAATCCCACAAACTTAATCCAACCTTCTGTGTTGAGTGCTGGTTTTGTCTCTAGAGGAGTAGTTTTTGTTAGGCTTTGGGGTTTGGGCTTTGAAGCTGCCGTAGCCCCATTAGGCTTTGGGGTAATTGTTTGCTCCACTGAGCCAGGATCGTTGATCATGTTTTGAAGATCACGAATACGTGGAGCCTGCGCCATACGTAAGAGACAAATTTCAAAAACAAGATACGGATCAGTGGCTCGCCCTAAATCAGATAAACTTTTAAGGGCCATATCAAAAAGCATATGAAGATCGGAAACTGAGTGGCTTGTTCCCATTTGTTTGAGCGCGTGAATTTCCTCAATTGGTAAATCAATTAAAGTATCGTTCTCTGGAGCTGTTTTTAAAAGAATTGTGTGTCGAATCAGCTGCAATAACTCTTCAAAAAATAAGCTGGCATTAACGCCAACTTGGTGCGCTTTTTCAAGAGAAGAAATGACATTTTTAGGATCACGGTTTAAAAGCTGCTCAAAAGTTTCAAAAATCAGGTAGCGATCAGTTAATCCCAAAACAGAGCTCACATTGCTTTCGGTTAAATGTCCCGACGAAAAGTTAATAACTTGGTCGAGTAAACTTAAACTGTCGCGCGCAGAGCCATCTCCTTGTTTAGCAATTAACCATAAAGCTTTTTCTTCAGATTCAATATTTTCAAGTTCACAGATTTTTTTTAAATGAGCCGTGATTTGCTTTAAAGGAATTCGACGTAGATCAAAACGTTGGCAGCGAGATAAAATAGTTTGAGGAATTTTATGAACCTCTGTTGTGGCCATCATAAAAATAACATGTGCCGGTGGTTCTTCGAGGGTTTTTAACAATGCATTAAAAGCATTGGTCGATAACATGTGAACTTCATCAATAATAAATATTTTGTATTTACCCGAGGTGGGCATAAACATAACGCTGTCACGTAAATCACGAATTGCATCAACACCATTATTTGATGCGCCGTCGATTTCAATCACATCGACGGCAGTACCGTTAGTTATTTCGATACAACTCGAACATTGGTTGCATGGACTGAAATCAATTGGATTTTGACATCGTAAAGTCTTGGCTAAAATGCGCGCTGATGAAGTTTTTCCTGTACCACGCAATCCTGTAAACAACATGGCATGAGGAATGCGGTCATTTTTTAAGGCGTTTTTGAGAGTTTGCGAAATATGATTTTGGCCGATCATTTGATCGAAAGATTGTGGTCTATATTTTCTTGCTAAAACTTGATACGACACAAAATCCTTATTTGCTATAAACACATGGGCTATAAGTGGCTAGGCACCCCATATCGCCTAGCTCTACAGACACCGTTGCTTCCTTCCGGACCTAGCGGATTCACTGCAAAGTCTACCGTATGGGACCCAGCCATTGATTGATGTATCTGAATTGCCGCTTGAGATCAGTGAATAACACTACAGGTCACGCGTTATTTTAGGAATTTTAGAGATTAGCTTAAAAGCTGCTCATATGAAAGCAAGTTTCATTAGGTCTTTGGGCTGTGTTTTGGTTGTTATAAAGTGTATTTGGTGGTCACGAGTTTTAAGTTCAAATAATCTAGTGCTTAATTAAGACTTTGTTTCTTTTCTTGTAAAGATGGGATTCTTTGTGAATATAAAAAATTTTTTTAATTATGACATAGCTCCAATGAAGTTTTTGCTTATTTTGACAGGAATAAACTTATTCAACTACTTAGATCGCTATATTTTAGCAGCAGTCGTTGGACCGATGAAGGCAGAGCTGTTGTTAACAGATGCTGAAGTTGGCCGGTTATCGACAGTTTTTATGATCGGATATATTATATTTTGTCCTCTATTTGGGTATTTGGGAGATAAAATTACAAGGAAGTGGCTGATTATTGCTGGTATTTTTATTTGGAGTATAGCAACGGTTAATACTGGCTTAGCAATGACTTTCAGTGCGGTTTTATTATGGAGAACGTTGGTTGGTATTGGTGAAGCAAGTTATGCGACAATATGCCCAGGTTTGATTTCGGATAAGTTTTCTAAGGAACAAGAAAATAAAGCGTTAACTATATTCTTAGCAGCAGTTCCTATTGGTTCTGCAATAGGATATTCTTTAGGTGGAGTTATGGCGGCTAAGTTTGGTTGGCGAGAAGCTTTTATTTTTGCGGGTGCGCCAGGCCTCATTTTGGCGTTTATATTAGCGCCATTTCGAGATCCTGAAAGAAAAAAATCAAATCAATCAGAATCAATTAATATGAAAGCAGTCCTACAACTATTAAAAATGAAGAATTATAATTTAATTTGCTGGGGGTACACTGCTTATCACTTTAGTTTAGGTGCGATCGCATTTTGGGGCCCAACATTTCTTAATCGAGCCCATAATATTCCAACAGCTAAAGCAGCTATGCTTTTTGGGGCAATTCTAGTTGTGGCTGGTTTTGCAGGAACATTGTTTGGTGGATTTTTAGGAAATTATTTTCAAAAAAAAGGACCTGCGGGTTTTGCAAAAACCTGTGCAGGATCAATTTTATTAGCAGCACCAGTTTCCTTTTTAGCTCTATGGACTGATAGCCAAATTGTTTCATTGATAGCATTAGGTTTAGCAATGTTTTTAGTCTTTTTACCAACTGGCCCAATTAACACTTTAATCATTCAAGCCGTGCCAGGACACTTAAAATCGATTGCTATGGCCATTGTTATTTTTGCACTTCATTTTTTTGGCGACATGTGGTCGCCTGAAATTGTTGGGCGTTTAGCAGATCACTGGGGAAAATTAGAGTTATCGATTTTAATTTTACCACCAATGTTTGTTGTTGCCGGAGTTTTTTGGGGATGGTTGGCTTATCGTCATTCACATAACACTGAAGCTTCTGAGGTTAAAGTATAAAGTCGTTTAGTTTGAGTGAGTTAAAATGTCCCAATCTAATGTTGTTTCGCAAGTTTGAGGATCAGTTTTTAATTTATTAAGATGCGTGCTTGGAACCTGAAAGTTCATCGGTGCATTCCCGCTAAAAGCAGCTTTTAATCCTTGATTAAGTAAGCCGTTAAAAAACAAATTTAAAAATACATTTTTAAATTTGCCCGAAGGATCTTTAAGTTGAATACAGGGTTGACCTTGGCAGTTTGCTAGATTGAGTTTTATTTTAGCTTGAGCATCAACATTAAACAGACTTTTTTTAACTTCGGCATCTAAATCAATAACAAGATCACCCTGATCACAAGTAATTTTAGGTGCTGTTTTAATTTTAATTTGAGTGCCACCTTCGCATGTTTCTGGGTTTTTAGGTTCAAAACAAAGGTCCATTTTTTTATTTTGAACCATTTTTGTAAGATACTCCTGCAAAGCTGGAGCACCAATCTGAGTGCGCAAATCAAAATCTTGATCTTTGTGATTTGTGTAAGAAGGCATTACAGATGAACAGCGAGGATCGTTTTTTGTAATTTGAGCACGAATTAAATTAATGGCACGTGAGTTTTGATCAACAATCACGGCAGTATCAATTGGAATCCAGTTTTTATTTTCTAAATCAGGAACCATTGAAAGCTGATTCCAATAAGCGCGCAAATTACGAAGTTCAAAATTAACTTGCGCTTCAACGGCAGGAACGAGCTCTTGATTAATCCAAGGTTCGATAAGTGCTTTATTCATTACATCTACAGACTGTATTTGGTTTAATGCTGAAACGCTGGCCTGAACAAATTCAGCAGAGCGAACGTTATCATAACCAGAGTTTTCAGCTACTGCATAGAGTGCCGTTTTTGATAATTGTTTGCTGATGTCCGGAAAAAATAATAATATCATCGGCGGATTTTTAACAAACGCAGTTACATCAGTGGCTTTGTTTGGATTGGGCCAATTAATTTTTTTAAATTCAGACAAAATTTTTTGCTTGCCACCGTATTCGTTTTTAATAAGCTCATCGACATTTTTTGTGATAATGTCACGACGAAGACCTGTTTCTAAAAAAAACTTTGCAATCAAGTCTTGTCTAAATTGATTAAATTGAGATTCAGCAAATTGTGAGGATTGAATTTGTTGTGGTTTTAAGTTTAAACCACTTTGAAGTTTTTTAAAATATTTTTGATACAAAGAATTTTCCGCTTCAGTTGAAGCAAATTTTTGATTTAAACCAATTGAAACATTTAAACTGTTAGTTCCAACATGCACTTGAGATGCGCCTTCACGTAAAAACACTAAATCATCGAGTTGACCTGTTTTTGGATTAATATAAGCTTTTGTCGTGTAGACCAAATCAGCTTTATCCGTTGAGTTGACTTCGAATTGAGACTGAGGAATAAATTTTTCATTTTTATCAGAATAGTTAACTGCAATTTGTCCTTGAATTTGAATTTGATTTGCGCGGACTTTAAACTCACACTCTAAGTTTTGACACTGAATTGGTGTAATTAGCTTTAAATCTAATTTTTTAAGTTTCATATCTGTAATGTCAGCTTTAAATGGACGAAGTTTTGTTTTAGCATCGAAATCATCGCTGATGACTTCCGGTAAGCCAATACATTCATCGGGTATAATTTCATCTCGTCCAAACTTTTGACCAAGAGTCGATTGCTTACAACGAGATTGGTCGATAGAAATATCCCTAAATTGAGATCTTTGATCAATGGTATCGCGAATGATTTCAAAATTGGACATCATGGATGATTCTAAGATTTTGGATAAACCTTTGTTTGTTATAGCCACTTCGGCTAACGGTGAACAATTAAAGCAATTATTATTTGCAATTGAGTCATTGAAAGCAATTAAAAATATAAGAATGAAAAGCGCAAAAAATTTCACAAGATCTATTCGGAATATGAAAATGTAGACCTGAGTTTTTCATTCGTAAATTGTCTTTGCACTGTCAAAAAAAATGACAGTTTATAAATCTCATTTTGAGAAAAACAAAAGAGAATATCTTAAACCCAAAATCAGAAGCACTCAGTTTGATTCAAGTGTTATTTTTGTATCAACCTGAGGCTTGGACTCGTTTTTGAATAGAATCATCATGAGTTGAAAAATTTATCTATTCATAAGGAGATTACATGAAAAAAACATCATTACCATTGGTTTTGGCACTATTAGCATCAACATCGGCTATTGTAAATTGTCAAAAGCCACCAAGTAAACGTGTAGCTCCAACAAACTCGCCCGCTGGTGCGGTCGGTGATTTAAGTGCCGGCAATAATTCAGATAAAGTTTTAGGTGTTCAAGAAAAGTGTTCTGCACAAATCATTGAAACACGAGCTCAATTGGTTAAAGAAAAAGATCAAATTGAAAAATTGAAACTACAGATCAAAGAAAACAATTCAGAAGACGATCAAAAACTTCTTAAAGAAGCTAGAATAGCTTTTGATAAAACTTGTGCGGATGCTGAAGTTAAAATGAAGGAAATTAAAGGTGATGGTTGCACGCCTGAAGTTGGAAAAACAAATAACGATAAACCTTTTATAAAAACAAATGTTTTAAATTATTGTGGACAAGAAGCCGTAGCGCTTCAAGAACAAGGTCAGCCGAATGCTCGTGCTGCCGAAACTCTACAAAAAAGACTACGTCAGACCGAAGTGGCTAAGTTAGAAAATTTAAAAAAGCAAACTTTAGTTTTAACTGAGGCTGGTAAAGAAGCAGTTTTAGAAAAAAACACGAGTTGGAATCAGTATTTAACGGCTAACGGCGAAATTAAATCAAGCGCAAGTGAGTTAGTTCAATTAGTAAACTCTAAAAAAATAGTTTGTACTTTTGATCATGCTTTAGAGCATAAAGAAAATGACACTGTATTGATGAAGGTGAGTGATTACTCAGATAATGAAACTGGAAAAGTTCCAGAAGGTTATAAAGGAAAAAGCGTATTAGTTTCTTTAAGTCGAGTAGCTGCTGCTGATGATGTTGCTTTAACAAGTTTGATTTGTATTAACGTATCAATGGATGTTTTAACGGCTCAACAGCTTCAAAACGTTGTTCAAAAAGTTTTAAAAGTACAAACAGCTGAGCAAAAAGAAAAAGCAGATCAAACTGAAAAAGCTGAACAAAAAAAAGTGCAAGATCATGGAAAAAAAGCGGTCGACAGCTCTGTTAAAGAGGTTAAAGAAAAAGAAGCAGCTAAGCCAGCAGCAAAAGCAGCCGGAAAACCAGTTACGGTGACTGAAGTTAAAGCTATAGTGGCAAGTGCTGAAAAAAGTGAAAATAAAATTAAAGTAAAACAGATTAAAAGTTCAGGTAAAAACTTAGATTTAATATTAGCTAATAATGAAAAACATACGATAGCTTCTGGTCAAATAGAAATTGAAGTTGGTTCGTTAGTTTATGTTGTCGAAAACAAAGGTAAAAAATATATTTTAACTGAGGATAAAAAATCTTCAGCAGAAGTTATTATTGAAAAAGCAACTCCAGCTGCTCCAGCAGCAGGGGCTGCAGAAGAAGCAGTAGTACCTGCAGGAAAAATGACAATGACGTTGTCAAACGTTCCTAAAGCAGAAGATGAAAAAGCCCAAAAGAAAGAGCAAAAAAAATCTGATTCAACAGTTGTTGTCACACGTGAAGATCTTGAAAAAGTAAAAACAAAAATTGTGCAATTTAAAATTGTAAGCATCACTTCTGATGCGCAAACTCGATCACAAACAGTAACCTTAAATGATGGCTCAGTTCTTCAGGTGACAACTAAACGTGTTGTCAATAAAGAGTTTATTGATGCCGTTGTTCGCTTAGAATTTGATTCTGCGCAGAAACCAGAAAAAGATGCGACCACTGGTAAGTTAAAATACGTCGGGCGTTTAATTTTATCAGATGATGAGTCTGTTTCTGTTGCTTTTTTGAAATAAAAATTCCGTTTTAAAACTGACTCGCAATTTTTCGAAGTGAGTCAGTTTCTTCTGCCCAGTATCTATAAGTATTAAATTCTGGAAATATTTTTGGAAAACTTGGATCTTGCCAACGCTGCAAAATCCATCCAGCATAATTAATAATCCTGTAACTTCTTAAAAGTGGTACGATGCCGAGTTGTTGATGATCTAAATGGCGCAGTTTCTCGTAACCATTTAAAAACAATTCAAACTCTTGTGTATTTGTAAAATCTTGATCAGGAAAAATCATCCATAAATCTTGAACAACTGGTCCATTGATAAAGTCATCGAAATCAACAAGAGTGATTTCGTTTTGTCCATTATCGAGCAAATTTCCGCGATGTAAATCGCCATGAATTCGAATGAATTCGTTTTCATTAAGTTGTTGATCGAGTTCGCTAAACACAAAATCTGCAATTTCAAAATAGTCTTTTCTAACTTCAGGCGACACAACTTCATAAAGTTGATCTAAAACCGGCCATTTATTTTCATTTGATGGACCAAACAAATTTCGATGATGAGCTTTTTGTTTTTCGCCAGTGTTGTGAAGCAAGGCCACAAGAGCTCCCATTTTTTCAAATTGAGGAAGTAAAATTTCTTGCATCATGCGCCCGCGAACTTTTTCGTAAAAGCAGAAGTTAATGCCATTGAGTTCGAGGACAGATTCGTTTGTTTTTGGAGTTTTAATAGGTAAACCGACAGATAAGCCATCATTATGAAGATCAAAACAAAATTGATGTTCATCGATTATGGTTTCTTTTGACCATCGCTGTGGTCTGAAAAATTTAGCTATAACTGGCGTGCGATTTTCTAATTTAATTTCGAACACACGATTTTCATAAGAGTTTAATTGGTGAATTTCACCCGTGGGTTGAAAATTAAATAATTCGGCAGCTTTCATGATGGTGTTGGGATCTAAATTTAAAAACTGATCGCTTTGAATGTTTATATTTAAATCGGCGTGTTTTGCTGTCATTGTTTAATTCACCCTTGAAGTAATTTCAAAGCCTTCAGTTTATTTGAGTCTATACTAGCGTTATATTGCTTACCAAGCCAAGTTGTTTTGGTCTATGGCTTGCTTTATGTTTTGATTGATTAAGTTTAATAACCGCTATGGTGGAGGCCTTTATGTTGTCGAAAAAATCACTTATTACCTTGCTGGCGATCAGTTTGTTAGCTGGCTGTGGATCAAGTAAAGACAGCAAACCTGTGAGTATTGGTGGAGGTACGGGGCAAACCACAGATGATGCTCCGCAATCGACAACTCCGGTGAATGAAGCGCCTGCACCGTTGCCGACGCCGACGTTGCCTTCTCATGAAAATAGATCTCAGGATCGTTCAGGTGGTTTACAGCCAGGAAGTGATTTTCAAACTGATTTAGATCAAACACAACAAAGACCACAACAGCCATCAAATAGTGGCGCTCAAAACGATCAATTATCACCAGGGTCGTCAAATTGGTTACGTCCAAATGTTCCTATGGCGACCGAAAAGTATCCACGCGTTTCACAATTACAATTTAATGAAGTTGAGGCCGTTAAAACAGGATTTCAATTAGATAACTTACACTACACAAGTTCAGGTCGTGATGGATTAATGACTGAATTCAAATCATATAACGGTAAGGTTAGCGCTGCACAAAAAGAAATGAATTTAAATTTAGCCAAAGGAATTAAATTAGCTAAGATCACTCGTCAATTACAAGATGGTTCAATTGTTATTGATTTAACTGTTGATGAGTTTTCAAAATTAAAAACTTATAAAATGAAAGCCACTGAGTCTGAAGGTCAATATAAATTAACTCTTATTTCTAAAACTGGGGATTTAGACTTTCAAGGTGGATTTTTAAAATGCATTGATTTAGATAGCGGCTGTGAAAATTCTTATGCAAAATTAAAATTTTCTGGAGCGTATGCACGAGTTATATTTAGAAATTCATTTGCTGATCGTCATTTCTTTTTACCAAAAGAAAATACATCAGTGGGTTTTAATTTGTGGAAGACATATGTGAGTAATACTATTAATCGTGTTGATACGGATCAAAGATTAGATTTTGTTCAAGTTTCTTCGTTTGAAGTTGTGAACGGAAGATCAGGTATGGGGCTTGTTTTATTAACGCAAGATAAGGATCTTGTTGGTTTAAGTATTCCATTAGTGGCTCCTGAAAAAGGAACTGTGGTTAATGCTTCAGTGACGAAATTATCTGATTTATCAAAAAGTTATGATTTACAATTGGCCAACACCTACACGCAAAAATTAAGTCAAACAATTAAATCTGTGAAGTTGGTTCGTAACAATGGACTTGGTGATATTCGATTAGAAATGGATGTGACTGATTTAAATACGACGGGACCAAAATCAACAATCTGGATGAATGTTTCAAAAGTGAATAAGGCAACTATGTCTGTTGCGGATGTTCAGCTTTTTGAAAAAACTTTAAAATCATTTTAATTTTTTAAGCAGGGCAAACTTGGCCCTGTTTTTTTAGGCCTTAGAATTGCTGTTATCCCCATGAGATAGTGTTTAGGGGGAAAAATGGTATCTACTTTGATCAAAAAGTCTTTAGTATTAGCAACAACAGCTGCAACAATTCTTTTATCGGTGTCAAATGCACACTCTCGCGATGATCATGGTATTGGTCAAGGTGATGATCAGGGTGGTTGGGAACAGCCATGTGATAATCCTTATGATCCAAGTTGTGGTGACAGTCATCATCCTGGTTTTGGTCAAACAGAAGTTAAAACAGTTTATTTAGGGCGAGCGGTTCGTAATGAACGATTACGGTTAAGACAATTAGCTGGTCTTAACGAGAGATATCGTGGTTATGAGGTTGTGGCCGTTCGTGCTCACACTCGACCAAATAGCTCTGGTCGAACAACAGCCCAGCTTGTTGTTGATGGTCGTATTGTAGCTTCGCAAATAAATCCAGGTTATCAGATTAATTTAATTCCAAATCGTCGTTTAGTTTTGGGTTCAACTGCGCGCGAAGTTTTATTAACGATCGACGGCTCTACACAAATTGAAGAAATTCAAATCGAGCTTTTATCTCAGGGTGGTGGTCATGATGATGGTGGTGGGTATTATCCTCCTCCGCAAGAGCCAAATTTTCCACCACACGAGCCACCGCCTCCATATCAACCAAATCCACCACAGTATCCTGGCGATGGTCATCATCCAGGACATGGATCAGAGACTGTTGAAGTCGGAGTTTACAGAACTGTATACGGCGGCGAGCGAATTGATTTATTACAGTATATTGATTTGAATCGGTATTATGGTCGACGTATTCAAAAAATAGTGATCACAGGATCTTCACAATATAACGTCGCATTGATCGAAGTATTGCTGAATAGTTTTAATGTAGGAACTTTGCAATTTACTGATGGATACAGACAAACTCAACAATTAAGACTTAACGGTCAAGACTTGGGTGGGGCTGCGAGCAGCGTTGTTTTAAATGCGCGTGGAAACATGACCATTGAACGAGTTTCTTTAGTTTTGGGTGGATACTAAATTATTTAAGGCAAAATGAAGCTGATTTGATTTAAAGTTATTGTCAAATTGTGCGCCTCATGCGATGAATTTCATGAGGCGCTTTTTTTCGGGGGAAAAATGGAAATTCAACACGTTCAGTTATCTCAAAATCATGCAAAATCAAATACTTCAGTAAATGCTCCTGTTATTTCAGATTATATGGATTTTAGGCTATTTTTGGCTGATTTTTATCACTTTAAAAAAGAATCAACTAAACGTTCATTGCGCCCGTACAATTACGCTATTTTTTCTGCGGCAGCAGATATTAAATCTCCGAACTATTTAAAAATGATTATCGAAGGTAAAAGAAATTTATCGATGGATATGGTTGCTAAGTTTGCTAAAGCTTGTGCTTTAAATAAGGCCCAGGCTGATGAGTTTAAATTGCTTGTGACTTTTAATCAGTCGGAGGACCCGGCAGATCGCAACTATGCTTTAAAGCAATTATCAGAATACCGAGTCGAGCAAAAATTAAAACTAGGTGAATTTGATCGTCGAGTTTTTGAAAAAGTACCGAATTGGATTGGTTGGATTATTTATGCATTGGTGGATCAAGACGGTGTTGTGTTTGAAACAGCAAAGCTGAAAGAGTTGTTGCGTGGTAAAGCTTCTGAGTCTGAAATTGATCAAGCTCTTAAAAATTTGATCATGAGTGGTGAGTTACAAAAAGATCCAGTGTCGGGTCTTATTAGTAAAGGTAAATCTACAGATGTACCAGAGGAAATTCCTCCAGCATTAATTCGTCAGTTGCAAATGCAGTTGATGTACTTAGGTCTAGAGTCTTTATATCAAGACAGCGCTACGGAACGTGAGTTTGGATCGTTAACATTGTCATTAACGCAAAGTGAATTTGAAGAATTAAAATTTAAACTCAGACAAATGCGTAAAAGTCTTCACAAAGAAAACTCAATTGCTCGGATGAATAATAAGGGCGAAAGAGTGTATCAGTTGAATTTACAACTGTTCCCGGTGAGTAATCCGTCTAAAAAGATAAACGCTTAGTTTTTAATCAATAGAAAATAAATCTTAAATAAACTTAAATTGATGTTTTTGAGCATTTTGACACTGGAAAAACCTGTGTATTGTGGATAACTCTGTGGATTCAGTTGATAACTCACTATGAAAAATGACATAAATCATGTAGACGCGTTTGCTGGCATCAAAAATTACGCAACGCGTCTGATTGTGGTGCCCTAATGTGACTAAGGCATGTTTATAAAAAATCTGACATAAAAATGAAATAAAATGTCATTTTTAGAGTAAATTATCTATCTAAATTCAGGTTAAATAGTGTTGTCAAAATTATGAGTTTGGATCAGGTCAGAAGAGTGTTTATAAGACTTGTTTCATGATTCATTTCGTAATCATCTTTCAATCGAGTGTGAAGTAAGATAGAATAAGCTGAATTTGTTTTTCACGAAATGTGGGGGCGTACTGGCTTCGACGTGGGTGCTGAAGCAAAGGGAGCATACCGGGGCGCATGTGGACCTCGATAAAAACGTGCAATTATTAGTTGCAAACAACGACTACGCTTTAGCAGCTTAGTTCTGCTACGGTCTTAGTGCTGATCGACGGTGTCGATGCTAAGACCGACGATAATGCCGTCTCGGTGCTGACTGGTTTCTCTGGAGTTAGCACTTAATAGTTGCCCAGGGGATTTCTCTTTTGAACTTTGTTTGTAGAGGTCTTAAGGGTTTAATAAAATACAAACTAAGTATGTAGCGCCTTTTCGTGGATCTCTTGCGGACCCGGGTTCAATTCCCGGCGCCTCCACCAATTTATGTGTCTAGAAATAGACCGAAAAAGAAACGAGCTGAGAAAATTCAAATTCTCAGCTCAAATGAAATAAAACGAATAATCACAAACAAAAACAAACAGATAAAAAGAAAATTCATAAGTTAAATAGAATTAGCCATTCTGAATTTATAACTGCAAATCATTTCTAATAATTGCTCTTGTAACATTTCGTAGTACTTCATTGTAGTGATTGGCTGGGATTACTACATGTGCCCTATAGTTTTTAAATCACTAAAATCTAGGGTGGAGGGGTGGGGGTCAAAGTGATTAGAGTTTCATTGGTAGTGTTTTTTACATGGCCCCCGCCCCCGTAATGATAAAATAAAAATTTATTTGTTTAGGAAAAAGTGATAGCCTTCGCGCGGGGTGATTCATGATAGATTATACAACCTGTTTAGTCGCACATATCGATGTGATGGGATTTAAAGCTTTGCTAAAAGATAATAACGGAAGTCGCGATAAGCTATCCAAGTATTTTGAAGCTGCAAAAAAGTTTGTTCAAACAAAAAATAGCATTTATAGCACGTCCGCCCTAGAAGATAATTTTAAAGCAATGTTCGTTAGTGATTCGATTATTCTTTCTGTAGAAATCGATAAAAACAATCCCGAAAAATATTTGGTTATAGGTCGCTTTTTTTCTACTATCACCTCTTTGCAGAATGAGTTAGCTATGAAAGAAAAGATTTGGACGAGGGGTGCTGTATCAATCGGACTGCTCTCGATGAATGTGCAAGAAAACATTCTGGTGGGGCAAGCATTCGTAGATGCATATAATCTTGAAGTAAAAGCTAATTATCCGAGAGTAATTATTGATCCGAAAGTAATTTCCTATTTTGGTGATACCAGTAACGAATTTATTAGAAAAGTTGAGCAAGAGTACGAAGGGCTTTCTTTAATCGGAGTACATAACTCGAACAGAACGGGACATATTCAATTCAAAACTGATGCAGTTATGATCGATTGGTTTAATTATTCGATGAGAGTAGAAGATAATTTAGAACCTTTCTTTGCAGACCTAAAAGAGCGCATGGGTGCAGATTTTGAACTTTTTCAGAAGGGCAACGCCTTGGTTTCTTATTTGTGGGAAAGCTATTGTCGGCTTCGTTTTCCGGATGGACATACTGATTTAGTAGGGAGATATAGTTCCCTTAGGGAAGTAGGCAACATGATTGAAGGATTAATTTAGTAAACTTTTTTTTAAAAGAGGCAACAATGGCAGACTTTAAAATCGATGAGGATGATTTGTTGAAAGAAAACACTCTAAGTAAACGTGATAGTATATTCAAAACGTCTCCTAATTGGTCGATGAATTCATGTCTAAACTATGACTTCGATATGACAGCAACTTATGCACAAGGCTTTAAGGTGATGGCTCAAATTGGAGTTGAAGCAATCCGCATTAATGGATCACATCAAGATACCTTAGTCTATCCAATAGTATTTAACTTTAGACACCATGTAGAGTTACTTCTTAAGATCGCTCTTAAGTACGGCTATAATTTTTTAGATCGTAAGCAAGGTGTCCCCAAATCACATGATTTAGATTTGTTATGGAAAGATCTGAACGGCGTGTTGATCGAAGTGAAAATGAAAACTTCAGAATTTCCAGATGCTAGTGAACTGAAGAATGCTAAAAGAATAATTAACGAATTAGCGCGCCTAGATCCAGAGGGTGAAAGTTTCAGATATGCAAAAAAGAAATCTGGCGAAAGTTCGATTGATCAAAACCTAACTAATTTAAACCTTGAGTCTTTTTCGGAAGCAGTTGAAAAATTATCAAACTTTTTAGAATCTGTAGGAAGTCACCTCGGTCATTTATCTGATTATAAGAACGAAGCTGAATCTGAAATGCGCCAGATGAATTATTAAATGAGAAAGAAAGTTAACGATTCAGATTCAAACGGTTACAGGCAGCATGAAGTATTTAATAACTTAAATAATTACTCTTCATTCTATGATAGTCTATCATTTTCCATAATGGGTTTTGTGAGTTTAGGAACTCGAGCTGTTATTAATATAGATACTTACGTTTATTCTTCTATCCAAGGAACACTTGAATCAATAAAGTTAATTTTGGAATCAGGACGAATAGGTGATGCTTATGCTCTTTTGAGAAAGTACCACGACTCAGTTACATTGAACTTATATACTCCTTCTAAAGAATTAAACCATCAATGAAAACCACATAGATTCAATATGCGAAATTTAATCCAGATCTTCGATTTCGGGATGATTTTCTTGAACTTCATCCATGTCAGCTTAACTTACAGCGATAGCCTTATATTCTGCTAGTTTTTCTAAATAATAGACAAGTAAAGTTAATTAACAGAGTATAATTAAAGGCAAAAGGAGTACATGAGATCGGGTTACTTAATTTTTTTTATATTTGTTTTAAGTTGTTCTTCAGTTCCAATAAGAGCACCTTCTGATTCATCCTGCAAAGTGGATGATCCAAGTTCATGTCCAAGTGGACAAATTTGCATAAAATTAGACAGCGCTGGAAAGACAGAATGTAGAGCTTCTTATTCTGAGCCAGATTTTATTTTTCAATTTCCGTTTGATAAAAATACCGAAGTCGTTTGTACTCAGTCCCCTCAAAACCCTGAGGGTTCTCATAGTTTTAGTAATTCACTTTATGCTATTGATCTAACGACTCCATATGATAGACCTGCTTCAATTATCAGAGCCTCGGCAGATGGAAAAGCTTTTGTTTTTAACGACTGCAAAACTCCTCAAGGTTATCCATCTCATGCAAGTACAGATAATTGCGGCTTAGGATGGGGCAATCATGTTCGCATTTTACATAAAGATGGAGTCGTAAGTTTCTATGTTCATTTTAAAAAAATTATAATCAAAGATGGTGATCAAGTTAAGGCAGGGCAGCCACTAGGTATCGAAGGCTGGACAGGTCTAGCAGGTCATCGACATTTACACTGGGATGTTCACAAACTTAGTGGCTCAACAGTAGCTGAATGGGAAAAAACTCTTTCTAATCCCGGATGGGGAGGATTAAGCATTCCTTACTTTTTTGAAGTTAACATCAATGGAAAAAATAAAATCATCAGCTCACGCGATGTACAGTGTCGTCATGACAACATGACACAAGTTTATTGGCGAGGAACAAAATAATTCTGCGAATTAAGGACGAGTCTATGAGTATAAATAATTTTGAAGGTACAAGCGTTCTTGAAAAGTTAGCTGAAGCTGGATTAATTGATCAATTTTATGAGGCAGTAGATTCTGATAATTTCAAAAAAGCCAGAGTTTTAATGAAACAAGCCGGAGTTGATGAAGTAAGCATTTTGCAGGTCTTGAATCAAATGGCAAATGGTGAAGATGAGTTCACATAAATATATTAAAGAGAATGAGTAAAAGTATTTATGTGATGGATTTTAGTTGATGAATCCCAAATGACCGTGCTCTCAAAAACTGGAGAGTTTGAGATTTCTGACAAAGTTGGAAAGTAAATTGTAAAAAAGATAAAAGTTCCAATTGATCGCAGTGAGAAAAATTTAAAAAATAACTTGTCTAAAGTCGCAATCCTAGAGTCTGGTTCAGATTTTGAATTTCAATTGCTATTGAGCATAATACTATAAAAGTATACTATATTACATGGCTCATGATAGCTATGTGGAGTTTGTTTTGCGTTACTTAATGGTACTTATTTTTTTTGCAGTTTCGCCATCTGTTTTTGCAGAAGCAGTTCAGGTGTCTTTTGATAATAAAAAATACGACATAAATTTGACGAAAATCCAAATTGACTTTAAAGAAATTGGCTTTTCAAAAAAGATAAAAAAAGAAAAATGTAATGCTACATTGGTTGATCAGTTTTTAAACGAATTTAAGCAAAATATAAATAATTTAGCTGAGATTAAAAGCACACAGGCTTCTAAGGGAGCGGTCAAAGTTTCCTTCGATAAAAAATCAAGATTTGCTTTTCGATTTCAGGATGAGGGAAAATATTTTTTAGATTTATCGTCAAAATTTAAAACTTTGTGGTTAACATCAAAAAGAGTCTGCAAGCGATGAGACTAATCATTATTACGTACATTATTGGCTCTATTTTTTCATTCGCTTATGCCGATTTGAATAAAGGGCTATTGTACCACATTCAATGGGTACAGAAAAACATGGGTGGTGCGGATCGGTGTGTAGATGGCCCTCCGGCGCCATCTTCTGTTACAAACAGTGATGTTGCTGAACTTTGCATGACTCAGGTGTGCGGAACACCTGATAAGGTTAAAAATTCAGAGGAGCTTGCTGTTGCGTTGATGAAAGATCCTGAATTTCATAAGGCAGTTTTGCAGACAATGATAGAGGCTAGTGCTGGAATCAATAGTTTGTTGGACGAGGCTGGAAAAGAAAAGCTATTATCAATTGAAGGTTACAATGATCTCAAAAAAAGGAACGATCTTAATCCTACCTCCCAATATTTAAGGCTACATGATCTTACTGCGATGCTAACGGAATTAAGGCGATCTACATTTGAGGCAGGTCCAAGTCAACAGTTGCCCATCGTCGTTAATAAAGAGGTTACTCTCGCAAAACTTACCGATTTACCCGAGGATCAGAGGAAATGGGCAGTAGAGAGTGTTGATCATTTTATTCGCTCATCAATTGGAAGTGAGTTTATGCTTCAAAACACAACTGAGCCTCGTGATTTTTTTAGATTAAAATATCCAAACCTTAGTTTCAAAGATGCGCTAAAGGCTGAAGGATTAGTCACGCAAAAATTGGCATCGAATTTACTTAATGGACCTAGTAGTTCAATTGTCCGAATGATTGCAGGCGCTTCAAAAACTTTAACAGATCCAACAATAGCTAAAGCCGTGAATGGCGATGAGATGACCGATGCGGAGGTGTCAGAGTTTATGAGGGTAAGAGCTTCTGCGCCGTTGTTTAATGATGTGTTAATGCCAAAGGATCAAGGGGGACAAACTCTCTTGTTGTCAACTTCGAGTAAAGAGAGCATGGCTAGCTTTGTTGCTCGTAAAAATTTTGATCAAAAAGTTTCTAACTACCAAAGCGATTTGCGAGATCCTCAGAAAGTCCAGGAAAAAAGGAATGCTACTTATCAATCTTGCTACACAAATTATATTTTTCAGATGGCCACTTTGCCAACGAGCGCTCAAATCGAAGCGTCCGAAAGAAATGGTGTCTGGGCAAAAGGTAGAATTAAAGAAATTCTTGGGCCTGTTCTTTCAGTTCATACAAAGAAAATGTTAGACGGGGTAATCGATAAATCATTTTTTTCAATGCCAAGAAGTAAAGAATCATTCCATAAATACTTCATGGAGAAAATTCGTACATCGACTAGCAACTCAGCAAATGTGGCTCGGGAGTACCGAACTTTAATTAATAAGGGTCAGCATAAACCTTTGACACTTTTAAATATTCATCTCAATTCTGATGATTATTCTTTGGATAAACACTTTAAAGATGTACAGAATTTTTGTGATAATTTTAAAATTAAACTAACGAGTGATAATACGATGACTTCTACTGGAGGTATTGAAACAAGCTGGGTGAGCGTGAGGAAGCCCGAACTGGGAAAAGCAGTAATGCTTCATGAGTTAGGTCATTTAGCCTTTCAAAGTTTGGATTCAGAAAAAGCAAGTACAGAGAGTCATGCACATTTCCAAGGTATAAAAAAATGTTTATCTGATAATCATCCAGAGGGTGCATCAGCAGGCCACTATACTGATGAAGATTGGTCTGACTTAATTGCTGGAAAAGGTGCTGGACGTGAGAACTCAAATATTGGTTGTGAGCTAGGTGAGCAAAAAAACGATAAATATATAAATCTTATTCTCAATGATTCTAAATCAAATGACGAACATTCTACCCATTTCTTTCGTGCACTTCACTTTCATAAAATACAGAATGGAAAACTTCCGTCGGCTTGCAATCAATTTATCGAATCACAAGGAAACAATTGGAAGTTCAGCAGTTGCCTCTAAAAACAGAACAAACCTTTTTTTGTTGAGTTAATTATTTAGCATCATTTTATTGATTTACTAAGGAACTGGATTTGGTTTCCGAATGAGATCATATTCAAAATTTAATAGAAATTATCTTACTAATCGTTGTCTGAAAAGTTAATATAAGTAATTTCAATGGATTACTGTGTATGATGAGTTTCCACTATTTAACCTCAATAAGTTGATGGGATTTTTTGGGCTAAAACAAATAAATGAAAATCAGACAACTGGAAGTTGCAAGAAAATCAGCCGTGAGTGGTTCATGCATCATGTACCCCGAAAAGCTAGCAAGATTAAAATCTTACCACCTTCTAGCAATAGGCTAGGCTGCTTAAAGAGTTCTATAGATCAAGCTGTTATTGTCACAACTTATTCACTTGCATTTTGCAAGTGAATTTGATATTTATCTATTTATGAGCACGCATTCTCTTAGATCTCATTGCCCAATTAATTTTGCTCTTGAGGCTTTTGGCGATAAATGGTCGCTTTTAATTCTGCGAGATATTATCTTTCGTGGAAAGATGACTTATGGAGAATTTTTAAACTCAGAAGAAGGATTTTCAACAAATATATTGGCTTCGCGACTTTCACATTTTGTTGAGCAAAATATTTTAACTCATGTTATTGATGCAAATGACTCAAGAAAAGGCGCCTATCACCTAACAGAAAAGGGTTTAGATTTAATACCAATAATGTTTGAGATGATGGTTTGGAGTTTAAAGTATGATCAATTTTCAGAAGCTCGTCGAATTCCTCAACTTATGAAGCTAATTGCAAAGAACAATCGAAAATTTAGTGAAACAGTAAAGTCGCGACTTCGTAAGGGCTCGCCGTTATTTCCAGATTATTTGAGATGATAGGAGAATATATGACAAATAATTATACGAACACAATCGTCATTCAAAAACCACCACAAGAGGTCTACGCTGCTATTAACAAAGTTGCTGATTGGTGGATTGGTGAGATCCAAGGTCAAGCTTTAAAAGTTGGTGATGAGTTTACATATCAATATAAAAATTTTCATAAGAGTCGACAGAAAGTAACTGAGCTCATACCAGGTCGGAAAATTGTATGGCACGTAGAAGAAGCAACCTTAAGTTTTATTGAAAATAAAGATGAATGGAAAGGGACCGATATTGTTTTCGAAATAACTGCGCAAAATGGGCAAACAGAAATTAAGTTCACCCATTTTGGTCTTACTCCTAAAGCAGAATGCTTTGAAGCATGTTCTGGGGGTTGGAATTTTTACATCAAACAAAGCCTCGTAAACTATCTAATGAAAGGTAAGGGAATTGATCCTGGCTTTTAAGAAGCAAGCTAAATCTGTCCGTTTTGTATAGAGCTTTAAAGACTATTAGAATATAAATTAACTTAAAAAGTGGAGGAAGTAATTGAAACACTCAGGCGGTTGCCACTGTGGGCAAGTAAAATTTGAAGTCGAAATGAAACTAGAAAAAGCTATCTCTTGCAATTGTTCAATTTGTTTAAAACGCGGAAGCTTACTCGATTTTATTCCAGAATCTCAATTTAAACTTCTTTCAGGTGATAAAGTATTGAAGGAATATCTATTCAATAAAAAGCAGATAAGCCACCAGTTTTGCGAAAACTGCGGAATTCTGTCCTTTGGCAAAGCGATAGCTCCTGATGGAAGAAAAATGGTTGCGATTAATATTCGATGTATTGATAACATTGATTTAAGTAAGATTAATATTCACGATTACGATGGGCGAAGTCGCTAGAATTTTGAAGTATTCCAGGATTGATAATCGCAATATTCTGTTTACTCACCAACCAGAGATACTGTTAATTTCAATATATTTGTCTTCGTCTAGAAATTCAGGGTAAATGTCTTTGTAAATATCAGGGTAATAAAATAGCCCACGTTCAGAATCAATTTCTAGGTGTGTGATTGTTAAAGTCGATCCAAACTTACTCCAGCCACAGTCTGTATCTAAGCCATGATAGGTTGTTGAAATAATTTTTAGCTTAGTCGGTGAGGTCTGTAGAGGGGGCTCGCTCCAACTGTGAAGTGCAGCTTTGTGAGCCTGTTTCATACTTTCGATAATTCTCTGAGCATCTGAGGTGCTTAATTGTCCGAAGTCTTGAATAACCTTTTGACCAACACTACCCCCATATCGAAAAAAATTTGAATCGCATCCACTAGCCAGCGTAATCGATCCACACCCCATAGCCATTAAAAATATAAATACTTTAAACATATAAACCTCCATACGATTTAATTTGAATGCAATATAGGATTATAATTTAAATAATAAAAAGATATAATTTATATTTAAATCATGCTATTAAAGCATATATGAACATGCTCCATTTAGAATATTTTTACACTGTGGCCAAAGAAGGGGGCTTTTTAAAAGCTTCTGAAAAGCTAAGAATTAGTCAACCAGCAATTAGTCGTATGATTATGACGCTTGAAGAATATTTTGAATTCAAACTTTTTGAGAAAGTGGGCCGAAATGTTCGACTGACTCCTCAAGGAGAGGAAGTTTTTGAAAGTTGTAAAAAGATTTTTTTAGAAGTTGAAAACTTAAAGTTTTCGGTTGGCAAAATCAGTGGAGAGTGTAAAGGTCCACTTATGATAGCTGCGGCAGAGCCTATAGCGAGCCATTTTTTGCCAGAAAAAATTTCTAAAATTTTAAAACTTTATCCCGAGATATATCCAAATATTTTTTCAGGGCCAGCCTCAATGGTTTTAAAAAAGATTGAGTCCGGTGATATAGAAATTGGATTTTTCTTTCACGTTCCCGAGCTGAGCGAAAAACTAGTTATTGAAAAGAAAATAGAAATTTCTTTTAGATTGGTTGTGCGTAAAGATTTAAAAAATGATGAAAAAGTTCTGAGTCATTTTATTGGTTCAAGAGAAATAGATGATGTCGGTACAAAAAAATTTCCAACGTTGGATGTTCTCAAACGAAAGTATCCAAAGGCATCAATAAAAACATCAAGCAATAATTTAACTGCGCACAAAGAATTGGTATTAAATGGCGTAGGAGTTTCAGTTTTGCCTGAGTTTTTGATACATCAAGAGCTTAAAAATAAAATTCTTGTCGACGTATTTCCTGACGAAAAATTTACTTTTCACTTAAAAATTATAAAAAGAAAAAATTCTGTAACTTCACTTAATGTGATCAAGCTTTTAGAAATTTTTTAGTCAATGTTTTGTTGATCTTAATTAAAAAGCTTTGGATTGCTAGCGTTTTCTAAATTTATTGTAATATAAAATAAAAAATCTAAGACTATAGTCCAAATTTTGGATAACAGTGGTTAACTAAAGCCAATAATTGCCGATAATAAAAATATGGAAAACAAAGAGTATTTAGATTTTGATCAAACAGTGCAATTACTTAAAACAACACCCAGTACACTTTATAAATGGCTACAGGCGGGTAAAATTCCGGGGCATAAACTGGGTCGTCAGTGGCGCTTTTCAAAAGATGAACTTGAAAACTATGTATCAGGCAAAAGTTCTCGAATGCATGTTCAAAAAGATTTACTCAATTTATCAATGCTATTATCAAATCGTATAAAACAAACGGAGAATAAAATGAATACACTCACTTCATCAGTATCTGAAAAAATAATTTGGGATGCGTTCGAGCATGGCTCACGGCTAATTCATATTTATCCATCTAAAGGCAAATATGAAATATCATATCGAACAAGAACCGGCTTTGATAAACTAACAGATATACAAGAAGAAACTTTTCTTGAAATCGATCAGTCACTTAAAAATTTATCGACGGTACTTGATCATGATAATTCAAGACGCATCTATCTGCATCGCAGTGATGATGATACTTTGCAAGTTCGCTATCAAAGACTTGATACTGTAACAGGTCCGCGACTAACTTTAAAATTATACCAGCCAGAATCTGACGTTATGCCCATTGAAAAAATCACAAGTGATTCAATAACTTTAGATCAATTCAAATCATGGACGAAAAAGAAAAGTGGATTAATCTTAGTTTCAGGGTCTGAAGGCTCTGGCAAAACAACCACAGTTTATTCACTTTTAAATGAATACAAAAATCAAGGTCGATTGGTGTTTACAATTGAAGACTCTGTTGAAATGGTCATTGAAGGCATTAATCAAATTGAAATGAAATCAAATCAGAGAGAAAATTTTGATAAAACATTTGATCAAGTTTATTCGTCAGATCCCGATGTAATTTGCTTAGGATTAGGTTCTTATTTTGGATTTGAAGAAAAAGTTTTTAGTGCTGCCTATAAAGCTGCATCTTCAGGCCATATTGTTATAGTTCAACTGAATAAAGCTAGCTGCGATGAAGCACTAGCAACATTTCAAAGATATGTAAATTACCCGACTCATGAAATCCTCATAGGAATCTCTAGCCAAAAACTTGTAGCAACACAGGGTACAATCCGCGCTGTGTATGAATTTAAAAACTAAATATAAAATATTAAAAAATTCTTCAGGGTCATGCTCATTAAAAAAGGGACAATGTGCATTATGGTGTTTCGTGTGCTTTACATCAGAATGCTCGCGCTTTAGACTTAACTTTATAATCAAACACTCAGGAGAAAAAATGGCTCAATATGTTGACGGATTCGTCATTCCAATAAAAAAGAAAAATCTGAACAATTACAAAAAACTTGCACAATTTGGCTGTAAAGCTTGGATGAAGCATGGGGCTCTTAATTATTACGAATGTGTTGGTGACGATTTTATACAACATGGTATTGGTTTTAAGAAAATGTGCAAACTTAAACCAGATGAAACATTTATTTTCGCTTTTATTACGTTTAAGTCAAAAGCACACAGAGACAAAGTTAATAAAAAAGTCATGGTCGAAATGGACAGTTTATTTAAAGACATGAAAATGCCATTTGATATGAAAAGATTTTCAATGGCTGGATGCAAAACATTAGTTCATTCAAAGTCATAAACTCCTAAAATTTATATCCTATATTTGTTGAATAAATCTGGGTGGATCTTGCGTCATATCCACCCAGATTTTGAAGATAGTTAATATTGAGGCTGATTTGTTTTGTAATTGCTAGATCTGCACCGATAAGAGTTCCATATTTAAAAGCTCTAATTCTATCCTGTAAACCTGAAGTTGAAAAGGCAGCATCGTATAATGCGTCTTTGCGTTCAGACACATCTGCCTCTAAAAATAGACTACCTGATATTGTAAATTGTTGTTCAACTAAGTGATTTAAGCGATACCCAAATCCCACATCGACTGCCAAATATGAGTTTTGAGCGGAATTATCACCTGACCCATAGTGGATCAGATTTTTCTGAAAGAAATTTTCTGTAATATTAAAGGCAGAATTTAAACCAAGAGCAAATAAGTCTATTCTGGGATTTGAAAATTTATTTTTATTGTAGGATTTGTTTGGAGTTGTTTGAATGTAAAATCCAAACTGCTTATCTAAGTCTTGAACAATATTATTTGAAAAACCTAAAGTTAGATATGATCCCTGATCATTCTCATAAAACAGTGTTGAACCAACTTGCTCCTTAGTACTGTTGAAGTTGCCATATTCAAAATATATATTCGATCTACTAAAACCTAAAAAACCTTCAAAGCCTCGGGCATATTTAAATTTATAAATATCAATCTGTGCATCTTGAAATGAATTTCTATTTTCATTAGGTTCAATTTTTCCGCGTTCGAACTGTGAGCCAAAACTAAAGTAATTTTCTCCGATACTGACTGAGCTTGGCCCACTAACAAATGCATTAGATCGAATTGTTAAAAATAATGTGATAAAGAGTATTTTTATCATTTTAAGTCCTTTAGTATTTTGTGATTAAATCTACCCATGATTGAGGTAAATAATTAAGTAAGAATGCTTCAACAGATTTATCGATGTTTAAAAAAATAAATAAACCTGTAAGTAATAATATAATGCCGAAGAATGTTTTAGAGTTCTCAGCAAATCCTATAATTTTGCCTTGGTATTTTTGAAAAAAAGATCTTAAGCCGTAAGCGATAAGTAACATAGGGATGACTGCTCCTAGTGCATATACAATCATTATTTTTAAAGCATCAAAAGTCGCGCCCTCTTGACTTGCTAAAGAAACTGCTACGCCAAGGGCAGGACCTGCGCACGGTGACCAAATAACTCCAAGCAGGCTTCCAAGAAGTACTGAATCCAAGCTGGAGGCTTCATCAAGTTTCCATTTACTAGAAGCTTTATTTCCGATGTTAGAAAAGTTAATTAATTTTTCAGAAATAAAATTTTGAAATTTTTTAGATAAAAAGAAGATACTCGTAAAAATTAAAATGAGCGCTGAACCTTTTCGAATTTGATCTCCATCTAATCCTAAAAGGGTTCCAAAACGACTAATAGTAAATCCTACGACAACAAAACTGATAGCAAGTCCAAGTATCATATACAGAGGGGTTTTCTGATTTTTTCTTAAAGCACTACCTAACAAAAAGGGCAATATTGGTAGTACACAGGGAGACAAAGTTGTTAGTAGCCCTGCAATAAACGAAAACCCCAACTGATAATTCATATTAAAGTCCCATGTCGATCAATTTTTTTAATTCATCTTTTGATGTTGATCCGGTACTGCGACCGACTTCTTTGCCACCTTTAAAAACAACAATAGTTGATTGTTTAGAAACATTAAGGATTTTCTTTAAATCTTTTTCTTTGTCAAAATCAGCTTTAAGAGCAACCACAGTTTCATAACCTTTCATATTAACGATTTCATTGAGAATAGGTTCTTGTTTTTTACAAGTCGGGCACCAACTCGCATGAAAATCCACGACAAGAGTATGACCTGATTTAATTGCTGTATCATACTCAGACTTCGAAAAAGACTTGAAGTCAGCATGTGCCGACACAGACAGTAAAAATACTCCATAAGTAACTAGACTTGAAAATAACTTCATTTTGAACTCCTTTAGTGTTTTAATTGATTTTACAACCAATGTTTGGAGTGTATTCGTGAGGTTTCAAAAAAAGTTACAAAGATTGTAACTTTTTTTATAAATTAACGAATTCAATTGGAGAAACTAAATTGTCAGATAATGAGACAGTATTTAAAAAATTAATAATTAAAGCTCAAAGAGGAGACAAGGCTACTTATTCTGAGTTGCTGCAAGGATTAAACTCGTTTTTGAAAAACTATTTAAGAAAACGTATTTTAGCACAAAATGATATTGATGAAGTTATTCAGGAGATACTTGTGGCAGTTCATAAATCCTTACATACATATGACGCTGAAAAATCATTTATGGGTTGGTTTTTGGCTATTGTCGAATATAAGATTATTGATTACATCAGAGCTTTAAAAAAGCATTCAAGTCATTTAGATCTAGACTCTATTTCTCATTTTTTTGCTGTATCAAATTCTGACTCAGATTTAAAAATGGATATTGAAAAGGCAATGAATAGTCTTAATTTAAAAGAAAAAAATGTAATTACTCTTATGAAGGTTGATGGATTGTCAATCAGTGAAGTCGCAGAACAACTTAATTTAACTGAAGCAAATGTAAAAGTTATAGCTCACAGAGCATATATTAATATTAAAGCCTATTTTGGGAGTAGATCATGAAAAATGATACAGATCATCTCATTAAACAATTAACATTTCAGTTAAATCCAGTCAAAACTGTAAAGTTTCATATTACCGATATAATTAAAGTCGTAGCAGTTGGATTTTTTTGTGTATTCGCAGCGATTGCTAATTTGGGCTTAAGAGTAGACATTGGCGGTCAGGTATTAACGACAAAGTTTGTATTTGAAACAGCTGTACTTTTGTTGCTGAGTTTATTTTCGATTATGGCTGCTTTTTCATTAAGCGTACCTTCCATGAATTCTAGAAAAACCTATCAACGTCCACTTTTTGTTTTTCTACTAATTTTAGCTACAACAGGATATTCATTTTTAACTACTTCAAATCCGTTCTTATACTTAGGTCACGGGTTTTCATGTGTTTACGAGATTCTTTCAATCAGTCTATTGCCAGCAGCCATATTATTTTATTTGATCCGTCGAGCAGCAGTTCTTCAGAGGGACACTGTAGGAATATTGATTTTAATGAGTGGAGTATCATTTGGTTTACTCGGTGTTCAGTTCACCTGCGCAGATAATACCCCGATGCATATTTTGAGTTGGCATATTGTACCAACTGTCGTTGTTATGATGTTTGGGGTTTGGTTAGCAAGACGTATAATTAAGAAGATATAAAAATATTTAAGACTTTACGAATATCTTAAAATTGATATTATTATACAATGAATGACTCTGTTAAATTACAAAAGTTAATTGAAATTCTAATTCAGAAAAATTATTTTTCAACCAACAAGTATAATCCTAAAATAGTCATCGATGCTGCTTCAAGTGTAGGTATTGCTGACAGTCACTTAATAAATATCATTAATCAACTTGTTAACTCAGGTGATCTTGTATTTCAATATGATCCTGATCCCCAACTGCATCCAATGGATAAATTAGACTTTTGGAGAATCGATCTAACAGAAAAAGGTCGCCAGTATTTTTGTAAAAATAATCCTCTTGAGAAACTACATGTTACAATTAAATTTAATAAAAATTCAGCTGACTTTTTAAATGAAACTTTAAGTTTACTTGAAAAACGCGAAGCCGAGTACAGTTTAATGCTTGGATTATGTGAATTAAAAAAAGAAGCAAATCAGTTAGATGATAAGTCTATTTATGCATCGGTTTATGATTACAATCAGCATTTAATTGGTGGAATGCTCATCACCGAACGAAGTCTTGTTATATCTGAATTTGCTGATGCTATTTTAAAGCAAATTGCAGATTTTTTATTTATTTCCAATATTAAAATTCCTGCTGTAGTTGGTCCAGCTCACACATCAGAAACTTTTTCTTATTACTGGAGTCAATTAACAAAAAAATCATATACACTCGCAATGGGGCAAAAAATTTATCAGCTTGATAAAGTCATTCAACCCAAAAATTTTACTGGAAACATCATAGTCGCCACAGATCAATACACAGAACTCATAGCTGAGTGGTTACTTAAGTTTAATATTGAATCGCTACCACATGAACCGACCACAATTAAAAAAACACACGAATTGGCTGCTTTAAAAATCAGTCGAAGTGAAATATATTTGTGGCTGGATGCTGACAATAAACCAGTATCAATGAACATCGTGAGTCGTCCAACTCAAAATGGAATAAGCATTAGTGGCGTATACACACCAATTGAATCACGAAAAATGGGATATGCTTCTTCGCTAGTTGCAGCAACAAGTCAGATGATGTTAGATTCTGGTAAAAAGTTTTGTGTTCTTTATACGGATATTAAAAATCCAACATCAAATAAAATTTATCAAAATATTGGCTATAAAGAGATAGCAACATCACAACATTATATTTTTGAAAGTGAAAGAAATGTATAATCCCGCAAGTTTTCAATCTACAGATAAAGCAGAAGTATTTCATTTAATGTACAACTATCCATTTGCAACACTGATTTCATCGAATGAAAATGGTCTTCCCTGTATTTCACATTTGCCATTGACTCCAATCAAAGATAACGATGATATTTATTTAGTTGGCCATTTGGCAGCTGCTAACCCACACAGTAAAATTCTTAATACATCACCCGTGATAGTTATATTTAATGGCCCGCACACTTACATTACACCAAAGTGGTATGAAGAAAACGATGTACCCACCTGGAACTACGTAGCAGTACATGTGGTTGGATTAGTTGAATTATATAAAGATACGTCTTCGATTATAGAGTGCTTAAAAATTTTAACAAAACATACAGAGGTCATATATCCCAGCGGTTGGGATTTTTTTATACCTGGTGATTTGCAAGGATCAATTTTAGAAAAAAGTATTGTTGGATTTAAGATAAAAATTCAAAGCATTGATTTTAAAAAAAAGCTAAGTCAAAATCGCAGCGAAACTGATCGCTTAAGTATTCTGAACGGATTAAAATCAAGAACTGATGAAATGAGTCGACTGATTTCTTTAGAAATGCAAAATACAATCAATTTAAAAAATAATTTAACTATGTCTAAAAATATAAATGATCAAAAATGTGATTGGAAGCCTCCAGTATTAGAAACAAAACGAATGATATTAAGGCCGATTGTTTTAACTGATGCTGAAAATATTTTTACCTATGCTACAAATCCGAATGTTTCAAAATATACCCTCTGGGAGCCTCATCAAACAATACAAGATAGTTTGGACTACATTCAGAATTACATTTTCGATTACTATGCTAATGAAGTTCCAGAACCGCTTGGAGTAGCCCTTAAGGAAAATCCTCAAAAAATAATTGGTACGATTGGATGTTTTTGGGTTTCAAAATCTGCGAAATCTATGGAATTAGCATATGCATTGAGTGAAGAGTATTGGGGGCAAGGCTTAGTAGCTGAAGCCTCTCAAGTTCTTATGGACTATTGTTTTCAGCAATATTCTTTAAAAAGAATTCAAGCTCGGTGTAAAGCTGAAAATAAAGCCAGTGCGCGTGTTATGGAAAAAATTGGAATGTCTTATGAGGGGACTCTTAAAGCAGCTATTTTTCATCGGGAAAAACATTGGGATATGCATTATTATGCTAAGGTGATTGAGTCATCAGTATGAACTTAAAAAAAATGCTCGGACTTACCCGAGCATCTATTTTTTCCGAAGTTAAAATTTAATACTGCTTATTGTGGTGGTGCAGTTCCAGGAAGATTTATTAATTCTAATCTAACGTAATGTCTTCGGTATATATTCGTCACACGTTCCTCCGTTAATATTACCTGCAAGAGTTTCGAACCTCTTAATACCAGCCTTCATTTCATTGAAGTTACCAGCAGCAGATACAAACTCATCGGTGAAATATAAAAAGACTTAATTATCTATTTTGAGATTTTAGATTAATCTCATCATGAGATCATCTAAGTGTTTGAAATATTTGATTGTTTTTTAGATGTAAAAAAATAAAAATTTATAATTTGCTTTTAGGGCATATTTAGACTTCAAAAGTATTTTTTTGAAGTCTAAATATGTTTACAGACTAATCTTCGGCAGAAAATTCAATAATTGCTTTGGCTACTTCAACGGGCTGTTCTCTTTGAACAGATGATCCACAGTTTTCAATTTCAATATATTCAAAGTCTGGTCTTATATTTTTGAACATATCTGCTGTTGTAATTTTATTATCCGTAAAAGCCTCGTAATTTTTTCCGAAAATGCCAAGAACTGGAATAAATACGTTCTTTGACGATTCTTCAAATGATCGATAGAACTGACCACCAACAAAGCTCAGAGTTAAATATTTCTGAAGAGGATTGTTTCGCATAACACGGTAATCGTTGAGCAAACTTTCATTTACAAGTGAATCATCAAAAAATGCAAATTTTAAAAAGTAATTTAAAGAGTTATCAATTAATAAATTTTGATAAAACGCATCACTTGCATTTTCATCCGCATAAAGACGGTCATATAACTTTTGTTCTCTTTCTGAAGGCGGTAAGTTGAGTGAATTAACTCCAGTAGGGCTGAGTAAAATTAAACGGCGAATAAGATCAGGTCTTTCACTGGCAATTTTTAATCCAGAAGCTGACAATATAGATTCGGCAACGACAGTTGTTCGTTTTTGAATAACTTCGCTGATGAATGTACTAACAAATAAATCCATATCTTCGATTTTATAAGATCTTTTTGGTTTAGCACTTTCGCCAGCACCAGGCAGGTCTACAATATAAACGGCTTGTCCAGCTTGATCTAAAAGTGGCAAGAGTTCTTTAAACGAACGATGACTTGCGCCCCCATAAATACCATGAACAAGTAATACTGGAAAACCAGATGTTCCAGGTAAAGGCTTTCTCATTCGAATATCGCCAAACCCAGTTACTTGAACTGTTTCATTTAAAACTGATGGACTTACTGATGGCGTTTCAATGGTTTGATTTGAAAAAGAGACTAAAGGAAACAAAAATGCAAATACTAACAATTTCATAAATTCCTCCTAATTGTTTAATGTAGTTACTTACAGCACATGAATTAGTCAACTTGCATTGAATTGTGAAGTTAAGACATTGTCTTTTAACAGTATTAATAAGTTCAAAAATGCTTTTAGCTCAACTAAAAAAGCGAGGGGATATTAATCTCATTGCAATAACTTCAATTCAGAGCTAAATCAAAATCAGTTGGGGTTATTTTATGAAGCAAAAAATTAATGAACTTAATTTGCAACTAATGGCTGTTCATCGGCGCTTTCTAGCAAATGAACGTGCTAAAGCCGAAAAAAAACTAAATAAAACACTAACTCCATATGAGTTTTTTCATTTATTAACAAGCCATCCAGATTTTATGTGGTTAAGGCCTTTTTCGACACTGATTGCTGACATTGATGCGTTCACTGACGAAGCAGAGAATATAACAAAAACAGATGCATTAAAGGTTCGAAGTGATATTCATTTTGTTTTACATGATTCAAAATCAAAAATCGCTGCAAGTATTCAAGAATATTTGTTAAATGATCCGGAGTTCTCAATGTTATATGCTAAGTTTAATTCAACACTAAATGCACTTGTAGAGAATCACTAGCAACTTTACATTGTTAAAAAAATACACATGTTATTATATATAATAATATGAGGTTAACATGTCTCAAACATATGTTGTCTGTGAATCATGCGGTAAAATAAATAGAGTTAATTGCAGTGAAGGTAAATTACCTATATGTGGATCATGCAAGGCTGAATTAATGTTAAACGGTGCAGTTAATGAGGCAACCGATCGAAGTTTATTTACGTTAATTCAAAAATCACCAATCCCTGTTGTCGTTGATGTATGGGCACCTTGGTGCGGTCCGTGTCGTGCATTTGCACCAGTATTTAAAGAAGTTTCGGAGCGTTTAAAAGGAAAGTTTGTTTTTGCTAAGATTAACTCTGATGAAAACCAACAGTTTCCAAATCAAGTTGGTGTAAGAGGAATACCGACATTACTCATTTTTAAAAATGGAAAAGAAATGAGTCGTCAATCAGGAGCAATGTCTGCGGCGCAATTAGAGTCTTGGTTGAGTCAGTTTGGATAATTATTTCCAACCTTTCGTCAAGCCGTCAGTTGTCTGTCGTGAGCATTTAAACCGAGTTGTTTTAAATCCTCGTTTTTTTTCATGTTTGAGATGTCCCTGGCGAAGAGTGCGTTTTCTCCAACGTTCAAATGCTTTGCGATCCAAACAAGATCTCATGAAATGAATAAATTCATTAGGACTTAATTGAAATTGCAATTCTATTGCCTCAAATGAAGTTCGGTCCTCCCAACCCATACGAATGAGTCGATTTTTATCTTCATCATCTAGATTTTGTATTTTAAATTTTAATGAGTTTAAATTTTTCATTTTTTAAAATCGCAGTAAAAGCATTTCAAATTTATTCTTTATTCAATTTTGAAGTTAAATGTTTTTTCTGTTTTAACAGAATTTAAAATCATGCAACTTTGTGATGTTTTTTCTAAAACTCTTTGAATACTTTCTTTATTTGTACTGCCTGTGAGATGAATATCAAGATGAACTTTAGACATCCAAGGACGACCTTTATCGTCACGATCAACAGTGAGTGTCGTATTTACTTCAAGCTCGGTAAAAGTGAGTTTTGATTTTTCAGCAAAGACTTTAAACGTAGCTATAAAGCAATTTTGTAAAGCCATAGCATAGAGATCTTCCGGGCTAAAACCATGACCAGGGCCTTCAAATTCAGGCGGAATACACATAGGCAAATCAATAGAGTTACTAGCAGCCTTAGATTGCCACTGCGTTTGAATTCCAGAATTGCTTTTTGAAGAAACACTAAATATCATAGGATAAGTAATCATAGTTACCTCTTATGCGGAACGCGAATTAAATTGTCTGTGTTATAACCTTGAGATTTTAGTTGTGTAATGGCTTTTTCAATTATGAGTTCGGGATTTTTCCAGTCGCGAGCCATGATCCACAAATATTTTTGATCTGGAACCCCTATAGCGGTCCATTCATAGTTTTCATCGAGAGCAACAATTAAATAATCAAACTTAAGCGGCCAAAACGGAGATACTTTCCAGTGTGCGTTTGTATTTTTATTAAAAATCCAAGCTTTTTGGGGAATAGATTTTATTGGTCCGCTAAATGAGCCTTTATTAAAGGTAAAGCCCACATCAATGCGTTGCTCTTCTTTGTTCCAAGTGTATGTTTCAAGTCCATTGTGAACATCAACTTCTAAAAAAGTAAATCGTCCGGCCAATACATACCAGTTGCCCATAAATTTATCTATATTAACATTTGAAACTGTAATCATTTTATTTCCTGTGGTTGTGCAGCTTAAGCTTGATAAAAATATAAGTGTTAACACAAAAATTGACTTCATAGTGACCCTGCTCGTAGTGATATTAATTTTAATTCACTTTAATGTAGATGTCTGAGCAATTAGAGTCACTATGGATTTTAAGAAGATAGTTAAAGCCTAGCATTTAACAAATTTTTTATTATTTTGATTGATTGATGAACTTGACGTTTGTCGCAGTAAACTACTTTTTTCTACAAACATAGTATACTTTGATAGGTATGAAGATGTTTACCGGTTTGATAATTTTATTGATTAGTTTAAAAAGTTTTTCAAGTCAAACTAAGTACCTAGGGTGCACATTTCCTAATAAAGATGAACTCTCTTATATTGAAAGTTGCGCATCACAAAACAAATACGGAAAATTGAAAATAAAAAGTGATGTTCTAAAAAAAATACAATTTGATAAAAATCAACTAGCGGGTGGAAGTATATCTTCGAAAGGATGCTATTGGCTTAAACAAACTGGTGAAATGAAAAAGACATATTGTTATGATAATGGTTCAGATTATTTTACTGAAGGATTAAGTCGATATCTTGATGATCGAGGACGTTTTGGCTATATGAATGAAAAATTAAAAGTTAAAATTCCTGCACAATTTACATTTGCGTTTCCGTTTGAGAATGGTACTGCAAAGATTTGTATGGGCTGCAAGTTTGTCAAATCGAACAGTTCAGAGCATACTTCCGTGACTGGTGGAGTTTGGAAAATTATCAATAAATCTGGAAGAACACTTAAAAAATGCAAAAACGAATCAGAGTATTCGAACTGCACCATCAATAAAAGAGGATAAAATGAGTCATTCAGTATTTACGCCATATTACGCAGTGATATTTACTTCATTAAAAAAAAATGATTCAAGCGATTATAGTAAAATGGCTGTTCGTATGGAAGAGTTAGGTCGAAAGCAGAAAGGTTTTTTAGGGATACAATCAGCACGTAATGATTCAGGGTTTGGAATTACTGTTTCGTACTGGAAAACCCTGGAAGATATTTCAAATTGGAAAAATAACATGGAACACTCCGAAGCACAAAATAAAGGCCAATCTGATTGGTATTTAGGTTATGAAGTAAGAATTTGTTCTGTAGAGAGAGAATATACTTTTGGACAGCTGTAGCGATTCAATGAAAAATTTAGAATCAATTTTGTTTCATGTTAATGATGTGACAGGTTTAAATGAAATTTTATGTCCTTGCTGTTTTTCAATGAATTCAATAGAAATAGCAGTTTGCGATAAATGCTTTAATCAAGTTGTTTTATATACTCAAGAAACATTTTTTTCTGAAAGAGCAAAGTACATTCAGTATAAAGATCCAATCAGTCCAGAAACTATTATTGATGGGCCATACTTACAAAATATATATAAAATTCAATCACAAGGGTGGAATGCTGTTTTAAACGCGTGTACTTTTTTAAATAAGTATTCATTAACAAAAATAAATTTAAAAGAAGCCAGCAAAACTTTATTATTTAATTTCCCGTTTGATTTGAAGTTTTTTGAATCGCTACAAAAATTGGATATAGACTATAAATTAGAAAATGAAGATGTAAATTTAATTTACAATAAGTTAGATCACATAGAAAAGTATTCTGGTATCGATGTTTTAAGTCAATTTTCTTATCTGCTTAAAAGCAGTGTGCGTTTTGAACCAAACGATAAAACTGCTGAGATATTTCATTGGTTGAAAATAGTCAATGGTGGTTATATTCAAGATGGACAGTTTGTTTTTACCGATGATCAACCTGTAGAGCTTGAGCTATTCAAAAAATTAATCAATGTTATTGATGGTGTTTATGAAACAGAAGTTGCATTTTTTCCGTTGCATTGGAACTGGCTTATTCATGAAAAAATGAAATCGTCTGGAGATGTACAAAGTATTAGTAAAAAGAGATACGAAATTGTTTTATCCAAATTAAATGCGAAAAATGATTCTGAAAGGGCTTGGCTACGATTAGGATTAGCTTATTGTTTAAATGATTTAAGCATGCGATTACATCCGGATATTCAAAATTACTATTTAAAAAATCAGGATGATTTTAATTTTTGCGTATCCTATGCCATTATTTTTAATAAAATTAACTCCAGCATTTTAAATATTAGATCATTACAAGATTCATATTATGATAAGTTGGTTGAATATATTGAGTCTGTTGAAGACAAATTGAAAACAACTTTAAATAAGTTAAATTAAGTGATACAGTTCTGTATACTTAAAGGGCGCTAAAATATATGGCTGATTTATTGAAAAATAGAATTGATAAAAATTTACACGAATCTCTGGCAAGAGCACTTTCTCAAAATACAAAAATTTTCAATAAAAAAATATTTTTAAAAAAAGTTGAGATTGGCTGGGATCAATTAGAATTGAAAGACCGCATTCGGCAAATAGCAATGGCTTTAAATGAGAGTTTAAACTGTAGTTATGTTGAAAAAATAAAAATATTCAATGTGGTATCAGAGCAGTTTTCTGGGCAGTTTGGTGCATGGATTTTTCCTCAATTCGTAGAGATGTTTGGTCTAGACGATTGGGATACTTCAGTCGAAGCACTTAAAAAGTACACTTCACTTGCATCATCTGAGTTTGCTGTGCGTGTATTTATTCAAAAAAATCAAAAAAAAATGATGAAACAAATGTTGGTTTGGTCTAAAGACAAAAACGAACATGTTCGCAGACTTGCTTCGGAGGGTTGTCGCCCACTTTTGCCGTGGTCCTTTAAACTGCGTTCATTTGTCGAAGATCCATCTGAAATACTGCCAATTTTAGAAAATTTAAAAAATGATGAATCTCTTTATGTGAGAAAGAGTGTTGCTAATAATTTAAATGACATATCTAAAAATCATCCGGAATTAGTTTTGAAAATTGCGCAACAATGGATTGGAAAAAGTGAACGAACTGATTGGATATTAAAGCATGGTCTAAGAACTTTATTAAAACGTGGTCATAAAAAAGCATTAACATTGTTCGGAGTAAAACCAATTAAAAATTTAGTCATTTGTGATTTGAAAATGTCACAGCCTAAATTTATTATTGGTCACAATTTAGAATTTTCTTTTGTTATAAAAAACAAAAACAATCAAAAATTAAGAATAGAGTATGTTATTCATTATTTAAAGAAGAACAATTCACACTCTAAGAAGGTTTTTAAATTAGCAGAAAAAGAATATAATCAAGGTGTTTATCGTTTTCAAAAAAAACATTCATTGCGACAAATGACAACACGACAGCACAATCCTGGTCTTCATTATTTAGAAATTGTTATTAACGGAAACGTTTTGGCTAAAACGAACTTTAACTTAAAGTAAATAATTTGATTTTCTGATTACTTTAATGGTCTTTCGATTTTATAAATATAAGATTTTTTTGGAGGAGCATACGACACCGGAATTTCTTCAATCCCAGTATTTATTGCGCCAATTTTTTCTAGTGCTTTTTGAGATCTGATATTGTTTAAACCAACATGAAAATAAACTGTTTTGACGAAACCTAAAGCATAATTTATCATAAGTTTTTTCAATTCATAATTATACTGTCCGCCCCAAAATGCACGAGATAAAAAGGTGTAACCAATAACAATTGAATTATCAATTTTTGAAAAATTATAAAATCTTGACGTTCCAATGACTTGCGAACTTTGGCGCTCACTAATGAGCATTGCGCCTTTTGAGTCAATAGCCTCATTAAAAAATTTTTTAAAAACTTCACGTTTATATCTATCTGGTTGAGGATGCATTTCCCAAATCAGCGGATCTGATGCAGCTGTGAGTAATTTTTCAAAATCATCCTGGTGTAAAGGGCGTAGTTCTATTAAATCACCAGTAAGAATCGGTTGGGTGTTCATAATAATCCTGATTTAAATTAGTTTAATAATTGATTTTCAATACTATTTTGCGCAAGTGCTTTTGGAGATAAATGTGGATGAGTATATGTTTTTCCTAAAAAATGAAATATTTCAGTCGTCGGAACTGAAGCTTTGCGACCACGCTGTTTGAAACGACCTTTAATATACCCTTCGGCATAAATTGTACCTGTGCGTATAAATTTTTGAGAAATAAAAAAGTCTTTATCATCCCAAGATTCAATGACTGTTATGATTTCGAATTTGTGAAACAGTTCTAATGATTTTTTAAAACGAATGCTTTCAGACACAACAACTGGATAATAGCCATTGATGACCAGTTTCCAAAACATATGTGATTTTAAAAGCAAATCGACTCGTGCTAAATCCATAATTGATAAATAACGTCCATTATTCATATGAAAATTAATATCTAGATCAAAAAAATTTACAAAAAATTTTGATTTGCACGGTTTAAAAGGATCAACGGATTTAAAAAAGAAAATTCTTTGAATAAGTAAAAATAATAGGCGAAAATATAAATTCATAAGATATCCTTACAACATGAGTCATTATTTTACACAATAGAAGATATTTTGTGAATATATTTAAATGAATACAGCAGAAACTTTGACTAACCTTAGAGATGTTTTTTTATTATTTGCGATTCCTATCGGTGGAGGCATACCTGCGGGTGTCTTGTTGGCCAAAGCTCGTGGTGTAGATTGGTTTACGATGTCTGTTCTCTATTTTTTATCTGATGTGCTGTTAGCATTTTTATTCGAACCAATTATGCTGATTTTTCTTCGTTTCACAAGGGGTATAGTTTTTTTTGAAAGGCTTCGCGAGGCATTTAGACAATCAACTCAAAAAACGATTGCAAGGTATGGTTCCTCACCAGGGCCACTCATGTTGGTTGTGATCGCTTTCGGAGTTGATCCTATGACTGGTCGTGCGGCAGCAAAGGCAGCTGGGCATGGGTTTATAACTGGATGGGCTATTGCAATTTTAGGTGATATGTTTTTCTTTGGAGTAATAGCAGTTTCAACACTTTGTTTAAATAATGTTTTAGGTGATGGAACTTGGACAGCCATTATCATCATGCTAGCTATGTTCGGTGTTCCGGCCTTGATTAATAAAATAAGATCTAAAAACCAAAAATAAATGGGCTGGTTTTAAGTCAGCCCATTTATTTAATATAATAATAAATTTAAATAATTATTTTTTAGCAACAAGTTTCAAAGTTAATTCAAATTCGTCGTTAATGATTTTATCGCCAGCTAATTCTTTGAAGAAATTGCCTGAACCATATTTTAAGCCCCATTTTGTACGATCAATTTTTAATGTTCCTTGGCCAGTAGCTGTGCCTTTATCAAATTTAACAGTGGCAGGGAATTCAATGGGTTGAGTTGCGCCGATCATAGTGAGTTCACCTTTGATAATCATTTCGTCTTTGTTTTTTCCAGCAGTTGCTGAAGTTAACTTAAAAGTTGATGTTGGGTTTTTTTCAACATTAAAGAAATCTTCATTAGATAAATGACCAACTAACTTAGCATTGAATGTTTTGTCAGTAAGATCAGTGTTAGTGATTGTTTTCATATCAACGACAACTTGGCCCGACTTAATTAAATTGTTTTCAACAATAATTTCACCGGATTGCACTTTAATGCCACCAACGTGAAAACTACCAACTTTTTTAATTCCTTTCCATTCAATTGTACTTGCAGAAGTATCTAATTTATACGTTTCTGCCGTAGCTGTAGACTTATCTGTTTTTTTGCTTTTTGCTGCAAAAGCAGTTGTTGTCAGTGCTAAAATTGCGATTACTAATTTTATATGTTTCATAAATTTCCCTTTGTTGTTTGGTTAAGTTTATACACCAGATATAAGATTGTGATAACTGTCTTTAGTAAGGTCAATTTTTAAATTCAAAAGGCCAGAATTATCAAATTCAAAGATATGGTCTAGTGTAAATTATTGAAACTTAAAGCCTTAAAATTCTTTTATTAACATCCAATTTTTTTAAGTGTAGATTAAACATGTCAAAAGACAAAAAACTTAAGGAGATTTTATGAAAAAGTATATTCCTATTATTGCTCGTATTTTGCTTGGTTTTGTATTTTTCGCTGCTGGAATTGCTGGGTTATTTAATATGATTCCAGTACCAGAAAATTTACCAGCTGATTTGGTTACTTTTAATCAAGGTTTAATGTCTGCTCGATATTTTATGCCACTCCTCAAAGGAACTGAAGCTGTTTGCGGTTTGTTATTGCTCAGCGGTTATTTTGTTCCACTCGCACTTGTGGTTTTAGCACCCATCGTGATTCACATATTTTTTGTTCATCTCTTTTTGGAACCAAGTGGTGTTCCGTTATCAATTGTGCTTGGAGTTTTAGTGGTCTATTTGTCATTTTTTGTACCAATCTACTCAGACAGAATAAAAGCTTTGTTTAAAATTCGCTGATTAGCCGATTAAATAAGCAAAACATAATCAATAAACCTGAGTATTTATTGATTAATTGCCTTGCGCTTTGCAAGAAACTTATATGTTTGCTTCAAGTTATGATTTGTATGTACATACATTCTTTAGGGGAGTGTTCATGAAAAAAAGTCAGATAGCTTTATTAGTTGTGTTTTTTATTTTATTTTCAAATAAGTCATATTCTCAAGTAATAGGAGAGTATCAAGGGCTTGGTCATATTAAAACAGTCGTTACGGAAAATGAGCGAGTTACTTTTGATTATACTTCTGAATGTACAGTGAGTTTAAATATTGATTTAACAGAGACGAGCTTTGAAGTGCCTTATTTGTTTTATCAATGCAGCGGCACAACGATTGAAAATGAATCATTAATAGCTCCAAGATTTGTTTTTAAAAAGATAAATGATTCTTCTTATCAAGCAACGTTAGATACTTCATTAGACATGAATGTAAATAATTATGCTAAAGATGCAAATCCGTGCAATAGTAAACATCCTAAAATAATCAAAAGCACAATGAAACTGAATAGAGTTTGGAAGTTTCATTTGAATAAAATTAATAACACAACTTGGGCGTTTAAACGAGAAGCTCAGTTTGAAGATTTTGTGTTCAGAAAAGAAAAATTTAACAGTAAGTGTTCTTATTCAGTTTGGGCTTTGCAGGCGCAAAACTCTATTTTAGAAGCCAGCGTACAAAAGTAGTGCGTACTCGATAAGTGATAGCGCATGAATAAAATTAAATTTGAGCAAGTCAAAGAGCTTTATACAAAGTCAACTTCCAATATAGTAGCTCAAATAGCGACAATTTTAATTTTATTTAGTTACTATATATCTATTCAAGGAACGAGTTTAGGTTTTATTAGCTGTTCGGTGGTGATGATTGTGTATCTTCTTGTTAGATACACAATCTTAAAGAAAAAATTAAGCCAATTTAATTTGTTAACCAACGATTATGAATTAGATAAATTTCATAAATTATTTTCTATATTAATAGTGCCATTTGCTACTTTTTGGATGGTTTTTATATCGTATCCGTTTTTGTTTTTTAAATTAACATCATTTCAAACTGATTTTTATGTTTTTGTTGTAGCTGCAATTGTTGTATCTGGTGTTGGAACTTTGAGTATTTCCAAACGTGATTTTTGGTTTTTTACTTTGCCGCAGTTGTGCTCTCTGTTGTTGTTTTTTACAATTAAACTTGAAGACAAAACTCTTTTTATGATTCAAATTTTAGTTTTTATTGCATTTGTTTCATATTTATACCAGCAGCAAAATGCGAATTATCGTTTATGGTATAACTTTCAATTAGAAAAAAACAACCAACAGTATTTATTAAACAGTTTTCCTGGCTTTGTTAGTTTAGTAAAAAATAATACTGTGGTTTTTGCAAATCATCTATTTAATCAAATTGAAAATGAAAATATACTTACATTTTCAAAAATTTTAACTGAAGAAACTCAAAGTTTGATTGATTCAAATCAAAAAGAAAAGTCATACGAAGTCACATTACTTACTGATAAACAACCTCAAGAACATCTTGTTATGATTTCTAAACTTCCTGAAAAACAATTTATTATTGTAGGATTGAACATACAAAATCAAAAAAATATAGAAGCTCAAATTAAAGAACAAAAAGCTTTATTAGATCAATCATCTAAAATGGCTGCTCTTGGTGAAATGTCAGGTGGTATTGCGCACGAAATTAACAATCCATTAGCGGTCATTTCTTTGACGAATCAAAAGCTTCGTTTTGACCTAAAACAGTACAAAGATTGCGAACCATCCTTTGTTGCAAAAACGAATCAGTCAATTGAGAAGTTTGATCACATGGTGAGTCGAATTTCAAAAATAATAAAGGCATTAAGAGAATTTGCGCGTGATGGATCGAATGACTCTATGCAGATGGCAAAAGTAGATTCGATTTTAGAAGATACTTTGTCATTTTGCGAGAGTAAGTTTGTTAATGCCTCAATAAAAATCGTTCGCCAAATTGATACAACATTAAAAATTAATTGTAGGGCCACTGAAATATCACAGGTTTTACTCAATTTATTTAACAATGCTTATGATGCACTTATTAAAACAAAAAAAACACAAATAGAAAAAACTCTTACAATTTCTACACGTAAAATTCATCAGACAATTCAAATATTTATACAAGATAATGGCGATGGCATTCCTGAGGAAATACGTGAGAAGGTTATGCAGCCATTTTTTACAACTAAAGATGTTGGACAAGGTACGGGTTTAGGACTAAGCATATCGAGATCAATTATGCTTTCACACGGCGGAAAAATATTTTTTGATTATTCTCAGCCGCAAACAACAGTTGTTATTGAATTTCCTCTACAGTTAGAGAATTAGTTTTTTGAAGTGTTGATTGTAATCGGCCATACCAGCTTGGATAACTTTGTAGGCTTCATCTGAGCTATAGATGGTTTCAATTTTTGTTTTAATAGCTTCACCAGGTATTGTTTTATAACTTAAAAAATAATGTTTAATTCGATCGATAATAACCGGATTGATTTGTGAGATGTCATTAATATTTGCGTAAAATGGATCACAGTTTAAAATAGATATGAGTTTATCATCAACTTCATTTGAATCTATTAATCTTATGCCACCAATGATTCGAACATCCATAATTATGTCGGATTTAACAATTGGTAACTCTGAAAGAATGCAAATATCTAATGGATCTCCATCACCTATTTGGGCAACGTGTGAAAGTGAAGCGGTTTGTTCGGCTGAATATGTTTGTGGTATAAAACCGTAAAGAGTCGGTGGAAGAGATGAAAATTTTTGAGGTCTATCAACCTTTAAATAGCCGCTTTGTTTGCAAATTTCATATTTAATGGAATCATTTGGAGTAATTTCCACATAGGCTTTAACAACTTTTGGCGCATTGTTACCTATATTTATTCCGTGCCAAGGGTGAGGTCGATTGATTTGAAAATCATTTTTTGACACTTTTACTCCAAACTCTAAAATTTATTGACCTTTAACGTTGACTAAAAGTTTAAAACCACCAAATGTAGCTCTGTCGCTATCTAGCCAAATTGGGTCCATGTCTTCTTTCATTATGCGTGGATCCTTTAAGATCGCTGTGAAAACTTTTTTTCTGTGTGATTCTGATTTAAATTCAGCCATAGAAACAACTAAAACTTCATTTGCTTTTGTTTTAATTTTTTTGGGAAAAGACAATGATGAAGCATTTTTGTCATCAGCAACATAATCTGAGCTAGAAAGAGCTCCGTACTTTACGAGAAGCTGACCAACAACTTTTGTTGTTTTGCGATAAGCAGCGAGGTGTTTTTTAGGAATCGGTTGGATGCAGATATCTAAATATTTTGCCATAGTGAGGACGTCCTTTATTGTTTTGATAATGAATAATGAACTATAATGCTCATGAAACTAATTTTCAATGAAAATGCTCAATGAAGTCGTACGCTTTTATAGTGTAAATTCTATATGACATCATGTTTATAGCTAAAATTTAAAAATAGATCGTAAATACATCTAAGTTGTATTATATGTATCCGCATGAAGTTTGATAAATTTGCAATTGCTGAAGAAATTAAAGAAAATTTGATTAATAATGGTTATTTTAGAACTACGGATATCCAGTATAAAGCAATTCCAGCAATATTAAACGGTGAAGATGTGTTAGCCATAGCGCAAACAGGTACAGGTAAAACTGCGGCTTTTGCTATACCGATTATCAATCAAATTCATTCATATAAAACAAGTAAAAGCAGTCGCAGTATAAAGTGTTTAGTTATGGTGCCAACGCGTGAATTAGCTAAACAAATTGGTGAGGTTTTTGCTAAATTTACTAAACACACGAAAGCTTCTAGTTTTGCGATATATGGCGGTGTGGAGCAAGATCCACAAATAAAACAACTCGCTGGCGGAGTTGATATTTTAATCGCTACACCAGGCCGCATGTTTGACTTGATTAGCCAGAAGCATATTGATATTAGTGGTGTCAGTGTTTTAGTTTTAGATGAAGCCGATCATATGTTAGATTTGGGTTTTATTGATGATATTGAAAGCATTAAACGAAAATTAGAACATAAACATCAAACTTTGTTTTTTTCGGCGACAATAAATCCAAAAATTAAAAAATTAGCCTATTCACAAATCAAATCAAATGCCTTGCGAATTCAAGTATCACCAGAAAAAATGGTTTCAAAAAATGTGACACATTCAGTTGTAAAAGTTGCGATGGATGAGAAACGTCATTTATTAGTTAATTTCATAAATGCAAATCCAAATGCTAAATGTATTATTTTTGTTAGAACTCAAATTCGAGCAGAGCGTGTTTTTGCTCATTTAGTCAAAAACGATATAGAAGCTGTTTGTATGCATGGGGGAATGGAGCAGGACGAGCGTGAAAAGAGCTTTTCTGCATTTCGAAAAGCTGAAACGGGTTGGTTAATCGCGACGGATGTATCGGCACGTGGGATTGATCTGCCAGGGATCACACATGTTATTAATTATGACTTACCGGACGAGCCAGAAAATTACGTACATAGAGTTGGTCGAACTGGTCGTGGTTTTAATAAAGGTGAAGCTATTGCTTTTTATAGTCCTGAAGAACAAGAAAAATTAAACCAAATAGAAGAGTTTATTCAAACAAAAATTAATCAACTTAAGATTAATAAAAGACATCTAGAGCCTGAAGTTAAACTTAATGATAATATGGCTATTTCAGAGATGATTGCGCAAGAAGAGGCGAAGTACGCTCAATTTAAAAAACGTAAAAAGAAAGTCAAAACTAAGTAGTTACTTTGACGGACCACTTTTAACGATCATAAATGTATTTTTAAATTGCGCATATTCCGGGACAATTTTCAAATTACGAATAGTCATTCTGTAATCTCCCTTTTCTAAAGGAAGCAGCGAAAGATGTCGTGACCGATTATTTTCACCTGCAGAGTCTTTCCCCGCACTTGTCATAATTTTATTAAACAAAACAGTATTGTCGGACTTTTTGTAAATTGTAATCTCAAATTTATTACGAACACCCATTCTGCTTTTAATATCTTCAGGAATATCAGAATCTTCTTTGTCGTCATATATTTCCCAAGACTCATTTTTGTAACGACTACTATCAGGAAACAACTTTTTTGCAAGAGTTAAGTCTTCTTTTGAGAACTCAATAGATTGAACTAACTTGTAATGAAGTGGTACTTTAATACTGAACTCACGATCTAAAATAATATCATTTGTTGAAAAAGAAACTTCAGTAGGTTTCAAGACCGGTGGAAATCCACAGGCAAACAAGATCCACATAATTGGACCTAAAATTGAATTTTGGCATAATGCATATCGAAGAGGACCCATAGATTTACTTTAGCTTAACACATGTTAAGCCGCAAAAAATGTTATTTAAAAAGTAGATTAAACGACTTTAGTCTTGAGCCAGAATGAGTGGTTGAAGTTCAATAGTATTATTTTTTGAACTCTATTAGCATTAAAAGATATGAACCTAAATATTTTATGAGGTTTTGGTGTGTTGCGATTAGATAGTAAAAAGCATGATTTAGGTGGGGGTATGATTGTTCGTCGAGTTTTACCTCAAAGACTCAAAAGAATGATTGGTCCTTTTGTTTTTTTAGATCATATGGGACCGGTGATCATTGAGCCAGATCAAAACACAGATGTTCGACCGCATCCACATATTGGTTTATCGACATTAACATATTTATTTTCTGGTCGTATTATGCATCGAGATAGTTTGGGAACTGTTGCATCAATCGAGTCTGGCGAAGTCAATTGGATGACCGCAGGTCACGGAATTTCACATTCAGAAAGAGCATTTGAATCGGATCGAAAGTCTTTACGTGAACTGCATGGTTTGCAGTTTTGGATAGCTTTACCAGATGATCAAGAGGATTGTGATCCAGAATTTCATCATTATGGGTATGATGAAATTCCTAAAATCAAAAATGACCACTATGAATTAACAGTCATTGCGGGTGAGGGGTTTGGGTTAAAATCACCCGTAACTGTTACATCGCCTCTGATTCTTGTTGATATAAAATGTCTTCAAAAATGCAGCCTGAAATTACCTTGGTCAGATTATGAATTAGCCGTGTATGTTATTTCTGGTCAGATTAAAATTGGCCAAGAATTATTTAATAGCTTTCAAATGGCTGTACTTGATAAAAATACTGATCTTACAGTTGAAGCGCAAATTGATACACACTATATTGTTATAGGTGGAAAACCAATGGCCACAGTAAAACATATTTGGTGGAATTTAGTATCGAGTTCAAAGGAAAAAATAGAAAATGCTAAAATGAAATGGAAAAATGGCGAATTTCCGATGGTTCCCGAAGATAATGAATTTATCGAAATGCCAGATTGATGTTAATCAGGATAAATAGGAACCTTTAGTTCTCGAATGAGTTTCCAAAAATCGGCTTTATTTAAATTTTTGTTGAATAGGTAATTATTAATTTTTCTTGCTTTTGTAGAATCGACATCACCGAGTTTAATTAAATGCTCATAAATGATTTCATGAAAAATTAATCCAGCCTTATTTAAAGCATTCAATTTTTTCCATAATTGCTGATCAAAAATGAATAATTTTTCTTTTGATGTTGATATCGATTTGCGAATAGCTATTTGTTGTAAACGACAATCCGATGATTTAGGTAAAAATAAATGAGCTGAATCTTTAATATCTGATAATGATATATTTTCTTTAAAATCTATTTCATTCTCTATATTTGTATATCGTTGCTTGTACTGTGTTGCGAGCTTTAAACTAATTTTTTCTAAAGTATTTAACCGATTTAAAATAATTTCTTGGTAAGATGATAAACTCGTTTGTAATAAATCAGACGGATTTTCGTAAAAATCAAGCAATTCGGGTGATTTGTTATTACAAGTAACAACATCGCCACCATTTCCAACTTTATTTTGAGCAAATGCATTAAAAGAATAAAGTAGTAGAATTAAAAATAAATTAAATTTGAATTTCATAATAACCTTTTTTTCCATCAACAGTATTTAACTCTAAAACTAGGCGATTGATATAAGTTTTTGCTGGTTTATTTAGTAAAAGCCATTTTCTCATAAAAAGCCCCGCAGGCACAGAGAATGGCTCATAAAGATGAGAATTTGGAGTTCCATTCGATGACATGGCATTCGAGCGATTTGTTGAAATGACTTGAGCTGCTGCGTAGCCGGAGGTCATTAAATATCCTACTGCGCCTAGGTTAGATAGTGTGTTGTCTTTTTTAACTGCGCCGACGCCTAAGGCAACAGCAGCAGCTGTTTGGGTTGTTCCTATAGCAATTTCAGTGTTGTGCTGATTCACTTTGTTCTGATATTCAACAGCTTCAGCCCAAGACAATAGATCTTTGCCAACCACTACACTAACTTTAGCGTCTTTTGTATCGTCGATGATAATTTTTGCCTCATGAACTCTTAGCCAATCAGCTGAGGTGTTTTCGAAAGTCAGCTCAATAAGCTCAAATGAACTATTCAAATCTCGATCAATAGATGATCCACTTATGACAAAATCTTGAGATATATTGCCACTGAGTTTTTGAGCTTTAGATCCTTGGTGGGTTGAGGCACAGCCACAAATCATGATAGCGTAAATAATTAATATTTTTTTCATTTGGAAATTCCTTTCGTTTTTGAAATTTGAGTAACAGGGAAAAGTTGAACATTAATATGATAAACCTCTTGATTTATGTCATTTTCATCTTGGGCTATTTCTAAAACATCATCTAAAAAAGTGTCTATGAGTAACTTAATTTTTTGCACTTTTTTAGGACTCAATGGAAAGCTCATTGATTGATATTCCCGCTCATTTAAATCAATAGTTTCAATTTTCTCAGAGGCAAGAGCTAAATTTTGAATGTGATATTTACGAATAGCTGCCGCTGGAACTTTTGATGAAACCTGAAATGGTTCGCCTATTTGCTTTAATTCGGGTTTTACTTGTAAGCAGCCAAGCCTTTTAAGACGAGATATAGCCTCATTGACTTGTAATGAGGTTATACCTAGTTGTTGTGCTATCCAGCGAGAATCGTTTTTAATATTTTTGATTTTTGTCAGACTTAATATTGAAAGATGGTACCAATCAGAAATGAGCTTAAATTGATCTTCATTGAGCAAATTTCGGTTTATTTGAGTATTTGGGTTTTTGTAATAAGTATTATATTCTTGAAGATATTTTTTTTGTTCAAAAGGTGTCAAATTTAGTTTTTCACTGATCTTTTGAAAACACTTAATTGTTATATTTCTTTTGCCATTAATCATTTGTGAAACTTGAGCGGGACTCAAGCCCAACCATCTCGCATAGGCTCTTATTGAAAATTGATTATTTCGCTTTCTGCGTTTTTCAAATTCATTTTTTAAAAGCAAAGAAATTTTATTCATAGATTGAATTTATCGATGTTTTTTTGAATGTAAAGACTTATTTTGAAACAGTGTTTCAGAATTTGAAACAAAAATTAATTTTAGACATCTCAAGATGAGACGATTTAACAAGAAATAATATGTAAGGTACAATCATTGCATATCATTTCTAGTATGCGGCAGTACAGTTTATTGATTATTGTCATTTTGTTTCACTCGATTGTCAGCTTTGCTGACGTTGATCTAATAGTATGGCAACCAGAACCCAATGCTCCACGAATTATATTACCAAAAATAAAAAACGAAACACCGAAACAGTCTGTTGCAAGATATCTGCAAAACTTAAGATTAAGTGAGCAGTTAAAATCTATAGTGCCAAGAACATTTCATTTTCGCGAAGGTCGCACAGAAATGCTTGATCAGGAAGATTTTAAAGGGCGTGTTCGATTGGCTATAAATGCAAATACTTTTGAAGACATGAGAATTTCTGGAGAGCGTATTCAGAGAAATATAAAAGTATTTGAAAGTGTCGGTGCGAATCCCTATGTGATCGCTTTATCAGCTGAAATAAATTTAGCAGAAAATGAAGCGGAAAGATTTAGACAAAAAGTTTCAGAATATTTTTCTGTAATGGTGTCATTAGGAGGAAATGACGTAGATCCAAATTTGTATAATGAAAAAAATAGGCATGCAATTGATACAAATTATTTTAATGATCAGCTTGAGCTTAAGCGCATACGATATTTCAAAGATGCAAATCGTGGAGTGTTTTTTGGAATTTGTCGAGGTCATCAATTGGGTGCTGTAGCCGACGGACACCAATTATATCAGGATTTAACTGCTGATAATATTGGTCGCACTGGAGACCATGTTCGTATTGATGGTGATAATTCAACAAGTAAACAAATGTGGCATCATATTACTATTCAAAACTCATTGTTGATGAGGTTTTTGCGAGGGCAAACTCATATGCTTGTTAATAGTATTCATCATCAGGCTGTCAAATTAAATCAAAATGGTGATTCTTTTCCCATTGCCTATGATGATACGGGATTAATTGTTGAAGCCTTACAATCAAAAAATAATAAAAGTATTTCTGTACAATTTCATGCTGAGTTTCCCGTTGAAGTATCAGGGCAGACAGAGTTTAGCAGACAAGGTCATCAAATTATTAAAGGTATAGTTTCTTATGCAAGAACGCTTCGGTTAAAAAGATATTCGGCAGAAGTTTGCAAAAGACTATTCAATTCTTATTGAACTAGTTGTTATTTTTAAGATTAAATCATAGAGTTAATTATTATGAAAAAGTTTATTCTATTATTTTTTTTGGCTATCACTCAATTCAGTTTAGGTTATGAACTAAATAAAAAATATAATCTAGAGTTTTATCACGTTAACGATACGCACGGTGTATTTGAAAAATCAAATAAAACAAATGCTGGTGGTTTTGGTATATTATCTACAATGGTTAAAGAAGCTCGTGCTAGAGCCTCACAAACAAAAACTATATTTTTTTTAACTTCAGGTGGCGATGTAAACACGGGAACTCCTGAGTCAGATGTTTTATTTGCTGAACCTGATTTTAGATCGATGGGAGCTATTGGTTTTGATGCGATGGTATTAGGTAATCATGAATTTGATCATCATTGGAGTCATATCAACAAACAGCAAAAATGGGCGGGATTTCCATTTTTAGCTGCAAATATAAAAAACAAAACTAAAAAAAAATTTTCCGTTTTGCCGTATGTTGTTAAAGAAGTGTATGGTTTAAAGATTGCCTTTTTAGGATTAATCACTGATCAAACAAAATTATTAACACTTCCAGCAAATACAAAAGGTCTTGAAATTACATCAGCTGTTGAAACAGCTAAATATTGGGTACCAATTTTAAGAAAACAAGCAGATGTAGTTGTTGTTTTAACTCACTTAGGCTGGTGTGATCTTGGTCAATGTCAAGAGCCTAATGACGTACAACTAGCGATGAGCGTTCCTGGAATTGATTTGATACTTGGTGGTCACTCACATACTTTAATGAAACAAGCAGATGTTGTAAGTGGCACATATATTTTTCAGTCTTATGAGAAAAATCAAAAAGTTGGTGTTTTGCAAGCGGAGTTTTATAATGGAAAGTTTGCTGTAAATAGCAGTGAAGTTAAGGATATAATTGGCGCTGAGGATCAAGTTATTGTGCGGATGCAGGAACCATTAAAATCCTTAAGTCAAAAAAAATTAAAAACAGTCGTGGCTTATTCAAAAATTTTTTTAGATGGTGAACGAGAAAGTATTCGATATAAAGAAACTGAGCTGACAAATTTAATTTTAATGATATTTCGTAAAAAAACTAATTCAGATATTGCCATTCTAAATGCTGGTGGAATTCGTGCTAGCTTAGAACCGGGCGATATTACGGTAGCTGACATTCACAGAGTTCTACCTTTTCCAAATACATTATGTACAGTTGAATTAAGCGGAGAAAAGTTAATTAAATACATGAATAGTATTGTTCTGTTTAATACTGGAGAAGGGGATTTTCCACATTTTTCAGGAGTTAATTTAAAAACTAATTCTGAAAACAAGATCATTGATATCAAAATTAATGGTCAGACTATTAATTTGAAAAAAAAATATAAAATTGTTGTTAATAACTATATAGCGGAAGGTGGAGATGGTTACCCTCAAATTAAAAATGAGACGACTTTTAAAGATAGTGGCTTAATCATGAAAAATGTTTTCCATGATTATCTAAAAAAGAAAAAAATTATAAACTCAAAAGACGTATCTTTAATAAATTATTACCAAAGACACGTTGCAAATTAAATCTATTTTCTTGATCCGTCAGAATTATATTGTTCATTTAAAATAACTTTATCATTCTGATATTTTTGAAGTGCAGTTAAGATATTATTCTCAAATGATTCAATTGTTTTAATCTTGCCATTTTCATCATATGTTGTCGTTTTGCCATGGAGTTTGCCGTTGACATAATTTGACTCGATCTCTTTATTGCCATTTTCGTAAAATGTTTGAATAAGTCCTGTTGGTTTTAAACTATAAAAAGTTAAGCCTGAGCAACCAATCAGCTCATCTAAATCATATTCAGATGGGTAATAGCTTTCTTCGTATAAGTATTTTCCTGATTTGCGAAGTTTGCCGTTATCATAATAAACATTTAATTTGTAGTGCTTATTTTCTTTTTGAATTTCAAATCTTTTTTGACCGTTTTCCCAGAAACATTCACTTTTCATGACATCTAAAAATTCAATAGAATTTTCTTTTTGAAGCTGAAATTGAGTTGTTCGTGCTACTTGACCTGACATGAAGTATTCTACATCTTGATCAAGAAATCGCCCTTGTTTGTCAGTAAAAAATATGCGTTTAGTTTTTCCCCCCTCATAGAGTTCTGTGATTTTTTGACGACCATCATTTTGTGAATCAGTTTTTCTCTCAACAGCTTTGGGTGATGTAATAAAACCATTTTTTAGAATGGAACCATATTTTGATGGATTAATGGCATTAGCCGTTGCTGTTTTTTCGCCTTTATTAAATACAATAGTCGATTTAACTTTGCCTTCTTTGTTTGTGAGTTTAATTTCATGTGGATTGGGAAAACCACATAATTTTGAGTCAATATTTTCTTTTTCTATTTTTGAACAACGTACATATTGATAATCACCATTTTCATGATATCCAATGGCACTTGTTTGCTCAGGTCTTTTGTCTTTTTCAGTTTTGATGTAAAGTTGAAGTTCTTTTGGCTTTCCAGATTCATAGAACTCACTCTGTAGGCCGGACTCGAAACCCATATCATAATTTTTTTTAATTTTAATTTTAGACGAATTAATAAAATACTCAATTTTTTCACCATGCAAATGATCATTTCCATTTGCATCGTACTCGTATTTTTCTGAGTAATTATTGTATTTATCATTCACGCGCTTAGATATTTTTCGACCATTCTTGTATTCAAGAATTTCTTTTCCGGATTCATTAACTCTTTGGCAGACAACCTCTCCATTTATGCCCATCGTGGAGTTAGATGAATAGATATCGATTTCTTTATTTTTATAAAGACATTTTAGGCCAGCAGCATTTGTTTGTATTAAAAAGCATGTTGTTAATATATATAAAAGTTTATTCATCTTTATATATTTCAGTGGAAAAAAAAACTTATCAAGTATAAAGCTATCAATAGAGTTCATCATATTTTTATTAGACTAAGGTCTTTTGATTTAAGAAGTAAAAATAAATATTTTATGGCTTAAGATGTACAAGTGTAATACTGTTGTCGTTGACATTTAAAATGAGGTTAAATTGCTTTATCGATTTGAAGTTGAGCTTTCCAATGTTGATTCCGGCATTTATAAAAAACTAGATTTTAGAATCTCACAGCATCCTTCAGAGACATTGCCCTATTTATTGACTAGAGTTTTAGCTTATATTTTGAGTTATCAAGACAATCTTGAATTTACTCCACAAGGCTTGGGTGATCCTGATGCACCAGCATTACGATCTATTGGGGCAAATGGTGCAATTCAGCTTTGGATTGAAATTGGTAATCCATCTGCAAGAAGACTACATAAGGCAAGTAAGTCTGCGAATCAAGTTGTTATCTATACTTATAAAAACGTTGATGTATTGCTCAATGAAATGAGAAATCATGAAATTCATCGTGTTCATGAAATTTTAATTTATGCCTTTACGACACAATTTCTTGATCATTTAGAAGCTCAATTACAAAAAAGTAATCACTGGGTATTTATTCTTCAACAGAATGAAATTAATATGACTATCGGTGAAGAAAATATTTTAAGCGACTTTCAAAAAATTAAACTTTAATCAACCAATCGTGCAAGTCAGGGCTATCGCCATATTGAATCGAAGTCATTTTATCGTAAATTAAACGACCAACTTTATATGGCTCACTTACTTGATCTAAGTTTAACGTGTTTGAACCACGTGTTAACTCACCAATTGGTGTGATAACAGCGGCTGTCCCAGTTCCAAAAGCTTCAGTTAATGTTTTATTTTGGTAGGCCTCATTTAACTCTGACCATTTAATTTTTCGCTCAACAACTTTTATGCCATGATCATTTAATAATTGAATTGTGCTATTGCGAACTCCACCAGCTAAGATTGTCCCTTCGAGTGAAGGCGTATGAGCTTCACCATTGATCATGAAAAAAACATTCATTGTTCCAACTTCTTCAATATATTCATGGTTAACATCCAACCATAAAACTTGAGAGTAGCCCTTTTGTTTAGCTTCATAAGCTGCTTTTAAACTGCCGGCATAATTGGCTGCGGCTTTCGTTGAGCCTAAGCCCCCCGGAGCAGCTCGGACATAATTTTCTTCAACCCAAATTTTAACAGGACCTATGCCTTCTTTGTAATAACTTGAGACTGGTGAAGCAATAATAAAAAATTGATATTCATCACTAGGTCTAACACCTAAAAATCCTTCAGTTCCAATGAGAGTCGGACGTAAATATAAGCTACTTCCTTTTTTTGATGGAACCCAATCAAGATCTGCTCTGACTAAGGCTTTAATACCTTCAACAAAAATCTCTTCTGGTGGCATTTCCATACAGAGGCGCTCTGCTCCAGACTTCATACGTAGATAGTTAAATTGCGGTCTAAAAATAACAGTTTGACCGGCTGTTTGTTTAAACGCTTTCATCCCCTCAAATAAGGCTTGGCCGTAGTGAAGTACGCTGGCGCTTGGATCAATTTGGAATTTATCATAAGGAATAATTTGTGGATTTTTCCAACCTTGAGATCGTGTGTAATCACAAACGAAAATATGATCTGTAAAATAGACACCAAAGCCAAGTTCACCAGTTGGTTTTATTTTAGGCTTTTGAGTTCGTTCAATATTGATTTGTGGAGTAGTCTTCATAAGCCATCGTTGTAAGCGAAAACTTGTCTTGAGTAAATGGGAAACATCATAAGCGGAGCAGTAAGAAAGCAAAATACACACTAAATGTTCTATATCTGCGCTGTCCTAAGGCAGAAATAAAAACTCGAGAAGTTCTTAAAAAACTGACTCATCCACGCTAAGCAATCCCTTACACATTTCCATGCGAGCGTTGATTTCCGCAATCGCTTTTTGCAGTTGTCGGAGCTCGCGATCATCTAATTCTTTTTCAAGAGCTGCAATTACCATCGGATGTTTTTTAAGCCATTGTCCTTGGCGGGCAGCGTAGGTTGCTGGAATTCCCGATCTCAGAGCAGCTTGGGTGGCATTGCCATCGGTGAGGTATTCAGCAATGAATTTTAAAGTTTCAAGAGTTAAAATATGCCTGTGAGCTTTTAGTCGCGATGAAAAACCCATTTGTCGAATGCGCATGTGTGTGATCTTTCGTGAATTTAGAGTGTATTTTTTACGATAAAATCATTATGGCAAGCGAGAATTCTTTCGTCTAGAGGATAAATTAAAAATTTGAGCAATTTTTAACGTTGTTTCTTGACGTTTCGATTGCCAGTGATCAAGATCAGCTTTTAAAAAATAGAGAGAGGATAATCTATGAAAGCTGTTACTGAATTTCCAAGTTATGTTTTAACAAAAGGTCTTAATGCTAAAAATGCTCTTGCTGCTGAAGGTAAAACGCCCGAAGAAATCCAACAATCATTGGGTGAGTCTTTTAAGTTTGAAAACGAAAAATTAAAATACTTTGTAGCGGCAGTTGATGTAGCGGCTCAAAATACGCAAAATTTACGTCGAGTTTTAGTTTTATCATTAAACGAAGGTGAAGCTGCACCAGCTAAAGCTGTTCAGGTTGAAGAACACTGTTATTTACCTGAGTTTATGGTGATGACAGCTACTAAAACTGCTGATGCTGATCCTAAAGCACGTGGTCGCTCTAGTGGTGGTCGTGGTGGAAACAAACAGGGTGGACCAAAAGGTTCTCCGTGGGGTATGTCACCTGAAGAAAAAGCAGCAAAAAACAAATCTCCAGTTAAAAGCTAATAAGATTTTTTTGGATTAAGTTTTTTATTTAAATACATTAGCGTGTCAGCACTCGTGCGAATTTTTAACGTAACTCCTGTTTCAGTATAGGATTCACTTAAAACACGAGTTCTGGCGCGGACTTCCCCAACAACACCTTTTGCGGTGTATGGAATAAATAAGTCGACATCTTCCATGTCGCTTTCAAAGTAACTTAAAATTTTATCGCGCATCATTTTAATATCATCTTTATTTCGCGTAGATATAGAGATGGCATCGGGGAATTCTTGAGTTAAAAGATTTAATTCAGCTGCTGTTAAATTATCACGTTTATTTAAAACCAATAAATGGGGAATATCTGTCGCGCCAACTTCGGCTAAAACGTTTTGAGTGACTTCAAGTTGCGAGCGAAATGCAGGATCTGAACTATCAACAACAAAAAGAAGAAGTGAAGCGTGTAATGCTTCATCTAAAGTTGATTTAAACGAAGCAACTAAATCATGCGGTAATTTTTTAATAAAACCAACAGTGTCGGAAATTAAAACTTTTGGTTTTGACTCAGGATAAAGTGGACGAATAGTTGTGTCTAATGTTGCAAATAACTTATCAGCGACTAAAACTTCACTGCCCGTTAAAGCTCGCATTAATGAGGATTTTCCAGCGTTAGTATAGCCAACCAAAGCGACACTGAGTTCTTGCTCACGGCGTGCTCTGCGAACCTCGTGTTCATTACCGATCGACTCAAGCTCTGTTTTAAGTTCTTTGATACGGTCTCGAATTCTTCGTTTATCCAGCTCTAAAGCGGTTTCTCCTGAGCCTTTACCGCCTATACCACCGCCTTGGCGATCTGCGCCTCCGCCTGTTTCGCGCAGTCTTGGTGCCACATATGTTAAGCGGGCAATTTCAACTTGTAACCGAGCAGCTTTTGTTTTTGCATGGCGACTAAATATTTCAATAATGACGCCTGTGCGATCTAAAACGGTTACGCCAGTGGCACTTTCGAGGTTGCGTAGCTGTGAAGGTGATAATTCACAGTCAACAATAACAATGTCAGCTTTATCTGTTATGACTAAATTTTCTAAATCGTTTTCAGAAGATATATCATGTGATGAATCATCTTCCTCATCAGAAGTGGTTTTTTCTTTTTCCCATTTAAGAGCTGCTTTGGTTTTTTTATGTTCGACCATAGCTGCAATTTTTCCAGTTCCACCAGTCCATTTTGCTAATTCAGCCAATTTACCATCACCAAGTACGCTCGTGGATTTATCAGAGCTTCGTCTCTGCGTAACCTGGCCAATCACATGATAACCTAAAGTTGTCACTAATCTTGTTAACTCTTGTAATGAACTTTGTAACTCTTGATCGGACGTTTTTGGTAGTTGAATACCAACTAAAACGGCTTTTTGAATTTCGGCAGCTGTGTTATATGACATGCAATATTATTACATTAAATAAATAATTTCTCAAGATAAAGACGAACATCCAGCCTTAAGAAGTATTGTTAGACTGAAAAAGTTTCTTTGAGTTTAAGTGCTATGCTATTTTCAATTTTTCTTTGTGCAGAGATTAAAAATAATTCTTCATGAACTCCCTTGAGCTGACCAATTTCAATAAGTTCACCATTTTGAATTTGTGCTGATACAGTGTGTGTAGCAGCAGGAATTAGACCAACACCATTTTCAGCTAAAAGTTTTTTAACTGAAATGTCTTGGCTTTCAATAACAACGTTGAGCTCGATATTATTTATTTTTGACCAATGATCTAAATCTTGCCGTAAACGACTGTCATATGTTGGTAAAATCAGTGGCTGACCTGAGATAGATTTTGGAAACCCTTTGCGTAAATTTTTAAATTTTGGTGCTGCATAAAAGCCAACATTTTTTTTAGATATGGATTTTGGATACAAGCCCTTTGCATCGATTCCAGAAGGTAAAAAATTAGTGACAACTAAATCAATTTTATGTGCTGCTAACTCACGCAGGAGTTGATCTGAATTACCCTCTGATAATGTAATTTGACATGGTGATATTTTAAAAGCTTGTTTGACGAGTTGTAAAACAATTTGTTTAGAAACGCTATCAAGAGATCCCAAATGTAAAGTTGGCATTGAGGGTTTTAAGCGATCATGTAAAACTTCATACATTTCAGAACCCATTTTAAAAATATTTTTTGAATAATTTAATGCAACCTTTCCTTGCTCGGTTAAAATCAGCTTTCGATGTTGTCTTTCAAATAGTTGTACACCTAAAGTATCTTCAAATTGCTTTAATTGAGCGCTTAACGTGGGCTGGCCAATTCTTAATCGCTCAGCTGCTTTTGAAACAGACCCTTCTTCGGCTATCGTTTTAAAGTAAAACAAATGATGATAGTTTATCCAGGGATTCATTGAGGCTCCTTTGTATCGATAAAAAGAATATTAAATATTATATTTATCGATTTGCGCAATGCTTAAAATTAGCCGATATTACTGGATATGACAAATAATAAGGAGAAAATTTAATTATGTTACTGTTTCCATTTCAAGACTACTGGTGGTTTTATGTTGGTTTTATTGTTTTTGTATTTTTTATTTTAGCATTAGATTTGGGTGTTTTTCATAAAAATGCACATGAAGTATCGGTTAAAGAAGCATCAATATGGACAACCGTCTGGATAGGTTTAGCTTTAGTTTTTAATTTAGCATTTTACTATTTTTCGAAATGGAAATTTTCAAATGATGAGAGGTATTTAGCAATACCAGATTTTGATGCTGCTTTACAGGCTAAAACCTCCGCTTTAGAGTTTTTAACTGGTTTTGTCGTTGAGAAATCTTTAGCGATCGATAACATTTTTGTTTTTGCGGTTGTTTTTGCTTATTTCGGAATACCTAAAAAGTATCAGCATAGAATTTTATTTTGGGGTATTCTAGGTGCTTTATTATTCAGAGCCATTTTTGTGGCCCTCGGATCAGTTTTAATGCAGTACGAGTGGGTTGTTATATTTTTTGGTGCACTACTTATTGTGACAGGCATAAAAATGTTTTTTGCAGGCACAGAAGATACAGATTTAGATAAAAACTTTGTTATTCGACTTCTCAAAAAATTCTTTAAAATTCATCCTAAAATTGAAGGGCAAAACTTTTTTATCAAAAAAGATGGGATAACATTTGTTACACCTTTATTTTTGGCTTTAATTTTCTTAGAGTTAAGTGACATTATATTTGCGGTTGATTCCGTACCAGCTATTTTTGCAATAACTAAAGAGCCGCTCATTGTATTTACTTCAAATATTTTCGCTATACTTGGATTGCGTTCAATGTATTTTATGCTTTCAGGTGTGATGGATAAGTTTTCATTTATTAAATATGGTTTAGCTACTGTTTTGATTTTTGTTGGAGCTAAAATGGTTTATTTAAATAAACTATTTGGTGGTAAGTTTCCGATCAGTTGGTCGTTGGGTATTATTGGTTTATTAATTGGTGGATCGATATTGATTTCAATCATCATAAATCGTCGCAACGAAAAACGCTTAGTTTAATTAAGGCCCCTTCCTTTACTTAAGTTGACGCAAGTGGTTTTATCTCATTTAATAAAGAGGTAAAACCATTTGCGACAGCGAGCGTGATATGCATATAACAATCTCTAAAGTGATCAATATTGTTTTTTATGTTTTTATTGCATATATTTTGTATTTAAAAATTCCAAGTTTTTATCAAATGTGGAAAGCGCAAGGAGTGCAAGCGCCTTCTGCTGAAGTGTTAAGTTTAGATCAAAAACAAATCAAAATTCCGCTTCTTAAAAAACAAGTTATAATTTTTTGGGCAACTTGGTGTGCGCCATGTAAAATTGAACTAGACCGAATGAATAAGCTGATTCAAGAAAATCAATTAAAAGCAGAAGATGTGTTAGCAATTTCAATTCAAGAAGATTTAAAAACTGTATTAGATTATACTAAAAATAAAAATTTTAAATTTGAAGTTGCTCTTGATGAATCTGGTCAGGTTGCACAATTGTATGACGTTGTCGGAACGCCGACTTTAATATTAGTTGATGCAAATGGAATTGTTCATTGGAAAACTTCGGGGATAAGCCCAAGTCTGAGTTTTAGAGTAAAAAATTTTTTTAATCAAAATTAAAAGGGAATTGAATGGATAAATTAAATGTATTTAAAGAAATAGTTTTAGGTCGAAGATCAATTCGTAAATTTAAACCAATTCAAGTTCCAGAATCAATTATTCATGAATGTTTAGATTTGGCAATGTTAGCACCGAACTCTTCAAATTTACAGCCTTGGGAGTTCTATTGGGTTAAATCTCATGATAAAAAAGCCAAACTTGCGGAGTACTGCATGAATCAAAGTGCAGCTCGAACAGCATCAGATTTAATAGTTTTTGTTTCAAGACCTGACCATTGGAAACAAGGTCAAAAATTAAATTTAGAGCAGATTGATAAAAACGATCCAAAACAAAAAGATTTTATAAAGTATTATACTCAAATTGTGCCATTGGCGTACTCAACAGATTCTTTCGGTATTTTAAAAGTTATAAAAACGATAGTCTCATTTTTAACGGGGATGTTTAAAGTATCGTATCGCGGGCCATTTGGAAAATCTGGGAATTTACTCTGGGCAACAAAAACGACATCATTAGCCGCAGAAAATTTTATGTTAGCGATTCACGCAGCTGGATATGATTCTTGCCCCATGGAGGGTTTTGATCAACGACGAGTCAAAAAATTACTTGAGCTCCCTTGCGATGCGTATGTTTCTATGGTGATTGGTGTTGGAGAACAAGATGTTGGCGGTTTGTACGGCCCAAGATTCCGAGGACCACGAGATTTGTTTGTTAAGATTGTGTAGTATGAATCGACTAGCGGTTATTATGGCTTCTGGCTATTTCTGACTCTAGTTGTGTTAAAAAAGTATTCATAAATTGCAATCTTTTTTGACCTTCAATTTGTGCGGCTTTAGTTTTTAAAGCAGAGCTGACATTTAAAAGCTTTGTGTAAAAATGATCTAAAGTGAATTGCTTATCATTCGGCTCGCGTGATTTATTAAATGGATCAATGTGCGAGTAAAATTGTCTTTTGAGTAAACCACTTATGGCAAAACATCTCGCAATACCAACAGCACCAAGACTATCTAAACGATCAGCATCTTGAACAACTTTTGCTTCAGTTGTTTTAGGTTCAATCTGCGCTGAAAAACTATGAGCAGCAATAGCATGGTGAATATCAGCTAGATATTTTTCTGGATATGAAATAGTTTTTAAAAATTGAATTGCCTCATCAGCTGATAGTTGACTAGCGAGGTGGCGTTGTGAATCATTTTTGGGTAAATTAATATAGTCATGTAAATATGCCGCCGGTAGAACAATATTTAAATCAGCATTTTCTTTTATAGCTAATTCTTGTGCTGTGAGTACCACACGATCAATATGCAAAATATCGTGAGATGGATCCTCATAGCTCAAACATCTGTTTTTAACATGATCTTCAATTTGCTCTTGAAACTTGAAAAAAATAACTTGGTTCATTTTAATTCTCGATTATAAATATTGAATTTAGGCTTGATATCAATAAGTATATGAGTAGATTTATAAAAGATGAAAGTGAAATTTAGCTTATGAAAAAATTTACAGCAGTTTTCAGTCTAATTTTATTACAATGCTGCTTAGGCCATTCTATTGGCTGGAATGATTTGGAAGTTGAAAAGAGCTACTCGTTAAATGCGCAAATTAATTTTGAAAAATTTTCTCTTTACAAAAATGAAATTTGGAAATTAGTTGCGATTGATTCTGAGTCAAACAATTTTATACGGTTTCAAATGCAGCCATTGAATTGTGATCAGGAAAATCTTGAAAGTGAGTTAGTTATTTATGAAGCAGTTGGTGTCAAATATGACAGCAACTGCAATTTGAATATGTATATTGAACCATATCAGTATTATGATGAGTCGTTTTTCTAAGCTAGATGAGCTACGACTTTTAAAGCATCTGTTGTCGTAAAAATTCCCCAAGGTTGAGTATCTTTTCCTTGAACAATAACACTTCCAATTTTTTCTTCGAGCATCATTGTTGCAACTTTTTTTACAGATAGCTCTGGTTGAACAACTTTTGGTTCAAGTGACATAATATCTTTAACTTTAGCTGTAGTGCTTTTACTTGTTAAGAGCATAAGGTTTAAGTCGTTCGAACTAATAACGCCAACAAGTTGCCCGCCTTGAAGAACAGGTAAATGGTGACATTCAGTTGCTTGCATAAGCTCTTTAGCTTTGTCTAAAGTAGCACCTTCACCAACAGTTTGAGGTAAAATTGTCATAAAATGACCAACTGATAAATTCGTCATATATAACCTTATAAAGTAGTATGATAGGTGTTATATTTTTTGAAAAATTTGCGACCTGCCTCTAAGATTTGATTATCAGTGACGTGGTCTAAAGTTTCTAAGCCAACAACATGTTTAGCTAAATCAGCATGGTGATGTGTTTCTAAATGATGTTTAAAGTGAGTTTTAGCTGTTCCAGCGCCAAATATAAGTAACTCTTCGACTTTTCCGATTGTCGATGCTACCTGGTGAAAGAATTTTTTTTCATGTTCCGCTTTAAAGTTATTTTGATGGCTACTCGAATTTGGTGCATGTGATTTGAGTTCTTGTTTTTCAACACCTTCTGGACTTATTTTAAATAATTTTGCGTGTTCTGAATCAATCCAAACTATACAAGCTGACATAATTATCTCCTTTGTTATAGGTTGAATCTACCAAAACAAAACAAAAAAAATATGATGTTCGTCATGTTTGTAACTAAATTTCGAAGCCAAACGAAATGCTGACAATAAGACCAAGCATAACTAGACCAACTAATGATGCCATTGCATATTCTTTTTGCTTGATAAATATAAGGCCAGTAAAAAACACCCTAAACAGGGGCAAAAGAATTAAAATAAGTAAGCCTAAATATATAAGTAGGGAACCCCATGATTGACTGCTGATCAAAGTATTTAACGCATTAAGAAGTGGTGTGTGGTGATACTCCTTGAAATCATCAAACTTATTATTGTGCCAATCTATTTGGCCAAACCAACCGATAAGTATAAAAAAAGCAGATACAAAGACACCAAAGCGTAAAAATTTTGAAATAAATAATTCAAGCTCTAAAATGTTTTTCTTCATGTGCTATAACCTTTGTAAATCATTTGTAGAGCGACAATAGACAAAAGAACAATAAAAATCTTACGAATATTTTCTTGTTTCATCTCTAACATGATTTTAGCTCCAATCCAGGAACCTAAAATAATTCCTAAGGCTACAGGGGCCGTTACAGAAGGAATGATATCACCTTTTAAAAAATATGCCCCAGCGCTAGCTGTTGCAGTCACTCCGATCATAAAATTGGAAGTGGCTGATGAAACCTTTAAAGGAAGTTTCATTGTTGTGTCCATAGCGAGTACTTTTAGAATACCACTTCCAATGCCCAGTAATGCCGATAAGACACCTGCAAAATACATTAAAAATAATCCGAAAGGAACGTTGGCGACTTTGTAGTGTACGGTTCCTAGGTTATGATCCGGGTAGTAACTTGCTAAATTTAATTTTTTTGACCATAAATGATCATTTGTAGACGTTGTATTTTCACGTTTTATTAACATCATAAATGCTGAAAAAAATAAAAATAAACCAAAAATGAAGTATAAGTACTTTGATGGTATTTTGTTGGTGATTAAAAATCCAGACATAGCACCAAATACCGTTCCAACCTCAAGCAGTGTGGCGATTCGAATATTTGTTAAATGATCTTTTAAAAAACGAGCTGCTGCACCAGAAGAAGTTGCAATAATTGAAATTAAGCTGGCAGCTATTGCATAGCGAATATCGATGTGTAAAAAAAGTGTTAACACAGGAACAATAATTATGCCACCACCTATACCGAGTATTGACCCCAGTATTCCAGCTAAAAATGATGAAATGAAAATAATTAAATCGAGCATGAGAATATACAATTAAACTAAAGTCGAGAATGGTCAAGTTATGACAAGACATTATAGTCTAGATTTGAAATAGCAGCATTTTGATAAATGGAGCTAAGGTATACACTAATAAAGACGTTTTTTAGGAGAATCAAAATGTTTAAATTGATTTTTACATCGATGGTATTGGCTGTTTGTCTTTCTGCGTGTGTTCTTTTTAAAGACTCAGATGTCGAGAGTAGAAGTGTTGCCTCTGAAAGTGGAGCAGAATTGTCTACAGATTATCCATGGGAAATATCAAACGATAGAGGTGAAACCTATTTAACAGATATTTACTATTCAAGCGACTTTCAAAATGAGCAAATTATTCCTACAACTGTTAAAGATATTTTAACAGGAAAAATGAAAAATGGTGTTAATAGAATAATTTATCCAACATTAGGTAATCCAAATTTATTTGTTAAAAATGATCAATATGACAAAGATGATTCAGTTTCAATTGTGATGAGAATTGAAGAACGTATATGGAAACAATTGTCTGCAAATTTAAAGTTATCAAAAAAACTGAGCTCATCAGTAGAAAAATATGAATTTTCACAAAACTTATTTAATTCAATGAACTTAACAAAGCCGTATATTCAAACTTATATTCGATCTAAATCACAAAGAACAAATGTTAAAAAAACTGAAACTTGTCAAAAATTGGGTACTGATTCTGGAGCAATATTTTCAATTAAGCCATCAGAAATATTAGTCAAAAGATCGGCTGCCGATATTGTTAGAGGAGAAGTCGCTGAACATGAAATTGGCTATTATGAAGCTCTTAATCATGACGCCTCACTTTTGGGTGACTCCAATGGCGGAGTAGATAAAAAAATAACAGTTGAATTTAGATACAATAAAAATACTCTTACTAACGTTTGTGCTGGGTTATATGATATTCAGGTGCATATGGGGTATATTAATCCTCAAAATAAATTATCTGTTGTTATAGATGATCAGTATAACGCTTTACGTGTTTTTGATGAAATTCCCAATCATGGAAATTACACAATAATCAATGTGACAGATACGCAAATAACTATTGAACGTAAAGTCAACGATCTATCAAAAGATGATGATTTAGAAGCAAGCACTAAAAAAATATCAGGTACTATTTCTGAAAAAATTTTTGAGTTTAAAACGCATAATAAACTAAAAGAATTCGTCAAGTTTGTTAATGAAAAAGTGCGAGATGGAAGTAATCCATTATTCAGTAATGCAGCTTTTATCAGTTTTAATGGAGATTTGCATAATGGTGGATCGCCTACAACATTACAAACTAAAAGCGTGATTGAAACATACAATCGCGAAGCCCAAGCGATTTTTAATTTGCTTAAAGAGTTAGATTTGCCTTTGTTTTTAACTATAGGTAATCATGATGGGTATGCTGCTGTAGTTGCACAATTAACGGATCAAAAAAATTGGAAAAATGATCTGAATGAATTTATTAAAATTGAACGAAAGAATGAAATTGGAATGAAAATTTCAGCAACAGAGTGGGCATTAAAAAATAAAGTTATTAAGACGCAATTTAAATTAGACAATATAGAAGCATATCCTAATTTTGAAAGCCTAAAAGGGGGAAATCACGTTGATATTTTTGCAGGGTCTTTTGCAAGTCGATTTAGTCAAAAAATGTCTGAAGTATATAGACCTATTCCTCAAGATAAGAAAAATTTAATTTTATATGATGGATTTAACCAATGGAGAAAAACGTACGGACCGATGAGCTCTTCATTTCGATTTGGTCGAAATTATTTTGTAAATATGAATACGTATGAGCTACGTCAACATCGTAGAACTGGTTGGGGAATGTACACAGTAAATTACGGTGGAGGTATGTCCCAAATGCAAATGCAATGGGTACGTCGTCAAGTCGCAAAAGCAGAAAAAATGAATTTAGATATTGTCCTTTTGTCGCATCATGATCCAAGGGGTGGTCATAAAGGCGAAGATTATCCCTACTATTATAAACAATTAGATTTTAAAGGAATGGGGCAAAGTCTTGGGAATTTCGTTATGGGCTCTGTATTGAATCCGATTATTTGTAAAATTCCTGATGAATACAAATCAACGTACATGGAGCTCAACTGTATGCATGATGGGCTTCAGGAATGGATGCGGCCTGATCCAGAGTTTGATTGTAAATCCAATTTACTTTTACCAAATGGAAAATGTGATTTAGAAAAGATGAAAACGCAAAAAGGGTTAACTCCAATCTATTCTGGATATCAACTTTTAGATTTAATTGCAACAACTCCAGCTATACGCACAGTTATATTAGGTCATACTCATTTTAATAGTTATGAGTTTATTTACAATGATCCATCAAAGAACTCTGAACAACCATTAGTTAAAAATTCATTTATTCAAGACAGTGAACAAGTCATTAGAAAAAAATTTGATTTATTTTATGAGTTAGAAAATACCAATATTATGCGACAAAGTGAAAATTTTAAATCTAATCCAGTTCTAGATAAACTTTCATTTTCAACGGACATGAAGCAAGAGATTGAATATTTTAAAGCTTTGTTTACAACATATACGCCAGAAGAGATTAATTTAAAATCAAGTGGACATACATTTGAATCAAATTTAAAAGGCAATGATCGAGAATTAGTATTTTTACGTATGACGACATTAGCAGATTTAACAACTCAAAAAATTAATAGTAAATCAATGATGGGGTTTTCTGTTTTTGAAGTGAATAGTAAATATAATAGCAGACCCCAAATCAATAAGGTTCATTATTATCAATATATTCCTGGACCACTTGAGCAAGCGAAACGAGATACAATTATAGGTGAAAAGTTAAGCTATATACCAGAAGAAATATTAAATATTTTTGGTGAAGCGACTTTTTCACGAATTAAATATTTAGATATTAATCGTAAAACAAATTTTAAAATGATGTTGCAATAACTACTTAGATTGAAAAATTTGTTTGAAACCAATCATGTGTAAAAAATGATCGGCGGACTCTTTTTCTTTGTTTGAGAAAGAGTAGTTGTATCGGTTATCAAAAAAAATTGAGTAGTATTGATTACTCCAAAGCTCAAATTGTGCAGAAAATTCAGCACCATATTTAACTATAGCGGACGCTGAGGTGTCGGGGCTGTTTGATGGCGTAAATTCAGAAAATATTATACTTTTTTCACCGATAGTGTACATTGATGAAAAACCAAGTCCGATAGAAATTTTGTTAGATATCCAGCGCCTATAACCTAAGTTAACATTTAAGATTTCAGTTTTTTCAGCCACAAATTGATTGGAGAACTCTCGAGTAAAAAGTTTTTGAAAATAACTTAAATCAATTTCTAAGCTACCTACAGAATTTAAATCACCTTCAAAAATTAGGTAAAAGCCTCCAAAAACAGGATTGGTTTGCTCATAATTTGAATTTTGTGAGTTGTTTTGTGAAATAAAGAAGCCTAATCCACCACTCACATTGCCTTCATTGGGTTGGTATGAATATGCGCTATTTTGCACTAAAAAAATAATAATAATGATTAACTTTTTTTTAAAATTTAGCATAATGTGAGAATAGATTTTGATTTGTTTTTTGTACAGAAGTTATTTTTATGATTGGTGCAATTGTTTAATTATGTTTAAGTTAAAATATTTTTTAGATTTATTTTTCATACTCAGTTTTACTTGCGCTAATGCTTTTGCTCAAAAGGAAACTTTAGAGCAAAAATTTATTGAAAACAATAAAGATATTTCTTCTTGGTTTGATTCTGCCGCTGATGGTTTAGATTTGTTTTTAGTTGGAAAACGAATTACAAATAATAAAAATCCTTCAAATTTTAAAATCATTAATACGTCATCGTCAACAGAAGGTGATAACTTTAGTAACACAACCAGTTTGAATGTTAATTTACGACTTCAAAACTTAGAACAATACTTTCAATTGAAATTCACCTCGAGTGAAGAAAAGAACTCTGGTCGCGCTATTGATAGTTCATATTTACGTAAAAATCGTGAAAAAAAGAATTATGCAGCAACACTTGGGTTATTTAAAAAAATGGGATCAATTCGGACATCATATCAGCCTAAAATTGAGTTACAAGATCCGCTTAAAGTGTCAAATTCAGTTGTTTTTGAAAGTATGGTGGATTATTCGACTTTCCAAGTTCATCCAAAATTAGAGTTATATGCAAGTGCATACACCGGAGCTGGAATAGTGACTGAAATTAATTTTAATTCAGAAATTAACGAGATATTTTCTCTTACTTTTCCAAATGAATTTGAATATCAAGATAAACTTCATAAATTTTTATCATCGCATGGAGTATCTATTGGACAGGTACTTAGTGAAAAATCTGCGCTTACTTATAGCGTTATTTATGATTCTCATAATCGCAACGCTTATCATTTAGAATCATATGATTTTTCAGCTTCATACAGTCGTATAATTTATAAAAAAATACTCGATCTTCAAATTACACCACATTTAGAATTTCAAAAAGATAAGGCATTTAAAGGCGCCGCAGGATTAATTTTTCAAATTGGATTACAGTTTTAATTTATACAATTATGCAAAGCTGGTTGACCTGTTTGAATCGTAGCGGTGCAGAGCTCTCGATGATCTGTTGCTCGGATAAAAATAAAATCAGATTTTTCTGGATAAACAATTTGTTTAATCCAGTACGGCTTTCCAGAAAACAGCAGAGCAGTTTTAACTCGAACATTTTCTTGAATATTATCGATAGGAGAAGCTTGATCTGGGTTTTGAGTGCTTCCAGAAACAATGACGGGCAAGTTGTCAAAATGTAATAACGAAGCAATATGATCATGTCCGACAATAACTCCAGAAATTTTTGATCTATATTTTTTAATGAGACTTCGCATTCCGATCTGAAATTGTTTTTTCTCAGTCCATTTGTGTTCTCCAACAGTAAGGCTTGGATGATGATAAACCAAATAAATTTGTTTTGCAGTCGATTCAATTAGAGTTGTTTCTAACCATTGAAGTTGTAAATTGACTGTTTTAGTGTTGTCAGAGTTTAAAACGATATATTCAACAGTGCCTGAATTATAATTTTTTGAATAAAACTCAGCTGGCATTTTAAAAAAATTAACTTCATTTTGGTATCCATTGTGGTGGTTACCGATGGCTGTGACTTCAAACTTAAATTGATCAGCGATCCATGGTGACCAAGCTTGATCGTACGTGCCTTTATAGACGTTATCACCGGGCATAATTAAACTATCGATATTATGAGCCAGTATAGATTTTTTTAGCAGAGCTGTATTTTGATTCCAATTGCCAGCATCGCCTATTATTGCAAATTGTAAATTGTTAGCAAAACCTAAAACATAAAATAAATTCAATAAAAGAAAAATTAGTTTTTTCATTTGTTTCCCAGTTTTTGATATAATTCTATTAGTTCATTTTTCTTTGTTATTAACAATCCGACATAAGTCTAGGTTGACAAAAATAACAAAATCATAACAAATGAAATCTAAATTTAATGTCGTATTTTCGAGGAAAACATGGAAAAAGAAATGTGTGCATGCGGATCAGGTTTAAGTTTTAAAGAATGTTGTGAGCCATTATTGATGGGCGTAAAAAAAGCGACAACGGCTGAACATCTCATGAGATCAAGATACACAGCATACACACGTGCAAAAATTGATTACCTTAAGAAAACCTTAGCCCCCGAATCTAGATCAGATTTTGATGAAAACAATACGCGTGAATGGGCGCAACAAGCTAAGTGGATCAGTTTAGAGATTTTGTCGACAGAGAAAGGTCATGCAGAAGACTCTAAGGGCACAGTTGAGTTTATGGCAAAATATGAACATGATGGCGTGGTTCTAGAGCATCACGAAGTTTCTCAATTTAGAAAATCTGAGAATGGTGATTGGTATTTTGTTGATGGAGATGCGCATACACATAAAGAGGGTGAAACGCATGAACATCATGCTAAACCACAAACGGTTATTCGCGAGGAAGCAAAAATTGGCCGCAATGAGCCGTGCACGTGCGGTAGTGGAAAAAAATATAAAAAATGCTGCGGTTCACTTCTCTAATTTTTAACACAAATTTGATTATTTAGACTTTAGTCTTACGATTAAACGCTAGTTCGGTGACAATTGAAGTAATTTTTTTGTATCTCATTTAGACTCCTTATAAATTTATAAGAAGTCTCTTTACATAAATGAAATTAGGAAAATTATGAATGTATTAAAATTATTTTTGACTGTCTTTGTTCTGTCGTTAGGTTATTTGCAACCTGTTTTTTCTGGTGAAACACTAAATACAAAAATACACAACCAATATGTTTCTCTAAGAGCATTAGGAATGGGAAATGCATTTACTGCTGTTGCAGATGATTACTCATTAATATTTTACAATCCGGCTGGTTTTGCTAAGAAAAAGAATAATGAATTACAAATGACATTTGCAGGAACTGCACTCAATATGAAAACTGTGAACATGGTTAAGGATTTAGATGCTGCATCTAAAGTTGGAACAACGGATGAGCAAAAAGCTCAAAGTATTGCAACTGCACTCGAGCCCTATTATGGAAAAGCAGTTGGCGCAAGAATACAGGCGGTCGAATTATTTTGGATTCGCAAAAATTGGGGCGTTGCTTTAATTCCTATAGATTTATCTTTAGATATGACGATTAATAAGCAGGTGGGCCCATCAATTGATTTAAATGTAAAGGGTGATACAACGTTAGCGTATGGCTATGGAGCAGAAATTAACAAAGAATTATCTTGGGGTGTTACTGCTAAAGGAATTCATCGAGTATCTGCAGATGAGAATTTGCCTGTTTTGGAGCTTGCTGCAAATTCAAATGTTTTAAGTGAAGAACGAATGAAAGAAGGTATTGGTGGTGATTTAGATATTGGTTTATTATATACGCCAGGGTGGTTTGTAAAAAAAGAAAAACGTAAGCCACAACAAGTAAATGATAAAAAACTAGCTGATAAAGCACAAGCTGGTAAAGAGCCAGTATCAAATCAAGGAAGTAGCTCTGCAGAAGTCGTAAATGCAGAAAATATTGAACAACAAACTCAAGGCAAAACTTCTTCAGTTTCAAAAGCTGATGAAATTCAAATCAATGATGATGGAGCACAAGCGGCTGCATCAGGGACAGTGACTAAAGCTCAAATAGATCAGGTTGCCTCTACTGAATTGATACAACCAACATCTGGAACGGTATCTACAGTTGCGGCGGCAACAGCCTCATCAACAACACCTGTGTCTGCGACTGCAAAGCTTAAAGCCGAAGATGCCCAGGACAATTTAGAAAAGTCAGAAGATCAAATTGTTGATGAAAACTATCCACTGACATTTTCATTTGTTGCTCGAAATTTAGTTGGTGGTAAGTTTGTACAGTCTAAACTTGTGAATAAAAAAGCAATTGATGTTCCAGATAAAATGCCAACGGTTATTGATTTAGGTTCACAATATGAAATTTCAAAATTTGGCAGCTTGGTCATAAGAACAATGTTAGATTTTAAAAATATTCTTCATCCGCAAATCACATTAAATAAATCGCTGCATGCGGGCTTAGAGCTTGATTTTTCTCCAAGTGGTTGGTTTAAAACTCAATTGCGTGGAGGAGTAAACCAAGGGTATTATACCGCTGGAGCTACATTGTTATTAGGTATATTTAATATTGAAGCAGCTACCTACGGTGAGGAAGTTGGAACATCCTCAACAAAACTTGAAAATCGAATTTACGCAGCTAAATTTGGGATGAATTTTTAAGGTGGAACTACGCAGCCAGATGGCGCAGCTCCCACTCCAGTTAGTAAGTATTGCAAACAAGTTCCAATAGCTGTTGGATCACTTGAATTAACGGCCACTGCATTTTTGACTTGATTGCAATACACGGCGGTTGCATCAGATGTCGTCGCATCACCCGTGCATGCAGCAGTATAAGTTGTTAAAGCGATTTCACCTAATGTTGCCGGCGGAATATTATTAACTTGTGTTAAAATATCTCCACCAGCTGCATTGCTTGCAATGGTTGATATATTAAAAATAGAGCTTATCTGAGCATAAATTTCGATTCCAGATTTTGTACACTGATCAAAAGCACTTGATGCAATAGTCGTTGATGAAAATTTGAGAGATTCAATCGCTCCTGCAGTTGTGGGTGCGCCTTTAATGCTATTCATCGCTGTTAAAAGTGACGCAATGTCTTTATTGTCTGCAATAAACTCAGACGCGCATCTTAACTCGTAGGCCTGTGGTGAGGTATCAGAGGCGATTTTTTCCAAGCATGCTTTTGCTTGCGCAGCGGGAGCGCTATTTAAACAAAACTGAGCTTCCTTTAAATCCTCAATCGGGCTTTTTTTGCAAGAAGCCATTATAAATAATGAGAAGATAAATATTACTCTGAAGAAAGATAAATTTGCACTATTTTGCATAATAAAACCCCTTATACTATTCTATGATCGGTATATAGAAATGACTTTAAAATAATTCTTTGGTCTAGAATTGATAAATAAGGCATTGAATATTTGTATTGAGATATGACAAAAGAAAATTTAAAAATGAAACGTTTTAATTTGAATCAATTGCATAATAATTAAAAATCAGATCAGATAGTGGCTGTTTAGTTTTTAAAAATCTAGAAATGTGGGGTAAGGTTATTATGTTTAAATCTATTGTTTTTGTATTGTTACTTTCAATAAGTGTTTTTGCTGCTGAGCCAGCTTCAGAGTCTCAATTTTATTCATTTGTCGTTAAAGATGCTAAAAATAAAGAAATTAAGCTTTCTGACTATAAAAATAAAGTTGTTCTTATTGTGAATGTAGCGAGTAAGTGCGGATACACATATCAATATGAAGAACTTGAAGAGCTTTATAAAAAATACGAAAATAAAGGACTAATTATTTTAGGATTTCCTTCTAATGAGTTTTTTGGGCAAGAACCAGGAACAAATGAAGAAATTCAAAAATTTTGTAAATTAAAATATGGTGTTAATTTTCCTGTTTTGGCAAAAATAGAAGTTAATACTGAAGAGGCCATACCTCTGTATAAGTGGCTTAAAACTCAAAAAAATTTTGAAGGCAAAATCACATGGAACTTTAATAAATTTTTATTGAACAAAAAAGGTGAGGTTGTTCGACGATTTGGTTCTTCAGATAAGCCAAAAAGTTTTGAAAAAGATATAATTAATTTGTTGAGTGAAAAATAAAGCGAGTTAACTTGCGTTTTGCATCGGTGTTGACTTACTTTCTGATTGCGAAAGGTCTTCATTTTTGAAAACTTTTTGTAACTCAAATAGAGATGTAAAGTTAATAGATTCTTTTTGTGGTAAACGCACTTTTCTATCAAAGTTGTTATATTTGGTAATAGTTTTATTGAGAACTTTGCTAACGCTCACCATGTCGTTTATGAGCCTTACAATATTGATTTCATTTTTAAAATCTGCACCCATAATATCACTATTGCGTCCAGGATTTTGAAACTCAGCTTTTTTTTCTGGAGCAATTTCGATCGACGCAAGTTCGATGTAACTGTTAATTTTTTTACATAAATCGATGTACTCTTGAAAATCAGAATTTTTTTCAAATGTTAATTCAACAAGTTTACTTGTAGCAATATCGATAGGATCGCCTTTAGTTATGGCTTGTGGATATGTTGCTCGAAAGCGATGAGCTTTCTTTTTGATTCTTGTTTTGAGGTTTAAACGAAGAGCTGCTAAACGTGCTTCGATTTTAGAAATATCATCAATAAGATTTCTTTTTTTAAGACTGCGCATGATGTGTAAGACGAGGAACGTGAGTAGTCCCAAAAATGAGATATTAATAATCATAGTCAATATTGCGTAAATGCCATCCACGATAGTTGTATCGGAAATTTTAAAATTATTTTAAACTAGAAGTTAGCATTATTTGTTCGGTGTAAAAAACATAAACACTTCAAGTGGTTTATTTTGAGCTCCTTCAATTATTTATTTGGCCTAAAACGTGCATAACTCTATTGGGTGAGAGAGGTAAAAAATTTATTTTTATCTCAAAATGATACGACTGCTACAAAGGAGCCTGCAATGAACAAATTAAATTTAAAATCAGCATTGGTTTTAGCAACTCTGGCTTTATCTGCTTGTAATAGCGGAGGTGGCGGTCAAAGTGGGAACAATACAGTCACGGTACCGGGCGTAACTCAGAAATCATACCCAGGGTATCGTGGAATTACATGTAATGTAGGTTCAAACACATATCAATGTATGGGTAATGGGTATACGGGTGTTTTACATACGTTTTCATCTTTACAAGATATGTGTAATCAACTTCAAATGGACCCATCAAATGTAGACCTTCAAGAGCGACAAATGATTATCGCTGAACAATGCCGTCAAATTGGTATAGGCCAAGGATTTAATCAAGGTTTTAATCAGAGTTTTAACGGTTCTTGCCCGGTTGGAACAATTTTGCAAAACAGTATGTGTATTTCACAAAGTACAGGACAGCAAACAACACCAACATTAACAGCGGACTCTAAAATACTTAATTGTCGAGTTCAGGCCAATATTGGTGAGGAGTGGTCCGGCGATCATGAAATGCAGATCGTTGCAAATAAAAGTGCTAACACAAATTTATTTGCTGTTTTGGGAAAAAATAAAAGTTATTTAAGTGGACTTGTAAATACATTTAGAACGACAACAACAATGAAGTACGCTGATATCAATGTTAAACTTGTGAGTGTTGGTCAATCAGGGCAAGCTGATTTAGTTCAGGTGAGCCTTCGTACAAAAGGTGATGATTCAGTTTTAGCTAAAGCAACGGGTTTTGCAGGAACAACGACGGCTGTTCAAGTTGTGGATGAATCAATCGATGGGTTAAATATTTCTGTTGAGTGTCGAGCGTCAGATGCAGTGAACTTAGTAAAAATAAATAATCCAACTCAATATAGATGTGCGGGTGTTGAAGTTGAAAATAAGCAAAAAAATCAATTATCAATGCAAAAACCAATTAGTTTAGATTGGCAAGAAGATGAAACTCAATTATCAAGCACTGTTTCAGCGCGTACTGAAGGTTCGGCGCTCAGTGCGGATGGGGTTCTCACTGTATCACAAACTTCATCGCGTGGAGTGAGTGTGATTACAAAATCAAGTTTGGCAACAACATCTTCGATTAAAGTATCTCGATCTGGATACTCTATGGATTTAACGTGCCGTCCAAGCCTTTAGTGGTTGCTAACTAGACCAGCTGGCCTTTATCGGCCAGTTGCGTTAAATATCTGTATTGACCTAAATTTTTTAAATTCCTAGACTAGTGGGGTATCAACTTTGTTTTACAACTAACTAGGACACCGCTGGATGGGATTATTCGATAAATTTGCAGATTATTTTTCTAATGACATTGCCATTGATTTGGGAACGGCGAACACTTTAGTTTACGTGAAGGGGCGCGGAATTATTCTTGATGAGCCTTCTGTTGTTGCTGTTCAAAAAAATTATCGTGGAATGCAAAATCGCGTACTTGCTGTTGGTAAAGAAGCTAAAGAAATGTTGGGAAGAACTCCTGGCAGTATCGTAGCTATTCGTCCAATTAAAGATGGTGTTATTGCGGATTTTGAAGTGACATCTGCAATGCTTGGTTATTTTATTAAAAAATCTATCGGTGAAAAAAAATCTCTAGTCAGACCACGTATTATTATTTGCGTTCCTTATGGTATTACACAAGTTGAAAAACGTGCAGTAAAAGAGGCTGCTCAATCCGCAGGTGCGCGCGAAGTTCACTTGATAGAAGAGCCTATGGCTGCCGCCATTGGTGCGGGTTTGCCAATTACCGAACCATCAGGAAATATGGTTGTTGATATGGGTGGTGGAACTACCGGTGTTGCTGTTATTTCATTGGGTGGGATTGTTTATTGTAAATCAATTAAAGTGGCTGGTGATAAATTTGATGAAGCCATTGTAAATTACGTACGTCGCCAATTTAATTTATTAATTGGTGAAAGAACTGCAGAAGCTATTAAATTAAAAATCGGCAATGCTTATCCATTTGAACAAGAAAAAACGATGGAAGTTAAAGGTCGTGATTTAGTTGCTGGTGCTCCAAAAACGATAGAAATAACAAGTACACAAATTAATGATGCATTAATGGATCCGTTGGCAGAGGTTGTTGATGCTGTTCGTACAGCTTTAGAAAAAACACCACCTGAGTTAGCATCTGATATTGTGGACAATGGTATAGTTTTAACTGGTGGAGGAGCTCTTTTAGCAAATCTAGATGTTCTTATTCGTGAAAGAACAGGATTGCCGGTTTCGATCGCTGAAGATCCTTTAACTTGTGTTGTTATGGGTTCAGGAAAAGTTCTAGACCAATTAGACCTACTCAGCCAGTTAACTATTGATTAAACTGGATTAATGCAAGTTGAAGATCTTAAAAAGCTTTGGATAAGTTGCCATTTACTATATCAAAATTCATCTCAAGCTCGAGATGTGTTTCACTCTATAGCGGCCAAAAAGTCACAAGAGAGTATATTTAGATCGATTCTAAAAAATCTTTATGATCATTATAAAGCTCATCCGCCGGTTAAATCCAATTCACAATACTATGAGTTTTTAAAAAATGATTTAACCCATTGGACGAAAACATTACAAAAATGTACAGACCAAGAGCTTTTTATTTTAATGAGTGTTTTAACACATGATATAAGCTTGTTAGATTTATCGGATGCAATGCAAATTCGTGAAGCTAAAGTTAGATATTTATTGAATCAAAGTATTAGAAAAGTCATCAAAACATTTAATATAAATTTTGAAAATAAAAAAGAAGTTAAGTTAAAAGAGTACGGACAGCAAGATGTTACGAGTTTATTTATTAGTGAACATTTTGCTGAATATTGTTTAGGCCTTTCTACTGGTGAAGTGACTCGTAAGATAGAAGCTTCTAAAAAAGAAATAGCAAAATATGATCAAATTAAGTACGAAATATATAATTTTAAAAATGAATTAAAAAATCTTAAGTGTAGTGAGTTTTTTTACGAAGAGCTTAAGATATTAGAATCACGAAATGAGCCAAAATCAAAAAACAAAGAAGCTTTTTTTCGTTATAAAGATAAAATTGGCCTTGTGACTTTCATTTTAATATTTTGTGTACTTTTAATCGTAAGACCTTCTTTTTTAAAATTTGAAAATTTAACCGGCTCAAATAAAAAAATTATCTTAGAAGAAGTGTCATTGAAAAAAGATGATTTGAGTCAAAAAGAACCTGTTTTGAGTCATTTAGAAAATACAGATTCTGTGAGTTCAACTTTGGCTGAGCTAAAGACAACTCAAACAACAGAAAAGCCAACTGTCGAATTCGATAAAAAAATATCTTTTAATAATACTTTGGTGGTTTCTAATGTGACCGCAGCGATAGCCCAAAAAGATAATAAAAAAACCAAGCCTGTTAATGTAGAGTTGTCAAATAGTGGAGTGTATAAAGGTGAAATGACTGTTTCTGATTGGGAGATCGTTTCTAAAGTTATTAAAGATAAAATTATTGAAATTGGTGGCACTAAAGCTGGTGAAGTGGAGCTTGGTTGGATAAAAAACAAAAAAACGAGTTATTATCATTTTATATTTCCAGCGGATAAATTTGAAAATTTAATTGCCACATTCAAACAGTATGGTGTTGTAAGTTATAAGTTTGAACAGCATCCGCGAAAAATAACAAACGGACAAAAAAGGTTTATTCTTGAGGTTCACCAGGGTGAATAAACCAAAAAATCAAAAAATAAAAAAGTATCGATCATTAAAATCAGTTTTGATAGTTTGGTTTATTTTATTTTCTGTTGTTCCACTTGTTTTTATTGGATGGTACTCGATATTTAAATTTGCAAAGGCCTTTGATTTAGAGGTAGCTCAAAGATTACAAGGAAATGGAAGAGAAATAGATTCAATTTTGAGTGATTATAGTACGGTGCTTGAGTCTTATAAAGAAAAATATGCAAGCAATGCTCAAATTCAATCGTACTTGAGCACATTAGATTATAAATCTTTAAATAACTCTACTCTTGAGTGGATGTTAAAAACGCCTATTGCTTCGCTTTCATTTTATGACAAACGAGGGCAACTTATTACAAGCAGCTTTCGAGATGACAAGGGACAAGTAAGATATTTTGAACTAACAGCTGAAAAAGTTTTATTAAACAGTAAATATTTATCAATTCTAAATGAAAAAAACGACATAGGATTTACAGAGTATAAAAATAATAAGTTTTCTTTAATCATGTTTTCAAAAGTAGTTAATCCGCAAGGTAAACTTGTTGGATATTTTGAGCAAATTATAGATTTAAAAGAAACTTTCTTGAGTAAGCTTAAATCCCGATTAAAAACCGAGTTATTTTTAATGTCTGAATCTCGAGAAATAATTTTAGCATCACGTCCCGAATTTAAAAATATTAAAGTATCGGTTATTAACTTGTCCGACGAAAATTTTATAGATTATGAGTTGCAGGGTCAGAAATATGGTTTTGTTTTATATCCGATTATTTGGGATCGCTCAAAATTTTATGTTGGTATCGGTACATTTAAAAAAGATACGCAAGCGATTTTGAAAAACTTCAATGTGGCATTTGTCACTGTTGTTTCAGTGATGTCGATTTTTTTAATAATGACAATATTAATTACAACAAATGTGTTTTTAAAACCAGTTGAAAGACTTATCAATGTACTTAAGGTTTTTGAAAAAAATGAAAAACTTATTCAGCTTCCAGTGACTACAAATACCGAAATTGGTATTTTAACAGAAGCCTTCAATGAAATGAGTTATAAAGTTTATCAAGTTCGCTTAGATTTAAAAAAGAAAATTAAAGAACTAGAAAATATAAATACCGAATTGAAAGAGGCTCAAACAAAACTAGTACATTCTGCTAAAATGACAAGCTTAGGTCAGTTAGTGGCTGGTGTTGCGCATGAATTAAATAACCCGATAGGATTTATTTTTAGCAATATGACCCATTTAAAAGAGTATACAAATAATTTATTCTTTTTGATTGATCAATTAAATGATAACGATCCACTTGTGAAGCAAACTAAAGAAAAAATAGACTATGAATTTATTAAGAACGATTTACCTAAGTTAATAAAATCATGTCAAGATGGCGCTCAAAGAACACGAGATATAGTTGTTGGATTAAGAAACTTTTCTCGCCTTGAGGAAGCTCAGCTTAAAGAGATTGATTTGCATGAATCAATTGATACAACGCTTGAAATTTTGCAAGGGGAAATTAAAAATCGCATTCAAATTCACAAGCAATATGATAAAATACCAAAAATAACTTGTTATGCATCACAAATAAATCAGGTTTTAATGAATATATTGTCAAATGCCTTACAAGCCATTTCAGGCCAAGGGCAAATATGGATTTCAACTTCTACGATTAAAGCTAAACACGATCAATCTCAAAAGGTGCAAATTTCAATTCAAGATTCTGGTGCCGGCATGGATGCAGCTACTCTGGAAAAAATATTTGAACCGTTTTTTACCACTAAAGGAGTTGGTCAGGGCACGGGGTTAGGGCTTAGTATTTCATATGGTATTATTCAAAGTCATGGGGGCGAAATACAAGTGCGGTCACAGAAAAATATTGGAACAGAGTTTGTCATTATTATTCCTGTTGTGGCTAATCCAGTATTGAAATCTTAATCCAAATGAGGATTGAATCATAATAAGACACAAAGTGCTTTAATTTTGTTTTAATAAATGCCGATAGTAGTAAGTATGAAATATTTAAACAATATCCTAAATATAGCTATTTTTTTTGGAATACTGTTGATAGGGATTTTTATATTTCAGATGAATAGCAAAACTGAATCTGCTGTTGTGGTTAAACCCAATTTTCAAAATCCACAAGATTTGGCGAATGTCTATTTGCAGGAAGCGGATAAAAAATTAAAAACTGAAAAAATTCAGGCAGAAATAGCATTGCGAAAAATTAATGAAGATGAAAATAAAACAAAACTAACTCCGCAGCAAGAAATTGATCCATCTACAATTAAAGTCGAGCAGCAAATTTGGAAAGATAATCAGGCGGAATTAGAAAAAAGCAAAACTGCTGAAGATCAATTTCGTGAACAAATTGAAGAGTATCAAAACACTAAAATGAAAACCGAGTTAGCAAAAAAAGAATACATTCGTCAATACAAAGAGAATGCGCGAAAAAATGGGTATGAAATAACAATTAATGATAATTTGGAAGTTATTAATGTAGTGCCTATTCGAAAACCAACAAATGATGTTGATCCAAATGCTTTAGCGCCGACAGAATATTAATTATTTAATTAAGTTATGTTCTTTGAAGCTAAAAAAATTTATTTTATTAAATATAATATGATCTATGATCGGTATTTCAATTATCTTGGAAATTTTCACAAGTCTTCGTGTTAATTTAATATCACTGTCAGAGGGTAAAATATTTGTGCTTGTATGATTGTGAGCAATAATAATTGCATATGTATTTTCATGAACAGCTAAACGAAATAAATCACGAGGGTGAATTTTGCAGTAATGGGAAGTACCTCTGTGAACCAAATGAGTAGATATAAATTCAAGTTGATGATTTACAAAAATTGCCCAAAACTCCTCGGCAAAATCGTTATGGTGTGTCAATAGTATCTTATAGGCTTCATTTGAGCTGCGGATTTGTTGTTGAACTTTCATTTAGAGCTTAGATAGCAAAATTTTGTCTGTAGGCCTCGACGATAGGATAGTTGGCGCAGATTATTATCGTTCATAAGAACGCTTTTCGTTTTAAATCGGATATATTATGATCTTTAAAGAGGTGAGAATTATGAAATATATTATCGGTTTAAGTTTATTATTTGTTCTTTTTTCTTGTGGTCCAAAGGCCTTTGTTAAGGGTGATTATGAAGATCCACAAAAGCAAAATCTTTTAAATGATGAGTGGTCTGAAACTGATATGCAGGTTATTGTTAAATCATTAACTGAATCAATAATAGCTCATCCTGCGATAGCAAATGCCAAAACACCACCGAAATTAATGTTTACAAAAATTCAAAACAAGACGAGTGATCATGTGGACACAATGAGTATTATCGATATGTTTCGTGTCGAGATGATGCAAACAGGTAAAGTTTCATTTATTAATAAAGAAGCTCGCGAAGACGTAGCAGATGAGTATAATTACCAAAATTCAGGAATGGTTTCTGCTGAAACTAAAAAATCTGCGGGTGGACAAATTGGTGCGGATTATATTGTTGATGGTCGTTTAGATTCAATTACGCAAACAGTTGATAAGGACAAAACTGTTTATTATAAACTCACATTAATTTTAACAAATTTAAAAACCAATGAAATGGTTTGGTCAAATCATAAAGAGATTAGGAAGAAGTTTAAGAAAAAAACCTTAGGTCTTTAATTAAGACTCTTCATAAGTTAAATAAAAAAGCCGGTTATTAGCCGGCTTTTTTATTATTGATTAAAATTTTGATTGCTGCTCGGTAGCGGAAGATTTGGTGTTTCTTCCTCTTGATTTGATCCCGGAAGAACAGTTGCTTTTTCTGCAACAACTTTTGATGTTGCATCCGCTGTGTTAAGTCTAGCGGCTGAAGCAACTCTGTTTTCAAGATTTTGCTTAATATCGTCAGTTGACGCACGCTCAACATTAACAGTTACAGCAGCTTGTTTAGTCATGTAGTCGATTGGAAATGCTCCAAGCTTAGCTAAATAACTAGAAATGCTTCCGTTACCGTGTTGAATGATTTCTCTAAGTGTAAACAAAGGAGCATACTGAGAAGCTTTTTTCTCAGATTCAAAAATAATCTGAGTAAGAGTAGCTGCAGTGATATCGTTTTTCGACTTATTGTCGATAACCATAACTTCTTCGTTTGAGCGAATCATTTTAGCGATATCATCAAGTGTTACATAGCAGCTTTGTTTTGTGTCATAAAGCTTACGATTTTGGTAACGCTTAATAATCTTCACTTTTGCGCTTGGTTTTGTGTTCAAATTTTCCATTTGATTCATCACAATGGCCTCCCGTTTGCCTGGCTACTTGTTAATTTGGCCTTAATTTTCTGCTCTTTTTAAAGTCTAAACAAGTTGATGATTTGAGCTTAAAACTAAAGCTTTCGCCTATCTTTTCGCTGGGAAGTTAGCTCTGCCGCCACCCCTTGTCAAGTAAGTCGACAGTGGAAAATGAGCGTTAGGTTAAATTACTCTATGAGTAGAGGATATAATTTAAGTGTCATTCGGCAATAATTCTTTGTTTGATTGATAAATATTAAGTGATATCAATATGTTAATAATAAATACATTAATGGTTGTATATTTTTTGCTGTTTCATATTTTAAGCAGAATATTTTTTAAATTAAAGGTCTAGTTTTTTAATTATGCTCATATATCAAACATACTAGACTGTAGTTTTACTCGTTTTCTGTCCGATAACTTCTGTAACAGGAGTTGTGAATGAGAACTCGTCTACGAGATCAAATTTTGAGTTTAGTGTTAATCGTATCATTGCTTTCGAGTTGTATGACAACTCCGTATCCTTACTATGATTCAGCAATGAATGATCATAATCGGGCTCCTGATGTGTTGGGTATACCGCAAAACTTCAGTCTGAAATCAGAAGAGAGCTCTACACCAAAAGATAATATCTTAAGTCAAAATGTATTTAATGATCAAAAAAATGAAACTTTAAATAGTATTCATCGGCAAGCATTAGCAGATTTTTTGTTTTTAAAATCTGAACTCGAAGGTGCTGATGGAAATCAAGCCGTGGCCATTGAGCATTTAAAATCGGCGTTACAAATTGATATGGATTCTACAACATTGATGCAAAAATTGGCTGTTGAATATTATAGAAAAGGTCAAATTGCAGATGCAATTTATTGGGCCGAAAAAGCATTGGAAAAACAACCAAACAAAAAAGACCTACTTTTATTGTACGGATCGCTTGAAATGGCGCGCAAAGATTATACAAAAGCTGAAACAGCATATTTGAAATTGATTAAATATTTTCCAGAAGAGCCAGAGGCTTATTTATATTTAGGAGCTGTCTTTTCAGAAAAAAATGATTACATCAAAGCAAGGAAGTATTTTACAAAAGTAATACAGTTAGGGACCTATGATTCAAAATATCTACCTTACTATTATCGAGCTAGGAGTGCATTTGACTCTGGTGATAAGAAACTCATTCAAGATGCAAAAAAAGATTTATTAGTTTGTTTTAATTTAAAGCCTGATTTTTTAGAGGCTATTCAATTGTATTCCACAATTTTAGAGAAAACACAGGGCAAACAAGCCATTTTTGATTTTTTTATCAGTTATCAAAAACAGCATGGGCCAATTTTTAAAATAGCAGAAGTATTATCTCAGTATTATATTGAAAAAGATCAATATGACAAAGCCTATGAACAACTAGAAATATTGGAAATCAGTAGTGATGATGTTGTTCAGGTTAAGCTTAAAATGGCATTAATATTAATTGATAAAAAAAGTTATTTAAAAGCAGCTGACAAATTAGAAGAGCTGAATAAAATTGTGCCCGATTCTGATAAAGTGAAATTTTATTTATCAGCAGTTTATGAAGAGTTAAAGCAGTTTGATAAATCAATACAGTACTATTTAGAAATACAACCAGCGAGCAATCATTATGAAGATGCTCGTGTTAGAGCTGCTTTTTTACAGAAGATGAGTTCAAATTTAGAATCTGCGATTGAAATTATGAACGTGGCATTGAAGAATAAAAAAAATAATTTGCAAGTTTATTTAATGTTGGGACAACTTTATGAGGATGCGCAAAAGTATGTAAGTGCTCTCGATGTTTTAAAAAAAGCAGATTTTCAGTTTCCTAAAAATTCGCAAGTGAATTATGTTTTAGGAACTTTATATGATAAACAAAATGATAAGAATTTAATGCTTAAACATATGAAATTAGCTATTCAGTTTGATTCAAAGAATCATCAGGCTATGAATTATGCAGCGTATTCGTTGTCAGAAATGGGTATTCATCTGGATGAAGCAGAAAAACTAGCTTTGCAGGCTTACAATTTACAAAAAGAAGATCCATTTATTATTGATACTTTAGGTTGGGTGTATTTTAAAAAAGGCCATTACGAAAAGGCAGCGCAGTATCTGGAAAAAGCACACAATATCTCACCAGATGTCGGAATTATTTCTGAACACTTGGGAGATGTGTATTTAAAACTTAAAAAAGATGAAAGTGCTAGGAATGCATACTTAAAGGCCAAGAAAGAAGAGAAAGATAAAAATCGAATTCGAGTTTTAGATTCGAAAATCACTGGGATTACTCTACCAGATCAGCGCTCGCCGGCTTCGATGACATCTGATCAGAGTTCGCCATAAATTTTCCAAGAATCATTATTAAAATAAAGCTACTAACGACTGAATAGTCAATAGGCAAAAGTTTTAAGAAAAATAAAAGCATTAGAAAAAGTAGTGTGAGTTTTAAAAATAGGAATTTTCGCACTTTTAAATTTAAAAAGGATAATCTGTAAATTTCAAGAAGATTGCGGTTATTCGCATATTCTAAGTAAAACGATATGCTCAAAGTTATAACGATGAATGAAACAATAAAGTTGATAAGTAGCGAAGAGATAAAAAGAGAATAATTGGACTCCCTTAAATAAATAAAAGTGAATGAACCGACAGCGCTTATGAAAAAAAAGAGTGGAAATAAAAATAGTGAATTCAGCAGGCAAAATATTTGTATTTTTTTAGAAAGAGCTTTTTCCCACAAATAAATGCCCATCTGTTGCCATGTGAGAAGTAAAATTAACGTCCCGCCAGGAATTTCGGCAAAGAATAAAATAAAATAGCTAATTATAAATAAAATATAATGTTTTATGTGTAATTTTGTCATTTAATGAGATGGTATATGGATAAACGAATAGACTCAAAGATTGTTTTTAAAATTATAGGATTCATTTTATGTTTTGGTTTTGTGAGTTGCACAACGACGAATGTTAAAACAAGTGTCGATGATATTATTCATGTTGAGACCAAAGCTCTTGTTGAAGATAAAATAAAGTCGGAATCAAATACAGTTTCGATTGAGCTATTTTATGTACAGAACAATCGATTGAGATTAGAAATCAGTGCTGTTTTAGGAATTCAGCTGGGCAGTTTGTTGATGACTCGTGATCAAGTGTCATATTCTATGCATCGGCAAAAAATCTTTGTTGAAGGTCCGATGAGTGCGCGTACATTAAAGCCTTTATTTAAACAAGCCATTGATCCTCAAATTATTTGGGCTTTGGTCTTTGAGCAAGATATAAGTCGTTTTGGATTTAATTGTAAAAATGATAATTCTGTGATTGCTTGTGCTGGTAAGGATGTTTTACGAAATACAACAGTTACAAACGAAACAAAAGCAAATAATTTAAAAAAGATGATTATTGAAAACCCTGAATTTAAATTTGTGTGGGTTTATAAATCGATTAAGAAACATAATATGTCTTATAACGAGACTTTCGTCTTAAAAAAGCCAGAAGAATATCGACTAATAACTATAAAATAATTTTAATTCGCTAACCGAAATAACAAGAGGCATAATCTAAGATAGAAGCATTGTCAGAGTGCTTTTTATCATGGAGGAACCACATGTCGTCTTCTATTAATTTTAGAGCTCTTGTTGAAAAGTGGCAGCAGTCAAGTACTGCTGCAACTCATGGTTGGTCAGGCACTTTTACTGAATATTTAGAGCTCGTTAAAAAGAATCCAAAAATTACACGTAATGCATATCAGCGAATGTATGATATGATTATTGAGGCTGGTACTGAAGAGTATGTTGATTTTAAAAAGCATGTGATTCGATATAAATTTTTTGATGATAAAGAAAATAACGGAAAAGATGCTGTGTTCGGTTTAGATGTTCAACTTATGAAATTTGTGAATGTTCTTCGTGCGGCAGCCTTAGGCTATGGAACTGAGAAACGTGTTATACTACTTCATGGCCCAGTGGGTTCTGCTAAATCAACTATTTGCCGCATGCTTAAAAAAGGATTAGAGACATATTCGCGATCTGAATCAGGACCACTTTATACTTTTGAGTGGGTCGATGAAAGCGGTAAGCTGGATGGTTTGTTTGGTAAAGATGTTAAACATTATCAAAGCCCAATGAATGAGGAGCCACTTTTATTAATACCGGATGATATGCGCCAATCAATTGTTGATGAAATTAACCGCGGTCAAGATGGTGAGTTTAGAGTTAAAATTAATGGTGAGTTGTGTCCGCCGTCGCGTTTTATTTTTAAAAATTTAATGGAACGGTATGATGGCGATTTAATGAAAGTCTTATCGCACGTACGAGTTAAAAGGTTATTTATATCTGAGGCTGATCGAGTTGGTATTGGTACATTTCAACCAAAAGATGAAAAGAATCAAGATTCGACGGAGTTAACTGGTGATATCAACTATAGAAAAATTGCTGAATATGGTTCAGACTCTGATCCTCGCGCATTTAATTTTGATGGTGAGTTTAATGTTGCCAATCGGGGCATGATTGAGTTCGTCGAAGTTTTAAAGTTAGATGTCGCATTTCTATATGACTTATTAGGTGCCTCACAAGAGCATCGAATTAAACCAAAAAAGTTTGCACAAACTCATATTGATGAAGTCATTATTGGGCATACAAATGAACCCGAATATAGAAGATTGCAAGATAATGAGTTTATGGAAGCGTTAAGAGATAGAACTGTTAAAATAGATGTTCCATACATTACGCGATTAAAACAAGAAATTAATATTTATAAAAAAGATTTTAACTCACAAAAATTAAGAGGAATTTCTATAGCACCACACACTATTGAAATGGCAGCTATGTGGGCAATTTTAACAAGATTAGAAAAACCTAAAAAAGCTAATTTAACTCGATTGCAAAAATTAAAACTTTATAATGGCAAAACACTTGCAAATTATACTGAGGATAACGTCAAAGAATTGCGCAAAGAAACAATGCGTGAAGGTTTAGATGGAATATCTCCACGTTATATTCAAGATAAATTATCAAATGCTTTGGTTTTGGCTCAGCAAATGAATAAAGGATCAGTTAATCCATTTATGGTCATGAACGAACTTGAAAGTGGATTAAAACATCATTCATTAATATCTGATGAGGATCGTAAATTAGACTATAAAGAGTTACTCAGTGTTGTTAAGCAAGAGTACGAGGAAATTATAAAAGCGGAAGTGCAACGAGCAATTAGCGCAGATGAGGGAGCGTTGCAAAGACTCTGCGCTAATTATATAGATAATGTGAAGGCCTATACGCAAAAAGAAAAAGTTAGAAATCAATTTACTGGTCAGGATGATGATCCAGATGAGAGATTAATGCGCGCCATTGAGGAAAAAATTGAGATCCCAGAGTCACGAAAAGATGATTTTAGACGTGAAATAATGAATTACATTGGAGCTCTATCTTTAGATGGGAAAAAATTTAATTATAAAATGAATGAACGCTTACATAAAGCACTGGAATTAAAATTATTTGAAGATCAAAAAGACAGTATTAAATTAACGTCACTCGTGAGTTCTGTTACGGATAAAGACACTCAAGAAAAAATTGAAATTGTGAAATCACGACTCATAAAAGATTTTGGTTACGATGAAATTTCAGCAACAGATGTTTTACATTATGTCGCGAGTATTTTTGCTCGTGGAGATGTTAAAAGGAGTTAGTTTAAATGCCAATTCGAGAGGACCAAAACCGATTTAAAAGTATAATCAAAGGTAAGGTCCGTGATGATTTTAAAAAATACGTCACGAATGGTGAGCTTATTGGTAAAAGAGAAGAGGAATTTGTTAAGATTCCAATTCCAAGAATTGACATACCAACTTTTAGGTATGGTCCAAAACAAAATCAACAGGGTGTTGGCCAAGGTGATGGCGATCCAAATGGTCAACCACAGTCTGGTCAAGGGCAGCAGGGAAGTGGTCAGGGTGAAGCTGGCGAAAATCCTGGTGAGCATATGCTGGAAGTTGAAATATCCTTGGAAGAGTTAGCTGACATTCTTGGAGAAAAATTAGAGTTACCTAAAATACAACCTAAAGGAACAAATAATTTAGTTACAGAAAAAACCAGATACTCAGGAATTGCACCAGTTGGTCCCGAGGGTTTGCGCAAGTTTAAACAAACATATAAAAAAGCACTGGCACGATATATTTCATCAGGTACGTATAATCCTCATGACCCAGTGATTGTCCCGATTCGAAGTGATTATCAATATCGAACAATTAAAAAAACTCAAAAGCCTTTCACGAAAGCTGTTGTTATTTATATGATGGATGTTTCTGGATCGATGGGAGAAGAGCAAAAAGAAATTGTTCGTTTAGAGTCTTTTTGGATTAATACTTGGCTTAAAAAACATTATAAAGGTTTAGAAACTCGTTTTATTATTCATGATGCTGCGGCAAAAGAAGTTGATGAGAACACATTTTTCAAAACAAGTGAATCTGGTGGAACATTAATTAGTTCAGCATATAAATTATGTCAGCAGATTATAGATACTGAATACTCCCCTGATGAATGGAATATATATCCGTTTCATTTTAGTGATGGTGATAATTGGAGTGGTGAAGACACGCGTATGTGTATTCAGTTGATTCGTGAATATTTTATGCCAAGAGTAAATGTATTTTCGTATGGTCAAGTTGAAAGCAAATATGGCAGTGGACAATTTTTAAAAGATTTACAAAAAGAATTTTTAGGAAGTGATCAAATTACACTAAGTCAAATTGAATCAAGAGATAAAATATTAGATTCAATTAAAGATTTTTTAGGTAAAGGAAAATAATGTGGCTAATTTAACCTTAGAATTAGAAGCTGAACGAAAGAAAATATGTCAGGTTGCTAAAAACTGTGGGTTAGATTTTTTTGAAACAATTTTTGAGTTAATTACTTATGATCAGATCAGTCAATTTGCTAGTTATGGCGGTTTTCCAGTCCGTTATCCACATTGGAAATTTGGAATGGAATATGAGCAGCTATCGAAGTCATATGAGTATGGATTATCAAAAATTTACGAAATGGTTATTAATACAGATCCTTGTTATGCCTATCTTATGGAGGGCAATTCGATGATGGATCAAAAGCTAGTGATGGCTCACGTTTACGGTCATTGTGATTTTTTTAAAAACAATATCTGGTTTTCTAAAACTAATCGTAAAATGATGGATCAAATGGCTAATCATGCTACGCGCATTCGCCGTTATATTGATCGTCATGGATACGATGTTGTTGAAAGGTTTATAGATACATGTTTGAGTTTAGAAAATTTAATTGATCGGTATTCTATTTTAAATGGCCCAACTCAATTTAAAGAAAAAAAACCAGAAATTCGTGATTCAGAATATGTTTTTCAAGTTAATCGTTCCTATATGCAGAACTATATTAATCCTCCTGATGTCATTGAAAAATACAAACAGGAGCAAATAGCTCAATTACAAAATAAAACACAGTTCCCATCTGAGCCAGTAAGAGACGTGCTTTCGTTTTTGATGAGTTACGCTCCATTGGAAGAATGGCAGCAAGATATTTTATCTATTATTAAAGATGAAGCTTATTACTTTGCTCCTCAGGGTATGACCAAAACTATGAATGAAGGTTGGGCTTCTTACTGGCATTCGCACATAATGACTCGTCATATTTTGAACGATTCTGAAATTATTGATTTTGCTGATCATCATGCCGGCACAATGTTTATGCAAATGGGTGGGTATAATCCGTATAAAGTTGGTCTTGAGTTAATGCGAGATATTGAGGACCGTTGGAATAAGGGAAAATTTGGCCGAGAATGGGAAGACTGTGACGATGTTAATGAGAAAAAACATTGGGATAAAAAATTAAATTTAGGACGTGAAAAAATATTTGAAGTTCGTAAACTCTATAATGACGTCAACTTTATAGATGAGTTTTTAACAGAAGATTTTTGTGTTCGAAATAAAATGTTTGTTTATAAATTAAATAAAGAAACAAATAAATTTGAAGTGGATACGCGTGATTTTAAAGCGATTAAGTCGCAACTTTTGTTTCAACTGACTAACTTTGGGCAGCCAATTATTAAAATTGAAAACGCTAATTTTGAAAATCGAGGGGAATTGCTTTTACAGCATATTCACGAAGGATTGGATTTGCAGCCCAATTATATGGATGCAACGTTAAAAAACTTGCATGTACTGTGGAAACGCCCTGTTAATCTCGTCACGGTCATGGATAACGAGCCGCAGCTTTTCAGATTCGACGGAAAAGACTATACAAAACATAGTTTATCAAGTGATACACAAAATTCAAGCGAGTCTAGCACTAAAGCTTAGACCTTGAGCAACAATATTTCAGCGTGGATAAATTTTGATTTTAACAATTTTTATTGTGTTAATTCTAAATTTCTCTCGATACGATATTGTAGGAGTTTAGTGTTTATTTGAATTTTATGAGGGTTTGTGAGTCAAAAAGACCGATTATTAGTTTATTCAGATGATCCCAAAGATCAGGCTAAAATGTCTGGAGAATTGGAGCGTCGTGAATTTGAAGCTCAACAAGTTCAGATTATAAAAGACAATAAATTTACAGTTGTTTTTAGAATTGAAAAAAATGGTCGTGGTGGAAAAACTGTGACTGTATTGGATCAGCTACCAGCTCACGATACTTTTTTAAAAGAGTTAACCAAAGAGTTAAAAGCTAAATGTGGAGTAGGTGGGAGTTATTTTTTAGAGGGCTCTAAGGGATGTATAGAAATTCAAGGCGATAAGCGTGATGCTATAAAAAAAATCTTAGAGGCAAAAAAAATTAAGTTTAAAGGGGTATAAGTAATCATGCATAAAGTTGCCATTATTGATGATTTTGAAGAGAGTTGTTATTTAATAACAGAAATTTTAAGCCCCTATTTTGAATGTAAATCGACATCAGATTCAAAATCTGCCACAAATTTAATTCAGGATTTTAAACCAGATTTGATTCTTATGGATTATCAAATGCCAGATATGAATGGTGTAGAGGTTTGCAAATCATTAAAAGAAAATGAGCAAACAAAAAATATTCCGATTATTTTTATTTCTGGAGCAGCTTCTGAAGACGAAAGAATTGAAACGTTGGAGTCGGGTGGAGATGATTTTATTTCAAAACCATTTCACCCGAAAGAACTGCTTTTGCGAGTGCAAAAAAGAATTGTTGGGTATTCAACAAAAGCCCCGACAACTCAATCTGGCGAACTTAAAGTGGCAAATTTAACAATGAATTTAAATTCACGTATAGTTTATGTTGAATCTCGTGAGGTTATACTTACACCTAAACAATTTGAAATTTTAAAATTGTTAGTCGAAAACAAAAACAATCTTGTTTCGCGAACATCTTTTATGGAAGAAATTTGGGGGCACTCTGATGTCACTCCAAGAAATGTTGATTCTCAAATCAATTATTTAAAAAAGAAAATAGATGGTTTTGTTGGTCAGATCACTGCTGTTCCAAGTTTTGGTTACAGATTGGATATTAAATAATTCAAATTAAATACTATTTTTTTCGTTTGGCCTTAAAAAATTGTTTTAAAAGTTCACTGCTTTGAACTTCGTAAAGACCTTTTTGTACAATAAAATTATGGTTCAGTCTTTTATCTTGAGCCAGATTTGTGAGTGATCCAAGTGCCCCACCTTTTGGGTCTGCGGCAGCATAAACAACTTTACCAATGCGACTTTGAATAAGTGCGCCTGCGCACATAAAGCAAGGTTCTAAGGTGACATATAGTGTGCATTTGTTCAGTCGCCAAGATTTTTTGATTTTGCAGGCTTTATGTAATGCGACGATTTCAGCGTGGCCAATGACTGTATTTTGTTGTTCTCGAATATTGTGAGCAAGGCTTATAATTTGATGATTTTCATCTACAAGCACTGCTCCGACAGGGACCTCACCATTTAATTCTGCCTTTTTTGCAATTTGAAGTGCGATTTTCATGAACTTTTTATCATATTCGTCAAAATGGTCTTGCTGCGGCGAATCAATAAGTGTCTTATTGTTAAGTGTCATAGTAGAGTCCTCTTCTTATAATAATTAATATTTAAAATTGCTTAAGTCATTGTGAAAAGGGTGGGTGAGTACAAAATGGCATTAGTTAAAATTAGAGACGGAGAAAGTTTCGAATCAGCATTCAGAAAATTTAAAAAATCTTGTGAAAAAGCAGGGATTCTTTCAGAAGTAAAAAAACGCGAACACTTTGAAAAACCAAGTGTTGCAGGTAAGAAAAAGTCAATCGCAGCCCGCAAGCGTGCGACTAAAAAAACACGTGGTGGTGGTGGATTCCGCGATCGCGAATAGTTTGTAAAAGCTATGCCCCAAGGCTAAAATCTTGGGGATTTATTTTTCAAAAAACAACTCTCATATTTCATTTAGGAGTCTTCATTTATGGAACTCAGAGAAAAAATTCTGGCTGATATTAAAGCAGCAATGATCGCAAAAGATTCTGTTAAGCTTAATACTCTTCGATTTTTACAATCAGCAATTAAAAATAAAGAAATCGATTCAAGACCAAATCCACTGACTGCTGACGATGTTATGGCAGTTTTAAAAAAATTAGTTAAACAAAGAAAAGAATCAATTGAGCAATTCCAAGCTGCTGGTCGGACTGATTTGGCAGAACAGGAGCAAGCGGAACTTAAAGTTATGGAAGTTTATTTGCCAGCGCAAATGACTAAAGAGCAGATTGAACAGGTGGTTATTGAAGTCATTGCTGCAACAGGCGCTAAAACTATAAAAGAAATGGGCGTTGTGATGAAGGAAGTGCAAGCACGCACGGCTGGCACAGCTGATGGCAAAACGATTAGCGAAGTTATTAAAGCAAAATTATCGTAATATAAAATTTTAAATTCAATCAAAAGGATAGCTTTGGGATACCCACAAGATTTTATCGACAAAGTTATAGAATCATCAAACGTTGTTGATATTATTTCGCAGTATACACAATTAAAATCCAGTGGTCGTGGCCACATGGGGCGCTGTCCTTTTCCAGATCATCAAGAAAAAACAGCCAGCTTTTCAGTAAGTGATGCGAAACAAGTTTATCATTGCTTTGGTTGTAAAAAGAGTGGAAATGTCATCACTTTTTTACGTGAATACAATGGTATGAATTTTCCAGAAGCTATTGAATATTTGGCAGACCGTGCGGGGATACCAGTTCCTGAAATGACAAAAGATCACACGGATCAGTCATCACAAGTTCACGAGCATAAGAAAAAACTTTTAAAAGCTAATAAAATAGCAGCGGACTTTTTTCGTGAAATTTTAAAGCGATCAGCAACAGATCACCCTATTAAGCAGTATGTTCAAAAGCGAAAATTAAATCTCGATACGCTTGAAGAATTTCAAATCGGTTACTCGCCCAATGAGTGGGAAATGCTGACCCACCATTTAAGTAAAAATAATATTTCTTTAGAAATTGCGGACGAAGCAAAGCTGATTAAAAAAAGACAAGATGGATCAGGATATTTTGATTTATTTCGTGATCGTCTGATGTTTCCGATTCAGTCAGCCAGCGGTGAAGTGTTAGCCTTTGGCGGAAGAATTCATGATCAGGGTGAGCCCAAATATTTAAACTCACCAGAGTCTCCAGTGTTCCATAAAGGAAAAGTTTTGTATGGACTCGCGCAAACGGCCAAACATATTCGATCAGAAGATTTGGTTTTGGTTGTTGAAGGCTATATGGATCTTGTTTCTCTTTACCAAGCAGGGTTAAAAAATGTTGTGGCCACTATGGGTACAGCGTTAACACATGATCATGCTCGTTTAATTAAGCGATTAACACAAAATGTTGTTGTTTTGTTTGATGGTGATGATGCTGGCAAGATGGCCGCGGAGCGCAGTTTACCAATATTGCTTTCTCAAGGATTGTACCCGCGTGGATTGACATTATCTGATGCCAAAGATCCAGACGAATTCGTTATTAAATTTGGAGTTGAAGAGTTAATTAAAAAAATACAGTCCAGTCCTGACTTATTCAAAGTTGTTCTTAAGTCGTGGATGAGTGAATACCGCGGAGAGGCTTCAGATAAAGTGAAGTTGGTTGATAAACTCAGACCTATTTTTGATTCAATCTTGGATAAGCGGTTAAAGAGTTTATATGCGGATGATTTATGTCAAATTATGGGAGTGAGCAAAGATTGGTTAAGGAATTCTTTACAAAATAACGCTCAAAGTCGTTCATATTCACCAACAAATGTAGATCAAAAATTTAACCCAACAAATCAAAACACGAGTCCAATTAATGTAAATCAAACAGTTGAAACTCAAAATTTTACGACTAATAACGCGATTGAGGAAAAAATTAAGCTCTCGGATGCGCCTAAAGTTGAGCTCATGCTGATTCAAAACACACTCAAGAGTCGTGCCAATTTTGAACTTCTTATTGGGTTAAAAGATGAATTAGGCTTCCAGCAATTATTAAGCCAAATCAAACACTTAGGTGTTCAGCAAATAATGGAAAATGCACTTCAAGTGTATAGACAAGACATAGTTAAGTTTGATAAGTTGTTCAGTCTGTTGATCGATAAAATTGATAAACCGGAACTTCTATTTCAAAGTTCAAAGTTGGATGTTGTTATGATGTCTGAGTTTGATGAAGAAAAAGAAAAAAAGATGATTGTCGATTTGATTAATCGCATTCAACAGGAGTTTCTTAAAGCAGAGTCGAAACGATTAGTTTTAGATGTCAAAAAAGATTTGCACTCAAATCAAAATGCAAATCTTGATGACGAAAAACTTCGAAAAATTTCTGAGCTTCAAAAAAGCCGACTCTCTTTAAAAAACAAATCGTAAACGTTTTTTATTTAATCGGCGGGGTAAAATGTCAAATATTCAAACTGAAAAAAACGAATCAAAAGTTCTAACCGTTGCCGAGCAAGAAGCTCTAGCTAAAGAAGAGGTTGTTAAACTTCTTAAAGTTGCCAAGGAAAAAGGACGTCTCACTATAGAAGAGATCAATGATACTCTTCCAGCTGAAATTTTGTCTGCTACAGTTTTAGATGGATTGATGCACACATTAGAAGCGAATGGTGTTGTTATCACAGAACATACAGAGGCTGCACGATCTGAAGATAAAGAAGAGTTTTTATCTGCGGTCGATGAAGACGAAGTTGACGAAGAAGATGTAAAAGAGGCTGAAGACGTTAAAGGTGCAGATCCTGTTCGGTTGTATTTGCGTAAGATGGGATCGGTTTCATTATTAACTCGCGAAGGTGAAGTTGAAATCGCTCGACGTATTGAAAAAGGTGAGCGTGAAATTGTTCGTGCGATGTTAATGTCACCATTAGGTACGTATGAAATTATTAATTTAGGTAAGCGATTAGATCAGGGGCGTATCAAAGTTAAATCAATTTTTCGTGGTCTTGAAGATGAGGACACACAGTATGATGAAAAAGAATATATCGAAAAAATTCATCAATTGATAGGTATTGTAACTGTTTATCAGCAAGATACTGAAAAAGCTTTTACGCAATTACGTGAAGAAAATATTAAAGTTGATTTGAAAAATAAGCTAACAGAAGAAGTTCGTGGCTATAATGAGAAATTAATGGCGAATTTTGAATCTATTAATTTTAATCGTAAAACAATTAACCGGGTAGTTATTAAGTTTAAGAACTTAGTTAACAGAATGGGCTCACTTAGAAAACGAATAAAAGATGGTATTGAAAAAACGTTTTCTAAAGATGTAGCTTCATTAGTTGAACGTTTAAAGCAAATTGAAACAAATGAAAAAGAATTGATCAAAATGACTCGTGATACGGGTTTAAGTTATGGTCGATTTAAGACATATGCTTTGCAAGCTCAAGAGGCTGAAGTTCGTTTAAAACGTCTTCATGTTGATACCGAAATGAATTTTAGATGGATTCAGGAGACGTATACAGCAATATGGAAAGGCGAGCGTGAGGCTGATGCTGCAAAATCAGAATTAGTAGAAGCAAACTTACGCCTTGTGGTTTCGATTGCTAAAAAATACACGAATCGCGGATTACAATTTTTGGATTTAATTCAAGAGGGTAACATTGGTTTGATGAAGGCTGTTGATAAATTTGAATACCGTCGTGGATATAAATTTTCAACTTATGCAACTTGGTGGATTAGGCAGGCTATTACGCGTGCTATTGCGGATCAAGCGAGAACAATTCGTATCCCAGTTCACATGATCGAAACAATTAATAAATTGGTTAGAACTCAACGTTTGTTGATTCAAGAGTTAGGTCGTGAAGCAACTCCTGAGGAAATAGCGGATCGTATGGATATGCCAGTTGATAAAGTTCGTAAAGTTCTGAAAATTGCTAAAGAGCCAATCAGTTTAGAAACGCCAGTGGGTGAGGAAGAAGATTCTCATTTGGGTGATTTTATTGAAGATAAAAAGGTGATTAATCCTGCGGAAGCTATTGTTAATTTAAATTTAGCGGAGCAAACACGACGTGTTTTATCAACTTTAACTCCGCGTGAGGAAAAAGTTTTGCGTATGCGTTTTGGTATAGGTGAAGAATCGGATCATACGTTGGAAGAAGTTGGTCAGGATTTTAACGTGACTCGTGAGCGTATACGTCAAATTGAAGCGAAAGCATTACGTAAATTGCGTCATCCAAGTCGTTCAAACAAATTAAAAACATTTGTTGATAGCTAGTTTGTGGATAAATGTTTAGCTTAAAATGTTCGATTTTGAGCAAAATTACGACAAGTAGAATTATTTAAAGGGAGATCATTGATCTCCCTTTTTCATTTTGATAGAGTTTTCAGACATTAAGTTTTTTAACCAAATCATCCGGTGGGGGTGTAGCTTAGTTGGTTAAAGCATCCGGCTCATAACCGGAGGATCCGCGGTTCAAGTCCGTGCACCCCTACCATTTTTCAAGCTGTTCGAACCAGCGTCATAAAAAAAGTTCGGTTTTAAATTTAAAATTTCGGATGTCTTCGGGTTCCCGTGAAAAACAGGGAGGGCCGAGGTGTGTCTTTTTTCTGGCGTGGTTTGGGTAATAGCGCTTTTAAGGGTATCGGTCACGGCTGTGGGTAGGGTTCGAGAGCCTGCGATTGCAAGCTCTCGTTTGTAGTACTTTTCGCCGACGTAGAAGAAAATTTCGACTTCATCAGATTTGACAATAATCTTGTGAACCAGTTTTTGAATGATCGTGGTTTTGACCACAGGATCACTTTCATTTTCTAATAGATCGACGATGACTGCCTTGAACTGATTGAAATCTGTCATTCCGACCGCAGTGTTTTCCTTTTCGTTGTTTCGTTTTAATTCCATTACCTCTTTCTCTAGGCCATCCTTTTGAACTGATAGTCGCTCCATTTGATCAAACACATGCTTTGGGTTTACTGACTTTGGCAAAAGCCCCAAGCGCTCTGACAAAGCATCAAGCTGCATGTTGATTTCGTAGATCTTGTTCTGCTTTCGGTCGATGTCTTGCTTTGGCGTATTGATTTCGGATTGGCTTTGGGCTTCGAGCAAAATCTCAGTGAAAAATTCTGGAACCAGTAAAAAATCTTTTACGGCTTTCCAAACAATGGGCTCAAGCTTTTCGGCTAAAACCCGCTGCGGATCGCAGCGCTTTGATTTTTCAGCGGTAACATTTTCAATTTTTGCTGTCCATGCGTGGTCGTAATAAGCAATTTTTCCACCATTGCCATGAGCTGACTTACCCGACATTCGATGACCACATTGACAGTATAAAGATCCCGAAAGCAAATACGGCCACCTTTTAGGTGACGCTTTTTTCCTGGATTTATTTTTCTTTAAAATCTCACCAACACGTTTGAAAATTTCCTCGTTAATAATGGGTTCCCACTGAGCTTTGACCTGACATTCTTTTCCATTTTCTTGATAGACACGAATGCCAATATACACAGGGTTTGTCAGCATTTTATAAAGTGTTTCAAGCATCACGACACCAGTTCTTGGCTGTCCGCCGCCTTCCTTTCGACGAACGAGGTGGATTTTCTTTTTATTCAAAGTCTTTGTCGTAGATGATAAAGTCCCTTCGGTTAAAAAGGTTTTAAAAATCTCCCTGACAGTTTCAGCCTCAGATGGGATCACCTCAAGCCGTCCGTCACGGTTGCCGCTGACCTTGTAACCTAAAGGCACGCTCCCGCCGTTATAAAGCCCGCGCTTAGCTCGGGATAAGAAATTTGCCGATATCCTTTCTCCGATTTGCTTTCGCTCAAATTGCGCTAAATTCGCCATCAGAAACATTGAAAAACTGCCAACGGCAGTCGATGAATCAAACTGATCTTTCAGCGAATAAATCTGGCACTCAAGCTGATCGAGCATTTCAACAAGATTTGCAAAATCCCTGATGGACCTGGTTAACCTTGAAAGCTCAGTGATGAGAATCATATTGATTTTCTTTGACCTGACGTCATCCATCATTCGCTGAAACGCGGGACGATTTGTATCTTTCGCTGAAATGCCAGCGTCACAGTAAAATTCAACGATTTCGCCGAAATGCTCGAACGAATTTTTGTGTTTTACAAATTCGCGTAAACGATGTTCTTGGGATTTAATTGAACCCTCGGGATTTTCCGCCTGCTCTTCCGTACTGACGCGAACATAGATCCCGATTTTATAACCAGAAGTCGTTTGATTTATTTTTTTCATTAAAATGTCCTTTCCTAAGCGGTTTTTGGTTTTTTACCATTGCCGAGTCTTAAAAAAGGTTCAGTGGATTGAGATAAAGTCTTCTGTTCATCTTGAACTCTGACTTTATCCCGAAGTCTTTTATATAAAACTTCACCCACTTCAGCAAGCAATTGCTCGAAGCGTTCATCACTGACCTTTTCCCGTTTAATTTGAATAGAACTTGGTTCCCACCTTCTTTTACCTTGAGATCGTTTAGCCATTTTACCCCTGACTACGGCCCTTTATTTAAAAAGGGTTTGAAATATCTTTTGGTGTATCTTGTATTTGGGTCATCACTTCGTCGGTTGACTGAGTGAATTCACCAGCAGTCTCAATAGCTGTCGCTTCTGCCGATGTGTTCACTGATTCGTTAGTTAATTGATTTGAATCAGAGCTATCTGGAACAACCTCGGACCGCTTCAGTGCTTCATCAAGTTCAAAGCGCATTTGATCTATTTCACGAATTGCATCACGTCGTAGATTTTTAAATGAGTTATCCAACTCATAACGTAATTCCGAAAATCTGACTTCAATCTGCGCTTTTACTTCGGTCGCATCTTTAACAAGCTGGTAGTATTTTTTAGAAAACACCCAAGCGGCATAAATTGCAGCAACACCTAAAGCAAGCAACCCTAAAACCTGAGCGATTTGCCAAGCCATTAAAATAAACGCTGATGCCGCCTTGCCAATGGCTGTGAATAACAACGATAGCTCGATCATAATTGATTTGAGAATTTTAATTAAAACACCCACGACAATTACAATTACGACCAGCCCACCAAAATAGAGCATTCCACTATTGTCATCGTTATGACTCATAGTTCATTCCTTTCGTTTAAATTTTTATAAATTCGTTTTGAGACTCTTGATTGTGTGACCCTACGGATAAGAAATATATTTCCCCCTTAACCCGTAGGGTGTTAATCAATTTTTGCAATTTCGATTTTCTCGGAAGCCCTTGATTTCTGCGGGCTTTTGTACTCGGAAAAGAAAATTTCTTTTAAATTATTTTGCACAAAGTTTGTATCCGTTTTGCCTAGCGATTGCATAAGGTTTGCATGGATTTTGCGAATGCTTAAACCAACACTTGCGCCGCTAAAAACTTTTGCTTCCCACACATGATTTTTAAAATCATCGAGGCGAATGAAGCTGTACTGTCTAACTCGGTATTGGCTGGCGTGCGCAGAAATTACTTTTAGGATACGTTCAGCGATCCAGTCATTACGAACAAGCCAAATGACATTGGTTACATCCTCTAATTCCTCGTAGTATCTGAGTGTATCCAAATAGCGATCTGACTCCTTTAAATTCAGATCGACTTCGTAGCCAATTGATATTGATTTCAAACCATGTTGCAAACGAGTGATGCCATCGGGCACATGTCCTTCGCCATTTGCATAATTCTTCGGGAAATTATTTGCACGAAGACTTGCAAGCATCTGTTCGGTGAAAAATACTTTTTGAGTATTCGAAAGCCACAAATCCCCAAGCTGAAGGCAGGTTGCAAAGTAGTCGTGCGCTGGTGCATGCGGTTTGTAGCGGTATTGCTGGATATCGTCACGGTCCATTAGAACCACTTCAAAGCCAAGCTCGGTGAGCGTGAGGACTTCTTGATTTAGGTATTTGCCACGGGGAAGCGGCATAATGTATTTTTCTGCAATCAATTGGCGAACGGATTTATAAACCCACCAATCACTTTTCCCTGAAAACGCCACAAGCTTTAGAATTTGAGGACTTGCCACCTTCCAAGTCCATAAGAAATCTAAAACCTGGATGTCGCTTGCTGAAAGTTTCCGGTTTGATTTACGTTTATATTTTCTTTTTACAAAAATAGTGCTTTGCGATCTTTTTAGACGCATAGAATTCCACCTCTTTGGGTTGGGGCTCGTTTTGGACGAGCGAAATTATTTAATTCGTGGCTATTGATGTGCGCTTGATGGCGCGTTGAGACTCTTGATAGATCTTAAATTGATCTTTAAAATGCCAATCTATTTCAACGACTGGCATTGATTCAATAAAGAAAATTTTATTCTTTATATAAGTTCAATTTTTTGTGACTTTATTTTTTGTTCGATTTTTCGAACTGATTAGAGTCTGTTGATTTTGGCTTTTTGCCAATATTGAGTCTTAAGAAGAATTTCTCCCTATACTCTATAGTAAACGCGTAAGACTTTTCTCTTTTTAGAGCTGTTAAAACTAAATTACAAATAAACGGCAAAGTGACACCAAACTAGTTTCAAAGAATTTAAAAAAATATTTAGTCTTAAGCATTTGAAATTAAATCAGAAAACAAAATTCTAAAAATAATTTTTTGCATTGGTTGTTTTGTGTTACATTAAAGTAACATGCCTAAAAATAAAATACGCTACGACAATATTTATAAAGCCCGCGAAATGTATGCGGTCCTCATCGGCAAAGAGCGCGAGTCCCGCAGTTATACTAAAAAAGAGATGACCGAAGATCTTTCAAACGAAGTGCTGTACTGTGAGTTTTTAAAAACCTGCTTTGAGTTGGATGACTCAGAAAGCTTGGAGAATTTTCGTAAAGGACTTTATTTAGTTTTAAATCGAATTGGAATGAGCCTAGCTTCAAAAGAAACTGGCATCCCGCGAACAACGCTTTACCGAATGCTTTGGAAGGATGGAAACCCCAACCTAAAATACTTGGTGCAGATTTTAAATTTTCTAAATCTTAGGTTTTGGGTAGTCTCTAATGAATTTGTGCTCACCGAAAGAACCCAGCGGTTTAAAAATTTGATTCAAAGCGAGGTCATAGGAACGGGAAACAGACAAGTAAGAGCCCCAAAGAGAAATTGACAGCCTTTTTCGCAGATTATTATGCCAAAAATTCTAAACTGTCTATGTCTCAAAATGAGTCGCGTAAACAAGTTTTTCTGGTCTGGGATTTGCTTTTTAATAATTGTATGATGGAGCGACTACTCAATAGATTTTTATCGCATTCTTTTGGTGTAATTCGTTTACATCTGGTGCTTTTATTTGGCACGGTCTTGATTAGCGTTAACCCAGCTCTTGCTGTTGCCGGCTCGTGCCGTGAGCTCTTTAAGGACGATTCATCTTTTCTAACTGAATTCGCAGCAAATCTTAAAAATTTCGAGATTTCGATTGGCTTAGAATCGAACAAGCCATACGTTCCGTTCGAAACCGCTGAAGATATTGGCCCTTTCAGCTCAGTTTCAAGCTATGGGTGGCGAGATCCTAAAAATCAAAAAACGCAATTTCTTTTAAGTCCGCATGACTATCATCCTATTTTTGGAATAAAAAAGCCGGTGGTTCTTCCAGAAGTTCAAATAAAAAATGAATACCCAGAATTCCAAGGTCAACAAATCAAATGGATCGATAATGAAAATAAACAACAATCTTACCGGCTGGTAAACATTGGCTTTTCGCAGCTTAGACGTGATTGGCCTGCGCTGGAAAATATTGTTACGAAGGGGCTTGAATCGCATCCCACCGAGCCGCTGCTGGTTACTATTCCATCCCAGATGGTAGTACACCGTGATCGGTTAGTAGGTTGGCAGAAGTGGGCTTCTCAAAAAGCTACAGATACCTATGCCAAACGAAAAGAATATCTAGATCGTGATGATTTATTTTCCTTAAGGGATTTCGATACTTCATGGCATCGAAATGACGAATATTTTGTGCTATTAAAAGACAGCGGAATTTCAAGTTATGAAATGACCCCAAAGCAATTTGATCTGGATGCTTTAGTTATTATACGGCTTGCACGTTTGCATCAACACTCTGGTTTTATACCCCGCTCATGGTGGAAAGCTACGAGCGAGCATCTTCCAGTGACGGATCGATTTGCAGGAACGCCAGTTGGAGACCTCTTACATCAATCAATAAATCGCATCGATAAATACGGCCTAAAAAGGGTAGCTGAAATATCTAGATTTGTTCGATTTCAAGAGTTTCCTGAACCTATAATGGATGCATTTTTAAAAAACTTATTTGAAGTAGCAGTCGACAAAGCCAACCCCGCTAATGCGGAAGGTCCTATTGACGCATTCGTTATAAGCGTTGATCGTAAAACGCGTAGGCTCTTTAAGTCAAAGTACCGCTTTCAAGATTTAGCTAGACTTAACTCTCCAGACTCCGAATCTCCTGAATTTCTGATGGTGTTACGAACAGACAGCCAAGAATTTCGCGAGACTTATGCTGATTTTCAGAACGCGACGGCTTCCGTTCAAGTGAAACCCATTCCTAATTCATTAGACAGTCGTAAATCAAGTGTTGCTTGGAATAACCCCGATCGCTGGCATGAGGGAAGTTCTGAAGAAAAAGGCGCTCTTGCAGAAATGGAACTTGTTAAGGCCCGTGCAGAAGTTCGATCAAGACTATTTGCTGCAAGTCTTCCGCTAGTTACAGCTGAGCGCGCAAAGCAAATTGCCACATGGATTGCGACCGAAAGCACGATTCCTAAAACCCTACAATATAAACTTGATCGCCTTAGCCAAGTCGAAAAAGTCGAGTTGTTTAATAAAGGAATTTTCTTTTCAACTCTTTTTAAAGAACTTATTAAACGAATAAGTCAAAGTTTCCCGACAAGCGGTAAATTGCTAATCGTTTCTGAGGGGCCTGAGCCATTTCAATCCCTAATAGCTCCGCAGCTAGAAGGGCGAGACGTATCAGTTGTTAGTCCAAATGAACTTAAAAGTTTAGCACAGAGCGAGTTCGATGCGGTTATCTTGTTTGGTACTGCTGATTCGGCAACAGTTGAAATTGCTCAAGCTCAATTACGTTCCAAAGGAACTTTAATAACTTATAAGCATTTTACAGAAAATCAGAATTTTTCATTGTTGAAGACCTTAATTAACTACGCACAAGACATTTTAAGAAATGGTGCACCTTTGACTGAGAGTGAATTGGCGCTCGAGTTAGCCCAAAGAAGACTGTTTTATGATACAAAAGGCGAAAAACCCCGACTTGGTTGGTACAATCCAACTTCAAATGACGCACAAATTTACTACGGAATTTCTACTAGCTGGGTGAAGCCTTAAGCAACAATGAAAATGATGATTTTAGGATCTTCATTCGATCGTCTAAGTTGTATTCTTCCGGCTGATGAAACAGCTTGAGCATTTCTCCAATTAATAAATTATGTATGGTACGCGCAAAAATCTCTGTGTCCTTAATATCCCATTTTTTCTGATTTTTACCCTCATCTAAATGAGTTTTTACTCGGTTTACACTTTGCTTGTGAATCGCTAATAAAACATTTTTGAGTGGTGGATTTATATGCGAAAAGTAATACATAGCTAGTAACATGGAGGCTTGTGGACGATCTTTTTCAAGCCATATAAGATTACCTTCAAGATAAGAATACAGCCTTTTTAAAATAGTGGATTGTTGCATCACATGGTTATCGATAACAGCGCGACCGGCCTCGGCCGCGCTTAAAGTACAAGCGACAAGTAAGTCATCTTTGTCTTTAAAGTGTTTATAGATAGCGGGCTGAGAAATATGAACTCGTTCAGCAATTTGTTGAAAGCTTACCCAATGTACTCCATGAATGTAAAAGAGGTGGGTCGCCTCTTTTATAATAAGGTCGCGAGTGTCAGGTTTAATAAGTGTCGAGCTTTTTGACATCTCTGTAAAGTATACCTCAGTTCTTCTAAAAAGGTAATAACTTATAACTAGAATTTTACTTTTTTCGCCGCTAAGGTTATAAGTCATAACCACAAACAAGCGTCTCTTTACGGGACGAATAATTAAGTTCCAAACGGAACAGAGGAGAATTTATGAAAAAGTTAATATTAGTCTTGGCTCTTGGATTTTATTCGAATGCTTTTGCAGACGTTTGTCAGATTAAGCCAAATCAAAATAAGGGAGCAGGATTGATAAACATCTATGCTTTGATGCAAGGGCAAACTCAAATCGGCGCTGCAACTTTGTACGAAGTCGATCTTCAATCACTTGTTAAAGTTCGTGATTCATTAATTGAAAAAGGAGTTTGCGAATCTGAGCCAGTTTTAGAGAATTGCAGTATCAGTCTAGATACGAATTTAAATGCTCCTGTAGTTGTAAATATCGGTAATACTAAGCTGAATAATTATGGTGCTAATTGGATTGTTGACTCATATTCTCTAGATGTGGCAGCTAAAACGATCAAAATGTTGCAATCTGCTCGCGTTTGTAAATAATGATCTTCTTCAGTTGCGGCCTTCTAATCATCGGCCGCAACTTCTATTTTCAATTTTTAGAGACGTATCGTACAAATAATTAAATTTCCTGACTGCCGCGCTGATAGTTGAACGACGAACTCCCACAATCTCAGCGATTTGCCGTTGCGTGAGTCCCTCAACCCAATACAATCGGGCCAGCTCCTCTAAATTCGGTTTTACTTTCTTCCACTGAACCTTATAAACGCGTCCTACGCTTAACTCGGTTGGTTCGAATACGTTAGCCTCGGGCCTACCAAATTTTCTATAACCTGCAATTTTAAAATGAGATCAGAGTCGTCAGATGAATAATTGGCCGAAATTAATCTACGTTGCTAGAATCACAATGAATTCTTTGAGGGAGTTCATTTGTAAACATATCTTTTTGGTTTGACCATAGACTCTCGGATAATTTGGATCCTTTTTTATACATTACAAATCCATTTTCGATTGAGTTATTTTTAGGTGTTATCGCATTACATGAGGGATTTGAATTCTTATCAATTGAAGAAATTATGCCCATTTTAAATGTTAAAGAATCCAATGTTAGTTGCCGATTATTTTCTTCAGACTTACGAAAAATAAGTTCGCCATTATACATACGATCACCAACATTAATTTTTGATCGCCAATCAGTAATCCAGATACTATAAATTGACGTACCATTTTCATCAAAATTACCATCTAATTTTAAAGATTCAGTGCCTGATCTATCGAATGCCTGCTCAGAAACTTTCATGATTGCTGATGCAATAATAGTATCTTTGGATTTTACTGTGATTGAAAGTGCAGACAAACTGCGGTCAAAATGTTTAATAGTTGCTTCATTAAACTCGACTTTACATGGAACTTCTTCAGCATCTGGGTGAGCTAAGCATGTATCTGGCATTTGGTTTGTCAACGCAGAGGCATTGATTGCGCTTAGTAAGTCCTTAACTGAAATAGGAATGTCTTCTGGTGATTTTCTTTCCGGTTCATATGTGCGTGGATTGAAAAAGCGTTTATCAAAATTTTTAAAATTAAGTATTTTAACAAAATCTAATTCAGAAATTGGGTTTTTAGCATTTTTTAAAAGCCAGTCTGTGACATATCGTATATTTTCATTATCTTCTTGATTTAAAGTGCGAGCGTTTTCGGCGGGCATTTTGGTATCAACAATCTGAACTGTTTCTTCAGAACATTCTTCATGTTTATCACCCCAAATGCCACCGGCATACGATGAAACTTTGCACATTTCTTTAAAGCTAATAAACTTAAAGAAATACATAGACATTATGAACTCATGGACAAGTAGCTCAGCCTGATCTTTTTCTGCCATAGTATCAAAAATTTCTTTATCAATCCAAATTTCTTTAAGCGATTGTCTTGCAATTTGTTGGGTATCAGACTTTAAAAACGACACTCCCAAATCATCTTTGCTCAACTTTTTAAGTGCTACAGGAGCTATATAAAAGGGTTTAGATTTAAATATATTCTCATATTGAATAAAATTATAACCCGAACGCTTAATGTTTTTTAAAAGCGGTTTTATAAATTTAGCATAAGCAGGTAGGCTAGCCGGATTAACCGAGTAGGATTCAAAAACCCTCCCATCAACGCCAGTTCCTCCACCTGAGCTATTTGTACCTTCTGAAGTCGCTATAGGACTACCAGAATTATTACCTTGATTAGTTAGAACTGAGTCTATGTTGCTTTCAGTAGGCGCTTGTGAGCCTGAATAGGGCGTTTTTCGGCTACAACCGATCAATAAATTAACAGTAAAAATAAGTATAATCATGTTCTTAGGTGTCATATGAAACATATAAAGATACTATCAATTACCATGCCCAAATAGATTCAGAACTTACGTCCAGAAGCGCATCGTTTAGATCGAATTATTATTTAACTAAATGTACGCTTTAATTGTGGATATTTACAAATTTACCGATTACCGAAAATTTTTAAAAAAACGCATCGAAAGTCTACCTAACAACGGGCACGGTGAATTAGCGAAAATAGCAAAAAATTTGCGAATTAGTACGACTATGATTTCTCAGGTTCTTAAAGGATCAAAGCATTTCTCACACGAAATGGCCGCAGACCTTGCAGATTATTTAAAACTTAACAGTACTGAATTTGAATATTTTATTTTACTTATTGATTACGAGCGCGCAGGATCTCAAAACTTAAAGTTAAAACTTAAAGATCGAATCGAAAAAATTAAAAAACATTATGCTAAAATTGGCTCAAGAATTTTGACAAATAAAGAATTAAGTGTTGAACAAAAGGTTCAATACTATTCAGATTGGACTTATGCTGCCGTCTTTAATATGGCTGCAACTGGTGAATTAAATGATCTTAATTTCTCGTATGCTAAATTAGGAATTACAAAATCACAGCTTAACTTAATCATCGAATTCTTATTGGAAGTTGGGCTATTAAAAAAATCAGGTCAGAACTTTGAAACAGGACAGGTTTCAATTCATGTAGATAATAGTTCCCCATTTTTAAGATCATATTTAACGAACTGGCGCATGCGAGCAGTTCAGAAACTTGATCCGCAGAATCCAACTCACCTTCATCTAACAGCCGCAATGTCGATGTCAAAAGACGTTGCCGCTCAAGTAAGACAAGATATCTTAAAAATGATTGAATCCATCAACAAAGAAGTAATGCCTTCCGAGTCTGAAGTTGTACGATGTTTAAATATCGACTGGTTTGATTTCTAAGTAGAATCAATAACTTACATCTCACTACAAAACCATTCAGTTCACATTTGCTTAAAAAATGAACAAAACAAATCTAGTGAAGTTTTCACTTAAGAATTAGATTCCTTCAAAACGATTGAAAGGAATTTTATGAAAAAATTAATAATGACACTTTTATCAATGATATTACTCTCGACATTAAATGTGCAAGCATCAGAAAATATAGTTTGCACTATTGGAGATGGCAAAGCAGCTACCGAGCCAAAAGTAATTTCAGCAACTATAAATAAAAATGGCACAGCATCTATCGACCAAGAAATTGGTGATTATCGAATTATGGCTTTTTGGATAGAGCAAATTAGCAAGGTCAGAATTGGCGTGGTCGAGAGAGTTAGTGCAACTAGCGCCTCCACATTGCTTAGTGGAGATAAGCAAACCGGAAGTCTCTTCACATCTAAAAATGGACAGTCAGTTGATTTGAGCTGTTCTATTCAGTAAATCTTAGCTAAAAGGAAAAGTTATGAAAAACATTTTATTTTTAAGCGCACTAATTACTTACAATCTAACTTTCGCTAACTGTGCAGATTTCACAGGAAATTGGAAAGGACAATGCCAAAAAACATCTAATGGAATTACAGAAAATTACAAATGGGAATTTCCTATCAGCAACCAACAAAGCTGTTCAGAAATTGAAATTTTAGGAACGAAACTAAAAATAGGTGACGTAACTGTATTGCAATCTAAGAACAACGAAACAGTCTCAACCACTCACTATGCAGTAAAATTTTGGAGTGTGGACCAACAAAGCTTGAATGTTGATATTGGTTATAACAATACATATTTTAAAAATGGCCATTTAGATAAAAATGATTTTGGATGGGCTAACATTATTCTTGATAGGAAAACCGATAATTTAAATATTACTATCTATGAAAACAATAACTTTGCTGGAAATACAGAAGTAAAATGCAAAATGCAAAAGTAACATCTTGGCGACTTCAGAGGTTTCTATGAAAAATATCGCATATAAGTCCGGACATTTATTCACATACTTCCTCTTAATTTGCCAACCTAGTTTTGGCTTTAGCGCAGGTAGCACAAACACGTTGAAGCTGAAAACAACACCTTATATTTTCGGTCAAGCGGCGTTAGATAAGGCTAGCGAAAATCCAGCCTATAAAAATATGATAGTGGGATCGCACGGCTTTGTTCAAGTTCCTCTCGATTATTCAAACCCGGCTTCCGCAAAAACACCTATATTCTATCGGATTCCCGGTGGTATCGATCCTCTAAAGCAGAACTTGCTTTTTTTCTATGGTGGGCCTGGTGGGAATTCAACTGGTTTGACTTTGGAAGACCGCCTCAAAAATTTTAATGTAATTTATTTCGATCAGCGCGGTACTGGATTTTCCCGTCCTCCTAGACTTGAGGATCTTCAGAATCCAAAGTTATTTTCTTCGGAATTCATTGCAAAAGATGCGAAAATGTTGCTCGACACACTTGGTGTTAAGAAGGTATCCGTGTATGGACACTCCTATGGAACCGTTGTCGCAACAGTTTTTGCGAACCGATTTTCAGATGTTGTAAATAGTGTTGTTCTAGAAGGCGTAGTTTTTGACGGCACTTCTGATCTCTGGATCAATCCCGATAGACTCAAAACAACTCAAGCGTTTTACGACAGTTTATCGTCAGATTTAAAAATCAAGATCGATGAATTTACGAAACTAAATAAAGTTCCAAATGATTGGCTTTCAAGATTCATTCAAAAATCAATGGTTGGCAATAACTTCAGTTCTTATGTGAGCCAAGTTCTAAACACCCTACCAAATCGCACTGCTGATGATTTCGCGTCTCAAATAACCTCCGAGATTGACGATTCGTTCATGTATGAAGACTCATTCACGTTTGGAGCATACATGTATCACAATATTTCTTGCCAAGAATTATCTTTAGCTGAAGCTGATAGTGCGGGCTCTTATTTTTTACAGCAAGGAAAATTTGTTCCAAATCATGCTGACAGCAAGGCCATCTGCTCGCAGATACCCGGGATGGAAGCTCTCCTGAATAAAACCACATTTTACGCTACAAATTATCCTCTAAGCATGAAAGTAACATATTTCCAAGGACTCGACGACGGTGCCACTGGCGCAAACAACGCTGCTGAGCATTTCAAGAGTGTTGCGAAGAATTCTGCAGATATTATAGTGATGCCAAATAAGGGGCACGGCCCCATTCTTAGCTGTTTGAGCATTTCAAAGTATGATCCAAACCCAATTATGTGCAATAATCTCGATAAGATAGTTGTGTTGGTGGAGAGCGCTCTCCAAGGTAATAGAATCTCCGAAGGTGAAATTAAAAATATTGATCAGACATGGCTTGTTCAAAGTCATTAAATTAGGGATTTTTCGCGCAAAACTATTCTTTTCGAGACACAATTTCTTTGGAGATTAGGTCTCGCTTCTTTTCGTGATGAAAATTTTCGTTCGGATCAAAAGACAAAGGACGATAACAGTAAAACGAAAAAAATTGCCGATTTAAAAACATAAGCTCGAACATGCTGCAAGAGGAAAAAATCCCGTCGATGGTAGCAGTCGCGATTAATGACCCTACCTAAAATGCACAACCCGATCAGTAAGGTTCAGTCTAAAATACTGAGTCTTCATTTGTTGTGAATATCCTAAGTTTGCATCCTAGCAATTCTTCTAATGAGACATAATGAAGTCCTATTTAGAAAATCTAATTTGATAGTGACTTTGTATTCTTAAACACACTTGGACTTCCCCAATTCGACGATCTTGATTCGTACAAAACTTTGGCTTGCGCCTTAATAATCCAAATTTGAAGATCATCAAGCTTACCTATTGTTGCCGCTCCAATAACGACACTTAGGATATATGGAATTAATTTTTCGATGTTCATGAGTTTCTCCTAGAGAACAATTGATTTATTTTCAAAACGCTCAAGAATGTTTAAAACTGTCGTTCGTTTCCATTCTTTATTGTTTCGAGTTTTGAATTTCTTTTTATTTAAATAGTCAGTGATTGCCGTAGCCGATTGACCTAATTTCCACTGTTTCCAAATAATCTGTAATACAGGAAATTCTTTTAAGTCCTTTTGTAATCGACCCTCAAGGTATAAATAGCCAAAGGGTGGTGGAGTGGAACTTTTAAAACTCTGGCGTAAAACTTGATCAGCACTGACGGATTTGTTTGGTCTTAGAGTCATTCCGCCTTTAACAAGTTGGTTTCTGATGGTTGTCCATGGAAATCCAGTTTGATTAGAAACTTCTTGTAAAGAGTAGCCCTGCAAGTAAAGAGGACTACAAATATCAAAAATTCGGGTTATATCTTTTTGAAAAAGCTCAATGAAATCATGCGCATAGTTTTGGCGGTAAGTCCTCGGAAGATGCCTACCAATTTTCAAGCTGTTCGAACCAGCGTCATGAAAATTGTTCGAGTTTTTAACACCTAAATTTAAAATTTCAGCAGTCTTCGGGTTCCCGTGAAAAACAGGGAGTGCCGACGTGTGCCTTTTTTCTGGCGCTGGGTTCTTAGGTCCATACCGGAGACATCATTTACACTTTTTCAAACCCAAAAGGATCATCCACTGGCTCAACTCTAGAACCTCGTTCATCGAAGTAACCTAGATCATAATCCATAAAACTTACAACCCAGAGGCCATCTTCCATTTCTTTTATTCCGACTTGCTGACCTGCAAATGATCTAGGTCACGATTTCACAAAGTATAGATCTAATATTTATCGTTTAAAATTTTGAGTGTAAGAAATAGCTTTGATTTAATATCTTGAAAGTAAAGCCGCTCAAACATGATGGTTTTATTTTCGGGTCTCAGCTAAATCAATCTTTACAGGGTTTCAAAACTAAGAGGTTTTGAAACAGCAGATATTATTTTATATTTTCTATAATCCATTTTTGTTTTATTGAAGTTTGTAAATTCACCAAAATACCCCCCCCAATATATTAAGGGTATTTTTATCCCAATATTGCTGAGAAACAACGGCAGCGACCTTTGGCTGATTACCAACCATTATAATTGCGGGGGCTCCCGAGTTGCCCTTTGTTAATTTTTCTGAATTTGGCTCTTCAATCAGAATAAGATCTTCACCGAGGTCGTTATTATCAAAAATTTTCAGAACCGTCTCACTCCAATACTTATTCATTGAATTTGATACAAACTGAGTTGTATCAGAGACTATAAATAAACTCAAACCTAACGATCAAAGAAACAAACTGAACAATCGACATAAAACCACCTTCAGCCGACAGGCTTAAATTTATTCACCGCCGCTGAAACTGCGGCCCGCCGTATTTTGCACTGACGTGCGATTTCAACTTGCGATAATCCTTGAACCCGGTAAAGTTTTGCCAGCTCTTCTTGGTTCGTTATTGTTTTCTTCCACTGAACCCTGTATGTTCTTTTTATTAATAACGGGGTTGGTTCGATTACACTAGCGTCGGGCCTACATTATTTCGGTATGGCAAATCTTAAAGGTAATATGTCTTTAAAGTTTAGAAAAACGACAGTTGATGAAATTGTCTTAATTCATGATTTTTATTTTTTATCACCCGAGCCTGATGCTCCCAAAGCTCGATTTGAAAGTTTAAGCCCACAAGAACAGAATGCAGTTTTTCTGCAATATCCAGTTGAAAGTTATCTAAGTGTAATCAATGAAAATGAAGTTATTGGATTCATGGGATTTTTTCCAGATGATGATTTGAATGTTAATATTTTTTGCGTTATTTCTCCAGAAAATCGTAAAAAGGGTTTTTTCAGTAAAATACTGTCACTTTCAATTGATTATTGTCGTCACAATTTTTCAGACTTTTTATATATTAGAGCTCTTACAAGAAAAGAAAATTGCGCATCTGTTGAGGGGTTAAAGAGAAGCTCCTTCATTCGAAAAGGTGAAGTCATTGAAGAGGTGCAGCCGAATGTGTCTTATGAAGAGTATATTTATCCTATTAAGTCGTAATTAGTAGTTTATTTCGTGCTAAATAGTTGTAATGATTGAGCTGTAGAAAGAAATAAGTCTCCTTACCATTTTTCGAATATTTCAGTTAAAATATTGAAACAATTAAGAAATTTTAAAATCATAAATTTCATCATAAGTCATATTTTGTAGTCAGTATTGACATATCAAATTTGATATGTCATATTGTATATATGTGGTCAGTCGAATATGAAAGCTCAGCAGTAGAAAAAGCAGTTACTGCACTCATTAAGTCTAAAAAACTGACTACTGCAGATCAGGCAATTATTCATGCTTGGATTCAACAAATCTCTGCTCACGGGCCAGAATCTATTCGCGGTAACTTTAAATGGGCTGACCATTCTTTACAAGGTGAGTGGGCTGGATATCGATCTTCTGCATTTTCCAATCGTGGAAGAATTATCTATCGAATCGTTGATAAAAAAGTAGTTATTAAAATTGCTCGAATTACTGACAAACATGATTATAAGAAAGGTCGAAAGAAATGAAGAAGATAGCTAAAAAACCAATCGACATATTCAAGTCCGCTAAAACAACTGGAGACTTAATCAAAGCCTTTCGCGCTAATTTTGGTATTAAGCAAGATGACATGGCTCATGCGTGCAAAATTTCACAAGCTAACTTTTCTGCGATCGAAAAAAATCGTCGTGAGGTTGGTCCTCGTATAGCTTTGAAGCTTGCGGCCTTTATGGGGTTAAGCCCTGATGTCGTGCTGTATCCGAACGGATATGAAGCGGAGCCTGAATATAAGGAAGTTCGTGAGCGTTTTGTAGCACTCGCTCCCGTGGCAGCAAAAAGTCGTAGCTAAGAATATGAATTTTCAGGTTAAAGAATTTGCAACGATTCGAATTTCTGTTTTAAACGTCTCTGAAAGCGGAGACTGGTATAAAGCTTTATTTAATTTAGAGCCTATAGAAAATATTGAAAATTTTATTTCCTTTAAAATCAGTAATACATATTTCGATATTAGCTTAGCAGATTCGAAGTCTCCAGTATCGACAGGAGGATCTGTTGGATATTGGCTAGTGGATAATTTAGACGCAGTATTGGAAAAAGTGAAATTACTTGGCGGTAAAATTTATCGAGGACCATTAAAAGTTAATGAAATTCAAAGGTCAATTGTGCAGATTCAAGATCCATTTGGAAATGTTATTGGCTTTGAAGCACCTATGCAGTAGTTGTTTGTCGTAGGTAAAATGCTAAACTATTGTAATCACAAATAAGAAGAAAGAAATTAATCCACCACCATTTTTCAAGCTGTTCGAACTAGTGTCATGAAAGGTTTTTTCTCTCGGTTCGAATTAAATTAGATATTATTGTTTGGTCTGAGATTTTAGAAAACTTTCAAAAGTATATAGAAAAAGCTCTTAGAGCTCTTCGATATAGAATCGAAAAAGTTAATAAAAAATTAGACTTTTAAGAATTATTTTCGGAATATCTGTGTTATGGCAAAAATTTCTAATTAGAGTCAAAAATTAAAATCTGATGAACTCATCACTATAAAGATCGACGGCAAAATTCAACAGATTATTTTTGAAGTTGAATACAAAACTTTCATGACACTCAAGCGACGTTATACTTTGATTTATAACAAGACTGAATGGCGTTTGGATAAACGAGAAGATTATTCAGAATTTAAGTCTAGTTGGATTCCTGTTACTTTTTAAAATAAAGCCAGATTTCATTTTAGTTAAAGTTCCTCGATAACGACGGTGTTAGAATACGTCAGAATTTCATCTATAATTTTTTTGAATGCGATTGCTGCGGCGTCGGATTTTACATTGTCGCAAAAGTATAATCCAGAATTGGTTAACTCTATTTTAAATTCATCCCAGTCAGTATCGTTTGGAATATCTAATTTTGACTTTAATCGTTTTAAGTCAAAGTTTTTAGCATCATCAAATTTTAAGTTGTATTCAAATCCCATAAGCTAAAAGTCTAGTGAATATTCAACGAAGTGTCCATCAAGCAAATGAAGTTTGTTGTCTTTTGCTAATATGTTTATGATTTATCAAAAAGTAATTTTTATCTAATTTGACTATAAACCTCAGTTAATAATATTTAGGGAGCAGTGAATCCATATGAGTGAAAAAAAAATTAAAAGAGTTGTTTGGAAAGAGGATGCTGTTCTTAATGTTCAATTGAGTCCTCAGCTATTTACACTGGCCCAAATGCGCAAGAATCATCTGATGCAGTTCTTTGATGTTTTCAATGAAAATGGTCTTTGGATCAACACGGACTTGAATCGAATCGATCCCTTATTTTGTATATTTGTGGCTGAGCAAAAATTGAGACCCTTGCTGGTTGAAAAATTAGAAGAAAATGACGTCAAACCCAATCAACGACCTGTTCCAACAAAGATGATTTCATATCGTTTTTCAGGAGATGGTCATAGTCAAGCTGATCTGATTAATCTTGACGACAGCTATTCAAGTGTAGAGGGCGTAGTATTGCAAAAAGGACTTCATATCATTAACGATTTAGAAACTATCTATAATCATGAATATGTTGGTATGGTTGGAGATCCCGAGAAACTTCGCAAAAGACTGATCCGATGTTTTGAGACTGGTGTTAATTGGGATGATTCAAAAGAATTTATATTCAAAGGTATCAAGCTTCCTTCTGCTAAAAAATAATGGAGGTAAGTTCGATCATAAATCAATTGTTTCTCGAGTTATTGTTGGTTAGAATTAGACAAAAATAGGATCTTTTGCATAAATTGAGGCCAATATGGATATTTTAGTTTCTTTCTTTTTAGGTCACTTGGTTCTATCGTCTGCATTTCATGGGCAAGTTCGCTTAAATAACCAACCTCTTGTGGGTGCCACGATCATTCGTGAAGTTAAATGGGCTTGGAATTCAGAAGCCATCACTGAAAAAACTCAGACTGATCTCAATGGTGTATTTAAATTTAATGAAATAATTAAAAAATCTTTTTCCGCGAAGTGGTTACCCCACGAACCCAATATTAGTTTAACTTACAGACTTGAATATAATGGAAAAAGTTATCTGATCTTTCCTTATGATAAAGGTAATTATGATCAGTACGGCGAATTCCCTCAAAAAAAGCCTCATCAATTAATTTGTGAATTAGTGCCTAAAGAAAACAGTCAGCGTTTAGATGTGCGCTGCCAATTAGAAAAATCTTAGTATTAATACGAAATTTAATTTTTTAAATAGGGACTTAAGAGTTATTTTAGATAAGGGTGATGTTTTATGGCTCATAAAAAAAAATCATTATTTGCACGCTTCACGAAAGCTTCGGCTAAATACTCGGGGAGGCCCTGGGTTTTTGGATTAGCCGTTTTATTGATTTTATCTTGGCTAGTTACAGGACCATTATTTCACTTTAGCGATACCTGGCAGCTGATTATTAATACGAGTACAACAATAATTACTTTTTTGATGGTGTTTCTTATTCAAAGCACTCAAAATCGGGATACGGCAGCTATTCAAATTAAACTGGATGAGCTTATCCGTGCAACGCGTGGTGCACATAATGCTTTGTTGGATTTAGAAGAGTTAGAAGAGTATGAAATTGAACGCATTCGAGACAACTATGAAAAGATGGCCTCGACTGCGCGTGAAGACTTAAAGAATGGTAAAATTGATACTGAGATGCCTGATATAAAAAACTAGTTTAAGAAAGTATAAAATTAAAAGTGCATTTGCATCTACTTTTACGCCAAAGTTGTGGCAGGTTGGTAAATCCTACTTAAAGGAGTAAAAATTGAAACCTGAAAATTCGCTCGAGGTTTTTAATGAAATTGTACGTTCGAATGGTGTAGATATTTTGCAGTGCACTCCGCAAGTTGGATTTAATCAGATGTTTTATTTTTTTGAAAAAGTAGTTCCCGTTGGATGCCTTGAAGATGAAGCCCGCCTATTGTTTCAGTGGAGTTGCTTTAAGCGAGGGCAGGATGAGTTTTATCGGTTGGACTTAACTCGACAGTTTATTGAAAGTCGTGCGCCTGATGACGATATTATCAGTCAACTGTCGCTGACATTTTGTTACTGGCCTGATGATGTTTTAAGAAAACTTGGCCATCAAAGTGTTTGGTTTGAAGAAGTGGATGGAATTGATCATTTTCGGCAATTTGTTTTTTCTTCGCCTGCTTATTTAAGTGTAGCGGTCAAAAAGCCTGTACAAGTTGAATTACAATTTTCATACACGTGATTGATGAGCCAATAGTCCAAATCATTTTTTCAGAGGAGTTTATAAAAAATCGAATGTTATTTATCTTTTACAAAAAGATAAATTCTGACTCCATGACACAATAGACTTGTATGACGTTTTATCGCCTTCACGTAGGACAGACCAGTATCTTGCACCGCCTTGCCACTTAGAAGAGACTTTACCTGCGATTCTAAAGTCTCGAGAAAGCCATCGATCAAGTATTCGTAATCCGCAGCTTAAGTTTTTGTATGGATTGTGAAGTTCGTTAGCGTCAGTCATTCCGCAAGAATAACCTTTACTACTTTCAATTGAAATTTGCAATAGACCCCGGCTAATCACTGGATTGCCGGCACTGTCATTAAAAGATTCTGTGTACTTTGTATTTGTTTTGAAATTACTTTCAAAGCGAACCATTGAAGATAATAAAAATATCCAATATTGTTTTCGTTGATTAGAAGATAAGTTTGCATAATTTGGACAAAATAAATTTGCATCGGCGGGTATTGTATTTATGAGATGACTGCCTACTCTGTCTATTTCAGTGTATAAAAAATTTGTCCATTCTTTTCCGTCAGCAACTTTTGTTTCCCAAAGAGGAGTAGCATCTTTAAGAAAGTCATTGATAGGTTGTGGTGTTGGTGTGTGAGCAGGTGCTGATGACTGCGGAGGTTGAGGTTTTGGTTGTTGCGGTAATTCTTGTGTTGGACGGCCTCGAGACATAGCACATGAAAATTGGAAGACAGCTAGAGTTATAAAAAAAGAGAATATGTTTTTTGAGTTTAATACTTGTTTCATAGCTTGTTTATCGGCATGACTCGACTCGACTTTAGATTAAAAAAATTTGTCGAAAAACTAGACGTTCTTAGAGGTTTTTTTAAAAATTTCTTCGAAATGGAGCCAAAAAGTCTCCAAAAAAAGTGGTCTGGCTATTGCTTTTAGCTGATACGTGAAACAAAAAACGAATTTTTCAGGGGGAAAAATGAAAAAAATATTAGTCACAATGTTATTGTTGTTAGCGACTACAGCTCATGCGTATTTAGTGCCAGGCGACAGCCATGATTTAAATCCTTACGAACCAAGACCTGGATATGGCAATGATTATGGTGATCGTTATGGTGAAAGGTTGAGACGCGTTATTGTTCGATGTGAAAGTCAAAATCGTAGAGCAACTGCATGTTATGCGGGTGAAGGAATTAGAGATGTTCGTATTGTTCGACAGTTGTCAAACTCAGCATGTGTTATGGGCTCTACAGTGCGCGTTGATCGATCAAATATTATTGTTTTAGATGGATGTAGAGCAGATTTTGAAGTTTTAGTTTCAGATAGAGATGGTGGATACCAACCTCCAAGACCTCCACACCGTCCACCAGTTCGTACAGAAATAGTCCGTTGTGATAGCGACTTTAATTTATTTAATTCTTGTAATGTGAGTGGCCAAATCATTGATGCGCAACTCGTTGATCAAAGATCAAACTCACCGTGCCAGTTAGGTCGATCATGGGGTTATGATGGCAATCGTGTATGGGTTGATCGTGGGTGCCGAGCTTCATTTAGAGTGACTTTAAGATAAAATTTGATATTAAAAATTATAAAACAAAAAAAGGGTTGCGTAACGCAGCCCTTTTTTTATTTTCAACTAAGCGTGTTCTTCTGGGACTTCAAAAACTTTAGTTTTAATCGCGGCTTCACGACTCATGAGTCGCGACATATATTTTTTTATAGCAGGATTTGGTTCGACTAAAAAATCCCATGCGCCTGGAATGACTGCAGCAAGCATAATATCAGCTGCGGAAAAACCACTTCTTAAAATATAATCTTGGGTTGTTAAAATAGGATTTAAAGCTTGAGCAAAAGCAACACATTGATTTTGAACAAAAGCATGAGTTTCAATTTTTTCATTTTCAGTTGAAACGTGTGTAAACATACGAGCAACAACACATTCTAAGGTAGCTGTTGACCAGACCATCCATTGCAAATATTGGTGACGCTCGTTTGAATTTATATCTGGAGCTAATTTAATATTTTGGTATTTATCAGCCAGGTATATACAAATAGCTGCTGATTCGTACATAATAAGATCTTGATCTATAATTGTTGGAACTCGGCCCATAGGGTTTAATTTTCTGTATTCCGAAGAGTTTAAATCACCATTTTTCTTTTTTAAATAGTGATTTATGTATGGAACTTGCAACTCCTCAAGTAACCATCTTACTCGGTCACTTCGATCTTGATTTGCCATGCAATAAATTTCTATGGGCTTCATAAAACATCCTTTTAATAGCTAAATGTATTAAGCTGATAAATTTGCGATTTGTATAATAATTGTTATTAGTTTAGCTTGATTAAATGAAAAATAAAATAATATTAGCGTTTATTGTTATTAATTTTTTTAATCAGTTAAGTGGATTTGCTGCTGATTCAATTAATATTGCAGTCGTTCAAGAATGGGATGTATTTCACCCAGTCACGGTGCAAACGTCTGCGAGCGAATCGTTTATGCATTTTTTATTTCGTGACATGATTTATCGAGATGAAAACGGTCAAGTTCATGCAGATTTAGCAGTTGAGGTGCCAAACTTTAAAAATAAACTCATTAAAATTATAACTCAAAACAACAAGCAATTTATTTTAGCAAATTGGGAAATTAAAAAAAACGCAGTTTGGTCTGATGGAAAACCTATTATTTGTAATGACTGGATACTTGGTTGGAAAGTGGGATTAAGTGAAAAAGTTGCTAAAACTGAAATCAATATTTATACTAAAATTTCAAAAATTGAAAACGACGCTAAAAACCCTAAAAAATGTAAAGTAACATATTCGGATGCATCTTGGACCTATGACAGAGATCTACCGCCATTGTTGCCAAGTCATTTAGAGTCAGAAATTTTTCAAAATAAAAATAATAAACAAGGCGAGTATGAACAGCACTCAAATTATGTATCTCAACCAACTAAACAAGGCTTGTATTCTGGTCCTTACAAAATAAGTGAAATTAAAATTGGAAGTCATTTTATTTTAACTGAAAATGCATTTTTTTGGGGTAAAAAACCGACTATAAAAAAAATCATTGTGAAACATATACCCAACACTAGCACGCTGAGAAGCTATATTCTTAGTAATGAAATCAACTCTATTGCAAGTGTTGGATTTTCACCTGATTTAGCATTACAGTTTGATCAAGATAAATCATTGAAAAATTATAAAGTTCATTTTAAAAATGCACCACTATTTCAAGCAATATTCTTTAATAATGAAGATCCTATTTTGTCTAATAAGAATGTACGAAAAGCACTTGCATGGGCTATTAATAAAAAAAACATTACAGATACTTTTTTATTAGGTAAATTAAATCCTGCCGAAACAATTATGAGCGAGGCAGATCCAGCATTTGTTCATCGAAAAGCATCGTATAATGTTGATAAAGCCAACAGAATTCTTGATGCCGAAGGTTGGATTAAAAACGCATCTGGTATACGTGAAAAAAATGGAGTTAGACTTGAAGTTGTTTTTAAAACTTCGGCGGGCATTAAGCTTTATGAAAATATACAGCTGGTTATTTGTGACGACTTTAAAAAGATTGGAGTTGTCTGTAGAATTAAAAACGAACCTCCAAGAATGCTATTAAGTACTACGATTCCTCGAGGTGATTTTCAAATTGCAATGTTTGGTCAAAATACATATCCAGACACATCGCTAAAAGGACTTTATTCAAGTCTTGAAATTCCATATCAAAAAAATAATTGGACTGGTGGTAATATTATACGCATGAAAAATGAACAGCTTGATAAATTACTTAATAAATATGATAACGAGTGGGACTCTAAAAAACGAATTCAGTTGATTCAAAAAATTGAAAATATAATTTTCGACGATGCTGTTATTGTTCCTATTTATCATCGTCGTGAAGCTTTTTTAAGTCCCAGACTAATGTCTGGAATTCAATCTGGACTTAAGGGAACTGCAATAGTATTTCCAGAATTTTGGAAAATGTAATTTAATAATCTACGTAGACATTTTACGTAGGATATTAAATGAAAAAAATAAAAGATTTTATATTTCAATTCATCAGTTCAATTTTTGGTCAAATTAATTATAACAAACCTAATTGGATGAATGTTATTTCGGAAAAAATTAAAAGCAGTTCGTATAATAACAAAAAAAATCAATTCATTTTGTTAGGCTTATGCGCTACTGCTATTTCTATATATATTGCCAAATTATATTATGATAGTTTACCAAAACCAGAAGCTGTAACTTTTAATTTATATAGTCCATCATTTTATAATGTGACAAAGCCTGAAGTGCGCTCTATCCAAATCAATTTTTCTAAATCAGTTGCACCTGCAAATATGATCGGTAAGGAAATTCTTGAAGGTATTGAGCTCACTCCTAAAATAAAAGGAAAATGGTATTGGCAATCAGATCGTGAACTTAAATTTACACCAGTTTTAGACGGTAAAATTGATTGGCCTGTCGGTGTTAAATATAAAGGATATTTAACTAAAAAGGTTATAGCAGATCATATCAATTTAAAAACAGATGAGTTTAGTTTTCAAATTGATAATATTAAGGCAAGTTTATATGGACAATCTTTTTATCAAGATCCACGTTTTTCAGACACAAAAAAAGTACTGGCTAATTTCACATTTAATTATCCAGTCGATGTTGAAGGTTTAAAAAAAAGGATTAAATTAACAGAAAAAACTGAGAATGGTTTTGAGAAAGCATCAGAAGCGGAATTACAAATATCATTCAACGAAGATAAAACGATGGTTTTTTTGTCTTCTTCAAATATTCAAGTTAATGAGTCAAATAGAGAATTTAAGTTTATACTAGAAAAAGGATATGCATCAATTTTTGGTGGCGAAAGTCAGGAAGATGTTTCAACAAGCGTTAAAGTTCCTTCGTTATATGATTATTTTAAGTTTACAGGATCATCTATTGTTATTGCTAGGAATGAAAAGTATGAATCAGAGCAGATATTGCGATTAGAAAATAAAGCAGAAATAGCATCTGAAGAGTTAGCAAAATCAGTAGAAATATATGAGTTACCATTTCATTTAGATGATAGCGATAAGAAAAAAAATCCATATCAATGGTCAAGTGTTTCCGAGGTAACAGCAGACATTCTTAAAAAGTCAAAAAAAATTAAAATGGATTTAATTCCAACAGAAGAGATGATTTCCTTACAGCATTCATTTCGGCTAAATTTAACTCCCGGTCGTGCAATTTATGTGAAGGTTCCTAAAAACACAACGTCATTTGGTGGATTTAAATTGAAAGATGATTATGAAGCGGTTCATGTTGTTCCAGAATATCCCGCAGACTTACAATTTATGGGTAAAGGTGCTTTAATTCCTTTAACAGGGTCAAAAAATTTGTCTTTAGTATCTAGAAATTTAAATAAAATTTCATACGTAGTGAATCAAATACGTTTGGAGCACATAAATCATTTAATTCCTGCACTTATGTATGATTATGTAAAACCAGAGACGTATGACCTTAGAGCCGAAAGAATTTCAGAGCGATTTGATGGCGAAATCCCTCTTATAAATAAAAATCCACAAAAAACACAATTTAGTTCAATCGATTTAAATCAATTTTTAAATAATAATAAAAAAGGCCTGTTTTTTATCACAATTAACTCAAAGGATTCGCAACAGTATGTAAACGATAGACGATTTATACTCGTAACAGATTTAGGTATGATTGTTAAAAAATCTGTTTCAGGAAGTTATGATATTTTTGTACAAAATATCAGTACTGGATTGCCTGCTGCCGGGGTCAAAGTCAGTGTCTTAGGTCAAAATGGCATTACTGTTTTAAGTACTGAAACTAATTCAAATGGGTCATGCAGTTTTCCAAATTTAAAAGATTTTAAAAATGATAAACTACCTATTGCGTTTTTAGCACAATATGGTGAAAACATTTCATTTGTACCTTATAATGCATATTCGCGTGAAATTGATTTGAGTCAATTTGATATAGGCGGTGTGCGTGATAGTTCAGAGTCTGATCAGCTTAATGCATTTATTTTTTCTGATCGTGGAATTTATAGACCAGGCGAAAATGTTGATTTTGGTTTAATTGTACGATCTAAAAATTGGAATAAATCATTTCAGAAAATACCAGTTGAAATCACTATAGAAAACCCATCAGCCCAGCAAGTTTACAAAAAAACTGTTTTAGTGAGTTCAAACTCAATAGATTCAATCGCATTTAAAACTGAGGATTTTTATCAGACAGGGCAATACAATATTTATGCACACATTCATCAGAATGATAGATTGAATGTTCTGATTGGCTCTTCAAGTTTTCAAGTTGAGGAATTTGTTCCTGATCAAATAAAAGTAAGAACCGCATTAAACCAATCTGAAGTTGAAGGTTGGGTTAAGCCAAATAATTTAAAATTAAACTTAACTGCATTCAATCTTTATGGAAAAGCAGCAACAGATCGTTTGGCAAAAGCAAAAATTAAAATAAAACCAACAGACATTTTTTTTAAAAAATGGAAAGAATATAACTTCAATACGCAAATAGGTTCTAGTCAGCTTGAAATTAACGACTCTTTACCTGACATGAAAACAAATGACAACGGCGAGCTTGAGTGGAATTTAAATGTTACTCAATTAGAGTCATCAGCGTACCGCATGTATGTGAATTCAGAAGTTTTTGAAACTGATGGCGGTCGAAGTGTAAAAGCTCAGTTGAGTCAGCTGATATCGGATCGAGATTTTTTATTAGGAATTAATATCTTAAACAACGATATGAGTTTTCTTAAAAAAGATGTAAAGTCTCAAATCGAAATAATTACTGTCAATTCAAAATTAGATTTAATACCCATTAAAAATATTACAGTTGAAGTTGTAGAAAAAAAGCCAACTTCGGTTTTAACCAAATTACCAAATGAAACGTACGCGTATCAAACCGTTTATAAAACAAGTATTCTGAAAACATTTATTATTGAAACAAGCGCAAAGCCTTTTCAGTTGAAACTTGATACAGATAAAATCGGAGAGTTTTCACTTGTTTTAAAAGATGAAAACAAAGTTGTTCTTAATTCGGTGACGTACAATGTTGTTGGTCAAGCTGATATAGAGCGTGGTTTAGATAAGTCGACAACTTTGAAGCTAGGTTTAAATAAAAAGGATTATCAGCCAAATGAACAAATCGAAATACAAATAAAATCTCCATACGCTGGTGCTGGATTAATCACTATCGAGCGTGATAAAGTCTATGCATTAAAATGGTTTAAATCATCCACAACAAGTACTGTACAAACAATTCAAATTCCAGCTGGATTAGAGGGGCAAGCTTACATTGTTGTTACAATGTTACGAGATATCAAAGCGGATGATATTTACACATCACCATTGTCTTATGGAGTTGCTACATTTGCTATCGACTTAGATGCAAGAAAAGCCAATATTGAAATTAAAGCGCCAAGTGTTGTTAAGCCTGGTGAAAATTTGAACTTCAAAGTTAAAATGCAATCTAAAACAAAGGCAGCTATTTATTTAGTGGATGAGGGTATTTTACAGGTTGCAAATTATAAAACGCCAGCACCTTTAAATTATTTCTTTCAGAAAAAGGCTTTGCAAGTGAGTACATCACAAATTTTAGATTTAGTTATGCCAGATTTTGCTCAAATATTACCATCAGCTTCAGGAGGGGATGAGGCTGCACTGTTAGGTAATAGTATTAATCCTTTTAAAAGAAAAAATATTGCTCCTGTCGCGAAGTGGCTTGGGGTGTTTGATCTATCTGAAAAATGGACAGATTTACAATATTTAGTTCCAGATCATTTTAATGGTAATATTAAGATCATGATTGTCGCTGCAGATGATAAAAAATTAGGTTCACAATCAATCGATGTGAATGTTCGTGGTGATTTTATAATTAATGCTACATCAACAACGTTCACTTCGCCTGGCGATGAGTTTGAAGTCAATTTAATAATAGCTAATCAATTAAAAGCTAGTGGTGAAAAAGCTAAGGTTAATGTTATAGTTGATCCATCAAAGGATGGATATATTGTTTTAGGTGAAAAAGAACTCATAGTTGATATACCTGAAAATAAAGAAAAAAATGTTAATTTTAAATTTAAAGCACCAACAAAATTAGATGAATATTCGATTGAGATAAAAGCAGGAATTAATAAAAATCAATCAAAAGTGAGGTTGTATTTTTCAAATAGACCGGCAGTTCCATATCAACAAAAAATTCAATGGAGCTTGGTGAATAATAAAGAGATTAACTTAAATGTAGAAAATAATAATAGAGAAGAGTTTAAAAAGAATACGCTATACCTGCATACTTCGATTCAAGATTTAGTTAAACCATTTGAGGAATTTTATACGTTAAATGATTATTTATGCTCTGAACAGATTGCTTCAAAATTAACACCACTTGTATTAAAGCCAAATAAATCTAAAGAAGATGATAAGCTTATTGATAAATTAATATCTCTTCTTCGCGCAAGACAAAAGTCAGATGGTTCTTTTGGATTATATCCAAATAGTTATGAATCTAATTTAGATGTATCATTGCATTTAGGAATGATTTTTTTGTATATGCAGGAAAAGGGAGAACCGGTTCCGAACGATATATGGAAAAGATATTTGAGTAGTTTGAAAACAGGATACAGCCAGGCGCAAACAAAATTAGATTTGCAAAGAAAAGCAAAAGCTATTTATATATTGGTGAAATCTCAAATTATTCCGAAAGATGATTTAAGAAATATTGCACAGCTTATTAAAGATAAGAAAACACATAAAGATATTACTAGTTTAGCCGCTACGTACTTGGCAGCTAGTTTCAAGGCAGCTATGCAAGATGATTTAACCTATAAAACATTAAGTATTGCACAAACAAATTTAACAAATCCACGATCATTTGAATATATTTTTCCTGAGTCGGATGAGTATGAGCGGCAATCTATTTTATTAAAAAATTTTCCTGAAAAGGCTGAAAATCAAATTGCATCTTCTGAGTTTTTAAAAATTATTGAAGTGGCAAATCAACAAAAAATTAATACATATTCAACTAGTTATTACTTAATGGCGCTTGATGCATTGTTGAAAAATAATATTCAAAATTCTACGCTTGAAAAAATAAGCATTAGTTCAATTGACAAATCTGGACTATCAAAAACTTTAAGTCATAGCGCGAGTATGAATTTACCTCCAGATGCACAAAAACTTAAAATTATAAATTCTACTGGAAAACCCTTTTTAATTTCTTATGTTAACTCAGGATTTGATCAAACTGATGAAATGAAACAGAGTTATTCGGGAATTGAAATAAGTCGTTCAATCGTAGATGAAGAAAATCGTGAGATAAAATCTGTTGAAATTGGTCAAGAGGCCATAGTCAAAATTAGAGCACGTGTTTTAGATAAGACAATGACATCAATTATAATCAATGATTTATTACCTGCTGGTTTTGAAGTTGTTTTAAATTCAGTTAGAAATAACTTAATAGAAAATCAAAACATGAATCATGAAGTTAATGAAGGCACAGAAGGTGAATCGGGCGAAGTTGATGCTGAACCAAATGAAGATGTAGAGGTAAATTCAGACGGTGCTTATAATTGGCCATTTAAATTTATTTTAAATCAAGCTTACGCTCAAGTTGTTAGTTCGAACGTTGCACCTATGTTTACTGATCATGTAGATGTTAGAGAAGATCGAATTAATATTTATACTTCGCTCGATGATAATTTAAAAGAATATACATATAAAATAAAGGCCATTACGAAGGGTAAGTTTAAATTACCTGGAGTCTATGCAAAAGGTTTGTATAGAACTGATTTGGTGGGACAAAGTGCTTCTGGATATATTGAAGTTAAATAAATTTAAAAAGTTAGTAAATGTTTTAATAGTCGTTTTTGGATTATTCAGTTTAATCTGGATATTTCCAATTTTAAATAATGGTCATCTTGTGAGTAAAAAAAATTATTCGCAAATAATTTACGATAGAGATGATAAAATTTTGAGGATCACGCTTTCTGGTGATGAAAAATATCGTTTGTATAACACGGAATCTGAAATAGATAAAAATTTACAAATTGCTTTTTTAAATAAAGAAGATAAATATTTTTATTATCATTTTGGATTTAACCCAGTGAGTTTAGTTCGTGCATTCTATAAGTCATTTATTTTGAAAAGTTCTTATCAAGGCGCATCAACTATCACAATGCAGGTCGTGAGATTGCTTTATCCGGAGAGCACTAAAACATTAACAGGTAAAATCAATCAAATTTTATTATCTATTCAATTAGAATTATTATATTCAAAGCAAGAGATTTTAAATGCCTACTTAAACTGGGCACCTTTTGGTAGTAATATAGAAGGCGTAGAGTCTGCGTGTTTAATATTTTTTAAAAAAAAATGTATGAATTTATCTCAGCATGAAATTAACTTTTTAGTTCAAATTCCTCAAAATCCTCAGAAATACTCTAACATTGCAAATATTAATAAAAAAGAATTACCCTTTTTAGCGCCACACTTTGTAGATTATATTTTACAGAGCAATTTAAATCAAAAAAAACTAAAAACGACATTAGATTACGGACTGCAATTTCAAATTCAGCAAATATCAGAAAAGTATTTTAATAAAATAAAACATTTTGGAGTAAAAAATTACTCATTAATGTTGGTTGATACACGTGAAAATGAGGTATTGGCATATTTAGGCTCGGCAGATTATTATAATCAAAGTATCAAAGGCCAAGTTGACTCTAACAGATCATTAAAGCCGCCAGGATCTACACTAAAACCTTTTATCTACGCATTAGCTTTACAGCAAGGCCTGATTCATGAAAAAAGTTTGTTGAAAGATACAAAAATGTCCTTTGCGGGTATTAATCCCGAAAATTTTGATGAACAATTTTTAGGGCCATTATCAAGTGATCAAGCACTTGTATTAAGTCGAAATTTGCCGGCTGCTGATTTAGCATCAAAGTTAAAATCACCGACGTTATATGAGTTTTTGAAGTTTAAGAGTTCAATGAAATTCCGTGATGAAAAGTACTATGGATTATCATTAGCACTCGGTGGTGTAGAGTTCTCAAACATTGATCTCATTAAGCTTTATTCTGCATTATCTAGATTAGGACAGTATCGAGATTTAAAGTTCACATTTTTGAATTCAAAAAAAATAGCAGCAGTAAATAAAATTAATGACCAAACAGAACAGATATTATCTTCTGAGGCTAGTTACATTGTCTTACAGATGCTTAAAAAAAACCAAAGAAATGAAAGTGCAACTTTAAATGATTTGATAGATCAAAAAATACCAGTAGCTTGGAAAACGGGAACATCGAAGTCTTATAAAGATGCTTGGACGATTGGACTTATTGGTCATTTAGCTTTAGTTGTGTGGTTTGGTGATAACGATCGTGAAATGAATCCTGCTTTGATGGGGCGTAGTTTGAGTGCTCCGCTGTTTTTTCAAATTTATGATTTTATTCGAAATAATACAAAATTAGCTCAGCAGCAAAGTGCACCTTACTGGAACTCTAAAATAGGTTTGAATGTGAAATTGGCTGAAATATGTTCTGTTTCAAAAAAGTTGAAAACAGCAAATTGTCAGCACAAAACTGAACAAGCGTTATTCATATCGTCGGTATCACCTATTGAAAAGTGTCAAATTCATCGAAAATTATTTTATAATCTAACAAATCATAAATATATTTGTCCTGAAAATATAAATATAAAATCATCACCGCAGTTCATTGAAAAAATTGTGGAGGTATGGCCGGATGATTTAATCGATTTGTACGAGAAATCAGGTTTAAGAAAAGAGTTATTATCTAGTCAAAAAATTGTATGCCATAGCAAGAATTCGGTGAGTACAGATCCTGTTCTTATTAAGAATTTAATAATTACAAGTCCCCAGGAAAATATCGACTATTTAATTCAATTGAATAAAACTGGACTTATTAAAAATAAAATTCAATTAAGAGCATTGTCTGAATCAGACAGTCGGTATATGGATTGGTTTGTCAATCAAAGCTATATTGGCCGAACTTTTAAAAATGATCACTTGTTTTTTGATGCTCAGCAGCCTGGCCGATATACAGTTTTTGTAAAAGACGATATTGGTCGTTCTCAAACAAGTTATTTTAATGTTAAGGTCATATCACAGCAGTAAGGATAATTATGGACAAAAAATTTTTGTATTTTAAATATTTTATTCAAAGTATTGTATATTTCTTCTTTCTTTTATTGTTTTGGCCATTTAAAAAATCAATTTTATTTGCTGGTCTATTTGCGTTGGCACTATCGCCGTTTGTTCCTCAATTTAGTCGACTTATCAAAAATGAAAAATTTTTGATTTTATCATTGGTCAGTTGTTTGTTAGGAGTGTTTTTTTTACCGCTATCGATACTCGTTATTAAGGGTTTAATTAATTTTTCACAAATTAATCAAACAGGCTTAACTGAGTTACCAATTTACAAAAGCTCAGAAACAGTTGCGATTCACGTTATGGAAAAGTTAACAGATTTATCAAACCGTTTTGGTTTTAGTTTAGCTGAACAAATAGATATTAAAGCAATTATTGCTAAAACAACATCTTTTATTGTTCCATTGTTAACTGATACAATCACTCAATTGCCTGGATTTTTTCTACAGTTTTTAGTTTTTTTATCGTGTTTATATTTTTTGTTGTTAAAGCGAAGTGCAATATATTCTTGGGTGCAAACGCTACAAGTTTTGCCTGAGCAGTCTTTATCAGACATGATTTTATTTTTACAAAAAGTTTGTTATACAATTGTTGTATCAACAGTTGTTATTGCATCAATTCAAGCATTAATTATTTCTATGGCTGCTTTATTTGCTGGGTATAGTGATTTATTAATTTTATTTATGCTAACATTTTTTATGTCATTTATTCCTGTTATCGGATCAGCACCAATTTCAATTTCATTGGCTTTATACAGTTTTATGCAAGGTCAAATTGGCGCAGGAACTATTTTAATCATAGCAGCAGTTTTTGCATCACTCGTTGATAATATTATAAAAACATATTTGCTCAGCCAAGGTGATGATGCTGCTCATCCATTAATTTCATTATTGGCATTGATTGGTGCAATGGCAATGTTTGGACTTTCCGGACTGTTTTTGGGGCCAATATTGTCTCAGCTCACTTTTTCAATTCATAAAATTTTTAAGCCTAAAGAGATTTTAGCTTTACCTGAAGCGGAGGTTTTAAGTGAAAATTAATAGTTACGTAATGTTATTGAGTGTAATGATTTCGATCCAGACTTTTTCTGCTCAACATGTTCAGCATTTGTCTTCACAATCTTTGATGATGTGTTGGTCAACACAACGAGATACTCGAATTTTTGTTGAACAAAGTAAAACAATGTACGATTTGTATATTACAAATCCAATGGGTTATGATTATATGCCTCAAATTCAAGGACCTGTGACGCCGGCAAGTCTGTCCTTTCAAAAAATGCAGTACGCAGATTTAAAAGATATAGGTAATCACTTTAAAGTTTTTTGGAATTTAAGTGAGTGTGTTGTTGATAAAAAAAAATTCATAATGAATTGTAATGGGGAAGCTCAAACAAGTGCTTCCGAAATTAAAGCGGTAACTTTAAACACAACTGAAGTTGTTGAAATAACAAATGGTGTTGAGTTTAAAATTATACGATTTAGATTGGGGTTAGCCAAAAACGGTAACACCTATTTTGTTTCATTAGAGTACCCATTAGAAAAATGTCAAAATTATAATAATGAAATCACTCAGTCATTCTTTTAGGTTTAAGAGCGATAATATTTCCAATGATGCAAAATGAAGCGCCAAGAGCTAACCAGAGCGACCAGTTTAAGTTTTCATAAACAGAGGAAACACCTAAAGCAATGACTGGTGAAGCTACGCTAGTGAAGGCCGCTTTTGATGGACCAATATTTTCAATCAACTTTAAATAAGCCCAAAAGGCTAGAATTGTTCCAAATAAAGTTAAATAGGCGAATGAAATTAAAAACTCAGGTGTTATTTGTACTGCAAAAGATACGTTTTTAATTAAGCAAAAAATTAAAGTTAATAATGAGCCATATAACATACTCCAGGCGTTATTCGCCATAACTGGTATATGATCATTTTTGTTGAGAGATGAAACTAAATTACCAGCAGAAGCGGAGATTGTTCCTAAAAAGCTGAGTAAAAATCCCCATAATGACATTGGATGAAGTCCAATATGAATGTATTCATTCCAAGTAATGAACGCCATTCCCGTAAAGCTAACTATTGCCCCTAAAACAGTTTTTTTCTCAAAAGGCGTTTTAAAAAAAATCCTTGCTCCGAACATATTGAGAAAAATAATTGAAGTAAATGCAAGCGCAACAAGTGCGGATGTGGCCATGGATGTAGCCCAGTATGTTAATTGATAGTTTAAGCAAAATAAGAAAAAACCCTGCGCAAAAAAACGTTTATGCTTAGTAAAATCAAATTTAAGTTTTATTTTTAGAAAAAGGCAGATAGTGAATATAATTAAACTTGAAAAAATAAAGCGATAAAAAACGGCTGCGCCTGAGTTGACATAGGGAATTTGAAATTTAATAGCTATCCAGGTTATTCCCCAAATAATGGCGCAAGTTAGAAAATAGAAGAGATTAATCCTCTTCATCAGCTTCTTCGTCTTCTTCGTCCTCATCAAAATCGTCGTCTTCATCATCGTCCGACTCATCTTCATCATCTTCTATTTCGCCATTGACTTCTATTCGAACGAGCCAACCTTCTTCATAAGGGTCTTCCATAAGAATTGCGGGGTCATCAACGACTTGTTGGTTAATTTCAATGATAGTGCCATCGACAGGTGAAACTATTTCAATTGTTCCATCATCAGACTCTAGGCTCCCAAACGCAGTATCAGCATCGACTTTATCTTGTTCTGGCGGTAGATCAATTGAGTTAATTTCTGTAACATCCTCAAGGCCTTCTTCATTAACGCCAATTGTGATAATGCCTTCAGATTCTGAATACCATAAATTATGATTAAAATTTTTAATTTTTCCAGTCATAGTTCCCTACCTGTTTTTTATTATAAGCATTGGTTTTGGTGAATGCTTAAATTGTATATATCTGATTTTCGTCAAGATGATTTGTGAAAAAAATCAAAAGTAGTCTTTATCATATCCAATTTTTTCACAGGGTCAAATTTTGTAACGGTAACGCAAATTTAAAAAATTGCTAGTTTGTGAAGTGTCTGATAAAACACACAAACTTCTAAAACACTTGCAGTCAAAAGATCAGAGGGGGATTTATGACGACAACGCGTTTTTTTATGATCGGCTCATGGACCGAGGGGATGTTTCACTTTCAAAAATTGATGCCGTTTGTAGCATCATATGAAAATGCAACAATACAAGCCACAGTTTATAGGCTTCCTATTGGTTTTCCGGTGATCACAGAAAGCAAAACACAAATAGTTCAAGGTCAATTGATCGAGCTGAATTGCGATGCCGCGCTAATTGCACTTTTAGACACTTTGCATGGCGTGAAGTCGTCTGAACCGAGTAAGGGTTTGCATTACCGCGCAAGAGTCACTGTGACTAAGAATACGGGACAATCTGAACAGGCAGAGGTTTATTTTTATAATCCTAAAAAGTTAACTTCTAAATCGATTTTGTTACATGATGGTGAATGGAAGAAGTCTTTGGAAGATGAGAAGCCGCTTCCTTTGCAACTCTCTGAAAAGCAAAAAGCATACGTGCTTAAATTGGGTGCTATAAAAGGCCGTGATATTGTACCAATTAATGATTTAACGCTTTATCGAGAACTTATGAAGTTAGAACTCATTGTTGATAAAGGTCGACGATTAGCATTGAGTTCTTTGGGTAAAGAGGTTTATAACCATCTGATCTAATGGACCATTTAAAACTTAATTTCGATCCACTTTTTAGAATCGTTCTTGTAGAACCAGAAATTCCGCAAAATACCGGAAACATTGGTCGCACATGTGTGGGAGCTTCGTGTGAGTTGCACTTGGTGCGTCCAATGAGCTTTGAAATTGACGATACAAAATTAAAACGGGCGGGTCTGGATTATTGGCCTCATTTGTCGTGGAAGGTTCATGATAGTTTTGCGGCTTGGTATAATTCAGTTGAAAATAAAAATCGCATTTTTTTTATCGAAAATAAAGTTGAGCAGACAATTTTTGAAGCTCAATTTCAAAAAGGTGACTGGCTTGTTTTTGGAAAAGAAACCAAAGGCATTGATCCAGATATTATTTCTGAAAATTTAAACAAAACTTATTTAATACCGCAAACTGGACCTGTGCGTAGTTTGAATTTAGCAACAGCCGTTGCGATTACGATTTACGAGGGGTTTCGTCAGGTTGTTGTCGGTCGGTGAATTGTTGGGTTGTCGTGTTGACCGGTTTTATCCAAGAAGAAATATGTCTATCCCTCTAAAGTAATCCTTCACTCAACGCTTTGGAAAAATGCTCGACATTCATAACTTCGTATTTTTTTTCGATCAACTGTGCGTCTTTGCCAGTGTAAATCAAGATACGTCTTTTAAGACCGGGTAAGTTTTCGATGGCGCGTAATCCTTTGAGATCTTTTGGCCTTAATTTATTTGTTGTTTTGACTTCAATAGCACAAAACTCATCGCCTTTTTTAACCAAGAAATCGACTTCAGTTTGAATAGCTTCGGCGGGGCTCCAGTAAAAAATATCGTCAATTGTGCGATCATAGGATTGAAGAGATATCTTAACATGCTGAACGATCCCTCACCCTAGATCAAAGTCTTGTTTTCAGATGCGTGTCGAACTAGCCCTTAAAAAGGGGCTGACTTGCCGTATTTGACAATAGCCATTACCATATTTGTCTATGGTACAAAAAATATTTGCAAAATTATTCGGAACGCATCACGAACGTGAAATGAAAAAGATCCAACCTATCGTGGACCAAATTAACTCGTACGAGGTTGAGTATCAAAAACTGACTGATGAACAACTTAAAAACAAAACGCCTGAGTTTCAGGCCCGTCTTGAAAAAGGTGAAACTGTATTTGATATTTTACCTGAGGCCTTTGCTGTTTGTCGTGAGGCCTCAAAACGTGTTTTGGGAATGAGACATTACGATGTGCAAATGATCGGCGGAATTATTTTAAACCGTGGAGCAATTGCTGAAATGCGTACGGGTGAAGGTAAAACATTGGTTGCAACTCTTCCTGTGTATTTAAATGCTCTAACTCGAAAAGGTGTTCATGTTGTGACTGTGAATGATTACTTGGCGACACGTGATTGTGAATGGATGAGTCGTCTTTATAATTGGTTGGGTTTAACAACTGGAGTTATTAAGCATGGTTTAACAGATGAAGAGCGTCGCGCAGCCTATAATGCGGATATTGCTTATGCTACAAACAATGAGTTGGGTTTTGATTACTTGCGCGATAATATGAAGTTTGATTTAGCTGATTATGTTCAGCGGAAACCACATTTTGCTATTGTCGACGAATGTGACTCGATTCTTATCGATGAGGCTAGAACGCCGCTGATTATCTCGGGTCCGGCAGAGGCTTCTACTGATAAATATCTTGTTATCGATAAGATCATTCCTTATTTAAAACGAGATATTCATTTTACGATGGAAGAAAAATCTAAATCTGCAACTTTGACTGAAGACGGGAACTTAGAAGTCGAAAAACTTTTAAAGTTAGATAACCTTTATGATCCTCAAAATATTGAACTTCTTCATCACGTCAACCAAGCTTTGCGCGCCCATCATTTATATCGATTAGATGTTGAGTATATGATTAAAGATGGTGAGGTTGTTATTGTTGATGAGCATACGGGCCGGTTAATGCCAGGGCGTCGTTGGTCGGATGGTTTACATCAGGCGATTGAAGCTAAAGAAAAAGTCGAAGTTAAAAATGAAAATCAAACTTTGGCGACAATCACATTTCAAAATTATTTTAGAATGTATGATAAGTTGTCTGGTATGACAGGGACTGCGGATACGGAAGCTGTGGAGTTTCGAAAAATATATAATTTGGCCGTACATGTGATTCCGACAAATAAACCGATACAAAGGGTTGATAAAGAAGATATTGTTTACAAAACTGAACTCGCAAAATATAAGGCAATTTTAGCTGATATTAAAGAGCGTCACGCAAAAGGTCAGCCAGTGTTGGTGGGTACGGCTTCGATAGAAAAATCTGAAGCAATTTCTAGGTTTTTAAAAAATGAAGGCATTAAGCATGATTTATTAAATGCTAAACATCATGAGCGTGAAGCGGAAATTGTGGCTTTGGCTGGGCGCAAAGGTGCAATTACAATTGCAACCAACATGGCGGGGCGTGGAACGGATATCATGCTTGGTGGTAATGCAGAAATTTTAGCAAAAAAGGCAATTGGGAATGATGATTCACCGGAATATTTTGATGCTGTGAAAAAATTCAAAGCACAATGTGAAGCTGAAAAACAAGAGGTTTTAGCTGCGGGTGGACTGTATATAGTGGGAACCGAGCGCCACGAATCTCGTCGTATTGACAATCAGTTGCGCGGTCGCGCTGGCCGTCAGGGTGATCCGGGTGAGTCGTTATTTTATTTATCTTTAGAAGATAATTTGATGCGTATTTTTAACGGTGATCGTATTCAAAAAATTATGACCATGCTGAACATACCAGAAGATGAACCGATCATGCATAAGATGGTGACTAATGCCATTGAGGGCGCACAACGAAAAGTTGAGGGACATAATTTTGATATTCGTAAACATTTGCTTGATTACGATGATGTTATGAATCAGCAAAGGAATGCTATTTATAAATTACGTCGTCAAATACTTGAAGGTAAAGATATCGAAAGAACAATATTAGATCATTTAGGGGATGTAGTTTCTCATATTTTAGATGCTACGATTCCTGATGGTGCTAAGTCGTCGGACTGGAATATAGTAGGGTTAAATAATTCTCTAATGCAAGTTTTTGGATTTAAAATTGAAGCTGCGGATAAAAAATCTGATGTGATTCAGTCTGAAATTATTGAGCAAGTTAAAAAAATATTTGAACATCAAAAAAAATCAATGGGTCCATTCTTTGAACAAGTTGCTAAGATGATTATGCTGAACTCTATAGATTCAAGATGGAAAGAGCATTTGTACACAATTGATAAAGTTAAAGAAGGTATTAACTTAAGGGCTTATGGTCAAAAAGATCCATTAATTGAATATAAAAAAGAAGCTTTCAAGGCATTTGAAGAGCTAAATAATATAATTAAAACTGAAACTGTAGAAAAAATTATGCGTGTTCAGCTTCAGGTTGAAGGAATGCAGGAAGCTTTGGAGCGTATGCGACCAGAAGAAGTGGACATGGATGATTTAGATTATACAGCACCTGATGAATCGAGTGTGTTTGAGTCATCTTCGGCGAAGGAAATGGTGCGTTCGAATTCGGTGGGTTTGGAAAATGCTCAACAATCTCAGCCTCAAAAAAGACGTTTAGTGGCTGGCCCAGCCTCTCGGCAGGATAATGATCGACCGCAAAATCGTGCTGATCGGCGCAAAACAAAAAACAGGTAAAAGAGTATAAATGCAATGTCCAAGTTGCCATAACAGTGTAACGATAGAAAATAAAGATATTGGGGCGTTATTTACATGCCCCAGCTGTATGAGTGTTTATTTTATAAATTTTGATGGTACGCCAGACTATAGTGAGGGTGCAATTCCAACTGAGGAAGAGGTTAAAGCATTGCAACAGACTATTGTTGCTGAAGATTCTAAAAGTCCAACTCACTCATTTGAGCATTCAGTGGATTCTGGGGTTGAAGAGCCCTTGTCGGAAGCGAGTTCTGTTCATCAGCCAGATTCATTTTTTTTAAATATGAATGCTGAAATACAAAATAACGAAAAGAGCATTTCAAATAATTCAAATGTTTCAAATCAGACGCCAGAGCAGACTATTTCTGACAGCAGCAATATGTTTCAAAATATGACTCAGGAAATAGAAGCCTTTGGTAATCAGCAAACTGTCATTGCAGGATTATCCTATGATTTATCTATTGCTCAAATTGATACTAAAGAATCAATGGAGTTATTAAAAGAGGCTTTGGACGATTCTAAGTTTGGTTGGTTAGTAGATGATTTTGTTAAAGAGATTAAAACAGGTCATTTGACTTTAAAAAACTTAACACCCGTACAAGCTTTTGTATTAGCTCGAAGGATTCAATTTATTGATGTAGAAATAAAGTGGACTCAAAATGCAGCAGTTTAAATTTATATTTTTTGTAATATTGATCAACTCAGTTTTTGCTATTGCAAGTGAGCCGGCAGCGCCGACTGCGGATGCACACGGTAATAATGTAAAGACGCAAGAAAAAGAGTATTCTGGGTCGCAATCTGATGATTGGCAGCAGGTTTTGAAAGATTATTCAATCGCTAAAATTAAGTATGAAAATGAATTAAAAACTTTGAATGCGCTTAAGGAATCAGCTCGCGAAAAAGAAGGAAGTTTATCTGTTCAGGAATTGGAAGCTATAAATAAGGCATCAAAAGCTGTTAAAGAGGCAGAGGAAAACTTTAAAAGATTTCAAAATCAATATTATATGCGTTTTCCCGAAAAAGGTGTTGAAAAAGGTCGAAAATATATAAGAAATGATGGTGACTTGGGAAGCAATGTAGATGAAAAGCCACATTCTCTGGACTCTAAAGTGAAAATTTTAAATTCAAAAATAAATACGCAATACAAAGTTCAGTCGAAAAAGAAGAAAAAAAGTTTAGTTAATGAAGAGTCTGATGTAGAAAATCAAAATAAATCGAAATTTGATGCAGATGGGGTCACTCAAAAAATTAAACTAGAAAAATAGGTGATTTGAGTTTTGACAAAACAAAATGCACATAAGATGCGCATATGATTTGTTAAAATTGATAGGTCTGTAAGTCATCTTTAATTTGCTCGATTTCATGATTTGAGTTATAAAATACTAATATTTATAAAAATATATAGATTATTAGCATTGAGTCCTGATGAATGAATGGCTTGATATTGGTCTATAAAGGAGTTGTCTGAATGTCTGAACAAAAAGATTTTCATAATCAAGCTGGATTGATGGCCTTGTTGGGTTCAATCGTTTTTGTATTTGCTTTCTTTTTCTATATTGTAACTGTCAACAAGGGTGTTGATCTAGCTGAAAATGTAACTGATCCACAGAAGCCAGGTGCAGTACAATTTGATTTATCATCAGTTAAAGATCCTTGGGTGTCTACTGAACAAATTGTTGCAGCTGGTGCTAAGCTCTACAAACAGAACTGCGCTGCTTGTCACGGAGCTAATGGCGATTTGATTGGTGGTATTCCAAACGCAAGAAATTTAATTGAGGGTCAGTGGAAAGCTGGTGGTGGACATATCGCCCTATATAAAGTTTTACAAAATGGATTGATGATTGATGGTAAACCGACGCAAATGGTTGCTTTTAAAGCGTCAATGAAACCGTATGAAAGATGGGCTGTTGTTAACTTCATAGATTCGATCACAAAAAATAAATCTACAGATAAGCCAGAAGACATTGCTTCTTTTGCTCAATCAGCGGATTAAAATTTAAATGTTTAAAGTCTTTAGCTTGTCTATTTTAGTTATGTTTTCGGCAGCTTGGGGGCAATCGCCTCAAGCCATGCCTAAGTATACTGGCAAGCAAGTTGAGACAAACTCTAGCAATGTTCCGGAAGAGTTAAAAGGCGTTAATATCAAAGAAAAACTTGGTCAATTTATTGATTTAAATTTGCAGGTTAGAAATGAAAACGGAGAACTGAAAACGCTCGGCGCGTATTTTAAAGCGCACAAACCAGTAATGATAAGTCCTGTTTATTTTGATTGTCCTGGATTATGTAACTTTCATTTTAACGGAGTTATTGAAACACTTCAAAAAATTAACTGGAATCCTGGTGAAAAATTTGAAGTGATTGCTTTTAGTTTTGATTCGAAAGAAAATTCTGAGTTGGCCTCTAAGAAAAAAGCAAACTATATGAAAATGTTTAATCGTCCGGGCCATGAAAATGGATTTCACTTTTTAACTGCGGATGAAGTGACAATAAAAAAGCTAACAGAATCTTTAGGTTTTGAGTTTAAATGGAATGCGGCAGCTAACGAATGGTCTCATGCATCTGCGGCAATAGTTATTACGCCAGATGGTAAAATATCGAGATATTTGCATGGTATTGAATTTGACCCCAAAGATATGCGTTTAGCTTTAAATGAAGCCTCAAATGGTAAAGTGGGGAATATTATAGATTCAGTTGTTTTGTTTTGTTTTAAATACGATGAACACAAATCAAAGTATGGATTGCAGGTTTTTCGAGTGGTTCAACTCGGGGGAGCTTTAACAGTCCTTGTGCTGGCACTGTGGTTATTACCTGTGTTGGTTCGAGCAGGAAGGGAGAAGGTGTAGCCATGATGTGGTTATTAGGTCTATTAAATAAGGCAAATGCACAGTCATTTATGCCAAGTAAAGCAACGGAGATCGCAACGAGTGTTGATAATCTCTATGGATTTTTACTTGCAGCAAGTTTTATCTCATGTGCCATTTTAATTGGTGGCATGGTTTATTTTGCTTTGAAGTACAAACGCAAATCGGACAATGATAAAACAGCTTATATTACTCACGATACACGGTTGGAAATTTTATGGTCAGTTATTCCATTGATCATATTTTTAGTTGTGTTTGCTTGGGGTTGGGTGATTTATCACGACATGCGTACAATGCCAAAAGACGCATTAGAAATACATGTTACAGGTAAGCAATGGGCATGGATGACTGAGTATAAAAATGGTGTTAAAGCATCTGATATCGTTGTACCTGTTGGCCGCGATGTGAAAATTATTTTATCGGCTGAGGATGTTATACATTCTTTATATATTCCAAGCTTTCGTATAAAACAAGATGCGGTTCCTGGACGTTACACGGCCTTATGGTTTCATTCAGATAAATTAGGTGAGTTTCATGTTTTTTGTACTGAGTTTTGCGGAACATCACACTCTGGTATGATTACAAAACTTAAAGTTGTATCACAAGAAGACTTTGATAAGTGGCTCATTGAAGAGTCTGAAGTATCGACTTTGCCGGTGGCACAACGTGGTGCTAAAATATTTCAAACTCGTGCCTGTGCTTCTTGTCATAATGTTGATAACGACAATGTTAAAGTTGGACCTTCATTATTTAAAAAGTTTGGATTGGAGAACCATGAAATGCTAGATGGTTCAAAGGCAACAGTTGATGAAAACTACATTAGAGAGTCGATTTTAAATCCACAGGCTAAAATTGTTAAAGGATTTGGGCCTCGTTCTGCTATGCCTGCATTCCAAGGGCAGTTATCAGAAGCAGAATTAACAGCATTAATTGAGTATCTTAAAACACTTAAATAAAGTGGGGTAAATAATGGGACACGGACACGTAGATCACAGTGCAAGTTATATTAAGGCAGAAAAAGGATTACTATCTTGGTTTACATCACTAGACCATAAAAGAATTGGAATTCTATATTTTGTATCAGTATTGTTTTTCTTTTTGGTGGGTGGAATTGCAGCCTTATTGTTAAGAGCTGAGTTATTTACTCATAATGCCACGGCAAATGTGGGACAGGTTTTGGCTAATGGAGATGTATATAACCAAGTTCTTACCTATCACGGTGCGATTATGGTATTTATGGTTATTGTACCTGGAATCCCTTCGATTTTAGGTAACTTTTTATTACCACTTCAAATTGGTGCAAAAGATGTGGCATTTCCAAAGCTCAATTTAGCAAGTTGGTACATTTTTATGTTTGGTGCAATGCTGGCTGTTGCAACTATGTTTACAAGTAAAATTGATACAGGTTGGACATTCTATACTCCGTATTCAATAAGAACAGGAACAGCTGTTTCAATGATGGTGACTGCAGCTTTTATTATGGGGATGGCTTCGGTATTAACTGGGCTTAACTTTATTGTGACTGTTCATAAATTAAGAGCTCCTGGTATGACATTTCATAGAATGCCGTTGTTTGTTTGGGCACTCTATTCAACATCGATTTTGCAAGTGTTAGCAACTCCGGTGTTGGGTATTACCTTAATGCTTTTAGTTGCTGAGCGTGCCTTTGGTGTTGGTATCTTTGATCCTAAATTGGGTGGCGATCCTGTGTTATTCCAACATTTTTTCTGGTTTTATTCGCATCCGGCAGTTTACATTATGATATTACCTGCAATGGGAATTATATCTGAGATTTTAACGACTTTTGCTAAAAAAACTATTTTTGGTTATACGGCAATCGCTTATTCATCTTTAGGTATCGCTGCAGTTTCATTTTTTGTTTGGGGACATCATATGTATGTTTCTGGGCAGTCTGAATTAGCAGGGGTCATTTTCTCATTTTTAACTATGCTTGTGGGTGTGCCGACAGCAATAAAAATGTTTAACTGGATTGCAACTTTGTATAAAGGATCAATCGAGTTTAGATCACCGATGTTGTTTGCTTTAGGATTTTTATTTTTATTTGTTATCGGTGGTGTAACTGGAATCATGTTGGCAACATTGCCAATCGACGTTCATTTTCATGATACTTATTTCGTTGTCGCGCATTTTCACTATGTCATGGTGGGTGGTGTGTTAATGGCGATGGTGGGTGGAATTTTCTTTTGGTTTCCAAAGTTGTTTGGAAAAATGTATAATGAATCACTGGCTAGATGGTCGTATGTTTTCATATTTATCGGGTTTAACGTCACATTTTTTCCTCAATTTGTATTAGGTGCTATGGGGATGCCAAGAAGATATTTTGATTATATTCCTGCATATGAAGGTTTAAATAGAATTTCTACAGTTGGTTCATGGCTCATTGGTACAGGTTTTTTAATTGCTCTAATTGCAATTATTAAAGCACTCGTTAATGGGGAAAAGGCGCCAGCTAATCCATGGGGATCTAAAACACTAGAGTGGACATCGGCTGAGTCTCCACCAATTTTACATAATTTTAGTCAAGAACCAGTTGTGACAGAGGGGCCATATGAGTACAAGTAAAATGATTAATGGTGTTCCAGTTCAAGAACACTTTAAAAATGCTGCACACCAATTTGATACTGCAAAAATGGGTATCTGGTTGTTCATGGTTACTGAAATTTTGATGTTTGGTGCGATTTTTATTGGGTACGCAATGTATCACATGAAATATCCAGAAATGTTTGCTGAGGGAGCTCGTTTTTTAGATTGGAAATTAGGATTCATCAATACACTGGTGTTGATTTTTTCTTCGTTAACAATGGCGCTGGGAATTTACTTTTGCCAAGTTAATCAAATTAAAAAAGCAGTTTTATCTTTAGCTATTACAATTTTATGTGGCGCGATTTTCATGGTGATTAAGTACTTTGAGTACACGCATAAGTTTCATTTGGGGATATTCCCAGGGAATATGTTAAATATTGAAATGTTGAATCAGCATTTGGCAAGTGTGGGCGAGCCTTTAATTAAGAGTACAAACTTAGGATTATATTTTGGTTTTTATTTTTGTATGTCTGGATTACACGGGATTCATGTTATTTTAGGTATGGGTTTAATAACTTGGTGTTTAATTCGAGCAATGCGTGGCGATTTTAATGCCAATTATTACACAGCTGTCGAAGGTGTTGGGATATTCTGGCACATTATCGATTTAATCTGGATTTTCTTATTTCCGTTACTTTATTTAGTGGGGTAGTTATGGGACAAAATAATCATTCAGAACATCACATTATGCCGCTAGCAACATATATGAAAGTTGCGGCAGCATTATTTGCCTTAACATTTTTAACAGTTGGTGCGCATGCAATCCGTGGATTTCTAGGTCCATTGGCTCCATTTGTTGCATTTGGTATCGCTGCAGTAAAAGCTTTTTTGGTGATGGCTTGGTTCATGCATTTAAAATATGAAAATACTGAAAATAGAATTGTTTTTATCACAGGATTTTTGTGTTTAATTTTACTTTTTGCGATTACATTTATTGATGTTTTATCGCGATATCCAGAAAATTCTGTTTTATAGTTGTGTTTCAAATTTATTCGCAGCTTACAAAATTTGGAATAGTTATTTTTATTTTATTAGCCGGTCTTGCGGGATATGCAACCGGCTTTTTTGTTGAAACAACCTTTTCATTTCAACATTTGTTGACCTTTGTTGGCGGGTTATATTTTTTAAGTTCTGGAAGTTTAGCTTTAAATCAGTTTCAGGAGTATAAGCTTGATCGATTAATGCCAAGAACACAAAATAGACCAATTGCAAACGGGAAATTGCAGCCTGCAGCTGGATTAATCATCGCAGTAACATTAATTGTTGTTGGATTAGCGATGCTTTTTGATTTGTCTCAGATGGCAGGTTGGCTTTCAGTTGTTTCGGTGATTTTGTATAATGGTTTATATACATATATATGGAAACCAAAATGGATTTTCGGAGCTGTTCCGGGAGCAATTCCAGGTGCACTGCCTATTACAATTGGCTATGCGGTTAATGATCCAAATATTCTAAACTTAGATTCTATTTATTTATTTTTAATTATGTTTTTATGGCAAATGCCACACTTTTGGTTGCTTGCACTAAAGTTTAAGGGTGATTATAAATTAGGTGGCATACCAACACTTCCGGTGGCGTTAGGGACAGAAAAAACATTGTTTCATATTGGACTTTATACATTTGCTTATGCAGGTGTGGCTATATCGTCACCATTCTTTTTACATTCGAGTTGGTTGTATATTTTGTTAGTATTTCCATTTGTGTTTTTTTTACTAAAGGAATTTTTTAGATATTATAAGTCAAACGGACAGGAGCGTTGGTTTGCATTTTTTATGTGGATTAATTTTTCAATGTTAGTGTTTGTTTTTGTTCCTGTTGTCGATAAGTGGAGTTTTCTTTTTATCGGTCGGAGTTAATTATTTAAATTAACTTTTCTAGACTTTGATCAGGTTGAATTGATTTAAAATTAAAAATGATCGTAAATTATTTTATTTTAATCCTAATTTGACCGATTTTATAGGATATGAAAAAGTTTTTTTATGGTAGTTATTTTTTAATTTTGTATTTCATTTTAGCTTCATGTTCTGGTGGATTGTCTACAGTTTCATTATTAACAGGTGATAATAATGAACTTATCGTCACTGAGTCAGTCAGTGTTAATGCATTTTCGCGATCAAGTTGTAAAATATCAAATTTAGGTGTTTTAAATTGCTGGGGTTTTAATGATTCATCGCAAATGTTGGATGCAGCTAATTATATTAATCCTCATGGAATCACAGACACGGCTGTGTATGTTAAAATCAGCGCTTCTGATAATCATGCTTGCGGTATAACATCATCTGGTATTTTAAAATGTTGGGGTAGCAATGATTATGGTCAGATTGGAAATGGGACAAATGACAAGGTAACTGTTCAAACAGTAATTGATTCAGGGGTTTCATATACAGCTGTTTCTTCAGGTGTGCGCATGACTTGTGGGATTATAACAGGTGGTGTACTCAAATGTTGGGGCGGAAGTGGTTTTGTTGGAGATGGGACCTCTGGAAGTTCGTTGACACCCAAAGTAATTGAATCCGGTACTCATTATTCAATGATTTCGGCTGGCGGTTTTCATTCTTGTGGGATTACAACAAGTGGCGTATTAAAATGTTGGGGACAAAACTCTTACGGTCAAATTGGTGATGGATCAACAACTACAAGGTTATCACCTGTCATCGTTGATTCAGGTGTTGATTATTCATTTGTTAGCACTGGTGAAAATCACACGTGTGGTGTGACTACTGCTGGTGTGTTAAAATGTTGGGGTAGAAATTTACTTGGTGGGTTAGGTGATGGAACTTCAACTCAACGAAATTCACCGGTTATTATTAATTCAGGAACTTCATACGCATCTGTTTCAGCAGGCCGATATCAAACATGTGGAATTACGACTACAGGAGTATTAAAGTGCTGGGGTTTTATAAGTGGCAGCAATTTATTAGGGTCAACACCTAATGTGATTGATTCGGGTGTAGCATACAGTCAAGTCAGTGCCAGTTTTTATTCACATATTTGTGCGGTTACAACAACGCAAATTTTGAAATGTTTTGGTGATAATTTACTGGGTCAAATCGGTGATGGTACAAAAATTAATCGCAATAATCCACTAACGATTAGTTCAGGAACTGATTTTAATTTTGTGACGACTGGTGCTTATTATACATGTGGTTTGACGACTGCGGGTCGAGTTTTGTGTTGGGGAATTAATACATATTCTCAATTGGGGGATGGAGTCACTTCAAGTAAGTATACCCCTACATCAATAGATATAAGTGCAGTGTATTATCATATTTCAATGGGATTTTCTCATAGTTGTGGTGTTTTGATTGATGGTACGCTGAAGTGTTGGGGAAGGAATAACTCTGGTCAGATTGGTAATGGAACAAGCGATGATGTTATTGTAGATTCTGTTATAGATGAAACTACAAAGTTTAAAAAGGTTGTGTTAAGTGAGAGTCACACTTGTGCAATTACACTAACAAGTGAAATTAAGTGCTGGGGTGATAATTCATATGGCCAGCTCGGAGATGGCACGACGACACAAAGAAATGCTCCTGTTACTGTTGATTCTGGAGTAACTTATAGTGATCTTACTGTTGGATCAGCTCATACATGTGGAGTTACAACTACTGGTGTATTAAAATGTTGGGGTTATAATGACACAAGTCAATTGGGAGATGGAACATCTTCTAATCGATCTTCCCCAGTTATAATAGACTCTGGTGTGATGTATAACTCAATTTCTGCGGGTAAATACCACACATGTGGAATTACAGTGAGTGGAATGTTAAAGTGTTGGGGTGATAATTCTTTTGATCAACTTGGTGATGGCACTGGAAATACACGAGCAACGCCTGTTATAGTTGAATCAGGAGTTTCGTATAAGTTAGTTTCAGTGGGTGAAGAGCATTCATGTGGTGTAACTACGGCTGGAATTTTAAAATGTTGGGGAAAAAATTATAGCGGACAATTAGGAGATAGTACGACATCAAACAAAAGCGTACCGACAATTATAGATTCAGGAACTACATACTCAACTGTACAAAGTGGATCAGAGCATACGTGTGGATTAACTACTCAAAAAATAACAAAATGTTGGGGTAGTAATACATATGGCCAACTGGCTTTGAGTTCGTCAATAACTCAGGCGACATCGCCTACGGTTGTTTCATTTTAAACTCGTCTGGAGTGTCAATTTGTTTGAAGGGGTGAGCTTTTATAAAGGCCTCATTTTTCATGCAGTTTTCAAAAATTGAGGATAGTTTTTTAAAATCCTCCAGAGGAACTTTAAAACGCTGAGCAGTTACAATTTGTGGTATGAGCAATAAATCAGCGGCGGTAATTTTATCACCGAAACAAAATTTTCCAGATTGAAAATTTTCAATCTGTTTTAAGTTTAAAAACTCTTCGCAGGATTTTAGACCAAGGAGAACCCAATGATGAATCCATTTTGTTCTCTCTGGTTCAGAGATGTTCATATTTTTTTCTAGATACTGGAGTGTTCTTAAATTTCCGTAGGCGTGTATGTCCGCATTTATATTTTCGCAAAACTGTTTAATTAAACTTTTTATATAAATGTCTTTTGGAAAAAGTTGATAACTTTGTGGAAAAGCTTCATCAAGATACTCTAAAATCGCCATCGACTGACCTAAAACAATGTGTTTATTGTCTTTTTCATGGATTAAAGTCGGAACTCCTCCCATGGAGTTTATTTTTCTGTAGCTTTGTGAGTTTTGTTCGCCGCCTTGATTCAGCAAGTGAACAGGTTTGTACTCATAAGGTAATTGTTTAAGTTCTAGGGCAATGCGAACTCGAAATGAAGTTGAGCTGCGATAATAGTTGTATAAGATTAATTTATCCATGCCTTGAGTGTGATCTGACTGAGTTATAACTCCAACACATTGCGCAGAACAGCACGAAGCAAATGCGTCTTTAGATGCAGGCTGAATCAGACAGGAGTATCATTTGTTTATACAAAAGGAGAATTTTATGAATTCTAAGTTTTTAATAACTGTTGTTTCTTTATGTTTAGGGTTGTCGTCTTTAGCAAAAGCAGAAGTTGCGTATTCGATGCCTGCATTAGAGGTTGGATTAAGATTAAATACTGTTGACTTAACAAATGCTAATTCTCAAAAGCAAAGTCAGGCATTTCAATTCGGAGGATCAATTGTTTTTGATTTTGGTTCAGAAGAAACTAATATTTTTGGTTTGAAAACTGGACTCAGTTATGTTGAGAGATCATTTAAAAATGAAACTGGCTCTACTACGACTGATGGTAAAATCTCTTATGCGGATATTCCTGTTCACTTTATGTTTAAATTTGAAGATTATGCAGGGATATTTATTGGACCATCTTTTTCAATGAAAATGTCTGATGAGTGCAAAGGCTGCACAGGCGGTATAGCAGGCATTAAATCTACAATTACACCGATAACTTTTGGTGCTCAATTTAAATTTTCACCAAACTTGGGAATGAGTTTGTTTTTTGAAAAAGCAGGAGATTTATCAACTGACTTAAAAGACTCAAGAGCCGTTGGCGCTAATTTATTACTTGTTTTTGATTAACAAATAAGTCGAATGGATCATAAATATGAAATTAGGTACGATTCCAAGTCCACATTCTAAAGACGGCGAGTTAGTTGTTATCAGTCAAGATAATTCACAGTATACATCGGCACATGATATTGCTCCAAATTTACTAAATGCATTGGAAAATTGGAGGTCAGTTGAGCCAGAGCTTAAGAAACGTTATGAGCAATTAAATTCTGGATCTGCAGCATTAAAAAAATCGACAGAAAATTTTTTAAAATTTTCGTCTGTCTTGCCGAGGACTTGGTTATTTGCTGATGGATCTGCATTTATACATCATATTAAATTAGTTAGAATGGCTCGCAAGGCGGCTTTGCCAGAAACATTATTAACTGTGCCGCTTATGTATCAGGCTGAAAGTGGTCGGTTTTTGAATCCAACGGAAGATATTCCTCAAATCGATTTTTCACATGGAACTGATTTCGAAGCCGAAGTGGGTGTCATCGTTGATCATGTTCCAATGGGTACTTCGGCAGAAAAAGCTTTAAGTCATATTAAATTAATAGTGCTTATTAATGATGTGTCATTGCGTGGATTAATTCCAGAAGAATTGGCTCAAGGGTTTGGATTCTTTCAAAGTAAACCAAATAAAGCTTTATCGCCAATAGCAATTACGCCAGACGAGCTTCAGGAGTCTTGGCAAGGTGGTCGTGTTCATTTACCATTGCATGTTAAATATAATGGTGCTTTTTTTGGAAAAGCAAATGCAAAAGAAATGCATTTTCATTTTGGCCAACTGATCGCACATGCGGCTAAAACTAGAGATTTAGCTGCTGGAACTCTTATTGGGAGTGGAACTGTCGCAAATGAAGATTCTACAGTTGGATCGAGCTGTTTGGCAGAAAAGCGAATGCTTGAACAAATTAATGAGGGGCAAGCTAAAACACCATTTATGAAAATTGGAGATACTGTCGAGATTGAAATGTTTAACTTGCGTGGCGAAAGTTTATTCGGAAAGATTTTACAAACTGTTCGAGCTGCTGAAAAAAATTAAATATGAAGCACTATCAAATTCATCAAAATTTTTTCAATGAAGCTAAAAAATTAAGATCCGAGTTTGATTTTCAATTTAATGATCCTCGTTCAACAGAGTCTAAAAGATTTGTTTGGGATTATTGGTATTTTGAAAATCAGTACCACCTTATGAGAACACCAGCGTTTTATTATTTCACTAAAAAGTTATATCAGAATTTTCACTCTCATTTAGTGCAATGGGGACGTGAAAATTTAGGTTGTCATGATATTTCACCGCCATGGATGAGTTATTATGTTGATGGCTGTTATCAAAATTTACACTCTGATGTTCCACATGGTCCTTGGGCGTGGGTTTATTCTTTGACATTAGATCCTAAAATGTTTCGAGGTGGTGAAACTTTGATTTTAAAACCTGATGTTTTAAATTATTGGAGCACTTTTCAAGATCAACAAGACCGTGAGTATACGAGTTTTGTTGATTTAATTCCTGCAAAATTTAACCAGCTCGTTGTATTTGATCCGCGATTTCCTCATGGCGTTACCGAAGTGAAAGGAACACGAGATCCACAAAAAGCAAGGCTTGTGCTCCATGGATGGTTTGTTGAGCCAAGACCATATGTTGTTGGTGGGTTAAAAGTGAATCAAGTACAGCCAATTTTATCAGAAGCACTGCATGTTTTTTCTGAAGAGTTAAAAAAAATAAATCCGTGTCTTGGTACTGTATCAGTTCGTATTCAAGTTGGAAACGATGGTGTTGTTTGCAAGTATAGTGAAGTGACAAACACACTTGTATCGATAAGTGGCCAGGTTTCTGAAACAGTTCAAATTCGTAAACTTATGAAAAAAATATTTTTAAATTTACATTTTCAAAAAAATAAGAATAGTTCGTATATTACGATTCCAATTTTGTTTAAATAAAGGATGCATGAATGACGTTAACTCAGTTGTCGTATATAGTGGCTGTAGATAAATATAAAAATTTTGGTTTGGCTGCTGAAAGTTGTTCTGTGACTCAGCCAACTTTAAGTATGCAAATTCAAAAGCTTGAAGATGAGTTAGGCGTTCAGATATTTGATCGAAGTCACCAACCAGTCAAAGCGACAAAGCTAGGTGCTGAATTAATTACTCAAGCTCGTGTTATTTTAACAGAAGGTCAGCATTTTCATGATATAATTCAAGACAATAATGGTGAAGTAAAGGGGCAGATTTCAGTGGGAGTTATTCCGACTTTAGCTCCGTACTTATTGCCACTTTTTTTAAAAAAATTCAGCCAGAAGCATCCGTTACTCGAGATGAGTATTGAGGAGTTGCAAACAGAACAGATATTAGAAAAATTAAAAAATAATTCGTTAGATGTTGCTTTGCTTGTAACACCAATTGAAGACTCAATGCTAAAATCAACACCATTATTTTATGAGCCATTTATGATTTACACTTCGGAGCAAAGTTCATATTTTTTAAAATCAAAAGTGAGTCAAAATGATTTAAATTCAAATGATATTTGGTTACTTTCAGAAGGGCATTGCTTCAGAGATCAATCATTGGCGGTATGTAAAAACCGTAAAAAAACTTCCGACATTAAAAGGTCGATTCGCTTTGAGTCTGGTAGTCTTGAAACATTAAAAAGAATGGTTGAACAAGAAAATGGTTTTACCTTGCTTCCGTATCTAGCTGCACAAGATGTTCAAAATAAAAAGAAAATTAAAGAGTTCAGTGCACCAGTCCCTACTCGAGAAGTAAGTTTAATCCATAATTTACACTTTAAAAGAAATGCTTTTAAAGAATCCTTAATTGAAACAATTCAAAAATCACTACCTAAGGAAATTTCGATTTCATTAAATAAAAATTCTCAGGTTGTTGATTTGCCTATAGGAAAAAATTAAATAAATAGAATTTCAATTGGAATGTGAATGTCAGGATGTAGAGACTTTTTCGCCGGGCAATTTTCAGCTATTGTAGATATTTGTTTTTGAAAATCCACAGGAATGCTTTTTGGAAATTTTAATACTGTTTTAAGTGATTCAATTTTTCGAGGTGCTGCAGACATCACTTTTTCGACTGATGCTTGTGCTCCAACGATAGAGATATTTTCCTTTTCAGCAAAGATAGCTACAGTTGTTAAAATACATGTTCCAAGTGCTGTTGCAATTAAATCAGTTGGTGAAAATGTTTCGCCAAGTCCCAAGTTGTCTTTGGGTGCATCTGTTTGTAAAATTGCTTGTGATGGTTGATGTTTAGCTTCGCAATGTTTTTGACCTGTGTATTGTGAGATGATTTCGACCATATTTATTATATCCTCTTTGAAATTGTTATAAAACTCATGTAAGTTACCATCCATGAAGAAACTAACAGTATTTCTAAAATTGTTTACGTTATTAAGTTCATTATTTTACTTTGGATGTACGCAGTCAAAAGAATTAGGTAGTGCCGATAATCCAATTAAGTTTTTACTTGTGCCTGCTCAGGATACTTTAACTTTGCTAGATAAAGCTAAAGGTTTGCAAAAATTTTTAGAATCAGAAACTCAATTATCCTTCAAGGTTGAATTGCCAATTAATTATATTTCAGTTGTTGAGTCATTTGGTTCTAAACGTGCCGATATCGCAATTATAAATACTTTTGGATATATTTTGGCTAATGAAAAGTATGGTGTACAGGCAAGATTAAAACTGATTAATCGCGGTCGGGATGAGTACTACGGGCAAATTATTGCTCATGTTGATGGAGCTAAAACTATTCATGATTTGCAAAATAAAAAGTTCGCATATGTTGATCCAGCTTCGACCTCAGGATACTTGTTGCCACTGAGATTATTTAAACAAGAAAAAATAAAAATCAAAGAACATATGTTTGCAGGCAAGCATGATAGTGTTGTTCAAGCAGTTTATCAAAAAAAAGTTGATGCGGGAGCAACATTCTATACAGCCCCGGATGAGGATGGAACCCCTAAAGATGCGAGATGGTTGCTAAGAACTCAATATCCAGATATTTATGATAAAGTAAAAATTTTAAAACTGACTGGTCCAATTCCAAATGATCCGATTGTTTTTAGAAAAGATATTCCTGAAGAAATAAAACAAAAAATTGCCGCAGCACTTCTGAAGTATGTTAAAACGGAAGAAGGCAAAAAAGTTTTACTGGATATGTATCATATCACAGACTTTAAAGTGGCTACAGATAAGGATTATGATTTAGTTCGTGGTTACTTAAAAGATGTTGGTCAAGATGTTCAGCAATTTATTAAATAAATTACTAATGGTAAACAGTAAAATTTAATTGTATTTGCGAAGGAGCGCTTTAACCAATCCTTTTATTTCAACATTTTGAGGATGATACCACATTGAAGTTAAACGAGGATTTGCAGGTCTAAGCTCGATAGCTTTTTGGTTGGTAGAAATTTCAGGATGTTTCTTCATGAAAAATCTTTTAACGGTTGACTCGTTTTCAACACTGGCTACGACGAGATCGCCGTCTTTGGCTGTCTTTTGAGATAAAACAACTAAAAAATCTCCATCAAAAATACCTTCCTCAATCATTGAATCGCCTTCAACTTTTAAAGCAAAGTAGTCACCTGGTGATTTTATAAAATGTGTTGGAACATCAAGAAATTCATTTTCATAAGTGCGCTCTATAGGAGAGCCTGCAGCGACTCGGCCTAAAAATGGAATAGGAAGAACCTTCGAGTTTTCTTCTTGATCGTGGGAAGACTGACCAGTGAAGGAGCCGCTCGAAGGTTCTTTAGATAGTTTTAATCTATTTGATAGATCTGTATGAAAATCCTGTGCGGAATGCAAAATATGAATTGCACGTTTTTGATTCTGCGGAATGTGCACATAACCTTTGTTTGACAACTGCTTTAAATAGTTTTGAACAGAGTTAAAAGAAGCAAACCCAAAATGGTCACAAATTTCCTGGTAGGAAGGTGACACACCTGTGGTTGTCAGTTCTTTTTCAATAAAAAGAAGAACTGACTTTTCTTTTGTTGTTAGTGGGGGGAGGGGCAATGTTACATTTTTTTTCATACACATAAATTACAGTGTAATTTATGTGTAAGTCAACCACTAAAAATATATTATTTTATATTCGACTTAAGTCTTAATGCTTTTCACTGGCAGGCATTTTATTGGGATTCTCGATTTTATGTTCTGCTGATTTTAAATGAGGCGGTTGCGAGCAGTTTTGATAAAACAACAAAACAAAAGGATTTGCTATGAATAAAACCGCTAATAAAAAACTGCTCTTTTTTGCCATTAATTTCCTCCCATGGCCTAAAGTCTAGGTAACTTGCTTTAAACCTATCGGATTGTTTTTAAAAAACATGAGGACTTTTTTGTACATTTAGGTCATATTTTGATGATGAAATCGTTTAGTCTCATTTTGATTTTAAATTTTATATGTGCTCACTACTCATTGGCTCAAACTGATGACAAAGCATTGGCAAAATGGTGTGTTGATTCTTTAAATGTTTATAAAGGATACATCAAAAATTCTGACTTAAATAAGTCATGTGAAAAAGTATTACAAATGAAAGGCTGTGAATCAGTTGCTGGAAAACCGATTTATCACTTAGATAAGTTAGGTAAAAATATTAAAGCTAAAAATATTTTAGTTTTAAGTTTAATTCACGGTGATGAAATCGGAGCGGGTGCGCTAGGTCGTTATTGGTTTGAACGAATTCAAGAGATTGATCCACGCAATACTTGGCGAATTATTCCTGTATTAAATCCCGATGGAGTTGAAAAAAGAACTCGAACCAATGGTTCCGGTGTTGATTTAAATCGTAATTTTCCAACCACAGATTGGGAAGCTAAAGCTGTTGATTATTGGAAAAAAGAAGCAAAATCTTCACCTCGAAAATATCCTGGTGAAAAAGCGGCATCTGAGCCTGAAGTCAATTGCGTTCTTAATCATATCGCAGATTTTAAACCACAATTTGTCATCTCAATACATACTCCATTAAATGTGCTTGATTATGATGGACCACAGGTTAGACCACCAAATTATAGTTATTTGCCTTGGAGGCGTTTAGGGAATTTTCCGGGTAGTTTGGGTCGTTACTTGTGGGTTGAGAATCATATTCCAGTTTTAACAACCGAACTTAAAAATGATTTACCAAAAGAAAGTGGCGTTTTTGAAAAGCTTCAAGACGTTATAGGATTACTTGTTCAGACAGATTTGAAATAAGATAATAAAAAAACCTCTAATATAATGAGAATCACTTAGAGGCTTTTGTCGCGATCGAAATATTTAATGAACTTTTGAATTATCAACAGCTTGCTGAATAGCACGCATGCGATCCTGTGGACTTTCGACTTCCTCTTGAAGTTCTGACAACCGATGCAGCATAGCTTCTTTTGCGTAGCGAATAGCATCGTATATATCAAAGCCAAAACCTTCTGCCTCTAAAGTCCCATCATCTTCTTTTAAGACAATAGCAATTCTGTAAGGAAATTTTTCTTCACTATCTGCTTCGGCGGAAAGCAAGTGATTTTCATCTTTATAGGCCTCATAAGGATCGCGAGCCATAACCATAATTGTTGTTTCTTCGGTAACGTAGGGATTTAAATCGTTGATCTGTTGATAGATATAAGACTTAACATCTAGATTTGTTTCAATTAAATCTAAAGTATCTATCAAGGGGTTTCTTTTATCAGTCTGAGCAGTTGTATCTATTTGTGACGTTGTTTTAACCATAGAACCCTCCTGTTAATTAGCTGTTAGTTAATAATAACATTGGGTTCGATATTCAAAAAGTCCAAGATTATAAAAAAGATATTTTTTTACTAGCTGCGGTAAATTAACTCTCGTGTCTCGACATAAGTCATTGTATCAATAGTGTATTATGACAGACATAAAATTATCTAATAGTTGGAAACGTTATTTACAAACTGAATTTGATTCTTCGTATATGAAAGAATTGATGTTGTTTTTGAGCCAGCAAATTCAACAAAAAAAAATGATTTATCCACCGTCAGAAGATTGCTTTAAAGCTCTTGATTTGGTTGATATTAAAAATGTCAAAGTTGTTATTTTAGGACAAGATCCTTATCATGGACCAGGGCAAGCTCATGGACTAAGTTTTTCAGTCAGAGATGGAGTGCGATTCCCACCATCACTTAAAAATATTTTTAAGGAGTTAAATTCTGACTTAGGCAAACCCATTCCTGAATCGGGTGATTTAACTCACTGGGCGCAACAAGGTGTTTTGTTACTGAATAGTGTATTAACGGTTGAGGAGGGAAAAGCCGCCTCACATCAAGGCAAAGGGTGGGAGCAATTAACGGACAAAATAATTGAAATCGTTAATCGAGAATGTCCACACGTTGTTTTTATTTTATGGGGTGCTTACGCACAAAAAAAAGCGGCCTTTGTCGACCGCAAAAAACATTTAGTCTTAGAGTGTGTGCATCCATCTCCATTGTCATCACACCGAGGTTTTTTTGGTTCAAAGCCTTTTTCTAAAACCAATACATGGTTAAAAGAAAAAGGCTTAGATGAAATTAACTGGTAAGCTTTAATGATTGAGAGATTTAGATTGTGTGGTTTCTTTAATAAAAAATGATCCAATTAAAAAAGAAATTATTGCAATTCCAATGGGGTAATATAGTCCCGCGTAAATATCATTAGTGGCAGCAACTATTGCCGTTCCTATGAATGGAACTAATCCGCCAAAGACTCCGTTACCAATATGATAAGGGAGCGACATAGATGTATAACGAATTTTAGTTGGAAATAATTCAACCAGAAAAGCTGCAATAGGTCCATAAACCATTGTCACATAAATAACTTGAATAAAAACTAAAATAGTTAACATCGTGGTGTTGGGGTTGATAGCAGTCGCTGTTGGATTTGATGGGTCCCATCCTGAAAAATGAACTATAGCCTTATATATTGGGACATAAGTCAGTGCGGCTATAATCATACCGCTCATCATAATTTTTTTGCGACCAACTTTATCACTGAGTGCACCGAACACGACGAAAAATGGAGTTGCGAGCAAGAGTGCAACTGCAACAACTGTATTTGCGATAACAAAGTCAACTTTCAAGACCGTTTGCAAGTAGTATAAGGCATAAAATTGTCCTGTATACCAGACAACACCTTGCCCCATTGTTGCTCCTAACAAAGCTAAGATAACCATTTTACGATTTTCAGGATTCATAAAACTATCACGTAATGGTGATTTAGAGACATTACCGCTTTTTTTAGCAGCTTCAAAGACCGGTGATTCATGCATTTTTTTTCGTATGACATAAGAAAGTAAAACTAAGATGAATGATAAAATAAAAGGTATTCTCCAGCCCCATAATTTGAAAATATCTTCACCTAGGCTAAGTCTTGTTGATAAAATAACTCCCAGTGATACAAATAATCCGAGAGTTGCAGTCGTTTGGATAAAACTTGTGTAATAGCCACGTTGATGATCTGGTGAATGTTCTGCAACATAAGTTGCCGCTCCTCCATATTCGCCACCAAGTGCTAACCCTTGAAGTAGTCTTAATATTAACAAAAGAAGTGGGGCAAATATTCCTATGCTTTCATAGCTTGGTAAAAACCCAATGGCTGTAGTTGCTCCACCCATGAGTAATAACGTCACCATAAATGTGTATTTGCGGCCAATTAAGTCACCCATTCGACCAAAAAATAATGCACCAAAAGGTCTAACAATAAAGCCGGTAGCAAAAGTAGCTAAAGTTGATAACAAAGCAACAGTTTCATTCCCTTTAGGAAAAAACTGAGCTGATATAATTGTCGCCAAACTACCAAAAATATAAAAATCATACCATTCAATTAATGTTCCGGCACTTGATGCGCCAATGACTTTCCAAATTTGATTCGTATTTGCTGTCCCGACCTGGTGTGTTTGGGTGTTTGACATAAGAGCTCCTTTCCTAGAGCACGTTAATGTTGATTAAGTTTAGAATAGTAGAATTGCCGCACAATTTCTATTTTTTTGAAGAACTTTTAGACTAAATCGATTGTTTTGATTCAAATAGAGAATTCGGGTTGTCTTTTTTTAAGAAAAATAAAAAAAAATTTGAATAAATAAATTTTATTTATTTGTGATTTTAGTTAATTCAATTTTTTTTTGTTCTAAATTTTCCATATACATGAGTAGTGCATTTTCTAAATTTTCTGTTTCTTGGTTGATCTTGGCAGCATCCTTCGCTAATTGTTGGGCCTGTTGCCCTTGTGTACTCATCAAAAGGCTATTAATTTCGTCTATTTTTTTAGATTGTTGAAATAAAAGTTCTTCAGTTTTTAGAATTTTACGTTCACAATCTTTGATTTCAGATTGAAGTTTTTTTGTTTCTTCTTTGTAATTAAATTTTTTTTCATTATTTAATTGAATTTTTTCAACAACAACTGAATTCGCATCTGATTGAATGTTTAATCTTTGGCTTAAAATGCCTTTCTCTAGACTCCAGAGATATTCATCATACGATCCCGGATATTTTTCAATTTGTCCGTTTCTTACTTCAACAATTTGAGTGGTCACTTGTTTTAAAAAATTTCGATCATGGCTAACGACGATAATTGTTCCTGCAAAATCAGATAGCGCATTAGCGAGTGCAGTTACGGTATCAAAATCTAAATGATTTGTAGGCTCATCAAGTAAGAGTAAGGGGTTTCTTTGTAAAAGAATTTGTCCTAAAGCGACACGTGTTTTTTCACCACCAGATAAAATTTTAATTTTTTTATAAATGCTTTCGCCAGAAAATAACAGTGATCCTGCCATATTTAATATATCTTGTGCCATATTATCTTTGTGTGCTTTTCTTTGGAGGGCATCAAGAACAGTGTCTTCAGGAAGTAAATCATCAGCTAAGTGTTGGGCAAAGTAAGATAATTTAACATTATGACCCCATTTCAGACTTCCAGAAATTAAGGGTATTTTTTCACCTATTGCTTTAAGAAGAGTAGACTTTCCAGCGCCGTTAAATCCAACAATTCCGACTTTGTGTCCTTTTTCAACAATAAGATTAACATTATTTAAAATAATATGATCACTTGCGTACCCAAGTTGGGCATGACTTAATTGAAGAATCTCTTTGCCTGTTGCGGTTGCTTCAGGCAATTGAATGATTGCGCGTGAAGGTAGTTTTTTAATTTCGATTTTTTCTAATTTATCTAAACTTTTTAATTTACTTTGTGCTTGTCGGGCTTTGGTGGCTTTTGATCTGAAACGATCAACAAAATCTTGAATCTGTTTTCTTTTATTTTCAATTTGATCAGCTTTGGCTTGTAAATGTCTTAAAAGCTCTGCTTTTTGTTCAAAATAATCATCAATGTGCCCCGGAAATTTAACAATGTCACCAGCTTCAACCTCAAGAGTGTATTCTGTCGTTCTTTTTAAAAACTCGCGATCATGAGATATTAATAAAAACGCTTGTTTGTAATCTTGTAAAAAACTTTCTAAAGTTAAAATACTTTCTAAATCGAGAAAGTTTGTTGGTTCATCTAAGAGCATAATATCGGGCTCTAAGCCGATTAAGTAGAGTAATTTCATTCTCATACGAAACCCACCTGAAAGTTCGGTGAGTTGAGATTGAAAATGCTTTTCTGTAAGTCCTAATCCTAATCCAATTTGTTTTAATTCCCAGATAGGCTTTATACAATTTTCAGCGAGATAGTCTTCAGATTTTAGATCAACTGTCCAATCAGATTCTTGTTCAAGATATCCTATGCGTAGGCCATTTGCTTTTGTGATTTCTCCTTGATCAAGTGATTCGATACCAACGATTATTTTGAATAACGTCGACTTACCAGCCCCATTCGGGCCAATAACGCCGACATGTTCACCTTGGTTTACTGAAAAACCAGCACGATCAAAAAGAATTTTAGCGCCGAATTGTTTCGATGCGTTGTAGAGTTGAAGCAATGTCATTCCTGTGACATGCTACTTGAGATTACCTAAACATTAAAGGGGAATTTCATGAAAAATAAAATGAATTTATACAGAAATTTATTAAAACCGAGCGCAATGATCAGTACAGCCGTCACTGCGATGATTTTATTTGCAGTTCCAATGGCAACATCGGCAACAGAGCAAAATTTTATTTTTTGTATGGAAGGCAGCCCTGTTTCTTTTAATCCGCAGTTAGTTTCTGATGGTGTTAGTATGAACTCAAGCGCGCAAACGATATTTAATCGTTTAGTTGAATTTAAAACTGGTGGAACAGAAATTGTACCAGGATTAGCTGAATCATGGACGATATCTAAGGATAAAAAAACGTACACTTTTAAATTACGTAAAAATGTTAGCTTTCACACGAACGAGTTTTTTAAACCCACTCGAATGTTTAACGCTAATGATGTTGTTTATACATTCAAGTCGCAATTAGATCCTAAGCATTCTTTATCAATTCCTGGTGCAAATTATGAGTACTTTAAATCGATGGAGTTAGATACGTTAATTTCTGACGTCAAAAAAACAGATGATTATACTGTCGTATTTACTTTAAAACGTCCTGAGTCGCCATTTTTAGCAAATTTAGCAATGGATTTTGCAAGTATTCAATCTGAAGAGTATGCACAAGCATTAATTAAATCTGGTAAAGGATTAAAGACTTTAGAAACGAATCCGATTGGAACTGGCCCATTTATGTTTAAGTCTTATCAAAAAGATTCAACTGTTAAATACACTGGATTTGATCAATACTTCAGGGGCAAGCCAAAAATTAATAATTTAATATTTGTTATTGTCACAGATTCCACTGTGCGCGCACAAAAAATGAAATCTGGTGAGTGTCATGTGATGAGTCAGCCGCAACCACAAGATCTAGAGTCACTTAAAAAATCAAAGGCTGTTGTTTTGAGCACCGAGGGTTTAAATGTCAGTTACGTTGCATTTAATACGGAAAAAAAGCCATTTAATAATCTGAAAGTACGTGAAGCTTTATCTTTGGCGATGAATCAAAAATCTTATATTGATGTGATTTATCAAAATCAAGGAGCCTCTGCTAAAAATCCAATACCACCAACAATGTGGTCATACAATACGAAAACTCCTGATCAGTCTTATAACATTGAAAAGGCAAAAAATTTGTTAAAAGAAGCAGGCTTACCAAATGGTTTTGAAACTGAATTATGGACATTGCCAGTATCAAGACCGTACTTACCTAATGGTAAAAAATTAGGTGAAATGATTCAGGCTGATTTAGCTAAAATTGGAGTGAAAGTTAAACTTGTCACATTTGATTGGCCAACATATTTAGAAAAATCCAAAAAAGGCGAACACCAAATGATTCAATTTGGTTGGACTGGGGATAACGGCGATCCAGATAATTTTTTAAATGTTTTATTAGGATGTGCTGCTGTAAAATCAGGAAGTAACTATGCAAGATGGTGTGATCAAGAGTTTGATGGTTTATTGCAAAAAGCCAAAGAGGAATCAAATATTGCCAAAAGAACAGCTTTATATTTAAAAGCGCAGGAAGTTTTTGCGAAAAATAAACCATGGTATTTAATTGCTCATGGCAAACAAAACAAGGTGATTTCTTCGAAGGTTCAAGGTTATAAAATTGATCCATTCGGTCATGAACAATTTGAAGGCGTTTCTCTAAAGTAATGTCAGTATTTAAATCTGCATTTAAAATTTCAATTTATTTTTTATTCATAAGTCTTATGAGCTTTTCAATTATAAGACTTATTCCTGGTGATCCTGTTCAAAATATTATTGGAGAACGAGGGGCTACTGAAGAGCGCGTTTTGGAAATAAAAAAAAATCTAGGTTTAGATCAGCCAATTATAATTCAGTTTTATAAATTTTCGATAAATGCACTTCGTGGTGATTTTGGTGACTCGATTGTTTCTAAACAACCTGTTTTTAGTGAGTTTAAAGTTTTATGGCCGGCTACAGTTGAATTGGCTTTTGTTGCATTATTGTGGTCTTCAATTGTAGGTATTTTATTAGGGCTTCTTGCGGCTGTTAAACGAAATTCTTTTTGGGATTATGGCGCTGTATCTTTATCGACAGTTGGCTTTGCTATGCCGATATTTTGGTGGGGACTCATTGTCATATTTTTCTTTGCAGTACAGTTGGGTTTATTTCCGGTATCGGGGCGAATAAACGTTATGTTTGATGTACCTTACGTGACTGGTTTTTATTTTTTAGACACTCTGCTATCAGGTCAACTTGATGCATTTTTTTCTGTCATCAAGCATATTGCTTTACCAGCCTTTGTTTTGGGAACTGTTCCATTAGCTTTAATTGTGCGTGTAACAAGGGCTTCTGTGATTGATGTTTCTGATGAAGATTATGTAAGAACTGCCAGATCGAAAGGTTTACCTTACAATCAAGTTTTATTTAAACATATTTTTAAAAATGCACTTCCTCAAATTTTGACATCTATCGGATTAGCTTTAGGTCAATTATTAACTGGTGCTATCATGACTGAAACATTGTTTTCTTGGCCGGGCATGGGTCGCTGGATTATAAAAAGTATCGAAGCCAGAGATTATCCAGTTGTTCAAGCAGGATTGTTTTATTCAATGTTAATTATTATTATTGTGAATTGGCTAACTGATGAGTCTGTTAAATTAGTTAACCCTAAAATGCGTGATTCGCAAAGATCTAGGTAATTTTTGATGTACAAAGTTTTTCGTAACAAAAATATTATATTCGGATTAAGTCTATTTGGATTTTTCTTTATTTGTTTTATGGTTTCGTTATTTTGGACGCCTCATCAATATAATGAAATATTTGATGGAATGGCTTTACAGCCTGCTGGATCTAAATTTTTATTGGGTACGGATGATTTAGGTCGTGATTTGTTTTCGCGTTTATTAAAAGGATCTCAGTTTTCGTTAGGTATAGGATTAATTGTTGGCGGTATTTCAGTGATTATAGGTGCGAGTCTTGGTTTGATATCTGGATACTTTGGTGGTCGGATAGATCATTTTATTAACCAAGTGATGAATGCATTACAAGCAATGCCGAGTTTATTATTAGCACTATTTGTAGTGGCGATTTTAGGACCTAGCGTGATCAATACGATTTTATCAGTCACTTTAGTTTCAATACCAACAATGTATCGATTAGTCAGATCTTCAAGTTTAGTTGAAATGTCGAAAGAGTACATTCAATCTGCGCGAGCTGTTGGAGCTGGGCATAGTCGAATTATATTGAGGCACTTGCTACCTAATTGCGTGACGCCCATTTTAGTACAAACAGCTGTTTGCTGTAGTGAAGCGATTTTAAATACAGCTGCTCTGGGTTTTTTGGGATTAGGAATACAAGCTCCATATCCAGAATGGGGAACAATGCTCAGCGATTCTAAAAATTTAATGGAATCAGCACCACAATTGATGATGATTCCAGGAATATGTTTATTGCTTTTAATTTTATCGACTCAACTCATTAGCGATGGTTTGCGCGATCATTTGAGTTAGTTAATCACTTTGCATTACGAAGCCTAACTCAAACAATCCCTTTTTCCAGTGGAGAATTTCGATCCCATTTTCGATTCTGTTTCTTGGATCATTAGATAAACAAAAGTATTTATTTTTAGGAAAATCTTTTTTTACAGATACTAAAGATCTAATATTTGCATCAGAAATCACTTCAGTTGATTTAATTTCTACAAATGCTGCTGGTAAACCAGGACGCTCAATAATGATATCAATTTCAAGATCATTATTTGTTTGTAAATATGAAAATTGATAATCTAATGAATAATATGAATTAAGACGATGCATTTCTAAAATAATAAACTGTTCAAATAAATCACCGTACTCAAAGGTTCCTTTTTTGAGTGGAACATTAAGTCTGCGATTGAGACTACGAGCCACACCAGTATCAAAATAGTAAAATTTTGGATTTTTTTTCTGACGCTTTCTTAAACTATTATCGTGTGCATTTAGTAAAATACCAACATGTGTGTCTTTTAAAATTTCAAAATAATTTTGTACTGACTTTGTATCAGCATCAATATCTTGTCCAATTTTTGAAAAATTAAGAATTTTAGTATTCATTTGTGCTGCAACATCTAAAAATAATCTAAAAGGCTTAAGATTGCGAATGACTTGCTCTGCTTGAATTTCTTCTTTTAAATATGTTGATATATAAGTTTTTAAATAATTGTGTATGTCGGAAGTTTCAGAAAAATCAGTTAGCGTTGGTAATCCACCATAAGATAAATAGCGGTCTAAGTTAAAACTGCTTTTTAACTCATTATGAGTTAAAGGAAACAACTCAAAATTAAATGCACGACCGGCAAGTAAATTTGCAGCCCCCCGTTTTAATTTACGAGCACTTGAGCCAGTCAGAGCAAATTTAATACCTTTGGTTTCAATAAGATGATGAACTATATCTAGTAATTTTGGAATTTTTTGAACCTCATCAATTATAATCCAGTGAGGTAATGTTTTTTGCTTTAGAACAAAATCGATTAAATAATCAGGCCTTTTAATGAGTTTGTCCTCCCATTCAGCTTTAAGTAGATCGATTAAAAGGGTATTTTTTTCATTTTTAAAATGGCTGTGAATGAGGCTCGATTTGCCAACTCCACGTGCTCCAAACAGGAAAAAACTGTGTGTTTTTGATAGGTTAGATATTCTGTGGATCATGCTCCATAAGTGTATTTTGATATAAAGAGAAAGTCAATTTAACAATATTCAACTTTGCACTATTTTGAAAGATCTGGAAATTCTTTTTAGCATCTATGAACAACAGAAGCTGTGTAAAAATTGAGAGACATATCTAGACCTTAATCCATAATCTAGCGATCTGATTTTGACGACAAGTATTTATGAAATTCATTTTGTGCATTTTGTTTTTATTTAGTTCAAAGCTTAAAGCTAATGGTGCAGATTTTTACACATTTGATCGTAAAATAAGTCACAAAGCACTAGACATATATGAAATCACATTAAAATTAAAAAACTTTGGGCTATTCGAAATGGATCTAAAAAGACAAGGTCAATTTTTAAACTCAGATGTAGATCAAATATATTTTTCACCAACTGATAAAAACATATTTGTTATTTTAAAATTGAATTTAAAGTTTAATAAAAAATCATACATAAAACTATCTAACGACAAGTTTGTTTGTCATGCTAAAACAAATCAAGATCGTGATTTTTCACTTTATTTTGAAGGCTTTAGCGAATCTACTTTTCAAAGTATGTGCAATAAGTTTAAAAACACATCTTATTTCTCAAGAAATTTTATTTTGTATAAAACTTTTTTAAATTTTGCTTTTGCAAATGAAAGTACACGCTGTCATGGGAATTCGCGATCAAATGTAAAATCAATATCTAATATTTCAGAAAATATTGATACAACTGAAGTTGTTCAACAAATGGGTGTTTGTTTATCTGAATTTGTTGGCGGTGTTAAATCAACATTTAATGGATTTTCTGATGAATTGTCCAAGTTACTGGAAAATCCCACAGATCTTTGGCAGAATCTGTCTGAACAAGCAAAGGCAATTCACAATTTTATTTTACACTTATCAACTGAAGCAATACAGCTAAAAAGAGCTATTGGATCTTTAGATAACCGGCTTGTTATTCAATTAGCATGTCGAATGGGTGGCGAAGTATTGGTATCAGCGGGGATTTCAGCAGTTACTGGATTTGGTTTATCGAAGTTGGCTTTAACTTTTGTTAGTGCGATTAACAAACTTAAATCGATGAGTTCAATTTTTACACAACTTAATCGATTAAATAAAATTGGCCAAGCTCATCTTGCAAAGGAAATTTTAAGCTGTGGGATATAAAATAAAAAATTATTTTATATTGGGGATCATATTTTACATACCGTGGGCATTTGCAATTGATTGTAAATTGGCAAATTTACTAAGTCATCATTCAATAGCATCAAATGCTGATTTTTGGGAAAAGTTTAGTCAAATAAATCCAAACAATAAAGCTGCATTAGAAGAATTAATTAAAAAATATAATCCGGATCTTTTAAAAAATTCAGATCCTGTTGTTGTAAAAAAATCTTTAAAGCAAAAGTTTGAACTAAGTACAAAAGCAGAAAAGGCAAGATTGAAACTAAATAAACAAAATCAGGAAAAGTTTGACGAAATGATTGAACTCGTAAATACAAAAGGGCCAGAAGCCTTTTATGAGCAACCTGGCAAATGGCGGCCAGAGCGACTTAAGCGTAATCGTGAAGAGCATACTATTCGGTTACATGGTGATTATCGCGTACTTTTTGAAGTGAGTGATGATGGTGTAGTCAATATTCTTGATGTGGGTAATACTGGGCGCAGTGTTGGACATTAGAAATCATGAAGTAATACATTCATGCATTAAAATTTATTCCGAGCATTACAATTTATGAACCATGCAGAAAAGAAAATGTATCACTATGTCCGCATTAAATCTGAATTTCACTACACAGCATCTGTCTGGACACCCTCGTAATGAGGAGTATCAATAATTTTTTGTAACCAGCGCGAAACTAAAAGTGGTGCTTGTTCAAGAATTAAATGTTCACCATTAGAAATTTGAATCCATGCTTGTTTTGTATTTGAAGGTAGTTTATCCCAGAGTTCGCGATAAAGAGTATTCGGAACAAGTGTGTCTTTTTCAGATGTAATTAAATAGGTCGATTTTTCAGGTAAAGTGTGTAAATGATCAAAGACGTTTAATTTCATAATTTCTTGTGATAATTCAATAGCTGCTTTTCTTAAGTGCTCTTCAGGAACATGATTTGAATACCGAAAATGCATGTAGTGATTTAGAAAATTATCATAAACACGATCAAACATTTGAGCTTGTCGGCCTAAAAAGCCAGAAGATTGTTTAAGCGATTCAAGTTGTCGCCACCAGAGTCTTGCCATTGGAAAGGCACGATCAAGTCTGATGATATAAGGTAAAAGTAATATTAATTTTTGTATTCGATCCGGATGCTGGCTGGCCCATTTAATGGCAACACCTCCACCGTATGAAAAACCAACGAGATGGATCGGTTGTTGGATATTTAAATGATTTAAAAGTGAACTTAGAACAGAACATTGGTCACCTATTGAAAAATTAAAATTTTCGACATTTTTTTTAAATTGTTCTTCAAGAGTTAATCCTTGTCCAAGGAGATCAACAGTTAAAAAAGAGTAATCTGTTGATAAATTTGAAATAATTTTATCCCATGATTCCAGTCCGTCAGTGAGTCCATTTAAAAAGACAAGCAGTGGTTTATTTTGATTATAGTTTTGAAATTTATAAAATATTTGATGATTATCGTATTGAAAGAACTCAGCGGTTGTCATTTTGTCTTCCTATCCATGTTGTTATTTGTGGCCATAATTCGAGTTGAGTTTTTTGATGAACTAAACAACTTACATGTCCACCCTTGTATTGAACTTGAGTGACATTAGTCGATCCAAATTTGTTTTTATCAATAAATGCAGATTTTAAAGGAACAATATGATCTTCGTTGGAAGCGACCATTAATATGGGGATCTTGATATCCGATAACTTGACGACTTGAGAATTGTTTAATTTAAATTTATTTTCAAACAGTGAATTTTGTAAATATAAATCCTGAATAAGATTTATATAACAACCGCCTCTAAAAGCAACGCTGTCATGTGACCAAAGCTCTAAAGACCAATAATTTTTTTTCTGTTGCTCAGTCATAGATTGTTGAAAGTATTTTTTAAAACGCGAGTACTGAGCCAGTGGTTTTAAAAGCAAAAATGAACTATGTAAGATTGGCCAGGGAATATTTCCAAATGATTCAGTCAATAATTTATAATCGACAGTTCCTTGAGTAATCCAATCAGTTAATCGACTTTCAATTGAAAAATCGAGGGGACTTGTCAGTAAAAACAAAGAATTTAAATTTTCGGGATGTAAACTGGCATACATAGATGCAATGGTTCCGCCTAAACAGTGTCCCATAAGATGAATTTTTTTAGATTTTGCATGTTGTTGAATGACTTTAGCAAAATAGGGGATTCTGTTGAGAAGTAAGCTAGAAAAATCTAAAAATTGATCTTCATTTACGGGTAATCCCCAGTTTAAAACGTAGACGTCGTAACCGATATTATTAAAATGCCGAATTAAACTTTTATCCTCTTGCAAATCGAGAATGTAGTAGTGACTAATCATTGATGGAATAATAAAAATTGGAGATTCGAATTTCCGCTGATGGCTTTTATAATAAAGTAACTCATGAGAGCCTTGGCGATCAAGAATCTCAAATTTTGTAGAGTTTCTGAATTGAGGCCATATTTCGTTTAGGCGATTTGCCTGGGTTAAAAAACTAAAATCAAACATATATATTTAGTTAAGAGAATCAAGCTGAATACGATCTCTTAACGACTCTTTTTTTTTATTGACCGAAGTTTCATTATTTAAATCAGACTTAGGTTGTGTAGATAAAGATGAAACATTTTTAGGTTGTTCGTTTAAATGCTTTATTTCATTTTCAAGTCGTTGGATATGAAATTGCATCTCTTGAAGTAAGAATAACATTTTGTCTTGATCTTTTTTAAGTGGCAGTTCTGCTTTTTGGACCATGTACTGCATGGCTTTTTGTGCTAAAATCATTCTTTTGCTATTTAAATTAATAATTTGAGATACAGATTTTAGAAAATAAGGGTGCGTTGTTAGTTTTTCTAAACTTGTTTCGATTTTTTTTTCAAGTTGTTGTTCAAAAATTTGCAGAATTCCATTTTTCATAAATACCCCGTTCTCGTCCGTGAGCCCAGCATTTTGTACATTTGTCTTGGATAAATTAATTAGAGCACAAAAAAATAAATATTCAAAATATGTTTTCAAAAAATCGAAACCTAGCCTAGTATAGCTAAAGACCAGGACTGGAGTTTATGTGGATACAATACAAATTAAAAAATATGAAAATCGCAGACTGTACTCAAGTTCTGAAAAGCGTTATGTCACTTTAACAGAAATTTCACATTGGATTATCGATGGTCGTCAGGTCCAAGTGGTTGATGTTACAAATGATAAAGATATTACATCTGAAATTTTGACACAGATATTATTGGAACAAGGTCGAGCCAAACACTTACCCGCGGAGTTACTTGTCGCGATGATTCGTTTAAATGAAGGAGCAATGAAAAGTTTTTGGAACCCAATGTTGGAACAATCGGTCGAACTCATGACAAAGTGGAATCCATTTTTATCGTGGATGCAGTCTGTTAAGGAAAAATCAAAATCATAATTTAAGGTCTAGTTTTTTTGCTGCGATTGCAGCAAATTTTGACTCCTTCCGAAAGTGTTATCAGAATTAAATTGCTGCAAATGCAGCATAAACCTCGGAGGAATAAAATGGCACAAAGACCAAATCAACCAGAATTTTTTAATACTGAATTCACAGCACAAGCAACTGAAACTATGAAATCATTTGCAGCTTGGCAGTATAAAACAGCTCAAACATTTATGGATCAATCAATCAGATTTACACAATCTTGGATGGATTTAGGCCATGAAGCATATAAATCTTCAATGAATGCTGGAGAAGGTATTCGTAAAGATTTCACTGCGATTACAGAGAAATTTTTTACTCCGTAATTTTTTAATCAGAGTTGCTCACTTTCGAAAAAGACGTCGTTAAATACGACGTCTTTTTTTTTATTCTCAGAGGATAATATTAAAATCGAGTTTGGTTTTTTATTAAAACTCAGCTTTAATGTTTGAATGAGAATCATATTGTTTTTATTTCCATATATTTTATTTTCTTGTGTCTCGGCACCTAAAGCTATCGAATCAACAAAGCCAGCTGTTTTACTTCAGGATGAAGTCATAGATATAATTGGGTTGCAGCAGTTTTTAAAACTCAACAGTACTCGGCTTGGTTTTTCTGAAAAAGCATTTAATACATGTGAAGTTGGTTACGGATATGTGCAAAATGAAAATTGTCGTAAAAAAATGATGATGGTTATACGGTTTCAAATAATGTGTCGCCCCAACTTAAAAAATTCAAATCAAATATTATCACAATCTGATCTTATTCCATTGGCCGATCAAAGACTCACTTGGAAGTTAAATAATTTATCTGGAGCTTCAGAAACAAACCACTATGGTTATGGACAAATTATAACAATTTCATCTCAATCGCAAAAAAATCAAAGACTTAAAATCACATCGGGAAATGATTTTTTAATGATGAAATCGCATGAAATTGATCAAGTTGTGACTCCTCCGGATTGGTGTAAGTAAAAGTAGAAAGGTCATCTCATATGGAAGTGTTAACAATTGAATCATTTAAAATGAAAATTTATGATTTTCACGAGTCAAAAGATTGGAAGTACGTAGGTACAAAGCCAGCGATTATTGACTTCTTTGCTGATTGGTGTGGTCCTTGTCATATGTTAATGCCAACATTAGAGCGCATTGCTGAAACATATTCGGGGTTAGTTGATATTTATAAAATTGATACGGAGGCAACACCTGAGTTGGCAGCACTTTTTGAAGTGAGAGGAATTCCAAGTTTGTTATTTATACCTTTAAATGAAGAGCCAGCGATGAGTTCCGGAGTGATCTCTGAAGAGAGTTTTGAACAAGCTATTGAAGAGTTATTTAAAATAAAAAAGCCCTGAAGTTTTCTTCAAGGCTTTCGTTAAACAAAAAATTCAAATAGAGTGTTACATCGACATGGCTTTTTTTAGATTAGCATCTATTGCATCTAAAAAGGGCTCTGTGTTCATGTATTTATCTGCAGGAACTTTGTCGCCGTATATACATACAGCTAGGTCTTTTGTCATTTTTCCCGACTCAACTGTTTCGATGCAAACTCTTTCAAGTGTTTTTGCGAATTTATCTAAAGCAGGGTTGTTGTCAAGTTTAGCTCTATGCTCTAGACCGCGAGTCCATGCGAAAATAGATGCAATCGGATTTGTTGAGGTTGGTTGTCCTTTTTGGTGCATACGGTAGTGACGAGTTACTGTTCCGTGTGCAGCTTCTGATTCCATTGTTTTTCCATCAGGTGTTATAAGGACTGAGGTCATGAGGCCTAATGATCCAAAACCTTGTGCGACAGTATCTGACTGAACGTCGCCATCGTAGTTTTTACAAGCCCATACAAAATTACCATTCCATTTAAGTGCTGATGCAACCATGTCGTCAATTAAACGATGTTCGTAAGTGATTCCAGCCGCATCAAATTGTGGTTTAAATTCTTTTTCAAAAATGTTTTGAAAAATATCTTTGAAACGACCGTCGTATTTTTTAAGTATAGTATTTTTAGTTGATAAATAAAGCGGCCACTTCTTAGATAGAGCTTGATTAAAGCAAGATCTTGCAAAGCCAGCGATAGACTCATCAGTGTTATACATAGCTAGTGCTACGCCATCACCTTTAAAGTTATAAACTTCATGTGAAATTTTTTCGCCGTTTTCACCCTCAAAAGTAATCGTTAATTTGCCTTTGCCTTTAGTGACAAAATCAGTTGCGCGGTATTGATCACCAAAAGCATGTCGTCCAATACAAATAGGGGCTGTCCAGTTAGGAACTAAACGCGGAACATTTTTACAAATGATGGGCTCACGAAAAACTGTACCATCAAGAATATTGCGGATTGTCCCATTTGGTGATTTCCACATTTGTTTAAGATTGAACTCTTTTACGCGAGCTTCATCTGGGGTGATTGTCGCGCACTTAATACCAACATTATATTTTTTAATGGCTTCTGCTGCATCTACAGTGACCTGGTCATTCGTTAAATCACGGTGTTCCATTCCTAAATCAAAATATTTAATTTCGATATCGAGATAAGGTAAAATCAATTTTTCTTTGATAAATTTCCAAATAATTCTTGTCATTTCATCGCCGTCAAGATCAACGACTGGATTTGCTACTTTGATTTTTTGCATAGAAATATCCCCTTTTAAGTTTCATATTAAAGTCAAACAATCACTATAGAGCTAGTTTACTAATCTTGCACGGCCTAATGCTTTATATCATGTTGAAAAGACATAAATTCAGGACTACATTAGGGTGTGGCTATACAACAACAGTTTAAGACTAAAAAAATATACACACGACTTTTGCCTACAATTCAGCAAATCAATTCCTTTAGTGACTATTCGCAAGTGCAGTCAGTCGTCATTTACGATCGAATATTGCTAAAAAATTCATCGTTTAAAAAATGGTTAGATCAGTTTGAATTTAAAATACCAGTTGTAGCTGGTGAAAAACTAAAAACACTCGATCAGTTTTCAAATATGTTACTTCGACTTCAGAAGTGGCAAGGACGTTTGCAGGGGTCATTTCAATTTGTTGCAATTGGTGGTGGTTCAGTTGGAGATTTTGCCGGATTTTTAGCTTCAACATATCAAAGAGGACGTCCCTTAATCTTAATTCCATCGACGTGGTTATCAGTTATTGATTCAGCACACGGAGGTAAAAACGGTTTAAATTTAAAAGGTGTTAAGAATCAAGTTGGAACTATATATCCGGCAGCTGGGATCATTGTTTGTAAACAATTGTTAGATTTGCAACCACAAGATCGTGTTTTTGATGCTTTTGGTGAGGTTATTAAAATTATTTTGATCGATAAGCCTCAGTATTTAAAAAAAGTGAAAATGTCTGGTGATTATATTTGGCTGAATTTAAAATACTTTATTCAAGCAAAAATGAATATTGTTTGCCAAGATCCTTTTGAGAAAAAAGGGTTAAGGCATGTTCTTAATTTGGGTCATACGATGGGTCATGTCTATGAATCAGAAATGAACTTACCCCATGGTTTGGCAATTTCGCTAGGCTTGGTATTTACAGCGCGTTGGAGTTATGAGTTAAAACTTATTTCTCAGAAAACTGTAATTGCTGTGTTGCAATCAATACTACTAAATCCTCAGGTTGAAGCTCAATTTAAGAAATCGTTTAAACTATCTGAAAAAAATATTTTGCTCAAATTAAATCAAGATAAAAAAAGATCTAAGAAAAACTCTAAAATACGTTTTGTTTTTTTATCAGATACTAAAAAAACAATAATTTTAGAGAAGAGTGCCTGTGAAATTATTGAGGAATATCGTCGACAAAGGTTTTTAATGATATGAAATTTAATTTTGCAGATTCGCTCGCGATTTCTAAATCTTGGATGAATCGAGCACTTATTTTACAATCTTACTGCAGTGGTTTGAAAATTTTAGGCCAATCGGAATCAGATGATGTTTTTTATTTAAAACAAGCTTTAGATAACTTTTTAAATAATCAAAATGAATTTTATGTTGGATTGGGTGGTACAACATTTCGATTTTTAGCCTTACGTGTATCTAGAAAATCGGGTCTGTATAGAATAAAAGCTGATAAAAAATTATTTGAACGTCCACAAAATGAAATTATAAATATATTAAGTCAAGTCGGCGTTCAATCGGAATTTAACGCTGATCGAACCGAATTTATAATTCATTCGCAGGGATGGGTATCTCAAAAAGAGCAATTAGTACTTCATGTTGATTCAAAAGATTCAAGTCAGTTTTTAAGCTCTGTGCTTTTGAATTCGATTGATTTGCCATTTGATTTAGTGATTCAAACTGATGATCAAATAACCTCAATAGACTATTTAAAATATACTGTTTCGCTTATGAAAACATGTGGTGTTTCAATTCAGTCGCCTAAAGATGGCTACTATAAAGTATTTAAAAAATCGCTGATACGTTCGCAAGAACTTATTGGAGAAGTTGATGTGAGTTCTTTTTTCTCACTCGCTTGTGCTGCGGTTTTGGCTGGTCATGCGTGTTTAAAAAATTGGAACGCCTATACTTTACAGCCAGATAAAGCATTCTTGAAAATTTTTAACACTATGGGCATTCAATATAAAATTGAAGGTTCTCAATTTGAAATTAAAAAGCACGACGTATTTTATTCAGCACGTGTCAATTTAGAAAATTGCCCAGATCTGTTTCCGTCATTAGCTGTCGTTTGTGCTTTTGCAACTGGTGAATCAGAACTTTATGGTGCTCGACAATTGGTCCATAAAGAGTCAAATAGAATTGAAAAAACATATGAATTGTTATCAGCTTGTGAAATTAAATGCGAAATGCGGACTGATGGAATCAAAATATGGGGAGATCCTGATTATTTGTATAAGAAAAAGAATTTAATTCTATTTAATCCTGAGCATGATCACAGAATGGCGTTTGCAGCGGCATTGCTTATTTTAAAAGGATTTCCAATTCAAATTGAACAACCTGAAGTGATAACGAAAAGTTATCCTCAGTTTTATCAACATATCGGGTTGAACATACCAATTGAAAAAAAGAGTACATGATGAAAAGAGTTTTTATTGGTCACCGGGGTGTCGGTAAAAGTACAATTTTAGAAAGACATAAAACTTATTTTCCAAACATTCCTCATATTGATTTGGATCAATATATTTCAGTGCAGGAAAACAAAAAAATATCAGAAATTTTTTTAAATCAAGGTGAAGACGCTTTTAGATTGCTTGAGAATAAGTGTTTTCAACAATTAATTCAGCAAGAGAATTTTGTTATTTCTGTCGGTGCTGGTTTTAATACAAATAATTTCAGTTCAAGTAGTGATCAAGACATCGAAATCGTATACATCAGCCGTCGTACAGACTCTGATGGAAGAGTTTTTTTAAATCGTCCTCGATTAAATGTAGACATGACTGCAATCGAAGAATCAAAACACAGGTTTATTCACCGAGAAGAAAAATTTCGCAAGATAGCACATTGGGTTTATCATCTACCAGAAGGTCTATCTGAAGTAAGCCGGATTGAAAAAAATATATTTAATAAAAATACTGAGCTCAAAAGTTCTTTTTATACTTTAAAAAATAAAAAAGAACTCAAATGGGTTCATCATTTAAATCAATTTGAATTAAGAACAGATTATTTTTCTTATGATGAAATACAAGAAATAGTTCGAAAATATACAGGTTTAAAATTTATAATTTCAATTCGAAAAATAGAAAATGATTTCGATAAATATTATTTATTAAAAGAAAAAAACATTTGGATTGATTGGGCGATTGATTTAGCACCGTGTTTGAAGACAGACCAGACCACTATTGTTTCAATGCATGGAAACGATTTTAATTTATCGAAAAAAGAGATCGAAAAATATCAGCACGATGATCATTTGTTGTTAAAACTATGTCCTATTGTAAACTCATTTGATGAGTTAGAGGCCGGTTATAAGTGGCAACAAGAAGAACCAGAAAAGAGAAGTTTTTTACCGAGAACTGATTTTAATAAAAATAAAAAATCATTGTGGAGATGGTTTCGTTGTATCATGTTAAAAAAGCAAAAGATAAATTTTATACAATCCATTATCGATTTTGATGATCAACCCAGTTTGTATCAAAACGAGCAAGTTGAGTATAATAAAATCGAAACGTTTGGAGCTGTGCTAGGATTTCCTGTGCATCATTCTATAACTCCAACTTATCAATATCGATTATTTAATCGAAGTGTTTTTTTTGTTGATATACCTATTATTCAAAAAGACTTCAATCAAGCTATTTTATTTTTAGAGAAATTGGGATTAAGATATGCAGCAGTAACCTCACCACTTAAAAAATCCGCAGCTGAGTTTTTAAGATTGCATGGTTTAGTTGATTCGCAATTACAGGCTATAAACACACTTTATTTGAATCATTCTAAGCGTATTGGAATATCAACAGATCATTTTGGTTTTGATCGTTTATTAAAATCAATTTCGTTGAAAGACGTTTTACATTCAAAAATTGTGATTTGGGGTGGTGGTGGCGTTGTAGAATCGATTCAAAAAATTATTCCAAATGTTGTTCAATTTTCATCACAAACTGGTCAACTTAAAATGAGGAATAGTCATCAGGATATTCAACCAGATATACTTATATGGGCAGCACCACGGTATGATAAAACACAATTTCCGCCAGTCAATTGGACTCCCCAGATCGTTGTTGATTTAAATTATACCGAAAATTCAATGGGTTTAGAATATGCTCAAACATTATTGCACACGAAATATGTTTCAGGTTTAATCATGTTTGAAGAGCAAGGTCTTGAGCAATATAAGTTTTGGTTAGAGCAAATCTAAAAAGGAATTAAAAATGAGTGCTAATATTTTTGGACAAAGATTAAAAATGATTTCTTTTGGCGAAAGTCACGGACCAGCTTACGGAGTCGTAATTGATGGTTATCCAGCAGGAGTCCATTTAGATTTGGAACTCTTAAAAAAAAATTTAGATCGCCGTAAACCCGGACAAAGTAGTTTTGTAACAGCAAGGGCTGAAAGTGATCAGCCTGATATTTTAAGTGGATTTTATTTAAACAAATCAATTGGAACTCCTGTTGCAGTCGTTGTACGTAACCACAATCAAAAGTCAGATGATTATAATCAAATTCAAATGGAACCACGTATTGGGCATGCTGATGACACTTGGAAAAATAAATTTGGGCATGCTGATCATCGTGGTGGCGGGCGATCTTCCGGTCGTGAAACATTAAACCGGGTTATTGCTGGCAGTTTAGCTGAAATGTATGTACGTCAGTCAAATTTAAATATTGAAATCAAGGCATATGCTATTCAAATTGGAAATTATAATTTGTCTATTGAGGAGCAACAAAATAGGGATTTGCCTATACATGTTCAGGATTTTTTAAATCAAGCTAAGCAAAATGGTGAAAGTCATGGTGGAACAATTGAATGTATTATTCGCAATCCTTTGCCTGGATTAGGTCAGCCTATTTTTCATAAATTTAAATCAGATTTAGCAGCAGCAATGTTATCACTGGGAGCAACAGTTGGTTTTGAATTTGGAATGGGTTTTGAGAGCACAACATTAAAAGGTTCTGATTTTCACATGCAAATGCAATCAGAAAATTATGGTGGAATTCGTGGCGGAATAACTACGGGTGAAGACATTGTTTTTAGAATTGCTTTTAAACCTACATCTTCAATTAAAGATGTGGCCAAGAAAGGACGTCATGATCCATGTATAGTACCAAGAGCTATACCAGTCGTTGAATCGATGGCATGGTTTGTTTTGGCAGATCATATTTTATGGTCAAAAACGGATCGTTTAAGTTAGCACTGTTAAATTTATTTAACGGTGCCTTTATAAATATAAGCTATTCCAAAACTGACAGGTGTATAATGCATTTCAGTAAAACAATTGGCCTCTTGCATGAGACTTAAAAAGTTTTCTTTACAAGGAAATGCTGCGGAAGATTTTTGTAAGTAATCATAGGCATCGCTTTGGCCAGTCACCAAACCACCAATTTTTGGTAAGACCTTTTCAGAATAAAAATTATAAAGATGTGATATGACTGGAACATTCATTTGTCCAAATTCCAACACCATCACTTTGCCACCTGGCTTAGTTACACGAGCCATTTCCTGCAGAGCTTTGACTGGATTATTAACATTACGTATACCAAAGGAAATTGAAACAATATCAAACATTTTATTTGTAAATTGAAGTTGAGTAACATCAGCTAACTCAAACTGGATATCTAAATTTTGTTGTTGGGCTTTTTGAGGTGCAGGGTCTAACATTTCTTTACAAAAATCTGTCCCAATAACTGAACCGGTTGGGCCTACAGTTTTTTTAAAAGCGATCGCTAAATCGCCTGTTCCAGTGGCGCAATCTAAAACTTGCATACCCACTTTGGCCTCAGAGAGTTCAACAAGTTTTTTTCGCCATAAATGATGAATACCGACTGATAAGACTGAATTGGCTTGATCGTATTTAGCCGCAACCTTTGAAAACATCGATTTTATTTTTTCAGGATCTGGTGATTGGCGTTGGTTTTGAATTTGATTAATTTGAATATTATTAATTTGTTGTGACATACCTAAATCCTTAATTCGGTTTAAAGTGATTTTTGTAGTTTGCGATCAAACGCAGCCAAGACTTTTTCAAGTTGTCGCATTGTTTTGTCGAAGTTTTCCAGCGTTAGAGCTTGTGGTCCATCTGATAACGCTACTGCCGGGTTGGGATGAGTTTCGATGATAAGGCCATCTGCGCCAGCTGCTGCTGAGGCGTAACAGGCTTGTGGTACAAGGTCTGAAATTCCAACAGCATGTGAAGGGTCAACGATAACTGGTAATTGTGTATGTTTTTTGGCGTAGATAACAGCATTTAAATCAAGTGTGTTTCTTGTCGCGGTTTCAAATGTACGAATACCACGCTCACATAAAATGACGTTTGGATTTCCTCCATTTGTAATATAGTCAGCGGCTTTGATCCATTCGTCGATAAAGGCTGAAAAATTTCTTTTAAGTAAAACTGCTTTTGGTTGTTTGCCGAGTTCCTTAAGTAAAGAGTAATTGTGCATATTACGCGCACCAACTTGATAAGCATCGACAATATGTGCGATTTCTTCAATTTGTCGAACATCTGTAACTTCAGAAATTAAAGTTAGTCCAACGTCTTCTTTAATTTTTTTAATAAACTCAAAAGCTGATGAGCCTAATCCTTGGAAGGCATTTGGTGATGTGCGCATTTTCCAAATTCCACCCCTAAGCATACAGGCGCCTGATTTTTTAACAGATTCTGCGGTCAATCGAAACTGTTGTTCTGATTCAATGGAACAGGGGCCGGCAATGACTGTAAATTCGGGACCACCAATTTTAATTTGACCAATTTGTACAACCATATTTTTACCTTAAAGCATTTAATTTCAGTTCTTCTTCTTACGTTATTAAGCTACAATAAACTAGTTTAATTAGATGTTAATTATAATCTTAACATACTAGCTGCTCGAATTGTGGTCTCAATAAAGGAAATTGTGGATAAGCAATTTAACATGGAATTTAACAAAGACGAATTGTTAAATTCAAATATTTTAGTAAAATTATTAGAGGATGGTGGGTTGCTTCAAATCGACTCAGATACCTTTATATTGCTTATAGGGCCTAAAAAGCCCTTTATCGGTGATATTAAGAGCTTGTCTTCGAATCAATTTCTGGTTTATCAGCCTGATTACTGGGATTATTTGGAGCAAAATCCACCAAATAAATTGTATGTTTACCAACATAATTTGAAATTAAATAGGGCAGATTTAAGGCTTCTTTTGTCAAAGATACAGTTAGAGGGCCAAAGTTTACAGTTTAGAGCAGATCATTATGATCATTTTAAAACTCAATATGATTGGTCGCAAAAACAATTTGAGAATGGGTTGCTCAAAAAAACAGTTCCTTTTACAAAGTTTGAGTATCAAATTGAGGATCGATTTAATTTTTTGACACATTTATTATTTGCAATAGCGAGCTCTCAACAGGGTTGGTTATATGGTTTTTGGAATTCTCAGCAAGGGTATATGGGTATGACTCCTGAATCGCTCGCGCTATGGGATGGAGATCAATTAGAAACCATGGCATTGGCTGGAACTTGGTCCCACGATGTGAAATATAATAACTTAGATGATATTGATGAAAAAATTAAACAAGAACACGATCTTGTGATTCAGGACATAATAAGTAAAGTACCTCAGGCCAAAAAAGATAAAACAAAAATATTTAAGTTACAGTATTTAAATCATTTAAAAACTAAAATATCATGTGAGGTTAAAGATTTAAAATTTTTTTTTGAATATGTTTTAAAACTCCATCCGACGGCTGCTTTAGGTCTGTTTCCACATAACCATGAGTTAGCTTTAAATTTTTCAAAATTAAATTTACAAAATCAACGTGGTTTTTTTGGTGCACCGATTGGATTTTTAACATCAAAGCGATCTCAGATTTATGTGAGTATTCGGTGTTTTGAGTGGAATCAGCAAAAACAAAAATTAAATATTTTTTGTGGTTGTGGGATTACTCAACAAAGTGTCATTTCTGAGGAGTGGAATGAGTTGAACACAAAAAAAATGGCAATTGTGAAGGCCTTTAATTTGCAAATACAACAATCAAAGAAAATGGAAATTTTGTGAAAAATTATGAGCTTGTCAATGTTGTCTATCGTATTTTGTCTGCATTAAAAGTTGATGAAATCATTGTTTGTGCTGGTGCGAGAAATGCTCCTTTTATAGTACAATCTGATAGTCATTTATTTAAAATTAAAACGTACTTTGAAGAAAGATCAGCTGGATTTTATGCACTTGGTAGAATACGTGCGACTCAAAAACCAGTCGTTGTTATGACAACTTCTGGAACAGCTGTCGCAGAATTATTACCTGCTGTGATAGAGGCGTATTATCAAGGTTTGCCATTAATTGTTGTCAGTGCAGATCGTCCTAAACATTATCGGGGAACTGGATCTCCACAAAGTATAGAACAAAAAAATATTTTTGGACCATATGTTCAAACTTGTCATGATTGGGATGTGTTTCAAAATCAATTTGAGATTGATTATTATCAACGGCAGCCTATACATTTTAATATATGTTTTGATGAGCCTTTGATTGATTCTCCAGCAGAGACCCAAGTGCATTTGGCAAATGTTTATGATGTGAAAATTAATTACTTTAATCCAAGTCATCTTTCGTCTAACATAGACCAGTTAAAATTAAATAAATTTAAAAAACCACTTTTTATTTTAGGTCAATTATCGAATCAAAATGCTGAGTTTGTTCGTCATGAGTTAGTGAAATATAAAATACCACATTATGCAGAGTCATTATCAGGTTTGTTAGGCAATTATGAATTAAAAGATCTTCAGCTTAATTCTTTAGAGGGTATTCTAACAGATTTAATGATTCAAAATGAATTTGATTCGATCATTCGTGTTGGAGGAATTCCTACGCTTCGGTTGTGGAGAGATCTTGAGTCTAAATTAAAACATGTACCAGTATTAAATATTTCTGAAATTGAGTTTTCTGGATTAGCACGAGAATCAATAAGTTTAAATTTTAATGCATTAAGAAATGTTGTTAAAAATATTGAAACTTATTCTAAAAAAACAATTATATTGAATTCAAAAATGCATGATGAAAAAAATAATCTATTAACATTGCATCAAAATTCTGAGCAAAATTTCATAAAAAGAATAAGCAGTATTTTGAATGGGCAACCTATATATATTGGTAACTCATTACCAATTCGCGAGTGGGATTTATTTTCTGAAGGCGAATTTAAGACGACTTATGCTAATCGAGGTGCTAACGGTATTGATGGGCAAATATCAACGTATTTAGGTTGGGCAGATCAGTTTGAAGTGTCGTGGGCTATAATTGGCGATCTAACGGCTCTTTACGATTTAGCAGCATTTGGTTTAAATAATCAAAATATGTTTGAATCGATGAAAAGAATTGTGATTATTAATAATCGAGGTGGTCAAATTTTTAAAAAAATATTTAGTCATGATCAGTTTTTAAATACTCATCAAATTGAATTTTCTGGATTAGCAAAATTATGGAAGTGGGACTACATTAAAATAAATGATATTTTAGAGTTAGAACAAATGGCTGTCATATCCAAAGACAAAACGCAAAAACATTATTTGATTGAAATTCAAACCGATCAGAGTGAGTCGGATTTGGTTTGGAAAAAAATGAACGAGTTATGTCAAACTATCAAATAGTCGCCATTCATGGTTTTTTAGGTGATGCTACTGATTGGAATGGTGTTCAAGAGGCATTTCAAAAATTGAACATAGATCATATTCAAGTTGAATGGTTAAAAGTAAATTTATTTTTGTCACAACGAGATCACCTGCAAATTAAAGATTTGTCGTCTTTTGAAAAGGTATCAAATTATATTCACTCACTGACAGATTCAAATAAAAAGAAAATATTGCTTGGCTATTCTATGGGTGGTCGAATTGCTTTACATATTTTAAAAAATTTTTCTGATCAGTATGATTTTTGTGTATTGTTAAGTACTCATTCTGGTTTAACGAATGAAGCTGATCGATTTCGTCGTATTGAGCATGACTTGTCTTGGAAGAAAAAATTATTTGAACTGAGTTGGAATAATTTTATTCAAGAATGGATTAATCAGCCTGTATTTAAAAATGATAACAAACTTTATAGAAATCAAACCACATACGATTTGCAAAGACTTGCATGTGGTTTGGATCAGCTTTCGTTGGGTCGTCAAGATGATATGGTTCAAGTTATATTTAAAAACCAGAGTAAGATAAAATGGTTAGTTGGTGAGTTTGACGAAAAATTTATAGATGTTGCACATAGTTTAAAGCAAAAAAAAATCCTTTCAGATTATGAAAGGATTCTGTCTTCTGGTCATCGAATATTATTCGACAATCCAGAGTTAGTGGCTAAATCTATTTATCAAGTTATTTTGCAGCAACCGTAGTCGTTGAATCATTTTGTAATTTAGCTGACTCACTTGCAATCCAGTCTAAATGTCCAAGAACTCCAGTGTAGATGACTCCAACATTGCAGTTTCCTAGGTTTTCAGTGCCCCGACTTGTTACTCCAACGAGTAAAAGTGATCCATCTGATTGTTTTAAAAGAGCTGGTCCGCCAGAGTCTCCATGGCATGCGCCTTTACCTTGAGATTGATCTAATGAAATTTCTTTTGCATCTGGAGTAATTGATGTAACGACGATGTTATCAACCATTCTCAGTGTGCCAGCACCTGTGGATGGAACCGATAAAACACGCTCACGTCCTAGAGCATCTTTGACCTGTTTTCGTACAATGGCATTTGTAATTCCAAAACCAGCAAACGTAAGTTTATCGCCGACTTTTAAAAGACCAATTTGAGATGGCTTTGGTAAAGTCGCTAATTTAAAATCAACAGGTGCATTTTTTTCAAGTTTAAGTAAAGCTATATCATGCTGTACTCCAACGTCACTGGCAAAATTATCATATTCGTGATGAATTGTTCCCGTAGTTGCTGCGATGATTTGATGACCTTTAACATTTTTATCTGTGAGCGAAAATAGAACTGCAACACTCTGAAGCCCCGGAGAGGCCAAACAGTGCGCTGCTGTTAAAACAATATTTTGTGCTATAAGTGACCCAGTGCAGGTTGATATGCCTTGTGAGCTTTTCATTTTGAGTTGAACGATGCCATTTTGTTTTTGGTATTTAGAATCAGCGGATGTTCCACCAACTATATTTGAGCTTGATAGTTCAGTTTCTGAATTGTCGAGATAAGAAGATTTGCTGTCTTGAACTTGCGGTGCGCATGAAGAAAATGCAATTGCAGTTAATAGAGTTGTTAATGTGATTGTTTTTGTCATCATCCCTGTAGTCATATGTTCCCCCTTTGTTCAAAATCGATTCTTGATTTTAACCCCAAAACCCAACCCTTGAGCCCCCCTCAAGAATTTATGATTTTGCTGAATGCAATAAAACCCATTTTGGAACTAGTTACAAAACATATAAAAATATAGACACTATAAGAAAATATTATGGAATATTTTTCACGATTTTGTCACAAGCTGTGATTAAAGCAGCTTTAATACCAGGTTCTGCAGCTGCATGACCAGCATCTTGAATAATTTGCAATTTAGACTCTGGCCAAGTTCTGTGCAAATCCCATGCGCTTCGTGTTGGGCAAACAACATCATAGCGACCTTGAACAATGTCGCATGGGATATGACGGATTTTCGAAATATTTTCTAAGATCCAATTATTTGTTTTAAAAAATGCATTGTTAATGAAGTAATGGCACTCAATTCGAGCAAACTGCAGAGCGTATGTGGGATCATCAAAATCATCAATGGCTTTTACATCAACAAATAATTTTGAAGTAGCAGCTTCCCATTTACTCCATACTTTAGCTGCAGCTAAACGTATATTTTCGTCTGCATGAGTGAGGCGTTTGTAGTAGGCTTTAACAAAATCATCTCTCTCATCTTTGGGGATATGATTAAAATAAGTTTCCCAAACATCTGGGTAAATTTCTGAAGCTCCAAATTGATAAAACCATTGAATTTCAGATGGTCGGCATAAAAATATTCCGCGTAAAACTAAATGGATAACTTTTTGTGGATGAGTAATCGCATAAGTGAGTGCTAAAGTGGAGCCCCAGCTGCCACCAAAAACAACCCATTCTTTAACTCCTAAGTGTTCACGAATTTTTTCAATATCAGAGACTAAATCCCAAGTTGTGTTTTCGCGAAGTTCGGCTGCTGGGGTTGATTGTCCTGATCCACGTTGATCAAATAATATAATTCTGTATTTGTTGGGATTAAAAAAACGTCGATGATCAGAATTAACACCGCCACCAGGTCCACCATGCAAAAAAATTACGGGCAGTCCATGGGGGTTACCACATTGTTCAACATACAAAGTATGTAAATCAGAAACTTTAAGCATTTCAGTTTTATAAGGCTGAATTTCGGGATAAAAACTCATAAGTGTCTCCTGTATTGAAAATTAGAAGTTATCGTATTTTAATTTTAAAGGCACGTTGAATATGAAATTTGATGGGATTTAAAAATGCAAAAAAGCGAAGTAGCCGTCACCACTTCGCTTTAAATAAGCTTCGAAACTTCTCTTCAGAAAGGAGTTTTGCGAATGCCGAATTTAACCAAGATAGTTAAGTATCGTCAGAAGAAGAAAAGTGTTGAATATATCTTAAGTCAAGTTTTGATCATTTTACACTGACCAAATCCGTACAGATTTTAAATGTAATAGCAAGATAAGTTTTGAGGCTTAGATTTGGTGATGGCTACTTTTCAAAACTAATTATTGATTCAAAACTTAAAAACGATTTACCATTTAAAAATATGAATCAGCATTTATTAAATGAAGATATTTGGTTACAGCTTGCTGATTTATTTTTTTTAGATATTGAAATCAATATTCCTGATGATTTTATTAAGATTTCTGAAACTTTAAGGGAAAACAAGTGGACTCGGTTAGAAACGGAACTTTTTTTAGTTCAGTATGTTGCTCCAAATGTTGGAGCTAATCTTGGATTTTTAATCTATCCTGTTATCGGTGAATGGACAGGGTTTAGTCATACGCAAGTATCCCAACTGATTCACAGATCAATATCTAAAAGAAAAAAATATCCAAAATGTTTTTTTAAGTTTTCTGATTGGTACTGTCGTCGTATGCTCAACAAACTGGGTATGCAGCAGTTGCTTGAAATGATTTAGGTCTAGTTTTGATAATTACAGATGTTTAGATCTGGTGGCGGCCTAATCTATTTTCGATTACTGCTTGTTGATCTTTATCTATTTTATTGTAAAAATCATTCAATGAAAAAAATATTAGTTATCGATGGTCATCCATATCATAAAAGTTTTTGTAGCGCATTGGTAAACGCTTACTATGAAAATTCAAAAAACATTGCAGATGTAAAAGTTTTAACTTTACGTAATTTAAAGTTTGATCCCATATTACATGCTGGTTATAAAGAAAGACAATCGCTCGAATCAGATCTGATAGATGCTCAGGAGTTAGTTAAATGGTCAGAGCATATTGTTATTGTATCTCCAATCTGGTGGGGTGGCCCTCCAGCTCTTTTAAAAGCATTTTTTGATCGTACTTTTTTACCTGGATTTGCTTTTAAATATCGTCCTAACTCTCAGCTTTGGGATAAATATTTAAGTGGTCGCACAGGACATCTCATTGTGACTTCGGATGCGCCAGCTTGGTGGATGAGATGGGTGCGTGGAGATTCTATTGTGAAATCAATTAAAAATTCTACACTTAATTTTGTGGGCATTAATCCAGTAACAGTCACTCGTTTGGGTGGTGTACGAAATTATAGTGAAGAAAAAAGAAAAAAAATATTAAACCAATTTAAATATTCAATTTAAATTTACGCAGGCATCTAAAATGCAAAAAAGCGAAGTAGCCGTCACCACTTCGCTTTAAATAAGCTTCGAAACTTCTCTTCAGAAAGGAGTTTCCGAATGCCGAATTTAACACAACCAGTTAAGTATCGTCAGAAGAAGAAAAGTGCTGAATATATCTTAAGTCTAGTTTTGATCATTTTACAAATTATTAAAACAATTTTTGATGTATTCAAAAGTGTTCCTTAAGCTCTTACACTGACCAAATCCGTACAGATTTTAAATGTAATAGCAAGAGAGATTTTGAGGTTTAGATTTGGTGATGGCTACTTTTCAAAACTAAATTATTGATTCAAAACTTAAAAACGACTTACCATTAAAAATATGAATCAGCATTTATTAAATGAAGATATTTGGTTACAGCTTGCTGATTTGTTTTTTTTAGATATTGAAATCAATACTCCTGATGACTTTATTAAGATTTCTGAAACTTTACGGGAAAATAAGTGGACTCGGTTAGAAACGGAACTTTTTTTAGTTCAACATGTTGCTCCAAATGTTGGAGCTAATCTTGGATTTTTAATCTATCCTGTCATTGGTGAATGGACAGGGTTTAATCATACGCAAGTATCCCAACTGATTCACAAATCAATATCTAAAAGAAAAAAATATCCAAAATGTTTTTTTAAGTTTTCTGATTGGTACTGTCGTCGCATGCTCAACAAACTGGGTATGCAGCAGTTGCTTGAAATGATTTGAAAGTCTGTTTGTTAAAAAGTTCGTCAACTTATAAGGGCGCAGTGTATATTTGCTATACATCTTTTTTCGTTAAAATCGAATATATTGGTATTTAATTTTTGGCATTGAAGTTGTAATGTTCAAAAATCAAATAAAAACCGTTTTGTTTAAGTCATTGAAGAATAATTCAACAAACTTTGGAAGTGTCTTATCAAAATACGACTGAAGGGATAAAAACTTTATGAATCTTTTAGAAATGCGAAAATTTTTTTTAACAGTTTTACTTTTGCAGTCTGTAGTTCATGCTAGCGCTGATGATTTACGCGTTGATAATATTACAAGTTTAAAAGGACTTATTCTGCAAGCGCTCCCTCATTCGACATTAACTCAAGGATGCAGTTTAACTGCTCCTGAAAAATGCAATTCAGCTCAAGGAGTTACAGTTAGCTCGCGCTATAAAAAGTATGTTGAACAAAACTTAAAAAAATTTCAGGATGCAAATGCTGAGATATCTGCTATCACAAATGAAATTGAGTCTATAGAAAAAAAATTACAAGAAACTCTTGATCAAAATAAACTGACAGACTTAGAGAGCTACAGAAATGTTCTATTTGAAAAACGGAACTTAATAGAAAAAGCACGCAATGAGATGAGTCCAGATGGAATTTTTGGGAAAGATATATTTGTAGGATTTGACGAACGTGACGATAGTAAATTCTATTATATGTTTATGTTGCCGGATACCGTTAACACTGCGCAAATACATCCGTATACAAATTTAGCTTTTTCTATTAAAGAAGGTTCTGAGATGAAAATGACAGTTAAAGTTTATGCTCAATTTCCTTGGCCGGTTTCTTATGAGGCACTATCCAAAGAGGAACAAAAACTTGCTCTTGTTGAAGAAATTGATGCCGATTGCGTTGCTACTAAAAATGTCAACACCTACATGTTTCTGAATACGCGATTTCAATTTAAAACTGGAAATGCTGGCGTAGCACTCAACTGTAAATTAGCAAATAACAGAGGCGTATTTAGATTTTGGGCTAATAAAAGAGACTAATTGCGTTTCAATTATTGTTGCTAGTGTACATTGCTAAGGTTAGATAAGTTTTGAGGTTTAGATTTGGTGACGGTCCATTAGGAAAAAAATAAAACCAAGAATTGGTGGTGACATTTGCAACAAAGCACCTCGAAGAAGACGAGGTGAAGTTATGAAGAGAACTGCTCCGGCGCCAATCATCGATAAACTACAGAATGTCACTAATATTTGTTGTTCAGTCAGAAGCCCTGTTAATAGACCTAACGCAAGAAATAAGTTATAGAAACCTTGATTCATGGCCCAGAGTTTAGATCCATTATGATCTTGCTGTGGAACTTTGAAGAGCTTATGTCCATTTGGTTTTTGAAATAATATTGATTCCATAACAAAAAACAAAAGATGACAACAAACAGCTAATGAAAAAAAGAGAGTGCTCATCATTTTTAAACTCATTAAAAAACTCTAACAAATTTCGAGAAGCTTACAATAGAATTTTAGATAGTAAATTCATTTGTGATGAAGGTTTTAAGCTAAAATAAAATCAGCACCAGTAAAAACGCGAAGTTTTTCATTCATAGGAATAAAACTATGTTGGAATGAATTAAGTAGGCATTGTTTGAAATGATCTTCTGTAAAACCATGTTCATCTTGAGCGATTAAATATTCATCACTCAGCACTGAAGCAAACATTCCGGGGTCATCTGAATTTAATGTGACCAAAACACCCGCATCAAATAATTTTTTGAGTGGATGCTCTTTGTGAGATGGAAAAGCTTGAGTGAGGTAATTGCTGTAAGGGCAAACTTCTAAGGGGATGTTTTTTTCAATTAAAAGTTTAATAACATCTGGATGATGAATAGCTTGAATACCATGACCAATTCGTTCGGCACCTAAAAGTTCAATTGAATCCTTAATCCATTGACCTGCATCGGGCGATGGTGTTTCGCCAGAATGTACTGTAATATGAAGTCCTGCTTTTTTGGCTTTGTTAAAAAGTGGTGCGAATTTTTTAGGTTCTGAGCCTTGTTCGTTGTCAGCTAAATCAAGAGCTAAAAATGTATTTTTATTTTCAATAACAAAATCTGTAACATAATGGCTTTTTTCGATGGGTAAAATTCGTTGGAGAATGCAAATTAACCCAACGGTCATAGGAAAATTTCGTTGGGCCTTGTTAACTCCTTTGACAAAGGCTTGGTGAATTTTCTCGTAAGTTAAATTCGAGTGGCCATCAGCGATAAATGTGGGTGCGTAACGCAATTCTAAAATTCTAATTCCATCATTAAAAGCATCTTCACAAGCTTCAAAAGCTAAGCGTTCTAATATTTCTTCAGAGGCTAAAAGTTTTTGGGCGATTAAAAATTTATTGAGTACTGCCTGAAGATCCATCATAGGTTCAGTAACAAGGAAATGATTGCGTTGAGCAGAGACTTGATTGGGTATTTCAAGTTTTAAAGTTGATGCTATTTCAAGCAAAGTGCTCCAGCGCATTGAGCAATCTAAATGGCGATGCAAGTCAATTTTAGGAAGTGATCTGATTTCTTGAATAGATAGTTTTGATGGCATAAAAAAGATGTATGACACAAATTAAGCCACTACAAGTTAAAAATCATTTAGCAACAAATAACACTGAACCAGAATTTTTTGTTGAAGCGAAATTATCTGGAAATATAATCAAATTAGCAGATCCAAAAGCTACGCGTGCACTCGTTGCGTGTATGGATATGAACGCCGTTTTGGGAGGAGCAGCATCGCATTATGGTGGTCCTGCTGCTTTGGCTGAGTTGTGGTCTGCACTTTATGGGTTTATTTTTCAAACAGCGAAAAAGCAAAATAAGAACTGGTTCGATTTGTTTCACATTATTAACGATGCTGGTCACTGTGAAAATGGTTTATATGCGTTAAAAGCTAATTACAAAATGGCTGGACTTAATTTTGAATCACTTAAAAAATTTCGCTCAATTGAATCGAATTTAACAGGTCATGGTGAAGCTCATCTTTTTCCTGAAGGTGTTTACATGAGTAACGGTCCACTAGGATCTGCATTTCCACAGTCACAGGGTTTGGCGCTTGCAGAAAAAATGGCACAAACAAATCGAACGACATTTTGTACATTATCTGATGGTGCAGCTATGGAGGGCGAAGCTAAAGAAGCTATGGCCGCAATTCCAGGGCTTGCAGCTAAGGGGCAGCTGGCTCCATATGTCTTATTGATTACAGATAATAATACAAAATTGTCTGGACGTATCGATCAAGATTCTTTTTCAATGCAGCCAACATTTCAATCCTTAGAAACTTTAGGTTGGAAATTGATTAAATTAGAAAATGGAAATGATTTACAAGCGTGTCTGAATGTCATTACGGAAGCCTATCAAACTGTTCAAAATAATCCAAAACAGCCTGTAGCCATTTGGGCAAAAACAATCAAAGGAATTGGAACAAAAAAAACAGCTGAATCGGCAAGTGGTGGTCATGGATTTCCATGTAAATCGCCAACTGAACTCACAGCTTTTGTGCAAGAAATTTATTCTGGGGATGTGCCTCCAAAATTATTTATGAATTGGATTGAGGAATTAGTTCAACTCGAAAATAAAATAAAATCGCAAGCTGTTCCTGATACAGGAGAAAAAATTCAAAAAGGAATAGCAAAGGCCATGATTAATTGTTTTAAAAAGGGTTTACCTGTTGTATCTGTGACTTCCGATTTGCCAGGATCAACGGGTGTTGCTGATTTTAGAAAAGAATTTCCATCAGCATCAATTGATGTTGGCGTAGCTGAAAGTAATATGATTTCAACCGCTGCTGGTTTGTCAAAGCAAGGTTTTATTCCTGTTGTGGATACATTCGCTCAATTTGGTGTAACAAAAGGAGCATTGCCAATTACAATGGCCAATTTATCAGAAGCTCCAGTATTGGGAGTTTTTTCACATACGGGATTTCAAGATGCAGCTGATGGAGCGTCTCATCAAGCGTTGAGCTATATGTCGATGCTCGCAACGATTCCAGGAGTTGATTTGTATTCATTTTCAACAAGTGAAGAAGCAGAAATGATTATGACTGAAGTCATTGAAAAATTTGCTGCTGATGTAAAGTCGGGGCAAACTCCGCGATCGTCATTTTTCTTTTTAGGGCGCGAAAATTTCCCAAAAACATTTTCGACTGAAAAAAATAAACTGACATATAAATGTTATGAGCCACAAATTGTTCGTAGTCATGTTATCGGCACAAAAAATATTATGCTTATAACGACAGGTTCTCTTGTGGGTGAAGCTTTAAAGGCGTCTCATGAGCTTGAAAAGAAGAGTATAGGTTCTGTTGTTATCAATTTAAACTGTCTCAATAGAATTCATTTAAATACACTCAAGCCAATACTTAAAAAATGTGAGGGTCGAGTTGTGACCATCGAAGATCATCAAGTGTTACTAGGTTTAGGTGCTTTTGTATGTCATCAGCTCGTTCAATCAGGTGAGTTTATATCGATGAAATCATTAGGCGTGCACGGTGAGTTTGGTCAAAGTGCTTACAATGCGATTGATTTATATTGTAAACATAAAATGGACAGCGCAAGTATTGTGAGTGCTGCCACTGAATTGTTGGGTTAAGATTTAAAATTTTTTGAGTATCCGTTTTTAAATTAGACGTATGATCTAAGTCATACGTATTTATTTGCATTTTCAATAAACTATCATTAGCGTTATAACAAAACAAAACGGAGTTTATATGAAAAGAAGAGAATTATTTAAAAACATTTCAGGTGTATTTGCTGTAGCCACTGTTGCCCCATTTTTATTAACCGCTGTAGGTGGTTCCGTTGCTAAAGCGGAAGATAGTCGACGAAAAAAAGCTAATGCTGGTCCAATGATTGATGTAAATGATCCGACAGCTAAAGGCGTAGGCTATGTCGAAGATTTCAAAAAGGCACCGAAGTCAGCTGGTAATAAATGTTCAACTTGTACTTTGTATGTAAAAAAAGAATCAGTAAATGGTCAAGAGGCAGGTTCGTGTGCGATTTTCCCAAATAAACTCGTCTATGGAAATGCATATTGTAACTCATGGGTTAAAAAAGCTTAAATAAGGGAATATATATGAAAAAAAATAAAATTGTTTTTACTTTAATTTTTTTAGTTTCTATCTTTGCATTAGGAGCTAAAAAATCAAAATATGCAGATCCTAAAAACTTTCCTGAGGAGATCGCAAAATTAACACATGCACCAGAAGCAGTGCCTCCAATTACAAGAACAACTCCTGCACGTGTTAAGGTGGATTTGGAAACAAAAGAAGTTACTCTAAGGATGGCAGATGGTGTGGAATATAATTTTTGGACATTTGGTGGAACAGTTCCAGGTCCAATGATTCGTGTTCGTGTTGGAGATTATGTTGAGTTTAACTTACATAATCATCCTACAAGTAAAATGCCACATAATATTGATTTGCATGCAGTGACTGGCCAGGGGGGTGGTGCGGAAGGTTCAATGACAATACCTGGGCATAGTTCTAAGTTTTCATTTAGAGCATTAAATGCAGGTTTGTATATATATCATTGTGCAACGGCACCTGTGGGAATGCATATCGCAAATGGCATGTATGGATTGATTTATGTGCAGCCAGAAAAACCATTGCCAAAAGTTGACAAAGAATTTTACGTTGTTCAATCCGAATTTTACACTAAAGGTAAATACGGTGAAAAAGGCTTGCAGCCATTTGATATGGAGAAAGCAATCAAAGAACAGCCTGACTATGTTGTATTTAATGGTAGCGTTGGTGCATTAGCTGGAGATAAAGCTATAAAAGCTGAAGTTGGAGAAACAGTCCGAATTTTCTTTGGAGTTGGTGGTCCAAATATTTCTTCTAATTTTCATGTGATTGGTGAAATTTTTGATAAAGTATACACAGAAGGTGGTACAAAACTAGCGCAGGAAAATGTTCAAACTTCAGTTGTGCCACCAGGGGGTTCCGCGATTTTTGATTTTAAGATTGATATTCCTTCAACATATATCTTGGTGGACCATGCCATATTTAGAGCGTTTAATAAAGGTGCGCTTGGGATGCTAAAAGTTGCTGGAGATAAAGACCCAATGATTTATACAGGTAAACAATCTGATACTGTGTATTTGCCCGAAGGCGGCGCTATGCAAACATTACCAGTTTCAAAAGCTCCTGAAAAAATTATGGCCAAAAATTTAGACGATAGAATAAAAGCTGGAAAAATCGTTTATAGTCAAAACTGTGCGGCTTGCCATCAGGCTGATGGTCAAGGTCTTAAGGGAGCATTTCCTCCACTTGCTAAGTCTGATTTTTTAGTTAACAGAAATGAAGTTATTAAAACTATATTAGAAGGACGTGAAGGTAAAATGATTGTTAATGGACAGGAGTATAATGGTGTGATGCCAGCGCTTGGATTGGATGATGAGGATATTGCAAATGTTTTATCATACATCACAAACTCTTGGGGTAATAGTGCAAAAGAATTTAATCCAACAGAAATTAAATCAGAAAGAAGAAAATAAATTATGATATTTTTATTTAGCTTGAGTCTAGTTTTATTAAATTTTGCTCAAGCTAAATCTTCGTTAATTGATCAGCAAATCATTGTTCCAGCGGGAAAATTTCAACCCTTTTTCAAAGAAACAAATGATAAGAACGAAATTTACATTGAAGCATTTTCAATCAACAAATACCCAGTTACCAACGACGAATTCAATAGTTTTTTGAAAAATAATTCTAAATTTTCAAAAAGTAAAATATTAAAAATATATGCTGATCAAAGATATTTGATGGACTGGAAAAATGATTTACTAACAACTGATGAATTGAAAAAAAATGGTCGAAAGCCAGTAACAAACGTTTCATGGTTTGTAGCTAAAAAATACTGTCAATCAGTAGGAATGCGTTTACCTACAATATATGAATGGGAGTATGCATCTGACTCTACTAATCCTGAAATTTTAAAAGAACTTTTAGTTTGGTATTCACAAACAGGTGAACACGAGATTGTTGATGTTGGTTCAGGTAAGCCAAACAAATTTGGAATTCATGATATGCATGGTGTAATTTGGGAGTGGGTTGAGGATTTTAGTTCAGTTATGATTTCATCTGATTCGAGATCAAAAGGAGATAGAACGGATGGATTTTTTTGTGGTGGTGGGTCAGTAAGTTCCTTAGATTCTAAAGCTTATGCAACTTTTATGAGGTACGGCTTTAGAAGTGGTCTTAAAGGTGATTATTGTATGAAAAGTTTAGGTTTTCGTTGTGTTAAAGATATATTGAAAAGTGGTGTAAAATGAAAACTGAATGGATCTTTATTTTTTTAGTATTTTTAGTCAATATACATGATGTAAATGCCACAACAAAAACTATAAATCAGTCAGAGGAGATTGATTTGCCAAGCAGGTCAATCTACCTTCTTGATCAAGTTTGGACAACTCAAAAAAATAAAAAAATTAATTTAAAGGAATTAGTAGGCTCACCGATTGTTTTAACAATGACATTTGCTAGCTGCCCAGGAGCTTGCCCGTTAATGATTTCTGATATGAAAAATTTTGATGCGCAGTTAAATCCATCGGAAAAGAAAAAAATTAAATATATAACGTTTTCTATTGATCCAGCACGTGATACTCCAGAATTTTTATCAAAATTTTATAAAAAAATGAAATTAGATTCTCGCTGGACATTGTTAACGTCTGACTCAGATCAGGTGAGAGAGCTTGCAGCTGTTTTAGGTTTTAGCTACAAAGACTTGGGTGATGGTGATTATACACATTCAACCAGTTTGTTTATGATTTCTGATCAAGGTGAAATATTATCTCGAAAAGAAAGAAGTAGTGACTGGAAAGAGTTTACTGGTTTATTTCGAAATCAAATAAAAAATAAAAAATAAAAAATATGATGGTTATCATATTGTATTAGTTGTCTTGTTGAATTTTTTGACTAAATGTAGTGGTTCGCTTGTACTTAATTACATGAGATACTTAAGTCATCAAATCGTATTCCGAGAAATTCCAAATGAAATATCGCTTTCGTATTTAGTCACTGGATGTCCATTAAGATGTTTAGGTTGTCACTCAGCTGATGCATGGAATGCAACTGTTGGTGATGAATTAAGTAAATCAAAATTCTTTGAACATTTAGAAAAATATGCCAACTGGATCACTTGTGTTTTGTTTTTAGGTGGTGAATGGGAATCTGAATATTTACTGTCATTATTAAAAATTGCACATGATGTAGGACTAAAAACAGCACTTTATACAGGGTTAGATCAGATCGACATAAATATTTTATCAAATCTTGATTACATAAAAACTGGTCCATATGTTCGTCATTTAGGTGGTCTTAGTTCAAGTAAAACAAATCAAAAATTAATAAATTTGAGAACAGGAGAAGTTCTCAATCATTATTTCTTAAATAACAAGGAGGATAACAATGGTTCGTTTAACGGGGCAACAGCTCAATAACAAATTAGACTTTATAAAACAATATATGTCGTCAAAAAATGCTGCTGATTGTTCGAAAGTTGATGCAAATGCAAACGTTTCGATGAAAAATATTTCGACATTAGAATCTGAAATTCATAAGGATATTAATATACAACTGAACCGTCATTTGGTTTCGCAGAAAATTGAAAGTTTATTTGGTTTAGATTTAGCACTTGAATATCAAAGACAAATAGAAAATCACGAAATTTATGTTCATGATGAAACATCCTTAAAGCCATATTGTGTTTCGGTTTCTATGTATCCTTTTTTGATCGATGGAATGACTAAGCTTGGTGGTGAGTCTCAGGCTCCAAAAAACATAGGATCGTTTTGCGGTTCATTTGTTAATTTTATTTTTGCAGTGAGTTCTCAATTTGCTGGCGCAGTAGCTACGGTTGAATTTTTAACATACTTTGATCATTTTGCACGAAAAGATTTTGGATTTAATTATTTAGAAACTCATTCAAAGTACATAGAGGCTTATTTTCAACAAGTTGTGTATTCAATAAATCAACCAGCTGCCGCTCGTGGTTACCAGAGTGTATTCTGGAATATTTCAATATATGATCAGTTTTATTTTGAAAGCTTATTTGAAAATTTTGTTTTTCCTGATGGGGATATCCCAAATTGGTCAACCGTGGATCAATTGCAAAAATATTTTATGATATGGTTTAATAAAGAAAGAGAAAAAGCATTATTAACCTTTCCCGTAGTAACAGTTGCTCTTTTAACAAAAGATAATCAAGTTCGTAGTCGTGACTATGCGCAATTTTGTGCTCGTGAATTGTCGAATGGAAATTCTTTTTTTACATACTTATCAGATACACCTGACAGTTTAGCTAGCTGCTGTCGTTTGCGAAATGAAATATCGAACCAGGGTTTTAGTTATTCTTTAGGTGCAGGAGGTGTAGCTACGGGGAGTTTAAATGTAATAACAATAAACATGAATCGATTAGTTCAGCAAAATATGGATTTAACTGAGCAGATAGTTAAAATTCAAAAATATCAGGTGGCATATCGAAAACTTATGGAAGATTTTAAAGTCGCTGGATTGTTAACGGTATATGATGCGGGTTTTATTTCCATGGATAAGCAGTATTTGACTATTGGAATTAACGGAATGGTAGAAGCGGCAGAATATTTAGGTCATGATATTTCTAATAACTCTAAATATAAAGAATTTTTACAGCAAAATTTAAAAATTATTTTTGACTTAAATAAGGCTGCTAAAAAGCATTATGGATATTTATTTAATACTGAGTTTGTGCCGGCAGAAAATTTAGGTGTTAAAAATGCTCAATGGGATCAAAAGGATGGTTTTGAAACTCATCGAGACTGTTATAATTCTTATTTTTACGTTGTTGAAGATAATCATATTGATTTTACAGATAAAATTATACTTCACGGACGTGAAATATTGCAGTATTTAGATGGTGGATCAGCTTTGCATTTAAATTTAGAAGAATATTTAACACAAAATCAATATTTGTTCTTGCTTGATCAGGCGGCTAGGGTTGGATGCAATTATTTTTGCACTAATGTTAAAGTGACCGTTTGTAACACATGCTCAAAAGTAACTAAAAAAACGCAAGAGTATTGCCAGCATTGTGGTTCGGGTGATATTGATTACGCCACACGAGTGATTGGGTACTTAAAACGAATTACATCGTTTAGTTCAAATCGTCGAACTGAACACTCTCATCGCCACTATCATGAAAAATTATACTACAAGAGATCGTCTAATCACTTTCACCATGATTCTGCCATTGGCATAAAATATGATTCGCCTCATTTGGAGTAAGTAAATGAGCACATAAATGAAAAAAGCAAGATTCTTCTTTCGCGATATGATTTAAATTTATATCGCGATAGACTTCGAGTGCGCTTAGTTTTTTTTCTAAAGTTAAATTGTCCCAATTTTGTTTTAAATGATTGAGTAGACTTTTTCCTGCTCTGTGTTCGTCAACAGGAATTGTTACGGGCGAATTGTTTTTATAATAGTTAATTTGATGATCTTCAATAGGCGGAATTTGATTTGTTATTTTTGCACTTTTTATTGGTGCTGGTTCTGCCATATGGTAATCAAAATAGAGTGTGCAGAGAGGACCACCTTCTGAAATACGTTCCTTCTTTGATACGAAATTAAATAAATAGAACTCTTCCTTTTTATGATGTGTGAGTTCGACAAAATTCCATAATTGGTTTACTTGTTGAAGTAATAATATTTCATTATTTTTTTCAAAATTATTTAATATATTTATTATTTTATAATGATCAGATATAATCAAAGAAAATAGTGGATGATCTATTTTGAGTCCATCCATAATTTTCTCAATTCTTCGAAATTTAAAATTGTTATTTCACGATAGTTATTGTTAATCAGATTAAAATTTTGCCATTCATTTAAAAGTCGAATAACTGACTCAGTGCTTGAGCCAATTGCATCAGCGATTTCTTGACGTGTAATTCGAATATTTTTTATATTGGATATTTTTTCAGTTAGTAAATAAGCTACTTTTTGCTCCAACGTGAATCTTTGCATGCACCGATCATTTTGAATTCGTTGAATTCTTTGAATCATTTGCGCTTGTGCAAATTCAAATAACTCAGTATTTTGCATCCATATTGAATGATAAAATTCTTTTTTGAATTCAAGGACAACAGCTTTATCAATTGGTAAGCCTGTCACTGGATAATTTTGATTTATGTTTGGACTTTGCATTAAAGCTAGCCCAATCAGCTGGCCTGGACCAATTATTTCAATAACGGTTTTGCAGACTTTATTTTCATTTTCTGAAAATTTAACGAGCTTTATTGCTCCATCAAGCACTAAGTAAAAACAATCAGCAACATCTCCTGCATTAAATAGGTGAGTTTTTTTTGAAATTCTTTTTGTTTGTCCCATTTTGACTATTAGATTGATACTGCTAGGTTGTAACTTGCATACACGTTCTAGATTAGCATATTGGCTAAGAGGTAGAGTTAAATGGTTTACGTGTTTTTCCATAGTCTAAAGTATCTATCTTTTAAAAGCATAATTCATATGATTTAAATCATATGTTGTCTTGATCTACGTTTAATACATTAGAGTCTAGATAATTTATTACTATAAGGAGAATAATATGAACACAGTGTTGGATTTTCGTTCATTTGACCCTAGGTTTCGGTCTGGATTAATTTTTTCGGTTTTTGAGGGGCTCATTCAGGGGCAGTCAATCAAAATCATTTTTGATAATGATCCCTCGGAGTTGCAGAAAAAATTTATTGAAGCTGATATTTCAAACATTAAATGGAATATCAATAAATTAGGTGAAAATATTTGGGAAGTGTTTATGTTAAAACAAAAATCACAACACAGTTGTTGTGGTGTTTGTGGAAATGATTAAGGTTCAATATGTTATCAAAATCTCAAGCAAAGACATTTTTTTGGATTGGCACGGGGTTGTGTTTCATTGCATTTATTGGTTTAAGCATAGATACATTTCAACGAATACCTAGTCAAACTCATCAGGGAAAACTAACTCCAGAAGCTATTCAGGGAAAACATCTTTTTGATAAAAATAATTGCATGGGATGTCATACGATTTTAGGGGAAGGTGCCTATTATGCTCCAGAATTAACAAAAGTTTTTGAGCGTCGTGGTGAGCTTTTTATAAGATCTGTTTTGAAAAATCCAGAAGCCATGTTTCCTGGTCAGCGAAAAATGGTTAATTATCATTTTACAGAAGAGGAAATCACAAATTTAGTTCAATTTCTAAAATGGATTGGTGAAATGGATTTGAATGGTTTTCCAGCTAAACCAGATATTCTACCTGTTGGTACTTCTAAAGCTAATCAAAGCGATATTGATTCGGATATCACAAAAAAAATGCCGACAGTTTTTAAACAAACATGTACAGCTTGTCATCAAGTTAATGGTGTGGGTGGAGTTGTCGGTCCTGCACTTGATGATGTTGGTTTGCGTCGTGATTCAAATTATATTTCAAAATGGTTGCGAGATCCTTATTCATTAAAAATAGATTCAAAAATGCCAAAATTACAATTAACAGATGAACAAATTAAAGAATTAACATTGTTTTTATCTGAACTTAAGAAGGGTCAATAGTTATGAAATATCAATCGCAAAAAGTAGCTTATTGGTTTTTTGCAGTCTGTATGCTTTTGTTTGGATTACAGCTTATTTATGGTTTTATAATGGGTTTTGCTCATATGGGATTTGATGGTTTACACTCGTGGATTCCATTTAATGCTGCACGTGCGACTCACACAAACTTATTAGTGATGTGGTTGTTAGCTGGATTTATGGGGGCAGCTTATTATATCATACCAGAAGAAGTTGGTCGTGAATTGTTATCCGTTCGGTGGGCCTATGTTCAGCTCATTGCTCTTGTCGTAGTTGGTGTTACAGCTATAATTGGGTTTCATTTTAATTGGTGGGAAGGGCGTAAGTTTTTAGAAATCCCTCGGCCATTAGATTATTTAGTTGTTGTTGATGTATTGCTTTTTATTGGAATCATCGGTGGCACGATAATCAAAGGGCAAAGGTATACAACGACAAGTTCGGTTTTGTTTTTTGGATTGCTGATGACAGCGTTATTGTATTTACCAGGAATGATTGGAACCGATAATCAAACTTTTGATTCATATTTTAGATGGTGGGTTGTTCATCTTTGGGTTGAAGGAGTGTGGGAATTAATAATGGGTGCGATTTTGTCATTTTTATTAATTAAGCTCACAGGTGTTGATCGTGAAATTATTGAAAAGTGGTTATACATTATCGTTGGGTTTACATTTTTATCTGGGATATTAGGTACAGGTCATCATTATTATTATATTGGAACTCCAAGATATTGGTTGATAATTGGTGGTGTTTTTAGTGCATTAGAGCCAATTGCATTTTTGGGTATGGCTATTTACGCTATTACGATGGCTAAAAAGGGTGGAAAAACTGTCGATAATAAAACTGCTTTATTGTGGACAATTGGTTGCGCAGTGATGTCATTTGTTGGTGCAGGATTTTTAGGTTTTGCACATACTTTGCCACAAGTAAATATGTATACACACGGCACTTTAGTTACGGCTATGCATGGTCATTTGGCCTTTTGGGGTGCTTATGCGTGTTTAGTTTTAGCAATTATCACATACACGATGCCATATTTAACTGGTCGCAAAATGCAAGACACTGGAGCTAATACTTTTGCTTTTTGGACATCTAATGTCGGAATTACTGCGATGACTGTTGCTTTTGGTATTGCAGGTGTGGCTCAAGTGTATTTAGAAAGAAAAATGGGAATTGATTTTATGGTCGTACAAAAAGAAATTGAAGTTCATTTCTTAGGTTTAATAATGGCGGCTGTGTTATTTACAGTTGGAATTTGTGCTTTTATTTGGAATTTTATTCGCTTTGGATTACCAGTGGGAGAGTTGAAAAAATAATGGATACTTTTTTTTTAAGCTCAAGAAATGAAATCGAAATATTTGAAAAGTGCTTTCAAAATAAAATTCCTTTGCTTATAAAAGGTCCAACAGGCTGTGGAAAGTCACAGCTTGTTGCATTTATGGCTGAAAGATTAAATAAGCCACTCATTAAAGTCGCATGTAATGAAGACACAAACAGTGCGGATTTGTTAGGTCGATTTCTGATTAAGGGCTCTGAAACAATTTGGCAAGATGGTCCAGTAACACGTGCAGCCCGTCAAGGTGCAATTTTGTATTTAGACGAAATTGCTGAAGCTCGCGAAGATGTGATTGTGGCACTTCATCCATTGACTGATCATCGTCGAGAAGTCTATTTAGATCGTATTAATGAGGTCGTCCGGGCACAAGAAGGCTTTATGTGTGTAGCGAGTTTTAATCCAGGATATCAAAAAGGATTCAAAGAGTTAAAGCCATCAACAAGGCAGCGTTTCGTGAATTTAATCATGGATTATTTGACCATTGAGGATGAAATTAAAATTTTAATTCAACAAACAAATATAAATGAAGCAACAGCTGCAAAGATTATTAAATTGGGTTCTAAAATTCGACAAATGAGTGAATATAACTTAAAAGAAACTGTATCAACACGACTATTGGTTTATGCTGGTCAATTAATTAAATCTGGAATGAATCCGCGCTTAGCATGCTATTCTGCTATTGCTGAGGTGTTATCAGATGATATTGATATTGTTCGAACATTAAAAGATTTAGTTGATTTGAGTATTTAATGGATTTGTTCGAAAAGGTTTTTGAGAAATATTGGCAATTAAAAAATTCAACCAAAAGATTGTCGAAAGAGAATGTTGTTCTTGAAAATCATATTAAAGCATTTGATTTGTTCGTATTAGCTCAGATGCCAAAGGAATTTCAATTTCAAATTAATCCTAGCCATGGATTTGTAGGGTTTTGTGGTCAGCACTTATATTTACCTGAAAAAATTCAATATTTATCTGATTTTGAACTTAATCGCTGTTTGTATTTAAATTTAATATTGATGAGCTGTGCTGTTCATAATTTAAATTTACGTTTGCATAAAGACATGAGTGAAGTAGCAGCTAGATTAATTACCTTGCAAAACATAAAAAAAATAAATTCTTATCTTGATAAACAATTTGATAACTATAGTTTTTTTCAAAAAAAAATATTTATAGCTATTCAAGATCATTTTCTGAAAAATAACAGATTAAGATTGAATATCAATAGTTTTGAGCAAGAGATGTTTGATGTCTGGAGTCAGATATATTTGTTGCGCGAAAATGATCAGAAAAATAATGAAGACATTTTTTTTTCATTAAATTTTAAAAAAAATCAATCTGTGCCTGATTTTTTATTAATGACTGTTCCTTGTTTGAATCACGAAATGACCTCTACAAGTGAAAAATCAGACATTCAATTTACGAAAAATAAAAATGGTGACAATCAAATTAAAACAGAAAAAGAAAAAAAACATTCAAGCCCACCAAAGTTAGTAGATTACGAAAAAGAGGAATTAAATCCAGTTGTGCATTCATTTGAAAAAATGGAAACAGTAGAAGAATATCAAGGTGGTCGCCGAATAGAGTCTGGCGAAGATGAATTGACGAATCATGAAGATGCTTTAAACGAACTTGATCTGAATAAAATGACTCGAGGCGGAGAGTCTGTGCAGTCAATATTTCGTTCAAACATATTTTCAATATTTAGTGATTTTAAGACAGAAGAGCAAAAGTTAACCCAAAAAGGGCATTATTATCCAGAGTGGAGTTCGACGAGAGATGTTTATTTAAAAAATCATTGTATTCTCTTTGAAACAGTTGCTGTTGCTGAAGACTCAAGTTCATTTTTTCGACAGACTGTTTATGATAAAAATTATGAGCAAATAAGTTATTGGCAAAAAAAAATTTACAATTTTTTTAATATTCCTGTATGGAAAAGACGCCTGAAAGACGGTTCAGAGATTGATTATGATTCATTCGTTCAGGACTATACTGCTCTTATTTCACATAAAAATGTTTCTCAACGTTGGTATTCACAGAAAAAAAATCAAGATCAAGATGTCGCCGTATTCATATTGTTTGATCAATCATTATCAACGGACTCATGGATAAAAAATGAAAGGATAATTGATATAACATTAAGTTCTATTGCTCAAGTCGGAATTTTATTCGAAAATATCATTCAGTATGTGCATGTCGCTGGAACCTGGAGTTCTACACGGCACAATTGTCAATTTCAGTATTATAAATTAGCACATGAGCCATGGAATTGTTTTTTTAATCGTGTTCAGTATATCGAACCTCAGGGATATACTCGTTTAGGACCAGCAATTAGGCATGCATCGCAAATTTTATCTCAAGAAAAGCATGATAAAAAACTTTTGTTAATACTGACTGATGGCAAACCGACTGATGTTGATGGTTATGAAGGTCTGCATGGTATAAATGATATTAAGCATGCTTGTCTTGATGCTGAAGCTTCTGGTGTGTTGGTTCATGCATTAACTTTGGATCAGGACTCAAGACTTTACTTTCCAAAAATGTTTAGATACTATAGAACTTTAAAAAACTCTCAAAACTTTTCAGAAGAATTGTATCGTGTATTGATGCAAGTATTTAAGAGGTCTTAGTTGACAAATATAGAAGCTGCACTTAATGAGTTACTGGCATTTTCAATTTTCTCAGATTGTACAAAATCTCAAATGGCCGATTTGTGTCATGACGGTAAAATTATTTTTTCATCTCACAAAGAACGTATAATTCATTTTGGAGAAGAAGCACATTTTTTTGGAATTGTGTTGAGCGGCGCATACAAGTTGTCAAAGCCATCTTTTCAAGGTGAAGACGTAATAGTTCATTTTTCAACACCTGGCGACGTAATAGCTGCATTTATTATGGCGCAACCTAAACCACTATATCCTGTTTCAGCTACTTCAATGGGACCTTCTCGATTTTTAAAAATTCCAAAGGAAGTATATTTAACTCAGTGGAAAAAAAATCCTGATTTAATTTTTAAAATTCAGAATTTATTATCAACACGAATGAATTTACTTCAGCAGAATAAGGCCTTACATAAAGCTCCACTTACACAAAAAATTGCAACATTGTTGATGAATTTAATTGAAATACACCCATCTGATGAGGGGTTGGTTTTACCATTACCATTAACACGTAAAGAAATTGCAGATTCTGTTGGGGCTACTCCTGAATCTGTCATTCGTATTATGAGCGATTGGTCTAAACAAGGTTTTCTGCAAACAAATGATCAAACAATTAAAATATTGCGTCCTGATAAAATAATCGAAATTGTTGAAAACATTGATTAAACATGCGCTAAATCATACTTATGAATAACATAAGTACTTAGTATTAAATGATGCGTATAAGATTTCAAAATGAACCCTACACTTATTTATTTCCTGTTGGATTGTTGTCGGCAGTATTGGGAGCTATTTTGTGGCTCTTGTTTCAAATGCAGATTATCAGTTTTTACCCACGTGCAGCACATGGTCACTTAATGTATTTTGGTTTTTTGTGGTCTTATATAGCAGGATTTTTGATGACCGCTATTCCTAAAATGACTCAATCAAAATCGGCACGATCTTGGGAGATTTTGGTTGCAATTGGTTTAGTCTGTGGACAAGTTTTTTTAAACTACACGAATCAATTAGAATACGTAAGTTTTGTGACAGTAGCACAGATGGTTTTTATAATAGTATTTGTTGCCAGACGATTTTTTATGACTCAAATTATTCCATTTTCTGGCTTTGTATTTTTACCAGTTGCTTTGGTGGCTGGATTTTTGGGAAGTCTTATTCAAGTATGGAGTTTTTCACAAAATACAATAGTGAATTTACCTATCATTTTAAATCAGGCGTTTGTTTTAAATTTAATTTGTGGATTAGGGAGTCGACTTATACCTGTATTATCTAGATTGCCGCAAGCCATTAATCCAGATGTTGTTGATCATAAAAAGCAGCTAAAAGAAATAGTATTAGTATTAGTTTTTTTAAATTTAGGTTTTGTATTTGAAGCATTTAATTATTTTCAACTTGGTTCTTTTGTAAAATTTTTGAGCGTATTTTATATATCGTTTAGATTTTTTAAAATACATCAACGACCAACGGTGAATACATTTTTAGGTTGGGGATTGAGAGTTTCGATTGTAACAATGTTAATTGGGTATCTGTTAAGTGCTATTTTGATGGAGTTAAACTCTCTAGCGACAATGCATTTAGTTTTTATAGGTAGTTTTACTGCCATTACAATATTAATTTCAACGAGAGTGACTTTGGCTCATGGCGGACTGGCTCTTGATTTTGAGTTAACAACTAAAACGTTAGTTTTAGTAACTCTCTGTTTTGTCATATCAGCAATAAGTCGAATGTTGGCAGGTTTAAATGTTTTAAGCTTGTACATTGTTACTTCAATTGCATTTTATCTCTTAGGTTTATTGCTATGGTCTTGGAAGCTCATTAAACCCTTATTAAAAATAAATGCTAATAAAGTTTAGTGTCAAAATATATATTAATAACTGCAATAAGAATCAGATTTTTTATCTAAAGTAAATTTTGGATGTGCTTGGTAAATTTTAAATAGACGATCGTGGTTCGAAGAGTAAGAGCTACCTTCAGACAGTTTTTTGTTGATACATAAGTCAATACGCAATTTTTTGGCGTTTAGCTTTGCGATATTTGCCATGGTCTCAGTAGCAAACCAATCGGCAAAACTTTCAGGAAGTTGGTCGGCTTGTAGACCATTTTGAGGATAAACAAGTTTATTACATGTTGGATTTTGTTTTAAACTCAAAGCTAAGTCTGTGCTTATTTTTCCTTGTTTTGTGTAGATATCTAATTGAGAATCATCGCGCTTTAAAGCCTTTACACTTTGAGTTGAGCGGAGGCATTCGCCAATTTTTTCAAAGGGCCAGACTCCGGTAAAATAAGCACCCCAACGACAAGAATCAAAAACATGTCCAATTTCATGGGCAAAAACGGCTAAATACGTTTCATCATTCGGATAATCAATAGATTGCAATCCCATGTTTATTTTGTGTGTTATAGGATTGTAAGCAATGCCCCAATCGATGATGTCGAGTGGGGTTATTTGATCTGCAGCTTGAGCAGTTTTTAAATCTGGCCAGTAAAGCTGTAAGGTTTTTATTTTATCGATGATTTCTTTTTCTGATTTTAATTTGTAATTTTGAATTGTTTTAATAGCAGCAGCTTGTGATTTTAAAAATATTTTTTCAAGTTTACTTTTCTGTGAAGGAGGGAGTAGTTTTTTTTGAAGATTTCTAGATAAACTTTCAATTTGCAAATTCATTTTTTTGTTTTTTAATGGATACTGAGTTAAAATTATGTTTTTGAAGTAGTATAATCTCCAATTCTTAACAAGAGTAGACTCTGTTATATTTTGATTTTCTTCTTTTGCCATCCATCTGCTTAAGAGATCACTTTTTGCTTTAATCAATTTTGTTAAGGTTTCATCTGCTTCTTCGGAAAATATTTTTTGATTAGAATAGTATTTAAGTTGCTGATCTATAAATTCGTTTGAATTTGGTTTTGCACTCTGCTGTGCTTGGCAAAATTCTGAGGCTAATGAAATATGACATTGGAAGAAGATTATAATAAGGATAAATTTCATTTTTTCTTTCTAAAATGATGATTGATCTAAATCAACTTGCGGAAATACACCTTTGTTAATGAAGACAAAGCGTGCTTGGCTTTTTGAAATACGTTGATGAGCAATTTTTGAAAAATCGCCTTCACGTTTATTAATTTTAATTCGTCCTGCAAAATTATTATTTTTTAAAAGAACAAGATAATCTTCATTTGGATTATCGAGTTGAATACAGTTAAAGTTGCCAGGCTTATAATTGTTTATATTTAAATCACAAATATTTGTAGAATTTGGCCACAAAACCAGTTCATCCCACTCAATAGTATTGAGTGATCTAAGATCAAGTTGAGTTCTATTTGCTTGCTGCAATAAAATAAAAAAATCTGTATTTAAACGAGAGTTGTTCAGTTTTAATTCACGATTCCAATAAATATAAGAAACTGAAGTTATGATAAATACAATAAAAATTAAAATATATTTCATGATATAACTTTAGATGATATGCGACTTAAACGCAACCGACTAGACGTCCAAATGATTTTAAAGAAGTTTCCGAAGGCTAAGTCAATATTCATTGATTTAGAAAATTATTTAGAATTCGAAAAAAATCCACAAAAATTTATAGTGAATTATTCAGTTTAAATTTTTTACAAAACAATATTATAATCATGGCGAATCTGATCGAGTGGTTTATCCCAAAGATTTTCCCAATCTGCACCGAACAATTTTTTAGCTTTACGACCGAGTAGCCAGCCTTTGCTGACTTGATCATAGATATCGCTGACAGAGTTTAAATTTTTGAATGCAGCTTTGAACATTGCCCCTCCAATTAGAATGGTTCCAATCGGAGAGCGAGTTTGCGCCAGGGTAAATGCTTGTAATCCTAATTCGCTAGGAACATCAATACCAAAGCCAGTAATAACGTGCCAGATATCGTGTGTTTCTCGGATTCGCATGATAAAATAAGCCACATCATCTGTGATTTGTAATACTTCATAAAAATCTGGATCTAAATTATTTTGAAGCATATGTTGTGCGTATATTCTGCCAAGTGAACCTTCTGGAAGCTGATCTAATTCATCGAGAGTGTATTTTTTCATAAGTTTGCGCTCATTTAAATATCTTAGACTAGGGGAATCTTGTTTTAAATAAGCTATAGTTTCATTAAAGTGACCCAGCTTCATCATAGCATGTGCCATATTAAAAATTGATTGAGTATTTTTTGCGTTACGAGCAGCTTTTATTAAGTTTATAAAAAAAACAATGTAAAAGTATGTCTTATGTATCACTTGGGTCTTCAGTTCTTTTGAGATTAGAGTTTTTAACATCTTCTATCTGTTGAAGCCAAAATAAATAATCATTTGAGGTGAGTTCAGCTGATAAGAGTCCAAGTTTTAAAGCCAAATTAAAATTGTGATTTGTTAAAACTGCACGTCTGCGGCGCTCCCCTTTTTTTAAATATAAATCATGACGAGAGAGTGTTTGTATAAATTGAATAGATAAAATTATTGAAATAAGTTCAGCCTTAAAGATTCCTAATTCATCTCTACAAAATGTTTGAAATTTTGAATCTTCAGATATTTCGTTTATATTGAAACCATAACCAAATTGGGCAATTAAAAATGAGTAAAGTATTCCAGCAAATAATTCGACGGGATCATGTAAATCTAATCCCGATATCGGGAGACGTTTAATGAAGCTTATGAAATCTTGCGTTTTCAGTTGATCCGACCACAAGGCTTCAAAACCTGGAAGTACAGCTTTTAATATGCCTAAATCATGCATTTCCCAAAGAGCCAACTCTGGGTGAGGTAATCTAAAAAATTTGAGCCATTCCTCACGTCGTCGCGGTAATACGGCTCGTTGCAGTTCGAGAGCATTATCATAAATCGATTTTCGAAGTTCTGTTTCAATTTGAAAATTTAATTTTTGTGATAATCGAATCGCTCGTAAGATTCGTATAGGATCTTCATTGAGGCGTTCTGTTGGGTTTCCAATCATTCGCATGGTGCTTGAAGCAATGTCGTCAAGCCCACCGCAGTGATCCACTAAATCTTCAGATAGGGGGTCGTAAAATAACGCATTAATCGTGAAGTCTCGACGAAAAGAATCTTCTTTAAGAGTTCCAAAAAAATTTTCTTCGACAAAATTGATTTCAGAGGAGTCAGTTGATTCTAATTCTTCTTGAGTAGCTTCTCGTCTGTAAGTGGCGACTTCAAAAATTTTATCTCCACGTTTTGCATGAACTAATTTAAAACGACGCCCGATTACAAATGCATAGGGTATTTTTTTGCGAACTTCACTTGGCAGTGCATTTGTTGCAATATCAAAATCTTTAGGTTTTAAGCCAACCAATAGATCGCGGACCCCACCGCCAACAAGGTAACCATCAAAACCATTCTCTTTGAGTTTCTTAATAATGCCAACCGCTTGAGGATCAATATGATCGTAAGCGTTTTTTAAAATATTTTTGAATTTTTGTATCGGCATATTATTATTTTTTAATTGAGGATTGCTCATGAGTCGAGTACTTAGTTGAGAAATGAGTTATTTATCGAATTTTCATTATGCTATTTTAGGTTCAAACACACGTGAGCGAATTGTATTTATTCATGGTTTGATGGCTTTTGCAGCTAATTGGCGAAAAATTGCAAATCGCTTAGACTCAGAATTTCAATGCTTAATTTATGACCAAAGAGGACACGGGCGTTCTTTTAAACCTGATACGGGCTATTCTCCTGAAATTTTTGCGGAGGATTTGGATAAAATAACAACAGAGTTAGGTTGGGATAAATTCCACTTGGTGGGGCATTCAATGGGTGGCCGTAACGCGATGGTCTTTGCAAATTTATATCCTCATAAAGTCAGAACTTTAGTTATTGAAGATATGAGTCCAGAGCGCGATGACAATATGGAGTCGTATTACAAAAAAATGCTCAATGGAATTCCGACACCATTCACATCAAAATTAGCGATGAAGAGTTTTTTTGAAACAGAATTTAATAAAATTTTTTCATCTAAAGAACCTCCCGCGGTTTTATCAACGTTTTTACAAGCTAACATGGAAGAAAAATCTGATGGGCTATATGACTGGCGATTTTCTAAAAATGCAGTTTTTGAAATTGTTAAAGAAGGACATTTGCAAGATCGTTGGCTCGAGGTGAGCTCATTTAAAATGCCTGTTTTACTCATTCGTGGTGAAAATTCACACATTTTAAGTCGTGAAACATTTGAAAAAATGTTGGTTGTTAATCCAAATATTGAAGGTATTGAAATTTTGGGTACAGGGCATTGGATACACTACGAAAAATTTGAAGAATTTGTTCAGTGTGTTCGCAGATTTATAGCCTCTCACAACGCATAACATCAGAGCCGTGATAAAACAAACGAAGACTATTGGATTAATCGTAATTCAATACTATAAACAGCAGACATGAAATATGTAGATTTAAACTTAGATCATCGATTATTAGAAGCTATTCAAAAAATTGGATACGAAGAGACAACCCCAATTCAAGCTCAAGCATTTGAACCCATTGTTAATGGTCAGGATGTGGCGGGTTTGGCGCAAACAGGAACAGGCAAGACGGCCGCTTTTTTAATTCCATTGATCGAACGTATTCTTAAAGCAGAGACTGATCCTGCTCATCAACGCGCTTTTAAAGATTGGAAGGCTTCTCATTGTGTTTTGATTTTGGTTCCTACGCGGGAATTAGCCGATCAAATTCATGAAAATATTCAAAAACTCACAATCAATACAGGACTCAAATCTTTTCAATTTTATGGTGGTACTGGATACGAAAAACAAAAAGAAGCCTTATCGGCAAATTTACAGTTTATCGTTTCAACTCCTGGGCGTTTAATTGATTTATACAAAGAGCATTTTGTTGATTTTAAAAAAGTTAAAGCTATCGTTTTTGATGAAGCTGATCGTATGTTTGATATGGGTTTTAAAGAAGATATGAAGTACATTTTAAGCCGTATCGATCGTCAAAGACAATTTTTGGTTTTTAGTGCAACATTAAATTTTGATGTATTAAATACGGCCTATCAATTTGGCTCTGAACCAGTTGAAATTAATATTTCAAAAGACGTAGCTAAGGCAGATAATGTTCAAGATGTTATTATTCATCTTGGAAATGATGAAAAACCGCAGCATTTAATTTCGATTATTAAAAAAGTTAATCCACGCCAAACAATTGTTTTTACGAATTTTAAAAATAATGTGGATCGCATAGCTCAATTTCTAACAGATAACCAAGTGCCGGCAATGGGAATTTCAAGTTTAATTTCTCAAAATCAGCGCAATCATGTGATCAGTAAATTTAAAGAGTCAAATAATCAAAATGTTCTAGTTGCAACAGATGTAGCTGCACGTGGTTTAGATATTTCTGATGTTGATTTGGTTGTTAATTTCGAATTGCCTCAAGACTGTGAATCGTATGTTCATCGAATTGGTCGAACTGGCCGTGCTGGTGAAATGGGAAAAGCATATTCGCTCGTCAGTGAAAAAGATGTTGAATCTTTATCTCGCATTGAAGAGTTTACAAAAAAGAAAATTGAAGCTGTGTTCTTGGAAGATGCTGAGTTGTTAAAAGATTTAAAGCCGATGACAGAGTCTGAGCGATTTAATCGTGCTCCATTTGAATCAAAACGCTCTAGTCAGCAGCAGCGCGGATCGAGTAAGTTTGATTCTAAATCAGACCGTCGCTCTAAAGGGGCTCATGATCGCAAAGATCGTGGGCCACGAAATGATTTTGAAAAGCGTCCTGAACAAAAAGGTTCTGGGCCAAGACCAATGCAATCGGTGCAAGATCGAGCACATGTTAAGTTAGATCAATCGCAAGTAAAATTGCAAAAAAACTCACAACCACGTCATGGTACTGTGCCACAACATGCGAATGGTAAATCTACAGAGCAAAAGCAATTTAAAAAATCTAACTTTAAATCGAAAGATCACGCTCATAAAAATCAGAAAGGAATGATCTCATCTTCGGCTCGTTCAAATCCACGACGACAAAATTCTTCCCCGGGCTTTGTAGGAGCGGTGAAATCATTTTTTAAACGGTTTTTGGGATAAATGAATAAGGTTATTTAAAAAACATAATAAGGTTTTTCATCCGCGGCTCGATCGAAACCTAAAGTTATAAACGCTCGTTTTTTCATAAATTTCCTTATTTATTTATTAAAGACAGTTTTTGTAACAAATCAGATTTTTCACTTTGGCTTAATGATCGTGGGTATAATTGTGATACCCAGTATGGTGCCCATACTCTGTAGTAATTTCCGTCCGAGTAGTTTTCACCACGAGCTGCTCGATCGCCAGATGAGCCCATCCACCATCTTGTATGATAGGGTAAGTCTTCGCGCGGAATTGTTGTAAGTTCACCATTAAACGATCGAGTTACAGTTGTTTTTAATGTATTTGCTAAAACTGTTTGAAGTGTATTGACTTTTTCTAAGTCTGATAAATTATCCAGACGTAATTTTGTGATATTTTCTGGTAATTTTAAATTGTTAACAACAGCAGTCGCGACAGGACCTAATGCAATGATCACTTCAAATTGTGATTTCTCTGAGGCCGCTGTGTAAATATGTTGGTATGTTTTTAACATTTCAGGATGCAATACTCCTTTGATTAGATCAGGTATTGATGTTCCGAGAGTATCAACAGGCAGAGTTCTTTGTATAAAATACTTTGATCCGACTCCAGAGTTTTTAAGAACTGTTTGTAATTTTTGCCCTTCTGTTCCGGTGAGTGCTCGAGCGGAAAAAAAGTCATCGTGTGATGTTTGGTCAGCCAAAATAAAGACGCGAGCATTTTTAATTCGGCCTCGATAAGTACCGAAGTATCCAAACGAGTCATGGTTAACATAATTAATTCCAATCGTTTTTAAGTTAGGCCACGAGACTAAAGCTTCTGATAAAGCACAGCTGTTTTCATTTTGACCTAAATAGCCACACGGACCATAATCATAATTTGGATTTTGAGCATCCCATGAATCAGCGTAATAGCGCGGAGACTCATAGGGTAAATCTAAAGATTTCATTTCAATAAGAGCGGTTTTTTTTGAGTTTAAACCAGAATCTATGTCTCGTGGGCGATAAAATTTAGAATTTTTATCGTTGTATGTTCCTGCATCAGAGTAGACTTGAATCGAGTTTGATCCCCAGCGATTCGATGTTGTTCCCTCTGAACCCATTCTCCAATTTGTATTAAAGGCGAAATCTCGAAATGGAATTGGAGCATATCCTTTATAGACATAAGGTTTGTTTAAGCGATCAATAAGTTCTGCCGAAGAAGCTTTTTCATCGATATCTGATGGTAACCAATCATGATTAAAGGTTTTGTATTCGGCTACACGTCCAGCTGCTGAAGTAAAACCCGCTTTGATATTTTCCATTTGTGCATCACCACCAAGGTTGGGATTAGCACCACCTGGGTGGGGAACACCGATAGCTAAGATTTTATTTTTGATTGTGATTCCGCGATGATCTTTAAACCATTTGACTAAGCCCGTTGTGTCGCAGTTTTTCATTTCATAAAAAACAGAACATTTTCCACCACGAGCATTAATCCATGTAGCGAGACTGGCTTTTCCCCCGGCACCAACCCCCATGAACAAGGCCACTGTGTTAGCGTTTGTTTCTAACATATGATCAAATAATTTATGACGATAAATAACAATGGGTGAATCAAGTCCTTGTTCGAGCCAATCAAATTTAGGATTTTTAACTTGTTTTCCATCAACCATTTCTGATAGCTGTCCGTTAATTGTGTAAACAAATGTATTTAAAAATAAATAGCTGCGATAAATACCAAGGTGATTTAAAAACTTTTGTACACGAGTTCCTGTAGATCCAGTAAATGCTCTGTTTGATATATTTTCATCCTGAGCACCTTCTTGTCCGACGACAAATGTTTTAACGCTTTCCGGAGTTAATCGTCCACGGTACCACATAGGGCCGAATTCCCATCGAAATTTTTCATCATCCATAGGTTTTCCACCTAATGCCGTAATGCCAATTGATCTGTAATTTGGAGTCGAGCCAAACAATTCAACCCACTTTGAATCAGCAGAGGCACCTGGATCATATTCTGCTGGAGAACCACGTCTTGGATCATATGTTAAGCTCACATAAGCTGATGAGGGTTGTCTATCATTAGAGATGATTTTTGCAGGATGAGTACATGCACTCGTTAAACCAAGAGTTGATAAAATAATAAAAAAAGATTTTAATATTAAATAATTTGAATTAATCATAAGCGACGTTATTTTCATTTAAACTCCTGAAATAAAAAGCAGATTGGTCGTCAGCTTTAGTTTAATGAAAATAGTTTTCAATTCAAAGTTATTAAAAATTTTATCTTGATCTTTGTCTTGCACAGTCAGACGAAAGCAAGACTATTGTAGGAGTATTACCTTTGATTTAAGATGGTTTTTAACTGTTCAGACAAAACATCATAAGATTTTTCATCTGAAGCCTTTTCAATTTCTAGGTTTTGTTCTGACAATTTAAAAATATTTTTAACAGTTTTTTTGTATTGGATATCATTGCACGAAGTCGGCTCATCTAATATTGGAAAAATATTTTTTAACTGGATGATTAAGTCACTCAATTTAATTGGTGTATTTGTAATAAAAGTGTCTTTGTATTTGTAACAATCAGGAGATTCTTTCATTATTTCAGGGTTAATCACTTGATCAATTTGGGTTTCAGTTTTGGCGATTTGTATTTTAGCGATTTGTATTTTTCCACCTACCATGACGAATTGAATATCAGCTGGATCAGCATCGATAATTTGAGTAAATGGGTTTGATCTTTTTGATTTTAGCTTAAAAGCGACGATATCACCTAAAAAATTTTCTTCAATTTGACCAATTTTGTTTTCAAGTTTTAGAGCTTTGGCTGGATTGATTGTCATCATATTGTAAAGCATGCGATCAGTTATGAGATTTGTTCCTTGATGAACAAGGTAGCGTTTTGCGATTTTAACTTCATCAAGTAAATTTTTTGAACCTGAAGGACTCCAGTCCGCACCTAAAGTTAGATTAATTCCGTGCTCAATGGCTTGTGCTACGTTAAGAGTTTCTCCGTAAAGAAGTAAATTAGACAGTGGTGACCAGACTATACTCATTTCATTTTGTGATGCATGTTTTAAATCTTCATGATCAAGACCAACACCATGAATGATCACTAGTCCTTTTTGAGCTAAACCAATTGAACGTGCTAATTTATATTCAAGTTTATTATAAGAATCATTTGCTTTGCCTTCGGCCAAATGGGCAATAAAGCCGCGAATATCACCTAAGGGAAATATTCTTTGAAAATATTTTTCGTAAGAATGTTTTTGATCCATGAAAAACTTCTGACTACTTGATAAAAGAGATGTTGTTCCAGATACGGAACTGGCAGCAACTTTTTCTGCATAAACATCATTAACTGATTTATTTTCATTTATGACTTGCGGAAATATAGCTTCCTGAAAAAAGCGGGTTATGTTTGGATTGACCATTTCAGTGCTCACGCGAATATCAGTTGCTTCATTGTAATCACTTTCAATTTCAACGTTACGAGCAAGTAAGCCTGCCGTGCATCCTGTGTCTTGCCCGATGCCTTGAACACTTGTGACGCCGCCAATTAAAGCTTTAATTTCTGCATACTGATATGTTTGACAAAGCAAAGAGTTTTTATCGGTACTAGAACCAAGTGCATCATTATTTAGATATGAAGTAACATTTTTTTTGTAACTTGATTTTGCCCGCCACTCAAAGCGGTTGTTAAATTGACCTTGGGCTTCGGTCCACAAAGGAATGACATTATATTTAAGATGTCCGTGTAAATCAATAAATCCTGCGGATAATAATAAGGGCCCTGCTGCTTTTTCTGTAATTTTGCGAGTCGTTTCATCGACATTAAATGGTGCGGTTGATTTTTTTACTATAACACCATTTTGAATAAGCAAATAAACTTTAATGACGCCATTTTCTGGTGATTTTGGGTTAGGAACGTAACCTTCAATATAAACAGAGGGTAGAGTGTTTTCTGTTTGCGCTTGAGCCCATGACGACAAAAGAAAAAAATGATTCAAAATAGATAGACTTAAAATAATTTTAATTAAACCCACATAACGTCCAATCTTTTGACAGAAGACAATATTCGGTACTCGATGCACTTAATAAAATGATTTAAGACCATTTTAAAAGGACTTCATAGAGTACAATCACACATTAAAATTGTATTTTAAAAACACTGCAAAATTCAGGTCTGAGGTGAGTGGGTGCTACGGCTAACGTTGATTGACTTAATTCCAGTTTAAACCATTAAGCAATTGATTGCACATATTTGATGTCATTTGGAAGAGTTCAGTTTTATCAATGCAACTTGCAATTAATATTTTATCTTTATGGTTAAAGAATATTTGTCGAGATTGGGTTAATTTGTTTTTTTGGATGAGATCAACAACAATGACATTGGAATTATTAAGAGTCATATTTTTTGAAGACAAGACTTCAAAACCATATTGATTATAATCACGTAAAAATTTCTTTGCATAATTTTCGACTGTCGTTTTTGTAGTTAAGTTTTCTATTTTCAAACTTAACCGAGCCGTATCTGATAAACTTTTGAGCCCTAAATTAATTTCTTGGTTGGGTGAAGTGCTTTCGGAACTTGTGTTAATGAAGGTCCACTCTTTAGACACAAGTTTTAAGTTAAATCCCATTTGTGAAAACACAGTGTTCCAATTTGGGGAATTCATAGCTGATGAGCTTGTTGTAGGGATAGGTGCAGCTTTAGATGTAAAAACCACGCCTGCATTTAAAAGAAAAATAACAAAAATAAATAAATGAATCATAATTTGAGTTTACCTGATTTTTTTAAATGAAGTATGATTTTTTTCATTAAACTTGTTGGATTTATTTGAGTTATGTTTGATGTTTTGGCCCAAAGTCCAGCTTCGCTTTTTTGAGGTTTTGTTTTTAATGTTTGGATATTCACAAATATTTCGTATTTGGTGACTCCATGTTTAAAATCAAATTGTTGAGGTTTTGTATGAAGCATTTGAGCTTGCGATAAGGGCAGAGGATTGTTTTTTAAAAATGGTGTTGTTTTGTTGGGCTCTAAATAGATCTGATCATTTTGTAAGTGAACTTTAAATGTCCATTCCCACAATTGAAATTTATCTTTTGGCTTTTTGAGTGGTATTTCAGAAATTAAATTTTTTTTGTAACTGATACAGTCTTTGTTCCAAGGGCACATTAAACACATGACTTTTTTCGGGGTACAAAGCGTAGCCCCTAACTCCATGAGCCCTTGATTGACGTCAGAATTAAGATTTGTATGAGCCAGTTGATCAGAAATATTTTGGAGCTTATTTTTTTCAGATTGTTCCCACCAATTAGACTGAATTCCATATTTTCGACTGAGTACACGAATAACATTGCCATCTAACACACCAACGGGTTCGTTAAAGGCTAAGCTTGCAATAGCTCGGGATGTATATGGTCCGAGCCCTGGAAACTGAAATAATTGATCAGCTGTTTGTGGAAAACCTTGTTGATAAAACAATTGTGCGGCTTTGTGTAAATTGCGTGCGCGTGAATAATAACCTAAACCAGCCCAGTACTCATAAACATCTTCAATCGATGCTGTGGCTAAAACTTTCACATTCGGAAAACGATTTAGAAATTTTTCATAAAAAGGCAAAACAGCAGTCACTGTTGTTTGTTGGAGCATAACTTCTGAAATCCAAATTTTATAGGGATCACGAGATGACCGCCACGGTAAAATACGTTTATTTTTTTGATACCATTCAACGAGTAGACTTCGATCTTTAGTTATTTGTTTAGAGGAAATTTTAACCAACTCTGTAATGTTGCGTGATGCAATTCGTGACATAAACACAATGTATAAATGAATTACATATTGTATCAATGAATATTTTTAAGGATAATGGCTGCATGGCAAAAAAACAAGTTTCCCCTAAAAAAGTGAATACACACAATCTTAAACCACAATTTAAACCACTGAGCGGACGTGAGTTTCCAAGATTTTCAGCTATAAAAACATTTTTTCGCTTACCGATCGCCCATATTCAGGACGAATACGATGTCGCTTTGTTTGGAACTCCTTATGATGGAGGGGTGAGTTATCGACCAGGAGCGAGATTTGCTCCCGCTTCGATAAGAGAGTGTTCAAGTCTGGGCCGTGGTTTTCATATGACTAGAGCAGTAAATTTATTTGAAAAACTTAAATTTGCTGATGTTGGAGATTGTCCGATTGTTCCGATTGATCAAGCTCAGACATACCAAAAAATCGAAAAATTTACTGAAAGTATTTTGACCTATAACAAAAAATTTATATCTGTAGGTGGTGATCACTCGACGACACTCCCTTTATTGAGAGCACTTCATCAAAAATATGGTCCATTAAATTTTATCCATTTTGATGCTCACTTAGACACGTATCCAGCCGCTTGGGGGTGTGAATATCATCATGGTGCTTTTGCTAGACATGCGGTGGAAGAGGGGTTAGTTAATCCCCAAAAAATGATTCAAATAGGAATACGTGGACCGCTTGCCTCAGGAGATGATCTTGATTTTGTTAAGCGCCACAAAATCAAGATCATCACTGTGGATGACATTCGCAAAGGACGGCTTGAACAGATTATAAAAAAAATACCTCAATTTATCGGACCAACATATATCAGTTTTGACATTGATTGTTTAGATCCTGCATATGCTCCTGGAACAGGAACACCCGTACCTGGAGGTCTAACGACTTATGAAACTCAGCAGATACTACGGGGTTTAAAAATAAAGCAACTGGTTGGTGCTGATATTGTTGAGGTTTGTCCGGCTTACGATCATTCTCAAATTACTGGATTAGCTGCTGTAGATACAATGTTTGAATTGATGTGTTTAATGAGCACATCTCGTCAGTAACATCATTTTTGAGGGAGTTGTAAATGAGTCAACAAGTTGAAATGCAGTGTGCTGTACTGGCTGGTGGTTGTTTTTGGGGTGTTGAAGAGCTTATACGTGAAATTAACGGAGTCATGAGCACTGATGTTGGTTATTGTGGTGGTGATGTTGAAAATCCAGGTTATACGATAGTTAAAACTGGGCAAACGGGGCATGCCGAAGCTGTGCAGATTTATTTTAACCCACAAGTTATATCATATGAAAATATATTAAACTTATTTTTTAAATTACATGATCCAACAACTTTAAATCAACAGGGTAATGATTTAGGTACTCAGTATCGTTCTGCAATTTTTTATATGAGTGATGAGCAAAAACAAATCGCTGGGAAAATAAAAAATGAAGTGAATCAATCTGGAAAATGGAAAAAACCAGTTGTAACTGAAATTGTTCCATTTGTTAAGTTTTATAGAGCTGAAGACTATCATCAAGATTATTTGAAAAAAAATCCCAACGGTTATACCTGTCACTATTGGAGAGACTAATTTTCATCAATAGTGTTATGGTTATGTGTATCTATAGATAAATCTAAATTACTTGTGACTAAGCTATTTAAGGCCATTTGAGCCATAGTCGTAATGAGGTGCATATGTTCAAGTTGTTGATGATCAAGATCGAATTCAGTTTTAAGTTCGGTTGATTTTTTCTCAAGTAATTCTTGTGCGATTAAAATTTTTTTAAATAGTTCTGTTTCTCTTTTTTTCAGGACATTGGTTATGACAGTTTGTATGTCTTTGTTGGGAAGCAGCAAAATTTTACGACGGTCATTTTCAGCACATGTTGTGATAACCTCATACTGTAAAAGGTCTTTAATAGCTAATGAGACAAGGGCTTTTGAAACACCTAAACGTTTAACTAATGTTGTTGAATCAATTGGGGTTTTAGCCAGCCAGATGTGTGTCCATATTTCACCGTGAATTTTTTTAAAACCCCAATATTGAATGAACTCACCAATCAGGTCAGCTAAATGACTTATTTCTTTGGGTACATAATTGTTTTGCGAAGACATTCGATTATATTAACATTAAAAAAATCAAGACGTCAGCATGTCAATAAACAGACTAGCTTTTTTTCAAATAATTAATAAAGGCAATTATACTCAAAAGGCCGGCAAGGATGAAGCCCATCAGGCTTAATCCAGGAAAACTACCTATTAACCATAGATTTTCAACATTTTTAGAATTTGCATAAATTTGACTGCTGGCTAAAATCAAGGCGGCAATAATTATCCCCAGAAACAACAAATTGTATGAATTATTGATTGTGCGTTGAATTTCAAACAAACCATCGACATGAACTCGAGTTTTATAATCAGGTGAATTCATTTTGCGAAATATATGATTTAACTGTCTTGGTAAAGCGTTTAAAAAAGTTTTTGATTCGCGAAATAATAAATGTGCTTCATTGACCATTTTGATTGGCTGAAAAAAGTTTTGTGCGACTTCGCCCACTTGTGAAAGTGTAAAAGCAAGAAAATCAAAATCTTTTGAAATTTTTTGTCCTAATCCTTCGATCGAAACAATAGATTTAAAAAACAACATTAATTCAGTTGGTATAATTAAGCCATGTTCTGCGGCTATACCAGAAGATGACATTAATATACGTCCAACATTTACATTTTTTAAAGTTAAACCATAATAGGGTGCAATCAAGGATTGCAAATCTTTGGCAAATAAATCGACATTTACATTTTCAGAAAAAGGTGCAATATCAACATACTCATAGGCTAGCCGAGTGTAATCTTCTTTTGAAAGCGCAATCAACATGTTCACAATTGCAGTTTGAGTTTTTTGATTTAATCTTCCGACTACGCCAAAATCGATGAGGCCAATTTTATTTTCAGGCATTATAAAAAAATTACCTGCATGTAAATCGCCATGAAAAAAGCCATCAACAAAAACCATCTTAAGATAAGCACGCAAACCTTTTTTAATAACTTCATGCGGATCTACGCCAAGTGCTGCAAGCGAATTAATTTTACTTAAAGGCTTTCCTTTAAGCTCTTGCATCACTAAAACACGTTCAGTTGTAATATCAAAATAGACGTCGGGAATAACGACTGAAGGATCTGATTTAAAGTTTTCTTTTGTTCGTCGTATATTATTGGCCTCAACCACGAAATTCGTTTCTAATTCTAGAGTTTTAAAATATTCGTCCACCATGCCAACGGGATTAAATGGGCGAGTTTCTGGGATATATTTTTCTAACAATTCAGCGATAAAATAGAGAACATTTAAGTCATCATTAATTTTTTGAACGATACCAGGTCTTTGAATTTTAAGAACAACTTCTTGATTGTTGGCAAGGGTCGCTTTATGAACTTGCGCGATACTAGCTGCGCCAATTGGCTTTTCATCAATCGATTGGAATTGTTCTGGCCAGTTTGGTCCGAATTCTTCGTGTAAAACTTCTGCAATGGTTTTAAAATCTAGAATTTGAACCTGATCATGCAAAAGGGACATTTCATTAACGTAATCTTGAGGGATAAGATCAGGTCGTGATGCTAATAATTGTCCAAACTTAACAAAAGTTGGTCCGAGTTCTTCGAAGCTTAAACGTAACCTCTGAGGCACAGTTAAATGCTCTTTGTCCTCAGGAAGTTTTGAATTTGTTTGGGTTAAAAAATTATCGAGATTTAGTTTTTCGACTAGATTTCTTAGACCGTGCTTTGCGAAAACCCCCAGAATCGTTCGTAATCTGTTGACGTTCTTCAGCGTTTTTCCGATCTGAAGAGAACTTGCGACCAGACTTTTCTTTGGTTTCATATTTTGATTGTTGCTTTGATAGTTGTTTTGATTGCGATGATTTATTCCCATCGTTTGATGTTCCTTGTGGTTTCTTTTTGGCCATTTGATCTAAATAATCAGAAAGTGATGCGTACTTAGGTTTAATGACTTGAGGTCCGCTTTGTTTTTTTTCAGTGATATTTTCACTTAACTTCTCTGGTTTAAAACTTCGACTGATTTTTTCAGGTTTTGACGAGGACATTTTATTTCGATCAGTCGATTTGTGTTTTTGATCGGGTTTACGATTTGTGTTAGAGGCAGATCCGCGACGTCCTTTGCGAAAATCTTTTTGAGAACTTTGATTTTCCTTTTTTAAATAAACGCGTTCATCAGTGTTTTTATGGACATATTTAGGGGCACCTTCAAGAGCAAAATTGATTTGTCCTTGTTCGATATCGACCATATCAACTGTGACTTTAACCTTGTCACCAAGGCTGTAACTTTGACCAGATCGTTTTGCCACGAGTTTAAGATTTTCTTCGTCATAAACCCAGCTATCTTTACCCAAATCGTCTAGTCGGATAAGTCCATCAATGTTATATTCACGAAGTAAAATAAAAATACCAAATTTGGTGACAGAGCTGACCATTCCTTCAAACTCTTGTCCTAACATTTTTTTCATGAATCGAGCTTTTTTAATAGCTTGAATTTGCCGTTCAGCTTTGGCTGATCGTTGTTCGCAAGCGGACAGCCATGTTCCAGCTGTTTGGATATCGTCTTCGGGCATTAAACGGTAACCAGAAATACCCAGAGCATTTTTAATTAATCGATGCACAATTAAATCAGGATATCTTCTGATAGGTGATGTAAAGTGCGTGTAATAATCAAAACCTAAACCAAAATGACCAATATTATCCAAAGTGTACTTTGCTTGACTCATGGATCTTAAGGTGAGGATGTGAATAATTTGTGATTGCGATTCATTTGTAAACTCATGAAGCGCTTTTGTTAATTTTTTTTGTAATCGATCTCCAGATAAATGGGCTTTAGATCCAAAGTTTTGTAGATATTTTTCGAGCATTCTAATTTTAAGTGGATCGGGAGGCTCATGAGTTCTATAAATCGCAGGGATTTCTTTTTCAGCTAAAAACTTAGCTACAGCTACATTGGCCGCGAGCATCATCTCTTCAATAAGACGATGCGCAAACAACCTTTCGGATTTGATGACATCAACTGGCTCACCGGCACCATCGATCAGCAATTCAGTTTCAGGAACTTCTAAATCAAGAGAGCCTTCTTTAAATCGTTTAGCCATGAGGACTTTGGCTAAATCTGCACAACGTAAAATATTATCTTTAACATGTGCAAATTTTTGATGGGTTTCAGACTCTCCCTCTGGAGCATCAACTATTTCCTGCGCTTGACCATAGGTTACTCGAGCTTTACTTTCGATGACAGCTTCGTAAAAGCTAGAGCTTGTCATTTCTCCAGTGAAGTTAAAAAACATGTCTGCAACCAAAGCGAGTCTTGGGACATGAGGATTTAATGAACATAGTCCATTAGATAAAGCTTCTGGCAACATAGGTATAACAAAATTAGGAAAATAAACTGAAGTTCCGCGATCATAGGCATCTTTATCCATAGATGTCGCATTTTTAACGTAATGACTGACATCTGCAATAGCAACAATCAGATGAAATCCTTGCGCGGTCATTTCAACATAAACAGCATCATCAAAATCTTTTGCTGTTGCGCCATCGATTGTAATGATATTTAAACTTCTTAAGTCTTTTCTATTTTTAAAGTCATTTTCAGTTGGATTTTTTGCAAAAGATTCGGCCTCTCGAAGTGTATCTGCGGCGAATTCCTCAGGAATATTTTGTGTAACAACAACTCGCTTAATATCATTTAAAGCATCTTCTACGTCGCCAATGATTTCAGTGACTTCTCCTAAAAAATCACCTTCATCTGGGTAGGCAGTGATTTTGGCAACAACAAGTTCGCCTTTTTTTGCATTCATAGATTGATCTAGAGGTATTTTAAGATCTTTACCCCAACCGCGACCTTCATCTTTGATGAAGCCGAAACGATCGTTGAGTATTGAAAAACCACCTGCAATTTTTTTTTGAGATCTTTCAGTAATTGTTATGATTTCACCGCGAAATCGGCCATCGCGTTCTTTTTCAGCGATCACGGTGACATGATCATTTGTCATGGCTGATTTCATTTGGCTGGCTGGAATAAAAACATCAGGGTGTTCTTGGTCTTGGGGGATAAAAAATCCGAATCCGTCGGGGTGTCTTTTGATTGTACCTTGAAGAGGTTTACTTTTTTTCGCATTCATTACGTCGTGTGACTCCTGTCATTAAATAAAGCATAACAGATAGTCAGTCCTGAACCCAATAAAAAAAGCAGAATAGGAACTCTATTCTGCTTTTTGTTTTTAAAATAAACTTAAAAATTAAATTATTTTAAGAAATCAGCTACGATTTTAACACCCGCAATGATGTGTGATTCAGTTTTTGTATCACCAGTTTCAGGTTTTACATCTTTGTTTGTGTAAGCAACGTGGTATCTGAAATCAGCGTCTTTGATCGGTTTGATTTCATAAGCTAAACCGTAACCCAATGTTGTTGTTTTTGCATCATTAGCCGCGCCATCTTTTTCTGTTGATGATTCAATTTTAGCTTTAACTGCTGACATTTCGTTAACATCATATGAACCATTTAAAACGATTGAATCAGTTGTATCTTTTTTGCCAGCTGTTGCTGTGTCTACTGCAGTGATCATATTGTAATCTAAGCTTGTTGACCAGCCAGTTGATTTGTATTGAACGCCAACTGTTGCAAAAGAATCATTATGATTGTTCACAGATGAATTTTCTGTGTAGGGAGTGCTCAACATGTGGTAAGAAGCGATAACATTTAATGCTTTTTCCATAAAAGTACCTTTGTACACTAATCCATACATATTGCGTGTTTGGCCAGAAGCTGTATCAGCTTTGTTGTTCACTGCCATTAAATTGAAAGTGTGATCACCCATAACGTAGGCCGCATTTGCTCCAGTCGCGTAGCGAGTTAATGCGCCGTAAGCAGCAGATGTCAAATACATATCTGATCCAGCTGTTGCGCCTTCAAAACCGTTTGTCATGATATCAAATTTACCTGCAGTTAATGAATAATCGCCCATTTTGTGAGTGATCGCAGCATAGTCGACATTGTCATTTAAGCTATCACGTGTGCTCACAGCAGCTTGTGTTTTGTTAAAACGAAGTCTTAATCTGTAAGACAATTCTTCAGTTGCTTTACCTTTAAAATCTACGCGGCCAGTTTGTAGGTAGAATTTAGAGTAATTTTTGTTGCCGTTAGCTGTGTTGTAATTTGCTGAATCAGAATCAACACGGGCATCTAAACTGATGCTGCCTGCGAATGCTGACGAACTTACAAGAGATAACATAACGATTAATTTTTTCATTTTTTGTCCTTTCAATGGTGCAAAAAGAGTTGGTTTGTTTTTTGTTATTATCTTTATAAGGTGAATCGTTTCGCTAAACAGGACGTTCGTCAATAATTTGAATGTTAAGATTTCACTAAGAATTGAGTTTTAAGTAAAATTTGAAATTTTAAAGTGTATATATGTGTTAAAACTCATGACTTAATCAGGCTGAACAGCCTTTAAATCTGTTTAAAAGCAGGAGATAACGCATCAAACTAGACTATTGTCTTGAAAATAACACATCGCAATCAACGCAAGAGTTAAAATAAGTTTTGCAACATAATTATTGTTTTTGAGTTTAAAAAAATGGCCGATAACTTCGTTATTATCTTTAATAAAAATTATTTCAATTTTTTGAAATTCTCGACGTAAAAAGAGATAAATAAATAAAGTTAATGCTCTAAAAAATGAACATGAAATAGAGAAATTAAAATTTCTGACAGAAGTTTTTAAAGCGATGTTATTAAGCAACAAAGATTAAAATATAATCAGTTAATCGACTTTGCATTTGCTGGGTTAAAACTTTTGCAGTTGCGCAGGACTAATGACCTCATTACCATTGTTTTAACAGATTAAAAATAAAACGTTTTTTAAAAAATAAAGAAACGATAACGAAAGGATACAACAATGAAAAAATTATTAGTAATTGCTATCGCGTTAACAACGGTTAATGCATTTGCATCTAGAGCGAGAATGACAGCTTTAGGAAACGCTCCTCATGTAACAGATACTCAAAAAATCTACACGAATCCATCAGATATGTTTTCTTTTGGTGATTTTGTGAATTTAGAGTCAGGTGTAACGACATACGCAACTACACCAGATTGCGATACTGTTACTGCTGGTAATCAGCCATGTAAAGGTTTGAATGCTGAAGGTATGGTTGTGAGAACGATGGGTGATGCGAAGTTAGCAATGTCACTTGGCCACTTATCTGATAATGCCAACGGATTTGTTGGTGGTTTACGTTCTGGAATTACTGGTGCTGGTTCAGCAGTTTCTTTCCAACAAAATCCAATCGAATTATCATATGCTGCAAAAGCATCTGACATGGTTTGGGGAGCAACTTTAGTTTACTCTAACTACAATAACAAATTAGCTTCAGCAGAAGCTAAAGAATCTTCATTAGGAGTTCGCTTAGGTGCTAGAATGGGCGCTTGGGATTTTACTCTTGCTCAAGGTTTTGTTAATACTGCAGAAAGCCAAGCTGCAAACTTAAAATTTAAAGGTACAGCAGGTACAGGTTTAACTGCGGGCTACAAAATGGATAACGTATATGCATACGGTGAAGCTAGAATGGTTGGCTTTAAAACTGAAAACAGAACATCTGGTGCTGAGACTTCAAAATATGAAAGAACAGATTTAAAAGTTGGAGCAGTGGTTTCTGATAAAAAAGATGGTAACGAATTATTTTACGGTGCTTCTTTAGCTCAAGCAAACAGCAAAGAAAGCGTAGCTGATGTAAAAGCGTCATCTTTAACTATGCCAGTAATTGTTGGTATGGAAGTTGATGCATTGTCTTGGTTGGCATTACGTGGATCTTTAACACAAACTGTATTGTTAAATGACGCTAAAGCTGAAACTGGTTCAACAACTAATATTGATTTAGCTCCAGGTGCTAACAATACATTGGCTTCTGTAGGTGCTGGTTTAAAATTTAACAAAGTAACAGTTGATGGAACTTTGTCTGGATTAACTGGTGCGACTTCAACTCAAGCTTTAGATGGCAACAGCTTGTTAACTCAAGTTGGCTTTACTTACATGTTTTAATTGAAATAAATAATAAAGGAATAAATACATGAAAAATTTATTAACAATCGCAATCGTATTAGCTTCTTCAACAGCATTTGCAACTCGTGCAAGATTAAATGCATTACAAAATGCGGCTCACTTAGTTGAAGCAGGAACTGTATATGCTAATCCATCTGACATCGTTGGATTATCTGATTCATTAACTTTAGAAACAGGAGCGACAACAACTTCGACTTCTGGTGCTAACTCTGAAGGTTTATTGATTAAATCTTTTGGTGATGCAAAATTAGGTTTATCTTTAGGTCACAAAGATGCAAACATCATGACGATCAGAAATGCTGGAGCAACTACGGTTGGTGCAACTGCTAACACAGCTATGCAACAAAATCCATTAGAGTTAACTTATGGAACTAAAATGGGTGATATGTCAGTTGCGGGTACATTAGTTTACTCAAACTACAATGACAAAAAAAATAACATTAAAGAAAGCACAACTTCTTTACGTGCTGGTGCACAAACTGCTATGTGGACAGCATCTGTTAACTTAGGTTTAGTTAACAAATGGGAAGACACTTCTGCTGCAAACGACGAAATCAAAGGTAAAACTAATGTGATCGTAAATGCTGGTTACAATGTTAGCCCATCTATGTATGCATTTGGTGTTGTTGAAATGACTGGTCATAAAGCAACAAACAATACAGCACAAGCTGCTGATGTTGATAACACAAACTTACAAGTTGGTGTTGTTGAATCTGTTAAAAAAGATGGTTCTGAATTTTTCTATGGTGCTTCTTTAAGAAGTGAATCGTCTAAAGATGCAGTTACATCTTCATCAACAGACGATACTAAAACAACTGCTATGTATGTTCCAGTTATCATCGGCTTCGAAGCTGATGCGGCTTCTTGGTTAACATTACGTGGATCTGTAACTCAAAAAGTTTTGATCAACGATTCTAAAACTGAAACTAACGGTGCCACTACTGCAGAAACTTCTCCAGGTGTAAACAGCACAACTTTTGCTGCTGGTGCTGGTGTTAAATTTAACAAAATTACACTTGATGGTTCATTGTTAGCTTCTGGTTCTCAAGACATCAATTTAGGTGCTAATAAATTATTAGGCCAAGTTGGTTTAACTTACACTTTCTAATTTGAAATTTAATAAATTTCAAATGTGATTTGATCACACAAAAAACCCACACTTTGTCATGAAGTGTGGGTTTTTTTATGGGGTAAATCGAAAGAACTGTTCAAAACTCATAATAAAAACATTTTTATTGTCTGGTAGAGAAAGTTTTCGAATAAAATGCGTCGGTGACTTGACGATTTGAAAATGAGGAACGCTGAAGCTTTTTCCTAATTTTAAAAAAGATTTATCAAGATTTGTATCAGATAACTTAACTTCAACTGTGAATAAAGCTTTGCCGTGATTTAAAACGATAAAATCAACTTCTTGTTTTTCTTTATTGCGTAAATATTTTAACTCTAAATCTGCCTGACCAGTATCGTTGTAGTAATAAACAAGTTTTTTTAAATGAAATGCGACGAGATTCTCAAATTTAGTGCCATCATCTGGAATTGTTGTCCAGTCATAGAGATAAACTTTTTTTTCTTTTTTCAAACTGCGTGCTACATTTTTGGAATGAGGTAAAACTTCAAAGTGATAGTAAACTTTATGAAGCTCATTTAGCCAGCGTGCAATAGTTGTGTAGCTGACATCCAAGTCTTCAGATAATGACTTAAGACTCAGTGGTGAACCAACGCGCTCGGGAATAAATTGCGCGAGGACTTCAATTTGGCCAATATTTAGAGTGTGAGAAATATCTTTTAGATCTTGTCGAACTAAAAGTTCAATACGGTTTTTTTGCCAAATTTGATGATAGGGTTTTGAGTTTTTTAAAAATGGATCTGGAAAACCACTGAGTTTCCAAAGACGATCTGTTGTTTCAGTTAATTTTTTATTTTCATCAGGAATGAGCTTTGAAAACTGAATAGTTTTTATAAAATTTTCAAAGCTTAAAGTTTTTTGAGCTGTTAGTTCGCCTAAGCTAAATGGCATTATATGAAAATGAAAAAAGCGACCTAAAAGACTGTCGCTACCTTTTCTGTAGGTATTGAGTTGAGCACTCCCAGTGATGATAATTTTAACGGCCTGCCCGTATTGATCATAAATACCTTTAATTTGATTTTTCCATTTCGGATTCTTGTGGATTTCATCTAAAACAATCACTGGATATTTATCTTGTAAAACGGGTTCAATAATATTCTGAGGATTTTGCAACCAGGATTTTTTAAAATCTAAAAGATCCCAATTATAGTAACGTTGAGGATTCGTCAGAAATTTTTTAGCAAGTGTGGTTTTGCCGGACTGACGGGGGCCAGATAAAAAAGCCATTTTATCATTATCTAATGCTAATTCTTGAACAAGATTTGCGAGATGTCTTTCAAAAAATGATGTTTTCATATTGTGACCATTTTATCGACATCGCTAAAATGGTCAAGACTATTTTAGCGACATCGCTAAAATGGTCATATTTTAAATTGAGTTCTTTTTCGAGTCCTCTGATTTTGTATCATAGTAGTCTGGCATAATGAAATCGACAGTGAGAGGATATTTATAACTTTTGTAGGCTTTTGATTCAGGTTGCCCTGCTTTTTCAAAGGCCTCATCCCATAAAGTCGCTAGCAGTAAAGCAGATCTTGCCATTTGTTCAATTTGTAATTTTTCAAATTTTTTAAAACCAACTTCGGGGGATTGTCTTTTTGCTGGAACCTTCATGCTCATACCGCGTTCAAGTTTTATCGTGGATTGGGAAATAATTGGATCGGCCTTTAAGACATCTTTGATTTCTTTTGATGAAATTTCTGCAAGCGCTTTCATTTTGCCAATTGTGGTGTCTGGTTTTAAAAAAGAAGTGTTTTTGAGTTTAAGCGCTTTTTTATAAATGCGATCGTGTAAGTCAGCGCCAAAGTAGGCTACTGTGGAGTCTTCGTAATAAGCGTGAATTCCGCCGTGGTTAGCGGCATATCCATCATAGTCAGACGTTGTGTGAAATGGTTGGCTGTTATCTCCAACAAAATGTCCCATAACACCCATGCTGATGATCATGTTGTAAAATGTTTTATTGTAGGGAAACTCATCGTCTTGTTCTTCTTTATTGTTTGTAGGGGCTTTCAAGTTTTTAAGTTCTAAACCATGACGAATAGCTAATCTGTAAAACTGATCTGCGCGCCACCAGTTGCTGCCAAACTCTAAAGGAATTGATAGGATTTTTGAGTTGGTTTTTTCTTTGTTTTCTTGCCCAGTATATTTATTGATAATGCTTTGATAGTCAGTTGGGACATCTTTAGCAGTGAGTCCTATGATTTCTGGGTCAATGTAGTGGCCAGAGTCACCATGTTTACGAAGTTGCATTGGTAATGATTTCCAATAAATGTCGGGGATATTGCAAAGGTGACCCATCATATGGGGTTTGTTGAGGAGGTAGTCTTTGAGAGATTTATTTTTAACTAAAAAAACAGCAGATTCGCAAATAGAATCGTGTCCACGACCACCCCAGGCAAATCCTTGAGAGCTTTGGATCAATGTTGCGAAAAAAAAGGCTATGATAAGGCCAAGCGTAGCATTTTGCTGAGAGTTGATTGTATTCATTTTAAACCTTTATTTTGTGTCAGTTGACACAGTCTTTAATGTTTCGATTTGTGATAATTATGTAGCCATAGACCGTCTCTATCAACATCAAAATTTAAGTGGATTTGTTGTCAAAATCCATTAAGATGAAATTAGTTTAAAATTTATTAAACTAATTTAAGGAAGGTTCAGATGTCTCAATTTAATCAGCAACCGATCAGATTAATGGCAGGTCAAAATAATACAATGCAGTCGTCATCATCAGCATTTAAATCAGATGTCTATGATCGCGGATCAGCGGCTGCTCAAATGATGAGTCAGACTTTGAGTGCGCTTGAGGTTCCACATACAGTGCTTCATTTTGAAGAGGGTGATATTTTATTTAATGAAAACGAAACACCTAAGGGTCTTTACCTCTTGAAGTCGGGTTGTATTAAGGTTTTTGTTAACCGTGAGAACTCCAGAGGACGCACGACTTCGCCTGAATATGTAACAAAGCTTGTTTCTCCAGGTGAGGTTTTTGGGTATAAGGCTTTAGTTCGCAAAATTAATACGAAATCTTTTGCAAAATCAGTAAAATCATCTGTTGTGTGGCTTTATTCAAAAGAATCGATTATGGAGATACTGTCACAATCACACCCAATCGTACAAAACATGCTCGAGCAAGCTGTGCACGATATTGAAAATTATGAAAAAACGAGCCAGCTTCATTATTTAGCTTCGGTTCAAGAAAGAATTGCATATCAGTTGATAACTTTATCTGACCGCTTTGGTGTTCAAACCGCAGCGGGGGTTTCTATTAATTTAAAATTAACACGCAATGAGTTTGCTCAGTTGGCGAGTACAATTAATGAATCACTCTCAAGACATTTAACAGAATTTAAAAATGAAGGATTAATTGAAATCAGCGGTAAAGAAATTATTATCAAAAACCGTGCGGGTTTAGCTGCAAAATCTGGAAACTTCTAGTTGCCAAGAGAGTTTCTTCTCAAATATAAAAGCTGTGTGAGTCAAAAAAACACAGCTTTTTCTATTTTTCCCATTGGGTTTATAAAAACCTGCTATCCAGATAAGTTTGGAGTTCCACGCCAATCTGGTTTGGTTAAGAACACGATATCAGAACTTGAAATTTTACCCGAATGGCAGCCTGAGTTTGCTCTTCATGGACTTGATGGTTATTCGCATGTTTGGATTCATTTTATATTTCATTTAAATACAAACACAAAATATCATCCAAAAGTTCACCCTCCACGATTGGGTGGACAATCTATAGGAGTTTTCGCAACACGATCTCCTCACAGGCCGAATCCTTTAGGCTTGTCTTTATGCGAGATTTTCAAAATAGAAAACAATAAAATTTATTTATATGGAGTTGATTTGGTTGATGGCACTCCTATTGTGGATATTAAGCCTTATTTGCCGCAATTTGAAAATTTACCACAAGCGCGCGGTGGTTGGGCTTTGGACTCAGTTAATGATGTGCGATCTATTCGTGTAGAGTTTTCTGTAGATGCGTTGTCGGTGCTGGATTTATGGATGAGAAAAACTGGCCGCTCTGAGTTGAAAACCGTCATTGAAGAGGTCATCCAACAAGATCCGCGCCCTCTTGTTTATCGTGGTTTTGAAAATAAAGTTTCACCTTATCGAAATGAACATGCTTTTCGATTATATGATGGTGATGTGCATTTTCAATTCATAGAGGAGAATATTGCGCGTGTAGTTTCGATTACATTTGCCCCTGATGCATAATTCGGAAAAACATAGAGACAAACTTAAAAATGAATCCTTGGTGTAAAACTTTTTTTCACTTTAATCTGTCTTGTAGAGTTTTTTCATATTTTTTAAGGCGGGGTATTCTTAAAAAGTGAGTTCACTGGAGTTTTAATTCAGAATGTGCTTAATTAAATCTTGAATGAATTTAAACCAAAAACTGAGAGGAGTGCACAATGCAAACTCAAAACAATAAAACATCAGGGACATTAAGAAAAGTTCCAACACTGAGTTTGGGAAGTTATACTCAAGGATCACAATCTGATAAGGTTAAATTTATTGATCAGTTGTTCAGTGGAATTAAGGATTATGGTTTTATCATTCTGAAAGATCATGATGTATCTCAAGACTTGTTAAAAAAATCATATCAAGTTTTAGAGCAATTTTATTCTTTACCCGAAAAGCAAAAATTGACATACATCTCCGAACAAGGCGGTGGTCAGCGTGGGTATACTCCATTTGGAAAAGAGCATGCAAAAGGAGCTGAGGTTATGGATCTCAAAGAATTTTGGCATGTTGGTCGTGAAGTTCCAACGGACCATCAGTTTAGTAAATATTATCCTAAAAATATTTGGCCAGATGATACGATTCCAGAGTTTAAACCAACTTTTGAAACATTATTTTCCAAACTTGAGCAGGCTGGTATTCAGATGATGGAAGCGTTGACGTATCCTCTTGAAGTTGAAAAAAATTATTTTGCAAAAATGGTTGGAGAAGGAAATTCAATTTTACGATTATTACATTATCCACCTATTCCAGATGGTGTAGATCCACGATGCGTTCGTGCGGCTGCACATGAGGACATTAATTTTATTACAATTTTGCCAGCAGCCACTCAATCAGGTTTGCAACTGAAAGATCGTGATGGTGAGTGGTTAGATATTCAATCTGATTTTGGAACGCTCATTGTTGATGCTGGTGATATGTTGGCCAGATTAACAAACGAGGTGATTCCTTCGACGACACATCGAGTGATTAATCCACAAGATGGGACAAATAAATCAAGATATTCAATGCCATTTTTTATGCATCCACATCCAGAATCTATGTTGAGTTGTTTGCCATCTTGCAAGGGTAATGGCGCAAAGTATCCTGATATAACTGCACATGAATTTTTGATGCAAAGACTGCGCGAAATTGGTTTAATTAAATAGATTTAAAATATTCAGTTTAATCAAAGGAATGATTGTGAATCGAAATTTAGTATTAGCTTTGGGGGCCACTGTTTTAACAATGGCCTTTTTTTATTTTCGAGATCACAAAGATAAGATATCAGTCGATCGCAATTCTGATTTAGAAATAAAAACAACTTACAAAAGCACTCATGTAGTGAGTCAATCAATTGATAATAAAAATTCTAATGATTTAAATTTAGAAAATACCAGTAGCGTATCAAGTCTTGCTCATACAGCTGATGAAAAAGATACTATTGACAAAAATTTCATAGAACATTTAAAGACAATAGGTACTTGTTTGAAAATTAATCCTGTTATTAATCATGATCGAGTTGAACCTACATACGATAACTTTCTGGTGAGTATAAGACCAGCCTTGGGCGATTTAGTTGTACAAATGGACGATTGGACTCAGTTGGATTTAGTGAGTGTTGATGGAGTTAAAAAAAGAATTCGAACAGAAGTTAACTATGAAAATCCTAACAATCCAGTTAAATATGTTCAGCTATACCATATTAACGAGGACGGTATGCCTGAAATGCAAATAGTTGATCCTGAAAAATCTGTGAATCCAAGTGAAGATTACATTAATTATTTAAAAGGGGGAGCATCTGTAGCAATTGATGAGCGAGGGAGTCGAGCTTATTTTCCGGACGGTGAAGAACTTGTGCTTGTTGAGCGCAGCGGTAAGATAGAATCATTGTCGCTGACGAAAAATGGCAAAACAGTTAGTTGCACATCTTTAGATAGTTTGCAATCCAACTGTCAGTGTTTAGAGTAAATTTAAAATTTTAAGCTATAACGATATGAGTGACTATAAGCGCCGCTAAAACTAACATAAGTGATAAATTCAAAGTGTTCATAACAATCTCCTTTTTAATTCGTGAATTATATTTAAAACGAAAAAAGTCATAAGACTAGTGTCGTTTTTTGAACAGGCAGAAACTACAGGCAGTGACAATTATGGCTGATTTAATTATGTTTAATTCAAAGCAAGGTCATTTATGAAATTAATTAAAAACAAAAAGCATTTTATGAGTGATTTATACCATTATTTTTTAAAAATGCGATGGATAGATTTTATTTTGTTTAATGCTGCTGCTTACGTTATTGTAAATTTATGTTTTGGATCTGTTTACTTTTTATTAGGTCATGAAGGTTTTGACGGCGTAAAAAGTAGTGCTGATTTTGATTTTTTTAAAGAGTGTTTTTTCTTCAGTATTCAAACATTTTCAACAATTGGATATGGATATATCTCTCCGACAGGTTTGGCTCAAAATATTGTAGTTGCTATTGAGGCTTTCAGTGGCTTGATTAGTATTGGGATGATTTCAGGTTTATTTTTTTCAAGATTTTCGCGTCCTGACTCTAAAGTGGCATTTTCAAATATCGCATTATTAACACCGTATTTGGGTAAACCAAGTTTGTTATTTCGTTTAGCTAATGAGCGTGGTAATCAAATTATTGATGCGAAAATTCAAGTTAGTTTTATGCAAGATGTGATTACACCGGAAGGTAATCATATTTATAAGCTGACTGATTTGTCCGTGATTCGATCGAGAACACCAGTGTTTTATTTATCATGGACAGTGTGTCACCATATTGATGAAAATAGTCCCCTATTCAATTTAACTCTCGATGAAATGATTCGCACCAAGGCGCAGATACTTATATTAGTTATTGGATATGACGATACATTTAATCAAACGGTTCATGCACGTCATTCATATCATGCACATGATTTTGTGAAAGATCGTCAATTTGTTGATATTATAGTGAGGACTGATCAGGGCAGTTATGTTGAAGTTGACAAAATATCAAAATTAAAGCCAATTTAAATTCTATGTTGAAGAAAAAGTAATCTCAATTTCAGTGATTGCTAATTTTCGATAAAAACGTAATTTTTCATAGAGTGGAAACCAATCGAATAAAATTAATTCAATGGGTTTCCAAATCGAAACCCATCCAAAAATAACTAATCCTTCACGAATAATACCAAGAAATCCAGGGGGATCAGTTTGTTCGATACTTTGAGCAACAGTTAGGGCTAGTGCTAACACGCATAATCCAATGAGTAAAAACATCTGTGCACGTTTTAAAAACAATCTCAATTCACTTTGTTGTAGATCAATTCGATAAGCAAAGTAGCTGTGAATCGCTTCACGAATAGAATCTTTTGAAAGCTCTTTTGATTCAGGGTCTTCAATATAAATCATGATCTTTAATGGAGTGTTAAATGAAAATTCTTTGGCACTAGCTGAGATATATTCGATGAAATCATCATCTAAATCACGTTCTCGAAAGGGTGCTGGATCTTTGGCGTCAAATAACTGCAACGTATTTTTAATACGAACTTCAATCCAGCGTTTGCCACCAATATGTTTATAACGTTGTTTTTTTGGAGGAACTACAGCAGTTGTCAAAAAGACCTTTCTTTATATTTGATCTAAATCAATTTAAAAAACTTGTTCGATTATTGAAATCGAACAAGTGCTTCTTTTAATGATAAAATTTGAACTTTTGATTGAGTGAGTAAAACTCTGTCTGCAGCGACAACATCTTCATCGGCATTTTGGACAAATTTTTCATTTGATAATTTGTTTGAAAGTAAGTGAATATCTTTATCTAGCTTTTCAATTGTCTTTTGAATACGTTTAATTTCTTCATCAAAATCAACTAAGCCTTCAAGTGGTATAATAACTTTAACTTGCGCATCGCCAACAGAAACTAAAGTTACAGCACATTTTGTTAAATTGCCTTCAGCCCCAATCTCTAACTGTTCTAGTCGGCCTAACGTCATTAGAGCAGTACGATTTGAACTTAATATTTTTTGGAGTTCATCTGTATTCACACCCAAACGCAAATTTAACTTAATTGCTGGACTTATTCGATTTTCACCACGGATATTTCGAATGGCAGTGACAACTTCTTTAACAATATCAATTTCGAATTCTGACTGTTTACTTCCTAAAGCTAAGAAATCTTTGTCATTTAAATTTGTTGGATATTGATCAATGATGCATGCTTGTCCTTTGATTGGTAACTTTGAGTAAATTTCTTCCGTAATAAATGGACAGAATGGATGAAGCAATCTGACAATACGATTTAAAACATGTGCCATCACTAATTGTGTTGCCTGCTTTTCCTCTTCACTAAATGTACTGGCATTTTGTGTATTTAAAATTGGTTTTGAGAATTCAATATACCAATCACAGAATTGATTCCAAATAAATTGATACAGTTCTGTTGCCGCATCTGAAAAACGTTCAGATTCGAGGTGAGTTTGAACATTTTTTTCAACTTCTGCTAGTTTTGAAATAATCCATTGATCAAAAACACTGATATTATTTTTGCTAGGAATAGCTTTAATGCCCGTATCAGGAACTTTGAAGTCTTGTAAATTTGATAAGACAAATCGAGCTGCGTTCCAAACTTTGTTCATGAAGTTTCTGTAGCCCTCTAAACGCTGTTCACTAAATTTAAAATCTTTTCCACTAAATAAATGCGCTAAGAAACTAAAACGTAAAGCGTCGGCTCCGTATTTTTCAATCATTTCAATCGGGTCAACAGAGTTACCCAATGATTTTGACATTTTTCGACCTTGGCTATCGCGAACTAATCCATGAATATAGACTGTTCGAAACGGAACATCTTTTTTAAACTCAACACCCATGAGAATCATTCGGGCAACCCAGAAAAATATAATATCATGACCAGTGACTAAATAATTTGTTGGGTAAAAAGTTTTTTGTGTTTCTGTAGAGTGAGCATCTTCATTTGGCCAGCCCATTGTTGAAAATGGCCATAAGGCAGAACTAAACCACGTATCTAATACATCTTCTTCTTGATTTATTTTTGTGCTCCCGCAGTGTTCACATTTTGTTGGATCAGCTTCAGATACAGTGTGTTTATTGCAGTCTGCGCATAACCAAGCTGGAATGCGATGCCCCCACCAAAGTTGTCTTGAGATACACCAATCTTCAATAATATTCATCCAGTGTAAATAAACTTTTGTCCATGACTCTGGTTCAAAGCGAATTGTTCCAGATTCTACAACTCGTTTTGCAGGTATAGCCAATTCATCCATTTTCATAAACCATTGCTCTGATAAATAGGGCTCTACAACAGCTCCTGAGCGAGAACAGTGACCAACGGAATGAACATGAGCTTCTTCTTTAACAAGAAGTCCAAGTGCTTTTAGATCTTCACATACTTTTTTTCGAGCATCAGAGACTTTCATCCCTGCATAAGGTCCTGCATTTTCGTTGAGTTCACATTTTTTATTGAGGATATTAATAAAAACTAACTTATGAGTCTTACCAATTTTATAATCATTAAAATCATGTGCCGGAGTAATTTTAACAACACCTGATCCAAAAGCTTGATCGACATATGTATCTGCAATGATTTTAATTTTACGATTAATTAACGGAACGGTAACAGTTTTGCCAATAAGTTTTTTATATCGTTCATCGTCTGGGTGAACGCAAACAGCAGTATCTCCCAACATTGTTTCTGGGCGAGTTGTTGCTATCGTTAAGAAATCTGATGTGCCATCTACCGGATAATTAATATGGTACATGGTCCCTTTAACTTGTTTATGTTCAACCTCTAAATCAGAAATTGCAGTCTCTAGAGGCCCACTCCAGTTAATGAGTTTTTGCCCTTTATAGATAGAACCTTTTTTATGAAGTGTTACAAAAACTTTACGAACTGCTTTTGATACGCCTTCATCTAGAGTGAAGGTGGCACGATCCCAATCGCATGAGTCGCCCATTCTGCGCATTTGGTTGTAAATACGATCACCATATTGGTGTTTCCACTCCCAAACTTTTTCAACAAATTTTTCACGTCCTAGTTGATGTCTTGTAACACCACCGGTTTTTTTCAATTCTTTTTCAACAACGGTTTGCGTAGCGATACCCGCATGGTCTGTTCCTGGTAACCACAGAGCATTAAAACCACTCATGCGTTTCCAGCGAATCAATAAATCCTGAATGGTGTGATCAAGCGCATGACCCAAATGTAAAAATCCCGTGACATTGGGCGGAGGTAAAATAATTGAAAATGGTGGTTTTGTGGATTGGTCTTGGGCTTTGAAATAGCCCGCATCCTCCCACCATTTGTAAATGGTCGATTCCACGTCTTGAGGATTATAACGATCGGCTAAATTAGAATTTTGATTTTGTGTGCTCATAATCATAAAATAATATCGAATTAATTTTGATCGGTCACCATTTGCTGGTCATCGCCATCAATCTAGTAGACGTTTGTATAAATTTTAATTAATTCAAGTTCAGACAAGACTTTTAGGCGGTATTATCCTTTATCCTTTATCCTTAATCATTTGTTGATAACCGCCATCAATTAAGTAAACGTTCGTGTAGCCTTTAATTTCAAGTTGTCTTGCAAGGCTTTCTGATTGTTGACCAGTGTTGCATAAAAGTAAAATTGCAAACTCTTTCGGAATTTGACGTTGATTTAATACATTTATAATTTCATCTGAATTTTGAATCATAATTTGATTTGTCTCGACGTGCATTTTATAAATGGAATTATACCAGGTAGAGACATCTTGAGCTAAATTGAGGAATAAAAAAGGGACTCGATTGTTTATAAGATTATCAAATTGATAGTATCCAATTTTATTTAATAAGTTTATGTTCATGAAGGACTCTTTTTGCCAGAAATAGGTAATTGTCGATATACGCTAAGTATAACAAGTAAAGATGTTAAAGTTAATAAACCTGCAAGTAAAAAAGGTGAATTATAAGTGAGGTGACCAAATAAAAAACCGCCGACTGCTGGTCCAATGACTCGGCCAAGAGCAGACAGACTTTGAGTTGTTCCCATCGCAACACCTTGTTCTTCGGCAGGTACGAGTAATGAAATGCTGCCCAAAAATGATGGATTTGTTAAGCCATTGCCTAGAGATAAACATGTCATGACAAAAACCATTGATAACATGTTAGATGCTAAGCCTATCCCAGCTAAACCTATGGTCATAAAAAACAATCCAAGACGTAAAACAGCGCGCTCACCCAATTGAGGAATGAGCTTTCTGACCAAAAATCCTTGGGTGAAAACAATGATTACTCCAATATATGCAAAACCAAAACTGACTTCTTTGATACTCCAGTTGTATTGTTGTTTCATATACAAAACTAGAGTTGCTTCCATCATCGCCATTGATAAAGTTGTCAAAGCGAAAGAGCCCATAAGTTTACCCACTGTCGGAGTTTGAAAATACTTGAGTAAATGATGAAATCGATTTTTTTTAGGGTCATTCGGTTTGTTTTTATTTTCTAAGGTCAGCGATTCTTTGAGGTTAAAAAATGCGAAGATGAAAGTAAATGAGCATAATATCGCAACTCCAAATGCGGAAAAACTAGCAATAAAACCAGTGTCACTGGAAATTTTCTCAGCCCATAATGTGAGTCCACCACCAATTGCAGGTCCAAATAAAAACCCTAATCCAAAAGCAGCACCAATAAGAGCCATGCCTTTTGATCTTTCCTGTGGAGGCGTTACATCTGAAACGTAAGCAGAAGCTGTTGATATTGAAGCTCCAAAAAAACCTGTTAAAATTCTAGCCACGAAAAGCATCTCTAAGGATCTTGAAAGAGCTAAAATGATATAAGATATGACTTCACCCAAAAGGCAGTACATTAATATTGGGCGTCGACCAAATTGATCGCTGAGTTTCCCCCAAAATGGCGAAAATAAAAACTGCATTAATGAATAACTCGACATAAGTAACCCAGCCTGTAGGGCCGTTGCACCGTAGTGAGTGCTCAGAATAGGAAGTACGGGTATAATCATTCCAAATCCAAGAAGATAAATAAAGACTGTAAGAAAAATAACGATAAGTGGTTTTTTCATATTTAAGAGTTCCCGACCTAAGTCCTCTGCACACAATATATAAACTCGGATAGACTACTCTGGCTATGAAAAAACTCATAAATTTCGTTAAAAATTATGTATTTTTATTTTATTCAATTTTAATTGTTAATTTGTGGGCTAATTCGTTAGCTCAAGCCTCGTTTAAACCTGATCAGGTGTTTAAAAGCGGTCGATTCGACGTTTCAATTTTTTCTCAGTATTATAAAACGACTGCCAACTTTGATGCGAATAAAAATAAACAAACTCTTTTGGCTAGCAATTATTATCAAATTTTTGATTTCAATCCACAAGTGCGTTGGGCAGTAACTCATGATTGGGGTCTTAGAGCTGGGTTTAATGTTGGTACGGCTGAGTCTTCTGATTTAACAGCAACACGTCGTAATTCAACTTTTAATAGATTGGATCTTGGAGTGGATTATTTGCTTTTTGAATTTTCAAATTTGCAAGCTTTAATTGATCTCGAGTATTCACATGGTATGGATAAAATACAAAGTAATACTGATTCAGTTTTGAATAGTGATGGAGTCTCTGAGTTAAAACCAACAGCCATTGTGAGATTGTCATTAGATGGATTTTATCCTTATAGTTATTTAGGATTTAATTTTCGCAGTGAAGGTTTATCTACTTTGATGACTTATGGAGTTGGTGCTGAATATCGTTTTTCAGAGGTTGGTATTGGTGCAGCTTTAAATGCATACTCGAGTATTAAAGACGATGACAAAACCAATAGCTCATTGGTGCGTGACTCTATAACGACTCGAGTGAGTGCTGGGAGTAAAAAGTTTTATTCAATTAATCCGAATCTCATAAATTCGGAGCTGTTTTTTAACTTTGAGGCTACAGATAATTTATTAATAAAATTATTTGGTCAATATGACATATATGGATCAAATATTTCTCAAGGTTTTGCGATTGGAGCAACAGTTCAATTTGCATTTGATACAGGTATAGATGTCATAAAATCTAAGGTTGAAAATAAACTCAACTCACCCAATGGTCGAAGAAAGATAGAACCAGCGCCGACAAATTCAAATCATTTTTTTCAAGAAGATACAGATGATGGAGTAAATCAAGATTACTTTAAACCAATTGATCCCAAAAAAGAGGATTATATACAGCCTTTAGACGAATCCGATCAATCAAGTCATAAAACATTAAAAAATCCAGACACCACAGATTCTTCGGTGCAAAAAGATTTAGATCAACTAGGATATTCAATTAAATTAAAGAAGAAAAAGAAAAAATAAAAACCTTAAGGGAGGGGCAATTTTTATTTTTCTTGTTTAAAAATTATTCCAAGTCCATGTGTGACATGCGCATGCGTGGCATATACTCATCGGATTGCTCTAATAAAGCCAAATGAGCTTGAGCCATAGCTTTTAAATTAGCTTCAAATTGCATTTTTGATTTTTTTAAATCAGCAATTTCTTGGTAAATTTTTCGGAGAGAGTCTTTAGCATCACGTGTGATCATCTCTGCTTTTTGTTGAGCATCATTGATAATCAATTTACATTCGCGTTCGGCTTCAGATTTAAATTTATCAGTCATTTGTGTTGTTTGTGTAATCGCACTTTTGAGTAAGCCTTCACGGTCACGAAATTGCAAAAGTTGAAGTTCTTTTTCTTTGAGTTCTTCTTGCATCTTTTTTCGATCTTGAAGTAAAGACTCCATTTGATTAGCTATAATATTTAGAAAATGCATCACTTGATCAGTGTCATAGCCCATCATTTTACGATCAAATGTTTTATTCGCGATTTCAGCAGGATAGTATTTCATTCAGTTCCTCCGTGAACAAAAATGATTTGCAATCTGTTGGCTGCAAAAAGCACTTGTATGCTCTATTTAAGTATAGGTAATTCTTGCCTCAATATAAAGTCTGTCTGGACTTTTATAAAAGATCTATACTTTGGGTTAGGGCTTGGCTTAAGACTTAGGTCTGGCGTGAGATTTCCTGTGATCGTAAGGCGGCTTTTTCGAAACTGATTCTCAAGGCTCTTTCGATTTCAAGTTCACGCATTGAATTAAGACCAGCAGCCGTAACTCCTTTTTTGGATGTTACACGGTGCTGAAGCTCTTCGATGTCGACTCCAGCGGATTGAGCAGCCAATAGCGAAGCACCGAGAAATGTTTCAATTGTCATAATTTTAGATTGTTCTGATGTAAATCCATGTTCAGCTATCCAATCTTGCCAGTACATCATCATTTCAAATACAAAACCTGTTCCGCTAGAACATGAAATCATGAGAGCATCAAATTGATCTTCTGTTTCAACATCGAGTACGACACCTAATCCTGAAAATAAGTCTTTAACCATATCAGCGACAAACTCATCTTTATTGTGGTTAAGGAGTCCTAAAACGCCTCGACCGATTAATGATGGAGTATTTGGCATAAGACGAACAAGTCGTCCGTGTGGAATAATTTTTTCTAAAGATTTAACATTAATTCCTGCTGCAAGTGAAATCACAATTTGGTGCTCTGTAAAGGCCGAAGACATATTTTCAACCGCTGCTGGTAGATCCTGTGGTTTCATGGCTAAAACAACAATTTCGCATTCTTCTACAATCTGTTCGTTATGTTCTCTCACCTGAACACCGTAGAGTTCTTTAAGTTTAATTAACTTCCCCGGAGTGCGGTTAGAAACAATGATTTGTTCCGGCTTCATCACTTTGCTTTCAATAATTCCTTTAATCAAAGCTTGAGCCATATTTCCAGCGCCAATAAATCCAATTTTGTAAGTTTTTAAGAGTGGGTGAGTCATGAGGCTCCGATCTTTTGATCATCTAAGTGATAATTATATTGAATAGTACTTTATTATTTTACTTTATTTTTTCGCGATCGCCAAATAAAACTGTGCCTATTCGTATCCATGTCGCACCTTCTTCCAACGCGATCTCGTAGTCATGACTTGTTCCCATTGAAAGTTCTGATAAGTTAAATTTATTGGCAATTTCGTATAATTTTTTAAAGTAAACTCGATTATCTTCAGCTTTATTTTGAAGTGGTGGCATTGTCATCAGTCCCACAATTTTTAAATAAGACAATTTTGATAAACTTGGCCAGTTTTTTGCGAGCTCCTCTTCTGAAAAACCAGATTTAGTGACTTCATTTGATAAATTGATTTGTAGAAATACTTTTTGAGTGTATTGAATTTGTTGCGCTTTGTTTGCAATTAATTCAGCAAGCTCAAGTGAGTCTACCGAATGAATATAAGCAAAGTTATTCTTTAGATATTTGACTTTATTTTTTTGTATTGGGCCAATAAGGTGCCATTGAATGTTTAAATTTTGAGTCTGTTCTATTTTTTTCAAAGCTTCTTGAATATAGTTTTCACCAAAATGAATTTGGCCTGATTGATGAAGTTGAAGAATTTTATTCAGGAGTTGTAATTTGCTAACAGCTAAAATATGTTGATGAGGCTTTAAATTTTTTTGAATTTTATTAAGAGTAGATTCACGTTCAAAATCCCAACTCTGTTCATCAAATATTTTTTCTAAACGAGTCAGCGGTAAGCCAACAATATTTTGATAATCACCTTCAAAATTTTCGACAAGTTTAGCTCCTAAACCCTGAATAGCATATGATCCTGCTTTGTCCATTGGCTCGCCAGTACGAATATAATTCCAAATTTCATCATCAGTTAATTTTTTGAAAAAAACACGTGATGTCTCAATATGAGATATTTGTTTGTGCTGACCGACATCGATTAAGTAAACGGCTGTTTTAACTAAATGCTCTTTGTTTGATAAGTTTTGTAAAGTTTTAAAAGCATCATTTTCATTTTCTGGTTTACCAATGGCCTCATTTTCAAGGCAAACCATTGTATCTGAGGCGATAATTACACAGTTTTCAAGATTTAAGTCTGGAAAGTTTAATTTTTCGCCTAGAATTTTGTCTAGACTAGCTTTCGCTTTCCTTCTGGCGATATCAATTATTTGTTCATCTAAGCTTAGGTTTTTATTCGGAATTTCCGATATAGAGACTGGAAATGAGACAAAACGATAACCTGCATTTTTTAAAATTTCTGCACGACGTGGAGATTGGGACGCTAAGATGATCGTTTTTTTAAAATTTGATGTATTCATTTTTTACTCATTTTCAATTTAACCTAAAAGAGGATTTATGGGTAGTGCTGAACTCATGTTATTTACTGGATTAATGCTTGCGGGAGTTGCTGTTTATCTTTTTGTGTCTTCTTTGTTAGCTGGCAAGCCAGGTGAATCACAGTTGCAATGGGCTAGTGGAACTGAACCAGTTAAATCGAAAAATGGTATTATTAATCTTTGTCGTCCGATGGTTCATCAATTTACCTTACAACATGCAGTTAAAATTAAATCTGAAAAATACAGAAAAAAAGTCAAACATTTAATTAAAGTTGGTGGTTTAAGTTCTGAATTGAATGAGGATGAATTTATAGGTTTGCAAATATTTTTAGGTTTTGCATTTCCAGTTTTTTTATTGATTATGAATTTTTCTTTAGATTTAGGTTTTGCACCAATTGTATTAATTGGTTTGGGTGTTATTGGTTTTTTTATGCCAGAGATGCACTGTAAAGCTGCCAAAAAAGCTCGAGAATTATCAGTACGTGCAGATATGCCATTTTTTATTGATTTATTGGCCTTATCAGTTGAAGCGGGTTTAGATTTTTTTGGAGCTATTCAAAAAATTGTGGATAAAGTTGCGGATAACAATTCTGTTTTGGCTGAAGAATTAAAAACTGTTTTAAAAGATATTAAAGTAGGTTCATCAAAAACTGAAGCTCTTAAAGAAATGGCAGCTCGGCTAGATATGAACGAAATTACGAGTTTTGTTGCTGTTTTAATTGATGCCGAGGCTACAGGGGCGAGTATAGCACAAGTTTTAAAAGATCAATCTGTGCAAATGCGTATGGAGCGTTTTGTTCGTGCTGAAAAAGCTGGTGCAAAGGCTTCGCAATTAATTTTGTTACCATTGATGATTTTTATTTTACCTGCTGTTTTTATTATGGTGTTTGGTCCAATGGCAGTTAATTTTGCCTACGGTGGTAAATAAAATGGCTAAACTTTATAAAATAAATAAAATGGGAAGTGCTGATTTGATTGCTGAATCTGTTGAAAAGGCTGAAACTTTCTTTTCGAGAGCAAAGGGGCTTTTAGGGCGAACATTCTTGAGTCCATCAAATGCGTTGTGGATATCTCCTTGTAACAATATACATACCTTTTTTATGAAGTTTACAATTGATTGTGTTTTTGTGGATAAGAATTTATTTGTGCAAAAAGCTTTTTCGCGAGTGAGACCTTTTAAAATACTTGGACCCTATTGGAAAGCCTACTCTGTTTTTGAACTCTCTGAGGGCTGTATTGAGCGGTTTAGTGTCAAGGAAGGGGATCAATTTTATGTGGTCGATTAGGGTTTTGTCTGGAGCCCAGGCAGGTCAAATTTTTGATTTAAAAATGGGTAAAAATACATTTGGTCGTGGTGGTCATAGTGAGTTTAAAATATTGTCTGTTGGTATTTCTAAAGAACACTGCGAAGTTCATGTCTACAAAGATAAAGTCATTCTTGTAGATTTAAAATCAAGCAATGGAACGTTTGTTAATGGTGTAAAAGTACAAAACTCAATCATTAAATTGGGTGATAAGATCAGTTTATTTGATGTTATTATGGATGTTATTCCAACTCCTGATATCAGACCTAAATCGAATTTAAATGATTTCACCAATGAGGAGCCAGTTAAACGTAAACCAACACAACCAATGTCGCAGTTGCAACCAATAGTTACACCGCAATTGCCACCAGTGAATTATCCAACGTATGGAAATAGCGCTGTGCAAGCCAACATGATGCAGATGCCATATGAGACACAGTTTGCGAATAGTTTACAGGGCCTGCCTCAAATGTCTCAGCCTCAGGCGCCCAATGAAAATTTAGATACTGTAAAAGCATTACCACAGCCTTTTATGGATAAATTGGATAATTATATTGAAGAAAAAGTTATGCCATTTGTTTATCAATTGGCATTTCTGCTTCCGTTTAAACAAGTTTTATTTGGATTTGTTTTAATTTTTGCAGTAACGGTAACATTGTTGTCAATGTTTCCACTGACAACAATTATAAAAGAATCTAACTTTATAGAAGCATCGAAACGAGCAAAATCAGTTGCGCGTACAATGGCTAAAGCCAATGAAAGTTATTTGCTATCAGGGCAGTTGGGTAACTTATCAGTTCAAGAGGCTTTAAAGGAAGATGGAATTAAAGAAGCCATTATTATACAGCAGTCGGATGGTGGAATAGTTGCGCCAGTTGAAAAAGCAGGTCGAGAAAGCTCAAGATCATTCATTGCGCAAGTTCGGAAAGAATCAAGATCCAATGTTGCTCAAGTTGACTCAAAAACGATTGCAGCATCTCATCCAATTGGTGCCTATGATCCAATTTCTGGCGAAACGTCAATTCGGTATCATGCTATTGTTTATTATGATGTGAGTTCACTCAATGTCGATCAGGGTCGAATTATTAGTTTGTTTATGCAGACATTGGTTATTTCTAGTTTGGCAGGCATAATACTTTATTTTTTATTTGCAAGATTGATTTCATACCCATTGAAGTCTTTGAATAAGCAAATTGATACTGCATTAAGAGAAAAAACAGATCGAACAGAAGTAAAATTTGATGATCCTGAAGTTCAAAAAATAATTGCAAATGTGAACCTTTTACTCAACAGAATGTGGAATGGCTTAAGTGATAATGAAAACCTTAAACCACAACAAAATAAAGATATAGAATACACAAATATGGTTACGATGTTGACACAGCCTGCTTTAGTTGTAGATCAAAAAAATAAAGTGATAGCATTAAATCATCAATTTGAAATTTTAATGCAAATATCTCGTGATCAGTTACTTCAACAAGATTTTACAAATATTACAGACCCTGCATTGGTGCAAAACATAAGTGAACTTATTCTTAAAGCTCAAAATTCAGTTTATGAAATGCACTCAGATCGGATCCCATTTTCACAGTTTGAATGTGAAATTTCAATGCAGGCATTATTAGATTCATCTGGAGTTCCTGAGTATTATTTTGTGACGTTAACAAAAATGGAACAAGGATCATAACATGTCTGCGGCAGCTTTGGTTAAACCTCAAATTCAAATTAAACTGACGGTTTTATCAGGGCCACATACTGGGCAATCATTTGTTATGTCTAAAGCATCATTTACAATTGGGCGAGGACCAGAAAATGAAATTATTTTAATTAATGATTCTAAAATTAGTCGACAGCATGCAAAGATTCAAATTATTGGGCAAGATGTCGAAATTTTCAATTTAAGTCAAAAAAATCAGGTTTTTGTCGGGGCTGAATCTGTTCAAAAGTGGAAACTTGTCAATGAATCGACTTTTAAAATTGGTGAGAGTGAGTTTCGTATTGATTTTGATTTAGGCCAAGCTGTTGTTCCTGTTCAAACTGGAAGAGCAGTCTCTGTTGTGCCGCTTGGATCTCAGCAGCCATTAAAAACTCAAGTGATATCTCCAAATATATCAAAGCCTACTTTAAAAAAAGAAGTTACAGCTTTGGCCAATGGAGCAGTTGCTACAAAAGCTGTACAGTCAATGAATGCTATGCAAAAGCAAATGCCTTCTGTAGCGAATTTACATTCTCAGCACTACCAAGGTCTGGCGGGGGCTCCAGATTTAAAACATTCAACTATTCAATCAGGCGATAAGCTGAATAATCCTAAAGTTAGATTTTATTTGATTTTCGGCTTTGTCTTGGTTGCAGTGATTTATTGGTTAAATGATACACCTAAAAAAAGCTCTAAAAATGAGATTAAGTCCACTTTAAAATATGAAGATGATTTTTTAATAAAGCAAAACTCTGCAGCAGAAAAAGAGCTAGATCTTAAACGTAAAAAACTAGTTGAACAAAAAAATTCACCAACATATTTGCGGTTGCAAGAAAATTTTCAAAAAGGGATGCGAGACTTTAATCTAGGAAATTATTCTCGTGCCATCGACTTTTTTCAGGTCGTTTTAAATTTAGACCCTACTCATTCAATGGCTAAACGACAAATGTATTTGGCCAAAGCTCGATTTGATGAAGTCTTAAAATCTAAATTAATGCTTGGAGAAAGTTATTATCAGAAGCATAATTTTAAGATGTGTGAGGCAATGTATCAGCAAGTTTTAACTATGCTTCAAGGAAAAAGCAATGATCGAAGTTATCAGTTAGCTCAGAGCATGGTTGAAAAGTGTCGTTTGGCCTCTGAAGGAATTCGTTAATGTCGAGACTCAAAGTATTGTTAAGAGGAGCGCAAATCAGCGACTTGTCCTTAGTGCCAGATCGAGAATATATCGGTGGGCGTAAGGAGAGTTGTGATATTCGGTTGCAGCCTGAAAAAGGGATTTCTCGAGAACACTTTAAATTAAAATTTGAAGACGGTAAGTGGATTTTATCATCGCTATCTCGTTTTGGCGAAATTTTTTCATTAGGTCGACGAATTGAAAATATAACTTTAGAACATGGACAAGTCTTTCAAATTCCTCCTTATGAGTTTGTTTTAAGTGAAATTGCTGACTCAATAGATGTCAATCGAGCCAATGATAATATACAAATTGATGAAAATGAACGAACAGTTGTCGGAGTGTCTCAGCAGGTTCCTTATATTAAGATGATGGGTGCTGATGCTAAAGTTCGTGAAATGTTGCGATTAGAAGTTGGTGATTTATGGGTAGCGGGACGCGATCCTTCATGTCAAATCGTCATTCCGGATCAGCGAGTAAGCCGTCGCCAGTTTGAAATTCGCAAAATTAATGGTTTATTTACGGTCATCGATTTAGGAAGTGTTAATGGTACTTTTCTGAACGGAACGCCAGTTTCTGGAACTGAGCCTGAACCACTCAAAAGTGGTGATGCTATTACTGTGTTAGATAATACAATGTATTTTGAATTACATGATCCAAACTTTCAATATAGAATGGATCGAATTGAAGTCCCTCCTATGACGCAAAATCCTGACTTCAGTTTTGAAAATGTTGAAAATGAAGCTGCAAGCCAAGAGAGTCCTGTCAGTGATTTTGAATCTCCTCCTGTTTTTGAAGAAGCTGCGTATGTTGGCACTCCAACTGTTGGTCATGTTAACTCATATAATCTAAATACAAGTGGAGGTCCATTTACTGGCATGCCGCCGGGTGGAGCACAAACACAGTCACAGTTTTATAATTTTCAGCAAGCGCAACAACCTCCTCCTGCTCAGTTGACTCCGTGGCAAAAATTTACCCAAAACAAACCACTTTTTGCTGTTGTCGTTATATTGATACTTGCTGGAAGTTATTATTTATCAGAAGTTTTAAATGCACCAGTAGATGGGCCCAAAAGTAGCCAGATTGCAAATCAAAATGATGATCCATTTACAAAACTGAAACCTGAAGAAAAAGAGCTGATCAATACATGGTATTCCACAGCTGAAAAAGCATTGAAGCAGCAGCAATTCTCAACAGCTAAAGAAAATTTAGAAAAAATTCATAATATTTTACCGCTAGGATATAAGGATTCTAAAGCTTACGAGGTTGAAGCACTGAGTGGAGAGCAAACTATAATCACTCAACAAGAAACTGAGCGACGTGAAAAAGAGCAAGCAGAGCAGCAAGTGGTGCTCAAAGAGACTTTAGCTAAGTGTGAAAAATTAGTATTACCAGAAACTACTTTAGAGCAAATGGAGTCTTGTTTGTCGCCTGCGACTTTGATTGATCCTACAAATGCTGAACGTGAAAAATTAGTTTCTGCAATTCGAAAAATGATTGATGATCGTCGTCTTAAAGAGCAGCAATTGCAAACATCATCAATGCAAGAACAGGCTTTAAAAGAGCTGTTTGATAAAGCCGAGGCTATTAATAAATTAGGTTATCCAAAAAAATCAATTAAAGCATATAAAGAAGTGGTTGCTGCCAATTTATTTGATCCTGAGAATTTAAAAGAGTTGTCAAAAAAGCGAATACGTTTAATAGAAAAAAAATTAGACGAAAAAAATAAAAGTAATATTGTAAATGCAGAAAATTTTATTAAAGATGGTCGGCTTAAAGAAGGAATTTTATCTTTAAGAAGTGCTTTGGATTTTGACCCTGATAATCAAACTCTAAAAGATAAAATAGAAAAGTACTCAAATGATTTACATAACCAAGTTAAAATTCTTTATCAAGAGTCAATTATCGATGAAAACTTTGGATATGTTGATGGAGAAGAAAATCGTCCGGGAGCTAAAGATAAATGGAAAAAAATATTAGAAACTGATTTAGAAGAAGGCGACTATTATCGAAAAGCTTTTATTAAATTAAAACGCTATGGTGTTCTTTGATGAAGTATTTTGAACGGTCTCATAATGGAGAACTAAAACAACCGCAAACAACGGTGGTATCCGTATTGAATAATAATTTGTTGATCGCTGTAAGGTCATGGTCGGGCCAAGATTTAGAATCAACAGTTGTAGATGAAATTGTTCATTTTTTATCTGCGGCTGATGCCGATTTAGAGGTGACTACTCCATTTGAATATTTAGAGAGTTTATCAACATTGGCCAACAAAGTTCGCATCGCAATATTATTAGCTAATGACGCTGTTTTCGCGCAAAATAAAGACAAATATCAATATGGTTTTGAGATCTCAGTTTGTTATAAAAATCAAAATGAAGTTGTATTAGCTTCTGTAGGTCGCTTTGCACTTCAATTTTTGAAAAATAATATTCAATATAATTTATATGAGGTGAGTGGCTTAATTGATGATTTAACACTTTTGCCAGGTTCGTTACTGGGGATCGATAAAGTGCCAGAAGTCATTTGTCATTCACTTTCGTTAAAAGGACTTTCAACAATTTTCATAACTTCAAAATATAATGATGATACATCATGGAGTATGGAAATTAATCAGCTTAGTTAAAGAAAGTAGGATCGTAAATCATCAGCCCGTGATACGGTGATCTTTTAGAGTCGAAAAGGCCCCAAATATTTTCAAGTTGAGAATTTAACTTATAAATCTTCATTTCTTCGAAATATTTTTTTTTAGCTATTTCATAATTGAGTTGTGCTTTTTCGAGAGTTAATCCGTAAAACTTATAGTGCTTTGTTTTTAAGTAATCTAGAAACAGTTGATTTTTACAGAGTTTTAATTTTTCAATGGTAATATTTTTTTCATTGATTAAAGAAATACAATCTGAATACTCTTCATTTGTATTTTTAACTTCTTGTGAAGTTAACTTGTAACGTTTCAAATCGTCTTTATCATAGGCCTTGAAGTTTTGAATTCCGCTTAAAAAATAATTTTGAATATTATAATTTTTTTTAACTTCGAGAAGATTTGTTTTCATTGTATTTAAATATAAATTTTCATTTTTATCTATGGGCGTAGCTTCAAAGCTATCTAGAAGTAAATTATAAAACTCAAATGCATTATTTTTTTCTAAGCCAAGTGTTTCTGAGTTTAATATAGCAAACTTAGCTTGAATTGGACTTAGTTTCCATGTGTCAGGACTTTCAATCAAAATTTGACGTTCTGATTGATTCACGTTTTTTTCCATTAAAATATATTTGTTTAGATCTACATTATGAAAATTTTTAACTTTATTATTTTCAATAACATTAAACATTTTTTTGAGCGTGTAGCCAATATCATTCAGATTAACAATGTCATCAACTTTCCAGGAAATACCTTCATCACCCTTCATACGAGGAGGTTTGATGAATAAAGAGATTTTAGTGTTTTCTGAATGTAAATTTGTGTACTCAGTTTCTCCTATGCGATTGTAGTTATTAGTTCCTTTAAGTCCTAAAATAATGACATAGCAATTTTCCCACAGATTGTTGTTTTTGAGTTTGATGATCAATTGATAAAGTTTATCATCAAGTTTTTCATAACTTGTTAAGTTTGTATCTTGATCATTAAAAGCTTCGATTTCGGCATTTGTGAGCACTGCAAAAAAGGGGGTTTTATCTTCAATGGCCCAATCGTAAAAATCTTGAGATGTGGTTTTGAAATCTCGAATAATTTGTTGTGAATAAAGTGCGCCGGCCGAGTCATCAAATATTTCAAAGTATTTAGATAGACCAGTTTTTTTGAGAACATGTGGAGTTCCACCGTAAAAAGCAGTTCGGTATCCTGATTTAAATGCGGCCTCTGCTAAGGTGACTTGGTCGGATTTAATTCGATCGAAACTGCGGTGAACTCCATGAGTGATAGGATATTGTCCAGTTAATACAGATGTTATTGCTGCCGCAGGTTGTAGTGAAGTTGTGTAGGCGTGAGTAAAACGAATAGATTCTTTGCATATAATTGAGAAGCCAGAATTTTCATAATTTCGCTCATCTGAGCAGTTAAGCTTATCAGGAGAAAGTTGATCAAAAGCTATGATGAGAAATGATTTTGGAACTTCCTGCTGGCACGAAGTCTGTAAGATTAAGGTTAAAATTATTATTTGAAGAAATATAATCTTCTTAACCAAGACTTTAGTGATATGTTGATGAATCAGTTTTTTTGACCAGATCATGTTCTATCATCATAATGAAATAGTAAAAAATGTAAAGGAGCCATTCATGTTTGCTGAAAAGATTTTTGCTATTGCCCACTATGCTGATCAAGTTGTTTTGTTTGTGCTATTGATAATGAGTATTATATCTATAGCAATGATTTTTGAACGTTTTATGACTTTAAAGAAAGTGTCGAGCGAAAGCGAACGTATCCGGGCAAGGATCAGAATGGCTTTGCAAACAGGTTCTGTGACTGATTTTGAAGATATCGCAAAAGATCCTATTTCGATAGAGGGTCGAGCTGCTGGTCAAGCAATCAAGCATTTAAAGCAAAATGGCGAAGCGGGTTTTCAAGAAGTATTTAATTCATTCGTATTAACTGAAAAACCTGAGTTAGAAAAATTTCTCCCTGTACTTGCGACTATCGCGTCGAATGCTCCATTTATTGGATTATTGGGAACCGTCTTGGGTATTATGAAGGCTTTTAATGATTTGGCAATGGCGCAAGATGCAGGACAACAAACAGTGATGGCGGGAATATCTGTTGCATTAGTTGCGACAGCCGCTGGTTTATTTGTGGCAATACCAGCGGGAATATTTTTTAATTATTTTACTCGAAAAGTTCGTGGAATTTTATCAAGTGTTGAATCTGTTAAAGAGCTTGGAATTGCGTATTCTAAAAAGAAGGGGTAATTTTTATGGCATTCAAGGCAGATCAACACGATGATATGATGTCCGAAATTAATGTTGTCCCATTGGTTGACGTTATTTTGGTGGTCCTCATTATTTTTATGGTGACGGCGCCTATGATTATGAAACCGTCAATTAATGTCAACTTACCCAAAGCAGCGTCTGGTGATGCAACTAAGCCGAGTAAATTAAATATTACAATCGGCTCAGATGGTAAAATTAATTTGGATGGTAAAATTGTTGAAGATGCTGAAATCCAGGCGGTCGCACTTGCGGAAGTTCAAAAAAACCCTGAAACTCAGGCGATTATTTCTGCTGATAAAGATGTTCCGCATGGTCGAGTCGTATCAATTCTAGATATTGTTAAATCATCCGGTGTAAAAAAATTCGCGATTAGCATTGATAAAAAGTAGCAAAATTGATCTCTTATTGATTCGATAAAATTTGTTTAAGTAACACATGAATTTATCCGAAATACTTGTTAATTAAGGAGAGATCATGAAGAAACTACTTTTAGTTACGAGTGTAACGTTATTCACGACACAATTTTCTTTTGCTGGTGAATGCATTATGAAAATTCATCGAACAGCATGTCCAGGTAAAGAAACAGAAGCATTTAAGCCTTACAATGGAAAAGTCGAAACAGAAGAAAAAAAAGATACAGCTGATTTAGCGGCTTGTGAAAAGCTTGCTGAAAAATCAGCAAAAATTGTTCGCAAAGGGACGTTGTCTGCTAAAAAAGTGAATGCAACTTTTGGTGGTAAACCTTTAGCTAAAACATATCAAGATCAATCGGATTGTAAATAAATTTTAAAGCAGAAACCCCACTCATTTGGGGTTCTTAGGCAAGGTTTTGGTTGAGTCGAGCGAGTCTGGACTAAAATCTTGTGAGTTACGTTTTTTTATATAAAACATCCTACAATTTTTAACAGGTTTAGCCGATACATGAGTGTGAATGAGAGTCAGTACAAACTTAAAATTGCTATTCCTGTTTTTGTTGTCGTTACAGCGATAAGTTTTTACTTTGCAGTTTATAAACAGTCTCGGTCAGCTGTTGCACTTGAAGCTAAAAACATTTCGAATTCGGCACGTCAACCAGCTTCGTTAACATCGGCAAATCAGTTTAATCAATTGCAACAAAATGATATTAAAGCGAGTGAACCATTTGAGACGGATTTAAGAATGAGCTGTGCTGAGTTGCTTTCAGAGCATGCCAAATCGGCTAGCGTTTCATCGAATCATGTCATTTTAAAATTAATGAAATGTTCAACATCAATTCATGGTTTTAGGATTACTCATGTTGATCTTGTGAATAAAACAAATGGCTACATAGCACAGGTTTTTCGATTGAATCATGATGAGTTTACATCAGATTTTATTCAGCTTGAAAAAGGGCAAAATAATTTAGAATTTAAGTTTAGCTTAAACGATGGGCAAAAAAAGACACAAATTTTAAAAATTGATCGAATTCAATAAATTTATAGAGTTTTTCAGGTGACAGCGATTCGTCATTTACTTAACTTGTTGCGGTTGTGAATACAGATCGACTTTCTCAAAAAAACATATGTGACGGTGACTTTAAAAAAAGGTCTGATGTGCATATTGCGCGTAAAGTTTGGCATATGACTGGTGTTTTTACTCTTTTTTTGGGTTGGACGTTCTTTCCTAATTATGTCAGTTTAATTTTATTGGCCATTGCGTGGGTTGTGTTTGTGCCTGCAGATCTCATTCGACTGTATAATCCAAAATTGAATAAAACGATTACAAAATGGTTTAAACCAATTATGCGCAACAACGAATTAGATAGACCAGCGGGGACAACGTATTTGTTGACTGGTGTTATTTTCATAGGATTACTTTTTCCGCCGTCAGTCGTTGCATTAAGCTTGTTGTTTTTAGCATTTGCGGATCCAATTGCGAGTTATATTGGTATTCGATATGGTCGAAGTAAGATATTTGGACACAAGTCATGGCAGGGGTTCTTTGCTGCATTTCTTGTTTGTTTTGTTTTAACTTTTGGTTTTCTTTATTTTAGAGGCATCAGTGAGTCTATTTGGATTGTGAGTTTAATCGCTGGATTCATTGGCGCCATGGCTGAATTAGTTCCAATTGCTAAAATTGATGATAACTTTACTATGCCTGTTATGAGCAGTGTTGGGCTTAGTTTTGTTTTTACTTTTTTTAGTATTTTTGAACACTTAAAGTGAGATGGTAGTAAATATGGTTGATCAATTTGATGAGTTAGAAGAAAAGACAAAATCAGGTAAGCGTTTAGGAATGTATGTTTATATTTTGCCTAACCTAGTGACTATCGGAAATTTGTTTTGTGGTTTTTATTCAATCATTGCTTCATTTAAGCAAGATTATAAAGTGGCTGCGGTTGCAATTGTTGTTGCATCGATTTTTGATCAGTTGGACGGTCGTTTGGCCCGGTTAACTCGAGCAACAAGTAAGTTTGGAGCTGAGCTTGATTCTTTATGTGATGCCGTTAGTTTTGGTGTAGCTCCAGGGATTCTCATGTACTTATGGTCTCTGAATGATTTTGGTCGTTTGGGGTTTATGGCCAGTTTTCTTTTTGCTGCTTGTGGTGTTTTGCGTTTAGCAAGGTTTAATGTGCAAGTGGGTGTCGTCGAAAAAAATTATTTTCAAGGATTACCTATACCGATGGCAGCGGGTATCATTGCTTCAGCATTTCTTGCGTTTAATGATATGGGTTGGGAAGCAAAAGGGAATGTTGGTTTGCTAGCTATCACTATTTTATTAGCATTTGTAATGGTTTCCAATTTTAGATATCGATCATTTAAAGATATTGATTTAAAAAGACGACTGCCTTTTAGATATTTAATTTTGGGTGTTATTGTTTTGTTTGTCGTTGCTCTTAAACCAGAAGTTATGCTGTTTGTGTTGTTTTTTTCATATGCGGCACTTGGCGCAATTTTTGGTATTTTTCGTTGGGGGATTAATCGTAAAAATTTACCAGCGAGTGTGTATGCACCCGCTTCGGTAAATGAAAATGATCTCCAAGAGGAAGAAGATTAAGTATGAAACCATGGAAAAAACCTTTAAAAGTGGGGCTTGTAGGAGCAACGGGAGTTGTTGGAGAAACCTTTATTAATCTTATCGAGGAGCATGCATTACCTATTGCTGAGTTAAGACCTTTTGCCTCGCAAAATTCTCTTGGTCAAAAGCTACAATTATCGGGTCAGGAATGGTCGGTTCAAGTTTTAAAACCAGGCTGCTTTGATGGCTTGGATATGGTTTTCTTTTCATCTGGTGATGATATCTCTAAGGAGTGGGCGCCTCAAGCTGTCAAATCAGGTGCTTTTGCTATTGATAATTCAAATGCATTTCGGATGGATCAGGGAGTTCATTTAATTGTTCCTGAGGTGAATGGGCATTTGATCAACTCAAACAGTCAGCCGCAGATTATAGCTAATCCCAATTGCTCAACAATTCAATTGGTAGTGGCATTAAAGCCTTTGTTAGATCAATTTGGAATTTCAGATGTCACTGTGGCAACTTATCAGGCTGTGAGTGGTGCAGGTTTACCTGGATACGAAGAACTTTTAAATCAGACACGAAATTTTCAAGATATGGATCAGGAGATTAAAGCTTTTCCAAGACAAATTTTGTTTAATTGCATTCCCCAGATTGGATCATTTGGCGATGATGGGTTTTCTACAGAAGAATCTAAAATCATGAATGAAACTGTTAAAATCATGGAAGCTAACGATATGAAGGTTTCAGCATTTACTGTACGCATTCCAGCGTTAAACTCGCATTCAGAAGCGGTTTGGGTGACTCTGAAAAAACCAGCAACGAAAGATGATGTTGTTAACGCATTAGGTAATTTTGAAGGGTTGGCTGTATTAAACGATGGTGATTATCCAACGGCTTTAGAGGTTTCAGGGGAAGAGCCGGTATTTGTTGGTCGGATTCATCAAGATCGACACAGTCCTTTGCGTTGGATGATGTGGGTCGTTTCTGATAATTTAAAAAAAGGTGCTGCATTAAACGGTTTGCAAATTTCTGAAAAACTTTTTAGTTAGTTTTAGCTAGAAATTAATTCATCACTGTGATGCAATATCACAGTGATACAGTTAAAATCATTTTTTCTTATTTTTATCTTAAGTCAATTTGCTCGCGCGGCATTTACTATTGAGGGTGTATCCGGTGGTAGTTATAGTGAGGGCTCGTCAGGGTCATACACACTTTATGGTGGTATAGCTGGAGATTGCCCTGTTAATTCAACAACAAGCACTTGCAACACATGTAATACAAACTCAGTTGTTGTCTGTAATCAAAAAAATATTAATCCATTGTTGCAAATTTCAGTTTCTGTGAAACTGCCCAGTGCCGTTAATGCTGTTGAGGCGAGGCTATTTACCGGCACCAGTTCAGATTATGAATCAAATCCGGTGAGCCAGTTAACGACACTGACTGTAGCAGCGGCGAGCCAAACTGTGCAGTTTCCAGTTGTAACGTCATGGGGCGAGGTTTGTGCTTACGATTCAAATTTTAATAATGACTGTACTCCGCGGAGTGTATCAACAGACGGAGTTACAAATTTTCAAGCTAACCGAAAAATTTACGTTTGGATTGATCTTGATGGCCAGCGAGATGTAGATTCGGACACTGAAGTTCAACCATTTACAATAATGTTAAATCATGTTGCTCGTTCAGTGACTGCAAGTGAATCTCAAGCTTTTCAGACGGGCGTGAATGCATGCAGCGGTTTAAAAGGCTCTTGCGGTTTTGCGTTGAATACACCCGGAGATGAAAAAATTAACTTTATGGAGTTTTACAAATCAGCGAGTACGCCAACTAATTTTTCTGGCGCACCTGGTTGGTATGGAGTTGCTTTTTTTTACAAACAAACAACAAATGTGAGTACTGTGACTAATTCTGATAGTGTTCAGGTATCAACATATGATTCTTCTTACCAAATAGCGGATGACAAAATTACCGGTTTGCAAAATTATCTTCCTTACTGTGTGTTAATGGCCAATGTGAATAAAGCTCAAAACATTATGCTTTTTAATACTGGTGCAACAAATTTGGCCAGCTGTGCAACGCCTTCGGAGGTTGTGGGTTTGTTGGATGATAAACATTGTTTTATTTCAACAGCGGCATTTGGGTCGGATATGGCTCATGAGGTTCAGACATTTCGGCAATTTAGAGATCAGTTTTTGTTAAATAATTCCATGGGAGCTTCTTTTGTCAAAGTGTATTATGTTTATGGGCCAAAAGCAGCAAATTGGATTTCAGATTCAGAGAGTTTAAAATTTATAACCAGAATGTTGTTGTATCCATTTTATTATTTTTCGGTTTTAAGTTTGCAGTATGGTCTTATGGTTGGATTATTTGTACTGATGGTTTCAGTGATTTTCATGTATAAATTTAATCGTGTTGTTAGGGGCTCCTTCATGGTGTTTAAAAAAGATTTTTACAAATCAAAAATGAATATTGTGCTTTTGTTTTTATTTTTTGGAAGTTTTGTTTTTTCTTATAAGTCATATGCTATTGATGGTTTTACGAAAACGCATAAAGAAGAGCGTCCTGGTGCAACGGTGGATGGTCTTATTCGTATTGATAAAGACGGAAATTATATTTATAAAGTACCACCTCAAAACGCAAATCAATCAAGTCATCTTAAAATTGGAGTTGTATCTAGCCCGGATATATCGGTGGATATTTGTCAATACAATAACGAAACAAATTGTCAGTCGGTTGGTTATGAAGATATTTACGAGGAAGCCAGCGGAATTACTTTTGAATATATTTATGAATATTATTTTGTAAAGACTAAAGGTAAGCTCGGTGCTCAAGTTGGTTTTGCAGCTCAGTACGCAGAGGGAAATGGTCGACTAGTGTCTGATCCGACGAAGCAATCAGTGGAGAGCTTTTCATTTTTTACAGTTCCTTTGTATGGTGGGTTGGTTTATCGATTTGAATATAAGGATCGGCAAGTTATTGTGCCTTATATCAGTGGTGGTGGGACTTATTTAGTTCTTGCCGAAAAACGTGAAGACCAATCACAAGTGAATGCAATTGGTGCTCCTGGCTTTTATGCGAGTGGTGGTGGACTTTTGAATTTATCAGCATTAGATCGTGATATGGGTGCTGAGTTTGAAACTGAGTATGATATAAAAAATTTATGGATCAGTGCTGAATATAAATTTGTCAGCGTAAATTCTGAGGCATTTTCTTTGGAGAATGGATTTTTTCAAGCGGGAATGGCTTTTGATTTTTAATTTTATTTGGATTTGAATTGCCACGAGTTATTCTAGACATCATTGAGCTCATGAGATATCAATCATAAATGCCAAAAATTAAATTTACGGTAAGTTACGATGGAACAGAGTTTTGCGGTTGGCAAAGGCAAAATCACGAAGGTAAACCGAGCATTAGTCAGACATTAACAACAGCATTGGAGCAAGTTTTTCATCATCCAATCACACTGTATGCTTCAGGTCGAACTGATGCGGGTGTTCATGCGTTAAACCAAGTTTGCCATTTTACAACTACGCGAGATGAAAAACATTTGCTGAATTGGGATTTAGGTTGGGCACTTCGAACAAAATTACCGCCGAGTATCGTTGTTAAAAAGGCATGGATTGCATCAGATGATTTTCACGCCACAATTTCAGCTGAAAAGAAAACATATCGATATCTTATATTAAACGCACAGCGTCCAAGCGCTATCAACGCCAGATATGTAGGTTGGGTTCGAAAGCCAATGGATCTAGAATATTTTAATCAGTGTTCTCAGTTTTTAATAGGTCAACACGATTTTAAGAGTTTTCAGTCAGTTGGAACAGATGTTCCTCATACTGTGAGAACGATCTATAATGCTTATTGGGTGTGGAAAAAGCCCAATATTGCACAATTTACAATCACTGGGTCTGGTTTTTTAAAGCAAATGGTGCGAAACATCGTGGGGACTCAGTTGCTAGCTCATCGTAAAGGCTGGAGTCCTGAAAAAATGCAGGAAATTCTTATGGCGCAGGACCGTCAAGCCGCTGGTCCCCCAGCGGATCCTCAGGGTTTGTATTTAATGCAAGTTTATTATCCCCAAAACCTTGACAATAAGTGCCGCGAACTTTAAAACACTCTTTCTATCTTTGGAGAAATTATGAAAACATGGAATGCAAAAACTGAAGAAACTGACAGACAGTGGTTTATTGTTGATGCCGCTGGATTAAGATTAGGTCGCTTAGCGACTCACGTAGCTAACATTTTACGTGGTAAAAATTTACCTACATTTACACCCAATGCAGATGCTGGTGGTTTTGTTGTTGTGATTAACTCTGACAAAATCGAAATGACAGGTAACAAATGGAACACTAAAAAGTATTATAGACATTCTCGCTTTTTTGGTTCTTTAAAAGAAAAAACTGCAACTCAAATGAAAGATTCAGATCCGGCTTTCATTATTCAAGATGCTGTGAAAGGGATGTTACCAGTTAACAAACTTTCAAAAACTTTAATTACTAAATTAAAAGTGTATACTGGTGCTGAGCATCCACATGCAGCTCAAAAACCTCAAGCTTACACAATCAAAGTTAAAAACAAATCTAACTAATATTTAGAGAAGGTATAAAAAATGGCTGCAGAAAAATTATTTTATGCGACTGGAAGAAGAAAAACGAGCTCAGCTCGCGTTTACTTAAAACCAGGTAAAGGTAAAGTGACTATCAATGGTAAAACTTCTGACGATTATTTAACTCGTCTTCAATCTAGAATGGTTATTTTACAGCCTCTAGATGCTTTAGGACAAGTTGGTAAATTTGATTTAAGAGTTATGGTTACTGGTGGCGGTGAATCTGGTCAAGCCGGTGCTATTCGCCACGGTGTTACTCGTGCTTTGATCGCATTTAACCCTGAATTTAAGGGTGAATTGAAAAAATTAGGTTTTGTTACTCGTGATCCTCGTATGGTTGAAAGAAAAAAATACGGTGTTCGTGGAGCTCGTCGCAGAGGTCAATACTCAAAACGTTAATCGTTTTTTGTTATCGATATACAAAATATCAATCCAAAGATATTTATTTAAACCCACTCGAAAGAGTGGGTTTTTTATTTTTATGCAAAAAATCAACTTTAATTTCTAAAATTATTGAAAATGTTTCAATATGAGACAAAAATTGTCTCATATAGATTTTTTTATCTATTTGATTTAACTAAACAATATTAGTTTACCTACTTTGATGTTATTATTTGACAGAAATTTAACATTTTTTACTTTATCAAATGAAAGTTTGTTGTTAAGATAATGTTAATAGATATTAAATGTTTAATAAAAAATGAATAACTAATTGGTTTAGAGGTATGTATGTCGGATAAAAATCAAATAGAATTGTTAGCGAGATTTTTGAAAGAAAAACGAGTTTTATCTGGTTTGTCTCAAAAGGATGTTGCTGAAAAATTAGGATACTCAACATCGCAATTTATTTCAAATTGGGAGCGTGGAATATCGCACCCACCTTTGAATACACTACGTAGTCTTTCTGAGCTTTATAAAATAAAGCCGGAGGATATGTTTGATGTTTTGTTAAAAGCAACTGTAGCGCAAGTAGAAGTTGATCTAAAAAAGAAATTTTACTCCTCAGCCGAAGCGTAGTTATTCCGACAAAAGTCTAGTTTTAGTCTAAATACTCTAGTTTTTTAACATAAAGACCCGATCGAGGGTCTTTTTTCGTTGATCTATCGTTGAGTGCGCTCATAATGTTTTTATGAAAAACACGGTGATGAGCTTTTTTTTAGTCGGAGTTGTTTTCCTATCTCAACATTTATTTGCATCGGCATTTGATTTATCAAAAGTTGTTGAGGGTGATATTATTTTTCAAAAAAGTCAAAGTGCGCAGTCTGCGGCTATCTATGAAGCTTCAGGTTCTCCATGGTCGCATGTTGGAATAGTTGTTAAAAATAAGGGTCAGGTTTATGTGGCAGAGGCTGTGCAACCTGTTCGAATTACTCCAATAGATCAGTTTATAGCTCGTGGACGTGGTAAAGAATTTATTATTAAAAGATTTACGTTTTTTGATTCTGAAAGTATGACCTCAAATTTGTACTCAGTTGTGAGTCAGTATATAGGCAAAGATTATGATATATTATTCGAATTTTCAGATGATAAAATATACTGTAGTGAATTAGTTTATAAAGTTTTTAAACAAGTTACTGGATCTGAAGTTGGGACTGTTCAAAAATTTAAAGATATGCGTTTAGATGGACCATATGTTAAAAAATTAATTCAAGAGCGATTAACTAATAATGGTAAAGAACTCAATTTGGAAGAACCTATAATCACGCCTGTCAGTCAGCTAAAAGACACAAATATGATGATGGTATTAAGTTCTCCTGGCGCTGCAGTTGAATAAGAGAATGAGATCTCGTCGAAAGTTATGATTAAAATCACATTTTGAGAAAAAAGAGCAATTCCATCGTAAAATGTTCATATCTTAGTTTAGACTGTATTAAATGCTTTGGGGAGTGTTTATGGGTCTTGATATGAGTCTTAATAGCAAGTGCATATCGAATAAATTAGGAATGTCTCTGATTGAAGTTACTGTCAGTATTGGAATACTTGGAATAATGACACTGGCCTTTATGTCCATGATAACGAATCAACAACAACAAGTGCAGCGATTAGAATTCAAATCAACACTCTTAGAAACACAAACGCAAATTATATCTGCACTTCAAAAAGATGCAGTTTGTACAAATCAGTTTTCAAACGCAGCGCTGGGTGCATTGAAAATAACAGATGGTGCTGATGGTAAAGTTAATTTGAACGGAGCCACAACTGATATGGAATCTCCTCTTGGAACAAAATTAATATTAAATAAAGTATTACTGGGCGATACTATAGGCTCGTCAACGGCGATTGAAGTTGGGCAGAGTTTGCCGGGTATCAAAGGTAATCCTGTGAGAGAAATTTATATATCAGATTTTGTAAAGAAATCAGCTGCTGACGATACGCTTTATACTGCGAATTTATATGCAACATTTGATACAAACCCAAAGTTTGGAGCGATAAAGCCAATCAAAATCAAAATGAATTTAAAAACAAATACTGTTGGAATTACTTCGCGCTCAATTGTGTCATGTAGCTCAGGGGATGGGATAGTTGCCGCAGAGGTGCAACCTAGTTCTGTGGCGGAAATGTCGGTGCCTTCGAAAACTTGTACGAATAGTTACTGTGATATTGTCACAGCTCCGGCAACAGATTTTAAAGGGCATAATGTTGCAGTGGCTGTTTCGTTTGCGTTCTCAACTAATCCGAGCGGTGGTTCATCATCATATATACCGGCTATACTTTTAAGAAATGGCGTTGCTATACGTTATGTACAAGGAGTGCTTGCTCAACATGGTCCAAGTTATAGTGTGAGCTATATTTTTAAAGATAGTCCAGGGGTTGGTGTTCATACGTATACATTAAGAACAACGAATGGTGCACACTCTTCGATTCGAGTAACAGATGGTACAATATCTGCTGTAGCTGTTTCTAATTGAGTAAATTGTTTCAGAATGAGAATAAAATCTTAAAACGTAAAATTGTAGACCGTATAAATATAAATTTCAGTTTGGAGTTAAAAAAGACGATATTTTGAAAGAGGTCTTCGATGATAAAGCTTAAAATAGCAATTGTTTTTATCACACTGCTTATATTTAATTTTCAAAACTGTTCAGTTGATAAAAATTCAAAATGGTCTGCTTCTCAAAGTGTTGTTTCTGGAACAACAACGACGATAGCAGGTGTAACCTCATCAACATCAGTCGTTAAATTTTCAAGTCAATCAATTGCGAAGGTGAATTTTTTTGACAGTGTGTCTGATGTTCGTCCAAATGGAAAAGTTAATAACTTAGCGATGCAATACATTTTTGATTTATCAAATGGGCGTGTTCAGCAGTTTGATTCTGCTGAACAATTTGTTAAAGAGTTTTGTTTGACTGAATCATTAATGAATGAACTTCAATCAATATTATACACGTCAAATGTATGTAAAAATTTAGAGCCACTTCCTGATGGGGTGGTTTGTGCTGAAGTCTTTAAGATGCCTTACGCTGAGATCATTACTAACAATGAGGTTTATCCACTGGGGAGCGCATCTAATGCTTGCGGTAGTCATGCCATAGATCTTTGCGGCGATGCTCCACAGAAGCTTAAAGATTGGTTCGCTTTTGTTAAAAATCAAAGCGAACAACTTATGTGTCAATAAAAGATCGTTGCTATTTAATAGCAAGCTTCTGATGAATAAATAAATTAGCATCATTAATCTTAGAACGATCAGGCACAGCCCCTTGTGCAAAATCGGGTCGCCCACCGCCTTTGCCCCCGAGAATTTGTGCAAAATCTTTCAATAAGTTTCCAGCTGAATACTCAGTTGAAATATCTTTGGTTACAGTTATAACCACTGGATGTGCAACATCTCCAGTTCCAACGATTATGACAATACCTTTTTGAATTTTATTTTTAAGTTGATCTGCAATTTGAGACAGAACATCACGATCATCTATGTTTAGATTTGCGAAAACATATTGAGCCGGGCCTGATTTTGTTAAAAAAGATTTTGAAGTTTTAACAAAATCATCAATATTGATTTGGTCAGATTGAGCTTTTTTGATCTGTTTATTTAAGTCTTTAATTTCTTCTTTTTTAGACTCAATCCATTCAGTTAAAGATTTGTCGTTTGTTAAACCAGTTGCAAATTTAGCTGATTTTAACTCTTCAGTATTTTTCAATAAATAATCAACTGCATTGTCGCCAGTCATTGCCTCAATGCGACGCACGCCGGAACTCACACCAGATTCAGATATAATTTTAAATACTCTGATTTGCGCAGTATTGTTCACGTGAGTGCCACCACAGAGTTCGCATGAAAATGGTTTTTCTGAAGATTCACTATTTTCTCCACCCATAGTTAGTACGCGAACTTCACTTCCATATTTTTCGCCAAACAAGGCCATAGCTCCTTTTTCTAGTGCTATTTGGTGTGGTAATATTTCTGCTTTAACCGGGTGAGCTTTTGATATTTCGTTATTAACAAGATCTTCAATTTTTTTAATTTCATCTGTTGTTAATGGCTTGTTATGAGTAAAATCAAAGCGTGTTTTAGCGCTGTCAACAAGCGAGCCAGCTTGTGTTACATGTGTTCCTAAAACATGACGAAGTGCAGAGTGCATTAAATGTGTAGCTGAGTGATTACTTGCTGTTTGACGACGCTCTTTAGATTCAACTTTAGCAACAACTGAAGTTTGTATTTTTAAATCACCTTTGATCATATCGATATGGTGTAAAAAAGTATGACCTTGCTTTGTGACATCTAAAACTTTTGCTAGACCATTTGAAAACTCAATCACACCCTGATCGCCGACTTGTCCACCGCCCTCAGCGTAAAATGGGGTTTGATCTAATATGAGCAACCCCTGATCGCCTGAATTTAACGTGTTAACTTCTGATGCGCCATTTGAAAGTGCAACAACTTTTGCGGTTTGAGAGAGAAGTTCATAGCCTACAAATTGAGTAGGGGTATTTGAATATTTTTGTCCAAACTCAATCATGTGTTTTGCATCTGATTGAATTGATTTAGATTTCCACGATGATTTTGCTTTTTCTTTTGAGGCCTGCATGATTTTTTCAAAACCAACCTCATCAACAGTTAAATTTTGTTCTGCCGCCATGAGAGCTGTAAGATCCACAGGAAACCCATAAGTATCATAAAGTTTAAAAACAGTCTCGCCGCTGATAATTTTCTGGTGAGTTAATTTAATTTTTTTAATTTCATCTTGAAAAATAGATGTGCCATGATCCAAAGTTTGTAAAAAGCGATTTTCTTCATCTTTGATCGTCGATAAAATTAAATCTTTGCGACTACTCAATTCAGGATAAAATGAAGACATATTTTGAATTAAAGCCTCACTCATAGGAAGTAAAAATGATTTATCCATAGATAACTTCCGTCCGTAGCGAATAGCGCGTCTCATGATGCGGCGTAAAACATATCCACGACCATCATTTGAAGGTTGAGCACCATCAGCAATTAAAAACGAAGTTGAACGGCAGTGATCGGCTAAAACTCGCATAGCGGCTACTCGATCACGTAAGGATAAATCTTGTCTTAATACTTCAGGATCAGTGACATAGTTTTGAGCTGATATTTTTGAAGCCACATCGATCATTGGTGAAAATAAATCAGTGTCATAGTTCGCAAATTGCCCTTGCATAGCAGCCACGAGTCTTTCAAATCCAGAGCCTGTATCAACTGATGGTTTTGGGAGTGGATGTAGCTTTCCAGGGGCAGTTTCCTCATACTGCATAAAAACTAAATTCCAAATTTCAACAAAGCGATCCTCACCTGAAATAATACCTTTATAGGGATCAGATTCGCGACCGGCTTTAGGGCCATGATCATAAAAAATTTCAGAACAAGGTCCACAGGGGCCAACATCGCCCATTCTCCAGAAGTTATCTTTTTCGCCTAGTCTAAAAATACGATCTAAGGGAACGCCTTCTTGTTTGTGCCAAATATCTGCGGCCTCATCATCATTTTCAAAAACTGTTACATAGAGTTTTTCTTTTGGGATCTGAAGTTCTTTTGTTAAAAGCTCCCAGGCGTAGTGAATGGCGTCTTTTTTGAAATAATCACCAAATGAAAAATTACCTAACATTTCAAAAAATGTATGATGTCTGGCCGTGAATCCTACATTGTCTAGGTCGTTATGCTTTCCACCGGCCCGAACACATTTTTGAACAGAAACGGCTTTGTTATAATCTCGCTTTTCAAGGCCTAAAAATAAATTTTTAAATTGGTTCATGCCCGCATTTGTAAAAAGTAATGTGGGATCATTTTCAGGTATTAAACTTGAACTTAAAATATGGGCGTGATTATTTTTTTTAAAATAATTAACAAATGCATTTCGAACTTCAGAATTTTTCATCATAACTTTTCACCTATTTATCAAATCTATTTTTTAAAATATTCATTGTACGCTTTACTTGCCACATTTAGATTAAAGCCTCTACCAGCTAAAAAGCGAATTACTTTAGCTTTTGCCTTTTGCTTTTCTTTAAAATCTAAATGATCAAGATCTTCTTTATCCCATTTATTTTGGATGCAGTCTAATGCCTTTTTAAGTTCAGATTCAATATTTAATTGAACTGACTTTAAGCCCATTTGATTGAGTTTGCGATTGATATAATTTTGACCTTTTTTGCGTTGACCAAGCGCATGTATAACTTGCTCTTGGATTTGACTTTCTTCTGGCAGCCAAGTTTGGCTGGATAGCCATTCAATAGCCTGGTTGAATATAGAATCATCACAGCGAGGGCGAATTTTATTTTGAATTTCTTTAAGGGTGTGATCTCGAGTGGACATAAGTTCCATGATTCTGAACTTGGCTTGAGCGAAAGTAAATTTAGGGCGATTGGCTGGGGCAACAAATTTTTTGTGTTGTTTATATTGTCGCGATTGCGTTTGCGAAGCGGATAGTTTTTTACGCCCAAATTTCGAGTTATTCACTCTTTGGAGAGTAATCAAAATTTAGTCAGTTAGCAAATTGTTATGCAGAGTGCTTAGCGCGAGATCAAACATATTAGACTATAGCTGAGCTGATTTTTGCTAATATCACTAGATATGAAGTACCAAGTTATTTGTATCATTTTGAGTCATTTGTTATTCGGTCATATATTGGCGTTTGCTTCTGACGATGTATATTCAAAATTGAAATTTGGTCCAGAGTGGACATTTACTTTGAGAAGAACGGGAATCATTGATGATTTTGATCGAGATGAATTACGAGAAAAGAAAAAAGAAATTTGGATTCAGTATAAGAAACTATGTCAAAATTCAAAAAAATGCACCGTATCTGGACAGAAGTATTACGAAAATTTTAGTGTGAGTTTTGCAAATGGTTTAAATATTGAAATAACAGACGATCCAGGAGTCATTGAAGTAAAGTCGAATATACATTCTTTGACTGAGTTTCAAAAGCTTCTGCCATTTGTTCAACTAAATGTATTTGATCAATTTAAAAAAATAAAAATGACACCTCATGAAAGAGAAGGTGCTGGTCATGTTAATATTGATTTGAATTATTTTAAAGATAAACCGCTTCTGCTTTATAATTTTATAGTTGATTTTTACAACCATCCTGGTTTGGGTCTTGTATTAAATTCTGATTCAGCTAATTCGGAAGATGCAAATTACTTAAATCATTTCCTTGAAAGAAAACATATGCATGCGGCCGGCTTTATGTGGATTCTTTATGAACTTCCTCGAGAGATTGAAAAACTTGGTCACTCTTTGTCTCAGAAAAACTCAAAAGTTAATTCGTCTGACGTTATAAGTACTTTTATTCAAGTTTTGAGTCAGAAATATATAGCACTTGGTTTAAGATCAGTGTCGGGAGGAGTTTTTTCAGACAAATCAAGAATGGAAGTACGCGTTTTAAGACCTCAGGCAACAGCTTTGGATTATCAACTCGTGCTTGAAATTTTTTCAGCTCGAATTAAATACTTAAGTCAACAATCAGAACCTTTAAAGTTGAAGCCCATCAGTTCAATTGATGATGGTTGGGTTGCGCTCGGCCAATACATGGATTATATAGAAAATGCCGGTCTGGATTATAATAAATATAAATCATTAATGCCGGATGTTTGGCGTGAGCTAAATCCTAAAAGTTTTATTCGTTCTAATCAAAAAAACAATAATCGAACTGAAAAAATAAAATGTGAAGGTTTGTTTTAATGAAAAAATATTTTTTAATTTTGTTAGGCATATTTTTGAGTCAATCAGTGTTAGCTCAACAGAGTTGTGAAGCGATATTTAGTCACAAATTAGAAGATGTTGTTCAGGTTAAACAAGTGCAAGAGTCTAAAAATAAATCACAACTTTTAAGGAGCAATTCGCCATTTTATTGGCAATGGGTAAAGTTGAATGCATCAAAATATTTCCCAGCAACAATTTTATCACATGTTGGAAATGTAGTGGGAGACGCTCACAATAAAAATTTCGGAGTTTTAAAATATTTGGATAAAATTGTTTGGACTGTTCTCGACTTAGACGATGCGGGTAGGGCTCCATTAATTCTCGATTTTTCTAAATTTGTTGCAGCAATTAAATCTGTAGATAAAAGCGTTAAGGCGCGTGAACTCTGGAGTGCATATTTGCTGGGATTAAACGGTCAACAGTTAACAAGTATTCCTTTATCGGTCCAAGAAGCTTTGGGGATGTCTTCGCAAAAATATAGAAAAAAAGAAATTAAAAAAGCCAAGAAATTTACCAATCAACAAGGGACTGCTCTTTTGAATGATGGCATTGAATCAACAGCAATTCAAAATGAAGTACTGAAAAAAACTGTACTGAATTTATTTACTAAAGCTTTTCAGGGGTCATCATATAGAGTTGTGGATGTGGGGGCTCGAGAAAAAGATCGTGGTGGGTCTAAAGAGGCTTTAAGATTTGTTGCTTTGGTTCGTGGGGATGATGGTTTTAATACAATTTACGAATTGAAAGAGTATCTAGGAACCTCGGTCGAAAATTATTTAATTCAATCAAAAACGAATTTGGAAGACGCTGTAGATTATTATATATATTCACGAGCACAGTCAGATTTACAAAAAGATGTATCGTATCAGATTTTAAATGCTGAAATTGAAGGAGTAACACATCAGTTTTTATTAAGACCTAAACAAATATATTTGTTTGATGAAGCTAATAGTTCAAAGCTGGCGGATGATTTTAAGTATTTATCCATATATAATGCATGGTTTATGGGTCACTTGCATGGTGAACAAGTTGCTAGCAAACAGTATCGGCAAGAAATAGAAAATGATCAAGCTGAAGTTATATTTGAAGGGGTAAAGAGTTTAGCTAAAGACTATTTGGTCGTCTTGGTGAATGCTTTAAATAGCAAATAAAGTTGTTCTTGTGTTGTTTTAGAATTACCATGTATCTATGGTAATTCAACACACTTATGGACCGTTTAATCCTCAAGAATTAGATAGAATAATAAAATGGCTCGAGAAAAATCGTATTGATTTTGAGCTTAATAAAGATGACGAATCTGAAAGTTCATTTAAAGATAATGGTCCAATGAATATGCTGGCTTTAACTAAATTGAGAACTGAAGTTTATTTGGCGCAAATATTTTATGTAGAAGTTAAATTTATTCATTTAGATCAACAAGTTTTATTTGAAAAAAATCTTTTAAATGAGGCAGAAGTCATTCCCAAGTGGTTAAGTCGTTTAACTGAACCAATGCAATCAGTTAACATGGCACAAAATAAACTTTCTCGGAAAAACATCTGGTCTTTGATTTTGTTAGTGATTTGGGTTGGCGCGTTGCTTGTTTCTTATTTTTGGAATGTGATGAGTTGAAAGCATTTGTTTAAACTAAGTATGTTCAGATGTTAGGTGTCACAAGATGCTATTTTAGTTCAAAATTAATAGGAGTTAATGATAGCATAATGGCTGAATAATTTTAAGGGGTAAGTATGTTTGATTTTGGTGTGTATGGCATAATAGGTTTGATTTTAATTCTATCATTTGTTGGCGGATTGTTTACTGCTATAAATCAGGGAACTGTCGGTGTTGTAACTATGTTTGGTAAATATAGACGAGTTATGTATCCAGGTCTCAATGTTAAAATTCCTTTTTTGGAAGTTGTGTTTAGAAGAGTCTCAGTTCAAAATCAATCGATAGAGCTTCAGTTTCAAGCGATTACTCTCGATCAAGCAAATGTCAATTTTAAAGCTATGCTTTTGTATTCAGTTATAGATCAGCGTGAAGAGACTATTAAAGATGTTGCTTTTAAATTTATTGATTTTGGATCTCTCATGCAGACATTAAATAGAACTGTTGAGGGAAGTGTTCGGGGATTTGTTGCAACTAAAAAACAAAATGAAATTTTAGCTTTACGTAAAGAAATAGTTGATGCAGTTAAAAATCAGTTGGATGAGGATTTAAAATCTTGGGGATATCATTTAATAGATATGCAATTAAATGATATTACTTTTGACGAGACGATTATGCATTCTATGGCTCAAGTTGTAGCTTCAAGTAATTTGCGTGCGGCTGCTGAAAATGAAGCGCAAGCAATGTTGATCAAAAAGACTAAAGCTGCGGAAGCTGATGGTATGGCCATAAAAATATCTGCGGAAGCTGAAAAAGAAGCTGCAAAATTACGAGGTGAGGGAATTGCATTATTCAGAGCGGAAGTTGCAAAGGGTATAGCTAAAGCAGCTGATGAGATGAAAGATGCGGGGTTAGATAGTTCGTTTATCTTGTTTTCGATGTGGACTGATGCGATTAAACATTTTGCGGAGACTGGTAAAGGAAATACAATTTTCTTGGATGGATCAACGGATGGGCTAGAGAAAACAATGAAGCAAATGTTAGCAGTAAGCCATCAGGCGCAGGCGATAAAAAGTGAAAAGCATTTTTAGACTAAATAAAGGAATATCATTAATTGAAGTTTTAGTATCAGTTGGAATTATGTCAATTTTAGCTTTGGCTATGACGACAATGATTTCAAATCAATCAAAAGAAATCAAGGCTTTGGAAGAAAAATATACTGCTGTGGACGTTAAAAACCAGTTGGAAAAACTTTTATCAAGCCCGACATATTGTGGTTGTTTAATGGCTGGTAAAACATTTAATGAAATTTCTAAACAATGGAGTGCTTTGCCAAATTCTTTTTCGAAATCATACAGTGCATTACCTGCACCTTGCACTGCAGTTGGTGGGCCTCTCATAACTGTTGGAAGTCAAATAGCAGGTTCACAAGTGATAGTATCTGGCTTAACAGTTGTCGGTGCTAACGAAACAGTTGTTGGCTCTGGCTCTTACACGAGTAAAATGAAAATTTCATTGCAAAACACTGTTCGTCCAATTAAGGATATTGAGATTAATTTTAATTTTAGCGTTGCCGGAGGAGTGCCAACTGCAAGAAATCTTTTAGGCTGTGGTGCAAGCGCAGGTGGAATGGTGAGTTTGAATAATTGCTATCAATCTGGGTTTTCATGTAACCCAATGTGTGCGGCTGGGGAAGTTTTAACTCGTGTCGAGCTTTGTAGCTTTGCACATAATCCCGGTTGTGGAGTTGAGGATTGTGGCGGTGGTGGAAATGATTATGATATGCCGACCTATAGAATAACTTGTTGTAAATTAAGTTATTAATATAAAATGAAAAATACAATGAATGCCTCAGTAGAAAAAATTGTATTGCTCGAACTTCAAAGAGAATATTTAGATATCTGTAAGACGTTTAAATTAAAATTTAAGCCTGCGCAAATTATTATTTTTGATTCTGAAACCAAATGGGGTGAGTATGATCATCTTGCTAGAACGATCTCATTGTCGCGCAAACTCGTTCTTGAGCATCAGTGGTATAATGTCGTCGGCGTTTTAAAACATGAAGTCGCCCATCAAATTGTAAGTGAAAAAGATAAAAATAGTCATGTTTCTGAATCAGCCCATGGTACTGAGTTTAAAAATGCCTGTGAAGAAATTAAACTATCAAAAAAGTTTCAAAGCAGTCGATTGGAGCTCATTGAAGATAACAAAAATTTTGACAATTTAAAGACCAATGAAGAGTCCGCTTTGATTGATAAAGTTAAAAAATTAATGTCTTTGGCCAATTCAGATAATCAACATGAAGCAAAGCTGGCTGCGATTAAAGTTAGAGAATTATATTTAAAATATAATTTAGAACAAATAGGGCTTAGCAATCATCAATATGATCGAAGCACAATTTCATTTGGGAAAAAAAATATTTCTATTTTTGAAAAAAAAATAATTTCAATTTTAACAGAATATTACTTTGTAAAAGCTATATTAATTCACGAATTCAATGTTCGAAAACTAAAAACTGAATCGGCATTAGAAATTATAGGTTTGCCTGAGAATATTAAAATGGCCGAGTATGTTTGTCATTTTTTAAAAAGTTCAGCTGAAGTAGCTATTGAAAATAAAGAAAATCAGCTTGGAAAAAAATTAACAATCCAGGAAAAAGATTCGTTCAGAATTGGGTTTATCGATGGTTTTTCTGATACGTTAAGTCAGGAATTTTCCGTTGCTCAAAAAAATCAAGATAATCGATTGAGTGTTGATCAAAAAAATCGGTCTCAAAATTTGCAATTATTAAAGATTGCTGATGCTCAGTTAAATGAGTTTTTTCAGTCGTGTTATCCAAAGGTGCGTCAACTAAAGTCATCATCACGCAGATTATCTCATGACCAATATAGTGCAGGTCATGTTGAAGGTAAAAAAACCAAAGTCAACAATCCTATCGAGAACAAATCCACCGCAAAATTATTTAAAATTAATTGGAAGTAAGTTTTGCAAGACCTTTAGATGGCTTGTTTATTGAGTGTTTGGTCTATGCCTAGTTTTAGTTAAGTTCGCTTCGTTCCAAGTTGATTTCTAAATTTAAATCATTAAGACTATAATTCTTAGTTGGGGTGAGGTAATTATGTCTCAAAAATTTTCTGCTAAAATCACTGGTTTGGGAGGCTATGTTCCAAGTCGATTGATAAAAAATGCTGATTTAGAAGTTTTACTTGAAACGTCTGATGAGTGGATAAAACAACGTACCGGAATTGAGCAGCGTTACTGGGTCACTGATCAGCAATCAACTTCTGATTTAGCTTATGAGGCTTCATTAAAGGCCATTCAAAATGCTCAGATTAAAACTCAAGAAATTGACCTTATTGTTGTCGCAACTTCGAGTCCAGATACAGATATTCCAGGATGTGCAGCTTTCGTTCAGGCTAAATTAGGATTGGCTGGAGTTCCTTATTTTGATATCAGGCAAGCTTGCTCTGGTTTTATCTATGGTTTGTCTATCGCACAAAATTTTATACACCAAGGTTCCTATAAATGTGTTCTTGTTGTAGGTGCTGAGGTTCAATCTAAAGGTCTTGATAAAACACCACGGGGTAAGGGTGTAACAATATTGTTTGCTGATGGTGCGGGTGCTGTAATTGTTCAGAGGGCAGTCGTGAATAACAAAAATACGGATGCGCATATCATTGCGACCAAACTGCATGCTGATGGTTCTTCGGCAAAAGAACTGTGGATGCCCGCTCCTGGGAGCGCTTTTGGGGCAGAGCGCGTGACGCATCAAATGATTGATGAAGGACTTATTTATCCACAAATGAACGGACGACTTGTGTTTACAAATGCTGTCACAAAAATGCCTGAAGTATTAAATGAAGTATTGTCGGAAAATCAAATAGCAGTAAATGAAATTGATCTACATTTTTTTCATCAAGCTAATTTGCGCATTAATCAAAAAGTTTGTGAGGATATGAATATACCAATAAGCAAAGCTTACACGACTATTCATAAATTTGGAAATACAACAGCTGCAACCATACCACTGGGGATGTATGATGCTATGAAATCTGGTGAATTAAAACCAGGTATGTTGATTTCAATGGTCACATTTGGTGCGGGATTTACTTGGGGATCGGCGCTAGTTCGGTTTTAAATAAATTAAAGAAGGAGTTGATTGTGGGATTGGTTGAAAAAAGAATTATTGCGGAATTTCAAGAAAAGCACCAAAAAGAAGTTTTGGCAAAAATTCAGGCCGTTTTACCTTATCCAGTTGAATTTACAATTGCTTGGGATGGTATAACAAACCAGATGATACAATATGGATGTACCTTGGAAGGGCTAGTTGGTTATTTTGAGTCAATATTTGTGATTCCAATTGTGAATGTGTTTTCTGAAATTTGTTCAAATGAAACAAGGTTAGCATCTTTGAGAAATAAAATGAAGACTATTCATTTGTGCAGCACTGATGATTGGAAGTGTGGAGTTGATTCATTCACACTCAAGGATTCGATTTTTACAGTAGATCATTCTATGGTTAACATCGATAAATTTGGTGAAAATGATAGAACAGAAATTTTAACTCAGTATATGAAAAAGAACTTATAATAAGACGATATGAAAAATATTAATAAGATATTAAATTCATTTTTTAAAAAAATCCGATTATTTGCGGACAGAGTTTGGTACGCACCATTTATTGCACTGCTGGCAGCCTTAGATAATTTTATTGTTATTATTCCAAATGATGGAATTTTGATTTCGAGTTCTATGCTTATTCCTAAAAGATGGTTTTTGTATGCTTTATTTGTTGCGATAGGGTCTACAGTGGGCGCGATAGGTTTGGCATCCATTGTTGAATTTAAAGGACTTCCTTGGATATTAGAATTATATCCGAATGTTGAAAGTACCAAGACGTGGCATTATTCAAATACTTTTTTTGAAAAATATGGTTTGTATTTAGTTTTTTTTGTCGCAGTTACTCCACTTATGCAACAGCCAGCTGTGATACTGGCCAGTTTAGCAAATACCCCGTTATTGGATTTAGCTCTAGTTATTTTTACTGGTCGATTTATTAAATTTTTAATTATGGCTTATGTAGGATCGCATGCGCCACGTTTGTTGAGCAAATTATGGGGTGTTCAAGATGAACTTAAAGAGACTGGTATAAATCTACCTAAAACGTAATTCGCAAATTCCATTTAGTAATTTTTAAAATAAAGCCTCGCATGATTTGGAAACGATAAAGTTCATCATTTTTTGAAATTTATAATCTGACTCTGGAGACGTACTTTTTCGTCGATTTAAATAATTAAGTTCCCCTGCTGCAACGTCGTATTCATAGCTAAATCGGGGTTCTAAATAGATAAATTTATTATTTTCTTTATCAAAAATGAGTACCCATGTATCAACTTGCGTTTTTGGTTTTTCATATTTAAATTGAGTGCCTTCAAGACTTATAGTTGAAGAATTATGTGACTGTGATGTCACTTGCAGGTTGAAAACTTCATAAAAATCTGTTTTCGTTTTTGACGTTATTTTTTTTGATAAAATATTTGATAAATTCTGAGGATAGTTTTTATAAAAACCCGAATTTTTTAAATATGAATCAATTTGTGTTTCAGAAGTTTGAGTTAAAGCAATTGTAGATTTATCTTCGCTAAAATCTATTGCGGATGTGTCTTTGCGTGTAGACATATGCATTTCGAGAGACTTTTCATATCTTGTTAGTTTATCATGATCAAGAAACTCTAGAAATGGATTTCGATAGGCAATGGCATCATATTGAATTTGGCCATAAGTTAGCTGTTCCGCAACGTTTTGAGCCTTTTTGGGGTCAATGCTAAATGATTTTAAATACACAGCAGGATTTTTAATATGAAATTGTGATACAGGGTAACTTGATGGTTCAAGTGGCCTGTTGTATGCAAGTTGTTGTTGATAAAATTCGACGGAAACCCCGTTAATATAGAAACGTCGTTGATAGCCAGTAAGTTCGGTAGATTGTTGTAAAAAATATGAACCATCTGGTAAAATTTGAATTGGATTTTTTAATTGCGTCAGTGAAGTTGAATTGTTTTCTATTAAGTAGGGTCCATGATGTAAGCCCATCTTATTTTTTGTATCAAGATCAATCGCAGATAAAACAATTCCTTCGGTTCTATAATAACCGTTAGTTTTAAATCTTTGTACTGAGTAGATTTTATGGGAATCATCAGATTTTTTTTGTTCCTCTGTAAACTTATATATTGTAGGGTATATTGCGGCTCTTGATTCAACGATATCAATGACGCTAACTTCGTTAAATGGACGCGTATCGTGATTTGCGCGTAAAAAAAACAATCCTTGCTCTTTAAGTAGTGTTCCAGAGTTTGATTCTATATCAAATAATACTCGAGATGGTAATTTTCCTTTTACTAGGGTGGGTTGTGGGAGTTGTATCTCACGTAAATAATATCTTGAGTTTACTTTTTTATTGAGGGGTTTTGAAGGCGCAAAGATATTCATCCTAACAGTCAGAAAATCTAAATGCAAATCGGCTTTGACTCTTAAATATCCACTCGGGTCATCCCAAACTTCAACTAAAAGCAAGGTGTTTTTTGAGAGCTGATAATAAAGCTTAGCATTCTCAGCAAAGCTCCACAAGCTTGTGAGAAACAACGTTAAAAAAATGAATATTCGATTTTGATACATATCATTCCTTTGGCGGAAATTAGCCTATTTAAATTTAATCTTTCACTTTAAATGCCAGAAATGATTCTTGAAATGAAATAGCTTCCTTTTGAATATCTCAAAAATACCAGAAGTGATTTTCCTATTTATAATGTTGGTCATTTGTTCACTTTTTTGACGTATCAATATCAGATGCAATTTTTCGAGTTCGACAAACTTGCATACCTCAACCTATTCGGTGTAGCGTGTTCTCATGAAAAATACTTTAATTAAAATGTTGGCTACTTTTTTTTATTCAGGATGTGCTCCTAAAGCTCCAGGCACGTTTGGAACTCTTGCGGCTATTCCGCTTTGGTATATGCTCGCTCAGTTCAGTATTTTGCCATACATGGTCGTCGTTTTTATTTTAGCAATTTTAGGAATATTGGTTTCGCAGGCGTATGAATCGGTTGTACAAAAACACGACTCGAAAGAAATTGTGATTGATGAAGTTGTTGGTTTTTTGATTACGATGACTTGGCTTCCGATGACATGGCAAAGTCTTTTGTTAGGCTTTGTGCTTTTTCGATTTTTTGATATCGTAAAGCCACCACCGATTCGCCAACTTGACCGCAAGATACCTGGTGGGGTGGGTGTGATGATCGATGACATTGCTGCCGGTATTATATGCAACATGATTCTTCAGCTTATTTATGCGCAAACTTCATGGCTAGGAGCGCAAACCCAGACTTTTTGAAAATTATTTTGCAAGTATGAAAATAATGTGTAATTTTATATGTAAATTATATGGAAGTTTGTAAAAAAATAATAACAAATGTGCAAGTATCTGACGGCGGTCAGACCCTACTCGAACAGGTTCAACAGAGCTTGTTAAGAGTCATTCAGGTTCTTGGTGACAAGGGGCTTATGCTGGGGTTTGCTGAAAGCTGCACAGGTGGTCTTTTATCAAGTTTGATAACGAAACAATCTGGAGTCTCTGAAGTTTTTTGGGGATCTGTTGTAAGTTATTCGAACGAAAGTAAAAGTTTATTTTTAAATGTTGGTATGGAAATTTTTAAAAAATATGGGGCAGTAAGCTCGCAATGTGCAATTGCGATGTCAGAAGGGCTTCATGCTAAAATTTCACAAACAACACAAAAAAAAATAATCACAGTGTCCCTTACGGGTATAGCGGGTCCAACAGGCGGATCAGATCAAAAGCCAGTTGGGACTGTGTTTATTGCAGTAAGTGGAACGAGTAAAGCATCAAAAGTATTTCATCATGAATTCGTTATAATAAATGAAAAAGCGATTTTAACAGATCGTGAATGCATTCAATATGCTTCAGCATTGCATACGCTGAAACATATTGAAGATGAATTAAATTTATAAACTATTTTAAAAAGGAGAAAACTTCATGGCTACACCAAATAACAATCAACAGGACTCTAAAGCTCAAGGCGAAAAATTGAAAGCTCTTGAATTGGCAGTTTCAACAATAGAAAAACAGTTCGGTAAAGGCTCTATTATGCGTCTTGGAACTGGGAACTCTTTAGTTAAAGACGTCGAAGTTATTCCTTCTGGCTCTTTATCTTTAGATATAGCTTTAGGAATTGGTGGATTTCCTAAAGGTCGTATCATTGAAATTTTTGGTCCAGAATCTTCTGGTAAAACAACTTTAGCACTATCAGCAATTGCTCAAGCGCAGAAAAAAGGTGGCGTAGTTGCTTTCGTTGATGCTGAGCATGCGTTAGATCCAAAATATGCTCGTAAGCTAGGTGTTAATGTTGAAGATTTATTAATTTCTCAACCAGATACTGGTGAGCAAGCTTTGGAAATCACAGAAACACTTGTTCGCTCAGGCGCCATTGACGTGTTAGTTGTCGACTCAGTGGCGGCATTAGTGCCGCGAGCAGAAATTGAAGGCGAGATGGGTGATTCTCATATGGGATTGCAAGCTCGTTTGATGTCACAAGCTTTGAGAAAATTAACAGCAGCTATTAATAGATCAAACACCCTTGTTATTTTTATTAATCAAATTCGTATGAAAATTGGTGTTATGTTTGGTAATCCTGAAACGACAACTGGTGGTAATGCTTTGAAGTTTTACTCTTCAGTGCGTTTAGATGTAAGACGTGTTGGTGCTATTAAAAATGGTGAAGATGTTGTTGGAAATAGAACAGCAGTTAAAGTCGTCAAAAATAAAATGGCGCCTCCTTTTGCTAAAGTTGAGTTTGATTTAATGTTTGGTGAAGGTATTTCTGAAGAAGGTGATATTTTAGACCTATCTGTGACGGCCAACTTGGTTGAAAAATCTGGAGCTTGGTACTCATATAAAGGTGAAAGATTAGGTCAAGGACGTGATCAAGCTAAAGAGTATTTAAAAGCAAATTTAAATGTTAAAGAAGAGTTACGTAAATTAATTTTAACTAAAAATGGTATTGGTCAGTTATTATTAACTGCGGATATGGCAGATGCTGTATCTGATGAGGCAACTGTTGAAATGGATACTCCTAAAAAGGGTAAGAAGGCTAAAGATGCTATAGCAAAAGAAGCTGCATCTGAAAAAACTAAACTCAACTAAATTATTTGTCGTGAAACAAATGGAGACTGATTTTACGACAAATAATCATTTATTTTTATTTAAGCTCTAGTCTCATCAGCTAGAGCTTTTTTTATATCTTCTGAAATTTCTTTTGGTTCTGTATTTGGAGAGTATCTTTTAATTATTTTACCATTTTTATTAATTAAAAATTTAGTAAAATTCCATTTAATTATTTTTGTTCCCAAAAATCCAGGTGCTTCATTTTTTAAATGTTTAAATACCTCATCGGCATGATCACCATTAACATCAACTTTAGCTAATACAGGAAAAGTAACGCCGTAATTCAATTCGCAAAATGATTGAATTTCGTTATTTGATCCCGGTTCTTGTGAGCCAAATTGATTACATGGAAAACCTAAAATAATAAAATTTTGATTTTTAAAATCTTGATAAAGCTGTTCTAGACCTTTGTACTGAGGTGTAAAGCCACATTTACTGGCAACATTGACTACAAGTACAACTTTACCAGCGTGTTGAGAGAGTTGATAATCATTGGATTGACTATCTTTAACATTGAAGTCAAAAAAGCTTTTTTTCATATAGTTTTATCCTATCGTCTGATCGGGTTTTTTTAAGTATTATAGTCAAATCGCTATTATTTGATATACTTTATTCTGGCATTTCACAAATTTGAAGTACTAGGTTTGACACATAACATATTTAAGTTAACTTCACAGTTTTTGGTATCTGATGTGTATGAAATGTAATTATCAAAGTGAGTTAATATAATTGAGGTTAAAAAATGGAATCTAATGTGAATAAAGCAAATCAAACACAACCCTTAGTGGCATCATTAACTCGAAATCCAAACTTGTCAGCTCCAAAAATTGATCGAACTTCTAAAAATGAAGTTATGGAAAAATTTAAAACAACATGGTGGACTGGAGTTGAGCCAGAGAAGTGCCCAGGATATTTGCCAGAAAAAAAATATTTGCAAGCTTTGCCGTTATTGAATTTAGATATTTGCACGCGCCAAGATGTTTTGGATTATTTTAATAATACGTGGACGTTAACGGAAATACTATTTTCCAGTATTAAGCATGAATCGACATATGTTCGCCCACCGTATCATCAATTGCGACATCCAATGATTTTTTATTATGGTCATACAGCTGTATTGTTTTTAAATAAAATACGTTTGGCTGGATTGTATGATAAGCCTGTTGATTTATATTTAGAGAAAGTATTAGAAACAGGCGTCGATGAGATGAGCTGGGATGACATGTCTAAAAACGAAATGGAGTGGCCATCAGTCTCCACGGTTAAAGAGTACCGTCAAAAAATTTATAAGATTATAGTTGAGCTAATTCAAACACATCCAGATCTTGACTTAGAACGACGACGAGAAAACTCTGCGATTAAATTAAATATGCATCATCCATTATGGTCATTATTTATGGGATTTGAACATGAAAAAATTCACTTTGAAACCTCGAGTGTTCTTATTCGTGAACTGCCAGTTGAACTAGTAGAGACTCCAAAGTATTGGGCACCAATATGTATATCTCAAATTAAATCTGATAGTAATGATCATTCAGCACGTGCTAAAGTTCCAAAAAATGAATGGGTTAAAATATCAGGTCAAAAAATCAAGTATGGTAAATCTGAGAATGTGCCGAGTTATGGTTGGGATAATGAATATGGGGAAAGAGTTACAGAAACAAAAGATTTTCAATTAATGAAACAGCTTATAAGTAATTCAGAATATTACGATTTTGTAGCATCAGGAGCATATCAAGAAGATTGTTATTGGGAAGCTGAAGGTTTAATGTGGCGAAAATTTCGTAATACGAAAAGACCAACATTTTGGGTGGCAAATGGACCAGAGGGTTTACATGATTATAAATTGCGAACCATTTTTGAAATCATTGATATGCCATGGGATTGGCCAGTCGAGGTTAATTATCACGAAGCTAAAGCTTATACGAAATGGAAACAGCAACAAGATCAAGATCATATTCAGCAAAAAATATATTATCGCTTAATCACTGAAGCTGAGTTTGTAACATTGAAAAATAAAATTTCAGCAGATCCTGTTTTGCAAAAGCAAGAATATGCTCAAATGAAAGATAAAGAAATATTATATTCTTGTAACTTAAATATGAATTATAAATATTCTTCGGCGTCACCAGTTAATGCAAGCGAAAAAATCGAAGGTATTCATGATGTGATGGGAAATGTTTGGCAGTGGGCTGAGGATCAATTTAACCCTTTGGAAGGTTTTAAGATTCATAAACTATATGACGATTTTTCAACACCTTGTTTTGATGGAAAACATCAAATGATTTTGGGTGGTAGTTTTATGAGTTGTGGGCATGAAGCGAGTATTTATGCTCGCTTTCACTTTAGACCACACTTTTTTCAGCATGCAGGATTTCGAATAGCGGCAACACTTGATGGTTCTGGTGATAATTCAGCAGTGCGATTAAATAAAACCAAAGAGTACATTCATCAAACACGTCAAAATATTTTAAATCAAATGCAAAATGAAAATTGGTGGAAAAATGTTGATCAACCACTCGAGATGAAGCCAGATGAAATCAAAAAAATGTATGCTTTGACTACAGATTTTGTATCTGAATTTGAACAGAGTCGTGCAAGCACTTCACCATTAGGGTTATCGTTAGATCCATTAACAAATAATATTAAAAAAGATTTTAAGTGGGCTTATCAGTCAACTAAAAATTTTCCAACACAACCTGAAAGTTTTGAAAAATTGACACATTTCATTTCTAATGAAGTGGCTAGTCTTGGTCAGCAACCAGGACATGCTGGCTACATGGCATATGTTGCTGGTGCTGCAAATCCAGTAAGTGCTCCGGCACAAGTTATGGCTATGACAATGAATCAATTTACTGGTCATTATAGTTTATCACCAGGTTTAGTTAGTCTTGAAATGGAAGTGATTCGTTGGTTTTTAACTCTTTGCCATTTTTCAGACTCGCAATCATCTGGTGTATTAACAAGTGGTGGAAGTCAGGCTAATTTAATGGCCTTAGTTGCTGCAAGAAATGCTAAATTTAATCTAACTGAATTGTCAAAAGCTAGATTTTATGCCTCATCACAAGTTCATCATTGTGTTGGAAAAGCACTGGCATTTTTAGGTTTTCCAAAAGAATGTTTAAATATTATTGATGTAGATCATCAGTTTAAAATGAAAACATCAGAACTAGAGAAAAAAATTGAAAATGATAGAGATTGCGGATTGAATCCTGTTGCAGTCATTGGAACAGCCGGCTCTACGAACACAGGCGCTGTGGATAATCTTGTGGAAATAGCAGGGATTTCTAAAAAATATAATTTATGGTTTCATGTTGATGGTGCTTATGGTGCTTTATTCATGCTGACTGACAAAGGCCAAAAAGTCCTTGAAGGAATGAGCTTAGCTGACTCAGTTGCGCTCGACCCACATAAGGCATTGCAAATCCCATATGGTGTTGGTTGTTTGTTGGTCAAAGATAAAAGAACTTTGTCTACTCAATTCGCAGGATCAAGTTCATATATGCCTCCGTCTCCTGGATTAGATCATGAAACATTTCATCAGGTTGATTTTGCAGATATAACTCCGGAGTTATCTAGAGATCCTCGTGGCCTAAGAGTATGGTTACCGATTAAAACATTTGGGATTGGTCCTTTTAAACTTAACTTGGAAGAAAAATTAAAGTTGTCTGAGTATCTGAATACTGAGTTAAAAAAAATAAATCAAATCCAAGTTGTTTCAGATCCACAGTTAACAATTCAAACATTTAAATGTAAAAATGCAGACAAAACCAAACAATTGTTGGGTTGGATTAACTCTCAAGAAAAATTATTTTTAAGTGCCTGTGAAATTAATGGTGAGGTTTGTATTAGAGTTTGTTTATTAGGTTTTAGATTGCATTTCAAGCAAATAGAAATTTTGATTGATTTGATAAAAGCAGGTTTAAAATATGTTTGATTTTAGATCTCAATTTTTTAAAAGTGATTTGATTCATTTAAATAACGCAGGTTTGCAGCCAATAAGTAAACCAGCACATGAGAAAATTAATTATTGGTCAAAACGGTTTTATGAAGAGGGTTTTTATACTGATCATGATTACATGATAGATGTTAAAAACACTCGAGAGTCGGTTTCAAAACTTGTAAAGTGTGAATCAAATGAGATAGCATTTTTTACTTCAACAGCCGGCGCAATTAATCAAATTGCATTTTCTATTGGCTTAAAACCTGATGATGAAGTTTTAATGTGGGATCAAGAGTACTCAAGTCACTTGTACCCATGGAAAGCTGCCTGTGATCAGGCGCAAGCAAAATTAGTTTTAGTTGAGTCTGAATTAAATTTAGCAACACCTGTTGATAAATACATCTCAAAAATAACTGAAAAAACAAAGGTAATTGCGTTCAGTTGGGTTCAGTTTATTTCGGGAGCCCGTATGGATGATTTAGAAAATCTTATTCGTATGGCTAAAGAAAAAAATATTTTTGTCTTTATTGATGTGATGCAAGGTCTTGGATTTCATGAATTTGATTTATGGAAATTGGGTGTAGATGCTGTTATGGGTGGAAGTCATAAATGGTTAGTGTCACCGGTCGGAGTGGGCTTTTTAGCTGTTCGTAATGAATTAGCTCTAAATTTAAAACCTCGAACAATAGGTGCTTATACATTTGGGACATGTGACGATCCATCAGATTTTGCGTGTGAACCTAAAAGAGATGCAACAAAATTTGAGCCAGGCTCAAAACAGGTTTTAGAAATTACAGCTCTTGGTGCATCTATTGATATGATGTTACAAGTAGGTTTAAAAAATATTGAATATGAGTCGTTACGTCTTGCTAAAAAATTACGTTTAGGTTTAATAGAAAGAGAATTCGATGTGATATCTCCTTTTAGTGAAAGCAAAAGACATACTACGCCATTTATAAATTTTAAAACCAATTTGCCAGTTAAAACTGTATCAGAACATTTAAATAAAAATAAAATCCTACACGCTATTCGCGGACCCGGAATTCGATTAACAACTCAAGCCTTTAATACAGAAGATCAAGTTGATTTTGTGTTAGAGGTTTTAAAGTAGATTTCTATTTTTCTTCATCAGGTGGATGTGATTCCCAGTATTCGCATTTTTGATCGTAAATAACTAAGTCAGATTTGCCAATAATTGGACGATACCATGCGCTTTCATTGCGATTTTCATCAATAAAGTCAGCACATAACCAACCAGGCCAAGTTGAAACTTCTTTAAATTGAGTCAGCTCGTTTTGTTTTAATGATTTTTGTGCAAGCTCTTTGTTCTGATTTAATTGTTTAACTTCTGTTGTTGTGCAAGAGCTCATTGTTAGAACTGATAAGAGGAGTATTTGAAGGCTAGTTTTATTCATGATGATGATCCTTTGATAAATTTATTTCGGTGAATGTATTCGCAGACTTAAATGCAATTAACTAGCCCTAGACTTTTAGTTGAGATTAAAGTTTTTGTTCATTGTTCCGAAAAGATACTGTGGCAATAAAATCGACAGTTTTTTTAACATTTAGTTTATTTATAATTTACGGTTGTGGAAATCCATTTGGAGATATGACATCAACAGTGGATACAAATTATGGGTTAAGTCCAATTGTAGTAGTTCCATCAGCGACAGGATTTGAAGTGATCTCTGGCGCAAAAAGTGAGGTCACAACAACAAGCGGTCGTAAGGTCGATATCTCTGCGGGTCAGGCAGCGGGCGCATTGAAGCTAACAACAAGTCAAAACCGTACGGCATTGATCAATGTTCAAGGGCAAATGTATGAGTAGATTTATTCAAATTATTTTTATGATTTTGATGTTGCCGATAATTTCAAATGCTGGATTT